>OGDM01000003.1_pt1 | contig 401072 bp, 273 predicted proteins | sample 1570491 | NCBI WGS metagenome assembly OGDM01 (sample SAMEA2582159, study PRJEB24529) | metagenome
ATATGAGCTTCTTCCTTTTTAGGCTAGCAAAGGTATATGCATGAAGGGAATTGACTAAACTTAATCCCCCAAGAATTACAACTGAGCCTGTATATCCTTATAAAATTGAAGTATATAGGGGATCAGCGTATATAGAATTCATTAATCTTATTTTATTCGTTATATTGACTATTTTAATGCTTATCGTGTTGGTCGTTGAATAGCTTGTATTTTATTATAGAAGGTTCAAACTGTATTAGGTAGAAATCTCTCCCAAATCGTATTATAGTTCGTTAAAAAAGTGTACATTGCACAGATTCTGGACATTTTTGGTGGATAATTGGAACAAAATTGCAAGGTAAACCCGTTTTCTTTTGCTATTTTTGCATCGTGTACGTAAACGAAGTGCACGTAGAAAGAGAACTTATTCAATAACTATAAATAAATAAGGTATGAAAACGAACTATGAAATTCGCTATGCTGCGCATCCTGAAGATGCAAAAAGTTATGATACTACAAGAATCCGCAGAGATTTCTTAATCGAAAAGATATTTGTCCCCAATGAAGTAAATATGGTATATTCCATGTACGACCGTATGGTGGTAGGTGGTGCGCTGCCGGTAGGAGAGGTGCTGACGCTTGAAGCAATCGATCCGCTGAAAGCTCCGTTCTTCCTCACCCGTCGCGAAATGGGTATCTACAATGTCGGCGGTCCCGGTATTGTGAAAGCGGGCGACGCAACCTTCGAACTGGATTATAAAGAAGCTCTTTATCTGGGTTCGGGCGACCGTGAAGTGACTTTCGAAAGCAAAGACGCTGCCCATCCTGCCAAATTCTACTTCAACTCACTGACTGCACATCGCAACTATCCCGACCGCAAGGTGACGAAAGCCGATGCCGTAGTAGCTGAAATGGGTTCTTTGGAAGGCTCCAACCACCGTAATATCAATAAGATGCTGGTGAATCAGGTGTTGCCCACCTGCCAGTTGCAGATGGGTATGACGGAGCTGGCTCCGGGAAGTGTATGGAACACGATGCCGGCCCACGTACACAGCCGTCGTATGGAAGCTTACTTCTATTTCGAGATTCCCGAAGATCATGCTATCTGCCATTTTATGGGTGAGGTAGGCGAAACACGTCACGTATGGATGAAAGGCGATCAGGCTGTTCTTTCGCCCGAATGGTCTATCCACTCGGCTGCTGCTACCCACAATTATACCTTTATCTGGGGAATGGGTGGTGAGAACCTCGACTATGGCGATCAGGACTTCTCGTTGATTACAGATTTGAAATAACAAATCCAATAGTTTTCCTAATTTAATAATAAAAAGAATTATGAATCAGTATTTGAATTTTTCTTTGGAAGGTAAAGTAGCGCTCGTTACAGGTGCTTCTTATGGTATCGGTTTTGCTATTGCTTCTGCATTCGCAGAACAAGGCGCTAAAGTTTGTTTTAACGACATCAATCAAGAGTTGGTAGACAAAGGAATGGCAGCTTATGCAGAAAAAGGTATCAAAGCTCACGGTTATGTATGCGACGTGACAGACGAACCGGCTGTTCAGGCTATGGTGGCTACAATTGCCAAAGAAGTAGGTACAATTGATATCCTTGTAAATAATGCAGGTATTATCCGTCGTGTTCCGATGCACGAGATGGATGCTGCTGATTTCCGTCGTGTAATCGACATCGACTTGAATGCTCCGTTCATCGTTGCTAAGGCTGTTCTTCCTGCTATGATGGAAAAACGTGCTGGTAAGATCATCAACATCTGCTCTATGATGTCCGAACTGGGTCGTGAAACTGTATCTGCTTACGCTGCCGCTAAGGGTGGACTGAAGATGCTGACTCGCAATATCTGCTCTGAATATGGTGAATACAACATTCAGTGTAACGGTATCGGCCCGGGTTACATCGCTACTCCGCAAACTGCTCCTCTTCGTGAGAAACAAGCAGACGGAAGCCGTCACCCATTCGATTCATTCATCTGCGCCAAGACTCCTGCCGGTCGTTGGTTGGATCCTGAAGAACTGACAGGTCCTGCTGTGTTCCTTGCTTCTGAAGCTTCTAACGCTGTCAACGGTCACGTTCTTTATGTAGATGGTGGTATCCTTGCTTATATCGGAAAACAGCCGAAATAATGTAAGATAGAAGAGATTCCGATAAGGTGATAGAATGGCAAAGAGCATCCTCTTTTCATCTGTCACCTTATTTTTTATCATTCCCTTTACAGGAGTTATAGGACCGACTTATTGGACATATATGCCCAACGTGTTGAACATATATATACAACACGTTGGTTATATATAGCTGATGCGTTGGATCTATATATCCAACAGATGCGGATATAATAGCCTCTATTTGCAAAGTATATATTATTCATTCAATGTAGACTAATTATGAAAAAGATATTAATTCTGTTTGCTGTAGCCTTGATAGGGTTTGCTTCCTGTGCCGACAGTAAACAGTCAATGACAATCACAGTGACCAATCCGCTGGCTCTTGAACGGGTGGGAGAGATGGTTGAAGTGCCGATGAGCGATGTTGTTGCCAAGTTGAAACTGGCAGATACAGCACAGATTGTAGTGCTTGATGTTGACGGTCAGCAAGTGCCTTATCAGGTGACGTATGACGAAAAGGTTGTTTTCCCCGCTACGGTAGAAGCGAACGGAACGGCTATTTACACTATTCAACCGGGTACACCGGCACCTTTCGATGTCGTTGCTTGCGGTAAATATTATCCCGAACGTCTGGACGATGTTGCCTGGGAGAATGATCTTGGCGGATTCCGTGCGTATGGTCCTGCCTTGCAAGCTCGTGGAGAGCGTGGTTTTGGCTACGATCTTTTCACGAAGTACAACACAACGGAACCGATTCTGGAATCTCTCTATGCGGAAGAACTGAATCCTGAAAAGCGTGCCAAGATAGCTGAATTGAAAAAGACAGATCCTAAAGCTGCCTCCGAACTACAAAAAGCTATCTCTTACCATATCGATCATGGATATGGCATGGATTGCTATGCCGTAGGACCTACGTTGGGTGCCGGTGTTGCTGCTCTGATGGCAGGTGACACTATTATCTATCCTTACTGCTATCGTACACAGGAAATCCTTGATAATGGTCCGCTGCGTTTCACGGTGAAGCTGGAATTTAATCCGCTGGTAGTTCGTGGAGACTCTAATGTAGTGGAGACACGTGTAATCTCACTGGATGCAGGTTCTTATCTCAACAAAACGATTGTTTCATATACCAATCTGAAAGAAGCAATGCCGGTGACTACCGGACTGGTTCTGCGTGAACCGGACGGTGCGACTGTGGCAGATGCTGCCAATGGCTATATTACTTACGTGGATCCTACAACAGATCGTAGCGGTGCAAACGGCAAGATATTTGTCGGTGCTGCATTTCCTGCACAGGTAAAAGAAGCGAAAGTGGTTCTTCTTTCTGAAAAGGAAAAGAAAGAACGTGGCGGAGCCGACGGTCACGTTTTGGCTATCAGCGAATATGAGCCGGGTTCTGAATATACTTATTACTGGGGTTCTGCCTGGGATAAGGCTGCTATCAAGACTCCGGATGCTTGGAATAAATATATAGCTGAATATGCGCAGAAGTTGCGCGCACCGCTGGCAGTGGCATATTAATGTACCGAATTACTATGTAGTCTGAAAAGAAGGATTGTTGAGGGGAGCGAGAAGACCCTCTTTAATCTCTTTCAGTCATGGAATACGTAATGCATTATTGAATATCATGCGTCTTTCCAATAAATTCGGCAAAAGTTTCCTCTTTTTTGCCCTTTACTGGGCGAAACATGGTTGTACTGATAATCTTATAAGAAAGAGGAGCGATCTCCCAATTTCGGGCACGAAACAGGCCTTAAACTACAAAAGCCGGGGCACAAGACCTCGGCTTATATTTTTATTTTCTTATCAGGGAGCTTTTTGGCTCATTGGAGACTTTCTATAACATCTTGAATTCATACCCTTCCTCTTTCAGGAATTCAATGGCACGAGGAAGTGCATATTGCAGATTACCGTTGTTCCAAGACTTCAGTGAATCATGGAAAGTGATGATGGAACCGTTGCGTGCATAGCGCTTCACATTGTTCAATACCTGTTCCGGGCGCATCCGTTTACTATAATCACGAGTCACGAGATCCCACATGATAATGCGGTAATGATAGCGCAAGGTATAATACTGCCGAAACCCCATGTGTCCGTGTGGCGGACGGAAGAGATCGGAATGGATAATTTCGTCTACCTTTCTGGCGTTTGCGAGGTAATCCGGATTAGAATATTCAAATCCACGGATGTGGTTGAAGGTATGGTTACCGATGCGGTGTCCGTGTTCTACCACCATCCGGTATTCATCCGGGTGCTTGCGTATATTGTCGCCTACCATAAAGAAGGTAGCTTTAATATGATGCTTTTCCAATACTTCCAGTACCCAGGGAGTTACTTCAGGGATGGGACCGTCGTCAAAAGTCAGATAGACTGCCCGTTCATTCGGATCCATCCGGAAGATAGCTTGTGGATACAACGCCCGGAAAAGCCAAGGTGGTTGTTCTATAAACATGAGAGTCTGTGTTAAACAAGTATTAAGTAATAAGTATTAAGTACTATCCATGCGGAAAACATATCGGACGCTATGGTAATACTTAATACCTGATACTTAATACTTACTATTTATTTCCCTTTCATTCTTGTCACGTACTCGTTATAAAGTTGGTCGAGCTGCGTGGAGTAATGTTTCGCGAGTTCTTCTGATTTGTATTTTTCCATTAAGCGGACTTCGGCGTCAAGCAAGCTGGCGTTGTACACGAAGTTTTCGCCGGCGATGGCAAGCTGGTTATCGTTCAGGCTAAGATACCAGATCATGTATTCGAGCGATTTGTTGGCAAGCTCGTCAATGATCTTGTTGGCTTTCTCGTTCTGTCCCAGTTGGTAATAAGATTCTGCCATTTGGAAGGCACCGTTTGCCCAGTCGTACGGTACGTTGTATGACGGAATCATCTTTTCGGCGTAGTCGAGTGCGGCGAGTGCCTTATCCTTCTTGCCTTCTTTGATAAGCTGGCCTACAAGTTGCGTGAAGATACGGCGGTGCGTGTAGCACATACGCATCACGTTCTCGTCGATATAGATACCCGGTTTGTCGATACCGCCGAACTTGAACTTGTTCATCAGGTTGTCATACATCTTTTCGCTGTCTATCTTGCTGTCCAGTTTGTCCGTATCGAATGGTGTGAAACGGTAGGCAAGACCTTCCTGCATAAAGTGGTTGCCCATACCCAGATGGTTTTCGCTTCCTACGGTGATTGCCATGTAGATAGGACGTTCCCAGTTGGCATTGGCAAGCATTTCAAGCATCATCAGTTCACTCTTGTAGAGGGCGCGTTTCGGGTTGCCGTTGGCGTCTCTAAGGGTGATTGTCATGTATTCGGGGATAGAGTCGCCCAGAGCTTCCGGTATCTTCATGCCGGAGCGGCGTACGGCTTCTTTGTCCACCTTCATTACGATGCTGTCCGTAGGGATAAGCGGCAGTTGGATATCTTTTCCAGTCTTTTTGAGAAGCTCTTTCAACTGGTCGTTCTTACCGAGCATCCAACGGTTGATGATTTCCTTCAATTCGTATGGATTCTCACCGAAAATGGAGTGAACGAGTGATAATATGGTAGTGTCTCCCTGTGCAGCCAGTTCGTTTGCCTGTTTGAAATAGCTGTCGATAAAGGCCTTCATTTCCGTACGGATAGGGATATATTCATTTTGTCCTTCCACATATTCCACACGGTCCCAAGTGATAGGAAGCGACGGGGAATCGTAGGCCGGGCGTTTCATTTGGTCGATATACCAGTCTGTTTGCAAGTAACTTAGGTTACAGGTGCGGGCATCTGTACGGAAGCCTTCTGTTTCCTGGTTGTACCACAATGGGAAAGTATCATTATCACCATTGGTATAGATAATCGGATTTCCTTTTTCCTGTAAGGTCATCAGGTAGTTCTGTCCGAAGTCGCGGGCAACGAAGCGTCCGCTACGGTCGTGGTCATCCCAAGTCTGTCCCGCCATCTGGATGGGGACGAACAAACAGAGCACTGAAGCCAGTACGGCTGCCGGAAGTTCCTGCATCTTGCAGTATTCTCGTAGCATACGGATGATACCTGCCACTCCCATACCTACCCAGATGGCAAAGGCGTAGAACGAACCAGCATACGCGTAATCTCGTTCACGGGGTTGTGCAGGGGTTTGGTTAAGGTAGAGCACGATAGCGATACCTGTCATGAAGAACAGGAAGAAGACCACCCAGAATTGCTGGATACCCCGCTGGCTATGATAAGCTTGCCAGAAGAGTCCGATTAAGCCGAGAATCAGCGGCAGACAGTAGAATACATTGTGTCCTTTATTGTTTTTGAGATCCTGCGGAAGCAGTTCCTGATTACCTACCAGCAAGTTGTCGATAAACGGAATACCGGTGATCCAGTTGCCGTGTTCAATTTCTCCGCTACCCTGTATGTCGTTCTGCCGTCCGGCAAAGTTCCACATGAAATAACGCCAGTACATGAAGTTCAACTGGTAGGAGAAGAAGAATTTGATATTTTCCCATTGGTTAGGTATGTTCACCATTACCATTTCTCCGCACTGGTCGTAAGGAACGTCGTGTCCTTTGATGTCTACCCATTGCTTGTAGAGTGGTGCGTGTGACGAGCTGTACATACGCGGGAAAAACATATTCTGCGCATATTCGTATTCCACACGTCCGGGAAGTTCGATATAAGAGTCTTTTTCGTCGGGAGAAGTCTTTTCCTTGCGGACAAACTTGCTTCCTGCTTCCGACTGGCGCGGAATACAATAGCCGTCTTTTACGTCGAGTGCCACTTTCGAAGAGAAAGCAGGGCCGTAGAAGAGCGGACGGGTTCCGTATTGTTCACGGCCGAGGTATTCGCCCAGGGTGAATATATCCTCCGGTGAGTTTTGGTCCATCGGAGTGTTGGCAGTAGAACGGATAACGATCAGTGCGTAAGAAGAATACCCGATTACGATCATCATGGTGCACAGCAATGCTGTGTTCATGGTGCGGGCGGTGATACGCCATCTCTCTTTGATTTTAGCCTGTACACTCGGAGCAAGATAAAGTCCCAGTGCGGCAATAACCAAAATACCGATGATGATACTGCTGGCTCCGTGTCCGTAGAATGGGATACCCAGCAAAGCGATCGTCAGGATAAAGGAGATAGCCATGCGCGCTTTGTTCTTTTCGGTGTAACTTTCGTATACACCCCAAATCAGAGCGGCCGCAAGCAGAATGATATAAACCACTACGCCCGAATTGAATGACATTCCGAGTCCGTTGACGAACAACAGTTCAAACCAGCCACCTACTTTCACGATACCCGGTACGATGCCGTAAAGCACGGCTGCAACGAGCACCATTGAACCTAATAGCGCTATTAACGAACCTTTGGCGGTAGCATTCGGCGTTTTTTTGTAGTAATATACCAATACGATGGCAGGCAGACAAAGCAAGTTCAATAAGTGCACACCGATACTCAATCCGGTCAGATAGGCGATGAGGATAATCCAACGGTCGCTGTGCGGCTGGTCGGCTACGTCTTCCCATTTCAGAATCAACCAGAAAACAACAGCGGTAAAGAGGGAGGAGAAGGCATATACTTCACCTTCCACGGCCGAGAACCAGAATGTGTCACTGAATGTATAAACCAGTGCACCGATCAGTCCGCTACCCATCACTGTGATAAGCTGTCCTTTGGTGATATTGTTTTCGTCAGTGATAATCAGTTTGCGTACCAGATGGGTGATGCTCCAGAAAAGGAACAGGATACAGGCGCCACTCATGAGGGCACTCATGTAATTCACCATTTTAGCAACAGTTGTTACGTCGGAAGCAAATTGAGAAAACAGATTCGCCACTAGCATGAAGAAAGGCGCGCCGGGCGGGTGACCGACTTCCAGTTTATAGCCGGTGGTTATGAACTCCGGGCAATCCCAGAAACTTGCGGTCGGTTCTATTGTCAGGCAGTAGACGGTTGCCGCAATGATGAATGTAAGCCAACCCATAAGGTTGTTTACGGTTCTGTACTGTTTCATTAGCACTATCGTAGTTTATTCGTTAAAAACAAATTATGAGGTCGCAAAGATAGTGATTTGTAAGGATAATGAGGAAGAAAGTAAGAAATATTAAGTAACGGAGGGGTGATTTACTATCTCTTTCACTCTTCCGGAAGGCGGGAACTTGTGTGTTGGCAAGTAAGGAAATTATTTTTAGTCCTTTAATAAATAAGCTCTGGTGTATTAGAGATAAACTTCCTTTATCCTGTTAGTGAACTTCTTTTGCCTTAATAACAAACTTCCTTTTCATTAGTCATAAACTATAATTGCAAGTTTTGTTTTTATAAATGAAACTTGCAATTATAAAAACAAAGCTTTCAATTTTATAAACGTAACTTGCGTTTATAGATTATCCTTAGTCAATCGTAACTTTCCTGTTAGAGAAGAACAAGTTTACTATTAATACAACGGGAGTTTACTATTAATAGCTTGGCCGTTAGGTGTTAACACTTGTAATATCAGCTGTTAATGGTTGAGATTTCAGGTATTAATACTCGGGTTGCTGTATATATATGTTTGGGATATTGAATATGTGTATCCTTTAATGATGGTGATGATGTTCTCCTAAAACCCGATGAGGCAGTGTGCCGTGTCCCAATAGCTCGATGGGGCAGTTGAAGTTTCTTTCCAGCCATTCGGTAGTGACACCCGTGTCCGGATGGTAATCCAGTGTTTCATTGACACAGGCGATGGATTTTACCTGTTGCAATACAGTGCCGATGTCGTGACTGACAAGGATAATGGCACATTCTTTATTGATTTCAGCCAATAACTCATAAAGGCGTGCTTCGAAACGCTTGTCGATATACGTGCTGGGTTCATCGAGAATCAGCACTGCAGGGTCCGAGATGATGGCACGTCCTAACAGGGCACGTTGCAGTTGTCCACCGCTTAATTGTCCGATAGAGCGGCTTTCAAGCCCTTCAAGCCCCATGCGGGCGATAATCTGTTTGCCTTTCTCTCTCTGTTCGGGAGTGAACCGGGAGGTAAGCGACTTCTGTATGCTCAATCCGGACAGGATCACTTCTTCCACGGAAATAGGGAACTTCCGGTCTATGGTGCTATATTGCGGTAGGTAACCGAGGAAAAGCTGGGATTTCGCGGAAGAACTTTGGTGGGAGTTTTTGGCAGATGTTTCTGTCGAAGTCCCTTCCGTAGATGTTCTTATGGGAGCTTTCTCGGGAGTATGGAATATAATTTCCCCTCCGGTTGGTTTCAACAAACCGAGGATGCACTTTATAAGCGTTGTTTTGCCGCCTCCGTTCGGACCTATAATACCTAGAAAATCCCGTTCGTAGATGCTTAGATTAACATCGTGGAGAACAGTGCGACCGTCATATCCGGCGGAAAGATTCTTTATTTCGATTATCGGTTTCATCATTGGAAAGGGCTTGATTGGTTCTTTCTTTATACGTTTATTTGGTGGTAGCTTGCGGCGCAAGGGCTTTGGCTACATTCAGCATCTCTTCCTCCCAGTCATAACTTAACGGGTTGATAGGGACCACTTTCGTTCCGGTTTGCTGCGCGATGGTTTCCGCATTGCGTTTGTCAAACTCCGGTTGAACGAAGATAACGCCTACATTTTCCGCCTGACAGACGTCTATCAGGGCTTTCAGATGGGCGGGAGAGGGTTCTTTGCCTCCTTCTTCGATCGAAATCTGATGCAATCCGTAGTCGCGGGCGAAGTAGGAGAGGGCCGGATGATAAATCATGAAGGCTTTGGCTGCTTCGGGGGTGGAGAGTTGCCGGCGAATCAGGCTGTCGGTGTGCTGGATGCGCTGACAGAGAGAATCGTAACGGTTTCTATAATATGGTTCGTTTGCTTTATCCAGTTGGCTAAGGGCCTTGTAGGTGTTTCCGGCGATGATTAAAGCATTACTGGTAGAATTCCATACGTGTGGCTCTACGGCGTGGATATGGCCGTCGTGACTGTTGTGGTCGTGGGCATGACCATGGTCATCATTATTGAGTATGAGGTCGATTCCTTTCGAGGTGTCGAACACTTGGATATGGGGAGTATTGTTCATCAGGCGGTCCATCCAGGTTTGTTCGAAGCCGATGTACCCGATGCGGAAATAGGCTTTGCTGTCTCCTAAAGAAACAAGTTGCTGGGGGATAGGATCGTATGTCTCCGGGCTGGAACCTTTGGGCACCATGCTGACTACTTTGAATTTATCTCCGGCAATAGCTTCGGTGAAATAACGTTGCGGTTCCAGTGTGACGGTTATCACCGGCTTTGTCTCGTCATCGTTACTTGCTTGGGAGGAACGTCCTGTGCAGGCTGCCATCAGGAGGCAGGCACCAAGAAGGAAAAGTGTTCTCATATCTTTTAGTTGTTGTTTCATGATTTTTTCTGTTTCGGGGTTTCAATCTTATCTTGTTTCTACTCTTGTTTCCGGGCCCGTAATATTTCCCGTTTACCACCTGGAGGCCCGGGGAGACGTTCTACTGTGAATCCGGCTGTCTGCAACATTCGGCGTACTACACCTTTGGCACAGTAGGTAGTCAGAATTCCGTCTCTATCTAATAAAACATAGAGACGGTTGAATAGTTCTTGCGACCACATTTCCGGTTGCTTTTCCGGGGCGAAGGCGTCGAAATAGACTAGGTTAAATGGAGAGTTCTCAACTCTCCACTTATTCACGTCCGTTTCTATTTTTCGTAAGGTGAAGTGCGGTGTAAGCTGCACGTCTTTTTCCCAGGGCGATGTATGAAGCTGCTTAAACAATTCGATAGCCGATTGTTGTTTTTCTTCATTCGGGGTAAATTGCTCGTCGGTTGTTGTTTGCTTCCGATGTATGGTAAGCTGCTCATCGCTGGAGATATATCCTAGCTGTTCTACTGTCTGCCAGTCTAGTGGATAGAGTTCCAGTCCTATATAGTGTATATTTCGTCTGCTTCTTTCCGCTTCTTCAAGGGTGAGCCAAGCGTTGAGTCCTGTCCCGAAACCGATTTCAAGAACACGTGGAGTAGCGGCAGGAGAGGCTTTCAGCCCCATATCGATGAATATATGTTGAGACTCCGTGCGTGCCCCTTTCGTCGAATGATAATGTTCATTCAATTCCGGAACAAACAGAGTAGCGCTCCCGTCATCGGTTCTCTCAATTATTCTTTCCATCACTCAATCTTTAATACTTAATATCTAATACCTAATACTTAAAAAAGATTTACCCCGCCATAGCATCCCAGGCACTTTCGAGCACATACAGGAGAAGGATATAACGTATCAGTTTGCCGACAAACATGGAAACAATAGTAAGCCATGTGTTGCTTCGCATAAATCCCAGTGCAATGGCGATCACCTCGCCAATGGCAGGAAGAAAGGTGAAGAATGCCATCAATGCCCCTTTCCCTTGCAGGAATTTCACCATTTTGTCTACCTTTTCTTTCTTTACCTTGAAGTATTTCTCAATCCAGCTAACTTTACCCAGACGTCCCATGTAGTAACAAGTCATTCCGCCTACTGTATTGCCGAGAGTGGCGGATATCAGACAGGCTATCGGGGGCAGGCCGAGCTTCACCAATGCCACCAATACCAGTTCGGAACTGAAAGGCACGATGCTCCCAGCCAATAAAGCCGAGATGAATAATCCCGGAAGTCCCCATTCTATGAGGAGTTGTATCGTTGAATCTACAAAAGCGTCCATATATTAAAAGCGAATAAGAGGATGAGGCCGACCAATGAAATGATAAAGAACACATTCGAACTTTTACTATTGGTCAGTACAAAGAAATGTCCGATCAGGATGCTGTTGCTTATGATAAGCAAAGGCAGCAGGGCACTGCAATATATCGGTTGCAAGGCAATCAGCAGGAACAGGAAGAGCGTCAGGTCTATCAAGAACTGGAGATAGGCACGTGTGCGTATCTTATCTTCAAATCCGGCAGCGATGCAATGGACAGCACTGACGATAAACATCACGAGCAGATAGCCCAGTATAGCCAATTCCCAGGGTTGAAGGATTTGTAAGTTAAAGACTTCTCCGAAAGCTAATAGCTGGTTGAAAGGGCGGTAGAACAACTCCATCTCGTTATAGAAGAAGGCGTGTCCGAACAGCATCCAGTAGGGCAGCATCCATCCGAGCAGCGCACCGCAGAAACTGCGAGGAGTGAGCGACTGGAAACGGTAGGCTTCGAGCAACCAAAGTACCGAGAGGATGGTGAGCTGCGGGAAAAGAATACTTCCCGCTCCGATAAAGAAGAAGGAATAGAATAGATAGCCCGCAGCTTGAGCTTGCTGATAGCTTTTAAACAGAAAATAAATGGAAATAAGAGAACCGAGGGCGACAATGTCTCCTATGTATAGTAAATGCATTCCCGGACAGACGGTAACCAGCAGGAAATAAATAGCTGTCTGCATGGAAGCCCTCATGCGGATAATACTGAACTGGTTGTTCAGCTCTATCAGAAAGTAGCCGATGATTGCGTAAACCAGAAAGCTGACAATTCGTTCTGCCCATCCCGGAAGCAGTAAATCGCGGGTGGATTGCAAGAAAGAAGAGCTGTCCTTGGGTGTTGTTGAGGCTATGGAGTCGGGAAATAAAAAGTAAGTCAACACCCAGCATAGGGCGCAGATAAAGATAACGGCAGGCAGAGTCCACCGTCCTGCCGTCACTTGACTTTGTAGTCTTTTATTTCTCATTTGTCTGTCAGTTCTTTTGCCGCCCGGCGGGCATATATCATCGCTTTGTAGGATCTATATGCCGTGCAAATAGGGGATTTATGCCTGCCGTGGCGTATCATTACAGGTTGTTTCTTACAAATCGAATCCGATGTCGCGGCGGAAATACTTCTTGTCGAAGTCGATCATGTCTGCCACTTTGTAGCTCTGTGCCAGTGCTTCTTCTTTCGTTGCACCGTAAGAGCAAACGGCAATCACACGTCCGCCGTTCGTCACTACTTGTCCGTCTTTCATGGCCGTTCCGGCATGGAAGATGATGCTGTCGGTGGCGGCAGCCTGTTCCAGTCCGCTGATAGGGAATCCTTTTTCGTAGGCTTCGGGGTAACCGCCGCTGACAAGAATGACGCAGCCGGCCGAACGTGGGTCCATCACCAGTGTTTTCTCGTTCAGATTGCCTGCCGCTGTGCCTTCAAGCAACTCTACGAAGTCGCTTTGGATGCGCAACATCACGCTTTCTGTTTCCGGGTCGCCCATGCGGACGTTGTATTCGATAACCATCGGTTCACCTTTCACCTTGATAAGACCGAGGAAGATGAAACCTTTGTAGGTGATCTTTTCTTCTTTCAGACCATTGATGGTCGGTTCGATGATACGTGTGCGTACTTTCTCCATATATACTTCATCAGCAAACGGAACCGGAGTTACGCTACCCATACCGCCTGTATTCAATCCTTTGTCGCCTTCACCGATACGTTTGTAGTCTTTCGCTACAGGGAGGACTTTGTAGTTGTCTCCGTCTGTCAGTACGAATACAGAGCACTCGATACCGCTCAAGAATTCTTCAATCACAACGGTTGCCGATGCGGAACCGAACATGCCGCCGAGCATTTCTTTCAGTTCTTTCTTCGCTTCATCAAGCGTAGGAAGGATGAGAACTCCTTTCCCGGCACAAAGGCCATCAGCCTTCAGTACGTAAGGAGCTTCCAACGTTTCGAGGAAAGCGAGGCCCTCTTCGAGGTTTTCGGAAGTGATGCTTTTGTAGCGGGCTGTCGGGATGTTGTGGCGCATCATGAAGCCTTTGGCAAATTCCTTGCTGCCTTCCAGTTGCGCTCCTTGAGCCGAAGGACCGATCACGGCAATATGCTTTAGCTCCGGACGGTTTTGGAAGTAATCGTAGATTCCTTTTACCAACGGATCTTCGGGGCCTACTACTATCATTTGGATGTTCTCTTTTAGAGCAAAAGCACTGATTGCTTCAAAATCGGTTGCTTTGATGTTGACATTCTCGCCTACGGCAGTTGTTCCGGCATTTCCCGGAGCAATGTATAGTTTTTCAACTTTCGGACTTTGGGCAATTTTCCATGCCAGTGCATGTTCGCGGCCGCCCGAGCCTAGTAATAATATCTTCATCTTTGTATTGTTATGGATTTATACTGTTATCTATGATTTGTATGGTACGGTGGTGTCTTTGTCAGTTCTATAAGTTCTGCTCAAAATACCGGGTGATTTTCTCATGCAGATGTACACGGTCGCGTCCTGCTACGTTGTGCTTGTGGCACGGGTAGATAAACAGGTCGGGATAAGTGCGGGCATCTACACAGGCTTTCATGAACGACAGGGTGTGCTGTGGCACGCAGGTGTCGTCGTGGTCGTCGTGAATAATCAATAGGTGACCTTTCAGTTGGCCGGCAAGGTTTTTCAGATTACATTCTTTGTAGCCTTCCGGATTGCTTTCCGGTGTATCCATATAGCGTTCGCCGTACATCACTTCATAATAGCCCCAGTCGATTACCGGGCCTCCGGCAACGCCTACTTTGAATATTTCCGGGTAACGAAGCATCAGGGCGGTAGTCATGTGTCCTCCGAAGCTCCATCCGTGTACGCCGATGCGTTCGCTGTCTACGTAGGAGAGGGATTTCAGGAATTCAACGCCTTTTACCTGGTCTTTACCTTCTTCGATGCCAAGACGGCGGAAGGTGGCATTTTCAAATGCCAGTCCACGGTTGCTGCTGCCACGGTTATCGATGGTGAACATGATATAGCCTTTACCTGCCATGTATGTGTCCCATCCGCGTGCGCCGTTTTGCCATCCTCCGGTGACGCATTGCGCGTGAGGACCTCCGTAGACGTATACGATGACGGGATATTTCTTGGCCGGGTCAAAGTTGGCCGGTTTCATCAGGCGATAATGCAGGTCGGTGGTGCCGTCTGCCGCTTTGATTGTTCCGGTTTCGATGCTTGGCATTTGGTAGCCTTCGTAAGGGCTTTCAGCAGTCAGCAGATTGGCTGTTTCTTTGAAGTTTTTGGTGTCTACCAGGTTGATGATGCGAGGCTGGTCTTTTGTTGAATAACGGTCGATAAGATAAGTGCCGGAAGCGTTAAGCATGCCGCTATGTTCGCTTTCTTTGCAGTTCTCGAACGGTTGGCTTATCTTTCCATTGCTCACGTTTACAGCGAAATGTCCGCTTCTCAAGCCTTCTACGGCTGTGAAGATGATTTCTTTACGCTTTGTGTTGAATCCCAGGACGTCGCTAACCAGCCAGTTGCCTTTGGTCAGTTGTTTGACTTTGCCGGCCTGGAAGTAAGTACCACCGTTGGCGCTGTTATAAGTTTCACCTTTCATGTTGGCTGCATTGGCATCAAAGAGATAAAGATGGTTGTAGCCGTCACGCTGACTTTGATAGATGAACTTGGTAGGGTCCCACGGCAAAAATACGATTGCGTTTTGTGGCTCCACGTATTTAGGATGCATTTCTTCGTAGAGAACGCCCATCGGCTCTCCTGTTTCTGCGTTGTACTGGCAAAGTTTGGCGTGGTTCTGGTCACGGTTTACTTCAATCAAGTAGAGGCTTTTTTCATCCGGTGACCAGCTGATATTGGTGAAATAACGGTCTGTGGGATCACCTGCGTTCAGATAAATGCTTTTGCCTGTGGCAGGATTGTAAATGCCTACTTTTACCTGATGGCTCGTCATGCCTGCCATCGGATAACGTACATTGTTCACTTCGCCTACGCGTGCAGTGATGTCTACAAGCGGGTATTGTGTCACCATGCTCTCGTCCATACGGTAGAAAGCGAGCAGGTTGCCTTTCGGGCTCCAGAAAGTGCCTTTGTTGATACCAAATTCATTCCGGTGTACAGTCTGTCCGCAAACGATGCCTTCGGGTTCATTAGTTACTGCTTTCTCGTTTACATACAGATTGTTACCTATCGTGTATGCCACGTTTCCACTGGCTGCGCAATAGTCTTCATTATCTGCTCCGTCTTTGGGTTTGAGAGTGCTGACAACTTGATTGCTCTTGAAATCATATACAATGAACTTTCCTGCTATCTTGAATAGCATTTGTGGCTTATCGGCCCATGGGAAACTGACGGAATACAGGTGTGATAACTTTCCTGCCTTGTTCTCTTCAAGCACTTTGTTGATCTGTTCACGAGTGATAACCATTGTTTCCTTTCCCGTTTTGGGTTGGATAGAATAAAGGGTATCTACGCCCGGCTTGATACATTCGTCACCCCACCATTGCAGTCCGTACAGGTTGTCTGCATAGCGGTAACTCTCGCCACCCGGAATCAATTCTTCCAGTGTCGGCTTTTTGGTTTCTTGTGCCATAACATTGAATCCGATTGGTAGTGCCAACAATAAAAGCATGGCTCTTTTTCCAATTTTACTCATTGCTCTTTTCTTTATTATTTGTTTTAAATCCTTCTATTTTTACTCTGTCCAAAGGAGTCTGTCTTGATTGGATAATTGCACTTATTTTAGCAAAGGCATTAAATAGGTCGTCAAATTGTTTTTCGTAACTTTCCCTATCAGAGGTAATATCTTCTTCGAGATATTCGATGCGTTGTTTTAATTCTTCCAACTCCTTTTTAGGTATATTGGATAGAAGATATTGGCGCATACGTACAAAAGCACGGATAATATTGATATTTACTTCCACAGCGGTCTTGGATTTGAGGACGCTGGATAACATAACTATACCATATTCAGTAAATGCAAACGGAAGATATTTGATGTTATATCCTTGTCCTGTTTTCAAGGTCGCAATTTGCGACCTTGAAATTGCAACTTCTTCCTTTGTTAGCTCGAACATGAATTCAGCAGGAAAGCGTTCAATATTACGACGTACTTGTTCTTTGAGGCGTTTAGTCTCAACTCCATACATTTCTGCCAAATCAAAGTCAAGCATAACTTTTTGCCCTCTGATTTCGTATATTTTGTTTTCTATAATGGCTATATCATCCATCTTTTTTTGTTTAGACAGGTTCCAATTTGTGACTGAACATTAGAACTATGGTGTAAACTTGAAGTTCCAATTTGGAACTTCAAGTTTTTAATTAATTATTAACTAGCGAATTACAGGGTGAATAAGTTGTTGGAATTAGAATGGTTTATTCCTCTTCCTTCTTCGGAATCCTCGGCTCCCGATTTCCTTTAAACTCTCTCGGGCCTCTCGAATCTCTTCCTCCGCGAAATTCTCCCCGTGGCTTTCTATCTCTGTCACCACCTTTGAACTCACCACCTTCTCTGCGTGGCTTGTATTCTCCCTCTCTGCGAGGTCTGGATTCACCATCCCGACGCGGTTTGAACTCACCTTCGCGGCGTGGCTTAAATTCTTTTCTTTCTCTGAATCTTGGAGCCTGTTCTCCTTCAGCCTCTTTCTTTTCTTCCCCCTCTTCCTGGCTCTTGAACTCTTTGTATTTTCCGTCAAAAATCTCATATTTGCGGAACTCACACTCCAACGGTCCATTGAACAAAGGAACTTTCTGACTTGCTTTCAGACCAATCTGGTCGAAACACTCTTCCCGATAAGAAAGCACCCATGCCTCGTTTCCTACAAACGCATGTTTCAGACGTTCACCGATCATCTGATAAAGTCCAAGCAAATCATTAGTGGAAATACGTTCACCGTATGGCGGGTTAGTGATGATAATCGACTTCTCCTGCGGCTGTTCAAACTGCTGGAACGGCTGCAGCTTCAACACGATGTCTTTCGATACACCGGCAGCTTTTATATTGTGAGTCGCAATCTCATTAGCTTTCGGATTGTTATCGTATCCGTAAATCTTATGAGCAAATTCGCGCTCCTGACTGTCATCATTGTAAATCTCATCGAACATATCCGCATCGAAATCTACCCATTTCTCAAAAGCAAACCCTTTACGGAATACTCCCGGAGCGATATTCTTAGCAATCAGTGCCGCTTCAACAGGGATAGTACCCGAACCACACATCGGGTCGATCAAATCACATTCTCCGCGCCATCCGGTCATTAGAATCATGCCGGCAGCCAATACCTCATTTAACGGGGCTACTACTGCTTCCTGGCGATAACCGCGACGGTGAAGTGATTCTCCGGACGAGTCCAAAGACAACGTACAGGTAGTCTGTGCAATATGAATATTCAGAAGTACATCCGGATTGTTGATACGTACCGACGGACGTTTTCCTGTTTTATCACGGAAATAATCCACAATCGCATCTTTCACCTTATACGAAACGAATTTCGAATGGCGGAACTCATCGCTGAATACTACTGCATCGATAGCGAACGTCTTGTTCACATCGAGATATTCTTCCCATGGAATAGCCTGTATTTGATTATAAACCTCATCGGCATCTTTGGCTGTAAAGTTTTTAATTGGCTTCAGGATACGGATGGCGGTGCGAAGGCAAAAATTCGCCTTATACATCATACGTTTATCTCCTGTGAATGAAACCATGCGGCGTCCTATTTGAATGTCGTTGGCTCCTAATGCTGTCAGTTCTTCTGCAAGTATCTCTTCCAGTCCCTGGAAAGTCTTGGCTATCATCTCGAATTGTTCGCTCATATAGATTCTTTTGATTTTATTTTTTTGCTTTAGTTTGTACGATTCTTGCTCCTGCAGGAACATTCTCCGTTACCCAGATATTACCGCCTACGGTTGCGTCACGTCCGATGGTGATTCTTCCCAAAATAGTGGCGTTGGAATAAACAATCACATTGTCTTCCAGGATCGGATGGCGGGGGATTCCCTTGATTGGTTTTCCGTCGGCATCCAGCGGGAAACTCTTGGCTCCCAGAGTGACGCCTTGATATAGCTTGACGTTATTTCCGATAATACTCGTGGCACCGATAACGACACCCGTACCGTGGTCGATAGTGAAGTGAGTGCCAATCTTTGCGGCCGGATGGATATCAATTCCCGTTTCGCTATGCGCCATCTCCGTGATGATGCGGGGAATCAAAGGAACGCCCAGTTCCAGCAGTTCATGCGCGATACGGTAATTGCTGATCGCTTTAATGGCCGGATAGCAGAAAATTACCTCCCCATAGCTTTCGGCAGCCGGGTCACCGTTATAGGCGGCTTCCACATCGGTTGCCAATATTCTTCTCATGGCAGGTAGCTTACTGATGAATTTAGCAGCAAGACGTGCAGCCTCTTCCCGTTTCGAGTCGGAGCAGACGTTGCATTTCCCCTCTATGGAAGTGCTAAAACACAATCCGGCCAGGATTTGCTCACAAAGTAAATCAAACAATTTTTCAATGTTGACGCCGATGTGATAATTAATTGTCCGGCTGTTAATAGTAGAATTTCCGTAGTATCCGGGGAAGAGAATGGAGCGTGAAAGCTCAATAATTTCATACAAGACTTTAGCAGAGGGCAGTGGTTCGCCATCTTTGTGCTGATGAAACAGTCCTTTATAAGATTCGCTTTCCGATAGCTCATCGACTGCCTGTGTCAAAATGTGGGTGAAGTTCAGTGGACTCATTAGGTCAGTTACTCATATTTATATGGGCACAAAGGTATTAAAAAAAATAATAAAATTCGCTGGGATTCAGGATAAATAATGTATTTTTGTCACATTCAAAACATGACATGAATAAGGGGACTGATGAATCGGAAGACTGCTATGAAACTATTTGGACTGTTGGGGTTGTTGATGTTGTTGAGTTGCGGATATGCTGATAGACACCGCAATAACTCTTCGTGCGAACAGGTGTTGGTTGATTCTCTGGAAGTTCGTGTACAGGATTCTTTGTTTTCCAATGTGCATTATTCCCGCTCACAGGTGCTTGACGCACTGACACAGGCGCAAGATTCCCAGGTCTATTATCGTCTGCTTGCCCTTTATGGGAAAACATTCTTTGTCTCTTCCGATTTTGATTCTATACTCTATTACAACCGCCGGGTAAAGGAATTTTCCCGCAATGCTTCCCAATCTTCTGAATCTCTCCAATATCCACAATGGAATGATGTATTATCCGATGTTTATAATATCGAAGGCAACGTGTGGATGCAACTGAACCGCCCTGATTCTGCAATTACCGACTATAAGAAAGCCTACGAATATCGTCTGAAAGGAAAGAAACTGCACCTGCTCCCGGATATTTGTATCAATACTGCTGATGCCTACCTGCATCGCAGTGACTTGGCACACACTGCTTCGTATTATCGTCGTGCCCTGTTTCTCTGTGATTCGCTAAACTTGTCCGAGCACGCTAAATTCCCTGTCTACTACGGATTAGGGCAAACCTATATGGAGCTGCGGGATTTTGATTTATCCAATCATTACTATGAATTGGCCGGACAGTATTTCGATGAGATGAACGTGAGCGAACGATGGACTTATCTCAACAATCGCGGTAATCATTATTATTACCGGAAAGACTATCAGGAAGCCTTGAAATATATGCGCAGGGCCAATGTGCTCGTTTCTTCTTATCCGCAGATGGTGTTTGAACAGAATTTTATCAAAGTAAACCTGGGAGAACTGTACCTGCTGACTGACAAGCTGGACTCCGCACAAGCCTGTCTGGACGAGAGTTATCGGTTCTTCTCCGATATACAGCATAACTCGGCTGTACATTACATCGAAACCCAGATGATTGAACTGGCATTGAAGAAAGGAAATATAGCTCAAGCGAAAACTATGATTGCCCGGACTGCTCCTGTCGGGCATCTTGACGCCAATATGCTGACTATACGCAATCAGTATCTACAACATTATTTTGAACAGATTGGTGATTACCGTCATGCCTATGAGTATCTGAAACGCGATTGTCATCTGGATGATTCCATTCGTAGCGAACGAATACAGATGCGTGTTGCCGAACTGGATATGCGCTACCGGCAAGATACAATCGTGCTTCGTAAAGAAATGCAGATTCAGCGACAGGCAGGAGAGATGAGGGTGCTCAAATTGAGCGTATTTATCTGGGTGCTTGTCTGCGTGCTGCTTGTGGCGGGAGTAGTGGTGGTTGTCTGGTATATGCGTAAAAAGAGGGAGTTTCTTCGTCAGCGTTTCTTCCAGCAAATCAACCGGGTTCGCATGGAGAACTTGCGGAGCCGTATTTCTCCTCATTTCACTTTTAATGTATTGGGACGTGAAATCAACCAGTTTAACGGCTCGGAAGAGGTGAAACATAATCTGATGGAGCTGGTGAAGTATCTTCGTCGGAGCCTCGAACTGACCGAGAAGTTGAGTGTATCCTTGCAAGATGAACTGGATTTCGTGCGTACATACATCGAATTGGAGCGCGGGCGTGTGGGGGAAGAGTTTGTTGCGACAGTCACAGTGGAGGACGGATTAGATGCGACCCGCATCATGATTCCTTCTATGATTGTACAAATTCCGGTAGAAAATGCGATTAAGCATGGGCTGGCGGGAAAGGACGGAAAAAAGGAACTAAGTGTATATGTTTCCCGTGAAACAAATGGGATTCGTATAACGGTTACCGACAACGGACGCGGGTATCTCCCGCAGGTAGTTTCCGCCACATGGGGTACTGGTACAGGATTGAAAGTGTTGTATCAGACCATTCAATTACTGAATACAAAGAACAAGAGTGATAAAATACGTTTTAATATAACCAACAGAAGCGATGGACAAACCGGTACGGAAGTGTCGGTATATATCCCGTTTCGTTTTTCTTATGATTTATGATGGAGACAGAAGAAAAGTATAAGGTAGTCATCGTTGACGATGAACGTACAGCGATTGATGCTTTGCGCCGCGAGTTAGAGCCCTATCGTGAATTTGAAGTAAAAGGAATTGCAGGGAATGGTGCAAAGGGTAAAAAGATGATTATGGAGTTGCATCCGGATTTATTGTTTCTCGATGTGGAGCTTCCGGATACATTGGGGCTTAACCTGCTAAGTGAAATTAGAGAGGATATTTTGTGGGATATGAAGGTGGTGTTTTACACCTCTTATGATAAATACTTGCTTCAGGCATTGCGTGAGTCGGCTTTCGACTTCCTGTTAAAGCCTTTTGAGGCGGAAGACCTGAAAGTGATTATGGAGCGTTACCGGAAGGCAATGACCTCTGCTGCGCTTCCTCTTTTGCCTTCTTTTGCCTCTTCTATCAGTGCATTAATGCCACAACAAGGCATGTTTATGATTAGCACAGTGACGGGTTTCAAGCTTTTACGCCTGGAAGAAATCGGCTTTTTTGAGTATCTGAAAGACAAACGTCAATGGCAGGTAGTCTTGTTCAATCAGACTCGCCTGAATTTGAAGCGGAATACAAAAGCAGAAGATATTATCAGTTATTCACAAGCTTTTGTGCAGATTAGCCAATCGGCTATTGTAAATGTTAATTATTTGGCAATGATTGATGGTAAGTGTTGTCAACTCTATCCGCCTTTTCACGATAAAAACGATCTGATGATTTCTCGAAGTTATCTGAAAGAACTGCAAGAGCGTTTTTTTGTTTTGTAATGTAGACCTTATAAATTGCAATACGCCACTTCTTCAGCAGAAGCGGCGTATCTTTTTTGTTAGAATATTAGAATGAGAGAGAGTTTATGTTACATATTTGTATTATCCATCGTAACAGTCATTTCGGGTACCAGTATATAGGCTTGTTTTTTAGCGTTCCATTTATAATAATTGGTAGTAACGGTCTTGCCTTCATACGTATAGTTGATGCGTAGGTCTTTTTCCCATTCGTCCTTGTTGTTATTCCACTTTAAGGCTTCGCTTTCAATCATACGTTTATTGTCATCGTACTTGTAGTTGTACTTCATGTAGTTGGCAAGTGTGTTTCCGTCCATTTTGTAAACGGTCTGTCCTACTGTCATACCATTCTCTTCGATTGGATTATAAATCAATTGATTATCGTAGCTACGTGCAGAAGTAGCAAGCGATACAACAAGAAGAGCTGCAGATAAAACGAACATTTTTAAAGATACTTTTGCTTTCATGGCTATTTAAGTTTTTGAATTATACTTTCATTTGTCTATCAAATGCATTGGTCTTACGCTGCAAATCTACATATTAATTTGGTATTTATGCATTTTAGAAGATGAAATATTGTCAAAATGTCAATGGGCGGGGCGGAGGATAGGTTGCTTTTTGCCAAGATTGGTGACAAAAAAATATCCGGCAGTCAATCTGCCGGATATAGAATGAATCACTTCGTCGAAAAAGGATTCCTTTTTCTAGCTTTCTGGATAATGAGTTAAATAATGTTATTATCTATACTTGCTTCTATTTTGTAAGCGGAAATCCCGGATAAGGTGGAGTCAGTCTGCGCAATTAGTATCTAAAAGATAGCAATTCCTTATTAAGCTGGCCTTTATTCACTTAATGGTTTAATGTGCCTCAAGCCAGTTTTTTCCCCATCCGCAATCTGCTTTCAAGGGGACGTGCATGCGGTATGCTTTCTCCATTTCTTCGATGACAATTTCTTCTACACGCTCTTTTTCATTGACAGGAACGCTGAAATTTAATTCATCATGCACTTGCAGGATCATTTTGGCTTGTATTCCTTCGGCTTGGAACCGTTGATAGATACGTGCCATTGCTACTTTTATAATATCTGCCGCACTTCCCTGGATAGGGGCGTTGATGGCATTTCGTTCCGCATATCCGCGTACAACGGCATTCCGGGAATTGATGTCCGGCAAAAAGCGCTTCCGATGGAAAATTGTTTCTACATAACCTTTTTCCTGGGCCACCTGAATACTTTTGTCCATATAGGCTTTCACGCCCGGATAAGTTTCAAAGTAACCGTCGATTAGTTCTTTGGCTTCTTTGCGGTCTACATTCATCCGTTCGGCAAGACCAAATACGGATATGCCGTAGATAATCCCAAAGTTGGCTGTTTTGGCTTTACGGCGCATGTCGGAACCTACATCTTTCAGATCAATCTTATAGATTTTGGCAGCGGTGGCAGCATGAATATCGTGATTGCTAAGGAAAGCGTCGATCATATTCTTATCCTCGCTAAGGTGCGCCATAATACGCAATTCGATCTGCGAATAGTCGGCAGAGAAAAAGAGGCAGCCTTCATCGGGGATGAATGCTTTACGGATTTCTTTTCCATTCTCGTCGCGGATAGGGATATTCTGTAAATTCGGGTTACTTGAGCTAAGGCGTCCCGTAGCGGTTACAGTCTGGTTGAAAGAGGTATGCACCCTTCCTGTGCGTGGGTTGATAAGTAGGGGAAGCGCATCGATATATGTGCCCAATAGCTTTTTCAGTCCGCGATGTTCCAGAATCTTTTCTACCACAGGATGTTTATGCCGGAGGCTTTCGAGCACTTCTTCCGAGGTGACATACTGCCCGGTCTTGGTCTTTTTCGCTTTTTCTATAATCTTCAGCTTGTCAAACAAGACTTCGCCGACTTGCTTGGGTGAAGCGATGTTGAAGGTCTCACCGGCCAGTTCGTAGATTTCTTTTTCGATTTGCTCCATCTGGGCGGTGAAATGAGCGGATGATTGTTGCAGTGCTTCCGTGTCTAGTAATACTCCGTTCCGTTCGATATTGACTAATACCGGAACAAGAGGCATTTCTATATCATAGAATAAACGTTCGGCGTCATTCTCTTTCAGCTCTTTCTCCAATACGTTTTTCAGTTTCAGAGTGATGTCCGCATCTTCGCAAGCGTACAGATATACATCTTTCGGGTCGAGGTCGCGCATGTTCTTCTGATTCTTTCCTTTGGGGCCTATCAGTTCGTCAATATGGATAGTCTGATAATGCAGATAAATTTCTGCCAGGTAATCCATACCATGACGAAGTTCCGGTTGAAGAACATAGTGAGCGATCATCGTATCGAAAAGCGGACCTTTTACTACTGCACCATAATTTTGAAGAACAATCATATCGTACTTGATATTCTGTCCGACTTTTAACGAATTCTCATTTTCGAAGACCGGGCGGAACTCCTTTACGATTTTTAACGCTTCGTTCCGGTCTGATGGAACAGGAACATAAAATGCTTCATTTTCGGCAATGGAAAAACTCATTCCGACTAATTCGGCATCCATTGGTTCGGTCCCGGTGGTTTCCGTATCTAACGAGAGAATTTTCGATGTAAGTAACTTTTGAATAATTTCTCTTCTTTTCTTCTCTGTATCAATGAGTTGATAGTTGTGTGGCTGCGATTCTAACGTCTCTAGATTTGATTTTTTTGCTTCATTCGGCTCATTGGGCGTGAAATTCGCAAACAAATCGCCTTGTATTCCGCCTCCTTCTTCGGGAAAAAGTGGAAGAGGAGAGGGGGCACTTTTTCCGGTGGCTACTTTGCTTCCGGGAGCGGAGGTTATTCCATTTCCGGAAACCTCTTTTTTTAGTACCCGGTCGATGAGCGTTCTAAATTCCAGTTCTTCGAAAATACTGCGAAGTGAATCTTCGTCTGCTTCTTCGCGGACAAGAGAATCCATTTCAAGTTGGATGGGCACATCGATTTTAATCGTGGCGAGGAATTTCGAGAAAGTGATCATTTCCCGGTTCGTTTCCACTTTTGTTTTCAGTGCACCTTTCAGTTGGTCGGTATGCTCTAATAAATTTTCGATGCTTCCGAATTCGGAAATCAGTTTTTGAGCAGTCTTTTCTCCTACTCCGGGACATCCGGGGATATTATCCGAAGAGTCGCCCATCAGTCCGAGCATGTCAATCACTTGTGCCGGAGACTGAATGTCAAACTTGGCTTTTACTTCTTCAACACCCATCACTTCGAAACCTCCTGTGTGCTTGGGACGGTACATAAATACCTTGTCGCTTACCAACTGCCCGTAATCTTTGTCGGGAGTCATCATATAGGTGGTGATACCCTGGCGACCGGCTTCGGTGGCAAGCGTACCTATCACGTCGTCGGCTTCGTAGCCTGCAACTTCCAGAATAGGGATGTGGTAAGCACGAATAATATCCTTTATAATAGGCACGGAAAGGCGGATCGCTTCCGGAGTTTCTTCACGCTGCGCTTTATATTGTTCGAAAGCTTCGTGGCGGAAGGTAGGTCCTGCAGGGTCGAAGGCTACTCCTATATGAGTGGGATTCTCTTTTTTCAGCACTTCTTCGAGGGTGTTTACAAAACCCAGTATAGCTGAAGTGTTGAATCCTTTGGAATTGATTCTTGGGTTCTTAATAAAGGCGTAATACGCCCGGTATATCAGTGCATAAGCGTCTAAAAGAAATAATTTATTACTTGAATCCATAGATTTAATTAATTTTTCATGGTAAAAGTACAAAAAAATACGGTATTCAGCGTTTTATTATTACTTTTGTGCTCAAATTGTGTAATTAATGGACAGCATCTCACTCATCAGAACTCCGATTGAAGCAGAACTGAGAGACTTCAAAGAACTTTTTGATAGTTCTCTCTCCAGTTCAAATGCATTGCTCGATAGTGTCGTATCTCACATACGGCAGAGGAATGGTAAGATGATGCGTCCTATTCTTGTTTTGCTGGTGGCACGTCTTTATGGTGCTGTATGTCCTTCCACTCTTCATGCAGCTGTTTCATTGGAACTTCTTCATACAGCCAGTTTAGTACATGACGACGTCGTGGATGAAAGTACCGAACGCCGTGGACAACTCTCGGTGAATGCTATCTTTAATAATAAAGTAGCCGTGCTGACGGGCGACTATCTGCTGGCAACCAGTCTGGTGCATGCCGAACTGACGAATAGTCACCGCATTATTCAACTGGTGTCTACTCTTGGGCAGGATCTTGCTGACGGCGAGTTGCTTCAGCTTTCCAATGTAAGTAATCATAGCTTTTCTGAGGAGGTTTACTTTGATGTAATCCGTAAGAAGACTGCCGCTCTTTTTGCCGCCTGTACGAAAGCTGCCGCTTTTTCGGTAGGTGTAGGGGAGGGAGAAGCCGAACTAGCTCGTTTGTTGGGCGAATATATTGGTATCTGCTTTCAGATAAAAGATGATATTTTCGATTACTTTGATAATAGAGAGATTGGCAAACCGACAGGTAATGATATGCTTGAAGGTAAACTGACATTGCCCGCTTTGTATGTATTGAACACAACAAAAAACGATGAGGCGCAAGAATTGGCAATCAAGGTAAAGGAGGGTGCAGCTACTCTCGATGAAATTGCCCATTTGATCTCGTTTATCAAAGAAAACGGGGGCATTGAATATGCCGTTCAGACGATGAATGTCTATAAGCAAAAGGCTTTTGATTTACTGGCTTCTTTGCCGGAATCTGATATTTGTGTAGCTCTCCGGGCTTACTTGGATTACGTGGTAGACCGCGAAAAATAGTTACTTCCTGTGCCTGCCCAGGAGTGAATAGCACGATAATAATCGATCCCAATCTTCTATCTTTCCCGATTTCATCGCTTTTCCTAAAAGGAAACTCTTGTCTATTTCTTCAGCTGTATGAAGATCTAACGAACATAATTGGGCTGCTTGTTCTATGTACTTCCAGGCTTGTTCCTTGCTGATGTGCCCGCATGTTTGGGAGGCGCGCGCCAAGCTGACAAGCAATCCCATGTCCCATCCGATAATCCCTTTTTCTAAGTCATTTATCCATATAATCGGGTCTCTTCTTTCCTCTGTATATTTCACGAATTTGTATAGATTCTTTCCTTGCTGAATGAAGCGTTCTACTCCGAAAAAGCGCTTCTGGATGATACTTTCGAACTCGTTGATGTTCTCTGTGGAGAGCAGATAGGGGAGCATAATCTGGTAGGAGACTCTGTCTCCTTCGTTAATCAGGAACTGGAATAATCCGGTGACGGACTCGGTATCGGTGCAGTGGAACTCTTCTGCCAGCAGTCTGGATAGCTTTTGCGGATGGACTCCGGTCTCCATGGAGTTGAGATAGAAGCCTTGCAGTCCGGCTTCCATATACCCGATGCGTAGCCCCTTCTTTTTCTCTGTTCCGAGGATGAGATTCAGAGGGTTGTGATTGAATCGTAAGGTTCTCGTGTAAGCGTCCATCCTTAATACCTCCATAAAGTTCATGAAAAGCGTGAGAACTGTTGCCATGTATTTTCCTGAGGCTTCGGCAAGCCGTTATGAGTATACAAGCAACAGTCCCACGCTCCATTCGATATATAACAAAATTATATACATGAAGGTGCGTGAGACCCGTTTGCTTATTACCATTCATAACTTTGAATTTTGCCGAATTCCAGGAACTGGTAATAAATGAAACGTTCTCTAATATAACTAATTAGCTATATTTTCATCGCTAAACCATTTACAAAGATAATTATTTTTCCGAATTGCCCAGTAACTATCTTTAGTTTTTCTTAAATAAAAAATACCGCGTCGATTCCCGTGATACGGGAGTCGCGCGGTAAGGCGTATTTGATTGCTAATGTAGCCTTTAATTTTTAGAAGAACTTGATTTCTTCGCCTTTGATGTCGGAAAGGAGGAGGTTGGCTAAACGGCTGGTTCCCAAGCGGAACAGTTGATTATCCAGCCATTCTTCACCTAATAGTTCTTTTACAATAGTGTAGTAAATAATCGCATCGTTAACGGTGTTGATACCACCTGCCGGTTTGAACCCAATCTTGTTTCCTGTCTTCTGATAGTATTCTTTGATAGCTTCACACATCACGTAAGCGGCTTCCGGCGTTGCGGCAGGCTGCTGCTTTCCGGTAGATGTCTTGATGAAGTCTGCGCCCGAATACATGGATAGGATAGAGGCTTTCTTGATGTTGGAAGCACTCTTTAATGCGCCTGTTTCGAGGATTACTTTAAGGTGGTGTTCCTTGCAAACTTCTTTTAGTTCCTGTATTTCTTCGCACATTCCTTCGTAGTCTCCGCTAAGGAACTTGCCGATGGAAATCACAATATCTATTTCGTCTGCACCGTCTGCAATGGCCAGTGCTGTTTCTGCCACTTTTACTTCAATGAATGTCTGTGAAGAGGGGAAACCTCCTGATACACAGGCGATATTGACTCCGTCTACTTCCAGCGTGTTTTTAACGATGGCTGCAAAGTTGGGGTACACACAGATGGCTGCTACGTTTTTAAGATCAGGATATTCGTCGTCAAACTGATTGACTTTTTCAGTAAAGTGCATCACGCTTTCGTCGCTGTCCGTACTGTTCAGGGTGGTCAGATCAATGCAGCTGAACAGGAATTTCTTAACGTCCTCCGTGTTGTTCTCCGGCACTTTTTTCTCAATCAATTCAGCTACGCGAGCTTGAATATCTGCATCGTTCAGATTGGTATTATACTTTGCCAATGCGGCCTTGTACTTGTTGGGCTGTGAGTTATTCTCTTCCATGATCTTTCAGTTTTGGGTTGTTGATATGTCTTTTATTATCTCGTTTTGTTTTCTTCTCCATGCTTTTCCGGAAAGCATCGGTGATGTCTACTCCCGTCTGGTTGGCGATGCAGAGAAGCACCCATAAGACATCTGCTATCTCTTCATCTATATTGTCTTTTTCTCCTTCCTTGAAGGATTGGTCGCCATATTTGCGGGCCATGACACGGGCCAGTTCTCCTACTTCTTCCGTCAGGACTGCCATATTGGTCAACTCGCTGAAGTAGCGGACACCGTATGTTTTCACCCATTGGTCCACTTGTTTCTGTGCTTCTTCCAGAGTCATTTTTTTAATGATTAGTGATTGATGATTAGTATGGAATATCTATTCTTTGTTTTTGGTATCCATGCATATAGTAACAGGACCGTCGTTTAAAAGTTCAACTTTCATGTCTGCTCCAAAGATTCCTGTGCCTATTTCTTTTCCCAGTGCACCGCTTAAATCTTTGCAGAATTGCTCGTAGAGTGGGATAGAGATATCCGGTTTGGCAGCTTTGATGTAGGAGGGGCGATTTCCCTTTTTGGTAGAAGCGTGTAGCGTGAACTGGCTGATAACTAAAATTTCGCCTCCATCTTCTAAAATAGACTTGTTCATCACCCCATTTTCATCGTCGAAGATACGTAGATTTACTATCTTTTTGCAGAGCCAGTCGATGTCTTCCTGCCCGTCTGATTCTTCGATGCCAACTAATATCAGCATCCCTTTTCCGATGGACGATTTGCAGTGTCCTTCAATGGTTACTGACGCATGGCTTACCCGTTGTATAACTATTCGCATTGTTATTTATTCTATTTCGTGGTTAGGAAAGGCAAATTTACAAAATTCGGAAGAGAAAACGGTGTGTTGGCAGGAAAATATTATAAGGTTTTGCCGAAAGTTTTAATGGTTTATTATTTAGCCTCGGATTACACAGATTGCACGGATAACGCAGTTTTTAGTAATTTAACCGTGAAATCCGTGCAATCTGTGTAATCCGAGGCTAAAAATGATAGGAAGATAACTGGCTCCATTCAGCCGGCTTCTTGTTCATTTTTTGATGATTCATTGCTTAATCCCTCTTTTACGGTCTTGGCTTTCGCTTCTCCGATGATAGCGACAATCTCCTCAAAAGAGGCTTCTTTTATTCGTTTTACGCTCTTGAACTCTTTCAAAAGTGCTGTTTTTGTCTTTTCTCCGATACCTTTGATGGTATCCAGTGCGGACGCAACTTGTCGTTTGCTGCGTTTATCACGATGGAAACTAATAGCAAAACGGTGTACTTCATCCTGAATCTGTGTCAGCAGACGGAATAATGGGCTTTGCTGTTTGATACCAATCGTCTGCGGAGGAAATCCAAAAAGCAGCTCCGATGTGCGGTGGCGGTTGTCCTTTGCCAATCCGGCAATAGGAATAGCCAGATTCAGTTCGTCTTCAATGACTTCTCTGACGACCTCCATTTGACCTTTCCCGCCATCAGTGATAATCAGGTCGGGTAGAGGAGAATTCTCTTCGATAGCGCGTTGATAACGCCTTCTGACGACCTCTTTCATGGAAGCATAGTCATCAGGTCCTACAACCGTCTTTATATTGTATTTCCGGTAATCTTTCTTTGATGGCTTGGCCTTCTTAAATACAACACAGGCTGCCACGGCATCAGAACCCTGTATGTTTGAGTTATCAAAACACTCGATTTGCAGCGGCGGTCTTTCCAAATGCAACTCTTGCTGAATTTCTTTCATTAAACGCATGCTCCTTTGTTCCGGATTCAGTTTTTCCGCCTGTTTTAGGCGGTCGGCCTTGTACTGTTTCACGTTTAGAACCGAAAGATCCAGCAATTTCTTCTTATCTCCCCGCTGTGGAACGGTAAATACGACATTGTTTAACTCCAAATCGAGTTCAAAAGGCACTATGATCTCTCTGGATTGGCTTTTATAGCGTTCCCGCATTTCAATAATACCAAGCGTCAAAAGCTCCTCTTTTGATTCGTTCAGCTTCTTTTTATATTCGAACGTGAAAGCCTGATTGATGGCACCATTTGTAATGTGCAGATAATTGATGAAAGCAGAGTTCGACTCGTCTTCTTCGATTGAGAATACATCGATATTGTGCAATACGGAGCTTACTACCTCTGATTTGGAGCGGTAACTCTCTATCAGAAGATATTTCTCTTTCACTTTCTGCGCCTCTTCAAACTTCATTTCGCTAGCCAACGTCTGCATCCTTTCCAGCAACATACGACTGATATCTTGTGTATTCCCTTTCAGGATTTCTTTGATTTCATCTATGTTTTTGAGATAATCCTCCTGTGATTGCAGACCGATGCATGGCCCGGCGCAGTTTTTTATATGATATTCCAGACATACATTAAATTTGCCCGCCCGTATGTTTTCCGGACTTAGGTTTAAATTGCATGTGCGCAAGGGATATAAATGCTTTATCAGGTCCAATACCGCATACATTGATGGAATGTGACTGTACGGGCCATAATAAGAGGAGCCGTTCCTGATGACCTTTCTTGTTTTGAAGACTCTCGGAAAGTATTCATTCTGCACGCAAATAGAAGGGTAGGTCTTGTCGTCCTTTAACAGAACGTTGTAGCGCGGCTTATATTTCTTTATCAGATTATTCTCCAGCAATAACGCATCTTCTTCTGTGTTGACTACGATATAGCGAATATCAGCGATTTTACTGACCAGTACTCGTGTCTTTCCCGGCTCATGCTCTTTGCTGAAATAAGAATAGACTCTTTTCTTTAGATTTTTTGCCTTTCCAACGTATATAATCGTTCCTTCCGTATTCAGGTATTGGTAAATACCCGGTTTCTCGGGAAGGTTGGCTACAATCCCTTTCAGATATTCATTGGTTTTGCTTTTGCTTTCCGGTTCTACATTCATAATCGTTAGGTATGAGAGATCGCTAGCTGCTTACTTTTGACATATTCGCTGCAAATAGATGCAAATCCTTTATAAAGTCAATACCGATTCTACTTCTACGTCGTCTCCGAATACTGATTTTCCATTCAGTTCTTTCAGTTCGATGATGAAGTTTACATATACCTTTTTAGGCTTTAATCTTTTCACCAATTCACAAGCCGCTTTCATTGTGCCTCCTGTTGCCAGCAAGTCGTCGTGTAATAGAACTACGTCATTCTCATCCAGTGCGTCTTTGTGAATTTGCACGGTGTCCTTTCCGTATTCCTTGTCATAGCTTTCTTCAATCGTTTCTGCAGGGAGCTTGCCGGGCTTGCGGATAGGAATGAAACCGGCGTTCAGGCGGGTGGCTAAAATCGGTCCCATGATGAAGCCCCTTGATTCTATTCCTACTACTTTGGTGATCCCTTTATCCTTATACATATCAAACATGATGTTTGATAATTCCTGCAAGCACCACGGATCTTTGAATAGAGTGGTGACGTCGTAGAACAGGATTCCGGGAATCGGAAAATCGGGTACTTCCCGAATACTTTTGATTAGTGTTTCTTTGCTCATAATCATTGAATTATATCGTTTCTTTAAATGATTTGTTTCACGTGAAACGTTGCCGCCTATCGTCCCGAAAGCACGAGCAGTACGTTGATGTCGCTTGGAGAGACTCCCGGAATTCTGCTCGCTTGCGCAATCGTCTCCGGATCTATCTTTGCCAACTTTTGCCTAGCTTCGGTGGATAGGGACTGAATGGTAGAATAATCAAATTTCCCTTTGATCTTTATGCTCTCCAATCGTGCCAGCTTTTCAGCAATCATCCGTTCTCTGTCAATGTATCCTTGATACTTGATTAAGATTTCAGCCGCTTCGAGAATCTCTTCTTTTCGATCCTGATCCGAACTTGTCGCTTTCTCCAGTTCTCGTTGAAACGCCGGAACATGTTCTATTATATTCTCAATTGTCACCTGCGGACGGTTTAGAATTTCTATCAACTTGCATCCCTGACGTAGGGGAGTAGTTCCTATCTTTTCGAGAGCATCATTAATTAATGCCGGTTTCATCGAATAGTTGCGTGCGAAAGAAACGATTTGTTCCACGGCTTCTTTCTTGCTTTTTACCAGTTGATAGCGATCTTCCTTTGCCAATCCGAGCTTAAACGCTTTTTCTGTCAGGCGCATATCGGCGTCATCCATACGAAGCAAAATACGATATTCTGCACGGGAGGTAAACATACGGTAGGGCTCATCCACACCTTTGGTAACCAAATCGTCGATTAATACGCCAATATATGCTTCGTCGCGGGCCAGAGTAAAGGCTTCTCCACCGTGGCAGTTGATATGCGCATTGATGCCGGCTATCAATCCTTGTCCTCCTGCTTCCTCATATCCGGTAGTGCCGTTCACTTGTCCGGCAAAGAACAGGTTTTTGATAATCTTCGATTCCAACGTATGTTTTAATTGGGTCGGATCGAAGTAGTCATATTCGATAGCATATCCCGGACGATAGATAACCAGATCTTTGAAAGCCGGGATTTGTTTCAGTGCCGCAATTTGTATTTCCATCGGAAGTGAAGAAGAGAATCCATTAAGATACAACTCTTGTGTTGTTTCTCCTTCCGGTTCCAGGAATAACTGGTGCTGGTCTTTATCGGGGAAAGTTACAATCTTGGTTTCTATGCTCGGGCAATAGCGTGGTCCGATACTTTGTATCTGTCCGTTGAACAGTGGAGAATCCGGCAAACCTTCACGCAGAATCCGGTGTACTTCTTCATTGGTGTAGCACGTCCAGCATTGAAGTTGCTTTAAGTGGTGCGTGCTGGTATTCATGAAGGAGAACTTGTGGAAGTCACATTCGCCGGCTTGTGTATCCATTTGGTCAAAATGAACGCTGCGCGCATCGATTCGTACCGGAGTACCGGTTTTCATTCTTCCGTAGGTGATGCCGTGACGGGCGATGGATTCGGTCAATTGATAAGAAGCCGGTTCGGCCATTCTTCCTCCCGGTAATTGGTGGCGACCTACGTGCATCAATCCGTTGAGGAAAGTGCCTGCGGTGAGCACAATACATTTCGCTTTGAAGGTGACGCCCCACGCAGTGACCAATCCGGTAACCTCACCGTTTTCAACGAGCAGTTCGCATACCGTATCTTGCCAGATATGAAGGTTGGGCGTATTTTCCAGTCTCTCTCTCCAAGACCAAATGAACTTAGCCCGGTCGCATTGGGCGCGGGGGCTCCACATGGCAGGGCCTTTCGAACGGTTTAGAATTCGGAACTGAATGGCTGTTTCATCTGTCACCAATCCCATCTGTCCACCCAGTGCATCTATTTCACGTACAATTTGTCCTTTGGCGATTCCTCCTACAGCCGGGTTGCAACTCATCTGTCCAATCTTGTTCATGTCCATAGTGATGAGACAAGTCTTGGAACCTAAATTAGCAGCGGCTGCCGCTGCTTCACAACCAGCATGTCCGGCACCAATTACAATTACGTCGTACTTAAAATCCATTCCTATCTTATTTATTATCAAACGCTGCAAAGTTACGGAAAAGTTGCGAGACTTGTATCTTCAAGCTGTTTTTGCTTCTGAAAATCCGGGGAGGAATCCGGCTTGACTGAAAAAATCGCCGTAATTTTGGGTTAGAAATAGGCAGATTGTTCGAAAATAGGTGGCTTTTTGGCTTTTGTGATTGTATGTTTTTGAATAGAATGGTAATAGATTGTGTTTTAAATTCCCTGTTTTGCTTTCTTTTTGTTAGTTGTGTGCTCGCTCAATTATGAATGCAACTAGAGAGTAAAAAGGAGAAATTTGTTGAAAAGACGGATTGTTGTGGGAATAAACGTGAGGTTTACACTCAAAATCTACCCTACGTCTTGACATAAGTCAAAAAAATAAGTCTGAATGTAATTTTTTGCATGATGGCTTTTGCTGTTTTCGTAAACAGCTATACCTTTGCAGTGTAGTTGTGAAACTACTTATATTTTAGGTATTAGAAAAAGGTAATAATTAAAAGGTATTAGTTTATAAAATTAAGGTATTAGATTTTAAGATTAGTTTTTAGGAAAAAGATTGTTTTGATTAGGTATTAGGAGAAAGACGTTTTCAGGTAAAGAGTAAATGAAAGATGAAGAAAAAGAAGAATCCCATTTATGGGGATTCTTTAAAGGTGGAGCGGAATGATTCGCTCTTTTTTTGTGCCCTTTCATTTCCAACTATTATTTTCTTTTGCTTCTCATTTGAATTGTATGGTAAGCTCGTTCGAGTTTCTTTTGGGTCAATTTGTTATTTGCTTGGATTCAATTAGTTTCAACCCTATTTGAAACAGTTTGTTTCAAGGCTTGAAACGATTCGTTTCTCGGTGTGAAACAAAGTGTTTCCCGTAATGAAACAGAGTGTTTCAAAGCATGAAACAGATCGTCGTCTTGTGGGATACGAATCGCCGTCCTATAGCTTACGATTGTTTTGTCAGCATTTGTCTTGTCTGACTCATATTTGAAATCAAAAAATAAAGTCTGGTGATAGATGAAAGATGAAAGTGAAAAAATCTCTATGTATGAGAAAGAACTTTTTTATTTTCTATTTTGTAAGCCGGCAAAGTCTGCGTTTTTGAAAAAAAACAATATATTTGCAATCGTAAATGTCGCAAAAGTAAGTAGTTACGGCGATTTTTATGAATTCTGTTTCCTTTTTTCGCAGGTAATGTGACAGTATGAACGATAAAATTGACACTATAGTAGCGGGAGTAAACCGGAAGGATGAAAAGATGTGGGGCGATTTCTACGATCGTTTTTATACTGCCTTATGTGTTTATGTATCAAAGATATTGCCGGTCCCCGATGCGGTAGAAGATTTGGTACAAGACGTTTTTATTTCTGTATGGGAAGGGAAGCGTACCTTTTCTGATATTAAAGAGCTTACCAATTATCTTTATCGTGCCTGCTATAATAATACCTTATTATATATACGCAATAATCAAATTCATGATACCATATTGAATTCTTTAGCCGAAGAAGAAAGCGTGGAGGACGAAGATATGATTTATGCATTGACGGTGAAAGAAGAAATTATCCGGCAACTCTATTGCTATATCGAAGAACTTCCGTCCGAGCAACGCCGGATTATCTTAATGAGAATCGAAGGACATACATGGGAAGAGATAGCGGAACGTTTAGAAATAAGTATCAATACTGTTAAAACTCAAAAGACACGCAGCTATAAATTCCTTCGTGAGAGGCTGGGCGACTCTGTTCATTCTATTATTCTTTGTTTATTTCTCTAAAAAGATAAAAAGTCAATTTGATACATCTTTATCTTTTTATTGATTACTTAAGATTTGTTTTCTTTGTTAAAAACGAACTGATTCCTTCTGTATTGTGACATAATGTTATATTTTTGCCTCTAAATTCCTCTCCTTTATATTCTTATCTCAAAAAAATATCATCTTTTTGTCACCCTTTTCTGTGAGTTATGTATATCTATAATAAAGCAAATTAAACAGTTGTTTGATTTAAAAAGGAAAAATAAGATGAAGAAGTTCGAAAATGTATATCAAGATGCCGCTTTAATGAAGAAAGCTCTTTTAGGAGAAGCTAATGAATCGGAACAGCAAGAGCTTGAAAAGCGATTGGCGGAATGCCCGGACTTACAAAAAGTGTATGAACAATTGCAGAATGGTGAGACATTAAGAGTTGCATTTGAAGAATATAAAAATTATTCATCAAAGAAAGCCTATGAATCTTTCCTTCAGAAAATCGGACAAACGGAACCGGAGGTAATAAAGAAGTCTCGTGCTTTCCGGATTTGGTGGTCTGTTGCAGCAGCTGTTGTTTTAGTAATCGGTTTATCTTTCTATATGTCGAATTATGGTTCGATTGAAGAGGAAAGCAGACCATTGATTCAGCCGGGAGTTCAACAGGCACAATTGACTTTACCCGATGGCAGCATTATTGATGTACATAAGAAAGAAGTTAACGTAATAGTAGACGGCGTTCAGGTAAAATATAAGGAAGGAGTGCTGTCATATAAACCGACCGCCACAACACAATACACAGAGAAAAGCGTCGTAGAGAAGCCGGTAATATCAAATGAACTAGTCATACCACGTGGAGGGGAAAATACTGTGGTCCTCGCTGACGGGACAACAGTTCATTTGAATGCTGGTTCTAAGTTGACTTATCCGGTACGCTTTGTGGGTAAACGCAGGATTGTAGCTCTGGAAGGTGAGGCTTATTTTGAGGTTGTGCAGGATGAATCTCATCCGTTTGTGGTACAAACTCATCTTGGCGAAGTGATGGTGCTTGGTACGGCGTTTAATGTGAATGCTTATACCGATGCTTCCGTTTGTTACACTACATTGGTACATGGAAAAGTTCAATTTTCTGCACCGAATGTCGGAACGGTAACTCTTCAGCCGGGTGAACAAGCAGTAGTTTCTGCCAATGGCACAGAGAAACGTACAGTCGATCTGGATGAGTATATCGGTTGGGTAAATGGTGTGTACAACTTTAAAAACCGTTCTTTAGGGGAGATTATGGAGACATTCGAACGCTGGTATGATATACAGATTTATTATGAAACACCGGATCTACGCGACATAACTTACAGTGGCAGTTTGAAACGTTACGGAACGATCAATTCTTTCTTGGATGCTTTGGAACTGACAGGCGATCTGACTTATAAAATCAGTGGCCGGAAAGTGCTGATATACGATGGAATGAAAGAGTAAGAATAAATAGAATATTAGGTAAAGTTTAATCATTAATTTATGAGAGAAAAACGATGGCTACTATGTTTTTTAGTGGCAGTGTGTTGCACATTTAGCACATGGGCTCTACCGTCACAGGATAAGACGGTAACTTTAAACCTGCACAATGTCTCTATTGAGACTGTTTTGGATGCAGTGAAGAAACAAACAGGAGTGAATATGTTGTATAATTCACAAATGTTTAAAGGAGTTCCTCCCGTATCAATTAATGCAAAAAATGAGAAATGGGAAGTCGCTCTAAAGTTGATTTTAAATCCCCAGGGATTTGATTATGTGGTGAAAGACGGTATTGTTGTTGTTCGTAAATTGCAGGCCGAGAAGCGTGATAATCGTATCCGTGGTACGGTTATTGATTCGAATAAGGAACCGATTCCAGGAGCCAGCATCATCGTAAAAGGTACTCGTACGGGTACTTCTACTAATATTGAAGGTGAGTTTACTTTGGATGTTAAGGATGATAAGGTGACTTTGGAAATCTCTTTTATTGGTATGAAGAAACAGACTCTTCAGGTAGATGCTACACGTAAGAAGATGCTTGAGATTACTATGTTGGATGATGTGAAGACATTAGAGGATGTAGTTGTAACCGGATATAGCAATGTTCGTAAATCAAGCTTTACTGGTAGTTCTACCCAAATAACAGGTGATGAGTTGCGTAAGGTATCGCAAACCAATGTTCTGGATGCCATGCAGTCATTCGACCCTTCTTTTCGTTTGATGAGCAATACGCAGTTTGGTTCCGATCCGAACGCATTGCCTGAAATGTATATTCGTGGACGTTCAGGGGTAGGTACCAGAGATTTGGATAAGAATCAATTGTCTAAATCGAATCTGGAAAATAATCCCAATCTGCCTACATTCATTATGGATGGATTTGAAGTTAGCATCGAAAAGGTATACGACTTAGATCCCAGCCGCATAGAGAGCATGACCATCCTAAAAGATGCTGCAGCTACCGCTATTTACGGTTCGCGTGCCGCTAACGGTGTGGTAGTTATCACTACCGTCACTCCGAAACCAGGTGAAGTGCGTGTCTCTTACAACTTTACAGGTACGGTGGAAATGCCCGACTTGAGCGACTATAATCTGGCAAATGCTTCAGAAAAACTGGAGATGGAACGCCTTGCCGGACTTTTCGATAATAGTAACATGGAAAATCAAATTCTTGATTATAATAAGAGATTTGCACAAATTCAACGTGGTGTGGATACTGATTGGATGGTACTGCCTCTACGAAATGCATTCGACCATAAACACAGCCTCTTTATAGAGGGAGGTACGCAAAACTTGCGTTGGGGTGTAGATGCTTCTTACAATGCAGCGAATGGTGTGATGAAGGGGTCAGGACGTGATCGCTATAGTGTTGGTTTCTCTCTGGATTATCGTATGAAGTCTTTGCAAGTGAAGAACACTGTATCGTTCACTCATTCTAAATCGAAAGAGTCGCCTTATGGTTCGTTTAGTGACTATACCATTTTGCAACCCTATGATACACCTTATAATGATGACGGGACATTGCGAAAAAGGTTGAGCTTCTCGAAGAATAGCAATTTACGCGAGGCTAACAACCCACTATACGAAGCGACTCTTGGCAATTATACTTGGAGTGCTTATGATGAAGTATCCAATAATTTGAGTTTGAATTGGTATCTGACCGATTACTGGACTGTTAGAGGTCAATTTAGTGTGAACCGTAAATATTCTAGTGGAGAACGGTTTATCGACCCGCTGTCTTCAAAAACCACGGCTGCTCCTAATGAAGGTGGACATAACTTGGGTGACCTCTATGTGGATGATGGAAATAGTTTGAATTGGAATGCAAATGCAGCTTTATATTATACACGTTCTTTCAATAAACATAATTTAAATCTGTCTGTGGCATGGGAGGCATCTTCTGGTTCATCAGATGCGACAAACGTTCATTACCGCGGATTCCCGAGTGGACAATTCCATTCATCGAATTATGCAGCCGAAATATATGAAAAGCCGTCACGTACCGAAGGTACTTCACGCATGGTCAGTGCATGGGCTACCGGAAACTATACATGGAATGATATTTATTTGGCTGATTTCTCTGTTCGTTTTGATGGGTCATCTGATTTTGGCTCCAAGCAACGCTGGGCACCGTTCTTCTCCGGAGGTTTGGGGGTGAACATTCATAATTATGAGTTTCTAAAAGGAAATGAGATAGTTAACAAATTGAAGGTACGTGCATCGTATGGCCGGACTGGTAAAGCTAGTTTTCCAGCTTATGCTGCTACGACTATGTACGAAGCGCTTTTTGATGAATGGTATGCAACAGGTTTTGGCGCAGTGTTGAAAGCTTTGGGAAATAACAACTTGACTTGGGAAAAGACTGATAAGTTTAATGTAGGTATTGAAATGCAATTTTTGAATCGGCGTTTGACAGTGGATGCAGATTATTATCATGATAAAACAATTGATTTGGTGAACGATGTCAGCCTGTCTCAAACTTCCGGCTTCTCTAGTTATAAAGACAATATGGGTGAAGTACTGAATCAGGGATTTGAGTTGCAGGTACGTGGCGAAGTATTCCGTAATCGTGACTGGTTGGTGGCGTTATGGGGAAATATGGCACACAACAAGAATAAGATTCTAAAAATTTCTGATTCTCAACGTGCCTACAATCAGCGAGTAAAAGAATTCTATGAGAATATAGTGAATGAAGAGTATGGCCGCTATAATTCTAAATATGGAGTACCAATTTCTCAATATGAGGAAGGACAGTCACTTACTTCCATTTGGGCTGTGAAATCTTTGGGTATTGATCCTACTACAGGTAAGGAAATATTCTTAAACCGTGATGGTAGTGTGTCCGACACATGGAATGCCACTCAAGAAGTGGCTGTTGGTAATACTGAACCTAAATTCAATGGCTCTATCGGATTTAATGCTGCTTATAAACAATGGAGCTTATTTGCTGCTTTCCAATACGAATGGGGCGGGCAGGAGTATAATCAGACTTTGGTAGATCGGGTGGAGAATGCCAGAATACAATATCAAAACGTAGACTTGCGTGTGTTGACCGACAGATGGAAACAGCCGGGAGATATTGCGCAGTTTAAAGATATTAAAAATGCCGATAGTGCCACTATGCCGACTTCACGCTTCGTTCAGGATAAGGCTTATCTGCGTTTGAGTGCATTAACTTTAAGCTATGATTTCAATCGGGAATGGATAAAGAAGTATTTGGGAATGAATATGCTCCGATTGGAAGCAAGTACACGCGATTTTATTAACTGGAATTCTATCCGTCAGGAGCGAGGTTTAAGTTACCCGAAGTCATGGACGGTTGATTTCTCTATTAAAGCACAATTCTAAGTATACCATTATGATACGAAAAATATATACTACGTTTGTTTCTTTTGCGTTTGTAGTCTTGACACTCTCTTCGTGTTCAGATTGGCTTGACCTTTATCCTTCTGATGAGATAAAGGAGGAATATTTGTTCTCTTCTGGTGATGGTTTCCGTACGGCAACGAACGGTATTTACCGGAAGATGGCTACTTTCAATTTGTATGGAAGTAACCTTACTTGGGGCATTATGGATGCCTGGGCGCAGTCTTATTATATAGATCAAGCTCCAAGTATAGGTGGTGGAACAGCTATGAGAAATATGGCAGCGCTTCAGTTTAAAAATACAGAATTAGTCCCTGTCACAGATGCCATGTGGAATGCTGCTTGGAATGTGGTTGCCAATTGTAATGAATTGGCTCAACAGGCCGCCAAAGCTGACCCTAATCTCTTTAGTGGACTTGATGGTGAGCGGCAGATGATTTTGGGTGAGGCTATCGGATTGCGCGCATTTATACAATTTGATTTGCTTCGTATTTATGCTCCATCTCCTTCATCTGTTGGTTTCGGGAAAGATGATCGTACTTTCATTCCTTATGTTAATGTTTATCCTAGCTATGTCAACAACCATCAAACTGTTAGTTATTGTTTGGAACAGATTATTGCTGATTTGAAGGAAGCACAGCGCATTCTGAAGGAAGTGGATGCAACATCTAGTATGGGGGCGAACGCTAGATTCAATATCGAAACGGTTTCAGAGAGCCTGTTTGCAAAAAGCAGAGGCTATCGCCTGAATTATTATGCGGTAACGGCGGAGTTGGCTCGTGTTTTCTTGTATGCGGGAAAGAATGCAGAGGCTTATGCAGAAGCCAAGAAAATCATTGATGAAGAAAATAAAACCGGCTATTTCGAGGCTTCAACTAATTCGTCTGGCTTTAGGAATGGAAATATGAAGATGTATAATGATATTATTTTCGGGCTCTATTCTTCAAAGGAGTTGGTGGAATGGGATCAGGAAATAAATCATGGTTCCGATGGTGCCAGTGAGGAGAATTATTTGTGTCTTGATGGTGATGTTGCGAAAGAACTGTATGGGGATGAAATAAATAGCGACTGGCGGTTTAAGTATCAATTGGAAGAGAAGTATTATGGGTTTTATTATCGCACATTGAAGTATAACAAACAGACAGAGAGTACAAATGAAGGGAAAACAAATAACCGTATGCTCCCTATGATACGTATGTCTGAGGTGTATTACATTGCTGCTGAAGCGATTTTTGATACCAAACCCAAAGAAGCACGAGGCTATTTGGAATTGGTGAAAAAAGGAAGAGGGATATCAAAAAAGTTTGATAATGTGACAAATAAATCGGAGTTTATAGATTTGTTGGTAAATGATGCCCGTCGTGAATTTCTGGGTGAAGGGCAGATATTCTATATGTATAAACGGTTGAATAGATTGATCCCCGCCAGCTCTTATTATAGTAGTGATATTTTGCCGACTGATGAGAATGTGGTATTGCCGAAACCTGATTCGGAATCAAATATTTAAATATAAGGAATATTTTCATAATAACTATTTAAGAGAAATGAAAATGAAGATAAAATATGCTATATGGGGAGCGTTGATTTGTATTGCAGATCTGATGCTCGTTTCGTGTGAAGAGAAGGGATTGCTGGTCAACAGTAACGATACAGCCTATTTGAGATTTGCTAATGATATGACAAAAGACACGACTACAGTATCTTTTAAAATGTATAATGAGGGTGAGGATGCCGAAATACCGATAGAAGTCTCTGTCTACGGGCAAATACAGGAAGATGATTTACATTTTAATGTAAGTGTAGATGCAGAATATACAACCTTGCCTGCCGACTTATATGTGCTGCCTACAGACTGTAGGATTAGAAAGGGATTGCTCACGGATACCATTTATGTGATACTGAAGAATGCCCCAATGCTGGAGAAAGAAACGAAAATATTGGCATTGCAGGTAGTGGAGGCAAACGGGGTGAAGCAAGGTGACCATTCATATTCTCGTGCTTTTATTACTGTTACCGATCGTTTGTTTAAACCTCACTGGTGGTCGGTGATTGATGCAGGGTCAGAATCCAATCCGGGGAATTCAGTCGATTGGTTTTATCTAGGTGAATATTCGGAAAGGAAGTATCAGATGTTTTTGGACGAGTTGAAAAAAGATGATATGGTGTTCGATGGAAAGAACAAGCAAGTATTACGTAAATATTCATTAAGACTGAAGAATACCCTGAAGCAGATGAACGAAGGAAAGAAAAAGGAAGATTGGGAGAAAGATGAGCATGGAAATGTGATTACTGTGGAAGTGGCAGGATAACTATAAAATTGCAAAGTATGAAAAAATTAGGAATATATGCAGTGATGACTGTTTTTGTCGGAGTTATGTCCGGTTGTTTGGATGATGACAATAATTATAACTACAAGCAGATTAATGACTTACAAGGTGGTAATTTCAATATTGAGAATATCAATTCTGGATATAACTTGATAGAGGGAGACGAATTGGTATTGGCGCCTACATTTAAGTTTACGATAGACAGCATTACGCCCGACGTCAGCTACGAATGGTACATAGACAAACAGTTGCAGACAGGTGAAAGTGGTGCCACTTATACATTTAAAGCCGACAAAAGCGGTACGTATCAAGTGACATTTGCAGTGACCGACAATAAGTCGGGGGTCCAGTTCGGAAAATCTACGATTATTAAGGTGATGTCTATGTTTCAACGTGGATGGACTATTCTGTCGGATGAAGGCGGACGTTCTGTGCTTCATTTCATTGTACCTACAACACAACATTATCAGGTAACGTATAATGGGGAAACCTTTACTCGTGATTCATTGGTTTATCATATAGTGAAGCGTGATGTCGTTTCCAATTTGGGATCAAATCCGAAAGGATTGATGAATAACATTGGTTATATAGATTATAATCTTCAGTACGGTATTAGCGTATACGATGAATTGGTAGTGAAACAAGATCGCTGGGTGGAGCTTAATGGCAATACGCTGGAACGTGAAGTGTACACAGATGAAGAGTTCCGTGGGGATATTCCTGCTCATTTTTCTCCGATAGAAGCTGCCATGACTTATACGGCTAAGGCATTGTTGGATAAGAATGGACTAATTTATTGGGAAAAAAAGGCAGATGCGGCTGATTTTCATGCAGGTACCTATATGTCTATAGGATTAAATAATGAAACCCGATTCAGTCGCTTGTTCCAAGTCTATAAGTTTAATTACTATTATACGAATGTGATGCTTGCGTTGACAAAAGAAGATAATTCATTAGTGGGCATTTTGGATGTGGGTAATGTAGCTGGAAGTGAGAGTTCAGCTATCGGCGAAATGACTAGTTCTGAAAGTGGGAATATGTATAATATTGCCGATCCGAGTGGTGAAGATCACTTCTCAAATATAAAAAAGACAGTGGTAGATGCATTGCCAGCTCCATATGATGGAGGGAATGATTTTACAATGGCTTATCCTTTTTGGACGGTTTTGCTGAAAGATGAAGCTACATCAGTATATGAATTGCGTTATTTCGGGTTAGAGGCAGATAGCAGATCCGTTAGTTGTATGGATGGTTGGTATTATGAGGCTCCTTTAGGAGTTATCAATGATTATCGTGGTATGGCTAATTTTGGAAATAAACGTTATGTGGTTATTGCCAGCGGAAACCAGCTTTATTATTATCAATACGGATGGGATTCTTATGGAGATGTGGAATATAGAGGGAGTTTGATGCCATTAGGTGAGCCGTTGCCTGCTGCTGTCAAGACCTTGTCAGGTATGGATGTGACCACCAATTTACGTAAATACAAGTATCCTTACAGTGGGCAATTAGGGGTTGCTTTGGAAGACGGAAGTTTTTATATATATAGTGTTGTAGAAACAAGACTAAAAGACGGTACGTGTACGGCGGTTTCTCTTAAACAGCAATTCCCGAATGAAACCACTTCAGAAGAAAATAAGAACTTTGGAGAAATTGTAGATGTCCTTTATAAATGGGGAAGTGGTGATGATTATATGTCATTTTCTTTCTAGAAGAATAGCTTTAAAAGTGATTCATATAGTAATAAAATAGCCATTATGGTATTAAAACGAGTTTTTATTGTCGGCAGCTTGTCTTTTATTTTTGCATTGCAAGGATGGGGACAAGCCTCTGGCAAGCATGATACAATACTAGCCAATTACGAGTTGGTACAGGAGTTTCAGGAATTTACCTTAGGAGGTAAATTATCTAATAATAGTCTATCGATTTATCCGCGGGAAATCAATGATACAGATAATTTCTGGTTTGATTTTCAAACGACAGCTGGTAAAGATTACTATTATGTGATGCCTGCTGCAGGAAAACGTGAACCTCTTTTTGACAAAAGTAAGATGGCTATGCAGTTAAGTGAATTCACCAAAGGCGTGGTGGATAAAAATAAACTGGACATTTCATCCATTGCTTTTTCAAAAGATCAACGTTCATTTGAGTTCGATTATAAGGGTAAGCAGTATAGTTATAATCGTTTGACAGGTAAACTGACAATAGTTGAGAAGAAAGAAGAGAAGAAAGAATCATCAGACCCAAGCTATACTTGGATGAACTTTTCTCCTGACAAGAAATATATTTTGTATGCAAAGAATCATAATTTGTATGTGAAAGGAAATAAGTCACTGGGAGTAGATACAACTGAAGTGCAACTGACTACGGATGGTATGAAAGACTTTTCATATGCTCGTGAAGATGATTACGAACCTGCAGAAGACGGAGAAGTACCGACGCTAGCACGCTGGTGTCCGGATAATCGCCATGTATATGCAGTGCGTGATGATAACCGTTTATTACGAGATTTTTGGGTAATTAATTCAATAGAAGATTCACCGTCATTGGTCAAATATAAATATGAGTTCCCTGGTGATAAATATGTTACTCAAAATGATTTGACGATTATTGATATTGTAGAAAAAACGGCAAAGAAAGCGAAGGTAGAAAAATGGAAAGACCAGTATGTAATGCCTCTTCATGTTACCTCAGATAGCAAATATTTGTTTTTTGAACGCACTAAACGTACTTGGGATGAAGTAGATGTATGCTCGGTTAATCTCTCAACTTTGGAAGTAAAGGAGATCATTCATGAAGAAGATAAACCGTATCGTGATCCTCATGCTCGTAATGTGGCAATCTTGAACGATGGTAAGGATATTTTGTTCCGTTCAGAGCGTACTGGCTGGGGACATTATTATCATTATGATGGCGATGGAAACCTCAAGAATGTGATGACTTCTGGTGAATGGGTAACAGGCTACATTAATTCTATTGATACACTGAAACGCAAAGTTTATCTGTATGGATATGGAAAAGATAAGAAAGTAAATCCTTTCTATTATATGCTTTTCGAAGTTGATATTGACAAAGAAGGAGTTACTCCATTAAGTACAGAAGATGGGCAGCATAATGTGAATTTCTTGAAATCTCATAATTACTATATCGATACATATTCAAGAGTTGACATGGAGCCTAAAATCATGCTGAAAGATAGAAAAGGCAAAGTGATAATGGAGTTGGCAAAACCTGACTTGGACTTAGTCTATGCATCGGGTTGGAAAAAGCCGGAACGTTTTGTTGTAAAGGCAGCAGATAATATTACCGACTTATATGGAGTGATGTGGAAGCCGTCTGATTTTAATCCTGAAAAGAAATATCCAATTATTTCAGTCGTTTATCCTGGTCCTTATTTCGGCTTTGTACCTACTAACTTTACATTGGATGACAGCTATTGTACCCGTATGGCACAGCTAGGTTTTATTGTCATTACTGTAGGACATAGAGGGGATACTCCGATGCGTGGTAAAGCTTATCATCGCTACGGTTATGGCAATATGCGCGATTATCCCCTTGCAGATGATAAATATGCAATCGAACAGTTGGCTCAACGCCACTCGTTTATCAATGGCAAGAAAGTAGGTATATACGGGCACTCAGGTGGCGGATTTATGGCTGCAGCTGCTATATTCACTTATCCGGACTTTTATACGGCTGCCGTTTCCTGTTCCGGGAATCATGATAATAGTATCTATAATCGTGGTTGGGGCGAATGCTATAATGGCGTGAAAGAAGTTGAAAAGGTTGTGAAAGACAGCTTGGGCAACGAAACGAAAGAATATGAGTACAAATTCAGTGTGAAGTCTAATGCAGAGATTGCCAAGAATCTGAAAGGGCATCTGATGCTTGTGACGGGGGATATGGATAAGAATGTTAATCCTGCACACACTTATCGTGTAGCTCAAGCATTGATTGAAGCTGGCAAAGATTTCGATATGTTGGTAATACCCGGTGCAGGGCATGGATATGGCTCTGCAGATAAATATTTTGAGAAAAAGATGTATCGCTTCTTTGCTAAACACTTGCTAGGTGATAACCGGGCAGATTATTGGGGGGATATAAACTGTACCAAATAAGACAATAGATAAAATTTTATGAAAAACTCTCTTTTTAGATATCTGTGCTTGGCGGCTGTTGCATTAATATGCAGCATGGCCAGCGCACAGCAAAAAGCAAATTATCAGTTGGCGGAGAAGTTTCGTTTACTGACACAGAATCCTATCATGAAGTATTCTACGGAAGTCAACCCTACGTTCATCAATGATACGGACTGCTTCTACTATTCTTTCACTACCCGTGAGGGAGAGAAATACTATTATGTGAATCCGAAGAAAAAGGAAAAACGTCTGTTGTTTGATACCCCCGAACTCTTGAGTAAGATTGCAGTATATACCAAAAAAGCTTACTCTGCTGCAGATCCTCATCTGTTTTTCACTTTCATGAAAGATAATGAGACAATTCGTCTCGACTTCGACCGTGGGCTATATACCTATAACATTCGTACGAAAGTGTTGAAGAAACTCGATGAAAAGCCTATTTATAAAGACGGTGATCCATACTGGAAGAAATATTCTCCGGATAGCTTGTATATGTTGTATGCCAGTAAAGACAACCTGTATTTTGTCGGAAATCCGAAAAAGGGACAGGATACAATACCTGTACAGTTGACAACAGACGGGGGACCGGACTATACATTCAATCGTGAGGATGAAGGAAAGATGGAGGGACGTTTCGGGGCTGAATCAGCTCATTGGCTTCCGGGTACTCATCGTTTTTATGCTGTTCGTGAGGACAATCGGAAAGTGCGCGATCTGTGGTTAATCAATTCATTGTCAAAGTTTCCTGAATTAACGACTTATAAAGCCGAGTTGGCAGGAGATAAAGACGTGACACAATATGAACTTTTACTTGGCGACGTAGATAAAAGGGAAGTGAAGAAAGTAGATATCAATCGTTGGCCTGATCAGTATATCGATGTACTGTATACAACAAATGATGGTAAACGTCTCTATTTTCAACGTTATAACCGCTCTTGGAATCAATCAGATATTTGTGAGGTGGATGTCGAAACTGGACAGGTACGCGTCGTAATTCATGAAGAGAATAAGCCGTACCTTGATTATCAGATGCGTAGCGTGTCTTTCCTGAAAGATGGAAAAGAAATATTATTTCGTTCGGAACGGAACGGGTGGGGACACTACTATCTGTATGATACTGCTACCGGAAACCTGAAAAATCAGGTGACAGACGGAACTTGGGTGGCTGGTCCGATTGCAAAGATTGATACTGTCGGTCGAAAATTTTATTTTTATGGTTATGGTCGTGAGAAAAGCATCGACCCTTATTATTATATCCTTTATGAAGCTAAACTGGATCAACTGAATGCTATTCGTTTGTTGACACCCGAAAACGCATCACATGAAGCTAGAATTTCTCCCTCTAACCATTATATTGTAGATTCCTACTCCACAGTTTCACAAGAACCTGTCAATGTCGTTCGCAACTCACGTGGAAAGGTGGTTATGAAACTGGAAAAACCGGACTTGCAACCTGTTTATGAGATGGGATGGAAAGCTCCGGAGCGTTTTAAGGTGAAAGCGGGTGATGGTGTGACTGATCTTTATGGCGTGATGTGGAAACCTGCAGATTTTGACTCGACGAAGGTTTATCCCATTATTTCGAACGTCTATCCGGGACCTTTTTTTGAGTATGTGCCGACACGCTTTACTGTGAATGATGTATATAATACCCGTCTGGCGCAACTGGGATTCATTGTTATTACTGTAGGTCATAGAGGTGGTACTCCGATGCGTGGAAAAGCATATCATACATATGGATATAACAATATGCGTGACTATCCATTGGCAGATGATAAGTATGCTATTGAGCAACTGGCTGCCCGTTATCCTTTCATTGATGGTACAAAAGTCGGTATTTATGGTCATTCCGGAGGAGGATTCATGTCGGCTGCAGCTATATGTACTTATCCCGACTTCTATTCAGCTGCTGTCTCTTCGGCGGGTAACCATGATAACAGAATCTATAATAAGGGCTTTGTGGAAATTCACTTTGGCGTAGATGAAAAGGTGAAAACAGGGAAAGATAGCTTGGGAGTGGAGCATACGACTTATGATTATAGTGTTCGTGTACGCCCTAATCAGGAACTAGCCAAGAATTACAAGCATGGCTTGTTGTTATTTACTGGTGCGGTCGATAATACCGTAAATCCGGCGAATACATTACGTCTGGTACATGCATTGATTAAAGCAGACAAAGACTTTGATATGTTTGTACTACCGAAATGCACTCATGGATTCTTTGGTGAATCAGAAGTATTCTTTGAACATAAAATGTGGCGTCATTTCGCACGTTTACTATTGAACGATCATTCGGCGGATGCAGATATTGATCTGAATAAATATATGATAGAAGATGAAAGGAGAAGATAAGATGAACAGGACAATAATAAGAATCGGAATAGCAGTAGGACTTTTGATCGGATTTGGTCAGAATATTAAGGCACAAACACCGAAGAAGCCGATTGATATTGACGCGTGTATGTCATGGATGCGTGTAGAGTCGCCTGATATTTCTCCGACAGGGCGATGGGTGACTTATCGTATAGTTCCTATGGAATATAATCCCGAGTACAAAGACGGAAAGATCTTGCACCTGTTTGACTCACGCACCCGTAAGGAGATTCTGTTGGAGGATGTAGAAAATATTGAGTTTTATAATTCAGATCAAGCTGCATATTATCAAGTGTCCGATTCTACTGGGAATGCGAAAACAATCCTGTTAGAACTGCCTTCAGGCACAAAGACCGAGTGGACTTATAAGGAAGCTTTCCGACCAGCAAAAGGAATTCCTTACTCAATTTCTGTAACAAATGTGCCGAAGGATACCATCAATCATGTTCCATCTTTCGACCGCTTGATAGTTCGTCATCTAAAAAACGGCACTTCCTTTCAAATTGACAGTATTGGTTATTATACCTTGTACAACGAAGGACAATCTATCATCTTTGTACGTAAACAAGCGAAAGGTAACGCATTGTGTTATGGTCCATTAACCGGACCCTATCAGACTATTTATCAGAGTTCCGTAAAGAAAGAACCAGTTTCTTTCAACTTGAATGCAAAACAGATGATAGGAGGGTTCAGTATTAAAGATTCACTATGGTACAACTTTTCCTTAAAGAAGAACACCTGTGATTTGGTCTTTGACCGAAAAGAGATAGTTCTCCCTGCAAGGATGGAACTTGTCCGGGCTAACCTGTCAAGTAGCCAGAAGTTTCTGACAATGGAACTCAGACCTTATCAGGAAAAAATAAATAAAGATAAGAAAGAAGAGGAAATAAAGCCGGATAAGAGTTTTGAGCTGGAGTTGTGGACCTGGGATGAATATGAAGTACCTACTTTGCAGACACGCAGTCGTTATTTCCGTCCTCAATATTCGAAATATATCTATGACATTGCTTCCCGAAAATTGACGGAAGTAGCTCCCGGGCATGCTGATTTGTTGGAGCCGGATCGTGCGGAAGAGATTCATAATGTGCTTTACACAGACGAAACGCCTTATTGTGCGCAGAAAGACTGGCTTAATGAAATGCCGTTTGACATCTATTCTGTGAATGTACATACGGGAGAAAAGCAATTGGTAGGACGTAGCTACCGGACAAGACCGAGGTGGTCGATGAATGGCAAATGGGCTGTGATGTATGATCCTATTGCACAAGTATGGAATAAGTTTGACGGAAAAACGGGTGAGGTTACCGATATTTCAACAGCTATTGGGTATCCGATATTCGAGGAAACTTATGACAAACCAAATCCTGCACCTGCTTGTGGTATTGCTGGTTGGACTGCTGATGGTAATAATGTGTTGATTTATGATGCTTATGACTGGTGGAAGATCGATTTGACCGGAGAACGTCAACCGGAATGCATCACTAAGGGGTATGGTCGCAAAAATCAGAGATCTATCCGTAAAATGACCAGCAATATTGACAAAGAAGTATTCAATCCGGACGAGACGGTTATAGTCAGCGTATGGGATGAAAATACAATGGATGAAGGTATTTATTCACTTGACATGAAAGGTCGCTTGAAGAAGCTCGCAGAAGGTCCTTATATCTATTCAATTCATCGTTTTTCTGACAATCAGAAGTATTGTATCTGGAATCGTCAGAATATATCAGAATTCCGTGATCTGTGGTGGAGTAAATCGGATTTCTCTGATCCGATTCGTATAACGAATGCTAATCCTCAACAAAGCGAATACAAATGGGGTACTGCAAAGTTAGTGGAATGGACTAATTATGAGAATAAGCCTAACAAGGGAATACTTTACTTGCCGGAAGATTATGACGCTAAGAAAGAATATCCTGTTCTGGTACAGTTCTATGAAACACATTCCGGAGGGCTGAACACTTATCATGCTCCAATGTTGAGTAGTGCAATGGCGGATGTGATGTACTTTGTTAGTAATGGGTATATTGTATTTATGCCGGATGTGCATTTTACCATAGGAACACCGGGACAGAGTAGTTATGATGCAGTAGTAAGCGGTACGAAATACTTGATAGAGCAGGGGATAGCGCATCCGGGAAAGATAGGTCTTCAGGGACATAGTTGGTCAGGTTTCCAAACTAGTTATCTGGTGACGAAGACGGATATATTCGCTTGTGCTAATATCGGGGCTCCTATTACTGATATGGTAACCGGTTATTTGGGTATTCGTGGTGGAAGCGGTTTGCCGCGTTATTTCATGTATGAAGAATGGCAAAGCCGTATGGGAAAGAGTTTGTGGGAAGCCAAAGATAAGTATTTGGCAAGTTCTGCTATCGTGGAAGCGGATAAAATACATACTCCATTATTAATTTGGCATAATGATAAGGATGAGGCTGTTGCCTACGAACAAGGTCGTGCACTTTATTTAGCTATGCGTCGTTTACAACGTCCGGCATGGCATCTTAATTACAAAGGTGAAGGGCATTTTCTTGGTAATCAGGCTGCACAGAAAGACTGGACTATCCGGATGAAACAGTTCTTTGATTATTATCTGAAAGGAACAAAAGAACCGCGTTGGATGAAAGAGGGTATTCATTTGCGAGAACGTGGAATTGATCAGAAATATGATTTACTAGAAAAATAAATTAAAATGAAGAAACTATTAATGACAGTTATGGTTCTGTCTTGCTTTGCATTCAGTAGCTATGGACAGAAAGTGGAGAAACAAATTATTGGTAAATGGTGTAATCCTTACACCTATGAATCTACAGGGGAACTCAAAGGGTTTGAGTTTAAAAAAGGTGGTAAATGTTCTGCTATCAATGTACCGTCTTTAGATTTAAAGACTTGGAAAATTGATAATGGTTATTTAATCGTTGAAGGATTTAGCAAAGGAGAAGATGGGAAGACGGAAGTGTATAAAACACGTGAACGTATTGGCTATATAACATCAGATTCGCTAGAATTAGTTGCACAGGAAGCAAGCCCACGATTGGCCTTTCTGTATCTGAATATGAAATCAATCAAGAAATTGGTTACTCCAGAAGTAACCCCTGATAAGAAGTAATAAATCTCTCTCTTAAATAATTTAGTGTTTAAATTAGCATTACGTTGCTAATGAAAACGCCTCGTCGTAGTGATTACGATGAGGCGTCTTCGTTTTACAGTATTTATGCAGTATAGTATGTTTGAATAAATCGTTTGTTTATTGAAATCGTTTGCTGTTGAGGCTTGTTTACACTTTTCGTATAGATAATGCTTTGTTTTCAGCACCTTCCATAATCTCCCGCTCCCCGGGACCTTTATCGTTGATGCCGCACAAGTGAAGAATTCCGTGGATAATCACACGATGTAGTTCGTCTTCGTATGAGGTGCCAAACTGCTCCGCATTCGTATGTATTGTATCCAGACTGATGAATAAGTCACCTGATAAACGATCGCCTTCACAATAATCGAAAGTAATAATGTCCGTGTAGTAGTCATGTTGCAGATACTGACGGTTTACTTCCAGAATCTTTTCGTCCGAGCAGAAGATATAAGCGATTTCACCGAGTCTTTTCCCGTAAGAAGCAGCTACGGCCTTTATCCATTCCGTAGTCTCACGTTTCTTGATATCAGGCATTTTTACGCCTTCTGTTTGATAAGTTACAGCCATAATTGAATGTTATGATTTAAAAGAAAAATAAATAACTGATTAAGATAGCGGCTATGATACCCGAGAAGTCTGCTATCAGACCGCAAGTTACTGCATTACGAGTCTTGGTGATCCCCACACTGCCGAAATAAACGGCCAGAATGTAGAATGTAGTGTCCGAAGCTCCGCGTACTACACAACTCATGCGTCCTACAAACGAATCCGGTCCCAGTTCTTTCATCGTATCGATCATCAATCCGTTCGCACCGCTACCGCTAAGTGATTTCATCAATGCGGTAGGCAGTGCACCTACAAAGCTTGTGTCGACTCCGCATAAGCCTACTATATAGCCGATGCCTCCCACCAGAAAATCCATTGCTCCCGAAGTGCGGAACACTGCAATTCCTACAAGAAAAGCAACCAGATAAGGGATGATGCGCACAGCCGTCGTAAACCCTTCTTTAGCTCCCTCTACAAATGAATCGTATACATTGATCTTTTCCCTGACTCCCGTCAAAATAAACAGGATGATGACACTGAATAGCAGAATATTCGCTATCAATGTAGAATAAGTACCCATATCCTCTCGTGAAACGTTTAGGAACAAGTAAATCAAGCCGGAAAAGAAAAGACAAATAATGCCCATTAAAAGGAGAATAGGCTTATTGATTAAGTTTATCTTTTGAGCGATGCTGACTGCTATGACTCCTACTAAAGTGGAAATGAAAGTACTTAGCAGGATAGGGATAAATACATCTGTAGGCTGTGCAGCCCCCATTTGTGCACGATACACCATGATACTGATCGGAATGATGATAAGGCCGGATGTATTAATCACCAAAAACATAATCATCGGATTGGAAGCAGTGTCCTTTTTCGGATTCAGTTCCTGCAGCTCTTTCATCGCTTTCAGCCCTAATGGGGTGGCTGCATTGTCGAGGCCAAGCATATTGGCAGACATATTCATGAAGATGGACCCTAACACCGGATGTCCTTTAGGAATATCCGGAAACAGTCGACAAAGCACCGGACTAAGAAAGCGAGCCAGTGCGTTAATCAATCCACTGTTTTCTCCGATTTTCATGATACCCAGCCAAAGAGCCAGTACGCCTGTAAGTCCCAGGGATATCTCGAAAGCTGTCTTTGAAGAATCGAATGTAGCGTTCATGATAGCCGTAAATGTCTCCGTATCTCCCAGAAAAATCACTTTTACAAGGGCGATGATAAAGGCGACGACAAAGAATCCTATCCAAATGTAATTTAGAACCATAGTTGATAGCGTGTATATAGATAGTGCAAAAGTAGTTATTACGTTTCAAATAAACTAAATCTTCGTCTTTCTTATACTGAAAATGAATGTAAATCTCTATCTTTGTCTCCTACTTTTCAAGAAATAAATGGAACAGGAAGATTTTAACATACGCGAACATCAGCTTACTTCAAAAGAACGGGATTTCGAGAATGCACTCCGTCCGTTAAGCTTTGAAGACTTTAGCGGCCAGGACAAGGTGGTGGAAAACCTTCGCATTTTTGTGAAGGCGGCACGTCTGCGCGGCGAAGCACTCGACCATGTGCTGTTGCATGGTCCTCCCGGATTAGGAAAAACAACTCTTTCAAATATTATCGCCAACGAATTGGGAGTCGGCTTTAAAGTCACTTCCGGTCCGGTGCTAGATAAACCGGGTGACCTGGCTGGTGTATTGACCAGCCTCGAACCGAACGACGTGCTTTTTATTGATGAAATTCATCGTCTGTCGCCCGTAGTGGAAGAATATCTTTATTCGGCCATGGAAGATTACCGCATCGATATCATGATTGATAAGGGACCTTCGGCACGCAGCATCCAGATTGATTTGAATCCTTTCACGCTGGTTGGTGCAACCACGCGCAGCGGCCTGCTGACGGCTCCACTTCGTGCACGTTTTGGTATTAACCTTCATTTGGAGTATTATGACGATGATATTTTGAGTAATATCATCCGCCGTTCTGCATCCATACTGGATGTACCTTGCTCGGTACGTGCAGCATCGGAGATTGCTTCCCGCAGTCGTGGAACACCCCGTATTGCCAATGCTTTGCTCCGCCGGGTACGTGACTTCGCACAAGTGAAAGGCACCGGTTCTATCGATACGGAGATTGCCCAGTTTGCACTGGAGGCATTGAATATCGACAAATACGGGCTGGATGAGATAGACAACAAGATACTCTGTACAATTATAGACAAGTTTAAAGGCGGCCCTGTTGGTATAACGACCATTGCTACGGCTTTGGGAGAAGATGCGGGAACCATCGAGGAGGTTTACGAACCCTTCCTGATAAAAGAAGGATTCATGAAACGTACTCCCCGTGGACGTGAGGTGACCGAACTTGCCTATAAGCATTTGGGAAGAAGTCTTTATAACAGTCAGAAAACACTGTTTAATGACTGACATAAAGCGGCATGTGACAAGTGGTATTAACGGTATAAAAGAACTTTATAAAGCATAGTTGGATGATGAAGCAATGGACTACTTTACTTGTTTTTCTCTTTTTGAGCCTTTCTCTATCGGCTCAACAGGGATATGGGAGAGATATTTTTGTTTCTTCTAAAGGAGATTCCTTACCTTACCGGATGATTCACCCCGAATCGGTGAAACCGGGTGAGAAGTACCCCCTCGTGCTGTTTTTGCATGGAGCCGGCGAACGGGGAAATGATAATGAGAAACAGTTGACTCATGGCGGACAGATGTTTCTTAATCCGGTCAATCAAGAAAAGTATCCTGCTTTTGTGCTGATTCCGCAGTGTCCGACAGACGGTTACTGGGCTTATACGGAACGTCCGAAGTCTTTTATACCTGCTGAAATGCCGGTAGGACAGGAGATCAGTCCTATATTGCAGACACTCAAACAGTTGCTTGATTCCTATCTGGTGATGCCCGAAGTGGACACACAACGGGTTTATATTATCGGCCTTTCAATGGGAGCGATGGGAACGTATGATTTAGTAATACGCTACCCGGAAATATTTGCTGCTGCAATTCCTATCTGCGGTATAGTCAATCCAAACCGGTTGTCGGCTGCCAAAGATGTGAAGTTTCGTATCTTTCATGGAGATGCGGATGATGTAGTTCCGGTGAAAGGTTCTCGCGAAGCATATAAAGCACTGAAAGCTGCCGGTGCAGATGTGGAATATATTGAATTTCCCGGTTGTAATCATGGAAGCTGGAATCCAGCTTTCAATTATCCCGGATTTATGGATTGGTTGTTCAAACAAAAGAAGAAACGTTGAACCAATCTGAATGATAATCACTAATAAAACATGGCTGGACTAAAATCATTAGCTAAAGATACTGCGATTTATGGGTTAAGTAGTATTGTCGGACGATTCCTTAACTACATGCTGGTACCCCTGTATACAGCTGTATTACCGGCTTCCACCGGAGGTTACGGAGTCGTATCGAATGTGTATGCGTTTACAGCCCTGATGCTCGTACTGCTTACGTTCGGTATGGAAACGGGATTCTTCCGTTTCGCCAATAAATCGGGAGAAGACCCGATGAAAGTATATGCCAACTCCCTATTGTCAGTAGGAGGCGTATCTTTGATTTTCGTTCTCCTTTGCCTGTTATTCCTGCAACCTATTTCCAATTTGCTGGATTATGGCGATCATCCGGAATTTATAGCGATGATGGCTGTTGTGGTAGCTTTAGATTCTTTTCAATGCATTCCTTTTGCCTATTTGCGATATAAAAAACGCCCTGTCAAGTTTGCAGCTATCAAACTGCTCTCTATCATTGGCGGCATCGGTTTGAATCTGTTTTTCCTGTTGGTGTGTCCGTGGCTGAATGTACATTGTCCGGTAACCATCTCTTGGTTTTATGATCCGGACTATCTGGTGGGATATATTTTCATCAGCAACCTGATTATCTCGGTTGTCCAGATGTTCTTCTTTATTCCAGAGCTGACAGGTTTTGCTTATAAGTTGGACCGGGTGTTGCTGAAGCGAATGGTAGTATACTCTTTTCCGGTATTAATCTTAGGTTTGGTAGGTATTCTGAATCAGACTGTTGACAAGATGATCTATCCGTTTCTTTTTGAAGATCGACAGGAAGGGTTGGTACAATTGGGTATCTATGCGGCAACCAGCAAAATAGCGATGGTGATGGCCATGTTTACACAGGCTTTCCGTTACGCTTACGAACCGTTTGTATTTGGTAAAGACCGCGAAGGAGATAACCGAAAAATGTATGCGGCTGCGATGAAATATTTTCTTATCTTCTCGTTGTTGGCTTTCCTTGCTGTAATGTTCTACCTCGATTTGCTGCGTTACCTCGTGGCAAAAGGTTACTGGGAAGGTCTTGGAGTAGTAGCTATTGTGATGCTTGCAGAAATCTGTAAAGGAATCTATTTTAATCTGTCCTTTTGGTATAAACTGACAGATAAGACCTATTGGGGAGCTTACTTCTCGGTGATCGGCTGTGTCATTATTGTTGTATTGAACATATTATTTGTGCCGGTTTACGGCTATCTTGCTTCGGCATGGGCTTCTGTTGCAGGATATGCGGTAATCTTGCTGTTATCCTACTGGATAGGACAGAAAGAATACCCGATTCGTTATGATTTGAAAAGCCTCGGGCTTTATGTTCTGCTGGCAGCGGCACTCTACGTTATTGGAGAACAGGTGCCTATCTCTAATCTAGTGCTTCGTCTCGCTTTCCGTACCGTACTCTTATTGCTATTTATAGCTTATATTATCAAGAAGGATTTACCATTGAGTCAGATTCCTGTTATTAATCGCTTTATAAAGAAGAAATAACTATGAAGACAGATGAACGTAATAAGTTTGCTATCAAGTCCTTTCTGGGAGAATATCTGGACTTGAAAAAAGACAAGGATAACGAACTGGCCACCGTGGATTCTATCCGTAAAGGTGTAGAGTTCAAAGGTGCCAATTTATGGATCCTGATTTTTGCCATCTTTATGGCATCACTCGGATTGAATGTAAACTCTACCGCAGTAATTATCGGTGCCATGTTGATTTCTCCGCTGATGGGGCCTATTATGGGAGTAGGACTCTCTGTCGGACTGAACGACTTCGAATTGATGAAACGCTCTTTAAAGAGCTTTCTCATAACGACCGCTTTCAGTGTGACGACGGCCACTATCTTCTTCCTTCTTGCCCCTATTGCCGGTTCACAGTCAGAGCTGCTGGCACGTACATCGCCCACTATTTATGATGTATTCATCGCGCTTTTTGGTGGTTTGGCAGGCGTGGTGGCTCTCTCTACCAAGGAAAAAGGAAATGTGATTCCGGGCGTTGCCATTGCTACTGCATTGATGCCACCGCTTTGTACGGCAGGTTACGGACTGGCTTCCGGTAATCTTATTTATTTCCTGGGTGCTTTTTATCTTTACTTCATCAATTCTGTTTTTATCAGTCTGGCTACTTTCCTCGGGGTTCGTGTGATGCATTTCCAACGAAAAGAGTTTGTAGATAAAACCCGTGAGAAGACCGTACGTAAATACATCGTTCTGATTGTGGTGCTTACCATGTGCCCTGCGGTTTATCTGACATTTGGAATTATAAAAAGCACCTTCTATGAGGCGGCAGCCAATCGTTTTATTAGCGATCAGTTAAGCTTTGAAAATACACAGGTACTTGATAAAAAGATCAGCTATGAACATAAAGAAGTGCGGGTTGTTTTGATTGGTCCTGAAGTGCCCGATGCTTCGATTTCTATTGCCCGTAGCAAGATGAAAGAATATAAGTTGGAAGATACGAAGCTAGTTGTATTGCAGGGGATGAATAATGAAGCGGTAGATGTGACTTCTATCCGTGCCATGGTCATGGAAGACTTCTACAAAAACAGCGAGCAGCGACTTCAGCAACAGGCAGTGAAGATTTCCCAACTGGAGACAACGTTGGAACAATACAGAACGTATGACGCAATGAGTCGTACATTAGTGCCCGAACTGAAAGTGCTTTATCCTTCCATCACTACGCTCTCCATCGCTCATTCGCTCGAAGTGCGGGTTGACTCGATGAAGACCGATACGGTAACATTGGCTGTTTTGAAATTCGACAGACATCCGTCTGCTGCCGAGAAACAGAAAATCAGCGAATGGCTGAAAGCCCGTGTAGGAGCGAAGAAGTTGAGGCTGATTACCGAATAATGAATCTAAAAATAGTAATATGAAATTCAGACTAACTGTCTTGATAGTCTTTTCCCTCTGTCTGTCGAATGTATTTGCCGATGAGGGAATGTGGCTGCTGGGAAATCTCCGCAAGAACAAACAGACAGACCGGGTAATGAAAGAACTTGGTTTGCAAATGCCTGTGAATAAAATATATAATCCGAAGAAACCCTCTCTTTCAGATGCTGTTGTCAGCTTTGGAGGTTTCTGTTCGGGAGTGGTGGTTTCCGAAGACGGTCTGGTGTTTACCAATCATCATTGTGGTTTCAGCAGTATCCAGCAACACTCTTCTGTGGAACATGATTATCTGAAAGATGGCTTTTTTGCACGTAGCCTTGACGAAGAGCTGCCGAATCCGGAGTTATATGTCCGTTTTCTGCTTCGTACGGAAGACGTAACCAAACGGGTATTATCTGCCGCCCGCTATGCTAAAACGGAAACAGAACGCCGTGTAGCTGTCGATTCGATCATGAATGTAATCGGTCTGGAAGTTTCCGAAAAAGATTCTACGCTGACCGGTATTGTCGATGCTTATTATGCAGGTAATGAATTCTGGCTTTCCGTTTATCGTGATTATAACGATGTTCGTTTAGTCTTTGCGCCTCCTTCTTCTGTCGGGAAGTTCGGATGGGATACGGACAATTGGATGTGGCCGCGGCATACGGGCGATTTCAGTGTATTTCGTATCTATGCTAATACGAAGAATGGTCCGGCTGATTATTCTCCTGACAACGTCCCTTATCACCCTGAATATGTAGCGCCCATCTCTTTGGATGGATACAAGGAAGGTTCTTTCTGCATGACGCTTGGTTATCCGGGAAGTACGGAACGTTATCTTTCTTCGTATGGTATCGAAGAGATGATGAATGGAATCAACCAGGCAATGATTGATGTGCGGGGAGTAAAACAAACGGTTTGGAAACGGGAGATGGATCGTCGTCCGGATATTCGTATCAAGTATGCTTCAAAATACGATGAAAGTTCCAATTATTGGAAGAATAGCATCGGAACAAACAAGGCCATCAAGCATCTGAAGGTGTTGGAAAAGAAGCGGGCGGCTGAAGTAGCCCTTCGCGACTGGATTCAGTCTCATCCGGAAGAAAGAGAGAAACTGATTCGTTTATTCTCTTCTCTGGAGTTGAGTTATAGTAATCGTCGGGAAACAAATCGTGCGTTGGCTTATTTCGGTGAATCGTTTATCAATGGTCCTGAGTTAGTGCAGCTTGCTCTTGAAATTCTCAATTTCGACTTTGAAGCCGAGGAGAAGCTGGTGATTACCCGCATGAAGAAGTTATTGGAAAAATATGATAATCTTGATCTTTCCATTGATAAGGAGGTTTTTGCTGCCATGCTCAAAGAGTATCAGTTGAAAGTGGATAAGAAGTATCTGCCTGCTATGTATGAAAAGATAGATACACTCTATAACGGGAATATTCAGGCTTATGTAGACTCTTTGTATGCAACGTCCAATATAACGTCTCCTAAGGGCCTAAAACGTTTCCTGGAACGGGATACTACCTATAATCTGATAGAGGACCCGGCTGTTTCCTTGAGTCTGGATCTGATCGTGAAGTATTATGAGATGAATCAGAGTATTTCCGAGGTTTCCGAGCAGATAGAGCAGGGGGAACGTTTGTTCAACGCTGCCATGCGCCGTATGTATGCCGATCGGAATTTCTATCCGGATGCCAATTCCACCATGCGGCTCAGTTTCGGAACGGTTGGGGGATATACTCCTTTTGATGGAGCCACTTACGATTATTATACCACCGTGAAAGGCATCTTTGAGAAGGTGAAGGAACATGCGGAGGATATTGACTTTGCCGTCCAGCCGGAGTTGTTGAGCCTGCTTTCTTCCGGTGATTTCGGCAGATATGCCAATGCACAGGGAGACATGAATGTTTGCTTTATTTCTAATAATGATATTACAGGAGGTAATTCCGGTAGTGCCATGTTCAATGCCAAAGGAGAATTGCTTGGGCTGGCTTTCGATGGCAACTGGGAAGCAATGAGCAGTGACATCGTATTTGAACCTGACTTGCAGCGTTGCATCGGAGTAGATGTGCGGTATATGCTCTTTATTATAGAGAAATACGGTAAGGCGGGCAATCTTGTTCAGGAGTTGAAGATAGCTCGATGAAGTAAATGTTTCGATAAAAGATATATATTTACTAAATAGAAAGGCAACTAATCTGTGGTAGTTAGTTGCCTTTCTATTTTATTTAAATGAATTCCTTTTTACTTTTTGGGTTTTCTACGTGCCCATCCTTCCTCGCTGAAGTCAGGCTCTTTGTCTTTGAAAAACTCTTGCCAGTCATCTTTCTTTTTGGGACCACGGGCATCAGAATATCCCCGCTCTGCACGACTGGGTTTATCTTTTTTAGCCGATTTAGCACCTTTTGCCGAGGCATCTTTCGGTTTTCTGTCTTTATTTTCATAACGTGGTGTACGCTCGTTACTTTTGCCGCCGAATCGTTTACCTCCCTTGCGCTCATTAGAACTGCTTTCGCGTCCTTTTCCGCTTTCTTCACCGGCTATTTCAATAACGACCTTACGTCCGTTCCATTTAGCTTTGTTCAGCGCTTTAATTACATTGGTCGCTTCCTTTTCGGGTACTTCAAAGAAAGAATAGTTCTGCATCAGGTCAATGCGTCCCAATTCAATGCGCCCTCTTGTATTGCTGTTCAACAGTCCGATAAGATCACTTGGAAAGAAGCTGTCTGTTTTACCCAGATTGATAAATAAGCGGTTGAAGCCTGGAGCAGCTTTTCGGCTTCTTTTCTCGAAACCACCTTCTTTACGATCACCACGTCCGGCGCGTTCTGCACGCATATCGGTTGGTTGTTCTATTTCAGGACGGTTGCGGTAATATTCTGCAAAACGGTTGAATTCGTGAGAAACCATTCGTTTAATCAAGTCCTCTTTGCTTAGCCATTCCAGTTTACGATAGATTTCCGGCATAAAGTCGGCAATCTCTTCTTCGTTCACTTTTACTTTTTCGAGATCATCAATTACCTTAATCAGCTGTTTCTGACAGATACCTGCTGCTGTCGGCATTTCTCCGACAATGAATTTCTTACTGATAATCCGTTCGATTTCTCTCATCTTTCCTTTTTCGCGGAGGTTGATGATGGCAATGGAAGTTCCGGTTTTTCCGGCACGCCCTGTACGTCCGCTACGATGTGTATAGCTTTCTGTGTCGTCAGGTAATCCGTAATTGATGACATGTGTCAGATCGTCTACGTCAAGTCCACGGGCAGCTACGTCAGTTGCAACGAGCAGTTGCAGATTACGGATGCGGAATTTCTGCATAACGGCATCCCGTTGTGCTTGGGAAAGTTCGCCATGCAAAGAATCGGCATTGTAACCTTCCTGCATCAATTTGTCTGCAATTTCTTGAGTCTCTTTACGGGTACGGCAGAAAATGATACCGTATATTTGTGGGTAGTAATCGACGATACGTTTTAAAGCTTCATATTTATCTTTAGCCTGTACGGTATAAACAACGTGTTTAACGTTGTTGGTACTTTCATTCTTACGGCCAATAGTTATTTCTTTCGCGTTACGTAAGTAGTTCTTGGAGATACGTGCGATTTCCGGGCTCATTGTTGCAGAAAACAGTAGAGTGTTACGTTCCTGCGGCACATCAGCCAGGATGGCATTGATACTCTCTGTGAATCCCATATTAAGCATTTCGTCCGCTTCATCCATTACAACGTTGTGGATGGTAGATAAAGATACGGTTTTGCGTTCCATCAAGTCCAGCAGACGTCCCGGTGTGGCAACGATGATATGTACACCTCGTTTCAGGCTGCGTATTTGGCTATCAATGGAAGAACCACCATATACAGGCAGTACTTTCAGTCCGTCAATGTATTTGGAATAGTCGTTCAGATCTCCTGCTATCTGGAGACAAAGCTCGCGGGTAGGGCAGAGGATAAGCGATTGTGGAATTCTGTTTTTTACGTCAATCTGTTGGAGCAAGGGCAAACCGAATGCGGCTGTTTTACCTGTTCCTGTCTGTGCAAGAGCTACTACATCATTATTTTCTCCTAAAAGGTACGGAATCACTTCCTCTTGTACCGGCATGGGATTCTCGTATCCCATTTCTTCAATTGCTCTACGTATCTCCGGAGAAACGCCAAGCTCTTCAAATGTCTTCATTAAATCTCTGTATATCTTTTATTTCGGCTGCAAAGATAGTTAATTTAGTTGATAATAAATGGTTGATAACGGATAATTATTGTAGACGTCATCGTATTTATCATTTATCAACAATCAATTATCTGTTAATAGAATGCTGCGCAACTGTTTTAAATCTTCCGTAGAAAGTCCGATTCCTTTTTTCAGATAGGTTTGTACACTCCCATATTCAGCTTCAATCTGTTCCTTTGCGGCATTCAGGAAATCTTCTTTGGCCGAATAGATGGTAGTGATTGCTTCTTGAGAGTTGATCGGCAATTTATAGGCGTATTTAGAGGCTTTGGGGATATTGAAATAGTCGTTACTCAAACGATAATCTTCCATTATCACATCTTCATTGACGCCTAGAGCGGCGAGTAAGAGTGCGGAAACAATTCCTGTACGTCCTTTTCCGGATGTGCAATGAATAACAACCGGATAATTGCTACGGTCGAGAAGAACGGTGAACAGCTCTTTGAATTCCTTTTGGTAGTTTGTAACTAATTCCCGGTTCATTCGTTCTACGAGGCGGTAGATGGTATCAGTTTTTATTTTTTCTTCCCGAATACCTTGCAGAATTTTTTCCATATTCCCTGTGAGGATGGGGATATGTACGATTTTAAACTTGCCAGCATGTAGTTGCGGATAGTTGTGGCGTTCACTTTCAGAACGTAAGTCTATGATTGTTCGTATTCCCATATTCTTAAGCTCTTGGCGGGAACAAGGAGGGATACTGTCTATTTGTGCGGAACGGTATATCATTCCCCAACGAAGAGATTTTCCGGTGTCGGCAGATTCGTATCCTCCTAAGTCGCGGAAGTTCTGTATACCGGGGATATTGATGTTGCGGGTAGCTACTTTGATGCGGTATTTGTTGTTAAACACCATCAAGTAGTAATAACGTTGGGACGGATCGTTGGTTACGATTGTCATTTTACCACTGGAGATGCTAGCCATTGCAATGGGAGAATCTTCCGGAATTATTTCCGGAGAAGTAGAGGTGTATACTTTTACCTGTCCTTTTAATATCGGTGTTGTTTCCCATTTGATAATACAGTTTCCTATATTATTTTCCTCACACACCACAGATATGGCAGGTGATGTGCCGGAGCACGACGGGAGCACTAATAAAACAGTAAGCCAGCTTAACAGGTTTTTATACATAGTTTCTTTGTCTTGAATCGTATACTGCAAAGATAAGAATTACCCGAAGATGTGATAATTCCTTTGCGATAATTAGCCAAAGTTAATAGTAATTTACGTGTTAAAAAAGGGCGCATCTTCCGGTGGAAGAGCGCCCTGAATGAGAAGTTGCTTGAATCAGCTTTATTGAATACTGTTTAATAAATCCGTTTTTCCTTCATTGATTAACTTTAGAATAAGTTCGCCAAATAAGGTATTTTGCCATGCAAACCAAGCACGGGTGAAGTTATTGGGGTCATCTTTGTGGAAAGATTCATGCATAAAGCCTGTCCCTGCATCCGTATTGAGCAGCATTTTTACACAATCTTTGATCTCCAGATCGTCCTGGCTGGTAAATGCTTTCATCATGATGCTCATCGGCCATACCATATCATAACCGATGTGAGGGCCGCCAATACCTTCTCCTGCCTTTCCTTTGAAGAAATAAGGGTTATCCTTGCTCCATACAAAACGGCGTGTATTTTGATAGATAGGATCGTTGATTTCTACATCACCAAGATAAGGCATTGCCAGCAGACTTGGTACATTAGCATCATCCATTAAGAAATGATTTCCGAAGCCATCTACCTCAAAGGCATAAATTGTACCATATTTAGGGTGATTATAAGTCGCATATTTTTTTAGTGCAGCTTCTACTTCTTTTGCCAGATCTGTGCATTGTTTTGCCAGTTCTGCATTTTGATTTACAGCATTTAGAATTTCAGCAGCTTTCTTTAGCGAAGAAACTGCGAAGAAGTTAGACGGCACGAGAAATTGCAGGGTTGTAGCATCGTCAGATGGGCGGAAGGCTGAAACAATTAGTCCGACAGGATTTACCGGAGCACCTAGACCGTTGTTGTTTAATGTATCGAGTGCACGTTCCGTTTTGCGTTGAAATTTATAAGGTCCCACTCCTTCTTTGCGTTGTTGCTCCTTAAAAGTAGTCAGGATATTGGTGATGGCTTGTATCCATTCACTATCAAAAATACTGGCGTCACCGGTTTCCTTCCAATATTGGTAGGCCAGACGTAGTGGATAACATAGAGAATCTATTTCCCATTTTCTTTCATGTAATTCAGGTTTCATGTCGGTCAGGTCGGACATCCATTCCCCTCCGACAGCTCCGTCATTAAAAGCATTAGCGTATGGATCAATATTGATACATTTAAATTGTCTGCGGATCACTCCTTCAAGCATTTTCTTTAATTCCGGGTCTTTATTGGCCAGCTGTACATAAGGCCAAACCTGTGCTCCCGAGTCACGTAGCCACATGGCATGAATATCGCCTGTATAAACAAAAGTATCAGGCTTGCCGTCTGTTGTGCGATAATGAACCGTTGTTTCAAGGGTATTGGGAAAACAATTCTCGAACATCCACGCCAATTTTTGGTTAGTAAGCAACTTTTTTACTCTGATAATTTCTGCTTCCACAGCTTTTGATGTAAAAAGACGCTTGTTTACAGGTGGACGGTTACTTTTATAAGCGACCACTTCAGCTGCCTGATTGACTACATTGGTATGATCTTTAGCAAGAATAAGTTCAGTAGCATTCGCATGACTTCCCATTAATAGGGTGGTTGTAATAATGCATATTCCGATGTTTCTTTTCTTCATCTTTACAGTGTTTTTGAGAGGATTATTAAAATTATTATAAATTGATTCCGGCTAATCTGCCGTACATTTCTACAAAAGCTGCTTGTGTCAAAAGCCATTTTTTCTCATTTTTATCTGCTCCGCTCCAATCTGTTTGGAAGAGTCCCTGTTCATCCCTGGCATATTGCCATGCATAATCAAGGCTTTTTTGGAAGTCGGCTAGATAGGCCTTATTGTGATCTGTGTGATAAAGTTCTATAAATCCTCTTAACATGACTGCTGTGAACCAGATATTTCCTTTTTTCAGTAATTGAAATGTTTGTCCGTTCGGCGAGGTGAAATGAGTGAAAAAGTGCTTGTGGCATGCTTCGGCTATATTTTGAGCATCTTCCAGATAGTTTTTCTGTTTTGTAATTTGGTAGAGTAGGGCAGCTGCTTGCATCATTTGGCCGCTATTATAGGCGAATTTGGCACGCCCGATTTTCTTATTAAGTGCAATGTTGTCAAAGTATAAATGATCTGTTGGATCTTCTAAATTCTTTTTAGTCCATTCGTATAACTCTTTCCCTTGTTTCAAATAGGTGCTGTCTTGAGTTGCCTGAAATAGCTTGAGAGCAAAAACGGCTCCCGGTGCATTTGAACAAGTGTTTTTGGACTCTTTTTTCTGCTCACACCAGTAGATTCCTCCTCCGAGCACTTCGTCTTTACCGCTAAGAATGAACTCCCATATCAGTTCGGCTTTTTCCAGATAGGCTTGTTTTTTAGTCATACGATAAGAATCGGTAAAATCAATGCCTAACCAAACGTTGTCATCATAAAAGCGATCAGAGAGAGGTTGATTACTGATATAGGATGAGTAAGCGAATGGTTCTCTTCGTGTGTCGAAGTATTCTTCCAATCCGGGTAGTACTTTATTTTCCAGAAGTTTCTTGTATTTTTTGTTTCCAGTGCTCTCCAACAGTGCGTTTACTGCAGAGAATGTACCCGAGTACGGCCAAAGATAAGAATATTCATTATGTCTTTTTGCTTGTTCTTCTGACGCCAGATAAGTTGCTTTGTTGTTCTGGTCAGAAGGATAATTTTCGCGCAGCAAACAAGTATTAGGTGCTGCATAGTTTTTGTAAAGGGCGTCCAAAGTTTGTTGGGCTCTTTCTGCGTTAGGACTTGTGTTCGCAATGGCGAAAGCACAAATAACATTGAGCAATAGGCTATTCATAGTTTCCTTTCATTAATTGATATTTATAAAATAGTCCAATTTTGTTTTTCAATTTATTGGGGGATTAATCATTGGAGATCAAGTCCCAGGTATCACTGCTACTGTGACTCTACAAAAATACCTTATTCCGACTACTTATAAAATGGGTAGTAAGCGAATTGTAAATGCTTGTAGGATGTACTTGTTTGATAATTAGGTGTATACGTATTGATGGATATTACATAAATGTAAATGCTATTGGTGGCTGATAGACTATTATTCTTGAATTTATTGCCCGATTCGAGCCACTTTTTCTTCAAATTCATTCCGATCTCCATTTGCTTTGATTCGCATTTTTGAACGGTAATTATAGATAGTCGACAATGAATATTGCAGGAAGTGGGCTATTTTTACGCTATCTGTAATTCCCAGGCGGATTAGTGCGAAGATACGTAATTCAGGCGTTAAAAGTTTACCCGGACCTGGAATAATTACATTTTCTGGTAAGAGCAATGCATTAAAATCCTCAACGAAATTAGGAAAAAGATTTAGAATTGCTTTATCAAAGTTATTATAAAATTCAGCCAGATCTTCTTCTGTGTTGAGTGAAGAGTGAAGGAATGACGTCACTTTTTTAATATCTTCGCTTTTGGCTATTTTAAGCGCCCTCTTTTTTAAATTGGCTATTTTGTTAATATAACTGGTATATTGTTCCATATATAGTCCTACATATTCTTCTTTGATTTTATTATTATCTGCTAATATTGAGTTCATTTGTTGTATCTCATAAAGGTGATAGGATAAACTTTCATTGGCTTGCTCCACTTTTCTTTTTTGTTTTTTTAGTTGTATGAACAAAGCACACAATAAGATACAGACAAAACACAATGCTACAAGCAATATGGTTATGGTGATAAATTTATTTTTTTCCTTTTCCTGAAATGCTTTATCTATGAAAAGGTACATGTCTGAAGCTTCAATGGTATTGATTCTCGCATTGCATAGGATAGCATCCTCCATTGCATTTTTCATATATTTATATGCCCGGTCTATGTCTCCGCTTTCAAAGATCAATTTGGCGAGTATTTTTAGAGAGAGATTCTCTCTGGCTCCATTTAATACGTCGGATATCGCGGATATCGCGAAATATTTAATCATATTTTTAGAGTCATTTTTGCCTTGATAGGCAGAAGCTAAAGAATATGCAATTATTCCGGCATCTCGTGAATAAGGTGCATAACTTTTGTAGACGCTGTCTAATATGTGAATAGCATTATCGTATTTTTTATGGAAGAGAAGAGTCGGTGCTGACATGAATGCTCGTACGTTTGAGGGGACTTCCTTGCATTGAAGAAGTGAATCGCGATAAATTTGTGCAATCAGATCGTTCTCTTGTGCATCATTCTCATTTGAGGCAAAAGTTTTCTGATGATTATAAATTGTGACTTGTCCGAGAAAATATTCAGCTTTCAGTCGCGGAGATAATTGCTCTTGTTGTGTTGAGTTGACAATCGCTAAGGCTTCTTTGAAAAAGCCCATAGAAGATAGTATTCTTGAATAATCTAATTTCGCCTCAATTAGTAGTTCTTTGTCATTACTTTTTTGAGCAAGGTTATTCATATGGATGGCATAAACTAAAGCCGAATCTTTCTGAAAAGATGAATATTCAAAACAAAGGGACTGGGCAATTCCTATTTTTTCTTGAATATTGTCGGATTGCCTTAATGCTATTTTTAAACTGTCTATCTGCCTCTGTTTTTGTTTAGTATAGACAGATTTGTTTTGTAGAGATTTATCTAATGTTTTTAATAATGATTCGATCTCATTATTTGCTTTTGTAGGCAAACTGGTAAGAATAAGGATTATTATTAATAGAGGCAGAATAAATCTTTTCATGTGTATTAAGTAAGATTGCGTATTAATTGTGGTGTTTGCAAAGATAAGAAAATCCATATTAAGTTAAGGCTTACTGATTAACTTAATATGGATTATATAATATAAAGTCTTTGTAGGATAGGCTGCTGGCCTATAAATCTTAATCTGTAGTTTTACCTGTATTTCTTAGCAAACTCCACGGATACCGAATTACTGAAACTTCCGCAAACCTCCGCTGCGAAGTCTTTTCCGCATTGGATTATTTTATCCCATATTTCTTCATTCAAGTTATTTAGATCGCGGTATCGAACATCATATTTGAGTAATCCATAAATGAGTCCTGCATTAAAATTGTCGCCGGCTCCAATGGTGCTGACTGCCTGTAACGGTTCTACCGGGTAATCTTTGTTGACTAGATTGGTGCGCAATGCTACCTTTTGCCCGCCTGCAGTACAGATGAATTGTGGGCAATAGAACTTGATTTTATCCTTGTATATCTTGTCTATATCCTGCATGTTGTACATATAGAGGAAATCCTCTAATGAACCGCGTACAATATCTGCATATTCAAGATTCTCAATAATGGTTGGAGCCAGTTTCATGGCTTCATTCTTATGAGAAGAGCGGAAATTCGGGTCGTAATAGATGATGGCTTTCTTTTCCCGAGCCTGATCGAGTAATTCGAGAACCTTTTCCCGCAGTACCGGATTCAGTGCATAATACGAACCCACCATCACAATGTCATCTTCCTCTAATTTAGGGAATAGGACGTCCAAGCGCTGTTTGGGATAATCCTTGTAAAATATATATTCTGCATCGCTTTGCTCGTTGAGAAAAGCCAGAGATACCGGTGATTTTCCGTCCGGGAATACGTTAACATGATCGGTTGGAATATTATTCTCACGCATGAATTGTAGGATAATATTGCCTACACGGTCATTCCCGGTTTCACTGATGAAGCCGACGTTTATTCCCATTCGTCCCAATGAGACGATGCCGTTGAATACAGAGCCTCCCGGTACGGCTGCGGAAGGCTGGTCACCTCGAAAGATGATATCGAGGATTGTCTCTCCGATACCGATTACTTTTCGCATAGTGATCTTGATTTTTCTCCCAGATAACCACCATGATGGCGTTTTGAATATTCGGCGATCGTAAATCCGGTTTCTTTCATGGTTTGTACCACCAATATATCTCCGATCACTGTCATTGCAGTGGTAGAGGTAGTAGGAGTCATGCCTAACACACAGACTTCAGCCGGCTTACCGGTACTAAGACAAACATCCGACTCTTTTGCCAACGGACTGTCCGGATTACCAGTAATAACAATAAACTTCAAATCCGGATCCAGATTATGAGCCAGACGGGTTAATTCCACAATCTCCCGTGTCTTGCCCGAGTTGGAGATCAACAGGAGTAAATCATTTTTTTGTAAAATACCCAAGTCCCCGTGTTGCGCTTCGCTGGGATGCAGAAAGACAGATGGAATACCGGTGGAACAAAAAGTTGTAGCAATGTTCATGGCAATCTGTCCGGCTTTTCCCATACCGGAAGTTACCAGTTTTCCCTTTTTCTGATGTATTTGTTCTACAATCAGTTTCACTGCTTTTTCATAAGCGTCTGTTACAGGGATGTTGAGCACAGCTTGTGCTTCCTGTTGCAAAAGTTGTTTGATGGAGTCTATCATATAATCAGTTTATTTTTTCTTTTAATTCGTTCAATGTGTTTGCTACTTCGTAGTAGGTTGAGAATGGTTGCCGTGCAAAACCTTTATCCTCCAAGGTGTGGAGTGCTTTCAATAGTTCGTCATAGAAACCATATTCATTGTAGAAGATGACCTTTTTCCGGTGATAACCGATAGAAGCAGCAGCTATTACATGGAAAATCTCATCGAGTGTACCGACGCCTCCGGGTAGTGCGACTAACACCTCCGACTTCTCCGTTATGATGTCTTTGCGGTCACTCAAATTGCGGGTATGAATTTCTTCGTCTAACAGAATGCTTACTTTGCCGTTCTCCTCCAGTTTGGCGGGAACAACTCCGATGACCTTGCCTCCGTTTTCTTTCACGGCGCGGGCTACACATTCCATCAGTCCGAGGCTGGCCCCTCCATATATCAAGGTTTTGCCTTTCTGCCCCATCCATTCTCCTATTTGGCGGGCACTTTCGAAGTACATTTTGTCAATGTTTTCGGAGGCGGAACAGAATATTCCTATCTTTTCCATATACGTTGTTGCTGTTATAGTCCACAAATATCTGCAATTTTCTATAAACAGCAATAAGTTTTATTGTATTTTTGTGGCATTAATTCAATAAGGAAGTATAAAACAATGCAAGGTAACGAATATACATTGCCAAATGGCTTACGTATTATCCATGAACCGACCCTCTCAAAAGTAGCTTATTGTGGTTTTGCGATCGATGCCGGAACGCGCGATGAGGCAGAGAATGAGCAGGGAATGGCCCATTTTGTAGAACACCTGATTTTTAAAGGAACGGAGAAGCGTAAAGCCTGGCATATCCTCAACCGGATGGAGAATGTGGGGGGCGACCTGAATGCTTACACTAATAAGGAAGAAACGGTGGTCTATGCCGCTTTCCTGAAAGAACATCTGGAACGGGCGCTTGAACTGTTGGGGGATATTGTATTTCATTCAACCTTTCCGCAGCATGAGATAGAAAAAGAAACGGAGGTCATTATTGATGAAATCCAGTCGTATGAGGATACTCCGTCGGAACTGATCTTCGATGATTTTGAAGATATGATCTTCCGCAATCATCCATTGGGAAGAAACATTCTTGGTAAACCGGAACTGCTGCGGAGTTTTCGCACAGAGGATGTTCTATCGTTTACCCGCCGGTTTTACCAACCGGGGAATATGGTGTTTTTTGTTCAGGGACAATATGATTTCAAAAGAATCATCCGCCTGGTAGAGAAATACCTCTTGGATATTCCTGATGTAAGAGTAGAGAATCGTCGTACACCTCCGCCTCTTTATGTGCCGGAACATTTGACGGTTCCCAGAGACACACACCAGGCACATGTAATGATTGGTAGCCGTGGCTATAATGCGTATGACGACAAACGCACAGCTCTCTATTTATTAAACAATGTCCTCGGAGGTCCCGGGATGAATAGCAAACTCAATGTGTCCCTTCGTGAGCGTAGAGGGCTGGTTTATAATGTCGAATCCAATCTGACCTCCTACACGGATACAGGGGCTTTCTGTATTTATTTCGGGACGGATGTAGATGATATGGACACCTGTTTGAAACTGACCTATAAGGAACTGAAGCGGATGCGTGATGTGAAAATGACTTCCTCCCAATTGGCAGCAGCGAAAAAGCAGTTGATCGGACAAATTGGAGTGGCATCTGATAACTTTGAGAATAATGCACTGGGAATGGCGAAAACATATCTTCATTATCATAAATATGAATCATCCGAGCTTGTTTTTAAGCGTATTGAAGAGTTAACAGCAGAGCAATTACTGGAGGTTGCCAATGAAATGTTTGCAGAAGAGTATTTATCAACGCTGATTTATAAGTAGCTTTTTGATGCTGCTACGATATACTGACAATTAATAAACTGTTAATATTAAACTGATTATGAGAAACTTAACACGAAATATTTGGATTTGCCTAGGTCTGATAATGTTTCCCCTTACAACATTCGGACAGCAGAAGAACAATTTTACCTATGTGCCGGCTCAAGAGCTTTTATTGGTAGGAAAAGCGACCACCGAAGGTGAATATTTCCATCGGGTAGATACAGCAAAGTATTGTACGATGCCTCCTGCAGTAAAGAAGTTATTCACCAACTCTGCAGGTTTGGCTATTTCCTTCACAACGAACAGTCCGGTGATAAAAGCTAAATGGACTGTTCCTGACAATTACCAATTGCCAAACTTGACCAGACTAGCCCAGAAAGGCTTGGATTTGTATATCAAACGGGATGGGAAATGGCAATTTGCCGGAGTAGGGATGCCGGGTGGCGTGACTACGGAAAGAGTGATTGTCGATAATATGGGAACCGAAGAGAAAGAATGTTTGTTGTATCTGCCCTTATACGATGAGTTGAAGAGTCTGGAGATAGGCGTCTCTTCTGATGCTCACATATATAAAGGAGAAAATCCGTTCAAAAAGAAAATAGTAGTCTACGGATCCAGCATTTTGCAGGGAGCTTCTGCCAGCCGTCCGGGTATGGCCTATCCGGCCCGCTTATCCCGTAGCAGTGGATATAATTTCATTAATTTGGGATTGAGTGGTAATGGAAAAATGGAGAAAGAAGTTGCCGGGATGTTAGCGGATATTGATGCAGACGCTTTTATCTTGGATTGTATTCCTAATCCTTCTCCCAAAGAGATTACCGAACGGGCTGTTGACTTTGTAATGACTTTGCGGGAAAAACATCCGGATACACCTATTATTATCATACAGACATTGATACGCGAAACGGGAAACTTTAATCAGAAAGCCCGTGAGAATGTAAAGCAACAGAATGAGGCTATCGCCGAGCAAGTAGAAGTACTGCGTAAAAAAGGCGTAAAGAACCTGTATTTCATTAAAGAAGACCGTTTCTTGGGAACAGATCACGAGGGAACCATCGACGGAACTCACCCGAACGATTTGGGATTCGACCGGATGCTGAAGAAGTATAAACCTGCTATCAGCAAGATCCTGAAAATTAAGTTTAGAGACGAATAACGGAAAGAAATAAGAAGAAATAAAGGTCAATTCATGGGGGTGAATTGACCTTTTTTCTTTTGCAAATGTGTTAAGTTGTTCCTGAAAACAAGAAGCCCGCTACTTCTTTAATAAGATGTTTCGAATGACTTATAAAGAAGATTATTCCAGATCTCTCAATCCTTTTTTCTCCAAATAATGAATAAGTTCTTGTGGGCGGTCTGTTTGTATCATTGTCGCTTTATGTTCCAGTATCCATCCCCAGTGTTTGTCTTTACCTTCAATTAAAGCATTCTCGTCGTCATGTCCTCCGCACAAAGAATCCCACAAAGTGTTTATCCACACGCGGCTGCCAGATTCTATGATGGAATTGATTATGTTTAGGTCGAGAGATTTTTCGTCTTTAAAACAAAGCTCGTAAGCCACTGGAACAAAGTCTTTGATAAATTCCTGTACCGATGCAACTGATTTGTCATTCCATAAATCAATAATAGGCATATATAACATTCCTTGGCTTGAACCATAGCTTTCCTTGACTTTCTCAACGGGGTATTTCCCTTTGATAATGACTTGCTTTTCCATGTCGCATTTTTTGATAATGGGGAGGATTTCTTTGATGTATTTTTCACCCTTGTCAATATTGACAAGAATTCGGTTTTTACAAACTTTGAGAACCTCTTCCAAAGTTGGGATCTGACGTCTGGTCTTAATACCGTTACCACTTCGCAAAACTAGCTTTTTGAGTTCTTCCGTAGTATAGTCTTTTATCGCCCCTACGCCGGTCGAAGTGCGTTCTAACGTTTCATCATGCATACAGATGAAGTTTCTGTCTTTAGTTGGCTGAATATCTATTTCAACCATATCTACTCCCATTTCGATAGCGTTTTCTATACACTGTATGGAATTCTCCGGAGCATTTCTCCAGTCACCACGATGGGCAATCACAAAAATATACTTAGAGTTCTTATCGTGTAGATTATTGAGCAATTTGTCAGATCTTGTTTGAGAAGCTACGTTCAAAGAAACAAGTAATATAACTAATATTAATCGTATTTTTCTGATCATTCTTTTTCAATTTTATATAATCCTTGGCTATTGAAAGTTGAATAATTAACGTACTCCTTTTTCTTTTAAATATGGGATAATAATATCCGAATAATCAGTCTGTATCACTTCTATTTTATTTTGGATGAATACATCCACTTTAGAGTAATCATTATTATTTAATAATTGACTGTCATCATTTTCCAGGTGATTGGCATATCCTATTAGTTTGGCTGTTTTAATGGCTTCCACTAGTGTTGTAAGATTATTTACGTTAATATTGAACTGTACCATTGGTATGGATTTTGCATAATATTTCTGATAGTTATTCACATCTGTCGTATTACTAACCCATGGGAAAGGGATTGCATCTTTATTGTATTCTAGAATATTATCTATATAAGTGCTTCCCACAAAGTAGCACACCTCGTTTGTCATGCCTTTATCTGCTACCATTTTGACAAGCCTTCTTAAGAGTGCAGGCTCTTTTACATCCACACAGATGTAAATTTTTCCTTTTGCAGCTTTTAGAATTTGTTCAAATGTAGGGACTTTAAATTGGGTGGCACGTCCTTGATTATCTTTTAGGTAATAGCCGAATAATGTACTTGATAACATGGTAGACAGATTACCCGAACCAGTGGTTGTATTTCCAATGCCAGCATCATGCATATTGACAATAACTCCATCTGAAGTGGCTCGTGCATCAACTTCTATCATGTCTACTCCTGCTTCAATGGCATATTTAACAGCTTCGACAGAATTGCCCGGAATCCCATTCTGGATACCTTTCAAAGTATTGCTACGATGTGCGCAAGTCCACATCTTCAAACTGGTGTTTTCAGACAATTGTTTTAAGTCTGCTTTTAGGTCTCTGCCACTGGGCTCACTCGAACCATCTTCCGGTTCGTCAGAGTCGTCCGGATTAATAGGCTGTTCTTTCTTTATTTCATCGTCGGATGAGCTACAACCGGAACAAATCATTAGCCCGGCTAATAAAATAGCGAGGGATAGGAATAATATTTTTCTCATAATGAATCGTTTGTTTAGGGAGCTTTTTCAGATAAGCTCCCTATTATTAATAAAATGATATGTAGTTATTTGATAGTAGATGTATGCTGTGGGTCTTTCCCTTTCATAGGCCATGCACTTGTAGCAGGACCGCTAACTAATCCGGAAGTTAAAGCAACCATTAGGCTTTGTTTTTCATTCTCTACATTAGTGATGGCAATGTAAATAGTACCATCGTTTCCAATGATCGGAGAACTCCAGAATTTGCCTTGTGTAGGTAACCATTCGGAAGCATAAGGGCTGTGACTGTTTGTGATAGCTCCGGCCACATCAAGTGCGGCAACAATGTCACGGCCATTTGAATCAAGAATATAGAAATTACCCTTTTCTGTGCCGAATAGAATATGTCCGTCTGCATCAATGGCAGGAGTTCCGCTTACACTTTCTGGGGATTCATACTGCCATTTAATTTCACCATTGTTTGGAGATAAAGCTATGATTCCTCCAGGAAGGTCGCCTGTTGCTTTCAATGATGCATAAACAGTTCCGTCAGTACCAATGACTAAACCACCTTGATCTTGTTTGCCTGTATTATCAATCAGTTTTTCCCATACAATAGCTCCAGTGCTACCTTCTATACAGAATATTTTCTGGGATGTTCCTCCGGTAAGTCGCATTCCATACACTCTTCCATTATAATCTACTGCTATGGATGCAAAACAGGCTTGCGACTCTGCAAATGATTTCCATTTCCATGGAACAGCTGTGTTGTCATCTCTTTCCATTTTACTTTTTTCAACTCCATGTACTCCCCAGCCACTAAGAATAACCATCATTCCTTGATTGGTAACAACGGGACCTACATAAGTCCCTCCTGCAGGGCCTGATGCGCCATTGGCCATATATGCCACACGTTTACCTGTCGATTTATCAAAAGTAACTAGAGAACCAATGGTTCCATGGTTGCCGCAATAGACGTATTTACTATCAGAGACAGCTGTCCCATACGCTAGACTGGGCTTTGACTCGGCTCCATTGTTCCAAAAGCCATCTGTTGCATTGTTGAATGCGAACCATTTCATGTTGCCATTAGCGTCAATTGCAAAAAGTTTTCCGTTTCCACTAAACCCGGTGCCGATGTAAATCGTTCCATCCTCGTCAACAGAAGCAGTCATGGATGAATTTCCTGCTGCCACAGTTCCAAAACTGGGGTTTGCCATATTGAATTCCCATTGTTGTGAACCATTGGATGAGTCATAACATCGTAAGACATGGTCATTGCTATTGATATAAACCGACTTACCATCTCTTGACAATGCTGCTGTACTTCCTGCCAGCTTGGCAAGATGTGTGGAAGATGTCCATTTCAGTGACAAATCTCCAATTTGCACGATCTTATTCAATATTTCTATTGTTTTCCGGTAAATATTTGTGTTGCCGTTTCCATCTGTTATTTTCAGCGTTACGATATAGACTCCTTTGTCTTCATATATGTGCTTGGGGTTTTCTTCGGTTGATTTTTCCCCGTCTCCGAAATTCCATTTATAAGAGTAATTACCGTCGCCACCGTAAGAAGTACTGGTGAACTGTACGGCATCCTCAACAAATGCTCTTGATGCCATACTGAATGCTGCGGAAGGAATATCCTTTCCCACTTTATCTTCACTATTGCATGCTACAAATGATAATAGGCTGATTATAAGCATAAACGGAAGTGCTTGTTTCATATTTCTGGTAGTTATCATAAATATCATAATCGTTTAAGGTTGTGTTATTCGTTTTCTTTAGCTCCGGCATATCCGGGATTTTGAGGATACGCATCCGTACCTGCCATATCAATTTCCGCTTGCGGTATTGGATAGTACATCAGGTGAGTGCGTCCGTTGAGAGTTTCGAGCAGTTCGAGGCGGTTGGTGCGTTTGATGTCTTGCCATCGCATTCCTTCGGCGAAGAACTCACGGCGACGTTCGTCAAGAATTAAAGTTTGATAATCTTTGTCCGAAAGGGATTGGATAATCATCTCGGTTGGCACGGTTGTATATCTCTTTTTCATGAACTCAACCAATGTGGCTGCTCCGTTTGTTTTGCCCAAGGCTTCAGCCTTTATCAGATACATTTCCGAGAGACGTGTTATAATAACCGGAGTAGATTTATAATCGGAAGTAGGGGCCAACTGGTAAGTACCATTCGGATATTTAATGACTCTATTTTTATCTTGTGCGGAGAATGTAGCATTCTTACGTATGTCTCCTTTGCGGGACAAACTGCTATCGTCGGAAAATAGATGATTGTAACACCAGTCACTTGGTGCGTAATTCCATGAAGCATCAGTATCATTTACATAGGTTGTAAAGGTGAGAGGGCTGGAAGCTCTTGAATTGTTGACAAAAGCAAATACAATTTCAGAACTCGTACTTTCTGCACTCCAGTTTTTAGAGAAATCCAAAGAACTGCCTGTTAATGAAAAAACAGAGTTCTTCAGTACTTCGTTGGCATAATTAGCTGCATCCGGCATTTTATTCTGGAAAAGAGCAACTCGTGCTGCAAGTGCGTTGGCAGCTTCATAAGATGCATACCAGTGAGAATTAGTTTTTGGCAGTAACTGGATAGAACTCTTCAGATTTTCTTCTACGAAACTCCATACGTCTGCTTCCGGAGAAATAGGTACAATATCATTCGAACGTTTGCGTAAGATGGGAACATTACCGTAGTGCGAAGCGAGACGGTAGTAAATGAATGCCCGGAAATAGTAGGCGGTACCACCCATCTTTTTCATAAATGCAGATTCTTTATTACTTGCTGCTTCGTAAGATTCAACTAAGAAGTTAACTTGATTTAATGTAGTAAACGAACTTCTCCAGAAAGAGAGAATATTGATGGTTTGGTTGGTAAAGGAGGGAGCCATATCGCAAGGATCTGTAATAGCGCCGCCACCGGGGCCTCCCTTGAAATTCTCACCTTGTAGGTCGTCTGCCCACCAATAAGTGAATACATAGCTTTCCATGGTAGCATACAATCCATTTAGAAGTTTCTCTAAATCGCTGTCTGTCAAGGCTGATTGTGGAATGGCATTGCGAGGAGCTATATCATCCAGCCAACTGGAACAGCCTGTGCTAAAGACGGTTATCAGTATCGTTATAATTGCTAATTTTATATTTTTCATATCGTTATCAGTTTTAGAAGTTAATGCTTGCACCTATGATAAAACTCTTTAATGTTGCTTGTTCGCCGAAGTCTGCTCCATAGCTGTCACCAGTAGGACTGCTGTCGTAAGAGAACTCCGGGTCATATCCGGAATACTTGGTGAATGTAAAGAAGTTGTCTAGTGACACAAAAACACGGGCTCCTGTTACATGAATTTTGGACAACAAGTTTTTGGGAATGTTGTAGCCTAAAGTGATAGTCTTGATTTTGAAATAAGATGCATCTTCCAAATAACGGGTGGAGACGAGATTATTACCAAAACCGCCAGAGAATGTGCCTGCCAGTGTAGGACGCGGAACTGTATTACTCGTTCCTTCACCTCTCCAATAATGATTGGCTGCATATTTGGAAATGTTATAGAATTGCTGGGAATCTACCCATGCTCCGTTTTTATATCCTTTGATATTGGCAGAAGCTATTCCAAGGTGTTCAGTACCTTCTGTTCCTCCACACCCTTTCCATGCAGATAATATTTTACCTCCGATAGCATATTGACAAAAGATAGACAAATCGAAATTTTTCCAGCTCATGTTAGAGGTAATACCACCATATACATCCGGAGTTACTTTACCTACATACATTCGGTCGGCATCGGATATGTCTCCGTCTCCGTCATAATCGAAATATTTGCAATCACCTGCACGTACTCCCTTGTCGTAAAGTTTGATGGGAATTTCAGAATCAGTTTGATAGATACCATCCTGTCGAAGCATGTAGAAGGCACTAACTGGTTGGCCAACAATTAAAGCGTGCATCACTTTTCCAGTATTGGCCCCCCCATTATTGATTTTCATATCAAGAACACCGTCCAGTGATAACAATTTATTTTTTGTATAGGTGAGATTGGTATTCATATCCCATTTAAATGATCCTTTCAGGATTTGACCGCTGAGCATCACTTCTAAACCTTTGTTCTCTAATGAACCGACGTTGGATGTGCGGCTGGTATATCCTGTTGTGGAAAGAGTACTGGTATTATACAGAAGTCCTGTTGTTTTTTGATAATATCCATCCAATGCAAAAGTAATGCGTCCATCGAAAAGTTCGGCATTGATTCCGACATTTATTTGATTAGCTTTTTCCCAAATAAGGTTAGCGGCATCTGCACCGATTTTAAATCCGGCTGCACCGTTGTATGAGCTTCCTCCCGATGTAACCAGTGACATGGCCGCCCAGTTGCTAATGCCATCCATACTACCCGTATTACCCCAACTGACACGTAGTTTCAAGTCATTCAACGGAGTCCCTTTTGGAAAGAAAGGTTCATTGATAATGCGCCATGCAAAAGAGGCGGAAGGGAATGTGCCATAACGTTGGTCTTTAGAGAAACGTGAGGAGCCGTCACGGCGAACCGTGGCATTTAGTATGTAACGATTGTCCCAGTTCAAGGCGATGCGGCCAAAGTAAGATTCGATTCCGTATGCATTATACCCGATACTTCCTGCATAAATATTGCTGCCGGAATTTATCAGCCCGAAGTTGGATGAAGGAAATGCCCCATTACTATAATTGTCACTGTAGGCCCCGAATGTTTCATATTTGTACTCTTCATATGAATGACCGATCATAGCCGAATACATCAGTTTGTCCCAACTGTTTTCGTAAGAGAGTACATTGTCTATGATATACCGGTAGCTGACATTCTTTTGTTCTCTGATTGCTCCCCAGCCTGCTCTTTCAGCATAATCATTCTGTTCTGTGATTGTTTTTTTCTCTTCATCGAGAATACCATATACACTAAATGAAGGAGTATATTTCAAACCTTTGACAGGGGTGATGTCAAAACTTAAAGCTGCTACTCCTTGTTTTTTATGTACTGTCCATTTTTCTTCATTAAGTATCATTGCCGGATTGTGGCGGCATAGTTCTGTCGACATTGTAGTATAAGTTCCATCCTCACGGTAGGCCCCTACCCAAGGCTGTTCCTCGCGAGCGGTACGAATAACCTTTAGGCTGAGGTCTGAATCTTCTACCAAGTCGAACTTGCTATAAGAACCTGTCAGGTTTAAGTTTATCTTGAACCAACTGTTCAATTTGTGAGTGAATTTAGCGCGCAGATTGGTTTGTTGAAAACCACTAGTGCGAATTATACCTTCCTGGTCGTTAAATCCTAAAGAAGTAAAGAATGAGGTTTTGTCATTACCTCCCGATAAATTAACTGATGCGGTGGTTGTCTGTGCCATACTGCGTTGAATCTCTTTCATCCAGTCAGTTTCTGTGATCTGATCTGGGATAAAGAATTGTTTAGTATCTTTCTGCTGTACATTCCAGTTATCCACAGCTGTTTGCATGGTGCGTGTGTACTCGCTGACATTTGCCATCGGAATATCATGGGCAATCCATCCCAAGCTGTGACGTACACTTGCATTAACTTGAGTTTTACTGTTGGTGTTTCCTGACTTAGTGGTGATGATGACTACTCCATTGTTGGCACGTGAACCGTAGATCGCTGCCGCAGAAGCATCTTTCAACACATCCATTCGCTCAACATCATTCGGGTTCAGCATTGGCATTGATTCACTGGGAACACCATCGACAACGTAAAGAGGGGTACTGTTGCCTGAGATAGAGGCAATACCTCGTACTCGTACGCTAGGCTGTTCACCCGGAGTACCGCTGGCTGATGCAACGTTTACACCCGGAGTACGTCCTTGCATCATTTTAGCAACGTTGTAATCGTTACCTTGATCTACATTATCAATCTTGAGACTACTGATAGAGGTGGTAACCAATTTCTCTGACTGCGCACCATAGCCTACTACTACAACTTCGTTCAAGGCGACACTGCTTTCCTGTAAGTAAATTCTCAAATCATTTTTGGCATTTGCTTTTATTTCCTGTGGCTTGTAGCCAATGTATGATATCGTGAGAGCTTGAGAAGGGTTTGCAATAATGGTAAAGGTTCCGTTAATGTCAGTAATTACACCCGTTGTTCCTTGGGTAATGTTCGCGCCAATAACGGGAGCCCCTGTTTCGTCATAGACGATACCTTTTATTGTTTTTTTCTCTTCATTCGTTGGCTGTGCCTTTTGTTTTACTAATACGATTGTGTTATTGTTCACTGAATAAGTAATGTTCAGCGGAGTAAAAACTTGCGAAAGAATTTCCTTGATAGGTTTATTCGTACAATTTACCGTAACTTTACTTTGAACGTTGAGTACATTATTTCGATATACGAATGTATATTTGGTCTGTTTCTCTATTTGTTTCATAAAAGTTTTTACTGTGCCGTTTTGAATATTAACTGATATATTCCCCTCTTGTGCAAGGAGTACTATTGGAAATAATAACAGTACGACAAGTGAAATGGTAAAGTTCCTAAAAAAAGAAGACTCTGCTTCCTTTGTTCTAAAAGAAAAAGTTAACTTTGTGTAATTCATAGTTGATACTATTTTTCATGTTTAATGGATTAATTTTATCGACTTACATGCAACCAAAGGATTGGGCGATTCTTTGGTTGTTTTTTCATAATTATCGGGTATCTTCCATAGGCTCCTTTCTTTTTATGTTAATAAATGGTTATTTTATCTTTATGTATTTCATACCTGAATTTGTATTGCAGGCTCAATGAATGAATAACGTTTTGTATGCTTTCGTGGCGGAAAGAACCGGATAGTAAATCTTGTCCAATTTGCGGGCATCGTAATTCGATTTTCACTCCATACCATCTTTCTATTTCTTCAATGACATCTATCAAAGGTTCGGAGTCGAATATCAGATAGTCGTCGCACCATCCGGTTATCACATGTGCGTCGGCTTTCGTTATCTTGAGTGTTTTATCTATGCTGGAGTAGGTTGCCTTTTTCCCTGGGGTAAGCACATACTCTTGTGGAAGTGAACCGCCGGAGATTTTAATTCGTCCGGTGAGTAGAGATGTTTCGATAATATTCTTCTTATAGGTGTTTACATTGAAAGAAGTTCCCACTACTTCGATTTGCAGGTCGTTGGCTATCACTCTGAAAGGGCAGTCCGGATTCTTTACCACGTCGAAAAAGGCTTCTCCCGAAAGTTGTACTAATCGTTCCTTGGTGTTATTGACATTATATGTAATAGTGGTGGCACCATTCAATTGTACTTTAGTCCCGTCCGGCAAGATGATTTCCGATTTGCTACCGGGCTTCACATTAGCGGTTATCATCTGCTTTGTGTCGGAAGTTTCAAATAAGGAATAAATGCCGAAAACGGAAGTGATTAACAGAGCGAAGACGGCAGCATATTTGGTAAACTGTCGCCAACGTCGTTTCCATATAATCAGACGCAGCTCTTTCTGTATCTGATTTTTCACCATAGGAGGCATTTTTATTTCTGTCGTGGCATCTTTATCCATATCTATCATGGTGTTCCAAAGTTCTTCGTCCGGCATATTGGATAGTTCTTTTTTGAACTCTCCAAAGTCAGGCGAAGGAATTCCTTGCTCTATATACTGCCGATATAAATTTTTAAAGTGTGTAGTCATATTATGGGTGTTTCTATTGGTTATACGTGAATGAAATAGGAGAGTACTATGATTTTTCTATGTTTTATAACATAAAGATTAAAAAGGTGCGAGAATGTCATGTAAGGAGGCTTTCTATAAGAAGAAAATAAAGAGAATATTATATTTCATTATTTCGCTGCGAAGGATCTTCAGAGCGGAAGTCAGATAGTTCTTTACTGTTTGCTCGGAAAGCTCCAGTTGCTCGGCAATCTGTTTGACTGGAATATGTTTTTCTCTGCTTAGTTCATAAATCTCTCGTTCCCGTTGTGACAGAATATTCTTTGATTTCTTCAGTTGTTGCAGGAATTCATCATACAATAATAGGTCTTCTGGAGATACATCGCTCTCTTGGTTCTCGCAATACTCCATAAAGTCTTCGAATTGTAGTTCGTTGACTTGTTTGCGGAAATAATCGATTACCTGATGTTTGGCAATAGTGAAAATAAAGGCTTGCAGGTTGCCAAAGCTATTCAGTTGGCTACGGTTGTCCCATAGGCGTAAAAAGGTATCCTGAACAATATCTTGTGCCAGGGAACGATTTTTTAGTTGTTTAAGAACAAAGCTGTAAAGTCGGTCGGCGTAGGCTTCATAAATCTGGGTAAAAGCCTGGTAAGAGCCGTTGCGTAGTTCTTTTATGCACTGTATTTCGTCTATTTTCATCCTTTCTGTAATAGAAGTAGGTCAGGCAAATGTACTGAAATAATTTAGAAATAAACAAATCTATGTGAATAAATAAAGAGAAACCGATGTCCGGTAGTTGGCAGATGAATTTTATTTTGCAATCATATTACAATCATATATTGAGCTTTATTGTACCGTCTCTTGCTTTCCGCTAATTAATTTTGTATCTTTACTGTTTTTTACCCTTACAAAGACAAGTGGTCATCTTATGCAGTGATAAATATCACTTTATAAGGTGATATTTGTTTTTCTATAAGGTGACTATTGTCCCGTTACAACTGGACAACTACCCGAGTGCATAAACTATGATAAATCTCTGCACTGAAAAGTCTTAAATATAACAATAAGATTATGGCCTTTTACAATTTAAAGAAGAAACCTGCCTTGACTACTAAGGAAGGAGAAACGGAAACAATGTATGCCGACATTGTCTACAGTGGAACGATTCCGGCAGAACGATTGATCCGTGGCGTTGCTAAGAGAACCGGATTTAAGGAAGGAGTGATAGAAGGTATCCTTATAGAACTGAAAGAGGATGTATTGCAATATCTGGGTGAAGGATACCGCGTTGAATTGGGAGAGTTCGGTTTCTTTTCAGCCAAAGTGAAAGCTTCCCGATTGGTAGCAAATAAGAATGATATTCGTTCTGAATCCGTAGCTTTCAACGGGGTGAATTTCCGTGCTTCCAAGAGTATGCGTGTAGGTATTCGCGGAGATTTGGAGCGCAGAAAGTGTGTCGATTTCAATACTTCGCGTAAGTGGGACAGGGAGAACCTGAAGAAACTCGTCCTGCAATATATCGGAGAGCATGGCTTCATCACAAGAACCACTTATACAGAACTTACCGGGCGTTTGAAGAATACTGCATTGGATGATCTTAAATCTTTTGCAGCCAAAGGCATTATCAAGCGGGAGGGACGGGGTAATCAGATGCATTTTATAGCACTGCCACGAAAGGAACCGGATGGCGAGTAGTGAACTCTGATTGGATATGTTTAACTTGCGTTCGTGTGTCTAAAACATACTGTTATCGTCCATCATTAAATGATATTATGGCTAGAAATTTGTATCTTAGCGCCCATGTTGGATTGCTAATCCGGTAACCGTGTATGTTTGTTTTTATAATACTTCTAAAATAAGAAAACGATGTTTCAGAAACTTGTAGCTATAGAGCCGGTCAGTCTGGTTCCGTCGGCCGAAAAAGCGTTGTATTCATTTGCCGGTCAGGTGGTGATGTATCCTGATGTACCCGCGAGTGATGATGAAATCATTGCCCGTATCGGAGATGCCGATGCGGTGCTTTTGAGTTATACCTCCCGTATCAACCGGTATGTACTTGAATGTTGTCTGAATGTGAAATACATTGGAATGTGTTGCTCGCTCTATTCTCCCGAAAGTGCGAATGTTGATATTCGCTATGCCAATGAACGGGGTATCACGGTAACAGGTATCCGGGATTATGGTGATGAGGGAGTGGTAGAATATGTCGTCAGTGAGTTGGTGCGCTGTTTGCATGGCTTCGGGCAGGAATCGTGGGAGGAGTTGCCTCGTGAGATTACCGGATTGAAAGTCGGAATAGTCGGACTGGGTAAGTCGGGCGGCATGATAGCGGACGCTTTGAAGTTCTTTGGTGCTGATATTTCATATTATGCCCGCAGTGAGAAAGAAGCGGCTACTGCCAAAGGATATCGCTTTTTGCCGTTGGAGAAACTCCTTGCAGAGAGTGAAGTCATTTGTTGTTGCCTTAATAAAAATACGGTTCTGCTGCATGAAGAGGAATTCAGGCAGATGGGTAACCGGAAGATCTTATTCAATACCGGTTTGTCACCAGCATGGGATGAGGCTGCTTTCACTGAATGGTTGGAAGGTGATAACCTTTGCTTTTGTGATACGATTGGTGCGTTGGGGAGTGAGCAACTGCTCAATCACCCGCATGTACGTTGTATGCAGGTGTCTACTGGCCGCACGCGTCAGGCGTTTGACCGCCTGAGCGCAAAAGTATTGGCCAATCTGTCAGAATACAATGGGTGAAGCGATATTAATCAGGGTGCTCACTACTGACCACCCTGCAATATCTGATGTAGCACTATAAATGTCTACTACGGCATGCACCTGGTCATTTTTGATTTCTACCCTTTGCGTATCTCCCACAAATCCGGGGGTAGATTGTATGGATACCTGCATGTTCTCCGGACCGACAGAAGCTCGTGAGGCGGCAACTGTAACATTCACTTTGGTTGGAAAGAGACGAATAGCTTCCGCAGCACTTCCGGAGAAAACGGTACGTTGCTCCGTTTGCAAAGAATCATCATAAACGGGAGTCCCTTTGAGTCCGTTAGGACCTTTTTCATTGAAGAAGCGGGCCGTCGTATTTCCCATCAGAGAGGCAGTTCTTAAAACATCGAATCCACCGGTAGCTCCGGATGCGATATAGATTCGTGTACCATTTGCCTTGGCTGTTTCTGCCACTTTCCGATAGAATGTCTCGTCTGCCAAAGCACCGATAGACAAGGTAATGACAGAGGTTCCGTTTCTCAATGCTGGCAAAGCCAATTCCCGCATAGCGGCAGGAGAGGCCGATTCCACCAGATAATCTGGTTTTAATGCTAATAACTCTTCCAATGTGGCGCAAGCAATGCAAGGCTTGCCATGTTGCTGCATTTTATGAACGATGTGCGCTGCTTTTGAAGCCGTACGCGAATAGACACCTACCAAGTCATAATCTGGTAATAAGCCTTTGACAACTGCATCCGCAACGATTCCTGCAAGTCGTCCACATCCTACAATGACTAACTTTTTCATGCAACAAAGATAATACTTTTATTGGTAAGAGCTTGGATTGGTAATATGGTATTTATTTTCATCAGGTCTGTATCTGGGAATGGATTTGTCTGATAGAGTAAGACTCATTTTTATTAATAATAATGTAACATATACTCTGTCTGGCTTCTGTTTTTTCTTTATAATAGTCTGTTTGTTCCTTTAATTTATGAGCCATTTATAGTTAGGTTACGAAGATTTTCTCTACATTTGTCCGGTTAATCTCTATCATCTCATACTCACTAAAGTCTATCCGCCCAATGAAAAAGAACTGTCTACTCTGCTTTTTGCTCTTCTTTTCCTGTTATTCGGCTTTTGCTGGTGAAAGCCTGGATTCATTGTTGAATGTGCTTGATAAAACGATTAAGGAAGCCGATACTTATGTACAGATCAAAGAGAATAAACTCCATGAACTGAAAAAAGAAGCACGAAAGACACCTCCCGTTTCTGTCGAACGCTATCATCTGAATAACGATATTTATCTTGAATATAAAGCATACAGTTCCGATTCCGCACTCCACTATCTGAATGAAAATATGCTGCTGGCCCGCCAGTTGAATGACAAAGAGCGGGAACTTAAAATTCAATTGGAGCTATCCTATCTGTTATCCTCCATCGGAATGTATATGGAAGCAGCGGATATACTTAACTCGATTGATCGTCAGACATTGCCATCGTCCCTTTTGGGATATTACTATACTTGTTACGAGCATGTATATTTCGAAGCAGGAGCGGCACAACCCCGATATAAGATGTTTGCTTCCCGTTATGCGAAATTGAGCCATGCATACCGTGATTCGATGCAGGTCACTTTAGATCCGTCCTCGGCTACATACCTGTGGTTGCGTGAGACGCAATTAAGAGAAGCCGGAAAATACGATGAGGCTCTTGAATTCAGTGACCGCCGGCTTGCGGAGGCTTCTTTCGGCACACCTCAATATGCACTGGTAGCCTATCAGCGTTTCCGCCTTTTTGAGAGCATGGGCAAGAAAGACGAGCATTTGTATTATCTGGTGCTTTCAGCCATTTCAGATGTGCGTTCCGCCATTAAGGAGCAATCTTCTTTGATGGTACTGGCACAAGAACTGAATAGAAAAGGAGATTTGAAACGTGCCTATGACTATATCAATTTCTCATGGGAAATATCACAATTCTATAAAACGCGGTTGCGGAGCTGGATGAATATCACCCCGCTTTCTATGATAAACGGGAATTATCAGGATATTATCAAGCAACAGAACCGGGAATTACTGATCTATATTGCGTGCGTAGCCTTGTTGGCATTACTGTTGGTGATCGCATTAATCTATATCTACCGGCAGATGAAAGCCCTTTCCATCGCGAAAAAAGGATTGCAGGAAGTAAACGAACGGCTTTTCTCGTTAAATGAAGAACTCGAAGAAGTGAACCGTCATCTTCGTTCCACCAATCTCGAGCTTTCCGAGTCCAATCTCATTAAAGAAGCCTATATTGCCCGTTTCTTCAAACTGTGCTCTGTATATGTAGACCGTTTGCAAGCGTACAGAAAGCTGGTAAACAAGAAACTGCAACGCGGACAAGTGGCAGAATTGCTCAAGATGACACATCTTAGCAATGACATTGTAACCGTTGAAGTGCAAGAATTATATGCGAACTTTGATTCCGCTTTCCTGCATCTCTTTCCTAATTTCGTGGAATCTCTCAATGCCTTATTATTGCCGGAAGAACAAATCGTTTTGAAACCGGATGAATTACTGAATACCGAACTGCGTATTTTTGCTTTGATACGTTTGGGAATAAAAGACAGTTCGCAGATTGCGGAACTTCTGCATTACTCAGTGAATACAATCTATAATTACCGTTCGAGAGTAAAAACAAAAGCACGTGTTTCACGAGACGATTTTGAAGATTTGGTGGCAAAAATCCGTTAATAAAATCTGTGCCCAATCTACCTTTTAATGTGAGCTTATTTAGAAATAAGATATTAATAATCAAGTGGTTATTTCTTTGAGAGAATTGTAGATTTCCACTTATATTCCCTTTGCTATTTTTTATCGGGGCATTTCCCTCTATTTTTGTCATAACCGAACGGAACGAACAGGTTCCGCCTTCGGGAGTTTCTTTTTTTATTAACCTTTATAGAAATACAAATGAAAAATGAATTACTGCATTTTTTTGTTCCGGAAAAAGGAAGAAGAACAAAACGCCAGCCGATAAGCTGGTTATGCTGTTGGGCTATTCTATTGGGAATAGTTTGCAACGCTTGCTCTGACGATGATCCTGTGAAAAAGAATCCTTACCTGCAAGTAAGTACCCGTGCCCTGCTGAAAGAAGTGGTGGAGGTCAAATTCAACAACATTGATGGAAATACCGATATTACTGTCGATTTTGGTGACGGGACGGTCAAGGAAGGAAAAGCTGCTACCCCTATCACTTATGCCTATACCCAAAGTGGCGACTACACATTGCATGTTACAGCAGGTCAGTATGAGGTGCAGAAGAGAATCCGTATCTATAATCTGTTGGCACTGACGGAGGCGATGAAGCAATTCAGAGAGCCGGACAACAAAAAAGTATGGGTCATGACACACCGGGCGCACACGTCGGACAGGACTGTTCCCGAAAATTCAGTCTCTTCCGTAGAAGATGCCATTGATTCGGGCGCGGAAGTGATCGAGTGTGATACTCATGTGACAAGCGACGGAGTGGTAGTGGTATGCCATGACCAAACCATTAATGCCACTACGGATGGCACAGGCGACATCACAAAAATGACCTATGCAGAATTACAGAAGTACAACCTGAAAGACCGGAATGGCCGGGTGACTGATGAAAAAATGCCTACTCTGGAAGAGTTTCTGAAAGCAGGACGCGGTAGAATCTATTACAACCTCGACTACTCTCCGCGCACGGCTACTTCGCAGCAGGTGGTGGATATCGTGATGAAGCTGGATATGATGGAATCTGTATTCTTCTATTGTAACAGTGCGCAGAAAGCGGAAGAAGTATTGGGTATTACTCCTAAAGCACATGTGTATACATGGACAGGAAGTCATAAACCGATGATAGGGCTGCCGGGTAATTACTTTGTGCAATACAGTTACCTGACAAACGGGAAAAGCACTCCTTTGGGAAGTTCAATCAATGACGGAATGCTTGCTACGGTAAATATGCTTCCGACAAGTGGCAGTAGCGTATCCGAATGGACACTGAACGAGGATTATCTGAATGAACTCTTGCAAATCTATCCGATGGTATGTATGATACAGACGGACTTACCGGACTTGTTGATTCCGGCATTACAGGCAAGAGGGCTTCGTTAACTTTATCATCTAATATAAAAATCATCTATTTATGAGAAATATTCATTTCAAAACGTGTACCTGTCTGTTAGGTATATTGCTGATGCTGTTTTCCGGTATCCAGGCAAGAGGAGCTTCCTTAGAAGTGCAGCAGGAACGTAAAATATCCGGTACGGTGATCGACGAAAAGGGGGAACCTGTCATCGGAGCTTCGGTGGTAGTTGTAGAGACGAAACAAGGCACCATCACCAATATCGACGGTAAATTCCAGGTGAATGCTCCGCAGAACGGACGTTTAAAAATCTCTTATATCGGTTATGAGACACAAGAGGTGGCTATCAAAGACCGGCAGTCATTGAAAATCGTGTTGAAAGAAGAATCCACAGCGTTGAATGAAGTGGTAGTGGTGGGTTATGGTACGATGAAACGGAAAGAAATGACCTCGGCTATTTCGCATGTCGGTGCGAAAGACCTGAATCAAATCTCCAGTCTCGATGCTTCCATGCTGTTGCAGGGAAAAGTATCCAGTGTATCTGTTTCCAATACGGCTTTGGCCGATCCGAACAGTACGGGAAGTATCCAGATTCGTGGTATATCTTCGCGTAATGCCGGGCTGGGCCCGTTGATTGTTGTAGACGGAGTGCCGGGAGGTGATATGACGAATATCAATCCCGCCGATATTGAATCGATCGATGTGTTGAAAGACGGTGCCGCTTCCGCTATCTACGGTACACGGGGTAGCAACGGTGTGATCCTTGTGAATCTGAAAAAAGGAACCCGTGACGGGGAAGTGCATACGACTTACAGCGCTGCCGTCACCTTCAATAAAGCAAAGAAAGAGCTGGACATTATGAATGCGGAAGAATATCGTGCTTACCGCACGGTTTCTAATCCACTTTCCGATATGGGAGCCAGTACGGATTGGTTTGATGCCGTTACCCGTTTGGGAGTGACACACATGCACACGTTGACCTTCTCCGGAGGTAATGCGAGAACTAATTATCGCGTAACAGCCGATTATCGAAAAGCGCAGGGAATCGACTTGCGTTCCGACCGTCGGGAATATGGTGCGCGTGCTACCATCAGCCACACAACGAAAGACGGCCTGTTTACCTTTGCGGCTAACATGACTCCCCGTGTCATCGACCGGAATAAGTCAGCCAGTGTCTATGGCAGTGTCATCAAGAATAATCCGACAATGCCGGTTTATGATCCTGAATCAGCTAACGGATACTATCGTTTTCCGTCCGGAGGCGACAGCTCGAATATTGTTGAACAATTGAATGAGGAAGAGAATGGTACAGAGATTAAATTGCTGGAATGGAATGCTACTGCTGCCGTTAATTTGTTGCCGTTGTTCAATCCTAATAATCCGAACATGGTCTTGAAATCACAGGTTACTGTTTCACAGTATCAGGTGGATAAGTTCAACGGATGGTTCATTCCGTCTACTTATGGTCCCAATGTCAATTCGGGTGTTGCCGGAAAAGCGAGCCGTGACTTTGATAAAAACACTAACAACAATCTCGAATGGGTGACCAACTTCTCTACACGCATCAAGGATCATCAAATCCGTGCAATGGTAGGTTATAGCTACAATTATGGGGTAAGTTCGGGTATGGGAGCCGAGAACTGGGACTTCTCTTCCGACGGATTGACGTACAATAATCTGGGCTCCGGTCTGGAAGCAGCCAAAGAAGGAAAAACCATGATGAGCTCTTATAAAAATGACCATAAATTAATCAGCTTCTTCGGACGTGTCAATTACGATTGGAAAGAGCGCTATTTGTTCACTTTCTCTTTACGCCACGAAGGTTCCTCCCGCTTTGGTGAGAATCATAAATGGGGTAATTTCCCGGCGGTATCTGTCGGCTGGCGTATCTCGGATGAGAAGTTTATGAAAGGATTCTCATGGATTGACGACTTGAAAGTGCGTTATGACTATGGGGTGACAGGTAATCAGGAAATAGGTAACTACCAGTCTTTGGCAACCTATAGAGCCTATGGCTGGTATCAGTATGGCGGCAACAACTTCCATGTATGGGGACCGAGTAAGAATGTCAACTCGGAACTCCGTTGGGAGAAAGGGCACAATCAGAATATCGGTTTGGACTTCTCGCTCTTCAAACACAAAGTGACCGGTTCATTTAACTATTTCCACCGTAAACAAAGCGATTTGCTCGGTAGCTATTCCGTATCGGTTCCGCCCAATTTGTTCTCTACCATCTATGCCAATGTGGGTACATTGCGCAATACCGGTTTCGAGCTTGATATAACTGTAAATGCTGTCCGGACAAAGGATTTCACTTATAGTTTCACTTTAGTGGGAGCCACTAATAACAATAAGTTTGTCAGCTTCTCCAATGATGTGTACAAGGGGCAGAAATATTACTCCACGTGTAATATGGCGAATCCCAACAATCCAGGATATTTGCAGCGGATTGAAGAAGGCGAACGTATCGGCAACTACTTCACCTACCGTTATGCGGGAGTGGACAAAAAAGGTGACTGGCTGATTTATGACAAGAAAGGAAATGTGATTCCTGTTGCGCAGGGTACGGAAGAAGACAAGGCAGTGACCGGAAACGGTTTGCCGAAATTCACCGGTTCTATGACGCACAACTTCACTTACAAGAATTTCGACTTGACTGTTGCCCTCCGCGGTGCTGCCGGGTTTGACCTATTCAATGTGCACGATTTCTATTTTGGCTTGCAGAGTATGAGTACCAACCAGTTGACTACCGCCTATTCGAAGAATGCGCATATCACGACGGGTAAGAATGTGATAACCGACTATTTCATCGAACCGGGGGATTACCTGAAGATAGACAACATCACTTTAGGATATACGATGAACCTGAATAAGAAGTATATTGAAAAGATACGTTTGTTCGGCACAGCCAACAATCTTTATACATTCACGAAGTTCACCGGTGTAGACCCTTCTACCTACGAAGTGAACGGACTGACACCGGGTACTTTCGGAGGAGGATACAACTATTATCCGTCTGCCTTCCAGTTTATTTTAGGTTTACAAGTTAGTTTTAAAAAAAGAACCATTATGAAAATAACAAAATATATCATAGGATTAAGTATGATGGCGGGCACAGTGTTAGGCTTACCGTCTTGTACGGATCTGTCGGAAACGGTGTATGACCAGGTGATGTCCAAGAACTATTATAACACGAAACAGGATGTTATCAACGCCGTTTTCCGTCCCTTTGAGCACATGTATTGCTGTATCTGGATACGTCATGAGAACGAGGAACTTCCCGCAGACCAGTTGATTACTCCCACTCGTGGCACTTGGTGGTACGATGGAGGTTTGTGGGAAATGTATCACCGTCATCAATATGATGATATCAATCAGGGCGACTGGTTGAGCGAATGGGAAAACTTTTATGTAGGTATTGGCCAATGCAATATGGTATTGGACGACTTGAACCAATTGAATCCGTCCAATTATGGTTTGAGTGACAGTGAATTTGAAAGTTTTAAAGCGCAGTTGCGCTGTATGCGTGCCTGGGGTTATCTCCGTCTGTTGAATACCCATCGCAACTGTATTCTCACCACTACATCAGACCAGGCTGTGAACGAACTGCCGGAAAATCGGAAGCAAGTCTCTCCGCAAATCATGTTCGATTTCATCGAGAGTGAATTGAAAGATTACTGTCTGGCGGCCTTGCCCTCCAAGAGTGGACAATCCGGGAATGGTAGCCAACAGGGACAGTTCACGAAAGCTGCTGCGGCATCATTATTGGTGCGTCTTTATCTGAATGCGGAGGTATGGATCGGTCAGGCGAAATGGCAGGAATGTATCGATATGTGTAAACGTATCACGGGAGGAGAGTTCGGATATTATGCGATTGCGGATAACTGGTATGAACCTTTCGACTGGAACAATGAAATGTGCAATGAGGTGATCTTCGGTTTTCCCGGTTCTTACGGGCTGACCAGCTGGCATCTGCAAAATGACAGAAGAACGGTTTACGGACGTGGTTTGCCTTATGGTAGTGCGTATTACCTGAAAATAGAGGGAAACGGCGAACGGAATCCGAAATACGCACTTTCACCGAGCTATGACAATCAGCAGCCACGCGAACTGTTCGACTATGGATTAGGAATGGTTACCCGGAAGTTTGCCAAATATCAGGGAGACATACGTTATAAGCAATATGTAAACACCGGTAACAATACCCGCGAAGGTATGTTTTTTCTCGAAGGTAAGATTGCCAACTCCGCTGTCAGTGGAGGATATGCCAAGAACCCGGATAATCAATATGTGATTTATTTGCGTGACCAGGTCGGACGATTTGAGGGAAATGCAGAGTCAGGTTATATCTCTAATCCGGCTTATAAGGAATCTAAATTGGGTAATGGTGACTTCAATTCCGGACTTTACTGTGTGAAGTATCCTTTCTATCCGTTTACCGGAGGTTATTATATTGAGTCCGACTATACAGAGATTCGTTTGGCAGAGATTATTTATTCTCAAGCTGAAGCCCTTCTCCGTCTCGGACAAGCAGGTGAGGCTGGCAAATTGCTGAACAGCGTGCGTAAGCGCAACTACGAAAACTTTACAGCGAATATCGCTTACCAGCCGGAAGGCAACGTAGTACTCGATCAGAAAGAAATGCTGGATGAGTGGGGACGGGAATTTCTGGCGGAAAGCCGTCGTCGTACAGACTTAATTCGTTTCGGCAGGTATCAGGAAGCATGGTGGGACAAACCACGGGATGCGGACAATCATTATGAACTGTTCCCCTTGTCGCAGACACAACTAGAACAGAATGAATACCTGAAACAGAATCCCGGTTATCCGGATATTGCCCGGTGAAATCGGTGAATTTGTGATTATTCTTATCTAATGTACAAGTTAAAAAAGAAAGAAAATGAAAAATAGTTTATTCATAATATCGAAGCTATGTATGCTGGCTTTCATTCTCCTGTTGGCACAGGGATGCCAGGAAGACTATGAGATGATAGATCCGCCGATGATGACCGACTACGACGATGATCTGGACGAAGAAGTGATTATGCAGAAAGGACTGGAGAGTTACTTCGTGACTCAATTCGGTGAAGGGGAAATGGATGGTAGTTCCTGGGAACAGGCGTTGGATGTGGCTGGCTTCCGTAAGTTGTTGAGCGGTTCTGTCGATCTGTCCAAGAGTAGGATTTACATGAGTCAGGGGAAATATGTCATGTCCGAAGAAAGTGGACTTGGTGTAATCGTTCGTAAGAATATAAAGGCGATTAAGGGCGGATATAGTCAGTTTAGCGAAGGGACCGATGTTTCGGCACGTGATATAGATGCGTATGTGACTGTTATCAGCGGCGATGTGAACGGAAATAAACAGGCGGATGCCGGTGACTGTGGTTTGCTATTGGTGAAGAAAGGGCATATTGTCATTGAGGGAGTTACTTTCCAATATGGATATGTGTCTGAAGCGGATGCCAGTACAACCGAATGTGGTAGTGGAATTTACGTGAGCGGCGGTGTTGGTGATACTTCCATCGAGTTGACCGATTGCGTGATTAGAGATTGTACGTCAGCAGTAACGACTTCTGCCAAGCAGGGTGGTCCGGCAGTCTTTGTCTTGTCGGGACAGGTGCGGCTGAATAAGGTGAACTTGCTGGATAATAAGGCTGTCGGTCGTGGAGGCGCTGTTCGTTGTAGTAGCAAGACAGCGGTGGTGTTTATGAATGGTTGTCTGTTGAAAGGCAATTCTCATAACGGTTCGTGGGGAAATGGTATTCAGATGTCGGAAGGACATATCTGTATTAACAATACCACGCTGATAGATAATATGGGGACAGGTGCCGCTCTGAACGGAGGAGGAAGTATCCTGCTGACCAATAATACAATCATTGGAAATGCGAGCGATAGTCATGGAGCGGTACGTTGTGAGACAGGTGCCGGTGGTGATACGAAGTTTATTAATAACCTGTTGATCTCTGAAAATCCTTCGGCTCCGAGCTTTAATCTGAATGGCAGTAACTTTGAAGCCTTTTCGAAGGGATATAATGTGTATCAGCGCGTGACGGGAATAACGATGAGTGCGTCCGACACGGCTTATCCCAATCCGGTGAATGGCATGCTGAATGAAAAGGGAGTGTATGTGTGGGATCTCAATCAGATTGGTTCGGTAAAAGGATATGCTACCAAACAGGCGGTGATAGAAGTTGCGAAAAGTTTTAATCCGGTGACTTCGCCTATTGCTGATTTGGGAGAAGTGTTTGTGGAATGGGTCGGTGAAGATGCTTTCGGTATAGACCAACGCGGAGTGACTCGTAATGCGAACAAGATGCAAGCCGGTGCTTATGATGCGGTTCTGACAAATTAAACTCTAAAACGACTGTAACATGAAGAAGATATTTTATATAATAGCTTTGGGTATCGCACTAGCCGGATGCTCAAACAACGAGGATGAGTTACTATCAATGGGCAGTTTCCCCGAAGATCATGTCATCCGCGTCATTACCGAAGTGAATGAACCTCTGTCGCGTGCAGGGTATGACGCCATGAATCTGGAACGTTTCGGATTAATGATCCGGAACAGCGAAAATGCTGCTTATAACTATCATAAACAAATGGTTGGTTCCGGCAGTGCATGGAGTACGTCTGACGGTCAACAGATGCTTTGGGATGCAGAAAGAACACCTGTGACGATGATAGCGTATGCGCCATTTATGAGTGAAGCCACTCCGGACGCTTCGTTGACGGTCAATGCGTTAACCAACCAGTCTACCGAAGAAAATGTGAAATCCTCTGATTTCCTGTTGATGAAAGCGACAGTTGACCCGGAGCAGGATTTAACGGCAGATGGGAAACTGAAAATCTCTTTGAATCATGCCATGAGTAAGTTGATTATAAAAATCACGGTCAATGGTACGACGGATGCTTCCATGAGTAAGTTAGGAGATATGGCTATCAATGGGGCTGTTGTCAATGCCACTTGTGATTTGTCAGCAGCGGCTCCGGTAGTTGTTCCTGCGGCGGATGCAGTAGTGGCAACTGTGGCTCCCTATAAAGGGACGGAATCTTGCGAATGTATCCTGCCTCCTCAAAAAATAGCAGAGGGCTTCTCTGTCAATTTCAGCTATGACGGGAAACTGTATATCTGGACTGCAAAAGAGCCCATTGAACTGGAAAAAGGAGTGGAACATACCTTAACTCTCAATGTAAACACAACAGTCCGACTGGCTGCTAAAATGGCCAGAAATTGGGCAACCGGGCAACTTATCGACCGGAATTAAAGAAGGAGGAGATAAACGATGAAGATTACAAAACTGATATTGGCTGCGTATTTACTGACGAGTATGGCGGCCTGTGATACAGATAAGAATATAGCTATGTACGGTGAAGATTCCGGTGCTATCCGGATTGAAGCCTCTATTAATACTGCCTTTACCCGCAGTAATCCCGGTGCGGCGGGAGATCAGCAGAAACAATTTAATGAGGGTGATGAGATTCAGTTAAGTTGTGAGGATGGGTATTTGAGTTATGTACTCTCGGAAGGAAAATGGATACCGACGGATAACTATTATTTAAGGTGGGGTGCGGAGCCGGTGACTTACTCGGCTTTCTATCCGGTGGTGAGCGGAGCCAGTACGGCCAACTTTACACTTCCCACCAACCAGCAACGTCTGGAAAACCTGGCCAAAGCCGACTATATGACATGTACTGTGGAGAATGCAACAGATGATGGTTCCCGTATTCTTCGTTTGGGTATGAACCGGAAAATGGCAAAAGTGATTATGACGCTTGCAGATGTAGGCGGACAAGGCAAGGTGCAGGGAGTAAAGATCGGTTCTTATCAGGGATACACGAATGGTGAAGTGGTATCGGGCACTTCTTTGATATCACCGTTCATTACAGTTCCCAAAGGTGGTAAGGCAGGACAGAACGGTTGTACTTATACTGCCATCGTAGCTCCCGGAAAAGCCGGAACCACCGCTACCTTTGTCTCTTTGAATTATTTGGGAGAAGATTTGGTATTACCCGGTATTCCGGAATTGAAGCCCGCAAAGTGTTATGAATTCACGTTGAAAGTGGAAGGCTCGATTATAAGTATTAGTGAACCCATTGTTTCTCCGTGGGATAGCGGTACTTTGTCGGGAGGAGATGTAGAAGAATTGCAGCTTGCGGCTTATTACGTAAAAGAACAGCCTGCCGGAAACGCAACCGGTATGGATTGGGACAATGCTATGGGAGTGGATGCGTTGCGCAACTTGTTACAAACGAATGGTAACAGTGACATCTCCAACGCTAATGCAGTCAAACTGGATGGCAAGAAGATTTATGTAGCTGCAGGCTCTTATGAGATGGCGAAAGAAAATTCCGGCGTGAAGATAGAATATAGCGGTTATAGCAAGCAAGTGGAAATAACGATTGAAGGCGGATATGATCCTTCAAGTACGGGAACGGATTTGACGAAGCGTGACATTAGTAAATATACGACTGCTTTTGTCAGAAATACCGGTAGTGGAGCGTTTGCGACATCCAACTCTTTATTAGTGCTGGGCAATCAGACAAATATTATTTTCGACGGTTGTACTTTCAACGGACAATATGGATTGAACGATGCAGGAAGTGTCCGTGCCGTATTTGTTGCGGCAGGTGGAGGTGATGCAACCCTGCAACTGAATAATTGTGTCATCAAGAACTTCAATCGCGGAAGTGATGGTGGAACAGATGGTGGAGCAGCCGTTAAAGTATCAAAGGGAAGAGTCTTGCTAAATGATGTAGAGATGGTGAATAACAAGGCGACAGGGCGGGGAGGAGCCATCACTACCACCGCAGCAAACAGCTTTCTGTTTATGAACAACTGCTTGTTGCATGAAAATTATGCACCGACCGCTTGGGGAACTGCCATTCATGCCGGAAACGGATATGTCTGCATGAATAATGTAACCGTACTTGGTACCACCGCTACTGGAGGAAATAGTATCACAGTCAATGGAGATGCCTATTTTATGCTTGCCAATACTACCATTGTTGGTAATTCAGGTAATCCGAACGGTGTGTTCCGTGCAGGGGGCAGGGCTTCTACAGTGGTAAATTCATTGTTTGCTAAAGGAGCCGGAAGCAGGACGATTTATGCAGGTAATATTACTTCCGGTGGATATAATGTATATCAGGCTGCGGATGCAGGTTGGGGAGCTGTTTCTACGGACACGGACTATTCATCCCAAACTCTTCCCGCCGCAACTTTGACCGATGGTGTTTACCAATGGACGGTAACCGGTACTATTGATGAATTTGCAACGAAACAGGCTGTAATTGATGCGGTGAAATCTTTCGACGCAACTGTGGGACAGCAATTTATCAATTGGGTGGGTGAAAACGGCTTTGGAGTAGACCAACGAGGAGTTGCCCGTAATGTCAACAAGATGCAGGCTGGTGCTTATGATGCCGGGTTGTAGCAGTGAGGCAATAGGTAGTTGAACAAAATTGAGCAGAAAGATTAAATAATGATAGATATGAAGAAAAGCAGGTTTATAGTGCTTTTGTTACTTTTCTGTTTGCAGCCAGGTTTCCTGGCTGCACAACGGGCGGAGGCCATCCGCAAGGATGTATTGAATCCGTGCCTGGACAAAGTATTGGTGGTGGCGCACCGTGGAAATTGGAGTATTGCCCCCGAAAACTCCCTGGCGGCTATCGATAGTGCTATTCGGATGAAAGTGGACATTGTAGAGATTGATATCCGTAAGACGAAAGATGGTCAGCTGGTACTGATGCATGATGATACGGTAGATCGCACCACCAATGGTACAGGAAAAGTAAAAGATAAGACATTGGCTGAAATAAAGCAACTTCGGTTGAAAGATAAAGACGGCCGGCTGACGGAACATACTGTCCCTACTTTGGAAGAAGCTTTGCTGGCTGCCAAAGGCCAGATAATGGTTAACCTGGATAAGGCTTACAGCATTTTTGATGATGTATATGTGATATTGAAGAAAACCGATACTGCAGATTTAGTGATAATGAAAGGTGCCCAACCCGTGGAGACGGTGAAGCGGGAGTTCGGTTCTTATCTGGATAAGGTAATCTATATGCCCGTCGTAACGATTGATGAGGAGAAATCGATGAAGGTGGTCGAGGACTATATGGAACAGTTGCATCCGGTTGCTTTTGAGTTGTGTTACCGGAATGTTGCAAGTCCGGTGCCTGCCCGGATGGAACGCAGGCTGGCAGGGAAAAGTCTGATTTGGTATAACACTTTGTGGGCTTCTCTGGCAGGAGGACATGATGATGAGGCTGCTAGGAAAGATCCGGACGCAAGTTATGGGTATCTGATAAACAAGTTGGGGGCAAGAATCCTCCAAACAGACAGTCCGGCTTTTATGCTCGATTATTTGAGAAGTAAAGGATGGCATGACTAATCACTAAGACTAAATTTATGAACGATATAAAGTTTTCTTTATGGGCAGCGGGATGGTTGTTCATCCTGCTCCTTGCAGGCAGTTGTAAGTCGGCGAATGAGTCGAGAGCTCCGGTTGCTTTAACCTGGGAAATGGGAAGCTACGATGGAAATGGTAAATATTATGAGAATTCTTTTGTACTGAAGAATGTTTCGGATGCTCCTATTGGAAAGGACTGGGAGATTTATTATTCGCAGTTTCCCCGTTCGATCCGGCAGGATGCTTCGTCGCCGGTTAGGGTAGAGGAAGTAAATGCGACTCTATTTAAAATATATCCGGGAGAAGGATTTAGTTCACTGGCTCCGGGAGATTCATTGAGAGTGATATTCCAGTGTGACGGGGAAGTGCCGAAGAATTCACATGCGCCCGAAGGGAGCTATTGGGTAAGTCAGTCGGGGACATCGAAAGGTAAGCCGCTGCCTGTGACGTTACATGCCATTCCATTGCCTGTTACTGAATGGCAAAGGACGGCTGCACGGAAGACGTATGAAACCAATCTTCGTTTACTAAATGCAGATACTCCGGAGTTCCGGATGACGGATATCATACCTTCCGTAAAAAAGGTGCTTGCTACCGGAGGGGAAACGGTGTTGGAGAAACAACTTGCTTTGACTTTCCATGAGGATTTTGCCAATGAAGGAAAACTGTTGAAAGAGAAGCTCACTGCATGGCATGGATTGGAAATTGTGCCGGAAGCCTCGGTAACCATTGTCTTGGACTATCTTTCTGACAGGAAAAAAGCAGTCAATGAGGAATATTATGAACTGTGCATTGACGGTCAGCAAATAAGGATTAGTGCCGCTACTCCACATGGAGTTTTTAATGGTACACAGACCCTGTTAGGATTGCTGAAAGGGCAGGAAAGCCCGTTCCGGTTGGAAGCAATGTCTATACAGGATTATCCGGACTTATTATATCGGGGACAGATGCTCGATATTGCCCGGAATTATACAACGGTGGATAACTTAAAGAAGCTGATTGATATGCTCTCTTCTTACAAACTGAATGTGCTCCAGTTCCATTTCTCGGATGATGAAGGCTGGCGGCTGGAAATTCCGGGATTGGAGGAGTTGACTGCAATCAGTTCGCGGCGGGGACATACAACCGATGAAAAGGACTGGTTGTATCCGGCTTATGATGGCGGATATGATCCGTATGCTGCAACATCGGGAAATGGTTATTATACCCGGGAGGAATTCATTGATTTATTACGATATGCGGCGGAAAGACATGTGCAGGTCATCCCGGAAATAGAATCCCCCGGCCATGCACGTGCGGCGATTGTGGCAATGAATGTACGTTATAAGAAATACATCGATACCGATCCGGAGAAAGCGGAAGAATATCTTTTGAGTGACTTGCAGGATACTTCCCGATATGTTTCGGCACAAGCCTATACGGATAATGTTATGAATGTAGCCTTGCCCTCCACTTATCGTTTTATGGAAAAGGTGATTCAGGAAATAGTGGCTATGTATAAGGAAGCCGGTACACCGCTGGCTACCATCCATTTGGGAGGTGATGAAGTGGCTAAGGGCGCATGGATGGGTTCCCCTTTATGTAGGGCGTTAATGGAAGAGCAAGGCATGGAAAAGGCGCATGATCTGGCCGAATATTTCATCACCCGGGTAGCTGATTGCCTGCAACAGCATCATTTGTCTTTTAATGGCTGGCAGGAAGTGGCTTTGGGGCATCAAAAAGACACTCATACTTATTTATCTCAACGGGCAGCCGGTATCAATTCGTGGAAGACTGTTCCGGAATGGAAAGAGGATGAAATACCTTATCAGATAGCCAATAACGGTTATCCGGTCATCCTCTGCAATGTGAATAATTTCTATCTGGATTTGGCTTATGATGCTCATCCTGATGAACCGGGACATTTCTGGGGAGGATATGTGGATGAATCCAAAGCATTCTCCATGCTTCCGTTCGATGTCTATCGTTCTTCACGTACGGATATGGCGGGCAATCCGGTGGAAATTGGTTCCGCAGGAAAAGGAAAAACGACATTGACTGCCTCCGGCAGGAAACAAATAAAAGGGGTACAGGCACAACTGTTTGCCGAAACAATTCGAGGATTTCAATGGGTAGAATATTATATGTTCCCTAAAGTGATGGGACTGGTAGAGCGTGGCTGGAATGCGCATCCGGATTGGGAAACCCTTTCCGGTGCAGCCGAGCAGCAAACCTTTGACCGGGATCTGGCACTGTTCTATGAAAAAATCAGTGTAAAGGAAATGCCTTATTGGAGCCGGATAGGGGTAAACTTCCGTTTGCCTCATCCCGGACTCACCATCCGGGACGGACTTCTGTATGCAAATACTTCTATCGAAGGAGCACAGATACGCTATACGACGGATGGGACTGAACCGACGGTTGAGTCGGAGCTATGGGAGACTCCCGTAGCCTGTCAGGCTGCTGTTGTAAAAGCAAAGTTGTTTTATAGGGATAAGCAAAGTGTGACCAGCTGTTATTGGCAGTAATTAGTGGAATAGTAGAATAGATGTACTTTTAATTTCTAGCCGTTTTATTCTTTAAAATACGAAGATTTTCTCTACATTTGTCTTTATTAGTCTTGTAATCTTCTATTAAAGTTTAATACTCCGATGAAAAAAAAGTACCTGATATTTCTTTTACTTCTCTCTTTTCCACTATATACCCGGGCCGATAAGACCTTGGACTCACTGTTGAATGTGCTTGATTTGACGATTCAGGAACATGAAATTTATGTGGTTCAACGAGAATCACGTATCAAGCACCTTAAAGAACTGACACACGGAATAGAACCTAATTCCGCGGAACAGTACAATCTGAACAGTCAGATATACAAAGAATATAAAGCCTTTATTTGCGACTCTGCCATCCACTATTTGAATGAAAATATCCGGATTGCAGAGCGCTTGCGTGATGCAGACCGGCAGATAGAAAGTCAGTTGCAGCTTTCGTTATTATTATCATCAACTGGAATGTATAAAGAGTCTCTTGATGTGCTGGAATCGGTAGACCGTCGGAAAATCATTCCTCGTTTAATAGCCGATTATTACACCTGCTTTGACCATGTGTATGGCGAGTTGGGCGTTTATACACAGGATAAAACCCTTTCGGGACGTTATTGGAGTATTTCACAGGCATATAGAGATTCATTATATGCTATATTGCCTCCGGAATCGGAAGAATACCTGCTGATGCGTGAAGCATCATTTCGCGATCAACGCCAGTATGAGGAAGCCCTGAAAGTGAATGATCTCCGGTTGACGAAAATAGAACCATATACTCCCCAATATGCGATGGCTACTTACCATCGTTCTTTGATTTACAAGTACAGTAATGATAGTTTGGGAGAGAAACGGAATCTTTGTCTTTCTGCTATATCGGATATTCGTTCTGCCATTAAGGACCATGCTTCGTTGTGGATGCTTGCCCAGCTACTTTACGAAGATGGTGATATGGAACGTGCGTACCAATATATGCGCTTTTCGTGGAATGCGACCAAGTTCTACAATGCCCGTCTGCGTAGTTGGCAGAGTGCTGACGTGCTTTCATTGATTGATAAAACCTATCAGGCAATGATTGAAAAGCAGAACGACCGTCTTCAACAGAACCTGCTGCTTATCACTGCACTGTTGGTGTTGTTGATTGTAGCTTTGGGATATATCTACCGTCAGATGAAAAAGCTGGCAGATGCAAGAAATCATCTTCAGGTAGCTAATAAGCAGTTAAACGGATTGAATGAGGAGTTGAGGCAAATGAATAGTTGCCTGTCTTCTACCAATATCGAACTCTCGGAGTCCAATCAGATTAAGGAAGAATATATTGCCCGTTTCATCAAGCTGTGTTCTACTTATATCAACCGTTTAGACGCTTACCGGCGGATGGTGAATAAGAAAGTGTCTGCCGGACAGATTGCGGAATTATTAAAGATAACGCGTTCCCAAGATGCTCTTGATGAAGAACTGGAAGAATTGTACGCAAACTTTGATACAGCCTTTTTGCATCTCTTCCCTAACTTTGTGGGAAAATTCAATGACTTATTACAGGAAAATGAACAGATTTTGCCGAAGAAAGGCGAGTTATTGAATACTGAACTGCGCATCTTTGCTTTGATACGTCTGGGTATTGAAGATAGTTCACAAATTGCGGAGTTTCTTCGTTATTCGGTGAATACAATTTATAATTATCGGGCGAAAGTAAGGAATAAAGCCCGTGGATCGAGAGAGGATTTTGACGATTTAGTGCGAAAAATTCGCTAATTCGGACTGTAAAACAACCACTTTTTTAGGTACATGCTATTGATGTAAATAGATGAAAATGAGATGATTATCGTTTTGTATGATCCACTTATTGCCCCCTCCTTGTTAGCTCACTTTAATTTCTTTATACTTTTGACCTGTGCTTCGAAAGTAATGAGAGTAGCCCATTGCTGACGAGCGTCTTATTATTAACTTTAAAACTTAGTACGCATGAAAAAAAACAGGCGAAAAATCCTTTCGGGGAGTCGCAAGATTTTCTTTGCTATCTTGGCAATGTTTTTATCTTTGAGTGCATCCGCACAGCAAATTACTGCATCCGGTCAGGTCCTGGATGCTCAAAAAGAACCGCTAATCGGTGTTAGTGTACAAGAGAAAGGTACGTCTAACGGAGCAATAACCGATTTAGATGGCAACTTCACATTAAACGTTAAGCAAAACGCCATTTTGATATTCTCTTATGTGGGTTATAAGTCGCAGGAGGTAAAGGCAGCCCAACAGATGAAGATCACACTTCAGGAAGATAATGAAGTGCTTGATGAAGTGGTGGTCATCGGTTATGGTTCGGTGAAACGGAAAGATGTGACTACCGCTATCTCTTCCGTATCTACCAAGGATTTGGATATGCGGCCTATCGTTTCGGCAGGACAGGCCATTCAAGGTAAGGCAGCCGGTGTCTCGGTGATTCAGCCTAACGGTACGCCGGGCGGTGAAATGTCTATCCGTGTTCGTGGTACTACTTCAATGAATGGTAGTAATGATCCGCTGTATGTAGTAGATGGAGTGCCTGTAGACAATATCAAGTTCCTTTCTCCGAATGATATTGAGAGTATGCAGATATTGAAAGATGCTTCATCGGCATCTATCTACGGTTCGCGTGCCGCTAACGGAGTCATTCTAATTACTACGAAGGCCGGTGCATCCGGTAATGCCAAAGTTTCTTTGACAGCCCAGTTCGGTTTGAACAAAGTAGCCGATAAAGTAGAATCCCTGAATGCAGCACAATATAAAGAATTGCAGGATGAAATCGGACTAGTGTCTTTGCCGGACGGATTACCCGATCGCACCGACTGGTTTGATGAAACGTATACGACCGGAAAGACTCAAAATTATCAGGTAGCTGTATCCAATGGTAATGAGAAAATGAAATATTACCTTTCTGCGGGTTACCTCAAAGAACAGGGAGTGTTGGACATCTCTTATTACAAGCGTTACAATTTCCGGGTAAATCTGGAAAATCAGGTTCGTAAATGGCTGACAGTAAGTGCTAATATCTCTTATTCAGATTATACAAGCAATGGAGGCGGAGCAATGGGAACAGGCTCGAATCGGGGTGGTGTTATTCTGGCTGTTATCAATACACCGACTTATGCGCCGGTGTGGGATGCTTTGAACCCTAATCAGTATTACAATAACTTCTATGGAGTGGGTAATATCACAAATCCATTAGAAAATATGGCCCGCGCGAAAAATAACAAAGACAAAGAAAACCGCTTGTTGGCATCGGGTAATATATTGCTGACTCCATTTCCGGAACTGAAGTTTAAGTCTACTCTTACTCTTGACCGTCGCAACGCCGTTAATACCACTTTTCTTGATCCGATTTCTACTGCTTGGGGCCGCAATCAGTACGGTGAGGCTTCGGACAATCGGAATATGAACACGGTGCTGACATTTGATAATGTATTGACTTATAATAAAAACTTCAAGAAACATGGCTTGGAAGTAATGGCCGGTTCGTCATGGACGGATTCAGACTATTCAAATAGCTGGATCAATGGATCCCACTATCGTAGCGATCAGATTCAAACGCTGAATGCTGCCAATAAAATATCTTGGGATAATACAGGTACGGGTGCGTCCCAATGGGGAATTATGTCATTCTTCGGACGTGTAGCTTATAACTTCGACAGTAAATACCTGGTAACAGCTAATCTTCGTGCCGATGGTTCTTCTAAATTGCATCCCGATCATCGTTGGGGCGTATTTCCTTCATTCTCTGCAGCCTGGCGTATTTCTTCGGAAAAGTTCATGGAGAACCTGACATGGATTGACGATTTAAAATTGCGCGGTGGCTGGGGACAAACCGGTAACCAGTCGGGTATTGGTGACTATGCATATTTGCAGCGTTACAATATCGGTCGTATCGAATGGTTTAAGAAAGGCGGCGAAGGTGATTCTACTGATTATGCAAATGCTGTTCCTACCATTAGCCAGGCCAACTTGCGTACATCTGATTTAACATGGGAAACCACGACACAGACCAATATAGGTCTGGATCTGACCATATTGAATGGACGGTTGACGTTTAATGCCGACTATTATTATAAGAAGACCAAAAACATGTTGATGAATGTATCATTACCTGCCGGTGCCGCAGCCGCTACGTCTATTGCCCGTAACGAGGGTGAAATGGTAAATAAGGGTTTTGAGCTTTCTATTAGTTCGAAAAATCTTCGTGGAGGAGCATTTACATGGGATACAGACTTTAATATCTCTTTTAACCGGAATAAATTGACAAAACTGGAATTACAGAAAGTTTATTACGATGCTAAAACTGCGGATGTGGTGAATGACTATGTGGTACGTAATGAGCCGGGCCGTGCTTTGGGAGGTTTCTACGGTTATATAAGTGATGGGGTAGATCCTGAAACCGGTGAATTGATGTATCGTGATTTGAACAATGACGGTAAAATATCATCTTCCGACCGTACCTATATCGGTGATCCGAATCCGGATTTCACCTATGGTATGACTAATACCTTTTCATGGAAAGGCTTTAATTTGAGTATCTTTATCCAAGGTTCTTATGGAAACGATATTTATAATGCTTCACGTATTGAAACGGAAGGTATGTATGATGGTAAGAATCAGTCGGCCCGTGTACTGAATCGTTGGAAAATACCCGGACAGATAACAGACGTGCCTAAGGCTAATTTCAAATTACTCAATTCTACCTATTTTGTAGAAGATGGCAGTTATCTAAGATTGAAGGATGTTTCCTTGTCCTACAACGTTAAAGGCAAACTATTGAAGAAATGGGGAATTACCCGTTTGCAGCCTTACTTCACGGCTACTAACCTGCTGACATGGACCAGCTATTCGGGAATGGACCCGGAAGTAAACCAATGGGGTAACAGCGGTACGGTACAAGGTATCGATTGGGGTACTTACCCTCATTGCAGATCATACGTGTTTGGTATTAATGTTGAATTCTAATGAAAGGAAAGATTATGAAACTAAGAACTATATTTTACGGATTAACCTCCGGCTTGCTATTGGGACTTTCTTCCTGCTCGCTGAATTATGAGCCATTAGACACCTATTCGGATGTGACGGAAGGAGTGACAAGTGATGGTACAAAAATCGTATTCAAGGATAAAGCTGCAGTTGAAAGTCATCTGACAACGCTTTATAATCAAATGCGCGACCGCCAGGAACATTGGTATGTGGATTTACTTTTGATTTCAGATTCCCATTCGGATAATGCTTATGCCGGTACTACCGGAGCGGAAGTTGTCCCGTTTGAGAATAACTCGATTGAAGGTTCCAATTCTGTGTTGGAACGTGACTGGAACCGTTATTTGGAGGATGTGGCCCGTGCCAATAAACTCATTTGTAACATTGACCTGGTGACAGATAATTCGTTGACTACTGCCGAACGGGCGCAATACAAAGCAGAAGCGAAGATATTCCGTGCCATGGTAATGTTTGACATGGTACGTCTGTGGGGTGATTTCCCTGTGATTACAACGGTGGCTGATGATATTACTTCTGAAAACATTGATGAGGTATATCCACAATATTTCCCCAAACAAAATACGGAACTTGAAGCTTATCAGCAGATTGAAAAGGATTTGTTGGATGCAGTATTGTATGCTCCGGACAATACGCCGGGGAATAAGACGTTGTTTTCCAAATCTGTAGCTCGTACCTTATTGGCTAAAATATATGCCGAGAAACCTTTGCGTGATTATACGAAAGTTATCCAATATTGTGATGAGGTGAAAGCAGACGGTTTTGATCTGGTAGATGATTTCAGTGATTTGTTTGGAATGAATGCTGCGGGAACAGATGCAAAGATGCGTAATACAAAAGAATCGATTCTTGAAGCACAATTTACATCCGGAGCAGGTAACTGGTGTACATGGATGTTCGGGCGTGATCTTGTGAATTGGAATAACAATTTCACGTGGGCGAAATGGGTGACTCCGTCACGTGACCTGATTAGTGCTTTCAAACAGGAAGGGGATGAAGTCCGTTTCAAAGAATCAATAGTCTATTACGATTGTAATTGGAGCAACTATTATCCGTCTGATAATTATCCGTTCATGTATAAATGCCGCTCTGCCAACAGCAGTATCATCAAGTACCGTTATGCCGATGTCCTGTTGCTGAAAGCAGAAGCGCTGATTATGCAGGATACGCCGGATTTGGAAGGAGCCGCCGATATAATAGATGAAGTGCGCGACCGTGCCAAATTGGGAGCACTTCCCACCTCTGTCCGTTCAAACAAAAACGTCCTGCTGAATGCTTTGCTTAAAGAACGTCGGTTAGAACTGGCTTTTGAGGGACAACGATGGTTTGATCTGGTCCGTCTGGACAAGGTAGAAGAGGTGATGAATGCAGTGTATGCTAAGGATTCAGGTCGCAAAGCGCAGATTTACACTTTTGATAAGAACTCTTATCGTTTGCCAATTCCGCAGTCGGTAATCGACGCGAATGATAAGATTCACCAGAATCCGGGTTATTAATTCAACTAAAAACATAGAAAATTTAAGATTATGATAGACATGAGAAATATAGCATTGACCTTTTTAGGATGCTTCACCATATTAGCTGCATGCAGCAACAGTGACGATGCGGAGAAACCGGTTACACCTGTTGCGACCGGAGATGTGACTATTTATGCGACCACTAGCAGCCTGACTCGCGATTTGACCCGTGATGCCGTTAATTTCAGCTCGAAAGATAATTTGGCACCTACTTCAATCACATTGAATCCGACTGAACAATATCAGACAATGGATGGCTTCGGAGCTGCTATCACAGGCGCCACTTGTTTTAATCTTCTGCAAATGAAACCGGAAGATCGTCACGCCTTCCTTACGGAAACATTCTCTGACGACAAAGGCTTCGGATTTAGCTATATCCGTATCTCTATCGGCTGCTCGGACTTTTCATTGAGCGAATATACCTGCTGTGATACGAAAGGTATTGAGCATTTTGCTTTGCAAAGTGAAGAGAAAGACTATATCCTTCCGATTCTGAAAGAGATTTTGAGCATCAATCCTTCTATTAAAGTCATTGCCGCCCCTTGGACTTGTCCAAAATGGATGAAAGTAAAGAGTCTCACAGATCTTACTCCGCTAGATTCATGGACAAACGGTCAGCTGAATCCAGCCTATTATCAGGACTATGCCACTTATTTTGTGAAATGGGTACAAGCCTTCAACGCCGAAGGCATTGATATTTATGCTGTAACTCCCCAGAACGAACCGTTGAACCGTGGTAATTCCGCTTCACTTTATATGAGTTGGGAAGAACAGAGGGACTTTGTGAAAACAGCACTCGGACCTAAATTCAAGGCAGCCGGACTAGCTACGAAAATTTATGCATACGATCATAACTATGATTATAGTGATATTGCAACAGAAAAGAACTACCCCGGTAAGATGTATGAGGACGCAGCTGCTTCCCAATACCTGGCCGGAGCAGCTTATCACAACTATGGCGGGAATCGCGAAGAGCTTTTAAATATACATAAAGCCTATCCTGAAAAGGAACTTCTTTTCACGGAGACTTCTATCGGAACATGGAATAGCGGACGTGATTTGTCGAAACGATTGCTGGAAGATATGAAAGAAGTAGCATTGGGTACGATCAACAACTGGTGTAGGGGAGTTATAGTGTGGAACCTGATGCTTGATAATGACCGTGCTCCTAACCGTGAAGGCGGTTGCCAGACTTGCTACGGAGCGGTGGATATCAGTAATAGCGACTATAAGACAATTATCCGCAACTCGCATTATTATATCATCGCCCATCTCTCAAGTGTGGTGAAACCGGGAGCGGTACGTATCGGTGCATCCGGCTATGCTGATAGCAATATCATGTATTCTGCTTTCGAGAATCCGGATGGAACATACGCTTTTGTACTGATGAATAATAATGAAAAGACTAAAAAGATAACCTTAAGTGATGGTAAGCGTCATTTTGCTTATGATGTTCCGGGCAAATCTGTGACTTCCTATCGTTGGGCAAAGTCGGAATAAGAACTTTAAAACGATCAAGACAATGAAAAAAAACAGTTATATTATATTGGCTTTGGCAGGAATGTTATCCATGAATTCCTGTAATGATGACGAATTCTTGCCCGGTAATCCGAGTATGGAAATCAAAGCAGAGAATGCAGATGCTCTTTTTGGTGACAGTCTTCCGTTTACGATTAAAGCCTCGGATGTGGATGTGCCTCTTTCTACGTTGAAAGCACAGCTTTTTTATGGAGAAGAACAAGTGTCTGAAACGATCATCCGTACAAAGACAAGCGGAAATGACTATACTGGTAAAATTTTTGTTCCTTATTATGCTAATATTCCTAATGGAAAGGCAACTTTGAAATATATTCTTCAGAACATTCATTTTACTACCACAGAAATGACGAAAGAACTCGCTCTGGCACGACCGGACTTCCCCTACCTGACATTAGTGGATGAGGAAGGAAAAGAGTACCGGATGGAACGTCAATCCATGTACAAGTATAGTGTGACAGGAGACTTCTCGCAAAAGATGAAAGCGTATATCAAGACTCCGAAAGTGGGAGAGAATGGGAACGAATTGACCTTCGGCTGGGAGAATGGAACGATTGAAGCCGGTTCTACTAATGCTATCTCATTTTCTAATACGGAACCGGGAAATTATGCTATCAAGTTTAATACGTTGACTTACGAGGCAGAACCATTTGCCAAGTTAAAGGTGAACGGTGAAGATATGGAATTGGTAGAGAATGATCTCTATGCAATCAAGTTGACTTTGAAGAAAAATGACATTCTAGCGTTTGAAGGGGTGCCTGATTATGATAATTGGTGGATAGATCAGGATTATTTTGAAAAGTAGGAAGATGGAACATTGAAATTCCTGCCGATTGACGGAAGTTACCAAATAACAGCCAATGGTAAAATGAAGTATTTCTCTGTCATTGCTTTGAAGAATGGTGAGGCTGCCAAGTTGCAGGATGATGGAACAGGTGCTATTTGGGCTATTGGAACAGGAATCGGTAAACCGTCGGTGGCACTTTCTGAAGTAGGGTGGATTCCGGAAAACGGTCTGTGTATGCCACAGCTTACTGCGAAGAAGTATCAACTGACATTTATAGCTGGCGTTACCATGAAAGTGGATGATATTAACTTTAAGTTCTTCCATATCAATAAATGGGACAATGGCGAGTTTAAGGGTGATGCTATTTCTACAACGAGTGAATTGGTTAAAATTTCATCGGACGGAAACTTGGGACTGGAAGAAGGTCAGAAGTTCGAAAGAGGAGGTATTTACAGGTTTACAGTTGATGTGACGAAAGGCAATACCAAGGCTGTGTTGACAGTGGAGAAAGTAGGGAAGGTAGATTTACCTGCACCGGATATTTTCTTTGGTAATGATAAGATGGAGGTGACAGATACTGATATATATAAGTCGGAACAGGCGTTTACACAAGGACAAATGATAACTGTCACGGGCATTGATAATTTGAATGAATGGTGGATCGATCCTGATTTCTTTGAGAAACAAAGTGATGGTGCATTGAAGTTCCTGCCGATTAACGGAGATTATCGGGTGACAGCTAATGCTGTTTTGAAGTATTTTTCTGTAATGGCTTTGAAAGATGGTAAACCGGCCAAATTGCAAGATGACGGAACGGGTGCAATCTGGGCTATCGGGAAAGGAATCGGTAAGCCTTCTGTTGCGTCTTCCGAAGTAGGTTGGGAGCCAGGTAAAGCGCTCTGTCTGGCACAAGTTGCTCCTAAAAAGTATCAGCTAACCTTGAAAGCCGGGGAAACACTGAAGACTAGTGGTGACCCGGAAGTGATTAGTTTTAAGTTCTTCCATCAAAATGATTGGGGAGGAGAATTCGGCAATTATGCAAGCTCTATTTTAGTGGAACAGCTTAAACTTGCAGATTCCGGAAATTTGGAAATGCAGGATAATAAAGCATTTGAAGAAGGAGCTGTCTATCGATTTACCATTGATGTAACGAATGGCAATGCAAATGCTGATTTGAAGGTTGAGAAAATAAATTGATCTGAAGATTGATGCCGGATTTTTATTGAACCTATCCTGAAAGGGTATGATGAATTGTACCCTTTCAGGATTCATCTTTGGTCGGAATAATGTAAAAAACATTAATAAACCCGTCCGGCACTAGGAAATATCCCCTGTTTGGGAGTCTATATAAATAAAGTATTAACTCATTTCTTATATCATCAATAAACATGAAACTCAAAACAATGTTACTTGGCTTGTCTGTGATGACTGCGTTGTCTGCCTTTGCGCAGAAGCCCGTGTATCTGGATACTGGTAAGCCTATCGAAGAGCGAGTGAAAGATGCATTGAACCGGATGACCCTTGAAGAAAAGGTGAAGATGATTCATGCGCAGTCTAAATTTAGTTCGGCAGGCGTTCCCCGCCTCGGAATCCCCGAAGTATGGGCTACCGACGGTCCTCACGGTATCCGTCCGGAAGTGTTGTGGGATGAATGGGATCAGGCAGGATGGACAAACGACTCCTGTATTGCCTATCCGGCACTGACGTGTCTTTCTGCTACATGGAACCCCGAAATGTCGCATCTTTATGGGAAAAGTATCGGTGAAGAGGCGCGTTATCGCAAGAAAGACATCTTGTTGGGTCCCGGTGTGAATATCTACCGTACTCCCTTGAACGGACGTAACTTCGAGTATATGGGAGAAGACCCGTATCTGTCCGCAACTATGGTGGTTCCTTACATTAAAGGTGTACAAGAGAATGGGGTAGCTGCCTGTGTGAAGCATTATGCATTGAACAATCAGGAGTTCAACCGTCATACCACCAATGTGCAATTGAGTGATCGTGCTCTTTATGAAATATACCTGCCTGCTTTTAAAGCGGCTGTTCAGGAAGGTGGAACATGGTCGATTATGGGCTCTTATAATCTTTATCAGGGACAGCACGCTTGTCACAACAAGCGTCTGCTTAAAGATATTCTTCGTGATGAATGGGGCTTTGATGGTGTTGTAGTGTCCGACTGGGGTGGTGTGCACAACACCGAACAGGCTATTCACAACGGCATGGACTTGGAATTTGGTTCCTGGACGAACGGACTGTCTGCCGGAACGAGAAATGCGTATGATAATTACTATCTTGCTTTCCCTTACCTGAAACTGATAAAAGAGGGTAAAGTAGGAACAAAGGAACTGGACGAAAAGGTTAGCAATGTCCTTCGTCTGATATTCCGTACTTCAATGGATCCGCACAAACCGTTCGGCTCTTTAGGTTCTCCCGAACACGGACAAGCCGGACGTCAGATTGGAGAAGAAGGCATTGTCTTGTTGCAGAACAACGGTAACGTATTGCCTGTCGATTTGAATAAAACGAAGAAAATAGCAGTGATCGGTGAAAATGCGATAAAGATGATGACTGTGGGCGGTGGTAGTTCTTCCTTGAAAGTGAAATATGAGATTTCTCCGTTGGATGGACTGAAAAGCCGTGTGGGATCAAAAGCGGAAGTGGTATATGCCCGTGGGTATGTAGGCGATCCGACAGGAGAGTATAACGGTGTGAAAACCGGTCAGGATTTGAAGGACAACCGTTCGGAAGATGAACTGCTCGCAGAGGCTTTGCAAGTGGCTAAAGATGCCGACTATGTTATCTTCTTCGGTGGCTTGAACAAGAGCAATCATCAGGATTGTGAAGATTCGGACCGTGCCTCTTTGGGTTTGCCATACGCGCAGGATAGAGTGATAAGCGAACTGGCAAAGGTGAATAAAAACCTGATTGTTGTCAATATCTCCGGCAATGCAGTGGCTATGCCTTGGGTGAATGAAGTGCCTGCTATTGTTCAAGGTTGGTTCCTGGGTTCGGAAGCCGGAACAGCTCTTGCTTCCGTATTGGTGGGAGACGCTAATCCTTCAGGAAAACTTCCTTTCACCTTCCCTGCAAAACTGGAAGATGTAGGTGCTCATAAACTGGGCGAATATCCGGGTAATAAAGAAGAACTGGCACAGTCTAAACATAGAGGAGACACCATTAATGAAATCTATCGGGAAGATATTTTCGTAGGTTATCGCTGGGCGGATAAAGAGAAAATCAAACCGTTGTTCCCGTTCGGACACGGATTGAGCTACACTACTTTTGCCTATGGAAAACCTTCGGCCGACAAGAAGACAATGACAGCAGATGATACCATTTCTTTCACAGTCAATGTGAAGAATACAGGCACTCGTGAAGGTCAGGAGGTTGTTCAGCTTTATATCAGCGATAAGAAATCTTCTCTCCCTCGTCCGGTAAAAGAGTTGAAAGGTTTCCAAAAAGTGAAATTGGCTCCGGGCGAAGAGAAAGCAGTAACGCTGACGATTGATAAGAAAGCATTGAGCTTCTTTGATGATGCCAAACACGAATGGGTGGCCGAACCGGGCAAGTTTGAGGCGATCATCGGTAGTTCATCCAGAGATATTAAAGGTATTGTACCATTTGAGTTGAAATAGGTAGATGTTTGGTTAGAGATCTTTTTTTAGGAGATGAAGGCGGTTCCGGGTACAGGAGCCGCCTTCTTTGTTTATAGTCAGGATAGAACTTACTACCATTCACCCTTAATTTGTATTATCTTCCCATATAGGAAAAAGTAGCTTTAAGTTCGATGAGAAAAGGATAAAATCGAATTTGTCCACAAACTGTGGACGATTTGCTTGTTCCGTATCGGGTGCTTACCTGATTTGAAGCGATTATATCCATTCTTCCTCCTCTTCTTCCTCTTCCTCAAATACTACTTCTTCTCCAGAATATTCTTTAAATAATTGTATGATAGCATCTTGTATGTGTTCATGGATATTTCCAACGATCATGATAAACTCTTGTTGTTCATCCTCTGTATGCAAACTCTTGAATTTTTTATCTCTCATCAAATCACTACATAAATCGCCTACCATATCGTCACGATCTTTATTGTTTGCAATAAATTTTTTCAGCCTAACAGTGATTGGAGTTATTACTAATAGTAAGGCAGGAAATAAGATCCTGCAATAATGATTTGTCTGACACCCGGGTCTCGTGCTACCTGACACCCGGGTGTCAGCATGTTCAACACCCGGGTGTTGGTATGTATGAGACCCGGGTGTCGTACAACTTAATTCTACTAAGTGGAATAGACGCAAAGCTATGCTGTTTTAGTTCTGTATAGTATATAAGTTTACTTCATGTTCGTACCAGTTTGAGACAATCATCGGTAGTTCATCCAGAGATGTGAAAGGTACTGTGCCGTTTGAATTGAAATAGGTTGATGTTTGGTTAGAGATTCTTTTAAGGAGATGGCGGCGAGTTTGGGTATTCGCAAAATGCTAAGTGGTTGTAACAAATCGACTTAGCGTTTTTTTATTACCTACATTTTCTCTGTGTTTGCAAAAAATAGTAAGAAAATAGTCGTTTCGCTTGGTAAAGTGTTGTATCATAAGTAATTTTGGGAAAAATAACAATCAAGGTAACCTATGATGGAAAAGGGTATTTGGCAGGAAATAGAGGAACTGTATATGGAGTTTCAGCAACTCGGTATCAGTCAATCGGTAGACTATGAGAAGTACTACCTCTATTCTCTTATTACCCATTCTACAGCCATTGAAGGTTCTACACTAACCGAAATGGATGCACAGCTTCTTTTTGATGAAGGTGTAACAGCTAAAGGAAAGCCGTTGGTATATCATCTGATGAATGAGGACCTGAAGAAAGCATACGAGCTTGCCAAAGAGGAAGCGCAATGTAATACTGCTATAACTCCTGCTTTCTTGCAGAAGTTAAATGCTACTTTGATGCGGACAACAGGGGGGATACATAATACAATAGGCGGCTCTTTTGATTCTTCCAGAGGAGAGTTTCGTTTGTGTGGTGTTACGGCTGGTGTAGGTGGGCGTTCTTATATGGGTTATCAAAAAGTATCTGCTAAAGTAGAGGAACTTTGCTTCCTGTTGCAGGAGCGGCAAAAGAGTGTGGAAACATTTCGTGAACAATACGAACTAAGTTTTAATGCTCACCTCAATTTAGTGACTATTCATCCTTGGGTGGATGGCAACGGGAGAGCAGCTCGTTTATTGATGAACTATATTCAATTCTGCTATCATCTTTTTCCCGCTAAGATTTTTAAGGAGGATAGGGCAGATTATATCCTTTCTTTACAACAAGCACAAGATGATGAAACCAGCCAGCCTTTTTTGGATTTCATGGCGGTGCAATTGAAAAAATCACTGTCTTTGGAAATTCAAAAATATAAAGCTTCTCACAATAAAGGATTTAGTTTTATGTTTTAATCTTGTAGGGCTTCTTTTGATAAGACTTCCACTCATTTGTATATTGTGTTGTTTTAAGTGTTAATACTTGAGTTATAGGCTATTAATACTTTGTATCTAGGTTATTAATACTTGAGTTGTTGGATATATATACCCAAGATGCAGGATATATATATCCAACGTGCAGGATATATATGCCCAATACATTGGATATATATACCCAACAAATTGGATGTATACACCCATTAATCTATATGATGTAAGCATCTCTATAGTGCTATCTTGTCATTTATCCTTCTGTTTTTTATCTTGTAAGCGTCTCTGCGATGTCGTATTGTTTTATTTTGTGAAGGAGGTGAAGGATGGCTCTTTCTGTATTTTGCATCCTCTTTCACCATAAAGTTTTGATTTATAGTCATTCAGCTAAAGGTGAAACCGGTGAACCTTCAAAATGAATCTTATAGTTGCAAGTAGTCTTTAGACGGTTCTGTCTTAAGCTTATTGCTGTAAACTTCAATTAATACTGATTTTCTTTTCTCTTTTCTGATTTTATATTCTATCTTTGCAATGCTCTTTATCAAAATCCACAGCAGGGAAGCCTGCTGTATCTAATGTGGCAAGCTTTTTTTATGCTTGTCCCATTTTCCTATATGGCGGTTTCGCACCCCCATGTAGGATGTTAATGCACCTACTGCCTGTTGTGGATGGTGAAGAGCAATGGGACAGGCGGAACCGCTTCTTTTATTCCTTAAAACTACCTTTCTGTATCGCCCCATTAAACTTAATTTATTCACCATTTAATTAAAATTCTTATGGAAGAAGTTTTAAGTAACCAGGAGGCCCGTCCGGGGGACGCGACGCAACTCATGCACGCTATCTTTTCATCCGATGATGAAATGATGTCTTTTTATCTGACCCTCAATTGTTTTATGAATCCTGAAAGCTATCTAGTGGAACGAACAGATCGAAAGAGACTGGAGGATTTAGCTAATACGCTTTATAGTAATGTGGCGGCCTTTGAAGCCATCCGTACTTATAAGTCGATAAGTGTGAAAGAGGTGATTAGAGGATTCGGCGCGCACATGATGAATACGCAAATCTCCAATACCAATCGTTTCCAGAGTGCTGATGCAGTGGGAACGTTAATGAATTGTATACTGAATACCACTAAAAACAGTTGGCAGTTTAAAAAAATGGATCGGAATAACAATATACATCTTCAGAATGTACGATACTTATTGAATCGTTTGGATGCGGCAGAATCTAATGAAGAGAAGAATCGTGAAGAAGTAGCGGTATAAACAGCTTTATAGAGCTCATTTAGTGATTATGGTTTAGTTGAGGGTATGATATGAGATACATCACATGTGACGCTATCGCTAAACCCTAATCATTTTGTCAATGATAGAAATATTTATAGATAATGACAGTTTGAAGCGGTAAACATCTTCCTCCAGATGGGAGGGCTACAATAACTTCATGAACTCTGTTATAGTTACAATTTTTGTCCGGTTATGTTTTTCTAGGACTAATAAGTCTTTGTCTCCAGTAACAATGTAGTTAGCTTTGATCGTATCGGCTAGAGAGAGCAAATAAAGATCTTTTTTGTCTCTAATCTCTGATTTGCTTTTTGTTTGGATGACGACATATTTTCCGTATAAATGGATAAGTTTAAGTGTATCGTCTAGATCTTCCGGACGAATATATTTTCGTATTTTCTCCCGCGAAGAAACATCATAGAATTCATCTAGCAGCTCACGGCATACATATATTTCTAACGAGGGATGGGTAAGTAATGTGCGCATAGTCGCAATCTTGCGTCCTAGCATGAATGAAATCCATAGATTTGTATCAATAATTATTCTCATTTCTCGTATCTTATAGCATTTAATTCTGCAAGAATTTCTTCTTCAGAAAGATTCACTCTTTTTGGACGTGATGCTATATAGTCTTTTAAAAAGTCTTCTCTGATATCAATGTCCCAACCCATTTTCTTTGCAAGCTCTTTGAAGAATTTTATATCAGACTTTGGTATACTCAAAAAAACACCTTGATTCATAGTTGTATCCATAACTATTTCCCTTTCATTATTAAGTATCTAACGAATACAAAGATAAGAAAGTTCTCTTGTTTCTCAAATCATTTATCATATCTTTATTTCACTTTAGCAAAAATGAAGGATAACATACTGGGCACAAACAATGTGAGGTTATCGCTTGCCCAGTACCAACAGGCTTTCCGGTCCCATATTGAACAACAGGTCTATGATACTCAAATTAGGCAGGAAACCCAGTTTGGACTCGAAAACCTGATAGTAAGGTTGCGGAACAAACTCTGTATCCACTTCCCTGAAATCCTTTTTCGGATGAATTACTTCCCGAAAATCGGATTCTCCGGGAGCAAACTCCATCTTATATTCGGAAGTGCGCTCAATGGTGGGGTGAATATCGATCAATTCACAGACCATCCGGCAGAGTTCTTCATTGAAATCGATTAAAAACTCGTATTTCTTTTCATAGAAAGGGCGGAAGTCGTCCTTGTAGTACTCAAAGAAAGGAGTATTGTTGTAGGCCGATTCGATGGCGTTCCAATGTAGATGTCTCCAGTTACCGTGGTCGGAGATGCGGATATCCTTCATTGGGCACTTCAATGTATCGGGTTTTACGGTTGGGATGGAAAGAGCTAACTCACCCGATGGGCCGGCAATGGTGCACCGGTTGCGGTAGGTTTGTTTTATATAGTGGTCGTATTGTTCTACAAATACCTTGTCATAAGCCAGTAGTTTGGTATAATATTCAACGGGAGCGAGATAGGCTGAAGAAAAATAAGCGATGTTCATTTCTTTCATTTTAATTCGTTTAGGAGGCTCTGTTATTAAGGATATTATGAGATATTATGAAGGGGTTGTTTCTTTGATGATCCGGAAGATTATTTCACTGTTCTGAAGAAACGCCTCCATCGATATCCGTCAAACAACCCTGTTTCTTTTTCTTTAGAGAACCAAATGATGGAGGCTTTTCCGATGATATGGTCTTGCGGGACAAATCCGAAGAGCCGTGAGTCGGAGAAGTTGACGGTATTGTTAGACCCCATCCAATAGTAATCTTTGGTGAAATAACAGTGTTGTGTGGGTTTTCCGTCCACGTAGAGAGTGTCGTTCTTTATTTCTGCCTGTTTGCCTTCGTGCATCACGAGGGTATTCCGCAGCAAGGTCATGTTCCAGGGATAGACCCGGATAAATTTCCCTTTTCCGGGGACAATCAGCGGATTTGGTTCGGCATCTTCTTTGTTTGACAAAGGTTGGACGAAACTCTCTTTCCCATTCATGGCCTGTTCCAACAGATAATATTCGTAACGGCTGAAACTGCGTACATGGGTGCTGTCATTACTTCCCATCAATCCGTCGTTGGTGATGGAAAGGGTATGCATGAGTGACGTAATCAGATTTTCTTTTGAGGCGGGATACGAATAAAGTCTTTTCTTATCCGGGTTAAACTGTGCCTCCGGAGAAATAACGGAGAAAAGAGAATCGACCAATAACGTATCTCCCGGAACTCCGAGACAGCGGCTGATATAGATTTCCCGACGGTCGATGAGAGGTTGCCGGATTCCGGCAGGATTATTGAATACTACGATGTCTTGCCGACGCACAGGACTCTCGCACCAGCGGTGATAAGAGAAAAGCGACATGAAAGGAATCCGCAGCCCGTAACTCCATTTGTTGACCAGGATACGTTCACCCTGAAAAATGGAATTCTCCATGCCGGTGGAAGGGATAAGGCAGGACGTGAAAGCAAATCCCCGGAGCAGAAGCACTACGGCTACTGCTCCGGCAAATGCTAGTATCCATTTGAATTTACGAATGTTCATCAACTTTTATCACCTTATCACTCTATTCTATCCGTACACTTATCAGTCTACCCACTTGAAGAGGCGGTTCCAGCGAATCTTGCCGTCGAACCATCCACGGTCTTTGTCAAGCGATAGCCATACAACAATCGGTTTGCCCACTACGTGATCTTCGGGTACAAAACCCCAATAACGGGAGTCGGCGGAGTTGTGACGGTTGTCACCCATCATCCAGTAATAATCCATTTTGAAGGTATACTCGTTGGTCTTTTCACCGTTGATGTAGATACCGTCCGGTTTCACTTCCAGCTTATTGCCTTCGTAGGCTACGATGCAACGCTCATAGATAGGCAGGTTGTCTTCTGTGAGGGTAATGGTAGCTCCTTTGGCAGGAATCCAGATCGGACCGTAATTGTTGCGGTTCCATTTGGTATAAAGATTGAGCGGATACATCTGTCCGGCATAATCTTCGGGTTCCATTACTATTTTGCTGATTAGCTTTTTGTTGCCCAAAAGCGTTTCATACATCTTCTTGGTTAGCGGGAAATGATATACCGGATTCAGTTTGCCCTGTGCATTCCGGCTGTCCAGTCCCATTTCCAGCAGTCCGCTTTCCCAGCCGGAGTCTTCTATCAGCATGGTGTCGTCCTTGCTGATACCCAGTTCACGAAGCATATCTTCGGGAATGTACGGACCAGTGGTCTGTACGAAATAGTTGAATTGCAGGTTTTCGGGGTTCTCAATCGCTTTACCGTCAATCATCACCTGTCCGTCTACAATCTGAAGGGTATCACCGGGCAGGCCGACACAACGCTTCACATAATTCTCGCGACGGTCTACCGGACGCCAGAGGACTTCTCCGTAAGTACGCGGGTTGTTCATTATTTGTTTACGTCCGGCAGCATAGTACAAATCATAAATAGCACGTTGCTGGGCGCGTGTCAGACTGTCCATTTCAATCTGTTTGGAATAGATACGTTGTCCCTCGCCGTAAGCCAGCGTATAGAAGTCCGTTGTCTGTTGGTAGTTCACTGCTACCGTATCTCCTGCGGGGAAATTGAAGACAACAATGTCATTCAGTTTCACTTTGCCGAAGCCCGGTACCCGTTTGTACTTCCATTGTGGCCACTCGATATATGATTTAGTATTGAAGACAGGTAATGTATGCTGCGCCAACGGCATGGAAAGGGGAGTGTTCGGTACGCGGGGACCGTAACTCATCTTGCTTACATACAGGAAGTCGCCCACCAGCAATGATTTTTCCAATGAAGAAGAAGGAATCTGATAATTCTGGAAGATGTAGATATTGACGAAGTAGACAGCAACCAACGCAAACACGATGGCGTCTACCCAGCTCATGACACTGCGGACAGCCGGATTCTTCGACTTCTTCCAAAAAGACCAGGGAATTTTCTTTGTGATATAAATATCGAAAATGAAAGGAACAACAATCAATCCCCACCAACTCCGTACCCAGATTAGGAAGATGAGGTAAAGTAGAATAGCAGTGGCACATTTGATCCATTGTGCGCGTGTGGCTTGTCTCATAATGTTATATTTGTTTAGAACTAGCTTCTGATATTTTAGTCATTTAAGAACGGGAATAAATCACTCATACCCAAAAAACCTTCGTGTGTGGCAGTATATTCGGCTGCCAATACGGCTCCCAATACAAATCCGCCGCGGCTCTTGGCATCGTGGGTGATAGAAATGGTGTCTACATCGGACTCATAACGGATGGTATGAAGTCCGAAAACTTCGCCCTCACGGATCGAGCTGATAGGAAGTTCGTTAGGAGCACAATCGTTGGTTCCGCTAATGGCTCCGTCCGGCGCAAGGAAAGTCCCTTTCACCCATTTGTCCTTACGGTCTATCTTTTCCAGAATACCTTCCGCCAGTGTAATAGCTGTTCCGCTGGGGGCATCCAGCTTGTGGATATGATGTGTCTCGCTCATGGTGACATCGTATGCAGGGAACTGATTCATGATTTTAGCCAGATACTTGTTGAGAGCGGAGAAGATGCTGACTCCCAGGCTGAAGTTGGACGACCAGAAGAGTGTTTTGCCCCCTTCCGTGCAGAGCTTCTTGATTTCTTCGCCGTGCTCGGCCATCCATCCGGTACTGCCCGATACCAGTTTCACACCGGCTTTGAACGCTTTCATATAATTGCTGTAAGCTACCATCGGATTGGTAAACTCAATGGCCACATCGGCCGATTTGAATGCTTCCGATTCGAAGTCATCCTGATTATTGATGTCAATGATGCAGACGATTTCATGTCCGCGACTACGGGCAACCTTTTCTATCTCTTTGCCCATCTTTCCGTAACCGATCAGTGCTATTTTCATTGTTTTCTGACTTATATTCAAAATAATAGTCGCAAAGATAAGATTTTTATTACATTTGCAGCGCACATTAACGTCTTGTTAACATGGAACATCTTCTCCACTACGTGTGGAAGCATAAATTATTTCCCCTGAAAGTACTGCAAACCACTAACGGCTTACCGGTAGAAGTGATTGACCCCGGTCTGCAAAACCCCAACGCCGGTCCCGACTTTTTCAACGCGAAACTAAAGATTGACGGCGCCTTATGGGTGGGAAACATCGAAATACATACACATTCTTCCGACTGGTTCCGCCACGGACATCATTCTGACAAAACATACGATTCTGTGATTCTTCATGTAGTAAGCGAAGCAGATACGGAAATAACCCGTTCCAACGGTGAACAGATACCGCAACTGTTACTTACCTGTCCGGAAAATGTGCAATTGCATTACCACGAACTTTGTGTAGCCGATCAGTATCCGGCTTGCTATCCCATCCTTGCCTCTCTTCCCAAACTTACCATTCATTCTTGGCTGACCGCTTTGCAAACGGAACGTTTGGAGCAGAAAGCGCAATTAATCACACAGCGTCTCAAACATTGTAACAGTAATTGGGAAGATGCTTTCTTTATCACCCTTGCCCGTAATTTCGGTTTTGGCTTGAATGGAGATGCTTTTGAAACGTGGGCGGGATTACTGCCGTTTCGGGCGATGGACAAGCACCGGAATGATTTGTTTCAGATAGAGGCTTTTTTTTATGGTTTGGCTGGATTGTTGGAAGAAACGTTGCTGAAAAAGGAACAGGAAGACGAGTATAGTCTCCGTCTTTGCAAGGAGTTTCGTTATTTGCAGCGGAAGTTTGAAATCGGGCAGGGGATGGATGCTACGTTATGGCGTTTTCTACGGCTTCGTCCGGAAAACTTTCCGCATATTCGCCTGGCGCAGTTGGCTTATCTCTATCAGAAAGGGGATAAGTTGTTTTCACGTTTGCTGGAAGCGGAAACTCTGGCAGATGTGAGAACCTTGCTGAATGCCCGTACGTCTCCCTATTGGGAAAATCATTATTTATTCGGACGACTTTCTTCACAAAAGGAGAAGGCGATGGGAGAGCGTTCCAAGGATTTGATAATCATAAATACAGTGGTTCCTTTTCTTTATACATACGGCTTGCATAAGGCAGATGAACGAATGTGTGAACGTGCCGGACGTTTTCTGGAAGAATTGAAGGCGGAGAGCAATCATATTATCCGTTCGTGGAGCGATGCCGGGCTTCCGGTTGTCAGTGCGGCGGATAGTCAGGCGTTGATACAGTTGCAAAAAGAGTATTGTGATAAGCGAAAGTGTCTGTACTGTCGCTTCGGTTATGAATATCTGAAACATACATAGATTTGGGAAATTGATTATATAGGCGCAAATATTTAGTTCTTAAAATAACCAAGATGCCAAACTTGTCATTATCTTTGCGCCGTCAATTAAACTCTTAATTTGTATAGTGTTATGAGAGCTAAAAAGTTTGTATACTGCTTGCTGGCTATGCTGCTGCTCGCTGGTGTTTCGTTTATCTCCTGCGGTAATAGTTCCAAGGCAAAAGCCGATAGTGAACTGACTACGCAAAACGGTGAAGATTTCAAATCGTTTCTGGATAAATTTACTTCCAGTGCAGCCTTCCAGTATACTCGTATCAAGTTCCCATTAAAGACCCCGATTACTTTGTTGGCAGATGACGGCGAAACCGAAAAAACGTTCCCTTTCACCGAGGAAAAATGGCCGTTGCTGGATAGCGAAACTATGAAGGAAGAACGTATCACCCAGGAAGAAGGGGGAATTTATGTCTCCAAGTTTACGCTGAATGAACCGAAACACAAAATCTTTGAAGCGGGCTATGAAGAGTCCGAAGTGGATTTGCGTGTCGAGTTCGAATTGCAGGCTGACGGGAAATGGTATGTGGTGGATTGCTATACAGGCTGGTATGGATATGACTTGCCGATTGGGGAGTTAAAACAAACCATCCAGAATGTAAAAGAAGAAAATACCACATTCAAAGAAATACATCCGTAGAGATAAGTATCAATATCAAGTATTAAGTATTAGCCAGTCGTTTAATACTTAATACTTATTATTAGGGTTCTCCTACATAATATCCTAGTTCGGATTCTTTTCCGTCTACCATCTCCCTGACAATGCCGTTTTTAGTGTTGAAATCCTGATAGAGTTCTTCATAATCACGTGTATAATCTGCGTCGGGGACTACGTTAACATCAAATTTTAGTTCTGCTTTTCCATTTGGGAGCATATTGCCGAAAATCCGGATGCGGTGAACCACTTCGCCTACATTCTTGATGCTGTTGTAGGTTGCCTTGAATTGCCTGATACCGTCTTCGGGAATGATGATATGCGAACTTTTATCCAGAATGATACAGCCACAGGAAGGTTGCATTTCTGAAATGATTAACGGAGCGTCTCCCGTGTTGGTGATGGTAAACATGATATCGAGTTGCTGACCTTGCTTGATAGGGTAATAGTGCCTGACGGAATCTTTTATCGTCATGCTGGTGGGACGTACTTCCTTCCTGCACCCTGTAAAGCAGAGCGGAAGTGCCGTCAGTAGTAAAATATAGAATATAGATTTATTCATTGTTGCCATTTATTTTTGTTATATCACTTTTTCAGCATCTAAGGGATGAATGCAATTTCATCGATACCCATTTGCGTTCCCGGTTTCTTTAAACAACTGATTTTTATGCTTAATTGTTCTGTTCCGTTCAGGTCTGCCGGAACAGTGGCTTTCATCATTTCTCCTTTTTCTGGGGAGTCTTCCGGTTTCAAGTCTATTGTTTTATAGGCTACTCCGTCTTTCAACAGTTGAACTTGCTGTGGCGCATAGATGCGGTGACGGGGAAGATTCAGAAAACTGATATAGAATGTTCCTGATGCATTGAGTCCTTTAACCGGCAGGTCGATGGTACATTCTTCTCCCGGAATGATAACCCAACCGCAATGATAGTCTCCGGGTAAACCGTGAGTGCCGTCGGTCAGTTTCTTTGAATCATTTTTATTCAGTTTAGGGGTTGTGGAAGGATTCATTCCCAGAAACAAACTTTTCTTTATGTCGGAAGCAAGTATATATTGTTCCCATTCCTTTATATAATAGTCAATCTCATAAGCTGACTCATTATAATATTCCATTCCGGCAAATGCTTGATGCTCTTTGAGCTGGGCGATCCATTCACGAGCTTGGGGAAGCGGTTGAATGTCCTTTCCATTCCGCTTGGCATATCCGTAAGCGTCGAAACCGTGGTCACGTGCTAATTCCATGCGCGTGAAAGACAAAGCGGTTTGAAGCTCGTGCAGCTTTTTGCGCTCTTTCCCTTTTGCTTCGGATACAAAATTTCCCATTTCATCATAAAATTTGATAAACTTCTCCGGATAGAGGAATCCTTTTTCCGATTCTCTGATACCGGCGTAAAGTCCGAGCCGCTTTCCGGATTGGGCGTTGTTTTCTAGCTCTGTGTAGTAATCGTACAGCCATTTTTTGGATACCGGGTATTCCTGATTGAAATAGCTTTTAATTAACTCATCAACCGGAAGTTCCGGGTTGATAAGAAGGGCTGATAATACAAAAGTCCTCATTTCATCGAAGGAAGAATAGCTGTAACCGCTTCCGTTGAAGAATATGCCGCTGGCTCCGTGTTGTTTGAAAAGTTGGAGTCTTTGCTGGGCTATCTTTAATATGGGGAAAGGAGTGAGGTAGTCGTCGAAGTTGTTGATATAGTCCCATATATAGATGTTGTTCGTTACTTTCTTCCAGTTGTCGAGTTGTTCCGCAAATTTCTTGTCTTGCTCGTCCTTGCCGTCTGTCCGGCGGAGCGGGTAGTCGATAGTGCTGACAATTACCCCGACGTTAGGCGGAAGTTGCTTGTCTGTGACTTGTTGCGTAGTCAGGTAGGAAGTCGTAAAGAACGTGTGTTTGGGGAAACGCTGCGACAGGCGGAGGATCAGTTCCGTAACGGCGGGAGTTGCGTTCTTCTCTGTATTTCCCAATGCGGTGCAGGTGGCACACGTACAGGCGTACGGAGTATCATCCGGTGCGATTACAAAACGGAAATTCCCCTTTTCACCGAAGTTATCTACGATGTAACTTTCTATCTGGCGATACATATCCTCGGAAGAGAAACACAGTTGTGAGTCATCTGTCTTCCCGTGAATGGTGTATACTTTCTCTGCATCTTTTCCCAGTACTTTTCGCAGGTTGTGTCCCCATATTCCCCAGCTGTCGTCAAAGTTGTTCAGGCCGATAACGCCTGTATGATCGGCGTTTAGGCCGTATGGAGAATAAATACTTTGATAGTCAAATGCAAAAGCTCCGCAAGTATCGTTGAGATTGATAAGGGCGGGAGGAAGATCTGAACCGTCTATACGCGGGTCTTCTTTGCTGATCTTCTTTATCAGTTGGTATTGCAGCCATAACATTTGTTTGTCGTCACTTGCGGTCAGTCTGATATCCGAACCTTTGCAGGCTACTTTGAATCCTCTCTGCAATGTTGGGTCTATCTGTATGATGATACGCCACATATCCATCTCGGAGACACCGAAAGCGACCATTTCATCGTCGTTTGCACGTTTCTTGAGGTGCTCGTACAGGTATTTGGCCCATCGGGTATCTCTGTCCGTCGGATCTTCGCCGATTGTGATGAGGTATCCTTCTTTAGATGGGAACATCTCCGTGCGTGCCTGCATGCGGCAGCCGGATAAAAGGCAGCAAATACATATCATTCCTGCCAATATGGGGCAAAGCGTGTCAGAATGAAATATAGACTTGTGCATAGATGTTATATAAGTTTTTATAGCGTGTCGATATGGATTCTATCGGGTTGAGCGGACTGCTTCCTCGCACGGTGTTGGTCTGGTTATAATAGGTATTCCAAGTACCCATCAGACCTATGGTAATATTAGGACTGACCATGTATTGGCCTCCCAGTCCTACCATTGTATTGGTGTGTGAGAAAGAGCCGGGCAGCGCGTAATCCAATACAGCCGTTTCCGGGGCCGATCCGATACTTGCCATGGCGTTGATATTCGTCTTTCCGTCATTAGCCGGGAAGTATTTGGCACCAATCTGTGCATTGTAGTAGAAGTTGGAATTGAAGAAATGCATATCTATCTTCGTGTTGAGGCGAACGACTTCGATAGTTTTGGCTAATTCTCCGCCTACGGTGAGCAGGTTGGTCTTTGACTCATTCCAGCCGGTAAATAGATAACCGTTATCTCCGGTGCCTCCTGCAAAGAATTCGTCGTTCCATTCATAATGTTTCGTATAGGCAGCTACACGTCTGTATCCCACATGTACTCCTATTTCCCAGTCATTCTTGAGATAATGCCGTACGGCAACATCGGCGGTAATATCCGGGAAGTATTTGGTAGCAAAGGCGGCATTGACCGTAGTGCTCCACTTCGGTGAGAAGTGGTGCGTCCATTCTCCCTGTACCTGGATGCCGACCCCTCCCGGTGTCTGTTCTTCAGCCTCCATACTGTCGCTTGCCGAGCCGCTTCGTCCTGCATAGTTGAGACGTCCCGTGTAGCTGTTCTTCTGGCCTTTTCGGGTGTATTCAGCGGTGGCAACGGAGGTAATGATGTCTTCTTCTCCGTAGCGTGCACGAAGGTAGGTCAAAGCGATCTCATTCTTGAGCATCATGCTTCTAAGGCCCGATAAGTGCCGTTGGAAAGAACGGTATTCCATGATGGAAGGCTCGTAATACTTTTGATAATAATAGGCTGAATCCGCTTGTCTGTTGGCTTCATATACCACGCCTTTGGTGTATTTCAACGACTTGTTCTGGCTGTCGTAAAGCAAAGCTGTATCAAGAACAGCGAGAGCTTTTTCGGGTTCTTTCGCCTTTGTCAGTTGCAGGGCACGATATTCGCTGCTTTGTGAGAATGCGCCTATAATCTCTTTGTTGCTCGGGTATTTATTGAGTATCGGTTTCAGGAATTCCAAAGAAGCTTCGTATCTCTTGTCGCGCTCAAGGACAGTAGCCCTCTTTGCCTGATAGAAAGGTTCTTCAGGATAGTAATTGATTCCTTGTGCTGTATATTTCTCGAATTCATCGTATTTTCCGAGTAAACCGGACGAGTTAATGGCATACCGTAATCCGAGATCGCTCGATGGATTCAGGCTGACCAGTTTGATGGCTTCTTCGTATGCTTTCTTCGTAGCTCCGGCTTCCATGCACTTTTTGATGTAGGGCACTGCCAGTTCCTCGTATCCGATGACGTAGAAGATACGCATATCCTCGTCGCTCTGCTCGATGGCAGACAAATATAGTTGCAAAGCCTCTTCGGTTTTGTCCATTTTATCGAGAATAAAGGCCCTTTTCAACGTACCATTCTCGTAATCCGGGAAGTGGAGGGTGATGGTGTCCAATGTGGCAAGTGCTTCATTGTAGCGTTTCATATTGATATAGCAACTCAAGGCTTTTTCCCATGCGGCACCGTTCACGTCGTTGTCTACATGTTTTTGAGATACAAACAATACGTGCGGCAATGCTTCCGCATACAGACCGAGTTCCATCAGCTTTTCGGCTTTCTTCATGTGCTGTGCGCTCATGGCAAGCGTAATGTCATAATCATCAGGATACATCTCGTACATCTTTTTCAGCGTTGAATAGGCAAGATCATCCTCATTCATCTGGCGATAAAGCATATATTCTTTATAGAGAATTCCTTTATCATTGTTGCCATATTGTTTTTTAGCCTCTCTGATATAGAAGAGGGCATCGTCGGTATATCCGCGGGTGACGGAAGTATTCAATAAATAGTCTAATGCTTCCTTGTTCTTGTTGCCTCCTTCGTAGGCCATGCCATATAATACATACGGGTCCCGCTGTTTCTCTGCACGGGCAGCTTCCATCAATAAGTCGTTGTACATACGCCGTATGGCAGGACTATTGTTTCTCTTCATTTGCTCGCGTATAAATGCCAGTGCTTCCGGATAACGCGCCAATTCACTGAGGATACTTGCCCTTTTGACGATGAGGGCGCCGCTTCCCGGTATGGCAGCCAAACCATTGGAGGACCAGCCTAGAGCAGCCTCTCGGTTTCCTTCCTGCAGATGCAGGTTGATGATGTCCAGGTAATATTCTTCGTTTTGCGGAGATACCTTGATTAGCTCCGTCAGTATCTCGATCGCTTCTTTCCGGTTACCGCCTTTTTTCATTTGCTGGTAGCCTACTTCCATGCTGTAGATGTAGTCTTTCCTTAGAATGGTATCGTTCGGGTAAATCTGATTGATTCGTTTCAACAGGCGATCCGCTTCCACATCGTTGTTCTGCTTGCGGTATAGTTCAATCTTCCTTCGCCATAAGCCTCTCCAGTACGGATTCACTTCCAGCAACTCATTAACGTAGCAAATGGCACTGGAGTAGTTTTCGGTAATATCTTCCACGTCTACCAGCAGGTGTTTGGCATTGACGTTGTTATAATTGTCGTCTATTGCTTTAACAAGATGATAACGCGACTGGTCATAATTCTTTTCGTGAAACCAGTATTTGCCCATGAGCCATTCAAGGTCAGAAACATTCGGGTATTTCTGAAGGCCCTCCTCCAACAGCTCTTTTCCTGCTTCCCATTCCTCGTTCGCAAAATGCTCCTGCACAATCTGGGCATATTGCTCCGGCGTCTGGAATCCATTATCGGTTCCGGAGGAAGAGGTTATCAGCAAAAACAGACAACCTAATAAGGTGATTTTATGGAGAAATTCTCTGTTCATTCTATCTTGTCTTTAATCTTTCTTTCTTGTTTAAATCGTAGCCGGTTCAGGCTTCATAGCCGCTGTTTCAGCATCATCCGTATTTTCTTCTTTCTGCTTGAATCCTTTACGTTCCATATTCTTCCACTTGAAGTCTCTATTGGTCAGATAGCTAAGGTATCCTCTCAATGAACAGAAAGTGATGATGGGATGATAGAAGATGGGCTCCAATATGGACGCTATGATAATCCACAGGTATTCGTATCCTCTTTTATAAAGCATCCCGACGTAATAGTCGTAGGTAATAACGACGATGGAAAGGAACTGGCAGAACGTATAGATCGTCAGGTAAATCATCCACGCCGTATTCCAGTTGACCGCTCCTGTAAAGGCCAGATAGATAAATACGATCAAACCGGTAAGTTCGATGATGGGTGCCAAAAACTCAAATACGAACATATAAGGCAGAGTCAGCAATCCCATCTGTTTATATGTTTTCTTGAAGATCATCTTATGGTGGATACTAAGTGTCTGGAACAATCCTCGTGCCCAACGGGTACGTTGACGGTAAAGCATCGCCAAGTTGGGAGGCCCTTCCGTCCAACAGCAAGTATCAGGAATCTGAATAATCTTATAAGGACGGGAGAAGTCGCACATATATCCTACCATGCGGGTAATGAGGTCCATATCTTCTGCAAAGGAAGTACCGTCATATCCTCCGGCTGCAATGGCTACGGAACGGTCGAAAAGACCGAATCCACCGGAAACATTCGGCATACCATTGATTGCAGACCATCCCATCTTACCAATCAGGTAGGAACGCATGTATTCGAGGTTCTGGAAAAGCGGAATCGGAGTACGCGGAGTTCTCACGTCTACTATCTGCCCGTCTTTCACTACGCATCCGTTTGCCATCAACATCGTTCCGCTGACTGCGATTACCTGTTTATCGGAAGATATAATGGGCGATATACAGCGGTAAAGAGCATATTTCTCTAAGATACAGTCTACGTCCGTACAGATGAAATAAGGATATGAAGAAACATTGATACCTGCATTGGATGCATCCGCTTTGGTTCCTCCATTCTCTTTGTCTACAACGATGAGTCGACTGTATTTCGGACTGGTAGATTTGAAGAGTCTTCTGAACGGTTTGGTTTTGATTCGCTCAATATAGGCATAGGGAACTTCTATCAGTTCGTAATGTTCAATCATCTTCTTCAACGTACTGTCCGTGCTTCCGTCATTTACAATCACCACCTCGAAAAGCGGGTATTCCAATGCAAGCATAGAGTTCACGTTATCAATGATTGTCTTTTCTTCATTGAAAGCAGGGGCAATTACCGAAATACCCGGTGTATAGGGAGATTCCTTAATTGTTTTCCGCATATAACTTTCCACATAGTAATCTTTTCTCCGTTTCAGAGAAATGAAAGAGAGGAAGGCGAATGTGACGAAGAATATCGCCAGCATACTCGTATAAAAGAATACGAAATAATTGAAGAATGTAAATATTATATCTCTCATATTCTCTAAATTAACTGGTTGATTAACGGATGCTTGGTATGGGCAAACAATATAGCTGTGTGGGAATCAGCTTTTCTCTCCAATTGATCGAATGTTTTTCTTCCCATTGAACTGTATTCATAGAGGGCTTTCAGGATGATACGTTTTGTCCCCCAGTTGTCTGCTTCATCATAAGCATTGTAAAGAAATCCTAATGCTTTATCTGTTTTCAGGTCTGCAACGGCCGAAATGATTTGTCGTTTGACTTCTTCCGGTTGCACATGATACATTTCAATCAGCTTGGGCTCGATCTCTTTATATTTTAGCTTTCCTAAAGTTCTGATCGCTTCGCCCCGGATTTCGGTAGAGCGTGCGTTGATTTGTTTAGCCAGAATGGGAGCACTATCGGTTTCATTATATAACCGGATTTCGTTGATAAAGAATATCTTAACATTCTCTTCGGCCGAAGTATTCACCCATTTTATAAAGCTCGGTGTGTTATATCCCACCTTCTTGCGGTGTTCCAAAATGGCATGCAATTCCATCATATCCCATTGTCTCAACTTCATGCCGATGTCTTCGTCGAAGAAACGGAACGGATCTCCCTGGCTTAGCCACATATAAGTGTAGCGTGCAGAGTTCCTCAATTCTATTTCACGATGATAGAGGAAGCGTACCAATACCGCTTCAGAGGCATATCCGTTGATGGATTGAATAAGTTTCAGCGCTTGTATCTTTGCTCTTTTGGAGCCGAATTGAAGTTCGCGTTCAAGGAAACGCGTGATCTGGAATACGGTTTGAATCGTTTGATAGTTTAGTTCATGGATGTCATCTTCATGTACACTCTTGATTTCTGTTAATAGTTGAGTGATAATACGTAATTCATTAGGCTTGGGACGTTTTTTCGTATCATACTGTAATCTGTCTGCGATTTCCTCTTCACTTAATGTGTTAGAATCTAGCGAGATAGATTTCATTTCCTCGTAATATTTGTCGAAAGCTTTGTTGTACCTTCGCTTCTCTTTCCGCCTTTTGAATATACCATATATAATATGGAATAGGAGAAACAAGTACGCAATAATACAAAACATTACCGCAATTGAGCATATTCTTATGATTAAAGGATAGCCAATAAACTTGTAATATATCCAATAGAAATAATATTCTATGTAATCTATACCATACAGTACTTGATCCATTTCCCTTGATATTTAATCTATAAAACTTGTATATTCAAAACAAAAGTTCTATATTTGTTGTATTGAATGTTCTGTCTAATGCAAATATACTAAATAACTTGTATATATTATCCATTGTTTATGAACAGGGCTTTTGAGCCATATTTGAGCTCTTGTGATTATTTTCGATGGAAAGGATTGAAATTACAAATAAAGGCAGGTAAAAAGCCATTAAGCGTTAATTATATTTTTGATAAGTTAACAAATGAAGCCTGGTATTTAAGTGTGATAAGTCGGGCTATCATGCGAAACAGAAACAAACAATAAATTTAAAAATTAGATTAAAATGAAGATTAAAAGTTTGATGTATGTCCTTATGGGGACAATGTTGATTACTACTTCTTGCTCCGATAATGAGTTGGAAAAGGGTAATGGTTCGGGAACTGTTGACCCGGTAAATGCTTCTGCACTTGTGAATGTATATTCAGATAAGAGTGGTTCTGAAGCGAGCCTGCTTGTAGGAAATGTATTTGTGAAAGACTCTCGTACTCTGACATTGAATGTTCCCGCTGCTTGCGAGAAAGTGTATATGAAATACAATACAGTTTCGGGAACGGAAGCTACCAAAGAATTTGCTTTATCTCCTGTTAGCCGTAGCGCAGGTCAAGGTGTTGGTTTCAATTTTGAAACGAATCGCTTGGCGTCAGTGACTCTTGCGCTTCCTGAAGATGCTGTACAGCCGACAAATGAAACAGATCAGGGTTATCTTTTCTATCATAACACAGGTGTGGTGATGTTTGAAGATGGCTGGCCTACTCAATTGGCTTTATGGTATGATGAAGATTTCAACGATGTTGTTTTTGAATATGATTTGAAGGTAACTGAATGTCATAGCCAACAGATGATGGAAACTGTGGGAGGTAAAGAAGAGCTATTGCTGACTTTGGATGTTCGCGCGGTAGGTGGTATATACCCGACTGTGTTAGGTGTTGTTTTGGATGGTTTGAAAAGCGAGTATGTTGACCGGATTACTGCAAGCCTTGTACTAAAAGGTGGTCAGGGAACAATGACAGACTTAGCTAAAGAGGAACTTTCTACGAAAGATGTAGTGAAGATTGAAAATAAAAACTGGAATTGGAATAATGATACCCGCACTGAACCACGTTTTGCAATCCTAACGGTGGATAAGGCCCAAACTGAAGGTACTGTTATTACATTGGATGGGTTAAGCTCTTTGAAGGATAACAATCAGGATATGTTCCAGGTGATGCCGGGAAAAGTAAGAGAGGGACTACCTATGCTGCGTGCTGAAATCAGATTGATCGGTAAGGAAGGGTTAACCGGAGCTGATAGAGATGCTCAACTTGCAGCGTTTAGAGAACTGATTCTTGATACTAACAGGCAGAACTTCTTTATTAAGGTAAGTAGTGGTAAAGAAATACACATGAAGGGTTATAAACCGACTTCTGCTTATAAGGCTGAATATGATGAGTTGGTTGCAAATGACGCTACATTAGATAAAGCTGTTTATTATTCGAACACTAACGGTTCCACTTGGGGAGTGAAAATGCCGGTTGGTGCACGTCATGCTTATGAAACTGTACCTTTTAAAGTAGCCTATACAGGATTTGCTGATTGGGTAAATACTAATGGTGCTTCAAATAAGAATTGGTATGAGAACTTTGATGCAGGAAAAACCGTAAGGTATTGGTAATACAAATTCCCGGTCAATACATTATTTGAGATATTTTGTACAATTTGAGCCCCTCTTTTTTCGAAAAGAGGGGTTTCTTTGTATCCGGAAGAATTATCTTTAAACTAATACCGTAATGACGAAGCGATTTTTTATTAGCTACAGTTTGATTACTTTATTTCTCTTAAATAGTGTAGTGCTGTTTGCACAACGCGAAAATGCGTTTGCACAACAATGGAAGATAGAAGATGCATCCCATGCCTTGCAGGTGATAGAACGTACAGATACGTTAGAATTGATTGTGCCGGATGGATTGACTATGTGGTATCAACAGCGATTGGCGGGGAATTATGAGGTTAGTTACCGCATTTGTATGGTGATGCAAGGAGGGAAGTACGATCGCTTGGGTGACTTGAATTGTTTTTGGGCTGCCAATGACCCTAAATACCCAGATGATCTTTTTGCTCGTAGTCAGTGGCGCGACGGCATCTTTAAAAACTACAACACATTAAACCTTTTCTACGTTGGATACGGGGGAAATGATAATTCGACGACTCGTTTCCGTCGTTACAGAGGAGAATATTATGGAGTAGCAGATGACAAGGTGAAACCCTTATTGAAAGAATATACTGATGCCTCTCACTTGCTTGTTCCCAATCAGTGGTATCAGATTCGGATTAGAGTGGAAAAAGGAATCACGACTTATTCTGTGAATGGTGAAGAACTGTTCCGCTATGTTCTTACAGGCGACGAAGGTGATGGACACTTCGGTCTTCGTCTCTTGCAGAATCATGTACTGTTTACAGATTTTAAAGTGACTACTCTCTGACTTATATACTGAAAAACCTAATAAGACGATATATCCATGATGAAACAACCTTTTATTAAATTAGGAGTGACAACTCTATTTTCTCTTTTATGTTCAACAGTCCTTCATGCGCAAGTCGTAACAGATGAGCGGATGTTTTCTTTTGAAGAACCACAAATCCCGGATTGTATATCCGGCACTCGTTCTCAACTGTCAGTATCCGATGTGCATTATAAAGACGGAAAACATTCGTTGGAATGGACATTTGAACCAGGTGGTGTATTGGAGCTTAAAAAAGACTTGAAGTTTGAAAAGAAAGATCCGACTGGCAAGGATTTATACCTTTCGGCTTTTATTGTGTGGGTTTACAATGAAGAACCCCAAGATGCAACCATCGAATTTGAGTTTCTGAAAGACGGTAAAAAATGTACTTCTTTTCCTTTTGGTATCAATTTCATTGGCTGGCGTGCCGCATGGGTCTGCTATGAGAGGGATATGCAAGGCATACCGGAGGAAGGGATGAATGAACTTCGTATTGTAGCTCCAAATTCAAAAGGTCGTCTTTTCATCGACCATTTAATTACATCCACTAAAGTAGACGCACGTCAACAAACAGCCGATTTGCAGGTGCCTTTTGTGAATAAAGGAACGACCAGTCATTGGCTGGTGATTTATAAACATTCTCTTTTAAAGCCGGATATTGAACTAACTCCTGTAGGCAACAAGCAACGGGAAGAGATGCAACTGTTAGAGAAGCGTTTTCGTGATATGATCTACACGAAAGGCAAGATCACAGATAAAGAGGTTGAGAATATTCGCAAGAAATATGATTTCTATCAGATCACTTACAAAAACGGTCAGGTTTCGGGAGTACCTATCTATATGGTACGTGCCGCCGAAGCTTATGAACGAATCATTCCGGATTGGAACAAGGATATGCTCACTAAGATGGGTGTGGAAATGCGTGCTTATTTCGATCTGATGAAAAAAATAGCTGTTGCATATAATAATAGTACGGCGAAACCGGTGATTCGGGAAGAAATGAAGAAGAAGTTCTTGGCAATGTACGATCACATAACCGATCAGGGCGTGGCTTATGGTAGTTGTTGGGGAAATATCCATCATTACGGGTATAGTGTTCGCGGCCTGTACCTGGCATATTTCTTGATGAAAGATGTGCTTAGGGAAGCAGGCAAACTCCAAGAAGCCGAACGGACATTACGCTGGTATGCGATTACTAACGAAGTGTATCCCAAACCGGAAGTTGACGGAATTGATATGGACTCTTTCAATACACAGACCACAGGGCGTATTGCCAGTATTCTAATGATGGAAGATACACCGGAGAAACTGCAATACTTACGGTCTTTCTCTCGTTGGATTGATTATGGTTGCCGTCCTGCACTGGGGCTGTCCGGTTCATTTAAAGTGGACGGAGGTGCTTTCCATCATCGCAATAACTATCCGGCTTATGCCGTAGGCGGACTGGATGGGGCAACAAACATGATTTATCTTCTTAGCCGGACGGAATTTGCAGTTTCCAAGTTGGCTCATGAAACGGTGAAGAATGTATTGCTGACCATGCGCTTTTATTGCAATAAACTGAATTTCCCTCTTTCTATGTCCGGTCGTCATCCGGATGGAAAAGGTAAACTGGTTCCTATGCATTTTGCCATGATGGCTTTAGCCGGTTCTCCCGATGGAAAGGCGGAATATGATAGTGAAATGGCTTCTTCTTATCTTCGTTTGATTTCAAATTCGGGCGTTGAGAATGATGCTCCCGAATATATGCCCAAAGTTTCAAATGCTGAAGAACGCAAAGCGGCAAAGCTTCTGATAGAGAAAGGTTTCCGTCCGGAACCGGATCCGCAGGGGAATATAGCAATGGGCTATGGTTGTATCTCTGTTCAACGTCGCAGTAACTGGTCTGCCGTGGCCCGTGGACATTCCCGTTATTTATGGGCGGCTGAACATTATTTGGGAGCGAATTTATATGGTCGCTATCTGGCGCACGGCAGTTTGCAGATATTGACTGCTGCACCGGGGCAGACAGTGACTCCGGCCACTAGTGGTTGGCAGCAGGAAGGTTTTGACTGGAACCGTATCCCGGGAGTCACATCTATTCATTTGCCGTTGGAACAATTGCAGGCTAAAGTGCTCAATGTAGACCGTTATTCAGGAATGGAAGAAATGCTTTATTCTGATGAAGCTTTTGCAGGCGGGTTGTCTCAACAGAAGATGAATGGTAACTTCGGAATGAAGCTGCACGAGCACGACAAGTATAATGGATCGCACCGGGCACGTAAATCTTACCATTTCATCGATGGAATGATTGTCTGCCTTGGATCGGATATTGAAAATACAAATACGGAATTCCCCACTGAAACGACTATCTTCCAATTGGCAGTCACAGATAAGGCGGGACATGACTATTGGAAAAATTATCAGGAAGATAAGAAAGTATGGGTAGATCATTTGGGAACAGGTTATTATGTTCCGACAGCCATTCGATTTGAGAAAAACTTCCCTCAATATTCGCGACTGCAGAATACGGGAAAGGAAACAAAGGGTGATTGGGTTTCTTTGGTTGTAGATCATGGAAAGGCGCCGAAAAACGGAAGGTATGAATATGCTGTTTTGCCTCAAACGAATGAAACCGCGATGAAGAAGTTTGCGAAAAAGCCAACTTATAAAGTATTGCAGCAAGACCGGAAGGCGCATATTGTAGCGTCCGCTTCCGAGCAGATTGTTTCTTATGTATTGTTTGAAACTCCTGAAACAACGTTGCCGGGTGGTCTGTTGCAGCGTGTGGATACTTCCTGCCTGGTTATGACTCATAAAGAATCTGCTGATAAGATTAAACTGACGGTAGCACAACCTGATTTGGCTTTGTATCGCGGTCCAAGTGACGAAGCGTTTGACAAAGACGGGAAGCGGATTGAACGTAGTATCTACTCTCGTCCGTGGATTAATAATGGAAGTAGTGAAATACCGGTGACTGTGACCATAAAAGGCCGATGGAATGTGGAAGAAACTCCCTATTGTACGGTAGTCTCCTCCAATGAAAAGCAAACAATCTTACGATTCAGTTGTAAAGATGGCGCTAGTTTTGAAGTGGAACTAAAGAGATAAGAAGTCAGGTAGTCAGGAGATGTTTTGTTTCCCTTTGTATAAGCGTGGTTTCCAAAGCTTTGAAACTGTTGTTTCTAGCCGCAGAAACTTTAGTTTCTACAAAGGGAAACTTTGGTTTCAAGCGTATGAAACTCTAGTTTCAAGTAAGGAAACCAAAAGTTTCAAATAGCGAAACGATTGGTTTCTCGGTGTGAAACTAATCGTTTCCCGTAATGAAACAAAGGTTGTATATAAATGAAGTAAATATGACTGTTGGGGCTCCCGTAATGAATGTCTCCGATTAATGAAATGTAGTTTGCTGTTTTCGGTGACAGCAATATTGTCATCACAATGCTGTCACCGATTGCTGTCACAATGCTAATCGTTTATAATCAAATCATTAGGCAGTAATCGGTGACAGGTGACAGATATATAATCAAAATAATTGTGTAGAGAGAGATTAGAACATGAACATGGCAACAGCAACAATGCGGTTGTTGCATACGGCATGAGTATCTCTGATTTTTCCGTTGGAGGCATTGAGTGAACCATACCATGCAGAGCTTAAGGTATATTCCAATCCGAATTTCCAGTGGGGAACATTGTAGGTCAGTTCTGCGCCTGCTGTTACTAACTGGTCGAGGTTGGTTCCCGTTCCATACACTTGAGCGTCAGTTCCATCAGGAGCATATAGTGCATCGCTTGTTCCCAAATTCTTAGCATAACCTACAAAGATTCCAGGTTTCCATTTCTGTCCGTAAACAACATTCAACCAAGAGCTGGAGAAACGTATGGGAGTATATTTTTGTTCTCCGGTGTGTTCGTTGACTGACTTAATGCCGAATCCGCCTAATCCGGAAGCTTGTGTAAGATTGGAGCCCAATACACTCTTTGCGGCAATGAACCAGGCTTTATGGGTATATTTCGCATGGGCCTCGTAAGACAGGGTAGTTATGCGTTCGTCTATTTTATATTTATCTCCGTTCGCTCCCAAGGCACTTGTGCGTGGCTTTAATGATAACAATTCAATGCCGACGCCTGCCAGTAAGCCGTCTTTCTTGTAGTCAGCTCCTACATATATCTCCGGGATGCAGCCATTCTTTAAGTATTCATGACTTTTTTTACTTTCTTTCGGTTTGTCAGGATTGATACCTTGTGAAGTGTATTGTGATTGCCATACTGCTGCTCCGGTAAGTTGGAAATTTTTGTTTGTATAGCGATAACGAATTTGAGGTGCACGACTAAATGGCTGGAACGGTGCTCCTACGGAAAGATTAAGAATCTGCGGCGATACATCTCCAAATAACGGATGCCAAGTCTGTCCGAGCAATACAGCCGATTTTCCCCAATCCAAATTCAAATAAGCATGGCGGAGTCTAATGACCGAATAAGAAGTACCTGTACCACGGAAGTCGACCTCTACTTTGGCAGATGTCTTGGCTGTTCCCAGTTTGGGACCCGCAACATCTACTCCGAGACGTGAATACAAGGTATAGAAATTGCTGTTGGGCGTTGAGTTCAAATCATTCCCGTCCGGATCACGTACCTTATCTTTCGGATACATATAGAACAATCCGTCTACGGTTTCTTCATTGGCACGACTATTATAATAGAAATCAGTACGAATCTGTCCGTAGAATTTGAACTTGAAATCCTGCATTTGTGCGAAACTGCCTGATAACTGTATCAGACAAAGAAATAATAAAATGTATTTTTTCATAATGTGCTTGTTTATAAACGGGCGCAAAATTACACAAAATTACTGGCAATTAATCTATCGTTGGTTAAAAAAGGCATGAACTGCTTGAGTATATTTGTGGAGGTTGGTGCTTTTATGAATAGCTTTCAATAATTTCCTGTCTGCATTTGGTAGTAGGTATTCCCAAAAAGCTTTCATCTTGTTCAAAATCTGCAAGTCTCCTCCTTTTAGCTGTTCTATATATTCCTCGTATACGTATGTGTGCATAGATTGTATTTTTTCCTTCATTTCATCGAATTCAAGTGTGCGGTTTTGCTGATACTCCCATGCTAGTGCCGGGTTAGCGAGCAATCCTCGTCCTATCATCATTCCGGCTAATCCGGGAAATTGTTCCTGAATACGGTGAATATCTTCTATATGGTTAATGTCCCCATTATAAATGAGTGGGTGTTTACATACATGCTGAAAAGCCTCGAATGCTTTAAGATCAACTTCTCCTTTATATTGTTGTTTTCCTAGGCGTGGATGCATAACGACTTGTCGTAAAGGTAACTCGTTGATAATCGGAGCCAGTTTGAGACATTCTTCCGGATCTTCCCAACCAAGTCTCATCTTGATGGAGAAGCTTATTTGCGGATATTTCGTAATCAGGCTAAGTAACGCTTGCACTTCTTCGGGATAGGGAAGAATACCGGAGCCATTGTGGCGTTTGGCTAATATGGGAAAAGGACATCCCATATTAATATCGGCTTCCTTATATCCCTTTTCAATGAATAGGGATAAAATCTTTTCTGCCTTTTCAGCAGTAGGGGCTATCAATTGGGGAATCAGATGCGGAACCTGATTATTCCCGGGTTCGATTCCTCGGACGTCTCTATGGCGGAAGGTGCCTTTCTCAAGTCGTACAAATGGAGTGTAATAAGCGTCTATACCTCCAAAGCAGGCCGCATGAGCATTACGGTAAATCACGTCGGTGTAACCTTGTAATGGGGCAAAATGAATAGGAAGAGTCTTTTGCATTGTTTTTATTTTTGTGCAAACTTATATATAAATGTTGATTTATACGCTAGTTGAGTAAAGAAAAATATTTTCTTCGGAGGAGAAGAAAGGGAAGAAGGTGAAAAGATATGGTAAAAGTAAAAGAGAGGAACCTCGCGGACCCTCTCTTTTTAATGTTAAATTGATTAAAGTCTGATTTTTATAAACGTTTTCTATGATTGAAGGTTAGAAAAATTGGGGGATATACTATTATTCTACAACGTTTATAGTCAGTTCACGTACTACTTGACCACCTTGATGGACGTAGTTTGCATTGTTGGCTACGAAGGTAGCGGTGTATGTCCCGGCTTCTTCGTAGGTATGTGAGTATATCTCTAATGTTTGCGAGATATTCTTGATGCTTTGTCCTGCATCCGGATAGCAAGTACCCAGCAAGACGGGAGCCGAGATAAGCCAAGTGTCTGCTTTTGTTGTTCCTTTACTTCCTCCTGCGATTTGTATTCTGGTAGGTGTGGTGGTACTCCAGAAGTCAGGGATTTGTCCGTCAACAAGCAAATATGGATATTTTTTTATGTTCTCTTCACTGTTTAGGTCCTCATCCGGCATTTTCTCATTTCCCAATGCCTTCTTAAGAACTTTTTTGTGACTGTCATTTAGCTTCGTTAAATCATATACGAGATTTAGCGGTGAGAAACCGAAATCTTTTGCATTAACCGTATTCCCTTTGCCGTTTGTGAACATCAAGTCAATATTCATATCCATGATGTTGAGCTGTGGCATTGTATTTGAGTTATCAATGGGGTTATAGTGAACCGCTATTGTTATTTCTTTAGCAAGATAAGAAGATAATTCGAATGTAAAAGTTTTGCTGGATTCTGCTGTCTCGCTAGTGCTGTTCGGTTTGGTTGGAAGTTCTTCCTGTGCAAATACCTCTGTCCATTCACAGTTTTCTACAGTTTGTTTATCTTGATCTACATTACTGCCGTTTATGCCATTAAATTGGTCGGAAACGAGTACATGAGTAGAGCCTTTAATTGTGCTTGCGTTTCCATATCTATACCAAATGCGGAAACTAAGTTCACACTTTTCAATATCCTCTACTTTCATTTCTGTACGGTTTCGATGTTTGTATTCATGACCTATTTCTCCACTGAAGAAAGTGATAAAGTCAGGGTCTCCATTAAAGCTGAACGTTACCGGACTGCCTTTTTTGACAGTTACAGTGTTACCGTTAAAGCTGACATTGTTGTCTGTCACCACACCCACTTCCATTGCTGTTTCTTCTTTTAATTCCTTGTCGCATGAAGCGAGACACAGTCCGGCAAAAGCGATAGTCATCAAACTTTTATATATTGTTTTCATATCCTTTTCTTTTTAAAGTTAATAAGCGATTTACCAACCCGGATTATTCGTTTTGATAGCACCGTTTGATCCTATTTCATTCGCAGGAATCGGGAAATAGTTGTAAGACTTCGGAATATTGAAGTAAGTATATACATTGATTCCGAACTTCCAGGATTCATCAGTTTGAGCTTTACTTACTTGTTCCTGCATCAGTTTGTAATAGTCTCCCCAGCGGATCAGATCGAAGCGTCGTGTATATTCGAAACAAAGTTCCATAGCCCGTTCATCTTTGATAGCCTCACGGAAATTGGTTTCATCCAGATTCTCTTGAAGTTTACTGATCCCGGCGCGCTCTCTTACTGCATTGATACATTCATAAGCCAGATCATTAGGACCATGGTTGACTTCATTTTCTGCCTCTGCAATCATTAGCAGAATGTCCGAGTAGCGGAGAAGAGGGAAGTTGATAGAAGTATCGTTCTTGCTTTTCTTATCTGCTTCATATTCTCTACGATATTTGGCAGCAGCCCTGTTGCGGTTCTTATTGGCATCATTCTTCGATTCGCGATCACCGTAAGTAGAACCCGGATTTGTTTTACCATAGCTGAAGGATTTGTCCCAATATTGTTGTTCCACTTCGTCTCTTTTTCCTTTCACAAATTCACGACCATCTACCGGAGTCCCTTCTCCTGCAGATTGGGTATATGTGAATGGAGCGATATTCCAGTTACAACGGTCAATGTCATTATTGGCTTCATATAGTTCCAGAAGTTTAGGAGTACTCCAGATAAAAGCGTATGCGTAACCCGGATCACCTTTACCGGTAATGGATGATTTGGAAGAAAGGTCTTTGCCCGGAATACCGATGATATTACCAATTCTGCCTTCTGCACGTACATCAGTAGAACGATTACCTGCAAATTCTACTTCCCAGATACTTTCATTGGCTTTAGCGCCATCCTTATTGAGAGCAGTGTTATACTTATCAGAGCAAATGTCGATAAAGAAATCCCAATATTTGGCAGTCAGTGAATGACCTTCATTCTTGACTAACTGTGCATAGTAGCTTGCTTTCTTGAAATATTCTGTAATCTCAGCACTAGTCGTATTGTTGGCCAAACCCACTTCTTTGTCACGTTTAGGTTCGCCGGCTCTGAACATATATACACGCGCCAACATTCCCCAAGCTGCCGATTTGGAAACACGTCCCGGCAAATAGTTCAGATCTTGAGCAGATTTGAGATCCTCGGCAGAACCATACATTTCTTTGATGATGAAGTCGTAAATCGTCTGTTTGTCTGTCCGCGGAATGGAGAGGTTAAAAGCATCTTCCGTAGAAGTGGTCTTGAAGGGCACGTCTCCCCAACCTTCTACCAAAGTGAAATAATAAAATGCGCGTAAGAAACGAGCTTCCGCTTTGTACTGTTTACGAGTTTCGTCGTTCATGTCGGGCACAGCATCTATATTCTCCAAGAAAATATTGGCTCTGTTGATTCCGGCATATAGCGTATACCATAATGCTGCGACGGCAGGGTCACTTGTATTGGCATTGTTACAGATCAAACCACTCTTATTAGGACCACGGTTGGCACCACCATAATGTCCCAGATCGTCGCCACCTATAAGGTATAAGTATTCGTTCCCATAAAACGGACTTTGTCCCAAGATAGCATAAGTTCCTGTCAGCCATGAGGCTGCGTCCGCTTCATTCTTGAAGTAGTTTTCAGGAGTAGTGTACGTCGGATCTTTCTCCAGGAAATCGCAGGAAGTCAGGTTAAGTCCGACAAGAAGTGATATGATGATTATCTTTATTGTTTTCATATACGTAATTGTTTGAAGGATGATTGATTAGAAACCTAAGTTTATACCAAAACTGATAGAGTAGGCTCTCGGATAAGCGGAGAAGTCCAGTCCCGGAGTCAGTGCGCCTTCACGGATCGATACTTCCGGGTCATAACCGGAATATCCTGTACATGTCCATAGATTTTGACCGGCAACGAATACACGTGCATTGTCTATCTTCCATTTCTTGGTCAGTTGTTTCGGCAGTGTATATCCTAAAGATACGGTTTTCAGACGAAGGAAAGAGCCATCTTCGATAATGCGTGTAGAGAACACTTTGTTAGAACCGGAGTCGGTAGCTCTCGGAATATTACTATTCGGATTTTCTGGTGTCCAGCGGTCTGCGTAACTTGCATATTGATTCAAGTCGCGTGCCTTATTGCTATTTTCGAAGAATAAGCGGTTGGCATTCAAAACATCGTTTCCGTATGACCATTGGAAGAAAATACTCAAGTCGAATCCTTTGTATTCGAAGTTGTTGGTGAATCCGCCTGTATGCTTCGGCATACCATTACCGATCATAGTGCGGTCGTTGTCGTCGATGATACCGTCGCCATTCAAGTCTGCGTATTTCGGCATACCCGGTTGTGTATTACTCTCGGAAGAGAAATACGGAACATTGCGTTTCAGCGTATATGTATCACCCGCTTTATCGAAATCTTCATATTTGTATGTACCTTCATAAATGAATCCGTACATCATTCCCATCGGATAACCCACCTTGGCGATGTAACTATATTGTGAGTTGTAGTTCTGGTCGAACTTGGCTGCACTCAACAAGGAGGATTGGTTTTCGGCCAATTCTAATACTTTATTCTTGTTAAATGCAATATTGAAGTTAGTAGTCCATGAGAAATTACGGTTTTTGATATTGGTAGTGTTCAATGTGAACTCGATACCCTGGTTGCGTACTTTTCCTACATTTTTCATGGCACTGAAGTAGCCGGAAGAGGTGGGGAGTGCAGTATTCAGCAACAAATCACGAGTTGTCTTGTGATACCAGTCCACAGTCACTCCGATACGTTCGTCAAGGAAGCTCAAGTCCAGCCCCAGGTTCCACTGTTCGGTAGTCTCCCATTTCAGTTTTCTGTTTCTTAAGGAAGTGGGCACTGTACCTACACTTGTCAGACTGTTTTCGAACGGATATACGCCACTGGGGAGGCTACCGATCGAAATAAAATCCCCAACTTTATCTTTTAATATCTGATATAAAGCGTACGTATCATACTCGCCTACGCGATTGTTACCGGTCAATCCCCAGCTTGCTCTTAATTTACCGGAAGAAACAACAGATTTCAATGGTTTCATGAAATCTTCTTCCATGAATCCCCAAGCCAATGAACCGGAAGGGAAATAGCCGAAACGGTTATCACCACGGAACTTGGAAGAACCGTCGGAACGGAAAGAAACCGTTGCATAATACAATGATTTATAGTTGTAGTTCAAACGTCCCAGGAAAGAAAGCATAGACCAGGAACTCTTTAATGATTTGGTCGTACTGGGAGTTCCTTCACTCATTCCTGCCATCCCGAGTGCTTCGTTTGGAATTTGCACTGTCTTGTATGAATAGTATTCATAGTCGGAATTTTGCAGAGTTACACCTACCATACTATTAAAGAAATGCTTCCGTTTGATATTGGTCTGATAGGTTAGAATATTTTCGTTCAACCACGTTGCACGTTGAGAATGGTAGATTTCTGCATTCACCTTATCGGATGATTTCGGATTACCATAACGAGTTTTCGAGTTGTTGAATGTTTCCCCTTTGCGGGTATCGAACGTGTAACCGCCGGAAACTTTCAACTTCAATCCTTTGATAAATTCATATTCTGCGAATCCGTTGAACTGGATATAGTTCGCATACGTCTTGCGATATTCGTTTTTCAAAGACATGATAGGGTTGAAACGATAGTCGTTGGTATTGTTTATCGCATCGTCCATAATATTGTCCATCAACGAGTTTAATGGTCTGTCCGGTTCTGTCACAGGGCGATATCCCCATATACTATAGAACAGGTTATTCATACCACTGTATGAGTTCTGGGAAGGAGAACCACCGGTAGTTGTAGTACTGGAATAGTTGGTCGTCAGATAGATTTTCAGTTTTTTCTTTTGGATGGTAGTACCCATACGGCCTTGTACGCGCTTGTAGTTTGATTCCAACAAGATACCGTCTTGGTCATAATAAGATAAAGAAGCGTTGTAACGAACTCCTTCCGAACCACCGGTCAGGCTGACATTGTGGCTTTGCATCCATGCGCTGCGGAAGATTTCATCCTGCCAATTATATTGCGGAATATTCCTATAATCTTCCAGTCCCCATTTCTTGCCGTCATAATTCATGAAGTAGGTAGTTTCCATATCTTTGGGACTACGTTCTGCCTGTAGTTTGACGAATTCATAGGCATCCATCATCGGGATCGTTTTGGTGATATGCTGAATACCGAAACTTCCGTCGTATTTAATTTTAGGTTGGCCGATTGTTCCTTTCTTGGTTGTAATCATCACGACACCGTTGGCACCACGAGCACCGTAGATAGCGGTAGCAGAGGCATCCTTCAGGAAGTCGAGTGACTCGATATCGTTCTGATTAATGGCTGCGGCTATGGAGGGGTCTTCCACCGGGAAACCGTCAATGACATAAAGAGGAGAGTTGTCCTGTGTCAAAGAGTTGTTACCACGGATGACGATGTTCATCTGTCCGCCCGGCATACCTTCGCCCGAACTTACGTTGACACCGGCAATACGTCCGCCCAATGTCTCACCGAAAGAAGCAGTCGGAGTGCTAAGCAGTTCCGCCATACTGGCTTTGGCAACAGAGCCAGTCAGATCCTTCTTGCGTATCTCCTGATAGCCGACTACTACCACTTCGTCCAATGTCTTTGTGTCTTCCTTTAATGTGATAACCATTGGCTTTTGAGTGTCCACCTTCATTTCTACTGTGACATAACCAATGAAAGAAATAACCAATATCGAATTTTTATTGGGCACGTTAAAAGCAAATTTACCGTCAAGGTCAGTGATTGTTCCTTGCGAAGTACCTTTTACCTGGACACTGGCTCCCGGCACTCCTTCTCCTAAGTTATCCTTCACTGTACCTTTAACAAGTACCTGTGCAAGTACAAAAGAAACAGAAAACAGGATCAGTCCGATGGAGGAGAGCATCCTTTTTCTAGTTTGAGTGGATAAATGTTTTTTCATATATTAAAAATTAAGTGATTTTATTGAATCTACGCTTGCAAAGATAGATGGATTGAATATTCTAATATGGATAGAATTATTCAAGATTGGTGCAAAATCATACAATTTTCCTGTTCTCATAAACTATTTTTCTTTTACGGATTCTAGTAATTCAGATAATTCTTTCACTATGTCGGGGTATTGTTTTGATACATTCGTTTTCTCCGATGGATCGGAGGATAAATCGTAAAGTTGAGGCTGTTTGTCGTTGCCTAACTCCATTTTCGTCCAATACTCGATAGCGGGGCCGTCGCTCGGTTCGATGTATTTCCATTGACCTTTTATGATGGCAAGTGTGTTATTGAGATTCTGTTGAACGACATACTCACGGTTTGTATTATTTTTGCCGAGGAGTACGTTCAGATGTTCTTGACTATCGGGAGCAGCTCCTTTACGTAAAGGTTGGTCCAAAAGGGAGGCGAGCGATGCATACACATCTATTTGAGAGAAAAGAGCTTGTTGCTTGTTCGGCTTTACTCGGGCAGGCCAGCGGACGATAAATGGAACGCGTGTCCCCGCTTCGTAAGCACTGTATTTCCCACCACGGTAGATCCCCATCGGAGTATGCCCGTTGAGAAGTTCGTAAGCTTGGTCTTGATAGCCGTCGTCGATAACAGGACCGTTATCGCTGGTAAAGATCAGGATGGTGTTGTCTGCGATGTGGAGGCTGTCCAGTGTGTGCATGATTTCACCGATGGTCCAGTCCAGTTGCAGGATGACGTCGCCACGAGTGCCGAGTCCGCTTTTGCCTGCGAAACGTGGGTGGGGGATGCGCGGTACATGTACGTCTTGCGTACCCATATATAAAAAGAAGGGTTCTTCCTGATGGGATGCAATGAAATTCTTAGCCTTATGGGTGATGATATCGGCTATGTCTTCATCTTTCCAAAGGGCGGATTTTCCTCCGGTCATCCAGCCGATACGGGGAATGCCGTTGATAATTGTATTGTTGTGTCCCTGACTGGGCTTTAAAGTGACGAGCTCCGGATTCTCTTCTCCCGTAGGCCAGTCGCCTACTTTGTGGTCGTAGCTTACGGTGATAGGATCATTGGGGTCAAGTCCTACGACATGTCCGTTTTCTACAAATACACAAGGTACACGGTCTACGGTAGCCGGAATAATAAATTCGTAGTCAAAACCAATGCTTTGTGCGTTAGGGGTAATCCGGTTGTTAAAGTCGGTTCCACCTTTCGGACCGAGTCCCAGATGCCATTTGCCTACTGCACCGGTTGCGTATCCTGCATCTTTCAGCATATCTGCCATGGTGATGCAGGTAGTGTCGATAATGAGTTCAGAGTTGCCGGGAGCGATTCCTGTGTTTTCCTGTCTCCAAGGATACATACCTGTCAGGAGTCCGAAACGGGAAGGGGTGCTGGTGGCAGAAGTTGCATAAGCATTGGTGAATTGTACTCCTTGTCCTGCCAACCGGTCGATGTTGGGAGTGCTCACTTTTGTTGCTCCATAACAACTTAAATCACCAATGCCGAGATCATCTGCAAATATATAAATAATGTTAGGCTTTTGGCTATTCTGCCCATTGTTCTTTTGGGGTGCATGATTGCATCCTGACAGCGTGACGATGCCGGACAATAGGGGAATTAGACGCGAAACGTTTTTCATAATGCTGAATGTTTTAGGAAATAATGTAATGAACACAAAGATAAGCGAATGGAACAAAAAGAATGAGTAGGAATGTACAAGTGAAGTACAAAATAGTACACTTAAGAAGTTACCTTCTTTATTCGGGCGAAGATGTCCGGACTAAAAAACCGTTTATATCATAAATTTAGGCACGGATTACACGGATTAACGCTGTTGTTTTCATACTCATCGTTTTTTAATCCGTGAAATCCGTGTGATCCGTGCCTAATAATATAAGATTATTTTGCAAGAGTGCTTGTATAGTTGCCTGCTAATCTGTTTCTTCTCCGTCCCCTTCTTCTTCGCTCTCTTCTCCTTTACGATAAGCCAGCGGACTGACGTGATAAATCTCCTTGAAACATTTACTGAAATAGCGGGAGGAGGAGAACCCAATCCGGTCAGAGATCTCCGTGATATTCAGCTCCGGGTTATTCCTTAACATGACAGCGCCTTTTTTGAGACGTATGCTTAGGATGAAATCATTCGGGGTCTGGCCTGTAACTGCTTTCAGTTTAGTGAATAGGTTCGTACGTGCCATACCCATTTCGCGGGCGAAGATATTAACGTTGAAATCCGTATTGTCCAGATGACGTTCGATAATGGCCATCGCGCGGTCGAGCATCTCCTTATCCATCGGGTTGGTAGCCAACATTTGGGCAAAAGCCTGTGGTTGTTTGCTGAACTTCTCTTGCAATAGCCGGCGGGAATTAACCAGGTTATTGCAGCGGGAAATCAGAAGATTGGTATTAAACGGTTTCGTGATATAATCATCCGCACCAATCTTCAAACCTTCGATATTGTGCTCTATAGCAGTACGTGCGGTTAATAATACCACCGGAATATGGCAAGTGTTAAAGTCCGTCTTGATCTGTTTGCAAAGTTCCGTACCCGACATGCGTGGCATTACGACATCACTTAAAATGATGCTCGGCATATCCTTCTGTATCATCTCTAATGCTTCTACTCCGTCGGAAGCCGTACTAACTTGATAGAATGTTTCGAAAATACCGACTAACATCTGCTTGATAGATTCATTGTCTTCCACTATCAGCATTTTGGCGTCTTCGATACGCTTGTTATCTTCTTCTTTCCATTCCGAATCAGGGATTATTTCTACTGAAGGAACAATAGTCTCTGTTTGCTGGATGGTTTCCGTATCATCTTTCGCTATTTGCTCTTCTGTGAAGTGTTCCTTGCCTAGTTTGAGGGTGATAATGAAACTGCTTCCTTTGCCCGGTTCGCTTTCTACCCGGATTGTGCCGTGATGAAGTTCCACAATACCTTTCGTCAGTGCCAGTCCGATGCCTGTACCGGCTCCGGTATTCAGCGAGTTGAGATGTTCGGTCTGATAGAAACGGTCGAATATCTTATCAATTTCGGCAGCGGCGATACCTGTCCCGGTATCTTTTATTTCAATGATGACATGGTCTTTCTCCTGCGATACATTAATCGAAATTGTATCTTCGGCCTTGGTATGCTTCACTGCATTAGACAGCAGGTTGTTTATCACTTTCTGCATCTGCTTTTGGTCATACCACACTTCAATGTCATCCTTTTGTTTGTTGAACTTGAAGTTGATTTGTTTACTGCTGGCATATTCGAGGAAGAGCAGATAATTCTCATACAGGAAGTTAACCAGATTGTGCTGGCTAACTTTGATCTTCATGTGACCCTGTTCCTGTTTACGAAAATCAAGTAGTTCCGTAATCAGTTCCCGTAATTGGAGACTGTTCTTGTAAATTCCCAACACCTTATTATATATGTTAGGCGTAAATGTCTGCACCTGCAGCAAAGTTTCCACTTGTCCCACAATCAGCGTTAACGGTGTGCGGAATTCATGTGAGATGTTAGTGAAGAAACGGAGTTTCGACTGGTTCAATGCTTCGAGGTCTTCAATATGCTTCTTTTCGTACTTTAAAGACTCACGGAGTTTGATGCGCGAATTATAGTTCTGAATAAGATACCATAACAGGCTGATAGTGACAATGGTATAAATCAGGTAAGCCCACCATGTCTCATACCATGAAGGGAGTACGATAATCAGCAGTCTGGCCTCTTTTATTCCTTCCCTCTGTGATTTGATGACAAGGGTATATTTACCCGGATTCAGGTTTGTATAAGTAATCAGCGTTTGCTTCCGGTAAGTATGGTTCCATTCGTCTGAGAAACCCTCCAGGCGATAGAGAATTTCATCTCTGTTGGCAGGGATGAAGTTGGAAGTGGCATATTCGATGCTAAACATCGATTGATTCGCTTTCAGACTGATTTCCGGAGTATGACAGATCGACTGTTCCAGGATACCGCTTTCATCTCCCGGAACTACTTCTTTTCCGTTGACAAGCAGGCGGGAAAGAATGATATTATATGATTTGGGAGTGAAATGTAATTTCTTCTCCCAGAAAGAAATCATTCCCTGAATACCGCCAAGGAATACTTCTCCGTCATGTGTCACAAATAGTGCGTTTTCATTGACGGCAGTCAACGGGAATCCATTCTCCGTACCGTAATTATAGAATTTCTTGCTTGGATAGTTGAACTGTGAGAAGCCTTGATTGGTAATCAGCAATAAGTCTCCTTTCTGTATGGACGATTCGCATACTTCGTAGATGCAGTCGCTGGATAAACCATCTGTCTGTACGTCAAAGTTCTCGAAGTCATCACTTTCCTTGCGGTAACGGTCGAGACCACTTCCGGAGGTGCAGAACCATAGATTACCATTACTGTCCTGCATGATACTGTTGATATTATTGTTGCTAAGGCTGTTCGGATTAGCGGGATTGTGTGGATAATTAGTAAGTTTACCGCTGTCGAACCGATAAGAATAAACACCCTCCCCGGTAGCCGCAATCCACAGTGTACCGTCTTTATCAATATAAAGACTGGCTACCATGCCAATACCTCTTCCTTCTTTCGTCTCTTTGAAGAGTTGTTGGCAAGCGCCTGTTGCCGGATTGAAAAGACAAACACCGTTTTGTGTGGCAACAACCAGCTTGTCTTTATAAGGTACAATGTCTCGGACGATATCCGAAGGTAGCGAGGTTGGATCTCCGGCTTTCATCCGGTAGACTGTGAAACGGTTGGTACGCAGGTCGAGTTTGTTCAATCCTCCCAAGTGTGTACCTATCCACATGATTTCATTAGTCCGGTCGTAATAGATTGCTTTGACGTTGTTATGGGAAATACTATTTTTGCCCTCTTCGTGGCGATACCACCGATAGGTGTTATTTTTCCGGTTGTACACATTCACGCCACCGCCTTCGGTACAAATCCATAAGTTTCCGTCTTTATCTTCAGTCATTCTGCCGACAATCGGGCTACTTAGACCTTCTTTCTCTGTATCTCCTGTCTTGTAGCGGGTATAGATTTCATATTCCGGATTGAAATAGTTGACACCTCCGAAATAAGTACCCAGCCAAATTGTTCCTTGTTCATCTTTGACGATGCACCAGATGGAGGAGTGGGTAAGTCCGTCGGGTTTGTTCGCGTTGGCAGTGTAAAGTTGGAATTTACCTGTGCTCTTTTCATAGCGATTTAACCCGTGAAAGGTTCCTATCCACAGATTTCCTGCATTATCTTCACAGCAACTCCTTACGAAGTCGGCACAAATACTGTTTGGATTTTTAGGATCATGACGGAAGTTCTCAATGGTACTATCTGTTTTTATCCGGTAGAGTCCTTCTTCCCAGGTACAGATCCATAATTCTTTAGACGAATCTTCGTAAATACTCGCGATATTACCTCTTGTGACAGGTTGGGAAATCTTTTTGTCTCCCGATAAACAGTAAAGTCCGTTACTGGTAGTTCCCATCCACAGATTTTTCTTTTCGTCCAGGTGGAGGCAGGAGAGGGTGATATCTTTTCCGGCAAGATGATAGTAGAGATCGAAGTTTCCGGTACTTTCATTATATACAAACACTTCTTCTCTTTTCCCGATATATAATTTCTCGTTGAAATAAATAGCATCCACATTGCCTTGCAGCAACGTTTTGAATCTTTGTGTGGTCAGATCGAACTCTGCTACCCCGTCCGTACAGAGCAGGTATACCTTCCCGTTTTTGTTTCCGGTGATACGCAGCACTGTATTGCTGAACAAACTGTTCGGATCGTTTTTATTAAGTTTGAAACTTTTGATATCGTTACCGTTATACCGGTTCAGTCCTTCACGCGTGCCAATCCATATAATCCCCCGTTCATCAATATAAAGGCTATTGACAGAAAATTGGGAGAGTCCGTCGTCCGTGGTCAAGTGGCTAAAAGTGATGTTTTGACCTTGTGTGCGGACTCCAGCTACGCTTAAAAATAGCAGAAATAAAAGAATTACTTTTCTCACTAATTTATTTTTTAAGGTGTTTACATCTATGCAAATATATTGTTTTTATTCGATTTCAGTGAATCTTATTAGAAGAAAGTAACTATAAAACACCGGAAGAGAATTCTATTTAACAGAATTACTCTTCCGGTTTCTAACCTAACTAACCTCTTGTTATAGTGTTTGTGCCTGTTTCGTTTTTATCAGTTCAGATTATTACCACACTACATACTGATTGAAAAAACGAGTACTTTCAGCAATCCATGAGTCCATGTTCTCATAAGCTGCAAAGTGTCCTGATGTAGGGTAACATATCCAGCGTTTAGGTGTACGGATGTGATTGTATGCTGCAAAATTTGTATGTGGTGGTGTAATGTTGTCCTGAAGTCCGAATCCCATTAATACTGGGCATTTGATCCATCCGGTCAGATTCTTCAAGTCAAAGTAAGTTAGTAATGAGAATATTTTATCTTTGTCAATATTCTGCCGGGCAGCTCCTTCGAATACCAAGTTGGCAGGCCAGTGAACCAAACGGAAATAATCGGGATAGTCTGACAGAAAGGGTACGATAGGCGCAGCTGCGGAAATACGATGGTCGAGTGACGCTGCTGCTAATGTGAGCGCTCCACCTTGCGAAATACCTGTAGCAAAAAGGTTTTGTCCGTCAAAGCATGGCTGAGCAAAAATAAAATCAATACTGCGGACTGTATCAGCAAAAGCACCTCTGTAATAGTAATGTTTGGGTGAATCCAGTCCGAAAGCAATCCACTCACCAAAGCGGTTATAAGGTTTGTTGAGGCCTTGTCCACGGGGTGGAATGACCAAGATACACCAACCGGGATAGTCGTCGGGACTGGGAATCCAGGTGACGGCATCATAACCTTGATAAACCACTACGGCCGGATGACTCTGACCATCTGTAGGGACTGCCCAATACCCCCGTAAGATTTCTCCTTCAAGCGAGCGCATTTCTACTTCGTAAACATCACGCTCTGGCTTCGAAGATTCAGGTAGACGTGTCATTTTATAGGCAGGGTGTACACGTTTAAGTTCGGTGATGGTTTTATTCCAAAATCTTTTTAAGTTAGGGGGGCCATCCGGTTTGGATAAAATCTGTTCGGCTTCGTATCCAAAGAAGAAATGTTTCAGAGTGTCGGTGCCGGCAATGAAACAAGCCTGGTAAAACCCGGGAGTGAGATTCGTGAGAGTGACTGATGCACGACTGCGAAAGCCTCCACCGGGAGCTATCGAATCTGTTCCGAAAGAGTAGGTTATAAAGGTAGACGATACAGCATTGCCGAAGTCTGTTGCAATGTCCATGCGTATCCTATCCGAAAAACCTGACTGTGCAGATGTCAATTCCAGCATGAAGCGTACTGGATGTTCGTTATCGAACATCCAGTTTTGCTCAACAGGAATATTGAGATTTATGGTCTCCTGTGTATAACTTTTTATTGAGTATCCGGTCAGGAGTATAATGATGTATATCCACTTTTGCATCCTGTTAATCATTGTAATTACTCTTTGATATAAAACGTAATCAGCACTCCTTTATGATCGCTTGGCCACTGATTGTTTACGGGCGGAATGATTGGATCTTTGGTTTGTTCTTCTATTCTTTGTCCGCGTACAATAGAGCCTGTTGGACCTACTATCTGGGCACTTTTTATTTGTAGATTTTTATTTGGATAATAGTAAACGAAATCAATTCGTTCGCGTTCATCTGCCTCCGGTGCCCATGAGAGATTCTCTGGAATGACAGATTTATTGTCTGCAGGGAAAGTGAATCCCGGACATTTCACCGGATCGGGATGAATTACCCGGTAGGCATCTTTATATCCCCGTTGAACCAACAATTTGGAAGTTCCCCAATTGACGATACATCCGCGATGATCGAATAGATCTTTTGTATTGGCCTGCCAATCCAGATAAGAAGGCTCATTCAGATCTCCGGCAAAAAACACGAGTGCTCCTTGCTCTAGCTCTTTGGCAGCGTTGTTGATAAAAGCTTGGGCGGATTCTATACGGTCTGATTCTTCGCAGACAGCAAGTATCTTGTTTACATCAGTGATAGGAGCCGGAAGTTTATCCCAATTAACGCTACCGTCATTGTATCCCCGGGGATAGTAACAGGTGTAGTAACGATACTCTGAATGTGCCGGGTAAACGGCCACTCGTTTCCCATTGACATCCAGAATCGCTTTGAACATCCATTTGTTGATGCGTTCTGTTTCTTTGATCGGATATTTTGATATGACCGCTCTTCCGTCTATTCGTGCATCGTAATAGATGAGTCCCTTCTCTTTAAGCCCTTGCATTAGTTTAGGCATCACGGGGTCGTCTTGCGGGCCTTTATATAATTCGCAAAATGTAGCGATGTCTGGCTGTAGGGCAGCAATCTGTTCTATCAGATATTCCGGAGCATGCTCCACCTTGGTACACTCCACCCATAAGTTGAGTTGAAGGAATTTAATCTCTGTTTTCTTTCCTGTTTCTTCTTCCGGTACAGATACTTCCGTATCGGTTTTAGAACATGCAGTGATAACAGGAAGTATGGCAATAATAATAGTTAATAACCACTTTTGCATAATCTGTATTTTTTAGATTTGATTACCAGCCCGGATTCTGACAGTTGGTTCCTGAAGCATTCTGTAACCGGATTGCTTCGTCACCCGGTATTGGATATAATAGGAATTTTTCACTATATGCTTTTCGGTTATTATCTACTACAAAACGGGAGTAACTTCCATCTGAGTTTGCCTTCATTCCGGTAATTACTTTATCTGTTTGATCTAGCATCTTCCAACGGCGTACATCAAAGAAACGGTGTTCTTCAAAAGCAAGTTCTACGCGTCTTTCGTTCCTGATTCGCAGACGAAATTGATCACAGGATAATCCGTAAGGAATGCCTGGCATACCTACTCTGGAACGTACTGCATTGACTGCGTCTACCGCATCATTGGGCACAGTTCCGGTGGTAGATGCTTCATTAGCTGCCTCTGCATAATTCAAATATAATTCAGCGAGGCGGAACTCTTTGAAGTAACCATCCAGATTGCCGGAACGTCCGGATTTATAATGCGAGAACTTACGCGTATAATAGCCGGTACAGGTGTAACGTGCGTTACTGGGATCAAGTGCACAGTTTCCTCCTGTCTTGGTTGAGAGTAGTGTACCGGTTTCCAGGTTTAGTTTGGAACCATCGTAATAAATAGAAGCTTTAAGACGCGGATCACGGTTCTCATACGGTTTGGCTTGATTGTAGAGACCTTGAACAGCCGAATTCAAGTTAGGTTGCAGATGATTGGCATCTAGATAAGGGCTCTCTAAATTGAGCAGAGGATAAGATTCTGTCATGTCACCGTTCACAACTTCATAGGCATCAAGTAGCTCTTGCGACGGACACGCACCGGCATCTGTCTGGCCGTCGGTAGTTGGCAGGCCAGCATAATTCCACATATACATTTGTCCAACTTCCATAATGGTTTCTTTGTCATTAACTACCGGCAAGTCAGTGCGCGAATAGAAATACACATCATAAGGAGAATAACCAGCTGTAGCATTCGGCTGTTTCTTATAAAGTTCATAATTGTTCGCCAGACAGTCATCCAGAGACTTTTTAGTAATTTCTGCGGCTTCTGTCCAAGTGATTGTTCCGTCATTGTACAGAGGACTGGCTGCATAGAGTGATATCTGTGAACGGATGGCTGCACAGATGGCTTTTGTCATAACGTGACGGTAGTTCTCCTTATCTAAGGAACGCCATCCCCATTCTTCAACAGTGGGAATATCAATAGCAGCCTGACAATCAGCTAATATTTGGCGGGCACACTCGCCAAATGTACCTCTTTTAACCTTGGTATAATCGTAGTCGGGAGTTGTTATGATGGGAACACCTCCATAACGTTTCACCAATTGAAGATAATAGAAAGCGCGTAATGTAAGTACCTGTGCCTTGAAACTGTTACGTATATCTTCCGAGTAGACACTGGCAGTAGGGATATTGGCAAGAAAGATGTTGCAGGCACGAATCCCTTGATAATAATAATTGTAGTTTTCCGGATTTCCTTCGATGCCCTCCAGCGGATTGCTGAAGGGAGATAATTGTCCTTCATTCCATTTGCGGGTAACTCCGTTCTGTAGTTCCCAGGAATCTTTGGCTTCATCCGTACAACCAGCTAGCATGGTATAGTTATAGTTCATTCCGTAATTCAGAATCCATCCATAACATTGATTCATATAAGTATACGTTTTACGGTTCGTGGTAAACAAATCGCTGTAATCCGTACGGCCGTCCGGATGATCTTCAATTTCAGTACATCCTATGAATGAGGATAATATGAGCAAGGAGAATACTCCTGATATGATTTTATTTATTTTCATAACTTCAGTCTTTAGAAATTCAGGTTAAGTCCTATGTTAAATGTTCTGTAAATGGGGTATACAGAGTAGGAATATTGTTCCGGGTCCAGATTATCGAACTTGAGAGATGAGGTGGTCAACAAATTGGCTCCGCTGATATAGAATCTCATTTTCTCCAGTTTCAGCTTACTGCTCCAACGTTTAGGAAGTGTATAACCTAATACTACATTCTTCAATCTCATATAGTTATTTTTGGAATAGAAGAATTCATTCGATTGGAGACTTGAAGAGCTTCCTGTGGTCAAAGCCGGATAGCTGATTTTTTCATTTGCCGCATAGCGATCTGCTGTCCAGGCATTACGGTGCAGGTCTGTGTACACTCCTTGGTAAGCATTATCGAAGATACCGCATCCACTGTAATAGGCTGCTGTACCTGATACACCTTGTAACTGAACATACAAGTCAAAGTTTTTGTATTCCAGTTGAATAGAACCACCATAAGAAAGTGTAGGTAGTGTCTGGGCTTTGTCCATCGGTGCCTGGTCACGCTCATCTATATTTCCGTCGTTATTTAAGTCTTTGTAAATGAAATCACCTGGGCGCGGAGAAGCACCAGAGAATCGCAGACCGCTTTTATCTATTTCCTCCTGGCTATTATAGTAGCCGTTTCCGTTGGAATAGTCAATCAGATATCCGAACTGTTGTCCTGCAGAATAGCCGGTTTTACGATATGGATAGTAATATCCGCTGGCGGTACGGTTCAACTCTTTTATGTCAGTTACTTCATTTTTATTGTATCCCATATTCCCTCTGATAGTCATTCTTAATCCACATTTCAGATTCTTGATATAAGATAGTTCAAGATCAAATCCTTTGTTGTTCATCTTACCCAGATTTTCAAATGGCAGATTTTCACTGGCGATACCTTGTGCAGAAGATACACTGTTATTTTGGATAGCCATTTGGGTCTGTTTCACGTTCCAATAATCAAATGTGATACCTAGTGAGTTGAATAAGGTAACATCTATTCCGTAATTTTGCTGGAAAGATTCTTCATAATGGATATACGGATTACCTTGCATACCTTCTACAGTATGAAAGCCATAGTAGTTGCTTAGTAAGTAACCTGCATCTTTATAACGTACATCTGTAGCATACAGGAAACGGGTGTCAGATATCTGGTCATTACCCAGCCAGCCGGCAGATGCGCGTATTTTGAGGAAGGACAACCAATCTGTGTCTTTCAGGAAACTTTCGTTGGATACCACCCAAGCGGCAGATACTGTCGGGAAGAATTTAAAACGGTTACCTGGTTTGAACTGTTCTGTGCCATCATAGGTAAAGTCTCCCTGTATATAGTACCGTGAATCATAGCCGTATTTCACATGTCCCATTAATGACAAACGATCGTATGGGAGATCACCGTTTTTCATCATATTCTCATTGAAATAGCTGACAAATGCATCTACTTCATGTTTGCCTCCAAAAATACGATTATAGTTGATGAATCCTTGGAAGTTGATAAAGTAGCGCATATTAGCGGTCTTACTTAAACTTAGAGGAAGAGTGGTGTGAGTACCGAAAAGTCCGCTGCCATTGGCTGCATAACGTGCGTAGTCAGTAGAACCATAGATTGTTCCGTCATAGTTTGCTTCATAACCTACTATTCCTTTTACGCTCAATCCTTTAGTCAGGAATCCCAGATCCAGATTCATTCCATAAGCGACGTTCAGATTGATACCTGTTTGATGGCTATATCCGGAGCGGTTGATAAGTCCGTAAGTAGGATATTCATTGTATTCTGCAGTAATCACTTTTCCGTCTTCGGTGATAGGTCCAGGTACGGTGGGGGCCATCTGATAGATCGAATTCATGATATCTCCTGTCCCGTTGTATCCTTGATTCATCCGGTCGATAGTGACATTTGTGTTAAGGAAACAGTTTAGATAACGATGCAGAGTGACGTCCACATTAGCTAAAATGTTGAAGCGATGCAATTTGAGTGCAGGATTATAATTATCATTCTTCTCTGCATCAATCAGGCTGTTTTGGTGAAGATAACCGGCATTAACAAGGTATTTAACCCGGTTGTTACCTCCGCTGATATTTACGTTGTAACGTTGCATACTGGCTGCATCATTCATAAAAGTGTCATACCAGTCGTGTCCCGGCATAGTTCCATCTGTAAACCCGGCTATTTCATATAAAGAATAGAGTGGAGTGCCACCGTCATTGAGTAAGGCCTGGTTACGCATTTGTGCGTATTCACCGGTACTTACTATTTTAGGACGCTGGGTAGCCTGTTGTATGGAGAAGTCCATGTTCACATTTACTTTAGTACGTCCTATTTCGCCTCTTTTTGTAGTAATAAGAATTACTCCGGAAGAAGCTCGCGGACCATATAATGCTTTAGCTGCGGCATCTTTCAGAATACTGACAGATTCTACAGTGTTGGCATCGAGTGTATTCATATCGAATAATGGAGCCGGAATTCCATCGAGTACAACCAAAGGTGAATTACCGTTTATGGAATTCAGACCACGTATATACATCGTTGTTGCATCATCGGCTGGTGTGCTGGTGGATTGGATAGAAGTCAATCCTGCCAAGCGTCCGGTCAGCGTAGCTGAAAATCCGCTATTAGGTGTTTTAACTAACTCTTCTCCCTGAACGGTAGAGATTGCTCCTGTATAACCTCCTTTTCTCTCTTTCTGCAGCATGGCTACTTCGAGAGATGTATCCTGACCGGCGATGTCTGATATCAGACAAAACTCTACCGGTTTATTCAGAGTGAATTTCATTGTCTGGTTCCGATATCCCGGAATCTTACAAATGACCATACTGGCTCCCGACGGAATCTCCATGATGAATTTTCCGTCTTTATCACTGCTTGTGGTGTATTCGGGATTGTCCGGGACAGAAATGATTGCGCCGTCTAAAGGTTCGTTGCTCTCATTCCGCACCACACCGGATATAACTTCTTGCACTTGTGCCCGGCATACTTCATTGCCTGTGAACAGGCATACGATGCACAAAAGTGTGATTATTCTGTTTTTCATATACATTCTGTTTTATGATTACCATCCTGCATTTTGCCACGTCTGTCCTGTCGTGCCTTCCAATACGGCTGCTTCATTGGCAGGGATAGGATATACGTGCCATTTCTTTTCATAACTCATTTTGCTCGGTTTGCTGCCGTCTGTTCCTAGATTGATTCTTTCATAAGAGAATGAGTTTCCATTTTTGGTGATTCTCATACCTGTGGTAAACTTCTCATTTTCCATATTCTCATTGGCGGGTGTCCAACGGCGGATATCGAAATATCTGTCTTCTTCACAAGCCAGCTCTATCTGGCGTTCGTGGCGTACCAATAAACGAGCTTCGTTCTTGTCGTTTGTCGACAGATCAACCGAAGGATCAAAACCTGCGCGATGACGGATTTCATTGATCCATTCCAGGCCTTCGGTAAGGTGTCCGCTTTCAATAGCGGCTTCGGCGGCATTCAGATAAATTTTGCCTAATCGGTAAAAACGGAAACGGCCATCATATCCAGCCACTCCGGCTGCCTTACAGTTACCGTTTACCATTCTTTTTCTCCAATAATAACCGGTACGTGTATTCGTATTTCCACTTGTACGGATTTCGCTATTTCCTCCCACGTACGTTTCTACTACTGCCGGTTCCTTTCCTAACAGCACAGGACTGTTATTATAAAAAATTGTAGCCTGGAAACGAGGATCACGTCCCTTATAAGGGTTGGCTGGGTCATAACCGCTATTAGGGTTATAATTAGGTGACAGATGCTTCTCATCGTTATAAGGTTTCGATAAATCCAGTACAGGCTTTCCTGTTGCTAGCATATCATAGGCGTCTACTAATTCTTGGGAAGGAACAATAGTTAATTGAGCGTTTCCCAATACCGGAGCTCCGATAACGTCATACAAAGGATTGGTGTATGGGTCGGGCCAATAGCCTTCGGTACTTTGCCAGATTGTTTCTTTATCACTGGGATCTGTTCCGATATAGTTATTGAGCGTAAAGTACTCCATATAAGCATTGTTATAGTACTTTTCAGTATCCGCACATTTAGTATACAATTCATATCCATTGGCTTTCAGCTGTTCCAGACAGTCTTTGTTGATTGTGTAAGCCCATTCCCAAAGATCTTTGCCGCCATTGTTGTAAGTGCTGGCTGCGAATAGACATGCTTCGGAACGGATAGCCATTGCGATACCTTTGGTCATTCTGATCTTCTCGTTGAGTGTTGTCAGTCGCCAAGGGAGGTTGCTGGATTGCAAAGCTATTTCGCAATCATCTACAATGAATCGGGCACAGTCTTCGAAAGTAGGACGTGATAGAGTTGAATAATCATAGTCTAAACCGTATGGCTCTTTCTCAATAGGCACAGGACCATACCATTTCAGTAACTCCATATAGAAATAAGCACGGAGTACATGAGCCTCTGCTACCCAACGGTCACGGTCGCTTTCTCTTGGTATGGCGGCGGTGGCTGCCCGTTGGAGGAATGTGTTGATAATACGGATTTGCCCCCAGTATAACTGCCAGTATCCTCCTTCTGAGTAGGTGTCACCCATATCTCTGCGAACGTCGAGATAGAAGTCGGTGGTGGTACAGTTGCCGGATGCGGCATGTGCAAAGCCGGCACCGGAACCATCCGTGCAATCCCACGCTTCATCACTAAGTGCTACGGGATAGTTGCTCCAGAAATGATATCGTAAACTCTTTTTAGGCAGATAGTCAAAGCAAGTACTGAAATAAGCTTTAGTCAGATCGGGATCTTGGAATACTTCGTCCAGTGATAATCTTCCGTCGGGAGCTACATCCAACGCTTCATTACAAGAACTGAATGTGAGCAAGGAAGCAAACATGCATATATAAATCAATCTTTTTTTCATATCGGTTTTGTTTTAGCCGTTAAAATGTAATATTTAAACCTACATTGTACGTACGCATTGTTGGATAGGCTGCCGGACTGTTTTGTTCGGGATCGAAGCTGTCAGTCTTCAGGTGAGTCCATGTATACAAGTTGTTACCACTTAAATAGAAACGTACATTGGAAGCACCGATTTTCTTGCTGATGCTTTCCGGTAATGTATATCCTACTTCTGCATTTTTCAGACGTATATATGAGGCATCCATGATAAAGAAGTCGTTGGGCTGCAAGCTCGGGCCGCCACTGCTGGACAGACGAGGATACGTAATCTTTTCGTGATTATTATAGCGTTCTTCGCTCCAACGTTCCATGTGCATCTTGTAAAAGTTGCCGCTGCTTTCATAAATACCGGCTCCTGAATAAGTCTTGCTGTATTGGCCTACTCCCTGCAACATGATAGAAACATCGAATCCTTTCCAGTTGGCAGATAAAGAGAAACCGTAGTTGATGCGAGGCAATAGGGAGGAATAGCCAATGGGAGCCTTGTCACGGTCATTGATGACACCGTCTCCGTTGAGATCTTTATAAATAAAGTCTCCGGGTTCCGGTGTTCCTACACCTTCATAAGTCAGTCCGCTCTTGGCAATACTCTCGTCGCTATAGAAGAATCCTGTGCCGTCACGCCCTTTTTCAGGATCATAGCTGTGGTCGATGATATATCCCCAGTTTTGTCCTAATGAGAAGCCGGTGGTGCGGGTGCGATAAGCATAATCCTTACCTAATAGTGGCTCGTCATATTCCAATACTTTGTTTTTGGCATAACTGAAGTTTGCATTAGCAGAAACAGATAGCCCGTTTTTGAATTGTTTCTGATATCCGAGGACCATTTCGAATCCCTGATTCTTTACTTCACCATCGTTCATCAGTGGAAGAGCGGATGAGGGAAGACCTTGAATCATAGGAGTAGTCTGCGGGATAATCAGAATATTTTTTCTTTTTTCAACAAAGTAGTCAAATGAGAAGGAAAGATCATGATACAAGGATATGTCTATACCATAATTCTGTTTTTCAGCTGTTTCCCATGTGATGCTTTTGTTTCCTATGTAGTTTTCGGCTATCTTGTAACCTTGTCCCCAACCGGAACCATTGGAAGCATATCCCAAGCTTGGGGATAACCAATGATCTCCTTTACTGTCGGTGACTACGGAATATTGACTGATATTATCCAGATAAAGGAAACGGGCTGAACCGAAGGCGTCGTTACCAACTTTTCCCCAAGAAGCTCTTAACTTCAGATTGGTCAAAACCGGATTATCCTGAAGGAAGCCCTCATTAGTAATCAGCCAACCGAAAGAGGCAGCCGGGAAGAGACCAAATCGTTTGTCCGGTGAAAATTGTTCAGAGCCGTTATAACCTACGTTGACCTCTGCAAAATAACGTCTGTCATAGTCATAAGTTGCACGTCCGGCAATACCGATGACGTTGTAAGGAAGCAGTAGGTCACCGGATGTTTCTTTGGATTCTTTGATGTCCCGTTGAGCTAGAAACATAGCAGTGACATTATGCTTTCCGGCGAAGGTCTGGTTATAGTTGATTTGTCCCTGTAAGTTCATAACCCAATAAGATTCGGAAGACTTTGTGAGTTCAATCGGGCCGTCTTCGTCCTCCAGGCTAGGATGGCGATTGATAAACAAATGCTCTCCTGAAGCTAATGTCTGATACGTATACCAGGTATAGGAACGTTTTCCGATTGTTTTCCCAAATCCTTTGGAGTCGAAAGATACCTGGCCTTTGACAGAGAGCCCTTTAGTGATAAATCCCAAATCTATTTCTACTCCTCCGATAACATTGATTCCCGATCTGGTTTCCAGTTGATAGCCCGAACGGTTGATTAGCGGATATGCACTCAATGAATTGTTGGCGGGATCTTCTACGGATAATCCGGCACCAATAGGGAAAGTACGTATAGCATCAGTAGCGTATGCACCTTCCGGGGTGAGATACATGGAAGTAGGGCGTGAGGTCAAAGCGCTGTTGAATACACTTGACATACTTGCGGAAGTTCCGTTGATCCGTTCCAGATAAGAGGAAGCGTTTAAGTTAATCTTTACCGACTTATTGACTTTGTAGTCGATATTTGAGCGGAAGTTGTAGCGGTCTAATGAAGACTGGGCATTGTATCCCAACCTGGATTTAGGTTCTACGTTGAACATACCTCCCTGATGCAGATAGCCTGCACTTACAAAGTATTGAAGTTTGTCCGAACCTCCCGAAACGTTCATGTTGGCTCTGGTCATGGGAGCATAATCTCTGAACAAGATATCTTGCCAGTTATTATTCGGATAAAAATCCGGGTCTACAGGATTACCTGTTTTCCATGAGTCGAACTTATCAATGTCCGGCCCGAGGAATTCAGCGGAATTTCCGTCGTTCACGAGTGCTTCATTGCGAAGTCTGACCCAGTCCCATGAATCCAGACGTTCGGGCTTGAAAGCGATTTCCTGCATGCTGAATTCTACATTGGCACTGATACGGGCAGTTCCTTTTTCACCTCTACGAGTGGTAATCATTATCACTCCGTTGGCACCACGTACTCCGAATACTGCTGTTGCGGAAGCATCTTTCAATACGGAGATATTAGCAATCTCGTTCGGGTCGATAGATCGCATATCGTCTACAGCTACTCCATCTACCATAATTAATGGGTTTGTTCCGTTTGTAGTGGCAGCACCACGCAGGAACATGGTGACTTCGTCACGTCCCGGTTCACCGGAGGTCTGGATAGTTGTCAATCCTGGGAGTTTTCCGGATAAAGCGGAACTTAGGTTGGGCGATGAGGATTTCATCAAATCTTTTCGATCAATGGAAGCTACGGAACCGATGACAGAAACCTTTTTCTGGGTACCGTAAGCTACCACTACAACTTCCTCCAGGTTCGCTACGTCCGGATGCATGATGATACGCATGTCTTTTTTAGCAGGAATGTCCTGCTTTTGATAACCTACATAACTGATTTCCAGTATAGCGTTGGGGGCAACCGATAAAGAGAAACGACCGTCTATGTCTGTAATAGTACCATTCGTTGCTGCTCCTTTTTCTATGACGGAAGCTCCGATCAGGCTTTCACCGGACTCGTCTACGACGACTCCAGAGGCTGTTATTTTAGACTGTTGCTGTGTCAGGGTAGCATCTCCGATATCCGATGCATTTCCTGTAACGGGAATACAGATTCCCAACCCAAGCAACAGGCACATTTTGTATAGCCAATAACTTTTTTTCATAACTATAACGTTTAAGATTGTTTTCTGTCTAATTAAATGAACTCAACATTTTATCCTTGTCGTATCCTATGTATTCATAGCGTTCTATCCGGACACCTTGATTCTTTGCGGTAATACATGGGCTTGTGCCATTCCATGGGCTATCCATCCACCATTCTTCTACTAGTAGCTTCCTTTGAGTTGAAGAGCTGTCGGTAAATGAGAACTGAACTTTTGAGGCATCTACAGCTCCACCGGAGTAACCTAGTACGGAATAAGTACCTGCCAGATTACGCAGATCAACATAAGTGAGCGGACAACCGGATGCATTTAGTGATGTGATGGATTTGCACCGGTTTATATCCAGATATGCTAATCCCGGATTGTTGCTCACATCTATAGAGGTTATCATATACTGATCGCCAGAAATGAATTTGGTTAATCCTGCATTCTTGGCACTGAAAGTCTGAATTCCTTTCTCATCTACCGGACCTGCCGTGTAGCTGGTACTGATTGCGTATTTACTAAGATCGATTTCTCCCAGATTATTTCCATCCAGAATGAGGTTTTTGTATCCGCAGAAGTATTGTAGTCCTTCCAGATTAGTGATTCCCTTATTGCTAAGATCAAGGGTCGTGTTATTCTTGAAGTATTCAGTATTCAGAGCAGCCACTGTCAGAACTTTATCTCCATCGAATACATCCGGAACCAATGCTTTGAGTGCGTTTCGTAGATTGATATCAGGAATTTCTCCATACTTTTTCATTGTCTTCTGATATTTTCCGTAACTGTAATAGTAGTTGTTGTTTCCATCGGGATAGTCGTGCATCCAGTCGTACCCTTCCACTGTCACTCCATTATTGATGGCATCTACGATAGAACCGCTATTGCTGTAGTATGAGTCCATCCACCAGGATTCCATTTTCAGGAGTCGTTCTTTACTTGCGTCATCGCTGAAAGTAAATTTGAAGTCTGTGCTGTTGTAGTTCAGACATCCGCCATAGATACTGTGGTAATTGCGTACATCCAGATATACCAGTTTACAGTTTAGAGCAGAGAACTTCTCAATGTTATAACAATAATACAGGTCGACAGATTCTAGTTTGGTACTTCCATCTATGTTGAGAGATACCAATGTCGTGTTCGGCTGTTCCGAAGTGGCTAGTTCCAGTTTGGTCAGACCAGTGTTTTGTGCAGTCAGTTCAGACAGTCTGGATAGTACTTCTGCAGGAATTTCACTGATATCATTATTGTTGCAGATCAGTTTCCGAATGTTGCTGAAATATTCGAGTCCCTCCAGAGAAGTGATATTTTTATCGCTGATATTTAGTGTGCCATCAGTGAAAGTGACATATTTAGCACTGGAAGATATCTTTTCTCCTTTAAATATATCAGGGAAAAGAGCAGACAAGGCATTACGCAGGTTTTCGTCGGGCATAACTCCAACAGTACTGTTGATGACGCCTAATGTTCGCATTTTGCTACCGCGTACCAATACAAGTCCATAAGAATCTTTGGTGGCCGTAGAGGGGTAAAGTACCGTGATATGATCGGATTGTACTTCTCTGGTTTCCATGTAGATGGGCTGTTCGGTTCCTCCTGAAAGGGGAGAAAGAGCCAGTACATCACAGTCGATAAAGCCATTTCCCTGAATGGTAATCTCTGTGCCCAGGGATTCTTCCGAAATATCCGGAAGCACTACATTGGTTACTCCTAGGTCTGTGCCTAACTTTTCGTCTTCACATCCCAAAAGGAATACCATTCCAAGCATTAATAAAATGTAGAAATGTGTTTTCATAAATACTATTTGTTTAATGAATAAATAGAGTACATAGTTATTCTTGTTTTAAGACGATCACAGAATGAGCCGGAAGTAAACATAGAATTTTATCGTTCACTTTGAGAGGCTGGGCGTCCGGAGCCAACATTTGGTCTGTGGTAGGTAAACCGTCTTTGATATAACGGTAAACCTGATAATTCCCTTTGGTTTGCGTATGTTGGTTGATGAGGCTTATTGCTTTCTCCTGGTCCATTCCATTGGCGAAAACATATACCCATTTGCCATTTGTGTTTCGAACAGCAGTTCCTGCATACCATTCTTCCGGTGTTGCTATCGGATAGATTTCAGCTCCCGGGCGTATGAAACGTGTCAACAGAGAATAGGCATAGTACTGTGGGCGTACCTCGTAATCACTTTTGATATCGTTGTAGTATGGTTCCGAAGCGTATGTTTTCTTTACATACTTCCATAAACCCAGTTGCTGCATTGCTCCGTAGTCTGCATCCTTACCATAGTATTGGTCTATCAGGCTCCAATAGCTAACACCGCTTGCTCCTGCATTGAGTAGATTGATGGCTATGCGTGTCATGAGTACTCCTCGTTCATACAAGTCGATATCTTTTTGTCTGGTGGCACCTACGCATTGATTACCTCCGAATTCACCGATGAAATGGGCTTTTCCAACTGAAGAGGCCAATTGAGAGTTTTGTTTTTCCCAATCCAGAATTGTGGAGTTCGGAGTTTCGTAGCCGAAGATATAGGTGTGGGAGTTGAATACGTCAGCAACGTTCGCCAGTCCTTTCGTGCAGGCTGCCAGATATTTATGCGTTCCTGTACCTCCGTCTGAATTGTCAGAAAGGCTGAAATGTACTTTATTTCTTATTCCATCCTCTTTGAAACGTCTGTCGAGTACTTTACACATTTCAATATAGTCGGCGGTGGGAGCAGCTTTACCTTTGATGATATATGACCAATCTGGTTCGTTGATCGGAGTAATCTCTTTGACGCACGTGTATTTTTTGTTGTTGAGCAGGTGTTGTACAAGTGCGGAAAAGTTCTCGCTCCATTCTTCATAGTTAGTCGGGGCTACTACCCAGTTACCATAATTCCCTTCGGCCAGGAAATGTCCCGGAGGGGCTCCCCAAAGTACAAGGGTGACTTCCATTTTCTGTTCTTGTGCCATATCCAATACTTTGTAGAGTGATTGCATTTCTACAGAGTTGAAAGTGAAATTATGCCAGTCGATTTTGGATGCATCCGGATTGTCATTCTTTGGCTCATACCATTGTGGCATCACCATCACCCGTAAGCTTTGCAGTCCCATTTCTTTGACACGTTTCACAACGATGCGATCCCAGTCTTCAGCTTTAGCTCCATCATTGCGGGTCACATTTTGTGAGAGAAAGTGGGGATCTAGTTCTGCACCTATAGCACGGAGCTTTACACCGGTTTTCTTTCCTACAGAAAGTTTCTGTATGGCAGTTGTTGAACTTTGGTATTTGATTATCAGACAACTTTGCGGGTTATCCAGTGTCAGCGTGAAGCCGTTAGCCAGTTCTTTACCGGTTTTCTTTATAGCTTCTCCTGTATCTTTATTGGTGAGTATATAAGTGTGGTCAGGGTGTAGCCCTGATAAATTGACAGTATAGCTCTTGTCCGGATTGTCTTTGCGGCGGAAAGCTACGATGTATCCGCTGTCATCCGACGGACGATAAAGTTGGTATGCTAGCCAGATATTTTCCGAAGTAATGTTGTTTATTCCACTCAACGGATAGTAATCTTCATAGAAATAGGGGCGGAGTTCTTTGAACTCTGCCTGGCGGTCGCGCATATCATAGATGGATTGTCCGGCTTCGGTTATTTTCCAGTTGTAGATAATAGAGGTTCCGAGGCTGGAACGGAAAGTGAATTTATCGGCACTCACAGTTCCTGTACCATGCAGGGGAAGGTATAAGTTCAATCCGTAAGTATGGCATTGATAGCCGATTGGTTCTCCATAACTGTAATCTGTTCTCCACATCGGTGCACTGCGTGAGATACTTTCGAGGTCAATACGGCGTCCGCCACTGGCACAATTATCAACCAGCAAGCCCGGAAAGCGGTTCAGCAGATATTCCCAGAAAGAATAAAGTCCTTCAATGTATCGGATTTCGCAGATACCTTGTCTGCCAGGTTCATCATTGGCAGCCCAGAAACCTTCCGGCTCTATATTGAAATCCTGGCGGTAGTAGTCTATGCCATTTTCTTCGAGGAAGTCTCCGATATATTTACTCATCCATCGACATGCCTCCGGATTTCCGAGATTGAATAGATAAGAGTCGTGCTCACCATCTTTTGTCCAGTCTTCCTGTTTGGCTTTTCCTCTGGCATCCAACATCCATTGAGGGTGTTGCAGTGCCCAAGCTGAGCCTTTCATAACACGCTCCGGTTCAAACCATACCATGAACTTGGAACCAACTCTATGCACTTCGTCGGCGATGGGGCGTAATCCTTCGGGGAAACGAATAGAGTCGACGGTCCAGTTTCCTACGGTGTTCGCCCAATTCTTATGATTGGCTACATCTGCAGAGTGATTGTACCATCCGGCATCCAGCCAGAATACTTCGGGTACTAATTTGAATTGTTCATACCGTTTCACCATAGCAATGGCATAATCTGTAGTCAGGCAGGTATATTCATTACAGGGAGTAGGATCACCGTAGTTGAAACTGGTCGATATTGGATATACGGTCGGTTTACCACCTACTTTCCAAGTGTGGTGGGCTTGCACGAAACGGCGGAACTGGTTGTGTCCTTTCATCCGGTCGGAACCGTTCCAGAATGACAGGCATACACTGGAAGTGCGGATGCTCTCTTCCGGATACAGATAGGTTTTCAAACGTTCAATTCCGGAGGTAAGCGCTACGCTTTGCTGGTCTGCACAGCGCACATCGGCAAACCAGGTTCCTGTCCATCCGATGGCTACGATAACTCCTTGATTAGCCGGAGATTCAATATTGAAGAATGGCATACGCATTTGTGAAGAGCGTCCACCTTCCGGTCTCATATAAAGATTATCACCCGGAGACAAGATTGTAAGTTGCTGGCTGAAATCTGATTTGGATGCATGGCTGCCTTCGGAATGATGAAGGTTGAATGCTCCCGGATGCTGGTAGCGGAATGTGATATCAGACACTTTTATGTTGGCAATCTCCGGCGTATTTTTCTTTCCCTGGTTGGTGAAACGGAGTACCCATTCCACCGTATTGAAGTCGGTAAAGCCTTTCACTTCACATTCGACTTTTAATCCTCCGGATGGTTCACGATAAGTATAAAGGTATTTCAGAACCTTGGGATCGTCACTTTTCTGACGCGTAGCCGTATAAGACCAGCTTTTGATAAATTCCTGTGAAGGTTTACCTCCATATTCGAAAGAGAAAGGAGGGACCACACCGCGGGCAAAGTGGGTGGTTATCCATTGGCTGGTGTTTACCGGGCGGTCGCTCATGCGGGCTACCGTCTGTCCTGTTCCATTATGAGGGAACAGAAGCAGAATGAATAGATAATATAGTATTCTTTTTTTCATTCTTTATTCGGTTTTTCGTTGGTAACTTTATATTTTAGTAATAAGGAACTATGTGGCTTTTCGAGGATCAGTGGCAACTGACTGGTCAGTTCTTTTCCCTGATAGATTTTGCTCTGTCGGCTATCCATGTCTGTCACTGTATAGTATTTTTCCGGATCCACTCCTGAAAGTCTGACGGTGATTTTTTTGTCTTTGGAGGCGGTTCTGCGGAAAGCAACGATAATACCACTGTCGTCCGACGGACGATGCATTTGATAGGCTAGCCAGATATTATCCCGCGTCATGTCTTCTGTACCCGTCAGTGGGTAATAATCTTCGTAATAGTAAGGTCTGATTTCGTGGAATTCTTTCAGACAACGTTGCATTTCGTAAACGGAGGCATTTTTATCGGTTATTTTCCAGTTATAAATCAAAGCTGTGCTGACGCTTGAGCGGAAAGAATACGGATCGGTCTGTAAACTACCTGTTCCATGTAAAGGTAGGAAGAAATTCAGGCCATACGTGTGACATTGGTAGCCGTCCGGATCGTCGTAATGATAATAATCACTCCTCCATAGTGGTGCGCTTCGGCCGATTGTTTCCCAGTCAATACGTCGTCCCCCACTGGCACAGTTGTCTATGAGCAGGTTCGGGAATCGGCTCAGCAGATAATCCCAGAAGTAGTATAGTCCTTCGATGTGTCGTATCTCTTTCATTCCTGTACGTCCGGGCTCATCGTTGGCTGCCCAGTAGATATCCGGCTGCATATTGAAATCCTGACGGTAATAGTCTATGCTGTTTTCTTCGAGCATATCGCCTATATATTTACTCATCCAGTGGCAGGCTTCCGGATTTCCCAGATCGAACAGTAGGTAGGTGTCATTGTTGTGTTCGGGAATGTCGAGCATCCAGTCGGGGTGTTCTACTGCCCATTGGGTACCACGGATGACACGCTCGGGTTCGAACCAGACCATGAATTTAGCTCCTACTTTGTGTATTTCGTCGGCTACAGGACGAAGTCCTTTGGGGAAGCGCAATGTATCTACAGTCCAGTTACCGGCTGTGTTGGCCCAGGTCTTGCCATGTTCGAAGTCTGCAGCATCGGTGTTCCATCCGGCATCCAGCCAGAATACTTCGGGCTTCAATCCGAACTGTATGTAACGTTTCACCATGGCAATGGCATAATCGGCTGTCAGGCATGAGTATTCCGTACAAGGTGCGGGGTCCCGATAGTTGAATCCGCTGGAAAGAGGATATTCGGCAAATTTTCCGTTGATTTTCCGTGACTTGTGTGCCAGGACAAAACGGCGGAATTTATTGTGTCCTGCCATCCGGTCGATATTTTCCCAAAACATCAGACTGATACTTGGGGTACGAATTGTTTCCTGTGGACGTAAGTATAATTTCATGGTTTTCATTCCCGAAGCCATGGATATTGTACGATTATCTTGTGCGCATACATCTGCATACCAGGTGCCCGACCAGCCTACTCCTAATATGACTCCCTGTCCGGCAGGTGATTCAATGTTGAAGAAAGGAAGATAGTCCCCTTCTGAAGAGCGTCCTCCTTGTGGAGACATCTGTTTGGTTTCACCCGTTGCCAGAGTAACCGAACGTGGATGGAAATCATATTTGGAGATATGGTTTCCGTCTGCATAGTGTAACTTGAATTCTCCTTTAGAAGCGTATTGCATGGCAAGGTCCACTACTTTCACTTGTTCCAGAGTGGGAGAGTTGCTCGTACCTTTGTTGGTGAAGTTCAATACCCATTCGGCAGCCTGATAACTGGGATAGCCTTTTACGGTACATTCTACTTTCAGTCCGTTGGTAGGATTGTAGTAGGTAAAGAGATACTTTATCACATCCGCTTCTTCGGATTCTATCTTTTGCTGGGAATAGTCCCATTGGCGGATAAATTCTGCGGAAGGTTTCCCGTCACATATAAACGAGAACGGAGGTGTTTTTCCTTTAGCGAATTGTTTCTGAATCCATTTTTCGATTTCAGGAATGTGTTTGGAGATTTTAGCCGTCGTCTGACCCACGGCTATGATGCTCCACACACTCATAATCAGTAATGAGAACAGGAATTTCGATTCGATTTTCTTGAAATGTTTCATTAGAATATAGGTTTATGTGGTTTTTATTTTTCTCATTATTCCGATCAGATAGCACCATACAATGGCAAGTACTATGATTGCAGATAACTGACTGTGGAATGAATCGGTAATTACTCCTAAAATAGGCGGGAGGACGGCACCGCCAGATACACCGACGATAAGAAGTGCAGATACTTCGTTCGCTTTCTCGGGAACACGTTTCAAAGACAGAGAGAAGATGATGGAAAACAGATTGGCATATCCTATCCCGAAAACTGCTACACATCCGAGGATAAACCAGAGATTAGTGCTAATGGTCATCAGTATCAATCCTGCGAGAGCTATCCAGACGCTATAAATATAGAATTTACTTTCTGAATATTTCATCAGTAGGATACCACCCAAAAAGGCTCCTACAGTGCGGGCGAAGAAATACACACTATTTCCCATTCCTGCATCTGTCAGTGGTAGATCACAACGTTCCATCAGGAATTTAGGGAAAGTCATATTGATACCTACGTCTACACCTACCAGCACGAGAATACCGATAAAGAAAGCAAGAATGTATTTGTCTTTGAATAATTCAAGAGTGACTTTGAAAGAAATGTTCTTCCGTTCCTGTTGTTTTTCTTGTATAGGGGTAAGCCATAGCCATATCAAAGCGAGCAGTGACAGTCCGGCATAAACGGGGAATATCATTTTCCATCCGAAAAAACTACCAGTCACCCAAGCTGCCAGGATAGGACCCAGGAATGAACTGACTGCTTTGACAAATTGTCCTAGGGTTAATGTACCTGTCAACTTATCGTTTGCAACGACATCCGTTACTAATGGGTTGAGTGAAACTTGCAATAGAGTGTTACCGATACCTATCAAGGCAAATGCGATTAATATGGCGGTAAAGTCATATGCAACGAGTGGAAGGCACATAGCTAATACATGGAATGCGAAGCTAAGTAATACGGTTTTCTTGCGTCCGATGCGATTCATTAACATTCCGGTGGGAATAGAAAGCACCAGGAACCACAAGAAACAGGATAGAGAGATGAGATTAACCATCGTATCGGTGAGATGGCTGAAATCATTCTTCACATAGCTCGTGGTTATTCCGACAATGTCAACAAATCCCATAACGAAGAATCCGAACATGACGGAGAGCATTTTTACTATGGATATTTCTTTTTTCATTCGTGTACTTTTGATGATAAATTACTTGGTTGGTGGGCATATATATCCAGCACGGCGGATATATATGGCTAACATGGTGAATATATATGCCCAATACGGTGTATATATATCCCCACTAAATGGGGTGTATATACTTCTATTTTTGTACTAATACCCTGATTGATGAACGAGATAATTTAAGTTTTAGGTTATTCTCTTGCGTGTTGACCGTTTCTGTTGATTCTATAAGATTATCACCTTCCGGTAGGCGTCCTTCCATATATTTGTAGACATTGTATTCTCCATTGGCACCTTCTTTATCATTTTCCAACTGTATCATCTTGTCTTTGTCTGTAGCGTTGGAAAGTACATACGTCCATTTTCCCTCTGTGTTGAGAAAAGCACTTCCGGCTATCAACTCGTCGCCGAGATCCAATGGATATACTTCGTCGCCCTGGCGGACAAAACGTGTCAACAGACTATATGCATAGTATTGAGGACGTACCTCGTAGTCTTCCTTGATTTTGGAATATACATCTGGGTCTTCGGTATAAGCGGATTTTAGATATTTCCATAAACCGAGTTGCTGCATTTCCGAATAGGAGGCATTGCGGTTATAATATTGATCGATCAGACTCCAGTAGCTTACTCCGCAAGCACCGGCATTCAGATAGTTCAGAGCAACGCGGATTATCTGTACCCCTCGCGTATACGTGTCTATACCATATTGACGGGCACTTCCGTATCCAGGAAAACCGAATTCTCCAACAAAATGTCTTTTACCTCCTGCAGAAGCTATATTTTGACGTTCCCAATTTACGAGAGTCGAATTAGGGGTGTTGTAGTCAAACTTGTATACATGAGAGTTATACAGGTCGGCTTCATCGTTTGTGAAAGCGGAAACACAGGCAGCGATATATCCGGGTGTACCGTCTGTATTGTCAGAAAGGTTGAAGTGTACCTTACTGCGTATTCCATCTGCTTTAAACTTGGCATCCAGTGCTTTCACCATGGGGGCGTAGGTGTCCTGCCAACCCATGGTTTCAAAATCACCTTGCCACATGATGCGGCCGTAACCTGCTATATGACTGTCAGGTTCATTGAATGGAGTAATTTGATTGATACAGGTATAATGCTTTTCTTCAATCAGGTATTTCACCATTGTGGAGAAGTTTTCAGCAAATTCTTCATAGTTATCTATACCGGCAATCCAACCCGGATTAACGTTATAACTTCGTGCATCACACAAGAAATGCTTTTGACCATTGTTAATGCCTGATAGTAAGTCGATATTGGTAATGGCTCCCCATACGACTAATGTCACTCCGATATTATTCTCCTGGGCCAGATCCAATACTTTGTATACAGATTGCATTTCTTCCGAATCAAAAGTGAATTTGCTCATATCCGCGACATTAGGAGCGTTGTTGTCATTGGAGGGTTCCCACCATTGTGGCTGCATCATGATTCGGAATTGTTGTACTTTCATTTTCTTTACCCGTTGTACAACTATATTTTCCCAATCTTCAGCCTTTGAACCATCATTGCGGGTGATGTTTTGTGAGAAGAAGTGTGGATCCATCTCGACACCGATAGCATGAACCGGAGTTCCTGTTGAATTCCCTACTGCAACAGGATAATAGTTGCAAGCCGGGCAATCGTCATATTTGTTATAATCATCCGAGCAGGCGGACATTCCCCAAAGTGTGCAAACAATACTCAATAGAGTTTTACTGATATGTGTCATTTTCATTGCCATATTGATTAAATTTAGTAGGTTATTATTCAAAGCCTAATTCTGCCTCAATTGCCTGAATCAGAATGTGGATAACTTTGATGTGAATTTCTTGTATTCTGTCGGAATGTGCTGCTCGTGGCGCGCAGACTGCAATGTCTGCCAGTCGTGACAGTTCATTCTCTCCTTTTGAAGTCAGCGCTATCACTTTCATTCCATTGTTGTGTGCTTGTACGGCAGCTTTCAGTATGTTCTCGGAATGTCCGCTTGTGCTGATGGCCAATAATACATCTCCCTTACATCCCATAGCTTCTACATAGCGGGAGAAGATCTCGTTGAACGAAAAATCATTTCCCACACAGGTCATGTAAGCCGGGTCATTGATTGCAATTGCCGGTAGCGGGATGCGGTTGTTGCGGTAACGTCCGGTTAGTTCTTCTGCAAAGTGGGTGGCGTCACATAAAGAACCTCCATTACCACAGCTGATAATCTTATTTCCGGCTTTTAATGCTTCGGCGCAGGTAGAGGCTGCCTGTGAAATAATCCCGACTGTTGTTGTTTCCTCAAGAAAGCTCTCCAACGTTTGCCGAGCCTCTTCCAGTGTTGTTTCAATAAGCTCTTTCATAATAGTTAATCGGTTAAGTTAGCGGCTACAGAAAGAGCTGCATAATCTCCTATCTGCTCTCCCAAGGCGGCTGGTTTCACTTTACATACTCTGTTTGCACAGGATAATGCTTCCTGATCGATTATCTTTTGCATGATGGGTTCCATCATATTTTTATTCCGGGTATAGATGCCACCTATCACAATGACTTCCGGATTCAAGATATCGATCACCATGGATAATCCTTTTCCCAGATAAATAGCAGACGTCTCATATATGCTTTGGGCTAATTTATCACCTTTGGCAGCTTCTTCAGCCACTTTTCGGGCAGTAAGCTGATCTAGTTCCTGTAAGGTACACCATTCAACTTTCTGTCCGGTCTGCAATTTCTCCATCACATACATTTTGGAGAGTTGAGCAATACCTCCACCACTGGCAAATCCCTCAAAAGAGCCCTTTTTACCGTAACCTATCGGACCGAAATCCGACAGGCGGATATGTCCCAGTTCTCCGGCATTGTCATTGGTGCCCGTATACAGTTTGCCATTTAATATTAATCCTGCTCCCAGTCCCGTACCGAATGTGAGAAAGACCATATTCTTAGTTCCTTTTCCTGCTCCGAACTTCCATTCGGCTAAAGCACAGGCATTGGCATCATTGTGTAGATTGGTTTTAATGCCCGTCTTTTTTTCCACCATTGCCACAATGGGGATGTTGTCCCATCCCGGTAGGTTAGGGGGAGACATCACGATGCCTGTTTCACTGTTGAGAGGACCTCCGCAACAGATTCCAATCGCTTTTGTGTTAGTAGGGGTTAGCTGGTGGAGGTTCATCATCTTTTCGGTTTCACAGAGAATTCTGTCTATTGTTTCGTCGACTGTGGTCGTATCAAATTTCTTTTTGTCGATGATATGTAGCTCGTCGTTTTCTTTGATACCGTAGATGATGGCGCATTTGGTGCCTCCTACGTCAATTCCTAACAAGTTCTCTTTCATAACTATTATTTTTTAGCGTATAATCCGGTTTTTTGTAACAGCCGCTTGTATTCTTTCAAGTTGAAAGGTGCCTTGCCGTATAGGTAATGATTCATGAATTTCTGATTACCGATCTGGTATTGGATCAGATAGATTCCTTGACCGCTTTCTTCCGGTAGTGAGGCTATTCTGACCTTTTGATTGGCTGGAATACGGAAAGTGCTCTCATAGATTTTACGTCCCGAGGATGCATCTGTTACCGTTACATTACCACTTTGTACGTTGCGTGTGTCATTCGTTCCTATCAGTGGGTAATTTCCGCCTTCTGCATCATTGATTAGTACACAAACATCCTGTTGAACATTCTTGATGAAATAATATGCCATCTTCTTTGAATTGTAGTAGTCAACAATCGCATCAGAGATCACTGGCCATCCATCCCGCAGGTTCCACCAGACAATACCAGTCTTGTCGTCAAACTTCTTTCCACGCCACATTTCTATGAAATATTTCATAGCTTCTGCCTGTACGGATTGAGAAGCGAATATAAAATCATCCAGTTTGGAGGGAACTTCACCAAAAAGTAAACGTACCTGATTAATCATAAGATTATTGCGATCGAATGTCTTTCCCCATTCTGGGAATCTACGAACAGATTTGGTAACCCATTCATCATTCCATTCATGATTTTTTGTCCAGGGATATACGGCATCTTTTGTCATCATTTTCTGGAGACTTTCTAAATTAGGGCAGCCGTGATAGCCGATTTCACTGACAAAGCAGCAGGTAGCATCCGTATAGAATTTGTCTTTGTAATATCCTCTGGGACCCCATAAATGGTTTTCTGGTAAATATTGGTCAGCACTTCCTCTTTCATATACCGCTTGGCTGTAGTAAGGAGAGCTGGGAAGATAAGGGCGAGTAGGGTCAAACTCATAAATAACTGCCGGGAGGACCTTGCGGCTAACTACATCCTGATTTGGATTAATATTAAATGGTTGCAAAGACCAGCGCAGTGCACAATCGTCTTCATTATTTCCTGACCATAAAACGAGTGATGGATGATTGCGTAACTTGCATACAACGGAAATGGCCTCTTCTTCCAATGCTTGTGTAAATGAGCTGCGTTGAGGATAGAAAGTACATCCCATCGTAAAATCCTGCCATACCATAATGCCGTTTTCATCGCATAAATTAAAGAAATGATGATCTTCATACACGTTGCCACCCCAACAACGTATCATATTGCAGTTTAATTCTACAGCCATGCGGATAGATTCGTCTACGAAAGAATGATCCCGGCTATGGAGTGCATCCATGGGTATCCAATTGGTTCCGTGAATAAAAATAGGTTCTCCATTGACTATGAAACAGAATTTACCCGGATGATCCGGTGGGAGGTTGATGTCTGTAATGTCTAGTTGAATCGTGCGGAGGCCTACCCGTTTATTATCTGTTGATAAAATAGTGCCGTCAGAATCTACTAACTCTACTTTTGCATCATATAAAGCCGGTTCTCCATATCCTCTTGGCCACCATAAATCAGCATTCTTGATTTCCATTATATATCGGAATGCTGGGGAAACGACAACAGAGCTTCCTTTATATATTTCTTTCCCATGGCGACTTAATGTATATACGGCTTTCACTTTGTCGAACTTTTCGAAAGGTAGTTTTACTTGTACATCAGTATACAAACGTACATTTCTGGTAGCAGTGTCTACATTGGCGACCATATAGTGAACATCTGTGAGACGTGCCGGATTCAATACGCGTAATTCTACATCTCTCCACAAACCTGCACTGACTAATCGTGGCAGAATGTCCCATCCATAGGTGTGCGGAGCTTTTCTGATGAATACGGATTCTTCAGACGGGAAGTTTCCAATACTGAATGTCCCTAACAGATGTTTTTGTCCTTCAATAACAGATGAACGGAGTATCACTTGGAGTTGATTGCTTTCTCCTGCTTTTATTTCTTTAGTTACATTAAAAGCATGTTCAATCATCATATTTTCTGCTTTGCCAATGTGCTTTCCATTCAGCCATATATCGGCCAGACAGTCTATTCCGGCAAAGAAGAGTTGATATTGTTGTCCTGGTTTTAGTTGTGGCGCTACGAATGATTTGGAATAACACCATTGATAGCCTTCCCATTTGCGTAATTCATTTACATTACTGCCAATCATCGGATCTTTAATTAAGTTGGCAGCCATTAGGTCTAGTTCTACATTACCGGGGACTTGGGCTGATAGATGTTTCACTTCAGCTAGTTGCATGTCCTTGGGCGAAGTTATAGGTTCTTCAGGTTGCATCCAATAAGAGAGTTCCCATGTTCCATTTAAGGAGATGGAACTACCGGAATCGGCAAAAACACCACTTGTACAAGTGAGAAATATCAAAAATAGCAGTGTACTGATTTTATTCATTGTTAATAGATTTGATTGATGGTGTGACAAAGTAACTAGTGTTATATTTTTATAGTATTACATAACGGTCTCATTTTTGCTTCTTTATATACCTCTATTAAACCTCCTTTCTTTTGTTTCAATTAAAATGTGAGTTGATGTTTTCCTGACCTTAAATCTATCTTTTTACCATTATATTCTACTGTTGCATTCGTATTGACTGGGATCGTGACTTTGAGAATCACTTGTTCTCCTTTACGTTCCCATTCAGAACGAATGATTCCGTTTACAGATTTATATTCTGCTTTTACCCAGTCAAGACCTTTTACGAAATGAGGTTGGATAAGAATATGTTTGAATCCGGGTTTCTGTTCATCATAATTAATGCCTGCCAATATATTGTACATCCATGCATTAATGTCTCCAAGAAACATGTGATTTACGGAGGCATCTCTAAATTCAGGTGAAAGTATCCATGTTTCTGCTAGTGTAGTGAAACCTTGTTTTATCCAATTGCCCCAAGATGGAGCTTCTTCTTGTGCGGCCATCTGATATGCCAAGTCAGCATATCCATATTTGGAAAGCATCCGCAGGACTGTTTTACTGCCTAAAACTCCAAAATCGAGCAGGTTTTTATTGGCTTTTATCATCGTAGAAAGATTATCTGCAACCTGCTGTTCGTATTCTTTAGGAACGATTCCAAGGTATAAGGCAACTCCTTGTGCTGCTTGCGAACCATTGGCATAAATAGCTTTGGATGTGTCGAAGTATTTGTGATTGATAAGCAATTTCAATTCTTCTGCTTTCTTAGCATAACTACTACCATCTTTTCCAATGAGTTCTGCAAATTTAGCCATATACAGATTGTCTAAATAATAATAGCAGGTAGTGGTGAATTCTGTAGGGGTTTGTGTTTTATGGAATACCCAGTCACCAATTCCGTAAGTTACGGTTCCTTCCGCGTCCTCGCGTCCTGCGAGGTAGGCAAGGTATTTGGTGCATACAGGCCATAGTTTTTCGATGCTTCTTGTATCTCCATAGTAGTGGTAAATTGCCATTGGCACGATAAACATGGCAGCATCCCATACAGGACCTATCCAGTCATCATAGCCCCATCCGGAACTAGGAATGATTCCCGATATACGTCCTTCTTCATTTTGATTATCAATCATATCATCCAGCCATTTTTCATAGAAAGTAATACCATCGAAGTTTAATAATCCTAAATCCATTGTTATGTGTGCATCGGCAGTCCATCCATTTTTCTCTCGTTGGGGACAGTCAGTCGGGATACTCATCAGATTTGATAAATATGATTGATTAGCAGCTTTCCATATTTTATTTAATAGTTCATTTGAACAACTGAATTTACCAACAGGAGGAACAGCCGTATGTATGAATTGAGCGGTTAAGCTCTCTTTAGTAAGTTTTACAGGACGATCTGAACGAACTTCTACATATTGAAATCCATGATATGTAAAATCTGGAGTGAATGTACCTTGTTTTCCGTCCAATATATAAGTGTCTGTTTGAAAAGCGAGGCCAGGTAATGGTTTGTAGTAAATATCTAAGTTGCGCATTTCCAAGCGTCCGTTATCTTTTAGCAATTCGCCGTGTTGCATACTGACTTTAGTGCCTTTCTTGCCATTGATAGAAAGAGTACAGACCCCTGACATATTAACTCCAAAATCGTATACATAGACTGTATCACCAAAAGAACGCATATTGATTGGAGTGATAAATTGTTCCGTTTCAATAGCAGGCATGTTTTGTGATACTAGTAGGGGAGAAGGGGCAGCCACCTGAATTGCATTTGTCCATTTAGAGTCATCAAAACCCGGTTTGTCCCATCCAGCAATTGCAAGACATGCATCATAGGTATCACCACTATAAATATTGTTTTGTATATAAGGACCGATACTCGTTTTCCAAGTAGAATCTGAATGGATGGTTTGCTTTTCTCCATTTTTATATAATATCTCCATTTCGCAGATCATTCTTGGGCGGTTACGCCAGCGGGCTTGCTCATAGCTCCATGTTGCTACAGGGGCCGATTCGTTGTAGAATCCGTTCCCAAGTATTGCAGATAGTACGTTCTCTCCTTTGAGCAGTTGTGAAGTGACGTCGTATGTGTTATACAGATTTCTTTTATCATAATGAGTAAAACCCGGATTGAGATGTGATGATGTTATTGATTTACCATTTAATGTCATTTTATAATATGCAGCGGCACTTACATATAATCTTGCTTGTTGTATATCATCTTGAGCGATAAACGACTTGCGCAACATGGGCGCTGGCGTATAATCTTTATCATGATTATCAGTAATCCATACTCCTGTCCAGTCACTTTGGTTGAGTTGAGCTGTTTCAAAACTGGATATAGGAGAGATAATCTTATGTTCCTTTGTTTTATCCCATGCTATTACTTGCCAGTAATAACGAGTTCTGGATTTCAATTTTTCTGATCCTTGATAGGTCGCATGAGGAGTATCAGAGTAAATAGTGTCAGATTGCCAGCTATTATCGGATGAGTTTCTCAAATCTTGTTCCCGGGTGGCGATATATAGCTGATAGCTGTCTTGAGAAAACTCTGTTGCATCTTCATTATTGGTTGTGTAATTCCAAGTAAAACGCGGTGCTGGTGAATCAATGCCAATTGGAGAAATTTGATATTCACATCGCATATTTTCAATATCAATGTTGTTACTGCTGCATGCCCATACTAGAAGTCCTAATAGAGCCAGCATGTATTTTTCATTTTTAATTTGGAACTTCATAATTCTGTATCTTTATGTTAATAATTAGAGGGCTATTTTCTTTATTGTTACATTTGTTAATTTGATATCATTATTTATTTTCACTAAACCGGTTAAGTGATTGAAGAAAAAATGTAAAATCATGACTAGGGTAATGAACATGGCAGGACAAGTGTTTCTACTTCTCTTTTTTCGGTCGAATTTTCCAAGCGATATTTGATATCGCCAAGTAGAATCCTTACGGCATTCTTACCGATCTCTTCTATTGGCATTCTTGCGATGTTCATATTAGGTGCTAAGACACGGAATGCTGATACTCCATGAATACAAGCCAATTCATATCCTTTATTTATATTGATTCCTTTTTCATAAAAGTAACGGAATGCTTCCAGAGCCAAAATATGGGTTGTGAAGAAGAACCCATCTACATCAGGTATTTTGCTGAATATTTGATCAAGAGTCTTGAAAACATTCTTCTCATAATCAACAAAGGTCACCTCTCCATATAGATCAGGATCAACGGGTAGGTTGGCTTCAATTAAAGCTCTTGCATACCCTTCTCGTCTCATATTCATTGTGCGGAGATGAGGATTCGTGGTAATAATAGCTATTTTAGATGATCCGTTATCGATCATTTTCTTTACTAACTCGTAGCTACTGCCTTCATTGTCAATAATGATGTAGTTTGTCTGCATCTCAGGAAAGTAGCGGTCAAATAAGACTAATGGATAGCCTTCTTTGACTAGATTCTGTATTTCAATTTTAGAAACTTTTGTGGGGGCTACTATAATTCCATCCACCTGTTTCGCTTTGAATAACCGGATCATTCTGTTTTCTCTTTCTATTTCAGATTCAGAGCTACAAATCATTAATGAATAGCCTTGTGTTTCCGCTTCCTTTTCTATAGAACGGGCAACTTTGGAGTAAAAAGAGTCTGTAATATCCGGTATGATTAATCCGATTGTGCCTGATATACCCGTATTTAGGCTTCTGGCTAATAAATTAGGCTGGTAATTCAACTGTTTGGCGCATTGAAAGACTTTTTCTTGTGTAGCAAGACTAATACCTTTTTCATCCCCCTTACCAGAAAGTACCCAAGAGATTGTTGTCTTGGATAATTTTAAGGTTTCTGCTATGTCTTTAAGGGATGTTTTCATAAACAGTATCTATTTAATCGGTTAAGTGATGGCAAATATATGAAAAAATATCTCATTATATAATAGTTGAGTAATATTTAACTAAATATTATTTTTTGATATAATAATTTGCAATTTAAAAATAACATAGAAATAAGGTGTAAACCAAAGAAAGTAACTATATTTGTATCATTCAAACGAAAGATATATGAAAGTAAAGAAAATTAGTGCGGCTAACGTGGAGGCTTGTTCGCTTCCTAAACTATTCGATGAAGAAAAAATAGATTTTCAGTCGATTCAGTGTGTCAATTGGGCTGAATATCCTTACAAACCTAAAGTGAATTTTCGAATTGCTCACACACAGAACTCGATTTTGCTACATTTTAAAGTGAAAGAGGAGAGTGTACGTGCCAAGTATGGAAAAGATAACGGTTCTGTATGGACTGACTCCTGCGTGGAATTCTTTTCCATACCTGCAGGCGACGGGATCTATTATAATATAGAATGCAATTGCATCGGAACTATTCTGGTGGGTGCCGGACCTGTGCGTAACAACCGCGAACATGCACCGAAAGAGGTGACTGCTCTTGTACAACGCTGGTCTAGTCTGGGTAATCAGCCTTTTGCTGAACGCATCGGTGAAACGGACTGGGAAGTGGCCCTTATTATTCCGTATTCTGTGTTCTTTAAGCACCAGATTGATTCGCTCGACGGAAAGGAGATAAAAGCTAATTTCTATAAATGTGGCGATGAATTGCAGACCCCTCATTTCCTTTCATGGAATCCGATACAGATTGAACAGCCGGATTTCCACCGCCCTGATTTCTTCGGAACGTTGGAGTTTGAATAGTGAATTGAATCTTTGAATTTGAATATAAAAAAGAAGGTTGATACTTGAAAAAGTATCAACCTTCTTTATATGGACTCACTTTGTTTATTTCACAATCCCTCTTTCCGAGTTCTTCACGAAATTTACAATATTCTCGATCTCCTCACTCATAGGAACCTGATCGATGATCTTCTGTACAGCATCCTGAACGCTAAAATTACCCTGATAAATCAAACGGTATGCATTAGCGATGTGACGAAGGATTCTTTCCGATGTATTGTGATGTTGAGAAAGAACTACGGCGTTTACACCGTGATATGCTACCGGATTTCCTGACATGATAACGTACGGAGGTACATCTTTAGATATACGGCATCCGCTCTGTATCAGTGTCCAGCTACCTATATGGCAATACTGGTGCAAGGTGACATTTCCACTTAGGATAACGCAATCATCCAACGTACATTCTCCTGCAATAGTGGTGCCGATACCTACCACACAGTTATTGTTGATTTGTACGTCATGGCAAAGATGTACTTTATCCATCAGGTAGTTTCCGTTTCCGATTTTGGTAGCATTGCCGGCAAATGTAGCGCGGCTGATTACTACATTCTCACGAATATCGTTATTATCTCCGATAATCAGGCTGCTTTCTTCTCCAGTATAGTGGAAATCTTGTGGTTCCGCTCCGAGGACAGCATTCTGATGTACCTTGTTTCCTTTTCCCATTTTAGTACCTTGCAGGATACTAGCGTAAGACATGATGACGCAATCATCCCCGATCTCTACATTCTTTTCAATGTAGGCAAAAGGCAGAACGGTTACATTCTTGCCCAGCTTTGCTTCGGGATCTACGTAAGCTAACGGACTAATCATAATAGTATAAGTTTAAAGTTATTCTTCTCTTCCACCACCCAGTGCCTGGTAAAGGCTTACTACAGCCTGCATCCGATCAAAGCAATCAGAAACCTGTGAAATTTGTGCGCTCAAGTAAGCCTGCTGTGCAGACAATACTTCCAGGTAGGTTGAAGTCCCTAAGTTAAACAATTCTTTTGTATCTTCCGAAGCTTTTTTGGCAGATTCTACTTGCATTTGACGAGATTCTACCTTTTCACTCGTCTTTTGGTATAAACTTAGCGCATTGCTGACTTCACTACCGGCATTCAACAAGGCCTGCTGGAAAGATAATTTCGCTTGTTCTTCCTGCGCTTTGGCAGCTTTCAGACGAGCAATGTTTTGTCCCCGGTAGAACAAAGGCTGTGTCAGCGAACCAATGGCAGAAGCCAACAACTTACCCGGATTTATAATCGCACTTCCGGCGCTGTTTGTCCATCCCGCAGAGCCGCTGAGCGTGATTTGCGGATAGAATGAAGCACGTGCCGAATTTGTATTGTAATAACAACTTGCCAATGACATTTCGGCTGCTTTCACGTCCGGGCGGTTGGATAGCAATTGAATAGGTATACCTGCGGAAAGTTCCGTTGGAAGTACTTGTGTTTCCAATACACCATGTTTGATGGCATGAGGAGCTTCTCCGAGGAAAGTGGATAGGGCATTTTCTGTCTCACGGATGCTTTGTTCAATGTCGGGAATAGTGGCAAGTACTTGCGCATAGGCAGCCTTGCTCTGTTCTACGCCTGCCGAATTGATATTGTACATAGCAGAGTTTTTCATTGCTTCCATTGTCTCGGCATTCTTTTTCAGAATTTCAGCCGTGGCTTTGGTTATTTCCAGTTGGCGGTCCAACATCATTAATGTATAATACATATTGGCGATGTTAGAGACAACTTGTGTTTGTACTGCCTGGCGGTAAGCTTTCATTTGCTTCAGTGTAACTTGCGCATTTCGTTTCGAGTTCAGCAACTGACCGAATAAATCGATTTGCCAACTGGCTGTGACAGGTAATGAATAAGTTTTTGTAGCTGCATTCTTGTCAAAGCTGCTGATCGTTCCTTGCGGAGACAATCCTAATGACGGGGCATAAGCCAGGCGTGCCGACATGAGGGATGCTTCTGCTGCTTTCACATTTTGAGCGGCGGACAAGAGGTCCGTATTTTGTTTCAGTCCCGTTTCGATGAGAGACTGGAGTTGCGGGTCGGTGAAGACTTCTCTCCACGGCAGATTACCGAAGTTGGCTGTATCCGAAACCAGTGTATCATTATCCGCTACCGGATCGCGATACAGGCCGGAAGTAGTGATGTCTTCGGGTCTGTCATACGACTTATAGATGTGGCAGCTGCTCAAGAGAGCAGTTGCGCACAACATATATAGAATCTGTTTCTTCATATCGAATTTCATTATTTAGCGTATTGTTCAATCTCTGTTACGGCATCTGTATTGTCGATATCTTCCCATTCCATCGGTTTAACTTTCTCTTGCAGATACTGGAAGATAACAAACAAGACAGGAACGATGAAAATTTGGCAAATCATACCGATTAACATACCACCGATAGAAGCAGTACCTAGTGTACGGTTACCGTGGGCACCTACACCGAAGGCAAACATCAACGGAAGCAAACCGACTACCATAGCCAATGATGTCATCAAAATCGGGCGGAGACGTGCACCGGCACCCAATACAGCTGCCCAAGTGATACTCATACCCATCTTACGACGGTCGAGGGCGAACTCTACAATCAGGATGGCGTTCTTCGCCAACAGACCCATCAACATGATTAACGCGATCTGCATATAGATATTATTGGACATCGTACCCAGAATCATCTTCAATGCCGAAATATTACCGATAGCACTTACACCGTTCACAAACAGGAAGCTTCCTAACAGACCGAACGGAACGGATAACAATACAGCCAGCGGAAGAATGTAACTTTCGTACTGTGCACTCAATAATAAGTAAACGAATACGAAACAGAGCACAAAAATCAGGCCGGTAGCACTTCCGCTACTTTGAGCCTCTTCACGCGCCATACCTCCTAATTCATACGTATAACCGGTAGGCAGGTTTTCTTGGGCAACTTGGGCGAGGGCAGTCAATGCCTGACCGGATGTATAACCACTTGCCGGAGCTACCATTACTTTCATAGAGGTATAAAGGTTGAAACGGCTGATAATATCCGGACCATATACTTTCTCCACAGAGATGAACTGGGCAATCGGGGCCATCTCACCTGCACTATTACGCACCTTGATATTCTTCAAAGATTCCAAGTTTTTGCGTGACAATGGATCTGACTGAATCATAACACGATACATCTTACCGAAACGGTTGAAGTTGGATGCATATAAACCTCCGTAATATCCTTGCATAGTAGTGAGGATATCGCTCGGGCTGATACCTGCTTTTTTACAAGCTGCTGCATCGATGTCGATCATGTATTGCGGGAAATTCGGGTTGAAGGAAGTCTTTGCCGAATTGATTTCCGGACGTGCTTCCAGTGCTGCCGTATAATCATTAACCACATCGAAGAATTTGTTCAGGTCACCACCGGTCTTATCTTGCATATTTACCTCAATATCCGTAGATGCCGAGTAACCCGGGATCATAGGAGGAGCGAAGAACAATACCTGTGCTTCTTTGATAATCTTTTGTGCACGCATATATAAGGAACCGACTACAACGTCTGAATTCTGTATCATGGAACGTTCGTCCCAGTCTTTCAGTTTGATGATGAAAGAACCGTATGACGGTCCCTGGCCACCGATAAAGCTGAATCCGGAAATCATGGTACGTGACAATACCGCAGGATCGGAAGCGATCAGACTGTCTACACGTGCCAGGATTTTTTCAGAACGGTCTTGGGAAGTACCCGGAGGCAATGTCACTGCTCCCATCAGCGTTCCGGTATCTTCATTAGGCACCATACCTGTCGGAGTGGTGTTCATGAAGAATACAAGTATCGCAATGGAAGCGACAACTAATCCCATAGACAACCATTTCTTCTGGATAAAGAACAATACTCGTTTCTTATAACGTTTCAGGATTGATTCGTATGTATCGTTGAATCTGTTTTTAAACTTCTTCGTACTCATTCCGATCAGTGCCAGAATACTAAGCACTACGAAAATTGCAGTAACTATCGGATTGATACTGAACAAACCAAAGATCATGCCGAGAATGGCAATAAGCGTGAAAGTAAGTGTAATTCCCGGATGCAACATCTTTCCGATAGCCTCGGTATATCTGTTGATCATGGTTGTATGGGCTGTCGTATAGGCTACTTTCATACGTTCTTTCAATGTGGAGTCTTCCGTAGTTCCATCTTCTTTTTTGTGAGGTTTCAGAAGAACAGCACACAAAGCCGGACTCAAAGTCAATGCGTTCAATGCGGACAGACCGATAGCGATAGCCATAGTCATACCGAACTGACGATAGAATGTTCCTGCTGTACCTCCCATGAAACTTACCGGAACGAATACGGCCATCATGACCAGCGTAATAGATACGATAGCACCACCCAATTCATTCATAGCATCGATAGAAGCCAGACGGGCAGATGTATAACCTTGGTCAAGCTTGGCATGCACACCCTCGACGACCACAATCGCGTCGTCGACCACAATCGCAATAGCAAGCACGAGCGCACATAATGTCAACAAGTTCAAACTGAATCCTACCAGAGACAGGATGAAGAAAGTACCGATCAGAGCTACCGGAATGGCGATAGTCGGAATCAATGTGGAACGTAAATCCTGCAAGAAGATATACACTACGATAAACACCAGGATAAATGCTTCGATCAACGTCTTCAACACTTCATGGATAGAAGCGAAAAGGAAGTCGTTGGCATTCATGGAGATGTTCAGCTTCAATCCGGTAGGCAACGTTTTTGATGCTTCATCCAGCAATGCTTCAATATCACTGATGGTCTGTGTCGCATTGGTTCCTGCCATCTGGTATACGATACAAGTCACAGACTTGTGCCCGTCTACCCGGTTGGTAAAGTTATATCCCAAGCGGTCCAGCTGAATTTCTGCTATATCTTTCAGACGGAGTACTTCACCGTCAGGAAGAGATTTGATAACGATATTTTCAAACTCTTCAGGCTGTTGCAAGCGTCCTTTATAACGGATGGTGTATTGGAAAGTCTGGTTACTGCGTTCACCGAACTGTCCTGGAGCAGCTTCGACATTCTGTTCTGCCAGAGCAGCGGAAACATCACCGGGAACGAGCTTGTATTGTGCCATGACGTCCGGCCGTAACCAGATACGCATAGAATAATCCTGACCCAAAACGTTGGCGTCACCCACACCCTGTACACGTTGAACTTGAGGAATCAGGTTGATCTTAGCATAGTTTTCAATAAACGATTCGCTATATGTATCTGTCTCATCATAGAGAGAGAATACTACCAGCATGGAAGTCTGGCGTTTTTGAGTGGTTACACCGACTCTAGTTACTTCGGCAGGCAGCAGACCTTGTGCCATAGAGACACGGTTTTGCACATTGACGGCAGCCATGTCCGGGTCTGTTCCTTGTTTGAAATATATGGATATATCACCGGAACCCGTGTTTGACGCAGTTGAGGTCATATACATCATGTTTTCTACACCGTTGATTTGTTCCTCCAACGGAGCAATCACGGAATTCAATACGGTCGATGCACTGGCTCCCGTATAGGTGGCTCTTACCGAAACGGTAGGAGGCGCGATGTCCGGATACTGCGTGATAGGCAGTGTCGCCAATCCGATAGCCCCCAGGATGACTATCAGGATAGAAATAACGGTTGATAGTACCGGACGGTTAATAAATCTATCTAATTTCATAATGATTATCTGATTATTAGTTGAAGGCTGTGGCTAAATTACCGTCGTGTTGGTCTTTCAAATGTTGTTGATAGTTTGCTTCTTTTTGCGCCGGTGTGATAGGCTGAACCTTCTGACCGTCTTTCAGGTTTTGTACTCCTTCGATTACGATTTTATCTCCTGAATTCAAACCGGAAGTAACCAAGTACTCTTTTCCGTTATCCAGATTGAAGATTTTGATTTCTGTATATTTTACCGTGTTGTCCGGTTGCAAAACATAAACGAACTTCTTATCCTGGATTTCTACTGTTGCAGACTGCGGTATAGTGATTACATTCTCCATGGTATAAGGAATCAGAACGTTTGCAGTACCTCCGCTACGCAATACATGTTCCTTATTCGGGAAGATAGCACGGATGCTTACCGAACCGGTAGATTGGTCGATAACACCTGTGATAGCATCTACTTTACCCTCTATATCGTATGTGGAACCATCAATTAATTGCAGTTTGATAGTCGGTATTTTGCTGATTTCTTCTTTGATAGTGCTACCGGACTTGGTCATTGCCAGCAATTCCTTTTCTGTCATTGAGAAGTATACATATACTTCGTCAATCTCGGAAACAGTAGTCATCGGTGTAGCGATAGAAGGACTTACCAATGCTCCTACACGATAAGGGATATTGTTGATAACGCCATCTGACGGACTTTTAACCTGTGTGAATGACAAGTTCTGTTGAGCAGTGGTCAGTTGTGCTTTTGCTTGTGCCAATTGGGCTTTGGTCTGTGCCAGGGAATTTTCTGCCATTGCCAGGTCATAGTCACTGATGATTTGCTTTTTGTTCAACTCTTTCTTATTGTCATACGTCATCTGTTGAGTACTCACTGCTGCTTCTGCTGTAGCCACTGCTGCTTTGGCAGTGCGTACAGCTGCTTCGTATTGAGTCGGATCAACAATGAACAACACTTGTCCTTTACGGACAGTTGCTCCTTCGTCTACACAGAGTTTCGTGATGAAGCCCGATACTTGGGGGCGGATTTCTACATCTTGTTTTCCTTTAATTGTAGCCGGATAGGCAGTTGTTAAATTAGCAGTCGTTTTTTGTAACTCTTGTACTGCATATTCAGGAACCTTTCCTGTGTCATTGCCCTTATTGCCACAACTAGACAAGAGGGCTACGCAAAATGCAAATAAAACAATTCTACTTTTCATACTTATAAATATCTGTTTTTTAATTTAATGCGTTTGTTGCCAGTGTGCTGTTCATCCATATAGATAAGGGGGTTAAGGAAGAAAAACCGGAAACTAAATTCCTTAATTTAGTTTCCGGTTGCAAAAGTACTTTAAATTCGGTATTCTTGTTCTCTGATACCGTGTTTTTTAACTATGTTTTTTACTTTATTTTATGATATACAGGAGTCATAATAAAACTTAACTCATAATCCTGATAAGGAAGACGATATTTTTCCAGTGCAATAGCTCCCCAGCTGTTGACACAGGCAAGTCCGGTTTGTGCCTTGTCGATACAGAAGTTGGTGAAGTCTGCCTTTTCTACTTCCGGTGAGTGACGCTGGTCTTTGCCGTCGCCGTCATCCAATGACTCGATGGTGTAATTCAGGGCAGAAGCGGAGAAAGGAGCACTCGATACGAATTGCAGTCCGTTGCCACTGATGTTCAGAAGTCTCCACCAGCGGATATCCGTTTTTGTTCCGGTTTCCTGCGGGCGGATGTAAGGATAGAATTGTTCTTCCACTGTCTGGCGATATTTACCTAACATGGCCGCGTGGTTGCGGTCGGCGTAGTTTTCTTCCGGACCACGGCCGTAATATTCTATCTCGTTGAAGTTGACCGGCATACGCATTTGCATACCGAAACGGAACATGTCAGAAACTTTCTTGCTCTTGTCTGCCGCCATCTTTTGGGTAACTTTCACTGCTCCCTTGTTGTTAATGGTGTAAGTCAGTGATAATGTTCCGCCAATCGACTTCATATCATATTCGGCACGAACTACTGCCTGATCGTTTTCAATAGCATGTTTCAGAGAAGTCAGTTTTAGTTCAGGATTCTTCCAGGCGGCATATTTGCGTTGCAGTCCGGCTCCGAAGTCATTGTCGGTCGGTGCGCGCCAGAAGTTAGGAGTCAGTGCGCTGCCATCTTCCATCAGTTGCATGCCGTTGACGTCGTAACGGCAGAGGTAACCATTGTGTTTGTTGAAATCCATAGAGAAGTTTTCACCTTTCACAATCAGGAAGTTGCGGTCGTTGTCCAAAATAGTGGGCACGATGACCGGAAGGTTAGATGCCTGTTGGTTTTCCAGCTTTAGTTCCGGTGCTTTGTAGTCACGGATGCTTAGTTGGTCGTAAGCGATGGTAGCTCCTGCCGGCAGCAGTGTTTCGGCGGCTTTCAGTTTGTAGCTCACGTTGAGCAGCAGTTCTTTGCAAGGACAGATGTTCTTTGTGTCAAATGGAATTTGCACTTTCACAGTTTGTTGGGGCGCTACTTTCAGGTCGGATACGATGCCTGTTTGCACTACTTCTCCGTTTGCCAGTAATTGCCATTCCATGTAATAAGCAGATAAGTCGCGGAAGAAATACTCGTTGAAGATGTTGATTTCGCCTTTGGCAAGATCAGCAGGAGTCGTCCATATATCCTGATAGAAATAAGCTACTTCGTATGCATGCGGATTGGGTACGCGGTCGGGGCTAATCAAACCGTTGTCGTTGAAGTTATTATCCGAAGCGTCGTATTTGTTGAAGTCGCCGCCATAGCCGTAGATGCTTACTCCGTCTTTGTTTTTCCAGTGGCAGGACTGGTCTACGAAGTCCCAGATAAATCCGCCCTGATATTTCGGATATTTGCGGATGATGTCCCAGTATTCTTTGAATCCGCCTTCGGAGTTACCCATAGCGTGTGCGTATTCACATTGGATTAACGGCTTTTGGATATTGCCTTCGCTATATTTGATACAAGCGTTGTAGTCATAGTACATTGGGCAAAAAATATCGGTGAATTCGCTGGTTCCTGCTTGTTCGTACTGTACGGCACGTGTCTTGTCTTCATTCTTGATCCAGGTGTAGCATTTTTCAAAGTTCGGTCCCATGCCGGCTTCGTTACCCAGTGACCAGAAGATGATGGACGGATGGTTGTATCCGCGTTGTACGTTGCGTTGGTTGCGTTCCATGTGAGCTTTGGCGTAACTTGGGTTCTTTGCCAGTGTCTGGTCGCCGTAACCCATTCCGTGAGATTCTACGTTTGCCTCGGCTACTACATACAGACCGTATTGGTCGCACAGGTCATACCAACGGTTGTCGTCTGGGTAATGGCAGGTACGCACGGCGTTGATATTGAGTTCTTTCATCACTTTGATATCTTGCAGCATACGTTCGGTAGAAACCACATAACCGCCGTCCGGGTCCATTTCGTGACGGTCGGCTCCTTTGAAGAGTACCGGTTGTCCGTTTACGAGTATCTGTCCGCCTTTCAATTCAATCTTGCGGAAACCTACTTTAACAGGGATTACTTCTACTACGTTGTTGCCGTTTTTCAGTGTAGCGGTCAGTGTGTAGAGATTAGGCGTTTCAGCAGTCCATTTCGCCGGATTGGAGACGGATAGGGTTGTGTTTAATTTGCCCGAACCTTTCAGGTCGGCAGTCGCTACGCTGTTGCCTTGAGCATCTGTCAAGTTTAAAGCTACTGTGCCGCTTCCTTTCAGGTCAACGGCTATATTCAATGTACCGTCTTTATATTGGCTGTCCAAATCGGGAGTGATGCGAATATCCTGGATGTATTTCTTGTCGCGTGCGTAAAGATAACAGTCGCGTCCTACGCCGGAGTAGCGGAAGAAGTCCTGATCTTCCAGATAGCTGCCGTCGCACCAGCGGAAAACTTGAAAGGCGATGACGTTCTTACCCGGTTTCAGGTAGTTAGTCAGGTTGAATTCAGCTTCCAGTTTGCTGTCTTCGCTATATCCTACGTAGCGTCCGTTCACCCAAAGGTACATATTGGACGTTACCGAGCCGAAATGTGCGAAAATTTCTTTGCCTTTCCAGTCGGCAGGAAGGATGATTTCTTTGCGGTAAGAGCCTACGTGGTTGTTTTCTGTCGGCACTAGCGGAGGGTTGTTTTTGAATTGACTTCTCCAAGCATATCCTACGTTGACATAGATAGGGTCACCGTAGCCGTTCAACTCCCAAACGCCGGGAACTTGAAGGTCATCCCAACCTTTGTCGTTGAAATTAGTCTGATAAAAGTCGGTCGGGCGTGCGTCTGCGTGTCTCACCCAGTTGAATTTCCAAAGACCGTTCAGGGTCATGAAATTCGCGGAATTTTCTTTAATGCCGGCTTTAGCTTCATCAGCCGATGCGAAAGCAAAGTAATTAGTGTGCATAGCGGAACGGTTTACGGAATTCACTTCCGGATCTTTCCACTCGTTGAAGCTTTGCGCTTGAATTGCTGTCAGTCCCAATGCAGCCAAGCAGCAAGAGAGTAGTTGTTTCTTCATGGGTTTTTTGTATTAGGTTTGAATTTCGGGAGTCAAAGATAGGGAATATTTTATTCAGTGAAGGGCACAAATCATTCAATTAAGGCTAGTTTTTAATAAATTAGCTAGAAAATAGAGTATTTTACTTACTCTAATCAGTAAAAACGTGAGATACAGTTTTCCTCCGCGATGGAAAAGGTATCTCACGTTAATAAAGTTTGGCTGTTACATTAGTCAGCTCTTATACGCTGTTTGTACGTAGACTTGCGTATAGCTACTACATATATAGATATGATTCATACGTTATGCTGCAGGATCCGGAGCCTCACCGCTACCGCCTTCGTCCGGATTTTCCGGTTTATTTCCCCCTCCATTTCCGGAAGAGGTGCCGCCGTTTCCTTCCGTCTTGTAAATACTTACATTATCCAGCATATCCTTAAATTTATATCCCGGCGTAAATACAATTTTCACTCGACGAACGGTATCGGCATCTACATCTACATCTTTTATTAGGTGAGGAGATTCATATTTAAAATCTTAATTTAACTCCGGCATTCATGACGAAACCGTCAAGCGGTGCATAAATATCCCTGAATATAGGATTGGATATACTGCCTGTGTATATCGTGTCAAAACGGGTTTGGCGTCTATCCGTGAAGTTTTCAAAGTTGGCATATAAAGAAAACATTTCCCATATTTTCTCAATCATAAAGCCGCATACCACATACTGTTTCCCTTTCAGTCCGTCTCCTAATTTCTGCGGACTAAAGTAATATGCCTCTAAACCAATTTTCCATTTGTCCTCTACCTCATACATCAAAATGCTGTTCAACCGGTGTTTGGGAGTTAATATATTTTCTTGTCTTATACCGTTTTCTTTCGTGCCGGTATCGGTAAATGTATATCCTAAATATAGATGGAAATCTTTATATCCGATTTTTACATTCGTTTCTCCGCCTTTGCTATCTGTATGGCCGGTTATGTTGTTGAGTCTGTACAGACCGTCTGTTGTTGATTGTAGCAGGAGGGGATTGTCGAGATAGGTATAAAAGAATAATTGGTTGATGCTGAATGTAATGTTGCCGTCACAGAAGGAAGTCACATAATTAAAGTCTATGTTTAACCCGTAACTTCTTTCCAGTTTATTCTTATCCTTGTCGATTGGTAATACATGCTGGTATTGAAGCCTTTCGCTATCTTCTGTAAAGATAGTAGGTGTTTTATAGCCAAACCCTCCTCCGAGCCGGGAGGAAAAATTGTCAGTAATCTTGAAGTGGGCGGAGACGCGCGGAAGTATGGCAGTTCCATAATCAGGAACATAATCCGTTCGTAATCCTGTTTCCAGGTTAAGCCATTCTGTCGCTTCCCAGTTGTTCTGTACGAAAGCTCCCAGTATTGTTTGGTTATAGTCCCTTGGTTGAAAATCGGTCAGTTTGTTTTCATCAAATTTGTCCGTCCACAAATTCAGTCCGGCTACCCATTCTGTTTTTTGATTCGTATGTGTGTATGATAGTTCGCTGAATGTAGATACTTGAACACCTTCGAAAGAATAGCTTGGTACGCCTATGTTTCTTTTGAAATAAGTGACACTATTTTTAAAGTCCAATCTGTCTTTTTCATTAAATCTGTGCCCGAAGGTTAATTGGGTAGAATGTCTTTGTGTCTTATTCTTCTCGAAATAAGAGTGGGTGTCGTCTCCTTTTCCTTTTATATATTCAATATCTCCTCCCAAGCGGTCCTCGAACATGGCATTAAGCCCTATGCTTATCTGCGTGTGTTCCGTTAAATAGAGGAATAATTTAGGATTAAAGACATACCTGTCAAACTGGGGGATTGCCGTGAAACCGGTATCCGAAGGGTCATAAACCCAATTCCTATTATAAGAAGCGAAGATTGTTGTACCGACCTTGTTGAATCGTTGCCCGTAAAAACCGCTTACGTCCAAGCCTTTGCCTGATGTCCCGTTGAGATGCAGGCTTAAGTCTCTCTTCTCTTCGGGAGTTTTTGAGATGAGGTTGATTAATCCGGCTATTGCTCCGCCGCCGTATAGGGTAGATGTAGAGCCTTTGATAATTTCAACCTGCTTCAAGTCGAGGGGAGGAGTTTGTAATAGTCCCAGTCCGCTTGCCGCACCTGCAAAAACGGGGAATCCGTCCTTCAATATCTGCGTATATCTGCCGTCTAAACCCTGTATGCGTATAGCTGCGTTTCCTGATGTTGCAGAGGTTTGTTGTGTAATGATACCTGTACTTTCGTTCAGCAACATACGGATATCTCCCGGCTTCATACTTCCTTTTTCTCCAAGCTCTTCACTGGAGATGAATTCAACCCTGGTAGGTATATTTTGGATGCTTCGTGTTCCTCTGGTCGATGAAATAATTACTTCTTCCAGTATTTCTTCATCTTGCTCTAAGAAAATCTCCACCGGAGCTGTTGAAGAGAGGGGGAACGAAAATGATTTTGTTTCAGACTCATACCCTAGATAACTGAATGTAATATGTTGCACTCCGTTTGGTATGTTTGATATAGTGATTATTCCGTTCTCATCCGAACTGGCTCCATTGGTTGTTTTGTTAAGAACAGCGTTTACGCCAATCAATATCTCTTTGTTTTTTCCGTCTTTAACGATTGCTTTAAATGTGTTTTGCGCCCATGCGTTTTGCACCAGCAATGTAACTATTGCTAGTGTTATAATTCTTATGTTCATATTTTTATTATTGATAATTTACCGTTGCACATTTATTCACAGTATGAATAAATACGCAGCAAACCTACGGCGAAGTATAATCTTCGCCGTCGTGAATTAAATAAATAGTTATATCTCCATTGAAGAGATATTCTTGAATAAATGATTAAAGACTCATTATCTTGGGTGGTTGCCAGATAGAAGATGAGAACTGCGGAATCAGTTTCTCCTTGTAAAACGAAAGGGGGGTATCATTGAGCTGAATCATTGTGACAAATGGCGAATGAAACAGTTTGGGTGCAGGGCAGCCCGTACAGGTGTTACAATGTAAGAAAGGTGAGCAGCAACAATCTGTGCAGGAACATCCGTCGTCATCTGTGGATGTCTCCTCCTGCGTGTCATTTTTGCATTGGAATAAACATTCATCTTTCAAAAAGCAAGGAGCTGTTGATAATAACAACACCCATAAAGCTAGTATGTAAGACAAATATTTCATATATGTTGTACGACGTTTAAATTCGGGCGCAAAGTTACTGCTTTACATTAAATAAACAAAATGTGTCATACTTTTTGTGCGAAAATGAGATTATAATAATGCTATCTCATTTTCCGATTATTTACTCTTCTGTCTTTTTCGCATATACTACCAGTTTACCCGCTCCATAACGGATCAATAATCCACGTTCGATAAAGATATTTAACTCATTGATCGCCCGTTGTTTGTCATGTCCTGTCATTCGGCAATAATCTGCACGGGTCAGGCAGGGAAATCGTTGGAGGTGTTCATTGATTAGCTTCAGACATTCTTCTTCATTGCGTCCTTTCCCGTGAGGGCGGGTGAACGATGCTCCGCGCTCCGGTCTCATTTGTTGGCCCACTTCTTTCTTGAACTGTTTGCCTGCCCTGAAATTGATATTTTTCAAGCTGATGGATTGTGCATGTACATCTTTCTTTTTCATTACGGGAGGTCCTTGTAGAGATACGGAAAAATATCCGATGTCACCCAGTTCTACAATCCATCCGTTTGCAAGCAAATCTCGCAATTCATTTTGGAAAGACTGCATGGCACCTACCAGTAGGCTACGGCTTATTCCGGTGAATTTGTGAACACGATCCAGAAATTCTTCCTGATCGATCGTCCCGTTGAAAACAACACGGGGATGAAGCGGTTGTTCTTCGCCTTTCTTCTGAATGTCGGGCGTGTCGTAAAGGTCGTAATGTATACTCATAATCAGAATTGTTTTATATCGGCACTTTTATCTATCCGATTGCCTGCGCGGATTTGTTTCATTCGTTATTCTTACTTCGTTTGACTATAGTTTCCCTTTCGTATGACTATAGTTATACGAAAGGGAGACTGTAGTTATCTTTGCGTATAACTATAGTTAAACGAAAAAAGATTAGGCAACAAAGGTAATCTCTTTAAGCAATAAAACTAATTATATTAGCAGGAAAAAAATAAAAACGTCGCAAATATTGTTTATTACCTTAAGTCACCCTTTCCTTTTTTAATAAATTAGCTAGAAAGTGTGGTGTTTATTGAATAAGAACGCTTATTTTTGCAGCATGTTACAATTTGAGAATCAAAAGATAAAACAAATAGTTCGCAAGGTGCTTCCGGTAGTAACGCTGGGGGCGATGTTATATTCCTGCGCCAGTATTGGACGTCCGGACGGTGGACCATACGATGAGACGCCGCCCCGTTTCATCGGTAGCACTCCGGAGGCGGGGGCTTTGAATAATAAAAGGACTAAAGTCTCTTTGATGTTCGACGAGTTTATTAAGCTGGAGAAAGCGACCGAGAAAGTCGTTGTTTCCCCTCCCCAGATACAGCAACCGGAAATCAAGGCTTCCGGCAAGAGAATACAAGTCAACCTGCTCGACTCTCTGAAACCTAACACGACCTACACGATTGACTTCTCGGATGCAATTGTCGACAATAATGAAGGTAATCCGTTGGGTAACTTTGCATTTACGTTCTCTACCGGTACGGAAATCGATACGATGGAAGTAGCAGGAACGATGCTCGATGCCTCTAACCTGGAGCCTATTAAAGGTATGCTTGTCGGACTACATTCCAACCTGAACGATTCGGCTTTCAACAAATTGCCTTTCGACCGTGTGGCACGTACAGACAGCCGTGGACGTTTCTCCATCCGTGGTGTAGCTCCCGGCAAATATCGTATCTATGGATTGATGGATGCCGACCAGAATTTTACCTTCAACCAGAAGAGTGAGATGATCGCTTTCCACGATTCGTTGATTATCCCCCGCATGGAAGAACGCATCCGCATGGATACGGCTTGGGTAGACTCGTTGACCTACGACACGGTAGTGGAAAAGAAATATATGCATTATTTGCCGGATGATGTCATTCTCCGTGCTTTTAAAGAGCTCAATTATTCGCAATATCTTATCAAGTCGGAAAGACTGGTTCCTCAAAAGTTCACTTTCTATTTTGCCGGTAAGGCGGACACTTTGCCTGTCTTGAAAGGTTTGAACTTCGATGAAAAGGATGCTTTTGTCATCGAAAAGAATCAGCGGAACGATACGATCCATTATTGGGTGAAAGATTCTCTGCTCTTCAAGCAGGATACGCTGGCCATGAGTCTGACTTATCTTTATACAGATACTTTAAATCAGCTAGTGCCCCGTACGGATACGCTGAACCTCGTTTCGAAACAGAAATATAAGAAAGAGGAGCCGGATAAGGACAAAAAGAAAAAGAAGAAAAAGAAAGGGGAAGAAGATGAACCCGAACCGACGAAATTCTTGCCGGTGAATGTTAGTGCCCCTTCGTCAATGGATGTATACGGCTATATTTCTTTGAATTTTGAAGAACCGATAGCCAGTTATGACACCGCTGCCATACATCTGCGGCAAAAAGTAGATACGCTCTGGAAAGATATACCATTCGAGTTTGAGCAGGATTCAGTGAATCTGAAGAAATTTAATCTGTATTATGACTGGGAACCGACATTGGAATATGAATTCTCGGTAGATTCGACTGCCTTCCACGGAATATACGGATTGTTTACCGATAAGATAAAACAAGGATTCAAGGTGCGTAGTGAAGATGAATATTTCACACTTCATTTCAATGTGACGGGAGCAGACTCACTGGCCTTTGTCGAATTGCTTGACGCCCAGGACAAGGTGGTCCGTAAGCGGAGAGTGGAAGAGGACGGAATGGTCGATTTCTACTTCCTGAATCCGGGAAAATATGCAGCCCGACTAATCAATGACACAAATGGAAATGGTGAATGGGACACGGGAGACTTTGCTAAAGGCATCCAGCCGGAGGCTGTTTACTACTATCCGACGATATTGGAATATAAAGCGTTGTGGGATGTGACCCAACCGTGGGATATTCATGCGACTCCTGTGGATAAGCAGAAACCGGACGAACTTAAAAAACAAAAACCAGATGAAGACAAGAAAAAGAAAGATAGGGATCGAAATAATCAGAACCGCCGTCGTTGACGCTCGACGTAACTTTATTATTGGATTGGTGGCATTACTGACGGGAATCTTCGCCCTTCCTGCCAGTGCCCAATGTGAAGCGAAGAATGATGCGTTTCAATCCGGCGAACATGTAATGTATGATTTATACTTCAACTGGAAGTTTGTCTGGGTGAAAGCCGGACTCGCCAGTCTGACAACCAATGCGACTACTTATCATTCGCAACCAGCCTATCGGATCAACCTGCTTGCTTTAGGTAGCAAACGGGCAGACTTCTTTTTCAAGATGCGCGATACGCTGACTTGTGTGATCGGTGAAAAACTGGAACCGCGCTATTTCCGCAAAGGTGCCGAAGAGGGAAAACGTTACACGGTCGATGAGGCTTGGTTTTCTTATAAGGACGGTCTTTGCCTGGTAAATCAGAAGCGTACTTACCGGGATGGAGCGTTTGATGAATCTGAAGCTAGCGATAGCCGTTGTATATACGATATGTTGAGTATTCTGGCACAGGCACGTTCTTACGACCCTGCAGATTATAAGGTGGGAGACAAAATTAAGTTCCCGATGGCTACGGGCCGTAAAGTGGAAGAGCAAACGCTTATCTACCGTGGGAAAGAAAATGTAAAAGCGGAGAATGGAGTTACTTACCGTTGCCTGATCTTCTCATTGGTAGAATATGATAAGAAAGGAAAAGAAAAGGAGGTGATTACTTTCTTTGTAACGGATGACTTGAACCATCTTCCTGTCCGCCTGGATTTATTCCTGAACTTCGGTTCGGCAAAAGCATTCCTGAATAATGTGACGGGTAACCGGCATCCGCTGACTTCTATCGTTAAATAGATATAGAGAAAAAACAGAGAGAGCTGAAGGAGGCACCTTTGCTGGTCGTTTTCAGCTCTCTCTGTTTTTTATTCCTGAATTTCAAATGGTACTTTCTGATCTTTCCGGAACACGCTAGATTCAAAAGTAGCAATCAACTCTTCGTTTTGGTTTGTTATATCTACCTGATAGTACCCTGTGCTTCGGCCGATATAGCGTTCACGTGCTTCGGCATAAAGAGTGTCTCCGGGCCCGCTGGCGCGTAGAAAAGTAATAGTGGACGAGAGAGAGAAAGCTAGCGTGCCGTGCGAGTTGGCTGCTGCGGCAAGCGCCAGATCTGCTAACGTGAAGATTGCTCCTCCTTGTGTGCGGGCACCTGCATTAAGATGTTCAGGTTTTATTTCTAATTTGGCTTTACTGTAACCTTTGCGTATTTCCAGTAATACTACACCTGTGTTTTCAGCAAATAGATCGTTCTTAAAAAACTCTTGTGCGGTCATGATATTTATTTTTGAAGATTCTTTAATCGTTTCTTATTTTTTTAATGAATAGACATATATCTTATCTTTCTCTATTGAGTAGCTAAATTTATTTGTTTCGGACATAATATCCAATATTTTCTCCAAGTTATTTGTTTCTATAATAAAACTTCCGTGGAAAATCAAATTTTTGAGCTGCTCTGATTCAAATGCGAATGTCACATCAAACTGGCGTTCCAACTCTTTAGAAATGATCGACATGGGAACCTCATCCCAAAAAACTCTGCAGTTGATCCACTGTTCTGCATAATCAGCGCTCTCGGTCAGTTTATAAGTTTGGTCAAGTTTGTTAACTATCATTGTTTGATTAGGTTTCATTATAAACTCTTTATTGATGCATGATAGGGCAATGGAACCCTCTAAGAGTGATACCTTTACATAATTTTCATCGCTGTAATTTTTTATGTCAAACTTGGTCCCCAGTACCTTGATCTGTGCAGAGTCTGTTTGTACAACAAATGGATGCTCTCCATGCTCTACTTCAAAATACCCTTCACCTTCCAGTCGGACATTGCGATTCTTCCGACCAAAACTCTCTGAGTAAGAAAGTCTGGAATCTGCGTTTAACCACACGGTAGAACCGTCAGGAAGCTTCATTTTTAATTTCGATTTTCTTGGAGCGTATACTTCGGAAATCAAAGAATCATCCGGTGTTGTAAAATTGTTAATTATAAGAGGGGTGGTAAACAGTAATATAATGATTGCCGCTGCGTAACCCGCATACCTCACAAATAAGTTTTTTCTTACCTTTCTTGTCCCGGCAATCTTATGTTTGCGGATTCGTTTCGCAAATCTGTTATAGGCTTGTTCCTCGTGTACAGATACATTTTTATACTCGGCAGACAGAAGCCAGATTCGTTTCTGCTGTTCAAAATATTTCTGATTCTCCGGATCGGAGTATACCCATTCGTTCAACTTATGCAAGTCCTCTTTGGTGATACTTCCCGAGAGGAAATCATATATCAGTCTGTCAAATTCTTCTTTCATACCATCTTAAACTTAATATCTATTGAAAATCATATACCTGCGCTATCATCAGGACAGTTTGTCAATAGAAGAAGTATAGTGAATTACTTTGCTTTTTAATATTAATTAAATATATTCGTAATAAACATTACAATCAGGGCAAGATAAGATTTTGCTGCTTCTTTCAGCTTATCCAGTGCACTTCGCATGTGATATTTCACTGTATGAATAGTGATTCCCATGATTTCGGCAATTTCTTCTTGTCTTTTGTTCTCAAAACGACTCAATAAAAATACCTTCCGGGTTTCCGGAGATAAGCCGTCAATCGTCTTCTGGATAATAGAATGTAGCTCTTTACCCTCTAAATGCTCAACCGGATTTTCGCCCAAGGACCATAAATCGCTGTAAATGACCAGGTCTTCTGACGAGCAGGCCGTTTCCCTTCTCACATATTCAAGCTGAAGATAATTGATACACTTATTGGCTACACTTCTGAAAAGGTAGTTCTTCAATGAGGTGTTAATTGTTATTTTAGAGCGGTTTTCCCATAGACTATACACCAAATCTTCTACTATAGATTCTGATAGATAAGAGTCTGTCAAATACCCTCTCGCTATCCGGCAAAGATCTGTATAGTAAGTTTTATAGATGTATCGGAATGCCTCCTCTTTACCCGATTTCAGGGCCTCGATAATCTCTGTTTCCAGGTTTTTTTCCATTATGTCTTTCAGAAATCGTATATTTGATTTATTAGTTAATATATTAAGGTGAATACTCACAGGTTCTGTTTCTCCGATGGATAATTCGGGGGCAAGGTATTGAAAAAATGTAAGATGACCAAACTCACTAATAAAAAGATGAGTTGAAGGGCTGAACGAATAAAAAAATCATTTCTCACTATACTTTTTATTAATCTGGCTGTCATATTAATGAATAGGCCAATAAAGCATATTTTAACCTGAATCTCTATGAATGGTAAAAAGAAGGATTGTAAAAGAGCATAGCGCGACACTCTTTTTTAAGTTATAAGGTATACAAACAGCTGTTTTAGTTTAGTCATGCAGGATAAAGATTGTTTTCAGGAATAACAGAAAATAAGCTATTTCTTATTTAAATAATATTGTATGAAGAAACTACATTTTCTATTAAGCACATTCCTTGTGTTTATATTCATGTCATGCGGAGAAGATGAACTGAAAGGTGTTGTCTTATCCGAAGATCCGGGGTACGTAAAAGAACCATTGGTAGCCATACAGGCAGAAGATGGCACAGGGAACTGGATAAATGGTCTTATTGACCAGAACAGTAGGGTCATAGCCTTAGATTTTCGCATTTTGGACGACCAAAGTGCGGTGAATGTGAAACTCAAACTGGCGGATGAATGGGCAAAGCCCATTGATCCGCTTACTACTGATGCTGTACTGGACTTGAGCAGCGGTATCACCCGTATTAAAGTGAATGATGGAGCAGATGATATCGAATATACCATTTTCAGCACTTCTACTCAGCTACTTCGAGGCGTAACGGCTACTTGTAACACAGAGCAGGTTAGTGCTAACTTTATTAATGGCATCGCTTCGTTACGTTTCAAACAAAACACTGCATTTGCAAACGTTGTGTTGATGCCGACTTTGGCAGATAACGCAGAAATCATCTCTACGGATCCCGTCAGTCAAAAGGATGAAAACGGAAACCTGATTGTTGACCTAAGTAGCACACTTACTATTACTGTAAAAGACAATACGAACAACATGACTAAAAAATATCAGTTGAGTGCTGTAAATGGAATTATTGACGCAGGGGTAAACTGGAAAAATATTACTGCTGATCTAAAAAGCCAACACAGTAGTATTTGTATTCCTGATTTCATGATTGTCTATGAAAATAAAAACTTGCATGGAAGGAGCGGTAATACGGGATGGTTGATAACTATTCCTGCCGGTAGAATAAATATGAAGGTTAGCTGGGATATGAATAAAGACAATGTAACATGGGCTGAACCCACTGCTCAACATCGTACAACAGCTATCATGAATGATAATATGGATTATTCATTGTTTGTTCCGGGATTGTCCGGGCAATTCTGGGTACCGATATTTTATAGCCTCGGGTGGAATGATAGTGGGCTGCTATCCGCACCGCGTCTCGGATATAACCTATCTACTTCTTTGAAGTATTGTCCGGGAACTCTGGGAATTACAGCTGATGGAAAAGCGGAGATTTCGTATGCAGAAGTGATAGATAATAACTTGTATAAGTTTACCAGCGGCGGAGCCGGCAAACAAGCTGCCAATGGAGTACAGTGGTCCCCAACCAGTGCTGTCAGTGGATATTCCTATCCGTTGCAAAAAGGGCAGATCATGATTGCCGGAGAAAATGCAGAACTTTACAAGACATTTGCTACTAATGAAGGAAGAAATACTTCGACCCGTAACAGAGGAATGGATGGAGCATTGTCAGGAAGTAATTCATGGGCTGCTAATCCGGTAAGCATTTGGACTTTTGATGGCAAGCCTGTAGGACGCCGGGCTGTCGGTATCACGGAAGAAGGAGACTTGGTCATTTTTGTAAGTAATCGTTTTACGAATTCTTATAACTCGGTAAAAGCAGCTTGGAATGTCTTTAGTGATGGCTCTTCTTTACGGGAAGTTGCTGTGGCATTGCAGGAAGTGGGTTGTACGGATGCCATTGTGTTTGGTGAGAACTATCATAGTCCTGTTGTTATTCGGGATGATAGTAGAGGGGTGCCTTTAGGAAAGGTAGCCGGTAGATACGACTGGGAAACGAACGGCAATGTTAAAAATGCGGATAATGAGGCTAGTTCGCAATCCTGGATAATGTTTAAATAAGAATATTGTAAAACAATGAGTTAGTAACAAAAGATATACACATAAAAACTTAAATCAATGAGTAAAATCATCAAATGCATGTTCTTCGTGCTATTAGCTGCAGTTCTTCCACTGTCGGTTCATGCACAACAGGTGACCTTACATTTGCAAGACGTAACGGTGCGCAAAGCGTTCCGGGAGTTGGAGGTCAAAGGAAATGTATCCTTAGTATATGAGAAAAATGATGTGGACCTGACCCGTAAGGTAACTGTAAAGGTAGATAATCAACCGATAAGCAAGGCACTGGATCAGATTCTGAAAGGGCAGGAGTTGATTTATAAAATAAAAGATAATCATATTATTATCACCCGGCCTGTCGTTCAGAAATCGGATAAGAAACGGCGTATCAATGGTGTCATCAGCGATGTCAATGATGAATTGTTAATTGGAGTATCGGTATCAATTCCCGGTACTAATATTGGCACGGTGAGTAATATGGAAGGGAAATTTGAATTGGAAATACCGGAGGACGCTAAGAAATTGCAAGTGTCTTATATCGGTTTTGACACGCAGGAAATTTCATTGTCGCCCGGCAAGACGACATTCAACATTGTAATGGGAGAGAATGTGAAAATGCTTTCAGAAGTAGTAGTGGTTGGTTATGGCACGCAAAAGAAGGTGAACCTGACCGGTTCGGTTGCTACGGTAAATTTGGAAAAGGAATCACTTTCCCGTCCTTTGGTCAGTGCTTCGCAGGCGTTGAGCGGTATGACAGCCGGTTTGCAGGTGATGCAAAGCTCCGGGACTCCATATAATGAAGGCTTTTCTTTCAATATTCGGGGAGTAGGTACCCTGAACAGTTCTTCACCACTCGTGTTGGTGGATGGGATGGAACAAAGTCTGAATAATGTAGATCCCAACGATATTGCTTCTATTTCCATCCTGAAAGATGCGGCCTCGTGTGCTATTTATGGTAACCGGGGGGCAAATGGGGTTATTCTGGTTACTACCAAAACCGGACAAACAGGAAAGGTCAGCGTATCTTACAATGCTACTTTTTCACTGAATCAACCTACCAAACTGATAAAAACGGTATCTAACTACGCCAAGTATATGGAATTGATGAACGAAGCTGCTACTAATATAGGAGAATCTGCTCCTTTCAGCGACATTACCATCAATCAATGGCGTGAGGCGGAAAAAGATCCGAATGGCATTTCGGCTTCCGGCTATCCTAATTATGTAGCTTATCCTAATACAGATTGGTACGATGAGATATATAGTAACGACTGGATGATGAAACATTCGCTTTCCGTCACTGGACAGGAGGGACGTACCGGATATAATCTTTCTATATCTTATACTGACAATCCGGGATTAATCAAGGATACCGGATACCAACGCTATTTTTTGCGTGCCAATGTTTATTCGGATATTACTAAGTGGTTACGTATTGGTACTCGCGTATGGGGGTATCACACTGACCAGAAGAAAAGCGATACCGGTTCACTCACCAATATCAATACCCAAAAAATGATACCGGGCGTATATCCATATTATGACGGAAAATATGGTGCGCCGGAAGCGAACGAGGAAGATCCGCAATCTCACAATCCTCTGTGGGACATGGCACAATCGGAAGGGCATATCAAAAACACGCAGTTCTTTACTACTTTCTATGCCAACGTGAAGTTTCTGAAACACTTTTCATACGATGTTAATCTGAACTATAAAGATTACCGTTATGAATCGATGTCCGTAAATACGGATTATGGGAAATATAGTTTTAGTACAGATCAGTGGATAGCTGCCCCAAAAGATCCTGCCGATTTGTATACCCGTATGGCGTATGTCCGTGAAAACCATTGGAAATTAACGCACTTGCTCAACTATAACCAGACTTTTTATAAGCATGATATTGGTATGTTATTGGGCTTTGAAGAAGAACGTTTTGTCAAACGGACTACCGACACTGCCAAACTTGGATTAATAGATTCGTCTGTGGGTGATTCAAGTTCTGCTACTACTCCTTCTTCCATAGGTGGTACAGGTGAGGAATTTACATCCCGTTCTTACTTCGGTCGTATTAACTATGCTTTCGACAGCCGTTATTTATTCGAGGTTAATATGCGTTATGACGGTTCCTCCCGTTTTGCTCCGGATAATCGCTGGGGGCTTTTTCCATCTTTCTCTGCCGGGTGGAGAATCAGTGAAGAGAGATTTATGAAAGGACTTCCTATCGACAATCTGAAATTACGTGCTTCGTGGGGTAAGTTAGGGAACAATGCGATTGGTAACTACGAATGGCAGGCTGTGTACAACTCGGCAAAGTACGCGTTTGGAGGTAGCCTTAATAATGGTTTGGCAATTACTTCTATTTCCAACAACCTGTTGGAGTGGGAAAGTACTGCCATTACGAATATTGGTATCGACTTTGCAACTTTAAGAAACCGTCTGACGTTTGAGGCTGAATTTTATAATAAAGTAACGGATGGAATCTTATATCGCCCTGATATGTATATGTCTCTCGGGACAGCCAGTGGCCCTCGTCAGAACATTGCGGAAGTGACTAACCGCGGTATTGAAATGACCCTGAATTGGCAAGACCGTATCGGTAAAGTAGAATATCGTGTATCCGGTAACTTTGCCTATAACCAGAACAAGGTCAGTAAATACAAAGGAGAGTTGCAGCGTGGCTGGGTGACAGATGAAAACGGGAACCGTGTTTATCAAACCAATATCGGCGATGTCTCTACCGGAGGATCTACCCGTGTAATAGAGGGTAAAATGATTAATGAATACTATATGTTGCAACCATATAAAGGCAGTGGAAACGGTTTTAACGCAGATGGAACAGTCAATATCAACGGTGGTCCGAGAGACGGAATGATCCGTACAGTAGACGACATGAAATGGCTGAATGCTATGGTAGGGGCAGGGTATAAGTTCTATCCGCGTCAGAACGTCAGTAAGAGTGGCATTTGGTATGGTGATTACATCTATGCTGACTTAAATGGCGACGGTGTATATGGTAATGACGCTGATAATGAGTTTCAGGGATGCTCCAATGTGCCCAAGTATAACTTCGGTCTGCAGGCAAGCGCTAATTGGAAAGGCTTCGATTTCTCCATGAACTGGTCCGGTGCGGCAGGTTTCAAGATTTACTACTATCGTTTGGCATTGAACAGCAGTGCTACCATCAAAGGATATGCTATTGGGGAAGCAATAGCAAACGATCACTATTTCTTTGATCCCAAAAATCCCAATGATCCGCGCACGAACTTGAGTTCAAAGAATCCTCGTTTGACAAATAACTCCGGTAACGACCAAAGTGGTATGACACAGTCATCAGTACATTTGCAAAAAGGGGATTATATTAAACTGAAGAACCTGACTATCGGATATACATTGCCTGCTGTCCTGTCGAAAAAAGTATATGCACAGAATATCCGTTTCTTTGCTTCCGGTGAAAATTTATTTACCATTACCGGGTATGAAGGAATGGATCCGGAAATGCGTACCGCAGTGGGATATTCTACTATGAGACAATATGCATTCGGTGTAAATATCACTTTCTAAACTTACTCTAAAACGATTTTATGATGAAAAACAAAATAAAAATATTTCGGAAATTAGTAAGATGTGCATCTATTGCCTTGCTGTCTTTCTCTATGGCTGGATGCGGTGCGGACTTTTTAGATACTACTCCTACCAATAACATAAGCGGTAGTAGTATCTGGACGAAAGCAACTTTGGCCGAACAGGCTGTTATCGGCGTATATAATGTCTTTCTGGATCAATATTGTCCTAACTCCGGCATTTTGGATTCGCACCGGATTCCATGGGATGCTTATTCTTCTGTGATGGATACAGACAAGAACTGGATTAAGCGAATGCCTAATTGTACAGGAGCAGCTACTCCCTCAAGTGGCCTGTTCAGTGATATTTATAAACGTTTTTATACTTTTATCTATCGTGCTAATGATGTGATAGATAATATTGGTCAGGTTCCTGATATGTCGACCGGAGAGAAGCAACGGGCTATCGCCGAATGTAAATTCTTGCGTGCATTTGCTTATATGCGCTTGAATATCTTGTATAAAGGAGTGCCGTTATATATGAATGCAATCACGAGTCCTGAAAACGGTAACAAAGCCCGTTCTTCAGAAGCGGATGTTTGGGCGGCTATACTCCAGGATCTGACAGATTGTGTGAATGAACCCAATCTACCGGGTAAATATAATTCGGGTGACTCTAACTATGGACGGGTAACCAAAGGAGCTGCTTATGCATTACGCGGACAAGTATATATGTGGCAGAAGAATTGGGAGGCGGCGGTTGATGATTTTAATTCTGTGGCTGACTGTGGCTTCGGGTTATATACTAAGGCCGGTGCTACCAGTTATAAGCAGTTGTTGAAAATAGCAAATGAACAATGTGAAGAAATGATATTCTCTGTGCAATGCATCAAGCAATATGGCTACTCCAATACAAGGAACATCACTTACGGCAACCGTTGTACAGCAGGTTCTATGTGGAATAACTATTTGCCTAATCCGCATTTTGTAGAATCTTTTGAGACGGCGACCGGAGAAAAGTTTAATTGGGATAACTACTTGCCGGGCTATAGTGCGATGAAAGAAAAAGAACGTGTGGTGTTTTTTCTACGCGATGGACTGTCTGCGGCGGAAAAGGAACGTATGGCTGCCTATGGGGCAGATATGAACAAATATCTGGATAGTGGCAATGAAGCACGTATCAAAAAAGCTTACGAGAGCCGTGATCCACGTCTGCAAATGGCTGTCATTACCCCTTACGCACAATACAATGGTGCTTCTTCTGGAATAGCTCATACTTATACATTGCGTTGGCCTTATCGTGGCTCCGACAGTGCAGAGCCTTTTGATATCCGTACTGATACAAACGATAAGTTTTACTATCTATGGAGAAAGTTTGTACCTGAAGGTCTGGAACAGACAGAACGTGATACTTATGGATTGGATATTCCATTAATACGCTATGCGGAAGTATTGCTCCTGAAAGCAGAAGCGCTAAATGAATGGGGAAGTACCCATGAAAGCGAAGCAATCAGATGTGTTAATGAAGTAAGACGTCGTGCAGGGCATGTCGAATTGAATAATGCAACTTATCCTGCTACGAAAGTTAACGGGCAGAGTGATTTGCGTGAACGTATCCGGAATGAGTATTACTGGGAAATCGGTGGCGAAGATTCCATGTATTTCCATGAATTGCGTTGGGGAACGTGGAAAGATAAGAAGTTTGATAATAATCGTAACGGTCTGATGCAGATGTGGGGTGAAACGACTTATACCTGGTACTGGTTGGGAGATCAGTGCTGGAGTTGGCCTATTCCTGCTAAAGAAATGGAAATGAACTCGAATTTGGAACAGAATGAAGGTTGGATAAATTAATCTTAGTTTTAACTAATAAAGTATATATGAAAAAATTATCTTTTTTAATTGCAACAGCATTGTGTATCATGGCATGTTCCGGTGGCTCTGACGAACAACCGGATGGGCCGGGTAACGGTAATGGAAATGGGGGTGGGGGGAGTACCCCTAATCCTGTTTCATTCTCCAATCCTATAGTCGGCAAACAGTTGCCTGATCCGACTATAATCCATGCGGCAGACGGGAACTTTTATTTGTATGTTACCCAACAGGATAATATCTATATTCCGATTTACAAATCTACTAATATGACACAGTGGACTTATGCTGGGGCAGCCTTTCTGCAAAAACCGAACTGGCAGCCGGACACTCGCTTATGGGCTCCGGACATTAACTATATCAATGGTAAATATGTGCTCTATTATACTCTTGGGCACTGGGACTTGCCTAAGAATAGTTGTATCGGGGTGGCGGTCAGCGACTCTCCTGTAGGGCCTTTTACGGATCACGGAAAACTTCTTGACTACAATTCTGGTACTATGCAGTGCATCGACCCTTGTTATTTTGAAGATAATGGTAAGAAGTATCTTTTCTGGGGAAGTTATAATAGTACTTCTAAAGGCTATGAAGGAGGTATCCGTTATGTAGAGTTAAGTGCTGACGGTCTATCCATTAAAGGGGCTGTTTCCGAAAAGATAGCGGGTCCTTCAATAGAAGGCATCATGGTTCATAAACGCGGGAATTATTATTATCTATTTGGCTCTACGGGTAGTTGTTGTGAAGAGGAAAGAAGTACGTATCGTGTAGTGGTGGGGCGTTCTAAAAATATCGAAGGTCCTTATGTGGGTAAAAACGGTACTGTGATGAAAGAAAATAGTAGTTATAATGAAGTAATTCTACAGGGTAATAACCTGTTTGCCGGAACCGGACACAATTCCGAAATTATCACGGATGATGAGGGTAATGACTGGTTCTTCTATCATGCCTGGCAGAAAGCGAAAATAGATAATGGTCGTCAATTGATGTGTGACCGCATACAATGGAGCAGTGATGGCTGGCCTTATATTACTAATGGCACACCGGCATCCGTATCTCGTGCACCTGTATTTAAAAACGAAGAAGAAAAAGAGTAATCTATGAAACTATTCAACTATTTATTGGCCGGGATATTGTGTGCTTCTGTCACTTGTCTCCCGGCGCAGCATCGGGCTGATCCCCAGAAATTGGTCAATCCGGAATCCTTTTCTATGATTTTGCTCGGTGATCCACAGGGATATACCAAGTATGATATTAACCAGCCGCTTTTTGATCTTTGTACCGCATGGATTGCGGACAATATAGAGTCGCTTAAAATTAAAGCTGTCCTTTGTACAGGCGATTTGGTGGAGCAGAATGATAATAATGTATTAAACCGTAAGATGCTGAACCAGACCAGTCGTGAAATGTGGGAGGCAGCATCGCAGGCTTTGAAAAGACTGGATAACAAAGTACCTTATATTATTGCCGCAGGCAATCATGATTATGGATACAAAGCCGCAGAAAACGGTCGTACTTATTTTCCTGATTATATTCCTTTTGAACGAAATTCTACCTGGCGGAATATCTGTGTCAGTGAATTTCCTAATCGTGAAGGCAGGGCGTCTTTAGAGAATTCGGCTTTTGAGTTTGATGAGCCGGGATGGGGAAAGATTTTGGTTATAGCAGTAGAGTTTGTGCCTCGTGATGAAGTTCTGCAATGGGCGAAAGATTTGGTAAACAAGCCGAGATACAAGAATTATAAGGTGATTTTTATCACTCATTCTTATCTTGATATAGGTAATAAGCGCGTTACGAAAGATGGGTATAAGATTTCTCCACAAAACTCGGGGCAGGCTATTTGGGAGAAACTTATTTATCCTTCTTCCAATATCCGTCTCGTACTTTGCGGACATGTGGGAAGAGGCACCGGTGAATATGAGAATAATGTGGCTTATCGGGTGGATAAGAACAGTGCCGGGAAAGATGTATCACAAATGACGTTTAATGTACAATATGTAGGAGGCGGTCCGGAAGGGAACGGAGGGGATGGTTGGCTTCGCATTCTGGAATTTATGCCGGATGGTAAAACGATCAAAGTACGTACTTATTCTCCCTTGTTTGGGATTTCAAAATTGACCAGGCATCTGGCACATCGTACGGCACCTTACGATCAGTTTGATATTATATTGGAATAACTTGACCTAGTAAAAATACTCTTAATAGAAATAATGTAGATGAGAAAAGTTGTATGTTCTTTAGTGATACTTATTAATAGTGTTTATCTATTTGCACAGTGGAAACCGGTTGGCGGTCGAATTATGACGGAATGGGCGGCGAAAATAGATGTTGAAAACGTGTTGCCCGAATATCCCCGCCCAATTATGGAACGTGCTGACTGGATAAATCTGAACGGATTGTGGAATTATGCTATTTCTCCGGTAGGTCAAGCTATGCCACAAAGTTATGATGGTCGGATTTTAGTTCCTTTTGCTGTAGAATCAAGCTTGTCCGGAGTGGGGAAAAGTCTTGGGGAGAAGAATGAACTTTGGTATCAGCGTCAATTCTCGGTTCCCTCCAAATGGAAAGGACATAGGATCTTATTGCATTTTGGGGCTGTTGACTGGAAAGCGGATGTTTGGGTAAATAAGGTAAAGGTGGGACAACATACAGGAGGATTTACTCCTTTTTCTTTTGATATCACGCCTGCCTTGCTGAATGGGGAAAATGAATTGATCGTGAAAGTGTGGGACCCGACTGATAAAGGTCCTCAGCCTAGAGGAAAACAGGTTAGTAAGCCGGGAGGTATCTGGTATACTCCTGTCAGTGGTATTTGGCAAACAGTTTGGCTAGAACCCGTGCCAATCCGGTCGATTGTCAATATCAAAACGACTCCTGATATTGACAGGAATAAGTTGACAGTAGAGGTTATGACAGATCATCAGATGCTTTCAGATAAATTGGAGGTGAAGGTATTAGAAGGAAAGCAGTTGGTGGCTGTAGGAAGTTCCGTAAATGGTATTCCGGTTGAAATTGCTATGCCGTCTGATGTAAAGTGGTGGTCACCGGATTCTCCGTTTTTATATGATATGGAAATTTGTCTGTATTCAGAAAATAAGTTGATCGATAAGGTTAAGAGCTATACTGCCATGCGTAAATATTCAACGAAACGCGATAAAAATGGAATTGTACGTCTACAATTGAATAATAAGGACTTGTTTCAATTTGGTCTTTTAGATCAGGGCTGGTGGCCGGATGGCTTGTATACGGCACCTTCGGATGAGGCTTTAGTATATGATATTCAAAAGACAAAAGATTTTGGATATAATATGATTCGCAAACATATAAAAGTAGAGCCTGCCCGTTGGTATACGTATTGTGATCGTTTAGGGGTTATTGTGTGGCAGGACATGCCGAGTGGCGATAAGAATCCCGAGTGGCAGAATCGGAAGTATTTTGAGGGAACAGAATTTAAACGGTCTGCTGAATCAGAGGCTATTTATCGTAAAGAATGGAAAGAAATTATCGACTGCCTTTACTCTTATCCTTGTATTGGCACATGGGTACCTTTCAATGAGGCTTGGGGGCAGTTTAAAACCCCTGAAATAGCAGAATGGACAAAGCAATATGATCCTTCCCGTTTAGTGAATCCTGCCAGTGGAGGTAATCATTATACCTGTGGTGATATGCTCGATTTGCATAATTATCCCGGTCCGGAGATGTATTTATATGACGCACAGCGTGCAACTGTACTCGGAGAGTATGGAGGAATTGGTTTAGTGCTGAAGGAGCATCTTTGGGAGCCGAATCGTAATTGGGGGTATGTTCAGTTTAGTACTTCCAAAGAAGCTACTGATGAGTATCTGAAGTATGCTAATATGCTGAAGGATATGATTGCACGTGGATTCTCGGCTGCTGTTTATACACAGACTACAGATGTTGAGATCGAAGTGAACGGATTGATGACATACGACCGCAAAGTAATAAAACTGGATGAACAGAATTTGAAGAGGGTAAATACGGAAATTTGTGAAAGTTTAAAGTAAGAAGCCGGATTAGCCATTTGGCTGAACAAGGCAACTCATCTGTAGCCATTCGAATTATAGATATAGTTTGCAATATTATATAATTGAGAAAACAGAATTCAGATACTTTCTTTGTATCTGGACTCTGTTTTTTTGAATATATAATTCTATCCATTCCTTCATTTTTCAGTGAAATGTACCAAAATTGTCCTTCATTTGGATTATTTAGGTCGGTCAATTCTATTTAAATGCACTACTTTTGCCATCAGGAAAATTAATCACTTAACAAATAATCCTTGTATTATGAAAACAATTCTTAGCGCATTAGGACTTTCCCTATTGATCTTTACGAGTTGCGGTGGACAAAAAAAGGTTGAAGTAGACTTTATTCAGGACAACATCGACAACGCTGTGGCACAGAACACAATCCAGACGGACATTATCGAGAAGTCCGGTAAAATCTTGAATCCGAGAACAATCAACGAAGATGGGAGTATCTCTTACATACCGATGGAAGACTGGTGCTCCGGATTCTTTCCCGGTAGTATATGGTTGACTTATAACCTGACGGGTGATAAGAAATGGTTGCCGCTGGCTGAGAAATACACAGAAGCTCTTGATTCTGTGAAATATCTGAAATGGCATCATGATGTAGGTTTCATGATTGGTTGCAGTTATCTGAACGGCTATCGCATGGAAGATAAGAAAGAGTACAAAGACGTCATTATAGAAGCTGCCAAATCATTGTCCACTCGTTTTCGTCCGAATGCAGGCGTTATCCAGTCATGGGATGCCGATAAAGGTTGGCAGGGAACACGGGGATGGAAATGTCCGGTGATTATTGATAATATGATGAATCTCGAACTCTTATTTGAAGCAACAGCTCTTTCCGGAGATTCTACTTTCTACAATATTGCAGTGAAACATGCTGATACAACAATGGCTCACCACTTCCGTCCGGACAACAGCTGCTACCATGTGGTAGATTACGATCCGGAGACAGGAGAAGTGCGTAAGAGACAAACTGCACAGGGATATGCGGATGAATCTTCTTGGGCCCGTGGACAAGCTTGGGCACTCTACGGATACACTACTTGCTATCGTTACACGAAAGACAAGAAATATCTCGACCAGGCACAAAAAGTCTATAACTTCATCTTTAATAATAAGAACCTGCCGGAAGACCTCGTACCATACTGGGATTATGATGCTCCGAATATTCCGAACGAACCGCGTGATGCTTCTGCAGCAGCTTGTACAGCCTCTGCCCTTTACGAACTGGATGGCTATCTGCCGGGCAACCACTACAAAGAAACGGCTGATAAGATAATGGAAAGTTTGGGCTCACCTGCTTATCGCGCAGAAGTTGGAACAAATGGAAACTTTATCCTGATGCATTCGGTTGGCAGTATTCCTCACGGTCAGGAAATTGACGTTCCTCTGAACTATGCTGACTATTATTTCTTGGAAGGACTGATGCGTAAAAGAGATTTGGAAAAGAAATAAGAAATAGACAATGAACGGTAAACAGTGAACGGTGAATGCTTAGCGGATTCTGACGGAACATGTTTACCGTTTATCATTCGCTACTTATTATCTATAACTTTCTATTGACCGTTTGTCATTTACCTGTTTTAATTATTTATCATAAACTATCATGAATAAACCTATAAACCTTCTTGTAGGAGGCTTGACGCTGTTTGCCGCACAAGGTTGCAAGGCTCCGAAGCAAGCGTCCCAACAAGCGGAGCATCCTAATATAATCTATGTATTTCCCGATCAATACCGTAACCAGGCGATGGGCTTCTGGAGGCAGGACGGATTCCGGGATAAAGTAAACTTTGAAGGAGACCCCGTGCATACTCCTAATCTGGATGCCTTTGCACGTGAATCTATGGTCTTGTCGTCTGCACAGAGTAACTGTCCGTTGAGCAGCCCTCATCGTGGAATGTTACTGACCGGTATGTATCCGAACAAAAGCGGTGTACCATTGAATTGCAATTCTACACGTCCGATCAGTTCCTTACGCGAGGATGCGGAATGTATCGGCGATGTGTTCAGCAAAGCAGGTTATGACTGTGCTTATTTTGGTAAACTTCACGCTGACTTCCCGACTCCGAACGATCCCGAACATCCGGGACAGTATGTGGAAGAAAAACGTCCGGCATGGGATGCCTATACACCGAAAGAACGCCGGCACGGCTTTAACTACTGGTATTCTTACGGAACATTTGACGAACACAAGAACCCGCATTATTGGGATACGGATGGTAAGAGACACGATCCGAAGGAATGGTCACCTTTGCACGAATCAGGCAAAGTCATTTCTTATCTGAAAAATGACGGTAACGTACGTGATACCAAGAAACCTTTCTTCATAATGGTGGGCATGAATCCTCCTCACAGCCCGTATCGCTCCTTGAATGACTGTGAAGAGCAGGATTTTAATCTTTATAAAGATCAGCCTCTGGATAGTCTGTTGATTCGTCCGAATGTCGATTTGAAGATGAAGAAAGCGGAGTCTGCACGTTATTATTTCGCTTCCGTTACCGGAGTAGACCGTGCTTTCGGACAGATTTTGACGACATTGAAAGAATTGGGATTGGATAAGAATACAGTCGTAATCTTTGCTTCCGATCATGGTGAGACGATGTGTAGCCAGCGCACTGATGATCCGAAGAATTCCCCTTATTCCGAATCTATGAATATTCCGTTCCTGGTTCGTTTCCCCGGTAAGATTCAGCCGAGGGTGGATGATTTATTGCTTTCCGCTCCTGATATTATGCCTACGGTGCTTGGCCTGTGCGGGTTGGGTGATTCTATTCCGGCAGAAGTGCAGGGACGTAATTTTGCTCCTCTTTTCTTCGATGAAAAGGCGGAAATTGTTCGTCCTACCGGTGCGCTGTATATACAGAATGTTGATGGTGATAAAGATGATAATGGATTGGTGCAGAGTTACTTCCCTTCTTCAAGAGGTATCAAGACTGCTCAATATACATTGGCTTTATATATCGACCGTGATACGAAGCAATTGAAGAAAAGTCTCTTATTCGATGATGTAAAAGATCCATATCAACTGCATAACCTGCCTTTGGAAGAAAATAAGGAGATTGTGGCACAACTTTGCGGTGAAATGGGAGCTATGTTGAAGGAAATTAATGATCCTTGGTATACGGAAAAGATTCTGTCGGATCGGATTCCTTATTAGCGATTAGTAATTTATAAAACGCTGATTAACTCAAATAAGTGTCAATTTTAGGAGTAAATCTCTACGACAATAATAGGTGTTAATCCGCATCCGCGTTTAAATTGAAAATAGTAATGAAAAACAGTTGTTTTATAGTATTATTCCTTTTGGGAATCATTCCTTCAGCTTTCGCTCAACTCATCGGATTTGAAGAAGAAGTGCCCGAAGCATTTACAGTTTCCGGAAAGGGAGAAGTGAAAATCTCTTCTCTTTTTTACAAGGAGGGTGAAAGTAGTCTGGAATGGGACTTTCAGCCTGGTTCTACGCTGGACATTCAAATTGCTCCTTTATCGTTGAATGCGAGAAATGAGAAGCAATTCGGCATTACCTTGTGGATTTATAATGAGAAACCGCAGCAGGATTCTATTCGTTTTGAGTTTCTGAATAAGGCAGGAGAAGTCTCTTATTGGTTCTCTTATCGTTTACAGGCAGCAGGTTGGCGGGCTTGTTGGATCTCTTTTGAGTATATGCAAGGAGATAAGAAAGATAAGAAAATCGTAGCCTATCGACTGGTTGCCCCGCAACGGAAAGGACGTATCTTTCTTGATCGTTTGACTTTCCCCGAAAAGAAAATGAATCTTCGTACTACTCCCGACCAGCAGTTGCCTGCCAATAATGGATTGTCTAATCGTGACCTATGGCATTGGTGTCTCGTGTGGAAATGGGAACAACAGTCGTATGATATCCCTCTGCCTTCTAAATTGTCAAGCGAACAAAAGAAAGAATTGAAGACTATCGAACAACGTTTGACTGACTTTCTGGAAGTGAAAAAGGCTCCGCAAGGACTGATTAATGCTGCCTATAAAACATTTGAGAAAGCGGCTATCAGTCCATCCATCGCCGGAACGGGATTTATAGGAACTCCTATTGTTGCTCCTGATGAACAGGACAAGAAGAAAGGAGAAATGTCATGGAACGATATTGAAACGATGCTTTCCGGCTTTGCCTATGATGCTTATTATAACCAGAACGAAACATCAAAGAAAAACTACTTTACCGTATTCGACTATGCTATCGATCAGGGATTTGCATACGGTAGCGGTATGGGTACCAATCATCATTATGGTTATCAGGTACGTAAGATATATACAACTGCCTGGCTGATGCGTGATGCAATCTATAAACATCCTCATCGGGATGCTTATCTCTCCACATTGCGTTTTTGGGCGGCTCTGCAAGAAACTCGTCAGCCATGCTCTCCAACACGTGATGAATTGTTGGATTCCTGGCATACGTTATTGATGGCGAAATTTATTTCCGCTATGATGTTTCCCGATGCAAGAGAACAGGCGCAAGCGTTGAGCGGCTTGTCACGTTGGCTTTCTTCTTCTTTGCGTTATACTCCGGGAACGATCGGTGGTATAAAGGTAGACGGTACGACTTTCCATCATGGCGGTTTCTATCCGGGATATACCACTGGAGTACTTGCGACTGTAGGAGAATATATTGCATTTACCAATGGTACAAGCTTTGAACTGACCGAAGATGCGTGCAAACACATGAAATCAGCCTTTATTGCTATGCGTAATTATTGCAATTTCTATGAATGGGGCATCGGAATCAGTGGCCGTCATCCTTTTGGAGGGAAGATGGGAAGCGATGATATCGAAGCATTTGCCAATATCGCTTTATCCGGCGATTTGTCCGGTCAGGGAAATACGTTTGATCGTGGTCTGGCTACCGACTATTTACGTCTGATACGCAATAGTGATACTCCGAATGCGCGTTTCTTCAAGAAGGAAGGTATTCAACCGGCACAGGCTCCACAGGGATTCTTCGTTTACAACTATGGTTCGGCAGGCATTTTCCGTCGTGCGGACTGGATGGTGACATTGAAAGGGTATACCACTGACGTATGGGGCTCTGAAATTTATACGAAAGATAACCGTTACGGACGTTATCAGAGTTATGGCTCCGTGCAGATTATGGGGAAAGGAAATCCCGTGTCACGTGCCGGAAGTGGCTTTGTGCAGGAGGGATGGGACTGGAATCGTTTGCCGGGTACAACTACCATTCATTTGCCTTTCGACTTGCTTGATAGCCCATTGAAAGGAACGACTATGGCACGCTCCAAAGAGAATTTCTCCGGAAGCAGTTCTTTAGATGGTAAAAATGGAATGTTCGCTATGAAATTGGCAGAACGGGATTATGAGAATTTCACACCAGACTTTGTGGCCCGTAAATCCGTTTTCTGTTTTGATAACCGGATGGTTTGCCTGGGAACAGGTATTTCGAACTCCAATGTAGATTATCCTACGGAAACAACTCTTTTCCAGACAAAATATAATGGTAAGGAGCCCAAAGTAGGAGAGGATAACTATTGGCTTCATGATGGTTATGACAATTATTATCATGTAGTGGACGGAACCGTTCGCGCACAGGTGGCAGAACAGGAATCACGGCACGAAAAGACGCGTGAAGTAACTAAGGGAAAATTCTCTTCTGCCTGGATAGAACATGGCAAAGCGCCGAAAGAGGGGACTTATGAATATATGGTATTGATACAGCCTTCTGCTTCCGATCTCGATGAACTGCGCAAAACTCCTGCATACGAGGTGTTGCAACGGGATCAGACTGCTCACGTTGTTTATGATAAAAAGACAGGTATCACGGCGTATGCCGCTTTTGAAGCTTATCAGCCTGCCACTGATAAAGTGTTCGTGGCTATTCCTGCGGAAACAATGGTGATGTATGCAAAGGAATCTGATAAGGGGATCCGTTTAAGCATCTGTGATCCGAATCTGAATATAGAAGAGAAGACGTATACAACGAAAGAACCCAGTCGTCCTATTACTAAGGAGATACGGCTTAAAGGGCATTGGACATTGACAAGCCCGATGGAAAATGTCCGGTTGGAACAGCAGGGAGCCCAGACCGTACTGACAGTAACCTGTCAGCATGGACAGCCGGTCGAAATGCTCATGGAAAATAAATAATTAGTGAATAAGATAAGAGAAAACAAGAATTTAAAGAGAGGTATTAGTTATCATGTTTCTATGAAAAAAGAGAAGACCGGTTCGTGGGGGAGCCGGTCTTCTTTGTATTTACACGGTGCGTTGAGCACTTTCTTTTCTTGTTACTTATTCAGTCTCCATTCGAAACCGTCTTTAGTATCTTTGATTTCAAATCCGAGTGCTGTCAGTGTGTTGCGGATTTCGTCGGAAGTAGCCCAGTCTTTGTTGGCTTTCGCTTTCATACGTTGTTCCAGTAGCATATCTACTACCTTGCCGTAAGCTGCCTCACGACCATCTGAAGAGCCTTTTTCTTCTTTCAATCCCATGATGTCGAAACTGAACAGATGGAATGTTTCTTTCAGGTCTTTCAGGTCTTCGGCTGAGATGGTAGCATTACCGGCAATGATATTGTTTATAATGCGGGCGCCTTCGAAAAGCTGTGCGATGACAATCGGTGTATTTAAGTCGTCATTCATTGCTTCGTAGCATTTAGCGCGCAGTTCTTTCACGTTGATTCCCTCTGAAGTTGCCGATGCGGGAGTAATCTTATCCAATGCGTCAATGGCTTCCATCAGACGCTGCAGGCCTTTTTCGGATGCTTGCAGTGCTTCATTGCTGAAATCTACCGTGCTGCGGTAATGAGCTTGCAGGATGAAGAAACGGATTGTCATTGGTGTGTAGGCTTGTGCCAGCAGCTTATGAGTACCGTTGAAGAATTCGTCCAAAGTGATGAAGTTGCCAAGTGATTTACCCATCTTGGTTCCGTTGATGGTAATCATGTTGTTGTGCATCCAGTAGTGAACCATGTCATCACCTTGTGAGGCTACCGATTGTGCGATTTCACATTCGTGGTGAGGGAAAATCAAGTCCATTCCTCCTCCGTGAATATCGAAGTGTTCACCTAGGTATTTGCGTCCCATAGCGGTACATTCGGCGTGCCATCCGGGGAAACCATCGCTCCATGGAGACGGCCAGCGCATGATATGTTCAGGTTGTGCCTTTTTCCAAAGGGCAAAGTCGGCAGGATTGCGTTTCTCGCTTTGTCCGTCGAGGTCACGGGTGGTATTCAAGACGTCGTCCAGATTACGTCCGGAAAGTTTTCCGTAGTGGTAATCTTTATTGTATTTGGCTACATCGAAGTAAACGGAGCCTTCGCTTTCATAGGCGTATCCGGCATCCAAAATCTTCTGTACCAGTTGGATTTGTTCAATGATATGTCCTGAAGCATGTGGCTCAATGCTTGGAGAAAGTACATTCAACGCTTCCATTGCTTTATGATAACGGTTCAGGAAATATTGAACAACTTCCATTGGTTCCAACTCTTCCAGACGTGCTTTCTTGGCGATCTTGTCTTCTCCGTCATCGGCATCGTGTTCCAGATGACCTACGTCGGTAATATTTCGTACGTAGCGTACTTTATATCCTAGGTGGGTGAGATAGCGGAATAACACATCGAAGGTTATAGCCGGACGGGCGTGTCCTAAATGGGCATCTCCGTAAACAGTCGGTCCACACACATACATGCCTACATGAGGTGCATGAAGCGGTACGAACAACTCTTTCTTTCTATCTAAGGTGTTGTAAATGGTAAGTTGATGTTCCATAACATTTTATATTTGTTTTATTGGAACTGCAAAGTTAGTATAAAATCTGAATATGCGCTCTATCTTTGATGAGTTGATTTTAGCTCTTGAGTTGTTTTACTGATAATATTATTAGTTTCCCGGTATGAAACTAAAAGTTTCACACCGAGGAACCAATGGTTTCATTACGGGAAACCAAAGGTTTCTCACCGAGAAACTAAAATTTTGTCGGCATGAAAGTAAATGTTTGGTTATTGTTGACTGCAAAACTTATCAATAGCTTCTGCTACACCGTCTTCTTCGTTGCTTAGAGTGATGTAATTTGCTGCTTTTTTTACAGGTTCTTGTGCATTTCCCATAGCAATTCCCAGTCCTGCAAACTTAATCATGGATAAGTCATTATAGCCATCTCCCATTGCTATGACTTCTTCTCGTGCTACTCCTATTTCTTTCAATAAGACAGCAAGAGAAAGAGCTTTGTCAATTCCTTGCGGAACTAATTCGAGGAAATAGGGTTCTGAACGGAAAACGTTAATATGTCCTTGTAGCCGGAGACTAAGTTCTGCTTCAAGCGGAATGAGTTTATCTGCGTCTCCCACGATGAGGCATTTGGCTACAGGAAGCGTGATCTCTGTGAGGAAGTCGTTTGTTTCCCGTACTGCCATTTTATTGAGAAAGGCCTCTTTCTGTACGTATGGGTCTTGAGAGTTTTCTGTTATTATATCTGCTCCGTCATAGGTTAATATACTTAGTTGGTGGGTACGGGCACATTCATAGAGCATCGGAACAACTTCATTAGGTAACACATTTTCATATACCATCTCTTTTGTTTCCCAATTGATAATTTCACCTCCGTTATAGGAGAGGATGAAACCTCCGAATTCATTCATCCGTAATTCGTTGGCTAATGGTACAATACCATAAGTAGGTCGTCCGGAAGCTAATACGAGTCGTATTCCTTGCTCTTGTATACGTATTAGAGTTTCCCTGTTGCGGGGAGTGATTTCTTTTTTAGAATTGGTGAGTGTGCCGTCAAGGTCGAGCACGATAAGTTTGTATTTCATGTAGCGTTGTTTTGGGTGCAAAGATAGATTAAAAAAGTTTTTCCGCAAGGTGGTGGGGGAAAAGATGTGGCTTTAGCTAAGCCAGCCATCGTTTGTTCAACTTGGCAGATGTTTTTGTAAAGTATTGAATATTAATAAAGGAGCTTCAGATCTGAGTCGTCGTGCTGTCATGCATCAGATGCAGGGACTTTCTTTTTGAACCAGACTCGTATTTTTCGGATGTAGTAGCTTCTCCTGTTTCTGATTTCTTGATTGATGATATGACATTTAGATAAATAAAAGCCGCATAACGAAAGTTATGCGGCTTTTATTATTAAACTGGTAAAAGAGTTTTATTCAATTGTTGCTCCATAACCAGCTACATCGCTAGCTAATGTAAATATACCATTTACATAATCATATTGAGTAATAGGAGCTGTTGCGTGCTTGGTTATGTTATTACCGCTTGTTGGTTCTTTAACTAAAGAACTTGTATGATAATAATTCCAATTTTTGGTTAAGCCATATACGATATTGTCGGTTACATCTATTTGAGGTGTGCAACTTTCTAAGAAAGAATAATAGTAGGAACCGAATTCTGCTTCCGGACTTACGTCAAAGATATTCTTGCTTATAGTCAATGATGTTCCTTTTTGATATCTGAAGAATATATTGCTACCTATCATGTTGACAAAAGTATTATTTATAATTTCGGCAGAAAGTACACCATCTGATAAAGGTATATTACCAGTAGCCCAGTTTAATATTTGCACGCCTTCTTGAGGTGTCTGGCTATACACTATATTGTTCTTGAAGTTGAAAGTTTTATAATCTCCTAAATTGAAGCCTTTATATATATTTATCAAGGCAATTTTGATAGCATTAACTTCAATACGAGTGTCTTGAACAGAGATGTTGTCTATACCAAAGTAAGTCTTTTGTGCTGCATCGTAATAAATTGGTTTCAAGACATTCGCAATCAGACAGTTGTCAATGCAGATGTCAGTAAAGTCTCCCTTGCTGATAACGCCTGCATTATTTATAAAATAACCAGCATTGCTACCTCCATTGAGATCACTTAAATCTATTTTTATATTCTTAAAAAGTAGCTTTCCTTTGCATGATTTCCAGCAATTAATAGGACGAAGTGTTACTTGCTCGTCATCATATCGACCGATGATAATAACATCATTGCTGATTGATTTTACTCCGGTTGTGGTAAAATTGTGTGCTGTACCTGTGAGGAACAGTATAACAGGTTTACTCATTGTAGCACTAAAGTAAGTGTCAAGTGCCACATCGGCATCTGTTGCATCCAATATTTGTATGTCAGCATCTGAATAAATTTGGTTGTTGATGGTGATGCCGCCGATAGTAATGTCTTTACCATGATCAAAATCGGCTTTATAATCCGTACGATTCTTAATACTAACCTGAATCTTTGCAATCATAGCATACTTTCCACTTGTTGCCAATATCGCAATATCAGTACTGTTATCAGCTGTTGCACGAGTCATCATCTTTGCGCTTGATGCAGGGGCAGTAACAATCAATACATTTTCTTTTCCAGCTTCCTTAGAGAATTTAGCACTCCATCCTTCTGGAGCAGTAATCATTGTATTTTTTACTCCTCTCATGGTCATGGTAAATTCTTTCGTTTCACCTGCAGAAAACTCTTGTATTTGTTCTAAATCTTCAGCCGCAAAACTACATTCAAAGTCGCTGATGATAGGGATACGTATGGTTGGAGCATCCTCACCCGCAAGTACTAAGACCAGTTCGTTGTTTTCTACTGTTACACTCTTGAAGTTTTTGTCTTCTGCCGGAGCGGAACCGTCACCAGTTGCGCTGACTTTGTCAGTAGTTCCTTCTTTGTATATATATTCATAGTTTTTTCCTTCATCATAGCTAACCTGCCAGTAGCCTTCACTATCTACATTAAATGTAGGAGTCTTGCCACTCTCTCCATTAGCTTTCACAGGTTGTCCGTTTACAGTCAGACGCTCCGGAGTTTCATTTTTGTTGTAAAGAACAGTCCAGTAGCCTTCTGAATCGATACCGATAATAGGGCATAACAGGTTATTATCGTTTTTCATATATAGATTTACTGTTTTTCCATTGCTCAAAGTGAGTGTGTAGGAATCAGACTTTTCCTCTATATTAGTAATAAATGTTCCTTCATTATAAAGTTCGCGAAGAGCTTCTGTGTTACTATTTATATCACGTACTTGTGTCTCGAGTGCGGTAACGCGCTTTTTCAGTGCGTCTACATCATCTTCCAAATCGTCAATGTTGGTACATGCTACCAGGCATACAGCCAATAACATGAACATACTCCATACTTTTTTCATGATTATATTGTTTTAAAGTTATTATTTTAAAGAGGATAGCCAGGAAGGAACATATCCCAAACGTTTACGTAATTGAGCCTCATAGAGTGAATATGGTTCCACAGCAGTTCCGTTACTTTCGAGTCGCTTCATTTGAGTAGCATCAAAATCTAAAGGACTTCCGTGGAAACCGACAATGATAGGAGGCATAAATTTCCACCAAAAGCCGTTACTATCCCACCAGGTAAATTTACCTTCTGTATCGATGTCCTGATCTGTTTGTACATTTGTTGCATAGAAATTCCATATTGTCAGATTCTCCATGTGATTTGGCATTTGAGCAGAGTCTCCTCCTTGTCTCCAATGCATGAAACCGCCAGTACAGCAGTCAATTAATGTTGCACGTGGCTGTGTGGCATGTGATTCAAAGCAAGAATCATCTCCCCATTTCACATTCCATATTACAGCACCCATGCTTTGCTTTGAAACACCGCAAGCGTGATATTGACCAACGTTTGTTTTATATTCCATCAATGTGCTTTCACCTTCTCCTTTTCTAAGTGTGTAGCCATTGCTGCTTTCAGTTACTTTTCCAATAAAGATACGGGAAGAAGCTTGCGAGCGGATAGAAGCATGTCCACGATTACCACCAATAGTGATGTCATAAGCAGAACAATTGGCAGAACTTGTGATTGACATGGCTTCACTAACACTTTCAAAATTAACCCGGCGCATCCATGAATTGGTCAGACGTACAAAATCGATAAGCTTAAAACCACCGTCATCTATGTCAGAGCCGTGATGAATAAACTTCTCTTTGGCATGTCCTTTAAATGTAAGGTCTTCTACGCCAACATTGGCATAATTGGCGAATTTATGTACATTCCATCCCCAATCTTTATTAATAGCATGCATGATGGGTTCTTTAAAGGTAATACTGTTACCACTAATCTTTTCAATCTGATGGTATTCGAATATTTGAATACCATTTGTTTTGATATTGGGAGTAATGCCTTGTTGTACCTTAATATCTTGCCATTGATAAGGCGATAGTTCGGAATTAATAACATCATTATCCGTGTTTCCCAACTTGGGGGTTCCCAGTACGAGACATACCCAACTGCCCGCACTTACTCCTGTTAAACTGGCCGTTATGGTTTTGCTGCCTATGGGAGCGTCTTCAGTGATAGCACCAATTGATTCTCCTAATCCTGTATTATGTTTGAACTCCATCATAACAGGAGCATTCCACATTTCCTCAGTAGGTTTGGGAGAATTATTTGCAGCAGTCATTTCGAGTGTTGTTTTGTTTCTTCCGGCTCCTTTTAAAACAATATCACTCATCGATATACGAATCCTGCGATCCTTAGAATCCTCATCTTGTAGAATATAATTCCCTTCTGGGAAGTAGATAATAGCTTTAGCGTTTTCCTTAATATATCGATCTGTCATATTATTGAGATCTTCTTGCTTTGTTTCTCTTGCTATTTTTTCCAGTACCTTCATGAAAGCTGCTCTGTCAGATTTGCCGTCGTTGGGGATAGCCCCATATTGGGGATCTGTAACATCGTATACTTTATATCCTTGTGCTATTAATGTTTCTATTTCAGGAGGAGCTATTTCACCATGTTTATATCCGGCGTATGAAAAGTCCAATAATACATTTTGTTGATCTGCGTTTACAAATTGTTGCCAGGCTTTTGCTCCGGTTTCATTGGAAAGTTGTTTCACTTCAATAGAAACAATACGGATATAATTCTTTGATGAAGTAAGTACAATCTTAATTGTTTCTTCTACGTCTTTTACAACAGTTGCTTGTGGTGTGATAGTTAATAAGTTCTCGGATAAAAGAACATCCCATCCTTTAGGAGCTTGTATTGCAGCTTGTTGCACGTCATTCTGTTCTACTTTATACTCTTTATGGCTTTCATTGGGGGCAAAAACTTGCACAGCTTGTTCACTTTCAGCGTCATTGAGACCATAAATGATCAGTCCGAAGCTGTCGTCTACTGGGAAAGTATATGTTTTTTCACCATCAGCCAGGGTGAATGAGAAAGTATGGTTTGCTTCATTATATTCTACCTTGCTGAATATGCTGGTTCCTCCCTGACTTCCACCTTCGGCCTTAGTTCCTAAGCTTGTATATGTTTGTCCATTATCGTAGCTCACTTGCCAATATCCACTGGAAGATACGCTGATTAATGGAGTTGCCACCACATTGCCTTCTCCATCACGGGGCCAGGCTGATATTTTCTCTCCATCGGCTCCTGGCAGATATTTGAAATCTGTATCATTACTTGTTTTATATATCCAGTAGCCTTCTTCGTCTACGGAAAATTCAGGGACAGACGCTTGTACTGCTTCACTCTCCATGACTTTAATGCTTGTTCCGTCACTAAGTTCCAGCAAATATCCTAAGCCATCTTTAGTCGGAGTAATTCCGATAATGATTTTGTTTTTTTGCATAAGGGCTTGCAGACTGGCAAATGAAGTATTCAGTCCTTCCGTTGCTTTTTCCAAAGCAGCGACACGGTCTTTCAGAGAATTGATGTCTGCTTCCAGGTCGTCTGTTTTTTGGCATGATTGCATGATTGCCAACATGCTGCAAATACCAAATAGTAATAGGTAGGTAATGCTCCTGTTTTTCATACATTTATTATTTCGGGTTATTTATAATTTTCACAGTGGCAAAGATAACCGGATAAAATAAGAGTATATGGATAAAAAAATTCAGGAATACGATGAAATAATACATTTTACACACCTCTGTGATAGATTGAGGCTTTATGTATTATTAGAGCAGGTCTACCCATTGCTCATTGCTTAATATAGGCAATGACTCACTGTCGGCAACAAATGTTTCCGCCAGTTTTCGTTTCTCATCTTGCAGATGCAGAATCTTTTCCTCAATGCTGTTTTGTGTAATGAAGCGATAGGCAATCACCTGCTTATCCTGACCGATACGATGGGCACGGGCGATGGCTTGCGATTCGGCGGCAGGATTCCACCAGGGATCTATGATAAATACATAGTCGGCTTGTGTAAGATTGAGCCCCACACCCCCTGCTTTTAATGAAATGAGGAATGCTTGAACATCTTTTTGCTCGGTGAAATGGGCGATTTCGGAAGGCCGGTTGTTGGTTGCTCCTGTTAATAGGGCATATTTCCAGCCTCGTCTTCGGAAAGCTTCAGCCAAGACCTCCAGATGTTTGACGAATGAAGAGAAAATTAGGACTTTGTGTCCTTCGCTTTGTAATGTATCGAATGTTTCGATTATCTGTGCGGTTTTTCCGGATGTTCCGGTATAATCAGGAAGAATGAGTTGCGGATGACAAGAGAGTTGTCGTAAACGCAAAATGCCATTTAGTACACCAAACGAATGGAGCCTGTTCGTACTTTGAGGGTGCTGGAGAAGTATGTTGCGCAGGCTGTTTTTCTCCTGTTCGTAACACGTGTTCTGTTCTTCAGTCATGTCGCAGTAGATTGTTTCTTCGGTAAGTTCAGGAAGTTCCGGAGCTACCTCTTTCTTGCTTCTGCGGAGGATGAATGGGGCAGTCAGTTGTTGCAACTGTATTCGTACGCGTTCGTTTCCCTGGCGAATCGGCATTATGAACTGCTTTTGGAAAGCACTTTCCGTTCCCAGTAAGTCCGGTTGTATAAAATGAAATTGAGCCCACAGATCCTTTAATGAGTTTTCGATAGGAGTACCTGTCAGTGCGAGTCGGTGTTTGCTTTGCAGTTGAATTGCCGACCGGAAGGTGAGTGATTCGCTATTCTTGATATTCTGGCTTTCATCGAGCACGACGTATTCGAAACGGTAGGAAGAGAGTATATCAATGTTATTTCTCATCATGCCATACGTAGTAAAGATCAAGTGAAAATGACCGAAGAATTTTTCCGGACATTTCTTGTCTATAGCCACGGTGTTGTTATATTCCATCATTGAGAGCCCTGTAAAGCGCTTGGCTTCCCGTCGCCAGTTGTGAAGTAGCGATGTGGGGACTACAATTAGGGTAGCGGGTTGTTTGGGAGCGGATGGCTTATATATGTACTGTAGCAGGGTAAGAGTCTGAAGCGTCTTCCCGAGTCCCATGTCATCTGCCAGGCATCCGCCAAATCCTTGTTTATGGAGATGTACCATCCACGAGAATCCTTTCTGCTGATAGGGGCGTAACGTTGCTTTAAGCGTTCTTGGTACGGCAACGTTATGTATTTGCTGCTTCGCGGGGAATTTTTTCACTCCATCCTCACCCAAAGCTGTCTGTACGGCACCTATAAATGCATGTTTCAACCGAATTCCTTTTTCTGTTTGTACTCCCATCTCCAGTAAGTTCGCATATTTGCTGAACCACTCTTCAGGCAGGAGAATCATACGCCCGTCAGGTAGCAGATATTCCCGCTTTTCTTCGAGGATATGTTTGCGGAAACGTGAGAAAGGAATGCGCAGATTACCGATAACAACAGTGATGTGCAGTTCGAACCAGTCAACCTCATCATCGCAGCTTTGCTCGATGCGTATCTCATCCAGACAATACAACGCATTCCCTACATTACTGGTAAGGTGAAAGGATTGCTGCAACATCTCCCGATGATTGTTGATCCATTCGACAATTGTCTTTTCCGGAGCTTTGGCAGATAGTTGGAAGTGTGTGGCATTGAGTTGTTGCAGACCGGCATTCGTTAAGAGTTGGACTGCTTGTTCTTCCACTGTAATATTACGCCGGAAAAAGCCGATTTCACCGGATGTTTTCCGATAAATGATTTTCTTCATTTCATTAGCACTATCTGGTGCAAATGTCTGGTCTCCATAGCGGAAGAAAAGTTGCAATGCTTGTCTGTTGTATGTGGCATCTTCGAATGAGAGAACAGCCTCACAGGCACATTCTTCTTCAGTAATATTCAAACCGTGAGTCTCGATATCGTGATAACGTGCAATTGGAATAACGATGTTGTCTATGTATTTTTCAATCTGCAAAGCGTCTACGCTAATCGATCTTTTCTTTGTAAAAGGTAAGATACGTGCGCTTTCAATGTGCGGAAAGAAATATAACTCCATTCCCAATAATAGAGTGGCCGGCGAGGAGGTCAGTACAACTACCGGTTTTAACTCACTCAAAGAGAACGGTTGCCCTTCATAATAACACTGCAACTGATAACGGAACGTTTTACTGTCAACATGAAACGTTACGCGAATTTCTACGTCGTGAGGGTTGATATGATAAATATGATGGGCGTATAAGATTTTGCTACCGGCTTGTTTCTGATAAAAAGGCAGTCCGTTTTCCCGTATCAACGCCAGCATCTCCAACAGCTTCTTTTCGATGAACGGGCGAATATTATTTTTAATTCGTTCCGGATCTTCGGATAGCTTATGTAGAAAGCGTGATACTGTTTTTTCACGGGAGTAGAGGCCCATCAGATACTTTTCTGTATAGTATGAAGCGATATCGATAGCTTGTCTTTCCGCTTCGCTCATTATGCTCATAGCTTCCGGAGAGGCGTGAAACGCTTGCTCCACTAATTGCAAGGTGCCATCGTTCAGCCTTTCCGCAATATACGGAATCAGTAATATGCCGAGTATCGGATGCTCTGTGAAAACGATTATAACTTGTCCGTTAGTTGGTCTCTCTTTCATTCTCTTTTAGGCTTTAACTGACAAAGATACGGGAAAATACTTAATTTTGCAGCATGATAGAGGAAAACAAACGCGTATTGCTTGGAATGAGTGGCGGTACAGATAGCTCTGTTGCTGCTATGCGATTGCTGGAAGCCGGTTATGAAGTAATCGGGGTAACCTTTCGTTTTTATGAATTGAATGGTTCGACAGAATACCTAGAAGATGCCCGTAATTTGGCAGAACGTTTAGGAATACGGCATATAACATACGATGCCCGTGAAATATTTGCCCGGCAGATTATTGAATATTTTGTGCAGGAATACCTGGCAGGACGTACTCCGGTCCCCTGTACCTTGTGCAATAATTACCTGAAATGGCCTTTGCTTGCTAAGATTGCCGATGAAATGGGAGTTTTTTATATTGCTACCGGACACTATGCACAGAATATACAACTAAATGAAACCTTTTATATAACGTATGCCGCCGATTCGGATAAGGATCAAACCTTCTTCTTATGGGGATTGAAACAGGATATTCTTAATAGGATGCTGTTGCCGATGGGCGATATTACGAAAGCTGAAGCCCGTGCCTGGGCTGCTGAACATGGTTTTCGAAAGGTGGCAACCAAAAAGGATAGTATTGGTGTCTGTTTTTGCCCGATGGACTATCGGACCTTTTTAAAAGACTGGTTGGTCAGAAATGGTCAGATGTCGGTCAGTAATAGTGAGGCATCAATCAACAATAGTCAGACATCGGGCAACGATAAACAGACCTGGTCTGACAGAATCAGAAGAGGAAGATTTGTCGATGAAAAGGGGAATTTTATTGCCTGGCATGAGGGCTATCCCTTTTATACTATTGGGCAGAGACGCGGTTTGGGCATTCATCTGAATCGTCCTGTATTTGTGAAAGAGATTGATCCTGAAAAGAATGAAGTGATGTTGGCTTCTCTTTCATCGTTGGAAAAAACAGAAATGTGGTTGAAAGATTGGAATCTTGTAAATCAGGAGCGTACTTTAGATCGCTCTGACATAATTGTGAAGATACGCTATCGCAAGCAGGAAAACCATGGCACGATTACCGTCACATCGGATCATTTACTGCACGTGCAGCTTCATGAACCATTAACAGCCATTGCTCCCGGACAGGCTGCTGCATTCTATGGAGACGGATTGCTACTAGGAGGAGGAATCATAGTCAACGCCCGGTAATCTTACATATTGGGAAGATGAACGCTCTGACGCAAGTTTTTTAGAACAAAACTTAGCTTGCTAATCGACATAACTAAGGCACGGATTACACGAATAAACAAGGAAAGAGAATAAACTTATCCATGTAATTCGTGTAATCCGTGCCTGGAAGAAATCGGAGAGTTGTTTTGACGCTCTCTCCTTATACAAGTAATCTCTATAATAGAGAAAACTTGTGGCAGTTATGTTTTGGTTTTTGGTTATTCTTCCGGATGAGCGCTATTATTCAGCACCAGCATTGCTTCTATATATTCGCGTGTATTGCTTAATCTGGGTACTTTGTGTTGTCCTCCCAGTTTTCCTTTCTGTGCCAGCCAGTCATGGAACAATCCCTGACGGGCTACGATCACTTCCAATGGTTGCAAAGCGATATCTTTCCATCGTTTGGCTTCATAGTCAGAGTTAACCTCTTTCAGCGTAGCGTCAAGTATCGCAGCGAACTTTTCTACGGAATCCGGCATTTGAGCAAATTCTATTAGCCACTGGTGCCTGCATTTTGCGTTCTCATCCATAAACACCGGCGCCGCAGAGTATTCGCAAACTTGTGCTCCGGTCTCAGCGCAAGCTTTTGCCAATCCTTTTTCAGCATTATCGATAATCAGCTCTTCACCAAATGCATTGATGAAATGCTTCGTTCTTCCCGTGATGACAAACTTATAGGGATTCTTGCTGGTAAACTTCACAGTATCACCAATCATGTATCTCCACAGACCACAGGAAGTAGAAATAACCATTGCATAGTTCTTGTTGAGCTCGACTTCTTCAAGACAATAAGCCCGTGGATTTTCTTTTCCCACTTCCTCCAACGGAACAAATTCGTAGAAAATTCCATAGTCGATCATTAATAACATGGCAGGATCGGAAAGGTCGTTCTGGGTTCCGAAATATCCTTCCGAAGCATTGTAGGTCTCTACATAATGCATTTTAGGTGTTGTAATCACCTGTTTATATTGCTCACGATACGGTGTGAAAGCCACTCCGCCATGGAAGAAAACTTCCAGATTGGGCCATACTTCTTCCAGTGCCTGCTTTCCTGTCTTTTCAAGGATACGTTTGATAAGTACCAGCATCCACGACGGCACACCGGATAGGCTTGTCACATTTACCGGAATAGTGCTGTTGGCGATTGCTTCTATCTTGGTTTCCCATTCGCTCATCAATGCAATTTTCTTGCTTGGTACGCGAATGAAATTGATAAGCGGATTTACGTTTTGAATCAGAATAGCGGATAAATCTCCTACTAAACTATGATTGGAATTGAGGTTCGGGCTATGGCTCCCTCCTAGAATCAGTCCCTTGCCGGAGAAAAAATGGCTATCCGGATTGATGCGGAAATAAAGAGCTGCTGCATCTTTTCCTCCTCTGTAATGAATATCTTCCAGCGCTTCCTTGCTGACAGGAAGGAATTTACTTTTATCATTAGTCGTTCCGGAGGATTTTGCAAACCAGCGTATCTCCGATGGCCAAAGCAGATTCTGTTCCCCAGCTCGCAAACGTTCTACGTATGGCTTAATTTCTTCGTATGTCTGGATAGGAACACGTTTACGGAAATCTTCATAGTTACGGATAGAGGAATAATCGTACTTTCTTCCCCATTCAGTTTGAGCGGCCTGGCGTGTTAAGCGGCTTAACACACGATGCTGTATCTCACTAGCCTGACTAGCATATAGGTCTATCTGTTTTAAACGGGAATCGAAAGTCTTACTAATAATTTTTGTAATATTCATTTCTGCTTTAACATAATAATGTTTAGTCGTGCAAAAGTAACTTATTTATCTTTTTTTTCTATCTTTACGACGGAAATAATCGTTAAAAATTGACGACTTCCATATAAATCCCGAGTTTTAGACTAAAAAATGCGACAATGAGAATTGGAATCTTAACATCCGGCGGGGACTGTCCCGGTATTAATGCCACGATTCGTGGCGTGTGCAAAACTGCCATCAATTATTACGGGATGGAAGTAATAGGTATTCACAGCGGTTTTCAGGGCTTGCTGACTAAAGATGTCGAATCTATTACAGACAAGTCGCTCTCCGGTTTGCTCAATCTGGGTGGAACGATGTTAGGAACCTCTCGTGAGAAGCCTTTCAAAAAAGGAGGCGTTGTCTCTGATGTTGACAAACCGTCTTTAATCCTTCAGAATATCCGGGAAATGGAACTCGACTGTGTCGTTTGTATCGGCGGAAATGGAACACAGAAGACAGCGGCGAAGTTTGCTGCGATGGGAGTGAATATCGTATCTGTTCCTAAAACCATTGATAATGATATTTGGGGTACAGATATTTCTTTCGGTTTCGACTCGGCAGTAAGTATTGCTACCGATGCCATCGACCGTTTACATTCCACCGCAAGTTCTCACAAAAGGGTGATGGTGATTGAAGTGATGGGGCACAAGGCGGGTTGGATTGCCTTGTATTCCGGTATGGCAGGAGGAGGGGATGTGATTCTTCTCCCTGAAATTGCTTATGACATTAAAAATATTGGTAATACGATTCTGGAAAGACTGAAAAAGGGCAAGCCTTATTCTATTGTAGTGGTAGCAGAGGGTATTAGGACAGACGGACGCAAACGGGCTGCTGAATATATTGCGCAGGAGATTGAATATGAAACTGGTATAGAAACTCGCGAAACAGTTCTGGGGTATATTCAGCGTGGTGGTTCGCCTACTCCTTTCGACCGCAATCTTTCTACCCGTATGGGCGGCCATGCGACAGAATTGATCGCCAAGGGGGAATTCGGGCGTATGGTAGCTTTAAAAGGGGACGATATTGCATCTATCCCTCTTGAAGAAGTTGCAGGAAAACTGAAATTAGTTACTGAAGATCACGATTTGGTGATTCAGGGGCGTCGCATGGGGATTTGCTTTGGCTAGTCTCCTCGGCTTCCATAGTAGGTTGTACCGTAGAAATTTCATTATCGGAGGTGTTTTCTTCTAAAACATTCTCCAGTTTTGTCTCGGGAATTACATTCAGTTCGGCTTCAAGTTCATTCTCAAATTCAGTTGACAATTCAGTTTCAGAGTTAGTTGCAAGTTCAAACTCCGGTTCTGTTGTAGTTGCTGAATGTTGTGCTTTGATCTCTTCGACAGTTGACATAAATACGGGTTCCTTTACTTTCTTTATAGCCATTTGGGCAGCATTCTGTTGAGACTCCTTCTTGGAATATCCCGTACCTGTTCCTGCCGGAAGTCCTTCAATGCGTACTTCGGTTTGGAAGACAGGGTTGCTGTCGTGATCGAGAAATTGCTCGATTAACTCAAAGGAAACCTCCATCTTATTTTTTTGGCTCCACTCAATAAGTTTGGATTTGAAGTTAACCTCTTTTCGGGATATTTTATCCAGGTCGATATAACGGTTGATGATCCGTTGCTCCATAAACTGTTTGCAGCGTTCATACCCCTGATCCAGATAAATAGCTCCGATAAATGCCTCAAAAGCATTTCCGTACATATAACTGTTGTGAGAAGAAGAGCGGGTGGAATACTTTATGAGTTTATCCAAGCCGATTTCAACGGCCAACTTATTCAAAGTCTCCCGTTGTACGATCTTAGAACGTGTGTTGGTCAGGAAACCTTCCCGTTTCCCTTCAAAACGTTTATAGACAATATCTCCTACGATGGCGTCGAGGATGGCGTCACCTAAAAACTCCAGCCGTTCATTGTTGAGGGGACGTCCCTTGTCGGAGCGGACAGAAGTTGATTTGTGCAGGAGAGCCTGCTCATAAAGTTGGATATTGCGCGGGTAGAACCCGAGTATCCGGTAAAAACAAAGATAAGACTCTCTATCCTTGCGGAACAAGAGCCTTATCTTATCTATTTCGTTACGTAACACGATATTACTCTGCGTATTTCTTGAAGATAACGCACGCATTGTGACCACCAAATCCAAATGTATTGGACAAGGCAACATTAACTTCGCGTTTCTGTGCTTTATTGAACGTGAAATTAAGGTTATAGTCGATATTCTCGTCGTTGTCACCTTCTTCGTGGTTGATAGTCGGAGGAACAATGCCGTTCTTGATAGCAAGGATACTTGCAATAGATTCTACCGCACCGGCAGCTCCCAGCAAGTGACCTGTCATTGATTTTGTTGAACTGATGTTCAACTCGAACGCATGATCACCGAATACTTCCTTGATTGCTTTTGCTTCTGAAATATCACCAACCGGAGTAGATGTACCGTGTACATTGATATAATCTACTTCTTTCGGATCCATTTCCGCATCTTCCAGTGCATTTTTCATCACCAATTTCGCTCCCAGACCTTCTGGATGAGAAGCTGTCAGGTGATGTGCATCTGCAGACATACCTACACCGGCAACTTCTGCATAGATTTTTGCACCGCGAGCTTTAGCGTGTTCCAGTTCTTCCAGGATCAGGCAACCGCCACCTTCGCCCATAACGAAACCATCACGGCTTGCGCTAAACGGACGTGAAGCTTTAGAAGCTTCGTCGTTGCGTGTTGACAGTGCGTGCATAGCGTTGAAACCGCCCACACCTGCCGGGAAGATAGCTGCTTCCGAACCACCGGATACAATTACGTTTGCTTTACCCAGACGAATCAGGTTGAAGGCATCTGCAATAGCGTTGGTTGAAGTAGCACATGCTGAACAAGTCGCGTAGTTAGGACCATGGAAACCATACATGATAGAAATCTGTCCGGCTGCAATATCCGAAATCATCTTTGGAATGAAGAACGGATTAAACTTCGGACCCATTTCCTGACGAGTGTAGTAGTTGCCTACCTCTTCTTCAAATGTATGTATACCACCAATACCGGCGCCGAAAATAACACCGATTTTGTTCAAGTCTTCTTTCTCGACATCAAGACCGGAATCACTCACCGCTTCTTTGGCAACAGCGATGGCATATTGAGTATACAGGTCCATCTTTCTTGCTTCTTTGCGGTCTATGTATTTCGTTGCATCGAAGTCTTTCACTTCGCATGCGAATTGGGTCTTGAATAACGACGCATCAAAATGAGTAATAGGCCCTGCTCCACTAACCCCGTTCACAAGGTTTTCCCAAAATTCGGGAACGCTATTGCCAACGGGAGTAATGGCGCCAAGGCCTGTTACTACCACTCTTTTTAATTCCATATTGATGAAATCGAATTACTTAGCGTGTTCTTCGATATAAGATACAGCATCACCTACAGTACCAATCTTTTCTGCTTGGTCATCAGGAATAGAGATACCGAATTCTTTTTCGAATTCCATGATAAGTTCTACAGTGTCAAGAGAATCTGCTCCCAGGTCGTTAGTGAAGCTTGCTTCGGTTGTAACTTCTGATTCTTCTACGCCTAATTTATCAACGATAATCGCTTTTACTCTTGATGCAATTTCAGACATAACTTTAAGTTTTTAATTAATAATTAGTTTTATTTCTTTAAATTTGCGGTGCAAAGGAATGAATATTTATCGTTTTGCGCAAATATTTGACTAAATAAATGCAAAGTTTTGCACATTTTTCACTGTTTTGTGCATCGAAATTGAGGGTTATGAAGAAAAACATCGCAATTTTTGCTTCCGGTTCCGGTTCAAATGCCGAGAATATTATCCGGTATTTCCAAAAAAACGATTCCGTTCAGGTTTCGTTGGTACTTTCTAATAAAAGTGATGCATACGTTTTGGAACGTGCGCATCGTTTGGGAGTGGCCTGTAACGTGTTTCCAAAGGAGGACTGGATAGCCGGAGATGAAATTTTGGCTATTTTGCAGGAGTACCGCATCGACTTTGTCGTACTGGCTGGCTTTCTGGTTCGTGTGCCTGACTTGCTTTTGCATGCTTATCCCGATAAAATTATAAATATACATCCTGCCCTTCTGCCGAAGTTCGGAGGCAAAGGAATGTATGGTGACCGGGTTCATGAAGCGGTAGTGGCTGCCGGTGAAAAGGAAAGCGGTATCACTATACATTATATAAATGAGCATTATGACGAAGGAAATGCAATCTTCCAGGCTACTTGTCCTGTTTTTCCGACAGATTCTCCGGATGATGTAGCCAAGAAAGTGCATGCCTTGGAATATGAACACTTCCCGCAAGTCATAGAACAAGTATTAAGAAATAAGTATTAATTAAGTATTACTCCATGCAGATAATCGTTTGACGGAATTTCATGAAGTTCTCGGTCGCTACGGTTAATACTTAATACCTAATACTTGATTAAATAAGCTGTTTCTTCTCGCCGCAAAGGATAATCCCCGCGTAAGGTTTCGAATTGTTCCGGTTGATTTTTCAATCGGGTGCTATCTTCGACTGGATTATATATTTGGAGGATTGCTTCTTCATGGTTTTTGGCATGTATAATAGGAGAGGCGGGTGCCGGTGCGTTTATTTTATAATCAGCTTCTATTTGGAAGAATTTGCAAATGGCATCCAGTGACATGCGTGTGGCGTTTGCTTTTCCATCGGCAGAGTAACCCGCAATGTGGGGGGTACCGATGAATGCTTTTTCCAGTAGTTCACGGTTAATTTCTGGCTCATGCTCCCACACATCAATGATAGCATCCGAAATGATCCGGCTGTCCAAGGCTTTTAAAAGAGCATCAGTGTCAATAACCTCTCCTCGGGAGGTATTAATGATAACCGGTTTTCGTTTGAGTGACTGGAAGAAGTTCTCATCTGCCAGGTGGAAGGTTTTATATTTCCCTTCCTTATATAAAGGTACGTGAAAGGTTATGATATCACATTCTTCTGCAATTTTATTTAGTGAGGCAAATAGCTCTGTTCCTTCTTTTTCCTCCCGTGGCAAATCATTCAGTAAAACGCACATGCCAAAATCCCGGGCAACTTTAGCTACCTTACTCCCTACGTTTCCCACTCCTATGATTCCAATCGTCAGTTCGTTTAACTTTTTGTTTCTGCAAGATTTCCACACCAGAAGCGATGACTGTATATATTGGGCGACAGAAGCAGAATTGCATCCCGGAGCATTTGTCCATTCTATGCCTGCCTGTTTGCAATACTCTGTATCAATGTGATCGAAACCAATAGTTGCCGTCGCTATGAATTTCACCCGACTACCTTCCAATAAATCCCGGTTGCAATGTGTGCGGGTACGGACAATAAGTGCGTCTGCCTCCCGTACGAGCTCCGGAGTGAAATCTTTCCCCGGTACATAAGCCACCTCATCGGCTATTCTCTGAACCGCTTCTTTTATAAATGGTATTTTATTGTCGATAATAATTTTCATATACAATTCATCTTTTATACCCACAAAGGTAACAAATAAAAAAGTAAGAAACGGTTGCTTGTCTGAAAAATATTACATAGATTTGCCCTATTATATATCTATTAGCTAGTTAAGATTATGACATTTAGTAACCTTTGCAACGAGATTTTTTGGAAATCGACAACAGATTACCATGTAACGGATAGTGTGGATGCTCCGATGAACAATCCTTACGAGTTGAAAACTATTGAGTATTATTTATATCTAAAGAACTGGATTGATGCTGTGCAATGGCATTTTGAGGATATTATCCGTGACCCGCAGATTGATCCGGTAGAAGCATTGGCTTTGAAAAGAAGAATTGATAAATCAAATCAGGATCGTACAGACTTGGTGGAACTAATTGATAGCTACTTCTTAGACAAATACAAAGAAGTAAAACCTCTTTCTGACGCAACGATCAATACAGAAAGTCCTGCATGGGCTATTGACCGCTTGTCAATTCTTGCATTGAAAATTTACCACATGCAGCAGGAAGTGGAACGTACGGATACTACAGAGGAACACCGTCTTCAATGTCAGACTAAGCTGAATATCCTGCTGGAACAACGTAAAGACCTCTCTACGGCTATTGAGCAGTTATTGGTTGATATCGAAGCCGGGAGAAAATATATGAAAGTATATAAACAGATGAAAATGTATAATGACCCGGCATTGAATCCGGTGCTTTATGCTAAAAAATAACGAATGGCGCGTATTCTCATTATTCGTTTTTCAGCTCTTGGCGATGTAGCCATGATAATACCGGTAATACATTCGCTGGCTGTGCAATACCCGCAGCACGAAATAACAGTGTTAAGTCGTGCTGTATGGCAGCCGCTCTTTCAGGGGCTGCCTACGAATGTAGGTTTTGTCGGAGCTGACTTAACAGGCAAACACAAGGGGCTTTGGGGCTTGAATAGCCTCTATTCGGAGTTGAAAGCGATGCATTTTGATTACATTGCTGATTTTCATCATGTGCTTCGTTCCAAATATTTATGTCTGCGATTCCGTCTTGCCAATAAACCGGTAGCTTCCATATGTAAGGGAAGGGCCGGTAAAAAGAAACTGGTTCGTCGTCACGATAAGGTGATGGAGAATCAGAAGAGTTCTTTTCGCCGTTATGCCGATGTGCTTGAGAAGCTCGGTTTGCCGGTTTTATTAAATTTCTCTTCTATTTATGGCGAAGGAAAAGGCAACTTTGCAGAGATAGAGCCAGTCACAGGACCTAAGGAAGGTCAAAAATGGATTGGTATAGCCCCTTTTGCCAAACACAGAGGTAAGATTTATCCGTTAGAGTTGCAGGAGCAGGTTATAGCACATTTTGCGGCTAACCCACAAGTGAAAGTTTTTCTTTTTGGAGGTGGTAAAAGCGAGCAGGAAGTGTTTGACGCATGGATTGCTAAATATCCTTCTGTTGTTTCAATGATCGGTAAACTGAATATGCGTACCGAGCTGAATCTGATGAGCCATTTAGATGTGATGCTTTCAATGGATTCTGCCAATATGCATTTGGCGTCCTTGGTCAATATTCCGGTTGTTTCTATTTGGGGGGCCACTCATCCTTATGCCGGTTTTATGGGCTGGAAGCAATTGCCGGTTAATACCGTGCAACTTGATTTGTCATGCCGTCCCTGCTCTGTATATGGACAGAAGCCTTGTTGGCGTGGTGATTATGCCTGTTTAAGAGATATAAAGCCGGAACAGGTTATTGCAAAAATAGAAGGGATTGTAGGTTGATATTTGCAGGAATTCAATTTAGTTGTTTTTGAGCCGAAAGAGCGTAGAATCAAATAATGATGGAAAAAGAGATACAACGAAAGAAAAAGGTACTGATAGATCTTACGAATTATGGTAGTCTAACAGCTGGTTTCGGACAGATTGCGGCCAACTATGCGGCCGCTTTTTCGTCTATGCCGGTAGAGGATCTTCATTTTGTATATTTGTTGAGACAGAAATATATGCAGGAATTTGGCCCGAATGTGACCTCTGTTCCGGTACGTCGTATCAATAAGTTTTTCCCTTTTACTCTTCCTAAAGTAGATGTATGGCATGCGGTGAATCAGCAGCGGAAGTTGTTACGTATTGCCGGTGGTACAAAGTTTATCTTTACTATACATGACTTTAATTTCTTAACGGAGAAAAAGCCTTGGAAGGCTAAAATGTATCTTCGTCGGATGCAGAATAAGGTCAATAAGGCATCAGTAGTCACAACGATTTCTCATTATGTAGCAGATGTCATTCGCCAACATATAGATTTGAAGGGGAAAGAGATCCGGGTCATCTATAATGGGGTGGAGAGGATCGATATGTTGGAAGGAACCCAGCCGTCTTTTGCGACGGGACGTCCTTTCTTTTTTACGATTGGACAGATCCGTAGGAAAAAGAATTTCCATCTCCTGGTTGACGTAATGCGCCATTTCCCGGAATATGATTTGTATATTTGTGGAGATGCCCATTTCGCTTATGCTGAAGAAGTGCGTAATCTGATTCGTGAGAAGCAAGTCACTAATGTGTTTTTGACAGATGTAATCACTCAAAGTGAAAAGATTTGGTTGTATCGGAACTGTGAAGCGTTCCTGTTTCCTAGTGAAGGAGAAGGTTTTGGGCTGCCTGTGGTAGAAGCTATGCAGTTTGGAAAAGCTGTATTTGCTGCTAATCGCACTAGTTTGCCGGAAGTTTGTAATGGACATGCCATCATGTGGGAACATTTGGATACAGAATCTATGGTGCAAAGTATCCGGGAACATTTGCCTGATTTCTATAAAGATGAGGAACGCTTGACCAGAATGAAAGAACATGCAGCTTCATTCAGTTACGAGAAGCATATACAAGCTTATCTTGATTTATATCGCGAGTTAGCTCAATTGTCTTAATGTCGAAGTTAATTGATCGTATACCTTTTCCGGGGTAATTGATGCGAAACGTTCTTCATAAGTTAATGTTGCTTGTTGTTCCGGCGGAAGAATATCGTCGGGACTAATACCTCGGGCAAGTACGGAATTTGCAGGTAACCACATTGATTTAGAGGCGCTTGGTGAATAAATAGCGAATGAAGGAATTTCGAGGGCTTGCGCAATGTGTCGGGCTCCTCCTTCGTTTCCGAAATAAAACGAGCAGTTGGCGCAAAGTGCTGCCAGTTGTCGTAATGAAGAGGCTTGTATATCAATCTTGATGCGTTCCGGACATCCCAATTCCTTGTAGATATTTCTTGCATCTTCTTCTTCATACCCCGGTGCATAGTTGAAGATCATTTGTATGTCCTTGTATTCTTCCAATATTCTTTTAAGTGTGGTTATCATAAACTCCGTATTCCATTTTTTATGGAGGAGCTTGGTGGTGACTCCTATTAGGAATACAGGGCGCGCGAAATCTATCCCCTCCTTTTCCATATAATATCGAAAGTCTTTTTTCTCCTGGTCAGTGAGGTATAACCTGAATTCTTTTGTATATTGAATAGGCTTGATTTTCTCTAATGGCGCTGCAAGCAATAGGTTGCGTTCTACCATATCAGTTGTTAGACTATTGCTGTAAGTGTCTGTCCGATAATTTAATAGCAAACGTGTGTATCCCTTGATACGCCCTATCCGGAAAGGGGTTTTTAATGAAAAAAGAGAGAAAAAAAGAGTCCGGATCGTAGAACGCATATCGATGATGACATCGTATTTGTTTTGGTGCGTCACTTGCCATACTTTTTTTATATAAGCAGTGAATGGTTTATTCTCATTCTTGTCAAATGTAATAACCTTATCTATGTCCGGGTGACCCTCATAGAGCGATGCTATATTTTTATTCAGCACAAAGTGTATTTCTGCATCGGGAAAACTTTTTTTCAGCGTACTGCACAATGCAACAGCCAGAATAGAGTCCCCTATTTGTCTAAATCGAATAATCAGAATTTTTTTGATTGGTTTCATGCTTGACTTCTTTATGCTTTTTATCGTGCAAACATAGCTAAAAAAAAGCATTTATGTCTAAATATAAATGAAAAGAAAAAAGAAAAAACGACTAAAGTTGTTCGCAACAGTACTTATATGTATAGAGAGTTAGCCAATCTTTGTGAGAAAAGAAAAAAATATAGTCGGAATATGCCTTAATTTCTTTATCTTTGCTCCATCTTTGTAATTAGTATTATATAGGAGAGTGTAATGAGAGTGATTGTAAATCCCAAGTACGCGCATCTGCAGAAGGAGATAGAAGAAATTCCAAGGTCCTTCCAGGAAAAAGGAGATGTGGTGTACGATGGGCGTAATGTTTTAAAACGAATTGGCTTAGGCAGCATTGATGTTGTGGTGAAGAGCTTTAAGAAGCCTCACATCATCAATCGTGTTGTATATTCGTTTTTCCGGCAATCAAAAGCAGAGCGTTCCTATATTTACTCTATGGAAATTCAACAACATGGCTTTGACACTCCGGAGCCAGTTGCTATGATCGAACAATTCCAAAGTGGTCTTCTTTCACATAGCTATTACATTTGTTGTTATGATGGTGGCGAAACAGTCCGTTCCCTGATGGATGGGAAAGTGGAAGGAAATGAAGATAAACTTTCTGCTTTTGCGCGCTACACGGCTGCTTTGCATCAGGCAGGTATCCTGCATTTGGACTATTCTCCCGGCAATATATTGATCCATCAGAATGATGCGAATGAATATAGTTTTTCCTTGGTCGACGTGAATCGCATGCAGTTGCTATCGGATATTGATTGTGATACTGTGTGCCGTAATATGTGTCGTTTATGCATCTCTCGTGAAGTGCTGACTTATATAATGACAGAATACGCTTCTTTGAGGGGATGGGATGTAGAATCTACTGTTAGTCTGGCTCTTCGTTATAGCGATCAGTTCTTTACTCATTATATTTATCGTCGTGCGGCACGAAAAGAAAAAGAAAGGCATATCGTATCCCTGATTTTATTCTTCCGTTTGTACCGTTCAGTGCGTAAGTTCTTTTCCTGGGAACCGCATATCTCACGTTTCTTATTGAAAAAAGAAAAGCGCATTTATGATACATACTTGTGTAAGTATGACTATTGCGAATTGCTTTCTGCTGATTATCAATGATTAACTCTTACTTCCGCGCATGACTACACTGCGGATTTTATGCCTGAAAAAACCTTTCTGATTGGTATATGTGCAGTTATTCTTATCCAAAAATGCAGAAATGACTGCTTCGTCATCATGTAGATGGTATGTGCAAATTGCAAAATCCAACTTCTGGCAATTCTGGAATAAGTTCTTGCATCCGGCCAATGCATGCCGTTCAGCTCCTTCGATATCCATTTTTAGAAATAGATGCTCCTCCGTTTGATTGTTGAAGAAGTCATCCAGAGTTTGTTCTCTCGAAGAATTATGGTCGCTTACATATTTTTGGACAATCGTAACTTTATTTTGCCATGGTTCAAAAGTAGCTCTGATGGCCTCCAGCCATTGTTCGTCCTGCTCAAACAAGTAGACATGTTTAGCTTCTTCGATGATTTCCAATGAAGAATATCCTTCGGCGCAACCGACATCTACAAATACCTTTCCTGTCACTTCTTTAACGCTGTTGAAGTAATGGTGCGGTGAGCGCCTGTCTTGTTCCATGCTCAAAGCCCTGTAATATTTTTGAATTTTCCTGGCCGGAGTGCTCTTTCTGAAATAGAGCCGTTTCTCTTCTTTTTGAACATAGTATAAACCTTTCTCCTCGTCTTTCTGTACGTCAACGGGCATATTTGCATATTCATCTTTGAATTCATACAGGTGTCTTGAATATCCATGTTCTTTAATATATTCATAGTATTTCAGATAAGGAGAGCCGGGCTTATATCCTTTCATGAAATAATATGGGAGAGTGCCATATATAAATTTCTTTATTGTGTGTTTAAGTATGTTCATCTCATTAATTTCTTGTAGATGTTTAAGATCTCTTCCGCTTGCTTTTCTTCAGAGAATCTTTTGGCAAATATTTGCCCTTTTTCAATCATTACTTTCTTTCTTTCAGGGTCAGAGTATATCTGTTTGAAAGCATTGGCCATTCCTTTGATATCATCGGGATGTATATAGATCGAGTCGGGACCTCCGGCTTCTTCCAGGCAAGAACCTGTTGCGGCTACTACCGGAATTCCGGAGTATAAAGCTTCTATAATGGGGATGCCAAAGCCTTCAAAGCGTGAAGGATATACAAAAATTTCAGCTAGCTGATAAAAAGTCGGCAGATCATCAAAAGGAACATTGCTGATGATGTGCACTCTTTCTTCCAGCTTATTCTCCTTAATAAAACGTTCAATCTTATCAGTGTATTCTGTATGGCGTCCTACAATGACAAGATGAATTTGTTCAGGAAGCATCGTCAGTGCTTGTACCGCCGAAAGGGCATTCTTTCGTTCTTCAATACTTCCTACGTTGAGGATATAGTGTTCCGGTAGCTGATATTTAGCTCGGACTTCTCTTTTTTTCTCTTCTGTTACAGGGTGCGTGAATGAAGTATCACATCCCTGATAAACAACTTCTATCTTATCGGCAGGAATCCCGAAATACTCAATAATATCACGTTTGGTACATTCGCTGATAGCAATGATTCTATCCGCATTTTCGCAGGCTTTGCGGAATTTGTATGTATATATATTCCTGTCGATCGAATGATAGTATTGTGGGTATCGCAGAAATATCAAATCGTGGATTGTTACGATACTTTTTACCTTACTTTTATGGATATTCAGGGGTAATTCATTGCTAAGTCCGTGAAAAATATCAATTCTTTCTTTTTCCAATTGGCGGGTGACTCCCAACACTCGCCATAACGAACTTAACTTTTTCCAGAAAGAAGTAGTGGGGTAAGAAAGCTGTAGTTGCCGATATTGCTTCGTTAATTTGTTCAGCCTTTTATTTTCCCGTTTCTTGGGGGCATACAATACATATTCATTCTCCGGATAGAATTGGCATAGAATATCCACTATATAGCGGCTATAATTACCCAAACCGGTGAAATTCTGTACTGCACGTTTTCCGTCAAAACCTATTCTCATTTCTACTTCTTACCTTTATGTGATTATAGTTAGACTTCAAATTCCCGATAAGGTTTATTCAGGTCTAAATAATGGAAATTGTGTTGTCTTTGCCCACTTTGTTTAGGTATGGTCATGTAATCTCCGTATTTCTGTGACAGATAGGCATCATATTTCTGTACTCCCCATACTTCTTCATCTTCAAATAAGACTGGAGTAGGGATGCCCAGAATATCTTTAGACATGATTCCTTTCATTCCGTCATCATAATCACAGACCAATGCGGATTGGTCGAAATCATACTTTTTCATTACTTTCCTGATACTTTCCTGTGCTCCGGTAAGGGTAAAAAGCTTTCTGCATAATAGCGGTATCCATGAACTGGGACCTTTTCCATGCTTGTATGGATCGCGATGAATCAGATAAAGTACACGTTTGTAGAATTCGTACTTTGCAAAATGCATTCTTTGCGCCATGCGGCTCTCCGGAACTCCGTCCAGTGGGAATATATCAATATATACGCCTCCCAAATATTTGAGATGCATACGTTCAATTAGAGTGGTGTCGGCATCCTGTACTTTTGCGAATGGAAGAGGATATTCCTTGTCGTTTTCAGCACATACAGCTTCGTATGGTTTCGGCAACCATTCTTTGGCATTAGCCATTAATAAATCATAATCGGCTCTTGGCATACCGATATCCAGATCATCATCCCAAGGGATAAATCCTTTGTGGCGGACGGCTCCCAGCATGGTGCCTGCCATGATGTAATATCGCAGATTATGTTCTTTGCAAACTTTGTCAACAGCTAATAAATTCTTTAATATGCGAAGCTGTAGAGGGCGGATATCGTAATTTGCCATTTCTATCTGAATTTGATTAATAAAGACTGGCTGGAATCAGCTTCTGTGCCTGTTGAAAGTCCTCTACGGTGTCCAGTTCGGCCGAGAAGAACTCGGTGGTATCCATGACGTAAAAGCTATATCCTTGCGGAATCAGTCGTTCAAAAGCCCGTTCGTAGAATATATTGTCCAGTCCTTCAATGGTAATCATAATTTCCAGTTCCCGGAATAGAGCTTTGGTGTATTCTGCTGACATCTTTTCGATACCGATAGACTCTCCGATAGCATCGGATATAGAACAGACTTTGCTGATTTCAACAACCTTTTGTGCATCGTCTACGATAACTTTTATTTCTTCCGCTCCAAGCTCATGGCGATTCAGTGCCAATATGTCGTTTTTATCCGAATGAAGCAGTCTTTTTACAATTTGAGGATCAAAAACAATGTCGCTGTCTAATAACAATATTTCTTCCCCGTCTGTATACGGTCGGGTAAGCCATAATGAATAGATATTGTTGGTTGATTCATATCTGTCATTATAGATGAAAGTAATATTTTGGACTGGATAACGTGCCTGCAGAAAATCAACGATTTGTTGCTGGCGATACCCCGTGACGATAATGAATTCGTCGAAGCCATTTTGTATCAGAGCATCAAAAGCCCTTTCCAGCAAACATCGTTCTCCTATCTTAAGGAGACATTTGGGCGTTGTATCGGTCAGCGGGCGTAAGCGTGATGCTATTCCTGCGGCTAATATTACTGCTTTCATTTGGATGCGATTTCTTTAATTGTATCTATAACGATCCGGTTTTGCTCTGGGCGTCCCAATGTGATACGCAAATGAGTGTTGATATCCGGTTCATTCATAAACTTCACTTTATAACTCTGTTCGGCAAAAGCCTTTTGTAAAGCCTCTTTTAGCTCTATCGGGTATTTGATTAAAATGAAATTGGCAACCGATTCATATACTTTGAATCCGGGTAATACGCCAATTTCCTTTTCGTAACGCTCACGGTCTTCGTTCATCAGTTTGGCGATGTTGCGGTAGTGTGCGTCCGATTTAAGAGCTGCAATGGCGATATCTTCGGATATTCGGTTGTATCCCAGATATTTATTGCTGTATCTGCTGAATTTTTCCAATTCCTTACTCATAAATCCGAATCCCATACGTAAACCGGGCAATCCATAAAACTTGGATAAAGTACGGGAAATAATCAAATTCTGATATTTATTAACCAGCTTTTTGATATAACTGGTATCAGTTGAAACAAAAGAAGCGTATGCCTCGTCTATCAGTACCACTGTTTGGCTGGGTACTTCTGCAAGCAGTTCATCCAGTTCTTTCGGAGTTAAACCGTTGCCGGTAGGGTTATTGGGAGAAGCCAGTAAAAGAATCTTCGGATTCTCTTTCTGAATCATATCTTTCAGCGTCTCAAAGTCATATTTAAAAGTGTTTCCGTCTTCGTAAAGAGGATATTGCAAAGTATGGCCATTCACCTCATCTGCAATTGATTTATAATACCACCATGAGAACTTGGGAATCAACATCGTTTTGTTTCCATCTTCTTGAGTCAGGAAGTAATGAACGGCTTGCTTCAGGATATCTTCTCCGCCGTATCCCAATAAAACTTGAGTTTCATCTATATCGTATAGTTCGGACAAGAAAACAGATAATATACTTTTCTTTCCTTCATCATAAATGCGGGTATAAAAACAAAGTTTATTTATATCGAAGTTTTTTAAAGCTTCTACTACTTCTTTTGATGGACTGTAGTTAAATTCGTTTCGATCTAAAAAGTTCAAATTCTTTTCCATATTAGTTTTGTATGATTCCTTTATCGCACCAGGTTAGTTTCCTGACTTTTGTTTCGTTCAAAATACTGCGGTTGTTGTTTAGATTATCTGTTCCGTGTAGTTCATGATGAAGATGGAACACGATTCCCGCAAATTTGATGGTACGCTTGCGTACACCGCTGTTGATAAGGCGGCATACTAATTCATGATCTTCACTTCCCCATCCGGTAATAGCTTCATTGTACCCATTGACTTTTAACAAATCCTCTTTCCAGAAAGCCATATTGCATCCTCTCGAGTAAGAAACATCCCATTGACGATAATGTTGAAGTAGTGGACTCAACCAAGGTAAATGTACTCCGTTGATTGTGTTTTTAGTACCTTTGTCGTGAATGGAAATGATGCAGTTTTTTTCTGCTAACATTTTTCTCGTTAAGCCTTCCCGGATTAATACACGGCTACCGGTTACAAAACTACCTTTTTTTGCAAAACGTACATGATCTTTGACGAAATCTTTGTGTAAGACGATATCTCCGTCAATTTGTATAATATATTCTTTAGATGCTTTCGCAATAGCTTTGTTGCGGATGGAGGCCAGTCTGAAGCCTAAATCCTCATGCCAAACATGAATAATGGGAACTTCAGAGGAAGCTGCCAATTGATGAATTAGTTCTCCTGTGTCTTCTTTAGAACCATCATCGGCAATGATAATTTCATCAGGAAGGAGAGATTGACGTAGCACGCTTTTAACGCATAATTCTAATGCGTCGCTTCTATTATAGGTGGATATAATTAGCGATGTACTTATGTTGCTCGCCATTGGTTTATTCATATAATTATTACTATGTTAGTTAAATAGTTAAGGGGGCTTGCACTAAAATTCTACAAATGTATACATTTTATTTGGTTGTGACAAGTGTTAAAGGCTTTTTTGCTAAACATTAGAGGGTTAGCGTCTTTTTTAAGAATAATATCTGTATCTTTGCTATCAGTTTGTTATTATAACTAAGATTAATAGTGTATTTGTAATGGAAAATCATTCGGTGGAAGTTAGTGTAATCATTCCTAATTATAACTATGCTCGTTTTTTGCGGCAACGTATCGAATCGGTATTGGCCCAAACATATACAGATTATGAGATTATATTATTGGATGATGCGTCAACGGATGATAGTACATCTATTTTAAAACATTATAGTGCTAATCCTCATGTCAGTCATTTGGAGATTAACTCAGTCAATACAGGAAGTCCTTTTGCTCAATGGCAGAAAGGCATTAGTTTGTCTCGTGGAAAGTACATTTGGATTGCCGAAAGTGACGATGCGGCTGAACCCTCTTTTTTGAAAAAGGCAGTCTCTGTTTTGAAACAATATCCGGATGCTTCTTTTTGCTTTCTGGGTTCACATTGTATAGATGGGGAAGGTAATCAGTTAACTACTGATTTTGATCGTTGGACTTCAAAACAGTTGAGTCGTTCCCATAATATGGGTGTTTTTGATGGTGAAGATTATATAAAACATAATCTTTATTGGCGTAACTATATTTACAATGCTAGTGGTGTTGTCTTTCGTAAACAATGTTTTGAACAAATAAAAGACTTGTCTTGCTTTTCAATGCGCTATAGTGGCGATTGGCTTTTCTGGATAGAAATGGCCAAGCAAGGAATGGTAGTCGAAGTTTATGAAAAATTGAATAATTTTCGTTTGCATAATGTAAGCACTACCAAGAAGGGGCAAAAGACAGGCGATGGGGTTCGAGAAGACATATATATAGTAAATAGAATAGAGCATTCTCTCGTTAATATAGGGAGGCAAAGAAAGACTGTGCGTCATGGGAGCTTTTATAAAGAGATAAAAAGACTTAAGGTTCCTACTGAAATCAAGGAGGAACTTACATTGCACTTAGTAGCTTCTTTAAAAGCAAATTCTAGTGATTATTATGTAGAACGATTTAATAAAAGTTTTAGTTGGCTGATGCCTTGGTTGATTACTCGTGATAAAGATCGTCTGTGATTACTGGATGTTTTTATTGGAAATGATAATGTTTATGAAATACTTGCTAATAATCACTTAAAAGTAAATTTAGTCGGTGGATTTTTCTATCTTATCTGCAATAATATTACCAACAGTTTCACTAGCTATAGTTGCCCAATGCGTATCATCTATATGATAAACGTCTTTGACTCCGCTGGCAATCATTTCTCTAAAATTATCTCTAGGATTAATAAACCATTTTAGTTGGTTAATTCCATTTTCTTCTAGTTGATCAATTACTTTCTTAGGCGGGTATGGATTATTTATTATATATGGTTGGTATACATCATATTTATCGGGAGCTATCATATAATAGAGGTCAATGCCTTTTTCTTGAAAGCGTTTATGAAGGTAGTTTAGTTTGTCTAAAATGGCGTTGTATTCTTCTTCTGTGATTGATAATTTCCATAAATCGTCATTGTAAAAATAGAAGGTGTTGTATGGTGGAACAGAGAAACAATCAGTGTTTAACTGTACTTCTTTTACTGGCCTTTTTGATTTGTATAAATGATATTTGATATATTTAAACGTTTCCATTAAATAATCTTTCTTCTTTTTTTCTGTAAAATTATTTTCTGGCTTATTGTCTTCTTTCTCAAGAGTATAATTGATGTCTTTAATATCTCTAAAGCTAAGTATATGCTGTACAAATTCTCTTTCGACCGTTTCAATAATAACAGTCTTACATCCTAGGCTAGCATATATATCGTTATTCAATAAATACAATGCGATATCTTCAGAGCTATATCCTCTTCCTCTTGGATCAGGATAGTTGAGGATTCTTTCTCCTAATTTGGCTGCTAAATAATTTTGATAACCACTGAAACCTTGTTGGCTAAAGGAGTCTCCTATGGTCATAACTTTGTAATTTCTTTGTATGTTGTCATAATATGTATCTACCTTGTTCTCTGATAATGGTGTACCTAAATTGGTTTGGGTTTTGTCTATGTAAAAGTAGCCAAGTTTCCCTAAATCACCGGCTTTGGTTAGACGATCTATCAAATAGAAATTCACATAAAAACCATATGTGTATATTAATACCATGACAGGGAATATGGTGAATAAGCATTTTAATATAAATTTTCTCATAAAGTTCTAGAATTGAAAATAGATAAATGTTTGAATATCATTAGAGTAATAAAATATATAATAGAATATGGCACAGTAGATTCCCCATCTGATTATAGGGTATTTTATATTTATTTCTAGTCCGTGCATTTTGCGTCTGTTAATCCATTCTATGATAATCAAAATAGCAATGTATTGGATGCATTTAACTCCATATTCAAGCGATGAAGGTTGCCATTTAGTAAACATATAAATGATATATTGATAGGCCTCTTTTATATTTTCGGCGCGGAAGATAACCCAACCAATCATTACAAGAATGAAAGTACTAATAATCTGTCCAAGTTCTTTGAGGGATGGTAGGTATTTGTTTTCAGCTACTATGTCTTTATACTTTCTGTTTCTTCCCATGAGTAATAATGGTAGAAATAGTAGAGCATGAAATGCACCCCAACAAATAAACGTCCAATTGGCTCCATGCCAGAGACCGCTAACTAAGAAAATTATCATAGTGTTACGGAAAGATTTCCATTTGCTACATCGACTTCCTCCTAATGGGATATAAATATAATCTCTGAACCAAGTGGTGAGTGAAATATGCCAACGTCTCCAAAATTCGGCAATATCTCTAGAAAAATATGGAAAGTTGAAGTTCTGTAGTAAGTTAATGCCAAATAACTTTGCTGTACCTATAGCGATGTCCGAGTATCCAGAAAAGTCTCCATAAATTTGGAAAGTAAATAAGAAAGCTCCCCAAACCAGATTCAAACTATCAAGTGTTTGATAATTTGCAAAGATTTGATTGACTGCGACAGCGCATGTGTCTGCTACAACAATCTTTTTGAATAATCCCCATAAAATTTGCCTCATACCATCTACTGCCGCTGTGTAATCGAAAGTTCGTTGGCTTTCGAACTGCGGTAGTAAATTGGTCGCTCTTTCGATAGGACCTGCAACAAGTTGAGGAAAAAAACTGATAAAAGCAAAGAATGCTACAATATCATGTGTGGGTTTCATCTTGTGACGGTAGATATCGATTGTATAACTAAGTGCTTGAAATGTATAGAAGCTAATTCCTACTGGAAGTAAGATATCTAATGTGACCCAATCCAATTCAAATCCAAACCACTGAAACAGGTGTTGTAAATTTTCCGAGAAGAAGTTGAAATACTTGAATATTCCTAATATGGTTAGGTTTAATACAATGTTGGCAATACTTATTAAACGTTGGATGTGTCTATGTCCTTCTTGCCGTTCAAGTAGGATTCCGCTTGCATAGCTACATAAAGTAGTAAACGCTATTAAGATAAGAAAGCGCCAATCCCACCAACCATAAAATAGATAACTAGCTACAACAACAAATAAGTTTTGTGCCCTTAATTTTTTGAAAGCAAACCAATATAATAAGAATACTATTGGTAGAAAGACTAAGAATTCGAATGAGTTAAATAGCACGGCCTAATTTTTTTGCAAAGATAAATATAAAATAATTATTGATATTGTAAATGCATGTAATTTTGTTTACGTCTTATAAATAACTATGTTCTAAGAATAGATGTATATAGACGCTCTATCTGTTTGGCATTGTTCTCAATAGAGTATAATGACGAAACATAATTATATGCTCGTTCGATGATTTCAGTGTATTGTTGTATCTGTTTTTGTTCTATATCTGTTAAATGCGTGGCTAATTGCTGTTCGTTGGTAAAACGAAGAGCAATTTCTTTATTGTATTTTTTTTGACCATTGTCAAATTGTTCTTTTGTTCCGGCAGTATCTTTTCCAATAACTAAGCATTTGTTAAACATAGCTTCTGCTGTAATTAGACCAAATGCTTCAAACGGTGACGGGACGATTAAAGCTGTTGCGCGATTCATTAGATCATATATTTGATTGGTGGGTAATGCTCCTTTAAGCGTAATATTATTTTGTATATTGTATTTTCCTATTAGTCTATCAATTTTTTGTTTTGTCTTTGAAGAATAGTTTCCGGCAAGTATTAATTTGAAGGTACCTCCTCTTAGTAGATAGTCTTTATAGCTATTTAATAGTGAAAATATGCCTTTCTCTTTCACGATGCGTCCTACAAATAGAAAATACTTTTCTTTAGGAAACTCTTTAGGTTTATAACTTTGCCTCAAAACACCGTCGTAAATAATAGTCGAGTTTTCCTCCTTTAGTTGGTAGAAATTATATATACCTTTTGTTATTGCTATATTGAAATTGCCGGATTTGTGTAGTTGTTTTTTTAAATATGGAAGTGAGTAAGCGTGTGAATGTCCAAAATCTAAAGATTGATACTCTCTTAGGTGCCATATATGTGGAATCTTTAGTGATTGAGCTGCAGTAGCCCCAAACTGATATGCAGAAGAATTGGTATGAATAATATCAATCTTATATTGTTTGGATAATTCTATGATTTGTTTGGTAAAGAATTTCTTTTTATTTTTTAATTTAAAGGCATATATGGGACGAGTAATATAATTCCATAAATTTTTTTTTGAGGGATACCAGAAGAAGTCGTAGTTAAGAATACTATATGGTATATTTTCCGATTTCAATTTATTAATGGTTGATTGGCTAGCTAATTTCCCTAATGTGACATAAGGCCTTATTTTGCTTTTAAGTTCTTTAATTAAAGTGATTAATGCTTGGTCAGAGCCTCCTTCACCTACTGCTATGTATAAGACGTTAATCATTTTGATGGAACTTTATTGAATTTGGTTTATGACTTCTTTTGTTATGTGTATGGCATCTTTTTACGATGAACTATCTAATAATATTTTTTGGTAAAAGTACTACAAGTATTAAGACATATAATTCTATACCATATAAATTTGAAAAGGATTTTATTTCGCCACTTGCTATTTTTATAGGTCTCACGATAGAGCTTCATTTCTCTAAAAGCGCGTTTAAAGGGTGCCGATCCTTTAATGATATTTTTTATGCGTTTATATTCTTTCTTTTCTTGTATCGACTTTATACTTGATGGATTGAGTTCTCTGCTTTTTTTGTAGAATTCAATCTTTGATTGTGTGTCATTGGTATCATAAGCTAAAACAGGGAATGTATTGATGGTTTTATTGTATATTCTTGCATATTCATTAGCCATTTCTTTTACAGACTTCATTTCTTTTAAATAATGTCTGATATTCTCTTTTTTCTTTTGATATTCTCCTGCGATGTTTGATTTGACTGTTAAAATGAACTTAAAAATATCTTTTGCGGTACTGTGTATGGGGAAAATCCATCCTGCATCAATTGCTTTCACCCGTTCAGCTATAGCTCCTAAATCGAATGTGATTACAGGAATTTCAGCAATAAGGCTTTCTGATAAAGTATAGGAATATGTTTCTGGCCACATGGACATTAAACATACTAGTTTAATGTCGTTCTCAAGTAGTAGATTAGGTAGGTCTTTCTGTAAATATTCACCATGATAGATATAATTTTGTTTATTGGTGTTATATTTTTTATTTTCTGCCATTCCAAAGAGATGGATTGTTATCTCGGATTTTCTAGCTTCAGCTATTAACCCTTTTAAATATCTTAAACCTTTTTCTTCTGAAATCCCACCAATAAAAGCGATATTAAACTTTTCTTTTTTGTTTTTCTTTATGTTAGAATAATTCGATTCTTTGTTTGCTTGATTGTAGCCATGTTCTATTACGTCGATTGTTAGGTCTTTGTATATATCTAAAACAATATTCTTAGTATTGGAAGAGGGGACGATTATTTTCTTTGCTAATTTAAGATTCGAATAAAATTCTTTTCTCCATAACGGTATAAAATTAATATTCAGTTTAAACTTTTTTGATATGCATGAACTACATCCATTTTGGTTGTTATAATTACAAAGAAATGTTTCCTCGTCGAAGAGTTTTACCGAAGGACATATTGAATAAAAATCATGCATTGTATATATAAAGGGAACGTTCTTCTCTTGTGCCACTTTGAAAATATCCAAATACATGTTTCTTAAGTGATGGATATGGATTAAATCTATTCTTAGGGCCGTTATCAATCTCTCAATATCTTTCTTGAAAACATCATTATAAAGATTTAAAGCTGTATATTGAGAATACATGCCTAGAGAAACAGTAATTTCGTCAGATGAAAAATAAGAGGTTAGATAGTATCTGAAATCATCCACAGAATAATAGATTACATGAAAATTAAATTCCTTTCGCATGTTTCTAATTAAATCATGTACATGCAATGTTGTTCCGCCGATGTTCCTTTCGTTGATCGCTTTGAACTCATGTATTACAATCAGTACATTCTTTTTAGAATACATATCTGTGTTATAACGCACATTCAGTTGTATCTCTGAGATCGGATTTTGTTGAACAAAAGCTTCAGTGTTTGCAAAGCATACCGGGTATCTCTCTTTTAATATTTGTAGATGAGAGTTTATCAAATTGGTCTTTTCTTGAGTGAAAGATTGGGTTCCTTTATGATAAATATATGTGTTATCACATAATAAATGTCTATATCCAGCTTGTAAACATCTATATGAGAAATCATTTTCTTCCCCATATCCTTTTCCAAAAGTTTCTTCGTCGAATAGACCTAGATCGTCTATTGCCTCTCTTTTAATATACATACAGAATCCGTGCGCAGTAGGAATATCAGGAAATAAATTCATGCTGCATTTTTCGACAATGTCAGCATATTCTTCTACACTTAAACCTGGAGGAATGGTGTTTTCTGCCAAAAAAATAGGTACAGATGCTAAAGTCGCGTTATTGGATAGGGGAGTAACAGTAGCTACTGCAGGTTTACTATATGCGCAATTTTGTATTTTGGAAAGCCAATTTCTAGTTACTTCAGTGTCACTATTTAATAAGACTACATCATGGTGTGAATATTGCATGCCAATATTCACAGTTCGGACAAATCCTTGATTATCTTTGTTATCTATTAATATGATATTTAGCGATTGATTTTCTTTTATAAAAGAATTCAATAAGGGCAATATTCTTTCGTCTGTGCTTTTATCATTGACTAACAATAATGTGTGCTGGGTAAGATCTGTATGCTCAATTACTGTTTCAATGCACTTTTTGACAAAATCAAAAGCATTATAAATGGGTATTATAATATCGATATCCATAGTGCGTAAAAATTGTTAGATACAAAGGTATGAAGAAAAATAGAAGTGGCAAGGGAACTTACGTTTTATCTTGGAATAAAGACAGTTTTTAAAGTAATTGTTTGGGGCTAGTGTTATTTTTCGTATGTTTGTATAATTAAAATTTGAAATGAAGAAAGTTGTTTATTATTTAATATTAAAATGAAATCTGAAGAAGCTCCAATTATCTCGGTTGTTATAGCATGTTATAATCAGGGAATTTATCTTTCGGATGCTTTGAATTCATTGGAAAAGCAGACTTTTCAGAATTGGGAGGGGATCATCGTAAATGATGGGTCTACTGATGGTACAGAAGAAATAGCTTTGGAATATGTGAAGAAGGATGAGAGGTTCAAATATGTCTTTCAGGAAAATGGGGGTGTTTCTAAAGCAAGAAATATAGGAGCTGCACAAGCGTTAGGTACTTATATTTTACCTTTAGATGCGGACGATAAATTGGAGGAGACTTATATAGAAAAGGCCTTGTCGCATTTTACTCATCATCCGGAAACATTGTTGGTGTATTGTCAATGGGGCTTTTTTGGGGAAGCGACTAATCATAGTCAAGTATCTTATAAGGGTTATGCAAAGTTATTAGTCAACAACGAGATTTTTTGTTCATCAGTTTTTAGAAAGAGCGATATGCTCCGGATTGGTGGTTTTGATGAAGATATGCATTTGGGATTAGAGGATTGGGAATTTTATATACGATTGTTGGATGAGCAAAGTATTGTATATCAAATACAAGAACCTTTATTTTTTTATCGAATTAAGGCGATCTCTAAAAATGTAACCGCCGCTCAGAATATCGCAGAAGTTGAGAACTATATTTATCAGAAACATATAAGACGTTATTCGTTGTATTATGGAAGTGCAATTCTTCCTTTACGTCGATTGTTTCTTTGTGAGAAAGAGCTGGAAGATTGCAAAGCGCGAATTGCTCGGCACAAAAATAAGTGGTATCGCCGTTTGTTTTATAAATATATAAAGGGTAACTTGAAAAAGAAGTAGAATGAAACCGATTTCTATTATTACGATCAATTATAATAATGCTTCTGGACTGGAAAAAACAATTCGAAGTGTTGTGGAACAGACATATAATGAATATGAGTATATAATTATAGATGGTGCAAGTTTAGATAAAAGTAAAGAAGTTATTCAAGAATATCAACGGTATATAGATTTCTGGTGTTCTGAAAAGGATTCAGGAATTTATAATGCGATGAATAAAGGGATACAGAAGGCTTCTGGTGAGTATCTGTTATTCTTGAATTCTGGTGATGTATTGAACAATTCTGCCGTGTTAGCTGATATTCATGGTTTCTTATCTGGGGAAGATATTGTTTATGGGGATTTAGTTTTTGTGAGGGGGGATGGAGAAGAAACAGTTTTTATCTATCCTGATATCTTGACAGTGGATTATTTTTTGGAGCGCTCGTTGGGACACCCTGCGACATTTATTAAAAGAGAGTTATTTCACAATTGTCTTTATACGGAAAGTTTAAAGATCGTTTCGGATTGGGAATTCTTTGTGAAGAAGATTATTCTGGAAGGATGTTCTTATCGACATGTAAAACGAACGATTAGTAATTTTGATACAAGTGGCGTTAGTTCTCTTTCAGCAAAAGAATGCAATAGAGAAAGGGAGTTGGTATTGAAACAATTGTTCTCACCTGTTTTACGTGAATATTTTCAAGAAGCAGAGCAATTAAAAAAACTTCCTTTATTAGATGTTTTTTTACGTTTAAGTAAGACTCGCCGACTTCAGTATCGTATTAAACCGTTGCTTTGGTTCATATTGAAAACTGATGATTTTTTTTCTGGTAGGAAGTAGGGCTATCCTGAAGTATATGCAGTTCCTTTGAATACTTCTACCAGTCTTGTTTGTTATGTATGTTTAAAAGTTGTAACCTTGTATCGCTTTTTTGTATGTCTCTTCTGTTTCTACAACGGTTTTTTCCCAAGAGTATAATTCTAATCGTTTAATGCCTTTTTGAATTAATTCATTGGCTTTTTGAGGATTGTATATTATTGCTTCTATAGTATTGGCTATGTCTTTTACAGAATAAGGGTCGAAATATATGGCTGCATCTCCTGCTATTTCAGGAAAACAACTAGTGTTGCTTATTGCAATAGGGCAATGACAGGCGTAAGCTTCTAAGATAGGTATACCAAATCCTTCATATAAAGATGGGAAAACAAATAAGGAGGCACGGGTGTATAGTTCGCTCAGTTCTTTATCAGATGCATTAATTTGTAGTGTTTTATTTTTAATATGTAGTTTTGATAGCTTATCTTCTTCACCTTGACTGAACTTATTTCCTGTGCAAATAAGGTATAGCTTACTGTCTTTTTGGGCTAATAAGGAAAAGGCTTCTATAAAACGATTGAAGTTTTTGTATGAGTATCTGCTGCCAACAAAAAGGATATATTTTTCAGGTAGTTGCATGGTGATTTTATTTTCAAATCGTTGCATGCTTGTTCCATGATAGATAACATCTATCTTTTGTTGGTCAATGTGTAATAGTTCTACTAGATCTTTTTTGGTATTTTTGCTAATAGCAATAATGCGACTTGCTTTTGATATGATTTCTTTTTTTTGTTGGATAATTTGTTCGGTTTCTTCTTTTGAGAAGTAATCAGGCAATCTTTCATATATCATATCATGTACTGTTATGACAAAAGGATTATTACCTATATATTTTAAGAAATAAGGTTCATAATAAGTAGCATGTAAAAGATAAGGAGATGATGTTTTAAGTTTATTCTTTGTGTACTTGAAATTTTTGTGAAGTAATTTGTCCTTATACCGTTTAAATAGGCATTGTGGAAGTGGTATTCTATGTCGTGCTATTGTTGAATTTTTTAAATAGTAATTTTCGCTGTATCGTATACTGATATCAAAAGGTTGTTGCAATCTTGAGATAATTTCACAGAAATAGCGTGATATGCCTCCAATTATTTGAAGATCAAATATTTGAGAGTCGTATAATATATATGGTTTTTTCATTTTGTATGATTGATGATTTCGCTTTTTAACAAATTATGAAACTCATATTCGAATTGTTGTATATTCCATTTTTGTTTTGAATAGCTTATGTTTTTTATTATTAATTCTTGGGTTTGGGTAGGAGATAATGCTCTGCTCCATTGCATAGCCTTGTCTATTGCTTTTATGGATAAATTTGGTAGTAAGTAGCCATATTCTTCAATTTTATCAAAAGCTGCACATGGTGACACGATAGGAATAACCCCCATTTGCATTAGTGTAATAACAGATCCTGGGCATCCTTCACTTCCAGAAGGAAATATATTAAATGATGCTTTATAGGCTATATTCATAAATTCTTCAGAATATGTGTGTAAGAAGCCATACCAAATTATATTGGTATATTTTTTAGTTCTAGGTTGAAAATAGTCTTTGAAATCTGGATCGATGGGACCTACTATATGTAATTTCAATTGAGTGTTTTGCATGAAATATTCTATGACAATGTCTAATCCTTTTAAAATACTACCATCAGAGCCAAACCATATGAACTCTGTGTTAGATGTTGTTTCTAATTTCTTCTCAAGATTGCACAGACCTGTAAAATTGCTGGATTGATTAATTATTTTAATCTTTTGTTGTAGTTTTTGTGGATAAGTTTTGATTGTAAATGAACTCCCTATTTGAAATATAGTATCTGCGATTTCACAACTATTGTGTGGCTTGACTAATCGAGAATATTGTAAATGAGTATTGTGGGTTTTATTAAATAAGTCTGTTTGAGTGATTACACTAGCTATTTGGTGTTCCCAATATGCTCCTGTCGCGTAATATATTTTAAGAGCTTTGGGGTTTTTTTTGCACATTGTTATGAAGTTAGGTTCAAGGCCAAAAATAATATCATACTTTCTGTCATCACATTCTTTGGAGTCATTAAATAAGGCTACTTTCACATTATATCCTAATCTATGAAAAATTTCACCTATAATAAGAGCTTCTCTTTTATTTTGGTGAGATAGCATATAATGTAAATCTTTCTTTTTGTAATATACTTCAGGTATATATGAAATATAAGCCCACTTTCTATTTAATAAAGAATATAATATATGATGATTTTTATTTTTTGTAAATAATTCAAATGCCATATGGATATTGTATAATTCAATTTCTAGCTAAGGTATATATAAAAGATGAAAGTTTAATAATGAACTTTTTACTTTAGTTTTATTTAACGCAATAATTTGTAGGATACTTTTGCATGAAGATAGAACTGATAAACGATGATTAGTTCGTAAGTCTTCTGTGGCTTCTATTTGGTATTTTTGAAGGTTTGCTAATCTTCTAATAAAAACACCTTTGAAAGCTATAGTTAATACTATAAAATTAATATTTTGCTATTGTTTTATTATTCAATAAGAGAATTATTGTCATTATATCGAATTCACGTTAAATTATTGACAAACAGTTTGCAAATATCAAGATTATTTGCGAATATTGCATCTTAGTTGTGTATACGCCTGTTGGATTTAAATACTTGGGTGCTTCTATTATGCTAAATGACAGTAATAGTGCGCAACTTATTAATAATAAAATATTTAATTCCGCCGATAGGTGTAATACCGTTTTTATGTACAATTTAAAATTTCCAAACTATGTTGCTCCGGAAGCTGTAATAGGGGCTGAAACCATTATCGAAGAGGGTACTATTATATTGAAAGGAGCTATTATCGGTAGTCAGTGTAAGATTCATCGCCACATATTTGTGGATGAGGGGGTTAAGATAGGCGATAAGGTTAAGATTCAAGACGGTGTGATGATTCCACATGGTGTGACTATTGAGGATGGCGTTTTTATCGGTCCATCAGTTGCTTTTACAAATGATAAATATCCAAGAGCTATCAATAAAGATGGAACATTGAAAAGTGGGGGCGATTGGCAGGTTAGCGAAACTATTCTAAAGTATGGTTCTTCTATTGGGGCGAATGCAACTATAGTATGTGGTGTTACTATAGGTGAATGGGCAATGGTGGCTGCTGGTTCAGTTGTAACAAAAGATGTCCCTGCAAATGCATTGGTTATGGGGAATCCTGCAAAGGTGATAAGATATTTTGAGTAATATTAGCTATGACTGACTATCTTGTAGAATTTTTGGAAACTCCTCTATTTAAGCTGGGTTTAACTATCTTTTTTAGTTATGTAACTTGGAGACTGACAGAGAAGTTAAATCCAAGGTTTTTGTGGAAAGATTATAAACGCAGACAAAATCTTAAAAGAGGCTATATCAATAAGGATAATGTTAAATTCGGAATTGATCATCATGATTATTTTGATCATGATGATGGCGGGTATATTGATGATTTAATAACTATACGATTAGACAAAACTCTCTATGAGTATAATTTTGAGGAAGAGTTCTCACAAAATTGTCAAAGAATACCTAAGCTCAAGCTAATTAAAGAATATATTAATATTAACTTCCCAGAAATAAATCTTGACGAAGTTGTTAGAACTGTAATAGTGCCGGGGGTGCTTAGGAATTCAGGGGATAATATTTATGTGGTTAATGATATTCGGAAAAGTAGAAAAGACTATATTAATGGGAGAAATTCTGTAAAACGCCTTGAAGCCTCAGTTTTTGAGCTTGATTTAGTTAGGATGACTGCTGATACAGTTCAGTTGATTGATCGATTGTACTTATATTTCCAAGGAAAGAATCCGGATTTATTTGAAATTAATTATAAGACAAATAAACGGTTGGAAAATACAACAAAAGAGGTGACTGAGTTAATTGGATTTATGACTAAGGTTAGTTTAAATGGCTTTATCATAAGTACTAAGAAAGTTAATAAAGAATATCAGTTGTTTTATAATAAAAAACAAGGTTTCTCATATGGAATTTCGTTCTCAGAAACTACATTAAAAAGCATAATAAGAACTTCTAGAACTAAAGTAAACGGGCTGATGTTAAAAGAAATGCTATGTAAAGCAGTGCCGTCTTTAGAGGTTAGAGAACAGCAATTCACAGATATTGCCATATCATATTTAGATGGCCTGTATGTCGAGATTCTAGGTGTATTACTTGTTGATAATCTTGCTCCCTTTTCTGACAGTGACTCTGTGTGGCTGGATTTTACTCTTGATAGTATTCGTCAAGAAGCATTCAATAAAGACAGTTCTTTAGAACATGCTTTGTCATATGCTGCTAATATCAGGCAAAGGGCGAATAATAATCGTTTTTATTCATTTAATAAGTAGCTTATCTATGAACATAAATTTAAAAGATACTCTTGTTGATGATACTATTATAGTGCAAGTCCAACCTGTTTTAGAGCAGGTTCAAACAGTGACTACCCATTTTGATATTGTTGGGAATTTGCTTTGGGATAATTTGTTTGCACCATTACTCTTTGGAATATCTATTCCACTTGTATATAAGTTTGTAAAAAAACTCTTGAAAAGGTATAATTTGAAGAAATATCAATCTAAAATAATACGGGAAGACCAATATAAAGTGCTTGTTAATAATGTTTGTCTGGAGGATAAGTATTTTCGGGTTAATAAGATTAATGATGACGAATTTATTATTCCATTTCCTGAAACAAGAGAGAAGAAATTGGAGGAATTAGGATTTAGAAAAGTATATAAAAAGAATAAAAATCAATGTTTGCATAATAGTCTTTATAATTATATTAGCAAGTATTATGGAGAACAATTGACTTATAGAGGAGAAAATTACTCAATCCCAGAATTTATAACTAGGCTTTCTGAAGAGACGGCTGATGTTTTTATACATGAAATGCATCAAGCGAAACTGCGGTTTAATAAATATCTATATGGTATATATGATGTGAGAGTGGATGAGGATGATAAATGTGAAATTTCTGTTTATAATTCAGACTATTTTACATATAAGTGTACTGTTAATTTGTATAATGCGTTGGCTACTATTCCAGTTAAATCATGCTTTCCGGATTTTAATGTAAATGTGGCACAAGTAAGACCTTTTTATAATTCAGTAGCTGTTGGAGGTTTTGTTATAATCGATCGAGGAAATGGTGATGAACTTGTTACTGGGTTTCGTGGGGAGAATTGCCAAAGTGGTGGATATTGGCACTTTTCTTATGATGAGACATTTACGGAAGATGACAAGTCGGATGAGGATGATCAACCAAACCTTATGACATGTTTGAGGAGGGCGTTAAGTGAAGAACTTGGGATTTTAAGAAAAACTCAGGAAAAATGTATCCCTACATCTCAAATTACTTTTTTAAATGTGGGAGTCATCCGTACAGCTGGAAATGATAATAGACTGGAATTTGAGGTGTGTTCATTTGTTCGAGTGTGCTTGTCGGAGGCATTCACATTGGAGGATTTTATTCATGGTTATCGTTTTGCTAAAGATGCAGAGATTGAAACCAGATGCCTGGAGTTTATTCCAATCAAAGAATTGGATAAGTTTATATCTACTCATAAGATATCTCCAGAATCCAAGCATTTGGCCCAAACGATCTCTTTGTTGAATGATTTTAATTTGCTCGGGACCGACAAAGAAGGATATCATGAAATTTTAGAAGCAAATAAGCAATAATGAAAATAGCATGAAATTATAACCCTTTTAATAGGTTGATAAGTTCTATTAAATAGCTATCAAGCTCATAAAATGTCGATATTTTACCAGAGAGGACAGAAATATAGAATGGCGGTTGCTTTGCCATTTGAATAAGGGTATTTCTTTCATCTGTTTTTTCTGATGAAATCTGAATGGGCTTAATTGCAAACATGGAAGAGATGTATTCAATACCATGTAATTGGGGGTGTATAAATTCCTCATATTGTGTTTTCATTGCTTCATATGCAGTTAGTGGTTTATGTAGGCATAGGTTACAGTTCCCGATATTGTGAGGACTGCAACTACCATTTTTCATACATGGAAATGATGGCTCTGGGGATGAAACGGTATGTGGGGTGTAGTGGACAGAAGTTAGTGTATGATATTTACTAAAGCCGAATGGCATGATTGAAAAGAATTCGCCGTCCATAACAGTAATGCCGATATCTTTCAAAGTGTCTGGTACTTTGCATAAAATAACTTCACAAAGTTCGTACTTTAAGTTGAATCCCGGTTTGTTGAATAATTGGCTTACTATATTGGTAGAAGCATAAGTTGCATTTACCACTCCTTTGCATTCAATATACTCGCCGTTTTCTATTTCTATTTGATAGCGTTCATTTTTATCTGTAATTGAAATAACCTTCGTTCCCGAAAACGTATCTACATTTTTAACATCACTAATGTGGTTTAGTAGTTTATTTAGAACAATCTTATAGCTATATGAGTATTCTTTAGTAAGATATAATGCTTCAACTTTATTTGAGTTAAATAGTGTATTAGGATCAACTTCAGAATATGGTATATTATTTCTATTCATAAAATCTTCATATTCAGATTTGTTGGTTAACGACTCATTATTTGCGATAGCATAATAGGCCTTAAATTGAGAATTAATACTTTCACCAAAGTCATGTATAAAGCGCTCTTTATATTTTAGTATTGTGTTTACTGTTTTTTGACCTCTTGGGTAATGTAAGCCATTGTGGAGGCGGGCTTGATTGACCATTGATGCTCGAGAGAAGAAATTTTGATCTATATCAATAACAGCAACGGTAACTTCACGTTGCGACAAAAAAAGGGCAGTATATAAACCATATATGCCTCCGCCTAATACGACTATATCAAACTGTTTCATAGTTGTTTAATTTGTTTTGCCGGTGCGCCATACCACATCTGATTATCAGGTATATTTTGGAGTATTAATGATCCCATACCAATAATAACATTATTCCCTATACGAATTTGATCTTTGATATTGCTGGATGCATAAATAATACACTCATTCCCGACTTTGACGGAACCGGCTATTGTGACGGAACTTGCTATCCAGTTATTTTTACCAATAACTGTATTGTGTCCAATAGAACACAAACCATCTATTTTAGTTCCATCTCCTATTGTTGTAGGTGATAATGTGCCTTTGGTAATTTGACAATTAGGGCCAATATCAACCTTGGAGCCTATAATGACGTTTGAGTAATGCGGGAATTTGTGTAAGCTTCCATATTGATCTCTTTCGCAGCCTAATCCGGAATGACCTATGACTGTTCCAGCATGAATGATTACATCGTCTCCTATTTCAACGCCATCATAAATGACAACATTTGAGTGAATGATGCAATTATTTCCAATGGAAGCATTCATAATTGTTGCAGATGGGCTTATCTGTGCGTTTTTGCCGATAGATTTTTGAATGTCAATAGGCTTATAATAATTGGGATGGAAAAATCTCTCTGCAATGAGAATGAAAACAAGACGCGGATTGCTGACATGGATGATGACTTTATTGAAAAGTTTCGGAGTGATTAAAACCTCTGTGTCAGTTATTAGATATTTTACATTTGATTGCTCAGCTAACTTTTGTTTCTCTTTTTTGTATGTTGCTATCCATCCCATACATTCGGGTAATGAAGAATCTAATGTCGAGATATTTTTAACAACTAAGTCCTCTACATCATGTGATACATTAATAACGTATTCTTTGATATATTCAATAATGTCTGATAGCTGAATCATCTTTATATTTGTTTGCAATTTATTGTGTGTAAGTATTCTTTTTGCTTATCCTTACAAAGATAGTTATATTTGGCATAACTCCTAAATAAATATCTATAAAAAGTTATGCACTATTCTATTTCAATATTCAAAAAGGAATGTGAAAAGTGGCTGGCGAAGAATTAATGTTTTCCTAGTTGTAGGAAATTGGAAAGTATTTTGTGGATGTGATATTTGCTTTTGCTGTCTTAAGCGGTAAATGGTTCTCTTTTTATTCAAAGTCTATTATCTATCTCTGCCATTATATCTTGCTTTTTGCAATTCTTTCCTTGTTGGACTTGTTGCGATACAGATATTTCTATGTATATTTGTATGATGTGAACTTAGACAGATTGAAATATGAGTGGCAAGATTTACCCTATCGGTATACAGAACTTTGAAAGTCTTCGTAATGATGGCTATTTTTATATTGATAAAACAGCATTGATTTATCAATTGGTGAAAACCGGAAGTTACTATTTTTTGAGTCGTCCGCGCCGTTTTGGCAAAAGTCTGCTCATTTCTACGCTTGAAGCTTACTTTCAAGGAAAGCAGGAACTCTTTGAAGGGCTGGCTATGGAGAAACTGGAAAAAGATTGGGTAAAATATCCCGTTTTATATCTTGATCTTAATACGGAAAAATATGATACTCCGGAAAGTCTGGAGAACAAACTCAATGGGGCGTTGGTGGAATGGGAGAAGATATATGGTGCGGAGCCCTCGGAGAAATCCTTAGCGATGCGTTTTGAGGGGATTATTAAACGTGCCTGCCGGCAGGAAGGACAGCGTGTGGCTATTCTTGTGGATGAGTATGACAAGCCGATGTTGCAGGCCATTGGTAATGATGCCTTGCAAAAGAGCTTTCGCAATACATTGAAAGCTTTCTATGGTGCATTAAAAAGTCAGGATGGCTGTATTAAGTTTGCTATGTTGACGGGAGTTACCAAGTTCGGTAAATTTAGTGTGTTCAGTGATTTGAATAACCTGAATGACATTTCAATGTGGAATAAGTATATAGATATTTGTGGTGTGAGCGAACAGGAACTATACGATAATCTGGATGCCGAGCTTCATGAGTTTGCCAATGTGCAGGGAGTGACGTATGAAGAGATATGTGTCCGGTTGAAAGAAATGTATGATGGCTATCATTTCACGCACAATTCCAAAGGAATGTACAATCCCTTCAGTCTGCTTTTGGCTTTTGATAGGAATGAGTTTAAAAGCTACTGGTTTGAAACAGGTACTCCCACTTATTTGGTGGAATTGCTGAAGAAACACCATTACGACCTTCATCGGATGGCTCATGAAGAAACCGATGAACAGGTACTGAACAGTATAGATTCTGAATCTACCAATCCTATTCCGGTAATCTATCAGAGCGGGTACCTTACTATTAAAGGGTATGATGAAGAATTTGGAATTTACCGTTTAGGTTTTCCTAATCGCGAAGTGGAGGAAGGATTTATCCGTTTTCTGCTTCCTTATTATGCGAACGTCAATAAAGTGGAATCTCCCTTTGAAATTCAGAAATTCGTTCGTGAGGTACGTGCTGGTGATTACGAATCTTTTTTCCGTCGTCTGCAAAGTTTCTTTTCTGATATTCCATACGAGCTTGCCCGCGAATTGGAGTTACATTATCAGAATGTACTTTATATTGTATGTAAACTGGTCGGTTTTTATGTAAAAGCGGAATATCATACGAGTGAAGGCCGTGTGGATATGGTATTGCAGACTGACAAGTTCATTTACATTATGGAATTTAAACTGAATGGTACAGCGGAAGAAGCTCTGCAACAGATAAATGACAAGCACTATTCCCGACCATTTGAAACGGATTCACGAAAGCTTTTTAAGATTGGTGTGAATTTCAGTGCTGAAACGAGAAATATAGAGAAGTGGTTGGTCGAAAATTGAATTGCCTGCGCCGGAAATAAGATATTCATTTCTCATATTCTCATAGATTTGATTTAAATAGCAGATAATTAATAAAGTAAGCTATGAGAAATACTTTAAAAATTGGTATTTCTCATAGTTTTATTCGCAAATAGACCTTGATTTGGCTTATTTCTCATACTTGTTGAAGTCATTTCTCATAATGGCCCGGTGTTGGTATATAAATAGGCTGTGTGGGCTTACCTATATTCTGTAAGTTGCCTTTTGCTTTTAGGCGACGGATTTGCCTACTGGCCATACTTTGAGTGAAACTGCAGAGCGACTGCATATTGCTACGGGTTAATACAGGATGAGTTGCAAAATAGGCAGTAAGTTTCTTGTCGATCTCTTCTTCTGAAAGAGAAGCCGAATGTGGCTTGTATTTTGAACGTCGTAGATGAGTGCTCATGCACAAACTCTTTAAATCTCTGTCAGCCTGGAAATTAATGGACTTAAGTTTCACTTTGTCAGCACGAGTGGTAAGCGAGTGCACGGGTTCGGTAGCTTGCAATGTAATCTGGAAATAGCCGATTCCATCCAGATGTACTCGTTCTCCTTCGCATAGGTGGTTTCCCATGCATCTGCTCAATTCCATTAACATGGCTTCTACCTCTGCTTTCCCGAAAGTAGTTGCCATGTGGATTTCTCTTGCCAGCTTTTGAGTGGTCACATGTTGAAAATTAACCACTCGTGGGTGGTAACTAGGTTCTTCCCCTTCTTTTTCCGGTTGGGGATTCTTATAAAACTCGAATTGTATTGCCATCTTTGTTTTAATTTAATGGTTATTTATATGTTATGTACTGATGCTCTTAGTGTATCTTGCTTTTATTCTTTTATTATTCAACCGCCATCCTGATTGTTCCACTACAGTGAACGGTTCTTTTCACTCTAGTAGACAGAACTTTTTACTGTAGTGAACAGGCCTGTGCACTCCAGTGGAACGATTGGGATGCTCTTTCAAAGATACGACATTATTAGGTGAAAAACAAGTAATTAACTAGTTGTTTTCATGAAAGAAATAGCTAGCTGTTTTCTAAGATAAGCTTGGCGGATAAACAGGAGAATAGTTGTGTCTGACTATGAGAAATACCCTGATAGAGTATGAGAAATAGCGGCTTTTTGAAGAAAATCGATGAGGATAGTATGAGAAACACCTGTTTTAAAAACGTTTCTCATAATGTACTTCTTTGATTATATGTGCTTTATCTGAAATCTATGAGAACATGAGAAATAGAATTGAAAAATCTTTGGTTCTTAATCAAATTCCGTGCTACTTATTTATGTTCAATAACCTTATTCATGGCTATTCCGGGGTACTTTAAGATGCATATAGCTTGGATAATTTATTTGCTATTTCTAATATGCCGATATCCCTTTATCCATCAACCTTTCAATGAGCTTTACTAGCACGGAATTTGAAGAAGAACCAAATCTTTTCTAGTAGAAAGATGAAATAAGTATTCTCTGAAAAGTTGTTTGTGTGGAATATTTACAGTATATTTGTGTCGTAATAATCGCCCTACAAAACACATGCAGGACAAATAAATAAAGTAATGAGAATAACACTGGTAAGAGACGATGGCAAGGTGAACACTATGCGTACGTTAAGAATTGAACAGCTCGTGGAGCAAATGAAAGTGGAAACCAAAACACAGCCTGTCTCAAAAATGAGAGAAGTCCTGCCTTTTATGCTTCCGGGTGATAAAAATGACTATGTACAGAAAGTGCCGAAGCTGATACCTGCAGCCGCCTTTTTTCGCAAAGGCGGCATGACGACGATGAGTGAATACAATGGAATTGTGATGATTCAGGTCAACAACTTGTCCGGACGTATGGAAGCGGATGAAGTGAAAGAACGGGTAAAGGAGCTTCCGCAGACTTACTTAGCTTTCACCGGTTCTTCCGGAAAGTCCGTGAAAGTATGGGTACGCTTTACTTATCCCAATGATCGTTTGCCGACAACTAGTGAAGAAGCGGAGCTTTTTCATGCGCATGCCTATCGGTTGGCAGTGAAATTTTATCAGCCACAACTTCCTTATGATATCGAGCTGAAAGTACCTTCGTTGGAGCAATATTGTCGTTTAACTTTTGACCCGCACTTGTATTTTAATCCCGAAGCAATGCCTATTTATATGAAGCAGCCTGCGGCTATGCCGGGTGAGGTGACTTACCGCGAACGGGTGCAAACGGAAACTTCACCGTTGCAACGGCTTGCACCGGGATATGAAAAGTGTAATGCGCTTTCTGTCCTTTTCGAAGCTGCTTTTGCACGTGCGTTGGATGAAGAGACTGATTATCAACCGGAAGGAGACAAACAATCGCTATTGATTAACCTCGCAGGACATTGTTTCCGTGCCGGTATTCCGGAGGAAGATACAGTGCGATGGTCTCGCGCTCATTATCGCTTGCCGAAGGACGATACATTGGTTCGAGGAACCGTGCGAAATGTATACCGCACTTGTGAAGGGTTTGCGAGTAAAAGTAGTCTGTTGCCGGAACAATTATTTGTCATGCAGATGGATGAGTTTATGAAACGGCGTTATGATTTTCGTTTCAACCAGTTGACATCACAAGTGGAATGTCGTGAACGGAACAGCTTTAATTTTTATTTTCATCCGGTGGATAAACGGTTGATGGCAAGTATTGCAATGAATGCACATTATGAAGGGCTTAAGCTGTGGGATAAAGACGTGGTACGTTACCTGAATTCGGATCATGTGCCGGTTTATCAGCCTATCGAGGAATTTCTTTATGACCTTCCTCATTGGGATGGTAAGGATCATATCGGCGATCTTGCCAAGCGAGTTCCTTGCGATCATCCTCATTGGGCGCAATTGTTTCGTCGTTGGTTTCTTAGTATGATAGCGCATTGGCGTGGAATGGGAAAGAATCATGCAAATAGCACTTCTCCTATATTGATAGGTCCACAGGCTTATCGTAAGTCTACATTCTGCCGGTTGATTTTGCCTCCATGCTTGCAGGCTTATTATACGGATAGCATTGATTTCAGCCGGAAGCGGGATGCCGAGTTATACTTGAATCGCTTTTTATTGATTAATATGGATGAGTTCGATCAGATTGGCATCAATCAGCAGTCTTTCCTCAAGCATATTCTGCAAAAGCCCGTTGTCAACACACGACGTCCGAATGCTTCGGCTGTGGAGGAATTGCGTCGGTATGCCTCTTTTATAGGAACGAGTAATCATAAAGATTTGCTGACGGATACTTCCGGTAGTCGCCGTTTTATCGGTGTTGAGGTGACTGGAGTGATTGATGTGGTCCGCCCTATTGATTATGAACAATTGTATGCGCAGGCAATGGCACTGCTGCGTAGTAATGAACGCTACTGGTTTGATGAGAAGGAAGAGGCTATTATGACGGAGGCGAACCGGGAGTTTGAGCAGTCGCCGGCAATCGAGCAGTTGTTCCAGGTGTATTACCGGGTAGCGGAAGAGGAAGAAGAGGGAGAATGGTTACTTGCTGCAGATATACTTCAGCGGATACAAAAGGCAAGTAAAATGAAGATTTCTTCCGGACAGGTTAATTATTTCGGGCGTATTTTGCAGAAGCTGGGAGTAAAGTCATTCAGGAAAACACGCGGAGTTTATTATCATGTGGTGGCTGTTGGGCAAGGGGGATGATGAAATAATGCACGAGATGTGCATTTTATTATTTTATAATAATTATCTTTGCGTAATAACGTGAGATATACGAAGACTATGATAAGAAATCCTTTTATAACAAGTGGATATGTGTCTGCTGATTATTTTTGTGACCGTCAGCAGGAAAGCGAACAGTTGGTACGCGAAGTGATGAATGGGAATAACCTGGCTCTTGTCTCTACCCGACGAATGGGAAAGACGGGCCTGATCCGTCATTGCTTTCAGTTTCCTGAAATTAAGCAGGATTATTACACCTTCTTTATTGATATATATGACAGCCGGTCATTGCGCGACTTGGTATTTGCACTTAGTAAAGAGATTTTGGAAGTACTGAAACCTGTGGGGAAGAAAGCTTTGCATGGTTTTTGGGAATGTGTGAAATCTTTGCAGGCCAGTATCTCTTTTGATGTGAATGGTATGCCTTCTTTGAATTTGGGATTAGGAGATATACAAGCTCCGGCTACTACGCTCGATGAAATTTTCCGGTATTTAGAGCAAGCGGATAAGCCTTGTTTGATTGCCATTGATGAATTTCAGCAGATTACCGGGTATGCAGAGAAAAATGTAGAGGCTACTCTCCGGACTTATGTGCAGCATTGTAATAATGCGCGTTTTATTTTTGCCGGGAGTCAGCGTCATGTGATGGGGAATATGTTTTTGACGCCTTCCAGACCTTTTTATCAAAGTGTGTCAATGATGCATTTGGAAAGTATTCCTTTAGAAGAATACATTCGTTTTGCATGTATGCATTTCAAACGTGCAGGCAAAGAAATGGAAGAAAGTGCTGTTACCACAGTTTATCAACAGTTTGAAGGAGTCACATGGTATATACAAAAAGTATTGAATACACTTTATGATATGACCCCGGAGCACGGAGTCTGTAAAGTGGAAATGGTGTCAGAGGCTATTCGGCAGATTATTGATTCATTCAGATATACTTATTCGGAAATCCTTTTTCGTTTGCCGGAAAAGCAAAAGGAGTTACTGATTGCTATCACTAAAGAGGGAAAAGCGAAAGCTATCACTTCCGGTGCTTTCATAAAGAAATACAGACTGGCTTCAGCCAGTTCTGTGCAGGCAGCATTGAAAGGATTATTAGAAAAGGATTTTGTGACCCAGGAAAAGGGAGTGTATCAAATATATGATCGTTTCTTGGGTATTTGGTTGAAAGAGAATTATTGAGTCGTTTTTTGTTTGTTGAAACGTGCTTTTCGATAAATCGCGTTAATAATTAGCTGAAACTACTGCCTGTTAATCAGTTTTATTGTATCTTTGCGGTCTTAACTTTTTTAATGGTAAATAATGAAGGAATTTCTACAACTAATGCGACGTTTCGTGTCGCCTTATAAGAAGTATATCGGCTGGGCTATTTTGCTGAATATTTTGTCTGCTGTATTCAACGTGTTCTCATTTACTTTTTTGATTCCTATTTTGAGTATTCTGTTTAAAACAGAAGGAGCGGATAAAGTATACCATTTTATGGAATGGGGTAGTGGTGATTTAGCAGATGTTGCCAAGAATAACTTCTATTATTACATATCTCAAATGATAGTGGATAATGGTCCCACTGTGGCTCTTATTTTCTTGGGATTGTTCCTGATGGTGATGACATTGTTTAAAACCGGTTGTTACTTTGCTTCTTCAGCTGTGATGATTCCATTGCGTACAGGAGTGGTACGTGATATTCGTATTATGGTATATGCTAAGGTTATGCGTCTGCCAATGTCTTTTTTCTCTGAAGAAAGAAAGGGGGATATCATAGCCCGTATGAGTGGTGACGTGGGAGAGGTGGAAAACTCCATTACTAGTTCGTTGGATATGTTGATGAAGAGTCCAATCCTGATTATTATATATTTCGTGACATTGGTTGCTGTTAGTTGGCAGTTGACTCTTTTTACTATTATTGTATTGCCGGGAATGGGCTGGTTGATGGGAGTGGTCGGAAGAAAACTGAAACGCCAGTCACTGGAAGCACAGGCAAAGTGGAGTGATACGATGTCGCAATTGGAAGAAACACTGGGAGGTTTGCGCATCATCAAGGCTTTTATTGCGGAAGATAAAATGATTAACCGCTTCACCAAATGTAGTAACGAACTTCGGGATGCAACAAACAAGGTTGCTATACGTCAGGCTATGGCACATCCGATGAGTGAGTTTTTGGGAACCATTCTGATTGTAGCCGTACTGTGGTTTGGTGGTACATTGATTTTAGGCAAGAATGCCACGATTGATGCTCCTACATTTATCTTCTATATGGTTATCTTGTATAGTGTAATCAATCCGTTGAAAGACTTTGCTAAAGCAGGATACAACATTCCGAAAGGTTTGGCTTCTATGGAACGTGTTGATAAAATCCTGAAAGCAGAGAATAAGATTAAAGAGATTCCGAATCCGAAACCGTTGAAAGGTTTGAATGACAAGATTGAATTTAAAGATATTTCTTTCAGCTATGATGGTAAAAGAGAGGTACTGAAACATGTAAATTTGACAGTTCCCAAAGGAAAAACGATTGCACTGGTTGGACAGTCTGGTTCCGGTAAATCTACCTTAGTCGATTTGTTGCCACGTTACCATGATGTACAGGAAGGTGATATTACCATTGACGGAACGAGCATCCGCGACGTGCGTATTGCTGATTTGCGTAGTCTGATTGGTAATGTAAACCAGGAAGCTATTTTGTTTAATGATACATTCTTCAATAACATTGCTTTTGGTGTGGAGAATGCGACAATGGAACAAGTGGTAGAGGCAGCAAAGATTGCCAATGCACATGATTTCATCATGGAGAAACCGGAAGGATATAACATGAATATCGGTGACCGTGGTGGTAAATTGTCCGGTGGTCAGCGCCAGCGTATCAGTATCGCCCGTGCCATCCTGAAGAACCCTCCGATTCTGATTCTCGATGAGGCTACTTCTGCATTGGATACCGAATCAGAACGTCTCGTGCAGGAAGCGTTGGAACGTTTGATGAAAACACGTACAACGATTGCTATTGCCCACCGTCTTTCTACTATTAAGAATGCAGATGAAATCTGCGTGTTATATGAAGGAGAAATTGTAGAACGTGGTAAGCATGAGGAACTTATAGAATTAAACGGCTATTACAAACGCCTGCATGATATGCAACAACTGTAATGCAGCAATTGTAATTTTTTGATAATGCAATGATATTATTAAGTTTTGATACAGAAGAATTTGATGTACCTCGTGAACATGGCGTAGACTTTCCGCTGGATGAAGCGATGAAAGTATCAGTCTATGGTACGAACCGGATACTGGACTGCCTGAAAAAAAACGGGGTGAAAGCTACCTTCTTCTGTACAAGCAATTTTGCAGAAAATGCGCCGGAGGTGATGCGGCGCATTATGGACGAAGGACATGAAGTGGCTGCGCATGGATGTGACCATTGGCAGCCGCAGGCTTCCGATGTCAGCCGTTCAAAAGAAATCTTGGAACGTCTTACCGGCAGAACGATAGAAGGCTATCGCCAACCGCGTATGTTTCCCGTATCAGATACAGAACTTGAACGAATGGGGTATGTGTACAACTCCTCACTGAATCCCGCATTTATCCCCGGAAGATATATGCATTTATCAGAGCCGCGTACCTGCTTTATGACAGGCAAACTACTTCAAATCCCGGCTTCTGTAACTCCATGGATTCGTTTCCCGCTATTTTGGCTGTCTTGTCATAATCTGCCGATGTGGCTTTATCAAAGCCTGGTAAACCGGGTATTGAAACATGACGGATATTTTGTGACCTATTTCCACCCATGGGAGTTCTATCCGTTGGGTGAACATCCTGAATTTAAAATGCCTTTTATCATCCGCAACCATTCCGGCAAAGGAATGGAGGAACGTTTGGATATGCTTATCCGCAACCTGAAAGAAAAAGGCTATCCTTTTATGACTTACTCGGAGTTTGCGCAGATAAAACTGGCTGAACTAAATAAACCGGACGAAAAATGATTAAATTGGCTATTGTATCCCCCTGCTATAATGAGGAGGAAGTGTTGGAAGAGTCAACCACCCGTTTGACAGCTTTGTTTGATGACTTGGTGGCGAAAAAAAAGATCAGTGCCGACAGTTTTGTGCTCTTTGTGAATGATGGCAGTAAAGATCGTACATGGAGCATTATTAAACAACTGCACCGGACGAATCCATATATAAAAGGAATGAACCTGGCTCGCAACGTGGGACATCAGTATGCTATCATGGCCGGTATGATGACCGCTAAAGATTGGAGCGATGCCGTTATTACCATTGATGCCGATTTGCAGGATGATCTGAATGCGATTGAGGAGATGATCGATGCTTATACACAAGGATATGATGTTGTATACGGGGTGAAAGTATCCCGCCAGGCAGATCCGATGCTGAAACGTCTTTCCGCAACCGCTTTTTATAAATTACAGCACCGGATGGGAGTAGAGACAATCTACAATCATGCGGATTTTCGTTTTTTGAGTAGGAGAGTACTGGAACAGTTGTCTCATTATCAAGAGCGCAATGTCTATTTGCGTGGTATTATCCCATTACTGGGTTTCCCTTCCACTACGGTAGATGATGTGATCCGGGAACGGACAGCCGGAACCTCCAAATATACAGTGAGAAAGATGTTCAGCCTGGCCTTGGACGGAATAACCTCTTTCTCGGTGAAGCCGATTTACGGTATTGTTTATCTGGGAATTATATTTGTTTTTATCAGTATACTGATAGGAATTTATGTTTTGTATTCTTTAATTTCGGGTACGGCTGAGCATGGCTGGGCATCTTTGATGTTGTCTGTCTGGTTTGTCGGTGGAATTGTTCTAATGTCAATAGGAGCTGTCGGGTTGTATATTGGGAAAATCTATAAAGAAGTAAAACGTCGTCCGCTTTATAATGTGGAAGAAGTACTATACGATGACCAAGATAAGTAAAGCTATATTTGACAGGCATCCGGACTGGCGGGATAAGTTTTGGCAATTTGTTCGTTTCGGAGTTGTCGGCACTGTATCCTCGGCTATTCATTACGGAGTGTATTGTCTGGTTTTACTGGTTGCAAACGCCAATATCTCTTTTACGGCAGGTTATGCCGTCGGATTTATTTGCAATTATTTCCTGACTACCTTTTTTACTTTTCGTTCCAAGCCCTCGTCTCGCAATGCGGTTGGGTTTGGCTTTAGTCATCTGATTAATTATCTGCTTGAGATTGGTTTGTTGAATCTCTTCCTTTGGATGGGGGCAGGCGAACTTCTGGCGCCGATACTGGTGATGATAATTGTAGTACCTATCAATTTCCTAATTCTTCATTTCGTTTATATCTACAAAGGGAGAAAATAATTTTATTAAATCTCTTTCATTTAATTCATAAAAAGAAAAGGCTATTATGAAACGTTTTCTAAATCTTATTGTATATATACTTACGATACATGTTTCGGCTTTGCTGATCGCAGGACTGTTTCGCCTGGTACTTTTTATCTCATCCTATCATCAATTGACTTCTGAAGCCTTGTCGGATAAGAGCCTTTCAATGCTTGCTTTTGTGCATGGTGTCTGGTTTGATAATGTGATCGGTTGTTACATACTTCTGTTGCCGCTGGCAATTGCGGTGGTGTGTGGAGTCTGCAACTACTATGGGAAAGCATTGTTCCGTTTTTTCACAATCTTTTTCAGTGTGTTTTATGGACTGGTCTATTTAATCAGTGCGTCGGACATACCCTACTTTGCCTATTTCTTTAAGCATATCAATTCTTCTATATTCGAATGGTTCGGTTATGCAGGAACTACCGCCGGAATGATATTGGGAGAAAGTGCCTATTACTTGTCCATCGGATTATTCCTGCTCTTCTTGGCCGGGTTCATAGTATGGCTTGTCTGTCTGTCGCGTTATTTCCATCGTCGTAGCCTTACCATTTCCGTTTCGTTCCCATTTTGGAAGAGAGGAGTTGTGGTTCTGGTCGGAGCTTGTCTGATCGGCCTCTGCATCTTTGGAATTCGGGGGCGTACAGGTTATAATCCGATCAAAGTGAGTGCGGCATATTTCTGTCAGGATGCTTTTCTGAATCAATTGGGAGTAAGTCCGACTTTTAATCTGTTGACGAGTGTGATGGATGATATGCGTCCTGAAAATAAATACTTGCATCTGATGGATGAGCAGGAAGCCATAACTAAGGCGCAAGCTCTGCTCAACCGTCAGGGAGAGGTAGCTGTCTCACCGTTGGCTGTGTACAGACATGCTTCAAAAGCAGATAGTGTGCAGCAAGGTCGCCCCAATGTTGTACTGATTATGATGGAATCCATGTCCAGTAAACTGATGAAGCATTTCGGGCAATCAGAAACGCTGACTCCTTTCCTGGATAGTCTGTATACCCGTTCTATTAGCTTCCGTAATTTCTATTCGGCAGGAATCCATACGAATCATGGTTTGTATGCCACCTTATATTCTTTCCCGGCGATGATGAAACGAAACCTCATGAAAGGCTCTGTCATTCCCCGCTATTCGGGACTGCCTACTGTCCTGAAAGAAAACGGTTATTATAACCTTTTCTTTATGACGCACGAAGGGCAGTATGATAATATGAACGCTTTTTTCCGGACAAACGGCTATGATGAAGTGTTCTCACAAGAAAATTATCCGGCTGATAAGGTTGTGAATAGCTTCGGAGTACAGGATGATTTCCTGTATGACTATGCAATTCCGGTATTGAATCAGCGGGCTGCCACCGGAGAGCCTTTCTTTGCTACTTTGCTGTCCATCAGCAATCATCCGCCGTATGTGATACCTCCTTTCTTCCATCCGAAAACGAGTGAACCCGAGACGCAGATTGTTGAGTACGCGGATTGGGCTTTGCGTAAGTTTTTTGAAGAGGCACGTAAACAGCCCTGGTTTGATAATACGATATTTGTGTTGGAAGGAGATCATGGCAAATTGGTGGGAGACGCCGAATGTGAGCTGCCGGAATCTTATAACCATATCCCGCTGATGATTTACTCCAGCCGTATTCATCCGGAAGAGAAAAACACTTTTGGAGGTCAGGTAGATATACAGCCTACGATATTGGGGCTGTTGAATATTGATTATCTACAGAATAATTTTGGAGTGGATTTGCTGAAAGAAGAACGTCCCTGTATGTTTTATACTGCCGACAATATGATTGTGGGACGCAATGATACGTTATTGTATCTTTATAATTACGAGACGCAGCAGGAATTTACTTATCATATAGACAATGGCAAATTGAAAGCCGTTCCGATGGATGATCGCTTTTTGCCTTTAAAAGAATATAGTTTTTCCATGCTCCAATCGGCAGAGTTCCTTGTGAAGCATGGAAAAACGGTAAATTCTGTCCCTTTTACTCAACAATAGGAGTAGTTTCGGTTTTTTCAGGCTGTTCGTTTTTAATGAACTTGTATACTTTGGCTATTTGCCGGAGCACTCGTTTAGGAGATTCGTAAACCTGTTCGAACTGATACCCCTCTTTCTCAAATTCAGGAAGATATTTCTCTGCGTCATTGGTGCCGATCAACAAGAAACCTTTGGCAGGACGTTTTTGGTAGAAGTTGTCGAGACGGTTATTCAGGTAGAAATTAATCTCGAAGTAATGTACAGGGTCACCTGCTGCATGCAGACTTTCTTCAATGAATTCGTACATAGTTCCTTCGCTTTCCGGCGCAATCTTTTCGATCTCTGCAGCGACGAATTTGACGGATTTCGAATTTAATGCTGCTGGCTGATAAGCACCGTCTAATGCAAGGTATAATCCCATGGTAAGCACGACGAGGGCATACAGGAAGCGGTTGCTCAATGCATGTTTCCGTTGATAGAACCACCAGTAGATACCGAGGACGGTAGGAACGGAAATCAGCAACAAGGCCCCTGCACCGCTGATATTCTGTATGGCGCGCATGAAATTAATGTTGTCCTGTGCGTGACGGCCATGGAAGATTGTTTCAGGGATGAGCCCGCATTTTAACACAATGAAGCAAGTGAACAGCAACAGGCTGATTGCCGCAAGAATACTTCCATATACTTTGATGACTTTGGATTGCTTCTTGACCAGATAAAATAGATATTTGGCAAGAAAATAAGCAATGAAAGGATAGATAGGCATCAGGTAGACGCTGCGTTTGCTCTGCGGAATGCAGTAGAAAACGAAGATGACGACGATGCTGGTGAAAGAGAATAAATCCACCGGATCCATATTCTTTATCCAAGCAGTGAAACGTTTCCACCAGGCGGCTGGCTGGATATTGAACTTACGGTAAGTCAGGCTGAACAGAGAAAGTACGATTAACAGTGTCCAGGGAACATATCCGGCAAACAAGGTCACAAAATTATAGTGCCAGGGGTTCACGCATGAATCATAACTCATGGTATTCGTCATACGGCCGAGGTTTTCTTCCATCACTAATGCGAGGAATTCTTCTCCACCTTGTTGGTAAGCAGCTACATACCAGCAGATAGGCAGGATGAGAGAAAGGATAGCCCAGGCGGAAAGCAGCAGGAATGCCTTGAAGAAGTTGACACCTCGGAGCAACAAGAATATGCCTACAACTAAGCATGGAATGATAGTACCTACCGGTCCTTTAGTCAGTGTTCCGCAACTCATCAGGAGAATGGCCAGCCAGGGAATACCTTTGAGCCCCTTCTCATACCATCTGTAGAGACAATATAGAGCGCCAACGGTGAGAGCTGTCAATACCATGTCCACCCGGCAGTTGGCTCCGGCCCGGTGTAATTCGAAATTAGTCAGGGTAATAAAGGCGGCCAATAACGCCAGTTGCACTCCTTTTCTTTTGGCAAAGAACAGAAAGCCGCAGAGAGTCATGGCAATCAAGGCGATGGCGGACGGCAGGCGGGAGGTCATTTCTGTGACTTGCCCTCCGTTCACTACTGCTGATACAGCAGCGATGCTCCAATGGAAGAAAGGCGGTTTGTAAGCCATTTCTCCTCCGTTGTTTCTGGGTAAGATCCAGTTTCCGCTATCCAGCATGGAATAGGAAACAATAGCTTCGCGAGGCTCACCTTTCGTGTGGTATTCCGACAAGCCGAGGAAAGGCAGGATAGTAACTACGCAAATGACTAATAACAGCCAGAAAGCTTTGTTTGAAGTCAATGTTTTCATCTTTTCTTATGATTGAAATTTATGTTCTTTTATTTTCTGCCGAAGTCGGCCGGAATTTCTCCCCATTCTTTCGTTTCCCATTTCAGGATACGAGTGGTATATGTATTTTCCCGCAACCATTTTTCTGCCCGTTCGATCAATAAAAACAGTTCTTCCGTTTCCGGAGTGCGGGGGAGCTTGGTTTTGCACTTCTTCTGTCGTACCCAGCTGATCGCATTGGCGCTGTCGCTGTAAATAGGCATGTCGAAACCTTTGTTCTTCAACAACGCCAACCCGTGTACGATGGCTAGAAACTCACCGATATTATTCGTGCCTTTCATCGGGCCGAAATGAAAAATTTCCTGACGGCTGGCAATGTGTACTCCACGATACTCCATCGGTCCCGGATTGCCGCTACAGGCTGCATCGACTGCCAGGCTATTGTCGATCACGCAAGGGGGTAAAGTATCTGACGAAGGTTTGGAACCTCCTGATTTAGACTTTGCATTTTTGCCGATATAAGCATAGGGAGACATTGTCAACGCGCGTTCCGCTTCTTCGCGCGTATCGAATGATTTGTATTTGGCAGCTTCGTATCCTTTGATTTGAAGCTGGCAGTCTGTCCAGGAAGTGTAAATCCCGGGTGTGACGCCTTCCCATACGACATAAAATTTTTGTTTTGCCATTTTTCTGACGATAAATTTAGATAGCCAATGAATTGACGCTGCGAAGGTACAAATATATTCTCTAACTGAACAAGTTAGGGGGGATACTTGTTATAAAAAAAAGAGAGTTTTAAGAATATAAAATAAGAAAGGAACTATGATGGAAAGATCTTTTAGTGAAGCTTTGAAACAACGTCGGACTTACTATTCAATTACTAATCAGTCACCTATATCCGATCAGGAGATCGAATGTATCGTTAATATGACCGTGCGTCACGTACCGTCAGCATTCAATTCACAGACTACACGTGTGGTGCTCCTGTTGGGAGAATCTCATAAGAAACTGTGGCAGATCGTGAAAGATGCATTGAAGAAGATTGTACCGGCTGAAGCTTTTGCAAAGACAGAAGAGAAGATAGATCATTCCTTTGCCTGTGGCTACGGAACTGTACTGTTCTTTGAGGATCAAAAGGTAGTGAAAGGACTTCAGGAGGCTTTCCCGTCTTATCAGGAGAACTTCCCGGGATGGTCATTGCAGACTTCTGCCATGCACCAGCTGGCTATCTGGGTGATGCTTGAGGATGTAGGTTTCGGAGCATCGCTGCAACACTATAACCCGTTGATTGATGAAGAAGTGCGCCGTGCATGGAACTTGCCGGAACATTGGCATCTGATTGCGGAAATGCCGTTCGGACTTCCTATTGGCAAACCGGGTGAAAAAGAATTTCAGCCGCTTGAAGAACGGGTGAGAATCTTTAAATAAATCGGGAATGAAGAATGAATAATGAAGAATTGGATGGCATAATGGCTAAAATTCTTCATTCTTCATTCTTCATTCTTCATTAAATGATTAATTTTGTGAGCAAAATTAGTCATTTATGGTTCGTATCTTTCTTACCGGCTATATGGGTGCCGGAAAAACGACGTTGGGTAAAGCATTTGCCCGGCAAATGAATATACCGTTCGTTGATCTGGACTGGTATATCGAAGAGCGTTTTCACAAAACCGTTGGAGAATTATTCACTGAACGAGGCGAAACAGGATTCAGGGAACTGGAGCGGAATATGCTTCATGAAGTAGCCGAGTTTGAGAATGTGGTAATTTCGACGGGAGGTGGAGCGCCTTGTTTTTTTGATAATATGGACTTTATGAACCGGACCGGAAAGACGGTTTTTCTCGATGTGCATCCGGATGTGCTGTTCAGACGCTTGCGTGTGGCTAAACAGCAACGCCCTATTCTTCAGGGGAAAGAGGATGACGAACTGAAAGCGTTCATCGTTCAGGCGCTTGAGAAACGCGCGCCTTTTTATCACCAGGCACAATATATCTTTAATGCAGATGAATTGGAAGACCGTTGGCAGATTGAAACATCAGTGCAACGTTTGCAACAACTTCTCGGATTATAATCTGTGCCTAAATTGTATATCAGACTTTATTTTTTTGATACTCTTTATTGTTCATTCAGTCAATATTAGTACCTTGCACTCGTTATGAGATTTTTTTATTGACTAATAACACAAAATTAAGGTAAAGTCTATATCATGAAAATTTTAAAAGAGAAATTTGGAGAGTTATCCGCTAGAATTAAAGCATCCGGACAGCCTGCAAGAGTATGGTTTCCACAGTATACACCGGCCTCATTATTAAATGCGGAAAATTGGTGGGAAGCATTGGCTGTATGTGAATATGCTTTGGACACAAAAGAAGACGAGAAATTAACAGAAGATTTTTTTGAACTGATATTCAGTGCTTTTGACTGTAACGTAGAGGTCGATCTCAACGCAGAAGAATATGAATTCTGGTGGGAGAAGGTGATACAGGTATGTGACCGTGTAGCTGTGTTTAGCGGCGCGGGATGGGCACAGAAAGGTGCGCAATATTCTGAAGCCCGTTATGGAAAGCGGGATATGAGTTATTTGTTTCCGTATTACGAAAAGGCTGCCGATATGGGTTGGGCTGAAGCGGAAGCAACTGTTGCCTATTGGCTATACATGGGATTCTATTGCGAACAAAATAAAGAAGAGGGCGAACGACGTTTTGCCGCTCTCACTTCTCCCGAAGCTATTTTATGGGGAAAACATTATCGTGCTTTTGTCGAAGAATTTACAGGCGATAAAGCGAAAGCATCGCAGATGCGTCATGACCTGCTTGCCGAACTGCCTGAAGGAGAACGTTTGCGTGCTCATGTATATGCAGCACTGGGAGACGCGCTCGACAGGGCGGAAGGCAGTGTGGCAGAGGAAGCTGCTTACTACGAAAAGTCTCTGGAGATAGTTCCCAATCTTTATAGTCTTAAAAATCTGGCTACCCTTTATTTCCGTTATCCGGAACTGAATAAACCGAAAGAACTGGGCTTTGAACTTTGGAAAAAAGCCTGGCATGCAGGGGTGTGGTCTGCCGCTAACTTCCTGGGATATAATTATCAGGAAGAAGAATGGCTGGATATGCCGAAAGCTATTGAATGGCTGGAAAAGGGGATGCTTTATTGTGAATCTTACAGTGCGTATGAACTGGCGCTGATCTACCTGTATAATGATGAATATAAGAACGTGGAACGTGGACTGATGTGTCTGAACCGTTGCGTGGAAGATAACTATATACAAGGTATAGAAGGACTGGCTAATGTCTATTTCAACGGTGAATTGGTGGAAGAGGACATGAATCGTGCGAAAGAATTGTTGGAGAAGGCTATTGAGTTGGGTTCGGGAAATGCAGCTTATCGTCTAGGCTGGATGTATGAGCGTGGCTTCTTGTCTGAACAACCGGATTATGTGAAGGCGTTAGAGTATTATGAAAAGGCAGCTTCGCTGAACAATGCCGACGGATATTGTCGGATGGCGCTTTACCTGGCTAATGGATACAGCGGTGTAAAAGATGCCGATAAGTCGAGAGAATGTTATGAAAAAGCAGCCGAACTGGGTTCCTGCTTTGCTCTTGTAGAACTGGCGTTCTTGTATGAGAATGGCGATGGAGTGGAGAAGAACTATGAAAAGGCATTTGAACTGATTAGTAGGGCTGCCGGACAGGGTTATCCTTATGCGATGTTCCGTTCTGGTCTTTATATGGAAAAAGGTGTTCTTGGCGAAGCAAAACCGGAAGAGGCTTTCGCTTGGTATACAAAGGCGGCTGAAGCGGATGATAATGATGCGATTTTTGCTCTGGGACGCTGCTATAAAGAAGGAATCGGAACGGCAGAAGACTGGGATAAGGCACTCGAATGGTTCGGCAAAGGAGCGGAGAAGGAAGAGTCCCGTTGTCTGACAGAGCTGGGCCTGGCTTATGAAAATGGCAATGGCGTGGAAGAAAATCCGCAAAAGGCTGTGGAATATATGATGAAAGCTGCTGAACAGGACTATGGTTATGCCCAGTTTAAGATGGGAGACTATTATTTCTTTGGTTGCGGTCCCTGTCTGGAAGACAATAAAAAGGCTATGGAATGGTATGAGAAGGCTGTGGCCAACGAAATTCCAATGGCAATGTTGCGTATGGGTGAGTATTACCTGTATGATTATGACAGTCTGAACGAATCGGAAAAGGCTTTTGCCTATTTCAAGAAAGCTGCCGAATACGAGTGGTATAGCGAAGGATTGGGTATCTGTTATGAAATGGGTATCGGAGTGGAAGATAATGAAACGGAAGCTTTTAAATATTATACGCTGGCTGCGGATAATGGAAATACGATGAGTATGTATCGTACCGGACTTTGCTATTACAACGGAGTAGGTGTGAAACAGAACTATGCCGAAGCTTACCGCTGGTTTACGGATGCGGCAGGGAATGAAAATATTGCTGCGACTTATTATCTCGGTAAGATGATGATGTATGGCGAAGGTTGTACTCCTGATCCGGAAGCTGCGGTGCAATGGCTGCTGAAAGCTGCTGAAAAAAATAGCGACAAAGCGCAATTTGAACTTGGAAATGCCTATCTGACGGGCAAAGGCGTGGAAGAAAACGATGAAATTGCAATGGAATGGTTCGAAAAGGCCGCAGAGAATGGCAATGAGAAAGCTCTTAAAATTACCGGAAGGAGGAGAAAGTAAAAGAGGAACATGGAAAAAGAAGGGAATAATCTGTTTCAGGTCAATCTTAAAGGTATGATTGCCCTGTTATCAGAGCACATTTATAGTAACCCGAATACTTTTGTTCGCGAATTGTTGCAGAATTGTGTAGATGCCATCACGGCACTACGCAATATCGACGAGAATTATAAAGGACGTATCGATGTCTTTCTGAATGAAGACAAAACGGTGGTGTTCAGGGATAATGGAGTCGGACTGAAAGAAGAGGAAGTTTATCGTTTTCTGACGGTTATCGGAGAGAGTTCAAAACGGGATACTCCCGATGCGGACGATTTTATCGGAAGGTTCGGTATCGGATTGTTATCTTGTTTTGTGGTGACTAATGAAATCACCGTGGAGAGTCGTTCGGCAATGGGCGGACAGCCTGTTTGCTGGTGTGGCAAAGTGGATGGGACGTATCAGCTGACTTTATCGGACGAAGAACGGCCTATCGGGTCGCAGGTGGTGTTGCATCCGAAAGGAGACTGGATGCATCTTTTTGAATATGAAACGTTTAAGAAGATACTGGTCAGTTATGGGGAAGTGTTGCCATATCCTATCTATCTGCATTATCAGGGAGAAGAGGAATTGGTAAATACGCCTTCGCCCGTATGGCTTGACCCGAAGGCGACTCGCAAAGAACTGCTGGATTATGGGGCAAAAGTATTTCAGTCGTCTGCTCTTGATGCTTTCCGGATTTATACTGACAGTGGTAAGGTAGAAGGGGTACTTTATGTTTTGCCTTTCCGCACACAATTTTCAGTACGCAATTCCCATAAGGTCTACCTTAAACGTATGCTGTTGAGTGAGGACGATTGTAATCTGTTGCCGCCGTGGGCTTTCTTTATCCGTTGTCTGGTGAATGCGGACGGATTGCTGTCTACTGCTTCCCGCGAATCTTTGGTGAGCAATGACCAGTTGAAGGATGCACGGAAAGAGATCGGGATAGCTATCAAGGATTATTTGCGGGGATTGGTGCAGAATGACCGAGCCATGTTCAACCGGATCTTGGATGTTCATCACTTCCATATCAAGGCGATTGCTTCGGAAGATAATGAACTGCTCCGTTTGTTTATGGATTACCTTCCTTTTGAAACAAATAAGGGGCTGCGTGGTTTTGGAAGTATTCGCTCGGCAAGCAATGTGATATGCTATACCAAGAATCTGGAAGATTTCCGTCAGGTGCGCCGTATAGCCGGAGCACAAGGATGGCTGGTGGTGAATGCTGCTTACACTTTTGATGAGACTTTGTTGAAAAAGTATGTCCGTCTGAATCCGGAACTTACGTTGGATGAAATATCCCCTTCACGGTTGCTGGAACAGTTTGGCGAAGTGGAGGCGAATAAAGAGTTTCAGGCTTTTGAAATGAAAGCGAACGAGTTGTTGAAGCGGTTTGGTTGTATCTGTCGTCTGAAACATTTTACACCGGTGGATATTCCGGTAATCTTTGTGGCGGAGGAAAAAGAGAATACAGCTAAAAGTGCCAATAATCCGTTGGCGGCTGTATTGGGGACTGTGAGTGCTGCCAAGCAGATTCCACCAACACTCACTTTCAATGCGGATAATGAAATGGTACAGACTTTATTGCAAATACAGGGCGATAATAAACTGTTTCAGCATGTGGTGCATATATTGTATGTACAATCGCTTCTGCAAGGCAAATATCCGGTGAACAGTGAAGAAATGGAGCTTTTCAACCGTTCGCTTAGCGAACTGATGACTTCGAAAATGAATGATTTTATAAATTTCCTGAATTAAAAAAAGAGTATGAGATACACACTTGAAATACAAAAACTGCTGTTGCAGACACAGAATGACAGCCTGCATCCCCGTGAAAAAGCCAATCTATTGAAAGAAGCTATCCGCATCGCTGATGAGAACGAAGATGTGGAATGGGCTACGGAGTTGAGACTGGATCTTATCTATGAACTGAATCTTCTTTCGGCAGATGCGGAAGAGATTACCGTGTTCTCTAAAATCCTGGATGATTACGAGAATCACAAGGATGTAATCAAAGAAGAGGATTTGTTGTGGAAATATAAATGGATCTGGGCTTGTACGTTCGATCTGCCGGAAATTCCGATGGAACAGGTGAAAGCGATCGGTGAGGATTATAAAACCCGTATTCTCCGGAATGGATATTCTTTGCGGAGTTATTATCACCGCTGGTCTGTGGAATGTATTTGGATGCGCCAGTATGACAAGGCGAAAGAATATATTGACAAGATGCTGAATGAAAAGATAGACGATCAGTCGTGTGAGGCTTGTGAACTGAATTTTATGCTGGATTATTATCTGGAAACAGGGCAGTTTGATGAGGCTTACAGCCGGGCGCAGCCATTGATTAATAAGCAGGTCACCTGTTATGAAGCCAATTTGCGGGCTTACTTGAAGCTCTCTTATTATGCACAGAAAGCTGGCAAACCGGAGGTTGCCGCTGATATGTGTGTACGTGCCGAAGAAGCATTGCAGGGAAGAGAAAAGGATGAATATCTTTTGCTTTACTTGGGATTGTTTATTGCTTATAATATAATGACGAAGCCGGAAAGAGGCTGGGAGTATGCCGAGCGGTGCATCGGTTGGAGTTTGCGTACGAATACGTTGAAGAAATATCGCTTCTCTTGCGATATGGTAGAGGCCTTGAAGTATGAGACCCGTCCGGAAGTCTCCTTGTCGTTGCCGGAGGAATTCCCTCTTTATCGTCCGGATGGAATTTATCAGGTCAGCGAGCTTCGCAATTATTTCTATCAGCAAGCAGAAGAGCTGGCACTTCGCTATGATGCCCGCAACGGAAATAGTGGTTATATGGACCGTTTGAAACAATTAATGTCCAATTAATTGCCAACATGTAGATTAATCCGTATTTTTGCCGTCCAATTATTTACTAAAAACACTGAATAACAGAAAATGAGAAAGTGGCGTATTGAAGATTCTGAGGAACTCTACAACATCACAGGTTGGGGTACCTCGTACTTTGGTATTAATGACAAAGGTCATGTCGTTGTTACACCTCGTAAAGATGGAGTATCCGTTGATTTGAAAGAACTGGTCGATGAGTTACAATTGCGTGATGTGGCATCTCCCATGCTGGTGCGTTTCCCGGATATTTTGGACAACCGTATTGAAAAGATGTCATCCTGCTTTAAACAGGCAGCCGAGGAGTATGGTTATAAAGCCCAGAACTTTATTATTTATCCGATTAAGGTCAACCAGATGCGCCCTGTGGTGGAAGAAATTATCAGCCACGGAAAGAAGTTCAATCTCGGACTGGAAGCCGGCTCTAAACCGGAACTCCATGCGGTGATTGCGGTCAATACGGACTCTGACTCATTGATTGTTTGCAACGGATATAAAGACGAAAGTTATATTGAACTGGCTCTGCTTGCTCAAAAGATGGGTAAACGTATCTATCTCGTTGTGGAGAAGATGAACGAACTGAAGCTGATAGCAAAAATGGCAAAACAGCTGAATGTGCAGCCTAATATCGGTATACGTATCAAACTCGCTTCTTCCGGTAGCGGAAAGTGGGAAGAGTCGGGAGGAGATGCCAGCAAGTTTGGCTTGACTTCCAGTGAACTTCTCGAAGCACTCGATTTCCTGGAGAGCAAAGGCTTGAAAGATTGTCTGAAGCTGATTCATTTCCATATCGGCAGTCAGGTGACGAAGATACGTCGTATCAAAACGGCTTTGCGTGAGGCTTCACAATTCTATGTGCAGCTCCATTCAATGGGCTTCAAGGTGGAGTTTGTTGATATTGGCGGTGGACTGGGAGTGGATTATGACGGAACCCGTTCATCCAATAGCGAAGGTAGTGTAAACTATTCCATTCAGGAGTATGTAAACGACTCTATCTCTACGCTGGTAGACGTGAGCGATAAAAATGGTATCCCGCATCCGAATATCATAACGGAAAGTGGACGTGCATTGACGGCACACCATTCTGTTCTCATCTTTGAAGTTCTTGAAACCGCTACCTTGCCCGAATGGGATGACGAGGAGGAAATTGCTCCGGATGCACACGAATTGGTGCAGGAGTTATATGGAATCTGGGATTCGCTGAATCAGAACAAGATGTTGGAAGCATGGCACGATGCGCAGCAGATCAGGGAGGAAGCATTGGACTTGTTCAGTCATGGAATCGTGGATCTGAAAACCCGCGCACAAATCGAGCGTCTGTATTGGTCTATTACACGTGAGATTAATCAGATTGCCGCCGGTTTGAAGCATGCGCCCGATGAATTCCGTGGATTGTCCAAACTGCTTGCCGATAAATATTTCTGTAACTTCTCGCTGTTTCAGTCACTTCCTGACTCTTGGGCAATTGACCAGATATTCCCGATCATGCCTATTCAGCGATTGGATGAAAAACCGGAGCGTTCGGCTACTTTACAAGATATAACCTGCGACTCGGACGGTAAAATTGCCAACTTTATCTCTACCCGTAACGTGGCTCATTATCTGCCTGTACATGCACTGAAGAAAACAGAACCTTATTATGTGGCTGTGTTCCTGGTGGGTGCTTATCAGGAGATTTTAGGAGATATGCATAATTTGTTCGGTGATACGAACGCCGTGCATGTTTCGGTGAACGAGAAAGGATATAATATCGAACAGATTATCGACGGAGAAACGGTAGCGGAGGTGTTGGACTATGTGCAGTACAATCCGAAGAAGCTGGTACGTACGCTCGAAACTTGGGTGACGAAATCAGTGAAAGAAGGAAAAATCTCCTTGGAAGAAGGAAAAGAATTCCTTTCCAACTATCGTTCGGGGCTTTACGGATATACTTATTTGGAATAACCGGCAGGGTGCCGGAGCCGGATTCTCCATTCGGTGAACTTATTAGAAATCAAGAAATGAGAGAAAAACTAACAGTTATTAAGGTGGGTGGCAAAATCGTAGAAGAGGAAGCCACCCTTCGTCAGTTGTTAAATGACTTTGCCGCTATCGACGGACATAAAGTGTTGGTTCATGGTGGCGGTCGTTCGGCAACAAAGATTGCCGCGCAACTGGGTATTGAAAGCAAAATGGTAAATGGTCGTCGGATTACCGATGTCGAAACGTTGAAAGTCGTAACGATGGTGTACGGCGGATTGGTGAATAAAAACATTGTGGCAGGTCTGCAAGCACGCGGAGTCAATGCACTCGGATTGACCGGAGCGGATATGAATGTAATCCGTTCGGTGAAACGTCCGGTGAAAGACGTTGACTACGGGTTCGTGGGGGATGTGGAACAGGTGGATGCTACTTTATTGTCGGATTTGATACATAAAGGCGTTGTTCCCGTGATGGCTCCATTGACGCACGACGGTCACGGCAATATGTTGAATACGAATGCAGATACCATTGCCGGGGAGACAGCGAAAGCGTTGTCGGCTCTGTTTGATGTGACATTGGTGTATTGTTTCGAGAAGAAAGGTGTGTTGCGTGACGAGAATGATGGCGACAGTGTGATTCCTCAAATCACCCGTGCCGAATTTGAACAATATGTAACCGATGGCGTTATTCAAGGAGGTATGATTCCTAAGTTGGAAAATTCTTTTGAAGCAATAAATGCAGGAGTTTCTGAAGTGGTAATCACCTTAGCGTCAGCGATTAATGACTCTGGAGGAACGAGAATAAAAAAATAATTCAAAAAAAAGTAGTGGGCGACTGTAACTTTTCATATCCTAGCCCGTCATTATTATAGAGATGCAAGAAATCAGCTTCCGAAACGATATTTTGCCGTTGAAGGATAAACTCTTTCGATTGGCTCTCAGAATCACCCTGGATAGGGCCGAAGCCGAGGATGTCGTTCAGGACACCATGATAAGAGTGTGGAACAAGCGTGATGAGTGGTCTCAATTTGAATCGGTCGAAGCCTATTGCCTGACAGTGGCAAAGAACCTGGCGATAGACCGGAGTCAAAAGAAAGAAGCTCAAAATGTGGAACTCACCCCCGAAATGGAGGAAGAACCTGATGCAAACAGTCCGTACGACCAGATGATTCATGATGAAAGAATGAACATCATTAATAGACTGGTAAACGAACTTCCCGAAAAACAGCGGCTTATCATGCAACTGAGGGACATTGAAGGTGAAAGCTATAAAAAAATTGCAACCTTGCTGAATCTGACAGAGGAACAAGTCAAAGTGAATCTCTTCAGAGCCAGGCAAAAAGTAAAACAAAGGTATTTAGAAATTGACGAATATGGATTATAAGGATATAGAACAGCTCCTCGAGCGATACTGGCAATGCGAAACTTCCGTTGAGGAGGAAGCAACATTGCGCGACTTCTTCGCAAAGGAAGAAGTTCCGGCTCATTTGCTTCGCTATAAGAATCTGTTTGTTTATCAGCAGGTTCAGCAGGAAGTAGGACTGGGCGAAGACTTTGATGCACGTATTCTGGCAGAGGTGGAGCCTACGGTAGTAAAAGCGAAACGTTTGACACTGACCGGTCGTTTTATTCCTCTGTTCAAGGCTGCTGCCGTAATTGCAATCATCCTTTCTTTGGGGAATGTGGCACAACATTCTTTCTCCGGAGATGATGGAAGTGTATTGGCTACGGATACCATTGGTAAACAAGTAACTGCACCGTCGGTCGCTATCTCAAATGATGTGAAAGCGGAACAGGTCCTGGCTGATAGCCTGGCGAAGATCAACCACAAGGTGCAAGTTATAAACGAATAGACATTTTCATTTGCTTTAAACATATAATATAGTTAGTGTGCTTAATTAAAACAACAACGAAGGCGAAACTGTGAAGTTTTCAATTCTCTCAAATTTTTATAATGAAACTAACTAAATAAATGGGCTACCGCGTGATGCAGTAGCCCTTTTATGCTTTTAAACTGTCTTTATTTGATCTGCCGTATATTTTTTCGTGGCGCATCCACTTCTTGAGGATCTCCTTTATAGGCAATATCACCGCTTCCTTTGACGCGGGCAACCAGCTTCTGACTGGCATAGCAACTGATGTTGCCGGAGCCGCTAATGCTTGCGTCTGTGTTTTCTGCTTGCAAATCGGCAGCCTGAATATTTCCTGATCCGGCAATAGAATAGCTCGCTTGAATGGCTTTGCCGTTCAAATTGATATTGCCCGAACCGGAAATACTTGCCTGACATTCCTGACTCTCTATTTGTTGTAGTCTTACATCTCCCGAACCATTAATTGAAACGGCCATTTTTTGGCAATTGAATCCTTCTCCCTGAATGTTGCCCGAACCGTTGATATGGAATTCAATATCTTTAGAGGTTTGTATCCCATTGATTAATCTTATATTTCCTGAACCGTTGACTGACAGCTTATTCAGCTCCGGAGCAAAAACTTTTATTTCCAGTTTTCCTTTCCAGATAGTGACATTCTTCTTGAATTTTATAATGAATGTACTACCCTCCACATACGTTTCTATAAGTGGTATGATGTTGTCGGAACCATGAATTTCGACATGGCTGCATGTGTCTTGCCAATAACTGATGTTGGCACTTCCCACTAGTTTGATTTCATTGAAGTGGTCGGCTTTCACTTCTTTGGAGATGTAATTCTTGCTGCCTACGATGTGTTTTCCCTGCAAGCAAGAGCCGGCAGTAAGTACTAGAAACATTCCCGTGACTAATACGAGCAATAAACTTGTTTTCATAATTACGCTTTTCTATGATTGATATAATGGTTAGACGGAAGAACTTGATCTAAAGTTGCATCTTCCATAAAGTTTTTCGTTAGCGTCTTCTTTTTTATTACTTTTGTGGCTGTTGATAGGAGGATTATAATGGATAAGATTATAGAAGATGATGAGTTAGGGCGTCTGGTGATACGCGTCAATTCACGTGCGAGAAGTCTTGTGTTTCGTACCAAGAGTGATGCTGTTTATGTTTCAGTTCCTCCCGGTACCACCCTGAAAGAAGTGAAACAGGCCATCGAGAATTTGCGTGGAAAACTTCTGGTCTCCCGGCAAAAAATCGCTCGTCCGTTGATTGATTTGAATTATAAGATTGATGCGGAGCATTTTAAACTATCCTTGGTGTCGGGCGAGAAAGATCAGTTTCTGGCTAATTCCCGGTTGGGTGTAATGGAGATTGTTTGTCCGCCTCATGCCGATTTTACAGATGAGAAACTGCAAAGCTGGTTGCATAAGGTTATTGAAGAATCATTGAGACGAAATGCCAAAAGTATTCTGCCTTCACGTCTGGCCTTCTTGTCCAAGCAATGCGGATTGCCCTATTCGAGTGTGAAAATAAACTCCAGTCAGGGCAGATGGGGGAGTTGTTCGGCTCGAAAAGCTATTAATTTATCCTATTACCTGGTTTTGCTGCCTTCTCATTTGATAGACTACGTGTTGTTGCACGAATTATGCCATACCCGCGAGATGAATCATAGCGAACGATTCTGGGCGTTGCTCAATCAATATACAGAAGGAAAAGCATTGAGCTTGCGGGGAGAATTGAGAAAGTACCGTACGGAAATATAAAATGCTTTACAGCCAAGATAGTGCTATCGCATTGTCACGAACTTAGTTTATTCTATCTTGGGTAAAGCCTTGTAAGCTCCTATTTCTGGCTGTCTTCTAAATCTTATACATTCCTGATGATGGTTCGTTATGATACGTAATAGGGGGATATGTCTTTATTATTTGGCTAATTGTTTAATCCCGTCCGATTCTTTTTCAAACTGATAAGCTCCTCCTTTTTCGCTAAGATCAAACGTAGAAACCAGTTCCGTGTTATTATCTACGATCAATAAAGCGCTTTGTTCTGCAAAACGTCCTACTTCTACCGTGTAAGGCTCTTCCGATATGGTTTTATTGGAGATAAGACTGTCGTTGACGAACAAAGAGATAGAATCTCCGGCAAAACCTTTTACCAGACTGATTGTGTAGCTTTCGATAAAATGACGTTCTTCCTGCTTTTCCCGTTGTAGCCGCATACTCATGTATACGAAAATAACCACGACAAAAATGACGGCAAAAGCAAGAACTCCGTTACCTACCATAAACTGTTTATTTGTGTTGAGACGATGTGCCATAGTCGTTATTTTTTGAATTGTGGCGTAAAGATACGAATATAGCACTGTTAATTCATACTTTTTTTCTTTAATCTTTTGTAGTCGAATAGATTATTTATATCTTTGCAACCGGAAACGGATGAAAGGTGGAGGGGCAATTAAGCTCCTTTTTTTGTTCTTATATAGTTAATAAATGATAGAAAAGAAAACTGTTTGTCAGATTGTAGATGAGTGGCTGGAAGGAAAAGACTACTTTTTAGTAGAAGTAACTGTGAGCCCGGATGACAAAATTGTGGTCGAAATTGACCATGCAGAAGGTGTTTGGATCGAAGATTGTGTGGAGCTTAGCCGCTACATAGAGTCAAAACTGAACCGTGAAGAGGAAGATTATGAACTGGAAGTAGGGTCGGCCGGTATCGGACAGCCCTTTAAAGTACTGCAACAGTATTATATCCACATCGGACAAGAAGTGGAGGTATTGACTAAAGACGGACGCAAACTGGCCGGCATACTGAAAGATGCCGATGAAGAGAAGTTTACGGTAGCGGTACAAAAGAAAGTAAAACTAGAAGGAGCAAAACGTCCGAAACTGCAAGAAGAGGACGAAACCTTTACTTATGAGCAAATAAAATATACTAAATACTTAATTAGCTTTAAATAGTTATGGCCAAAAAAGAAGAAACAATCAGCTTGATTGATACATTTTCGGAATTTAAGGAACTGAAGAATATCGATAGAACGACGATGGTTAGCGTACTCGAAGAGTCGTTCCGTAGCGTAATCGCGAAAATGTTTGGCACCGATGAGAATTACGACGTGATCGTGAACCCGGATAAGGGTGACTTCGAGATCTGGCGTAACCGTGAAGTTGTGGCCGATGAAGATTTGACTAACCCGAATATGCAGATTTCGTTGAGCGAAGCACAGAAAATTGATGCTTCCTACGAAGAAGGTGAAGAGGTGACTGATGAAGTGATCTTTGCCAAATTCGGACGTCGTGCTATCCTGAATCTCCGCCAGACATTGGCTTCCAAGATTCTGGAACTTGAGAAAGATAGTATTTATAATAAATATATAGATAAGGTAGGTACGATCATCAATGCAGAAGTGTATCAGATCTGGAAGAAAGAAATGTTGCTCTTAGATGATGAAGGAAACGAATTGCTGTTGCCTAAGACCGAACAAATCCCGAGCGATTTCTATCGCAAAGGTGAAACGGCCCGTGCAGTAGTTGCCCGCGTGGATAACAAGAATAATAATCCTAAGATAATCTTGTCACGTACTTCTCCCGTTTTCCTGCAACGTTTGTTTGAGATGGAAGTACCCGAAATTAATGATGGTTTGATTACCATCAAGAAGATTGCCCGTATCCCTGGTGAACGTGCCAAGATCGCGGTAGAATCTTACGATGACAGAATCGACCCTGTAGGAGCCTGTGTAGGTGTAAAGGGAAGTCGTATTCATGGCATTGTTCGTGAACTTCGCAATGAGAACATCGACGTAATTAATTACACATCGAACATCTCATTGTTTATACAGCGCGCTTTAAGCCCGGCTAAGATTTCTTCTATCCGTCTGAATGAGGAAGAGAAGAAAGCAGAGGTTTTCCTCAAACCGGAAGAAGTTTCGCTGGCTATCGGTAAAGGCGGTTTGAACATCAAACTGGCCAGTATGTTAACTGAGTACACTATCGACGTGTTCCGTGAGTTGGATGAGAATGTAGCGGATGAAGATATCTATCTCGACGAATTCAGAGACGAAATCGACGGATGGGTGATCGACGCCATCAAGGCTATCGGCATTGATACAGCGAAGGCTGTGTTGAATGCTCCTCGTGAGATGTTGATTGAAAAGACGGACTTGGAAGAAGAGACAGTGGACGAGGTAATACGCATTTTGAAATCGGAGTTTGAAGAAGAAGGTGAAAATTCAGTAGAAAATTGAGAATTTAAAATTGAAAAATGAAAGTTATCTCTGTTATACTACATCGTAACTTTTAATTCTTCATTCTTAATTCTTCATTTAAACAAGCTCCATTTATTCATTAATTTTAAAATATGACGATAAGGTTAAACAAAGTTACAAGAGATTTGAACGTAGGAATCGCGACGGTAGTTGAGTTCCTGCAAAAGAAAGGGCATACCGTAGAGGCTAATCCTAATACCAAAATTAGCGAGGAGCAATACGCTATACTCGTAAAAGAGTTTAGTACAGATAAGAACCTTAGACTTGAATCGGAGCGTTTCATACAGGAACGTCAGAATAAGGAACGTAATAAGGCGTCTGTTTCGATTGAAGGCTTCGAAAAGCAGCCGGAGAAACAGAAGTCGGAAGATGTGATTAAGACAGTCGTACCTGAGGATGCACGTCCGAAGTTTAAACCTGTCGGAAAAATTGATTTGGATAAACTGAATGGTCGTAAACCTGAAAAGGTGGAGAAAGAGCCGGAACAGAAACAAGAAGTACCTGTTGTAGAACGGCCCGTCGTTAAACCCGAAGTGAAAAAGGAGCCCGAGAAGAGAGAACCCGAGGTGAAGAAAGAAGAGGTGGTGATACCTCCTGTTTCTGTAGTAGAGCCTACTCCAGTGGTAGTTGAGCCCGTAGTAGTGCCGGAACCTGTAGTGGAGACGAAGCCGGTAGAAGTTGAAAAAGTAGTAGAAGAAGTGAAAAAAGAAGAGCCGAAGGTAGTAGAAACTGCACCTGTGAAGGCGGAAGAACATAAAGAAGAAAAAAAGGTGGAAACTGCACAGGCTGAAGTAACCCCGGTAGCAGAAAAAGCTCCGGAGGATGATGGTGTTTTCAAAATCCGTCAACCGGAATTAGGCGCGAAGATCAATGTGATCGGTCAGATCGACTTGGCTGCATTGAACCAGTCTACTCGTCCGAAGAAGAAATCGAAGGAGGAGAAGCGTCGCGAACGTGAAGAGAAAGAGAAAATCCGTCAGGATCAGAAGAAACTGATGAAGGAAGCCATCATCAAAGAAATCCGTAAGGATGATTCTAAAGTGGTGAAGAACGGTCCGAAAGAAAGCGCAGATGCTGCTAAGAAAAAACGCAACCGTATCAATAAAGAAAAGGTAGACGTTAATAACGTTGCGACTTCCAACTTTGCTGCGCCGAGACCTAATATACAAGGTAAAGGCGGCAATGGTAATGGCAATAACAACGGTCAGGGCGGACAAGGAAATAATAACAGAAGAAATAACAACAATAATAAGGATCGCTTCAAGAAGCCGGTTATCAAACAGGAAGTGAGCGAGGAAGACGTAGCAAAACAGGTAAAAGAAACTCTTGCACGTCTGACAACCAAAGGTAAGAACAAGACGTCCAAATACCGTAAAGAAAAACGTGAAATGGCTTCCAACCGTATGCAGGAACTGGAAGATCAGGAAATGGCAGACAGCAAGGTATTGAAGTTGACCGAGTTTGTTACGGCTAACGAACTGGCAACGATGATGGATGTATCTGTTAATCAGGTTATCGCTACTTGTATGAGTATTGGTATCATGGTTTCTATCAACCAGCGTCTGGATGCGGAAACAATCAATCTGGTGGCAGAAGAGTTCGGATTCAAGACAGAATATGTAAGTGCGGAAGTGGCACAAGCTATCGTTGAAGAAGAAGATGCTCCGGAAGATTTGCAACCGCGCGCTCCGATTGTTACAGTGATGGGACACGTTGACCACGGTAAGACCTCTTTGCTCGACTATATCCGTAAGGCGAACGTAATTGCCGGTGAAGCCGGAGGTATTACACAGCATATCGGTGCATATAACGTGCAACTGGAAGACGGTCGCCGTATCACGTTCCTCGATACTCCGGGTCACGAAGCGTTTACCGCTATGCGTGCACGTGGTGCGAAAGTAACGGATATTGCTATCATTATTGTGGCTGCCGATGATAATGTGATGCCGCAGACAAAGGAAGCAATCAATCACGCGATGGCTGCCGGTGTACCTATTGTATTTGCAATCAATAAGGTGGATAAACCGACTGCGAATCCGGATAAGATTAAAGAAGAACTGGCTGCAATGAATTACCTTGTTGAAGAATGGGGTGGTAAGTATCAGTCACAAGATATCTCTGCCAAGAAAGGTATGGGTGTGGAAGACTTGCTGGAAAAAGTATTGCTCGAAGCAGAAATGCTCGACCTGAAAGCAAATCCGGACCGTAATGCTACGGGTTCCATCATCGAATCTTCACTGGATAAGGGACGTGGATATGTAGCTACTGTATTGGTATCTAACGGTACTCTGAAAGTGGGAGACATCGTACTGGCAGGAACCAGCTACGGACGTGTGAAGGCTATGTTCAACGAACGTAACCAACGCATCAAAGAAGCAGGACCTTCCGAACCGGCTTTGGTATTGGGATTGAACGGTGCACCTGCTGCAGGTGATACATTCCATGTCGTTGAAAGCGATCAGGAAGCTCGTGAAATCACCAACAAACGTGAACAGTTGGCTCGTGAACAGGGCTTGCGTACGCAGAAGATCCTTACGTTGGATGAGTTGGGCCGTCGTATTGCTTTGGGTAACTTCCAGGAATTGAACATCATCGTTAAGGGTGACGTGGACGGTTCTGTTGAGGCATTGAGCGACTCGTTAATCAAGTTGTCTACGGAACAAATTCAGGTAAATGTCATCCATAAGGGTGTGGGAGCAATTTCCGAGTCGGATGTTTCTCTGGCTGCCGCTTCGGATGCGATTATCGTCGGATTCCAGGTACGTCCTTCGGGTGCTGCCGCTAAGATGGCTGAACAGGAAGGTGTCGACATCCGTAAGTACTCTGTCATCTACGATGCAATCGAAGAGGTGAAGGCTGCTATGGAAGGTATGTTGGCTCCGGAACTGAAGGAACAAATCACGGCAACTATCGAAATCCGCGAAGTATTCAACATCACGAAGGTGGGTTTGGTAGCCGGTGCAATGGTGAAGACCGGAAAGGTGAAACGAAGCGACAAGGCTCGTTTGATCCGCGATGGTATCGTCATCTTTACCGGAAACATCAACGCGTTGAAGCGCTTCAAGGACGATGTGAAGGAAGTAGGTACAAACTTCGAGTGTGGTATCAGTCTGGTGAACTGCAACGACATGAAGGTAGGCGATATGATCGAGACATTCGAAGAAATAGAAGTGAAACAGACTTTATGATTTATGAGTTATGATTTATGAATTATAAGGGTATAAGGCCATTCGCGAAGTAATGGTTGCAACAATAGATGGGTGGTAATGTGGTACTATTTTATATGGGACACCACCTTACCACTTTATTGTTTTATCACCTGACAGAAATATAAATCATCGATCATAAATCACAGGAACATAAATCATAAATCACAAATCATAAATCACAACGTGGCAACGATTGATATCATTATCCTTATTGTAATAGGCGCCGGAGCGGTGGTAGGCTTTGTAAAAGGCTTTATCCGTCAGTTGGCCTCTATTTTGGGGTTAATAGTCGGGCTGTTGGCGGCGAAAGCTTTGTATGCCTCTTTGGCGGAGAAACTTTGCCCGACAGTGACGGATTCGATGACAGTTGCGCAGGTGTTGGCTTTTATCATGATTTGGATTGCCGTGCCGTTGATTTTTGTACTGATAGCTTCGTTATTGACAAAAGCAATGCAGGCAATTTCGCTGAACTGGCTGAACCGCTGGTTAGGGAGTGGGCTGGGAGCACTTAAGTTTTTGTTGTTAACGAGTGTAGTGATCGGTGCGATAGAGTTTGTAGACAGCGATAATAAGTTAATTAGTGCAACAAAAAAGGAAGAATCTTTGTTATATTATCCGATGGAAACGTTTGCGGGGATCTTTTTCCCTGCTGCGAAGAATATGACGCAACAATATATATTAGAGAATAAAGATGCAACAAGAAGAACCCAATAAAATGAAACCCAATCAGAAAGACGAACTCGAAAAGAAGACTGATAATGAGTTTGTCCGGAAATTTGCGGAGGAGAAATATAAATACGGCTTCACCACAGAGGTGCATACAGATATCATTGAGCGTGGACTTAATGAAGATGTCATTCGTCTGATTTCATCGAAAAAAGACGAACCGGAGTGGTTGCTGGAGTTTCGCCTGAAAGCGTACCGCCACTGGCTGACGCTGGAGATGCCGACTTGGGCACATCTCCGTATCCCTGAAATTGACTATCAGGCGATTTCTTATTATGCCGATCCGACGAAGAAGAAAGAAGGACCGAAGAGCATGGAGGAAGTCGATCCCGAATTGATAAAGACGTTTAATAAACTGGGTATTCCTTTGGAGGAACAGATGGCTCTTAGCGGAATGGCGGTGGATGCCGTTATGGACTCCGTTTCCGTAAAGACTACCTTCAAGGAAACGCTGATGGAGAAAGGAATTATCTTCTGCTCGTTCAGTGAAGCCGTGCGGGAACATCCCGATTTGGTGAAGAAATATATGGGCTCGGTGGTAGGTTACCGGGATAATTTCTTTGCCGCGTTGAACTCCGCTGTCTTTTCTGACGGCTCTTTCGTGTATATTCCGAAAGGTGTACGTTGTCCGATGGAACTTTCCACCTATTTCCGTATCAATGCCCGTAACACGGGGCAGTTTGAACGTACGCTGATTGTGGCAGACGACGATTCATACGTTTCTTATCTGGAAGGATGTACGGCGCCGATGCGGGATGAAAATCAGTTGCATGCCGCTATCGTTGAGATAATCGTGCACGACCGTGCAGAGGTAAAATATAGTACTGTTCAGAACTGGTATCCGGGCGATGCGGAAGGTAAGGGCGGTGTATACAACTTTGTGACTAAACGCGGTAACTGCAAGGGAGTGGATAGTAAATTATCCTGGACACAAGTGGAAACTGGTTCGGCAATCACTTGGAAATACCCTTCCTGTATTCTGACAGGCGATAACTCGACCGCTGAATTCTATTCCGTAGCTGTAACGAACAACTATCAGCAAGCTGATACCGGAACGAAAATGATTCATCTGGGCAAGAACACTCGCAGTACGATTGTAAGTAAAGGTATCTCCGCCGGACATAGTGAGAATTCCTATCGTGGGTTGGTACGTGTGGCCGAGAAAGCGGATAATGCCCGTAATTATAGCCAGTGTGACTCTCTCTTGTTGGGAGATAAATGCGGTGCGCATACTTTCCCTTATATGGATATTCACAATGAAACGGCAGTGGTGGAACATGAGGCCACAACGAGCAAGATCAGTGAAGACCAGATATTCTATTGCAACCAGCGCGGTATTCCGACAGAAGATGCTATCGGACTTATTGTGAACGGATATGCAAAAGAAGTATTGAATAAACTTCCGATGGAATTTGCGGTAGAAGCACAGAAATTGCTTACTATCTCGTTGGAAGGAAGTGTGGGATAGTGATATAATGTAGAAAACTACATTATATCAGATTACAATATACATAATATACTTGCTTTATGAAAACATTAGGTAAATTGTTAATTTTGATATCAGCATATATTGCTGAAGGTTGTAAATTAGCCTGGTATCATATCAAACGTGAATTTCTAAAAGGTTATTATAGTAAGTAAATATTAATATATAAAGAAACGATTAATTAGTAAATATAATCATGTTAGAAATAAAAGACCTGCATGCCAGCATTAATGGCAAAGAGATATTGAAGGGTATTAACCTGACGGTGAATCCCGGTGAGGTGCACGCTATTATGGGGCCGAATGGTTCCGGTAAAAGTACGCTTTCTTCCGTATTGGTGGGAAATCCGGCTTTTGAGGTAACAAAAGGTTCGGTCACGTTTTATGGAAAGAACCTGTTGGAGTTGAGTCCTGAAGATCGTAGCCATGAAGGAATCTTTCTTAGTTTCCAGTATCCGGTAGAGATTCCGGGTGTGAGCATGGTCAACTTTATGCGTGCTGCTGTGAATGAGCAACGCAAATATAAAGGTCTGCCTGCGCTGACAGCCAGTGAGTTTCTGAAACTGATGCGTGAGAAACGTGCGGTAGTAGAGTTGGATAATAAGTTGGCTAACCGCTCGGTGAATGAAGGTTTTTCGGGTGGTGAAAAGAAACGGAATGAGATTTTCCAGATGGCCATGTTGGAACCGCGGTTGAGTATCCTTGATGAAACGGACTCCGGTTTGGATATTGATGCGCTCCGTATTGTTGCGGAAGGAGTGAACAAACTGAAAACTCCTGAAACAAGCACGATCGTTATTACCCACTACCAACGTTTGCTTGATTATATCAAACCTGATATTGTACATGTCCTTTATAAAGGTCGTATCGTAAAAACTGCCGGACCGGAACTTGCACTGGAACTGGAAGAAAAAGGATATGATTGGATCAAGAAAGAAGTAGGGGAATAACAAATAATAAGTTATGATAGTTGAACAACAATATATAGACCTCTTCTCACAGACGGAAGCAATGATCTGCAAGCATAGCGCCGAAGTGCTGAATGCGCCTCGTGCAGCTGCATTTGCCGATTTTGAACGCCTCGGATTTCCGACCCGTAAGATGGAGAAGTACAAATATACGGATGTGAGCAAGTATTTTGAACCGGATTATGGTTTAAACTTGAATCGTCTGGCTATTCCGGTCAATCCGTATGAAGTGTTTAAGTGCGATGTGCCGAATATGAGTACCGCCCTGTATTTTGTGGTAAATGACGCATTTTATAATAGAGCACTTCCTAAAGTCAATCTGCCGGAAGGTGTGATTTTCGGCAGCTTGAAAGAAGTGGCCGAACAGCATCCGGAATTGGTGAAGAAGTATTACGGCCAGTTGGCAGATACTTCCAAAGATGGGGTGACTGCTTTCAATACAGCTTTTGCGCAAGACGGCGTTGTATTTTATGTGCCGAAGAATGTAGTGGTAGAAAAACCGATCCAGCTGGTAAATATCCTGCGTGCAGATGTCAACTTCATGGTGAACCGCCGCGTACTAATCATCCTGGAGGATGGCGCGCAAGCCCGTCTGCTGATTTGTGACCATGCAATGGATAACGTGAACTTCCTGGCAACACAAGTGATTGAAGTCTTTGCAGGTGAGAACACGGTATTCGATATGTATGAACTGGAAGAAACACATACAAGCACCGTCCGTATCAGTAACCTGTATGTAAAGCAGGAGGCAAACAGCAATGTATTGTTGAATGGAATGACTTTGCATAATGGTACTACCCGCAACACCACTGAAGTATTGTTGGCAGGAGAAGGAGCCGAGATAAACCTCTGTGGCATGGCAATTGCCGATAAGAACCAGCACGTAGACAATCATACAAGCATCGACCATGCCGTACCGAACTGCACAAGCAATGAGCTGTTCAAGTACGTACTCGACGATCAGTCGGTAGGCGCGTTTGCCGGATTGGTATTGGTGCGTCCCGATGCGCAACATACGAACTCCCAGCAGACTAACCGGAATCTTTGTGCTACGCGTGATGCGAGAATGTACACACAACCTCAATTGGAGATTTACGCGGATGATGTGAAATGTTCGCATGGAGCAACGGTAGGCCAGTTGGATGAGGGTGCACTATTCTATATGCGTTCACGAGGTATTGCAGAGAAAGAAGCCCGTTTGTTATTGATGTTCGCATTTGTCAATGAAGTGATTGATACCATTCGTTTGGAGGCACTGAAAGATCGCCTGCATCTGTTGGTAGAGAAACGTTTCCGTGGCGAGCTGAATAGATGTCAGGGCTGTGCCATTTGTAAGTAACCACTAATAATTAATAAACGTGGATATTCAAAAGATACGTGAGGATTTTCCGATATTGAGCCGTACGGTTTATGGTAAACCTTTGGTTTATTTCGACAACGGTGCGACGACGCAGAAACCCCGTCTGGTAGTTGATGCGTTGGTGGATGAATATTATTCCGTTAATGCCAATGTGCATCGCGGTGTGCATTATCTTTCGCAACAAGCTACGGAATTGCATGAGGCTTCCCGTGAAACGGTGCGTCAGTTTATTAACGCCCGTAGCACGAACGAAGTTGTTTTTACTCGCGGAACAACGGAAAGCATCAACCTGCTTGTTTCCAGCTTTGGTGACGAATTTATGGAAGAGGGGGATGAAGTGATTCTTTCCGTGATGGAACATCATAGTAACATCGTTCCCTGGCAACTGTTGGCTGCCCGAAAGGGAATTGCCATCAAAGTGATTCCAATGAATGACAAAGGCGAACTCTTGCTGGATGAATACGAAAAACTATTTTCCGAACGAACGAAAATAGTCAGCGTGGTTCATGTTTCGAATGTGCTGGGTACGGTGAATCCGGTGAAAGAAATGATTGCAACGGCTCATGCGTACGGCGTACCTTGCCTGATAGACGCTGCACAGTCTATCCCTCACATGAAAGTGGACGTACAGGAGTTGGATGCTGATTTTCTGGTGTTCTCTGCCCATAAAATATACGGTCCGACAGGTGTCGGAGTGCTTTATGGAAAAGAAGAGTGGTTAGACCGCCTTCCGCCTTATCAGGGAGGAGGAGAGATGATTCAGCATGTCTCTTTTGAGAAGACCACTTTCAACGAACTTCCTTTCAAGTTTGAAGCCGGCACGCCCGACTATATCGGAACTACCGGACTGGCAAAAGCCCTTGATTACGTGAATGGACATGGACTTGAGCAGATAGCCGCCCATGAGCATGAACTGACAACTTACGCTTTGCAACGGCTGAAAGAGATTCCCCAGATGCGTATATTCGGTGAAGCAGCCGAACGGGGAGCAGTCATCTCCTTCCTGGTAGGAGATATCCATCATTTCGACCTCGGAACGTTGCTGGATCGTTTGGGTATTGCCGTGAGGACGGGACATCATTGTGCACAACCTCTCATGCAACGTCTTGGTATAGAAGGAACTGTACGGGCTTCGTTTGCCATGTACAATACGAAATCGGAAATAGATACATTGGTGGCGGGAATTGAACGCGTCAGCAAGATGTTCTAACAATATAAGCCGCTATTCCTGTGGGATGGCGGCTTTTTTTATTCTTTAACTAAAAAAAGATGCCTTCAAGTGCAGTGATTTGAGCTTTTGTGCGTCTAATAGGTAAAGAAACAAAATGTTCATTGAATATTAGGAGGGTCGTGAGACCATGCTCATATTATATAAATTCTCTCTCTTTAACATTAATCGCAGCTATATCGTAAGAAATTACGGTGTAGCTGCAACTTTTTTAGGGGGACTTGCGTCTAACTAAATACGTATAACTAATAAAGAAAAAACTATGCTGATGACAACCACTCCCATCATTGAGGGAAAACGAATAGTGAAATATTATGGAATAGTTTCCGGAGAGACAATCATAGGTGCCAATGTATTCCGCGACTTGTTTGCAAGTATTCGGGATATTGTGGGTGGTCGTTCCGGTTCTTATGAAGAAGTGCTGCGTATGGCAAAAGATACAGCGTTGAAGGAAATGGAGGCACAAGCAGCTCAAATGGGAGCTAATGCCGTGATAGGTGTTGATTTGGATTATGAGACAGTTGGAGGTAGTGGCAGTATGCTGATGGTGACTGCTAACGGCACAGCCGTAAAGATTGAAGAGGATTAATTGATTATTGTTTTTTTCTACAGAGAACACGGAAGACGCAGCGCATATACTTTGTTTAGTATCAATAGTATAAAACACTGTGTCCTCCGTACTTCTGTGGTGAATATTATTCGGCAGTCAGCTCAATCACACGGCTGAAAGCCTGATTGGTAGTGAAAGCATTGATTCCTACTTTCATCAGATAATCTCCTGAATAAGTATTCTCATTGGCAGCAAGATTCGATTTAGAGTTCGGCATCAGGTTGATTTCTTTCACCTTATACATTTTCTTTGCATCCAGTCCCTGAAGTTTAACCGGGAGCAGCTTCTCACCGAAACGTGGGTGGATATCGTAGGTATAAAGCACTGCTTTGTTCTTATCCGGTGCGGCGTACATGACAGACATGTGATTACCATCGTATGGAGAAACCAGTCTGTACTGGTCACCATCCAGAATCACTTTCTTCAGACGCGTCCAGTTGGCAACTGCGTTTTGGCAAAAAGTCTGTTCGTCCGCATTCAGCTCTTTCAGTCCGAGGTCGAAGCCCAGTTTACACATACTTGCTACATCGGTACGGAATTTCACGCTTGTCTTCTTGTTCCAGCTGGTTACGTGTGCATCCATTGCTTTTGCAGGGAAGATTTGTGAGAATCCCCATTGGATAAACAAGCGCTCTATCGGGTCTGTATTGTCACTGCACCAGAATTCTGTGAAGTATTTCAATGCTTCGTAGTCGCAACGGGCGCCACCGCCGGAGCAAAGCATCATCGGTACGTTCGGATATTTGTCTTTGATACGTTCCAATACATTATATATACCACGTACATGGTCGATATAAAGTTGTCCTTGTTTATTCTTCAAATAGGGAGAATAAATATTTGTGATGGGAGAGTTGCAGTCCCATTTAAAGAAAGCCACTTCCGGGTTCGCTGTCAGGATGTTATCCACTACGCTAAATACAAAATCCTGCACTTTCGGGTTGCTAAGATCGAGCACCAGTTGGTTACGGTAATAGTATGTTTCGCGATTGGGCAGTGTGATAGCCCAGTCAGGATGCTTCTCGAACAATTCACTTTTGGGGTTTATCATCTCCGGTTCGATCCAGATACCGAATTTCACTTCGGCTTCTTTGGCCGATTTCACGAGTGCGGGAATACCGCCCGGCAGTTTGGATTTCATTACTTCCCAGTCACCCAGTCCGGCATTGTCGCTGTTGCGAGGATGCTTGTTGCCGAACCAGCCATCATCCAACAAGAACATATCTACACCCAGATGTTTGGCTTCTTTCATCAGTTCGGCAAGCAGTTTCTCATCGAATTTGAAGTACGTATTTTCCCAGTTATTCAATAAAGTCATGCGGTCGCCTTGTCCGTCTTTCAGTTGGTGGTTGCGTGCCCATGCGTGGAGGTTGCGGCTGGCTTCGCCCGTACCGTTGTTGCTGAAAGTAAAGATGAATTCGGGAGTGGTAAATACTTCGTTCGGTTTTAGTTCATAATCAGATGCGTACGGGTTAATGGCGGGGATGACGCGGAGGTTGCCTACGTTGTCCACTTCAAAGGTAAACTGGAAGTTGCCTGTCCATCCGATAGTCCCTAACATGGCACGTCCTTGTGTTTCTTGTGCCGGTTGTTCAAAACCAAGTTCGAAGAACGGGTGGGTATGCATGGCGGCACGGCTTCCCAGTTTGGTGTCGATCACCTTTTTGCCGAACAATAGAGGTTGTGTGCTCATTTGTGCTTCTTTAGCCCAGTCGCTGCTGAATTCAGTCAGATAATACTCGTTTCCCGAGAAATAAAGCATGGTCGAGGCATAACGCCAGATGGTGACAGGTTTCTTTTCAGCATGTTTGATTTCACTCCACGTCTTGATGACGTTTTCTTTCGGATAAGCGATGTAATGCAGCGTGACTTCCACCGGGTACTGATCGTCTTTCAGTTGGATGACTGTCTCCGTGCCGCCTGCCACTGCTTTTTGCTCGGAAGATACATAACGGAGAATCGTGCTTGGGTTTCCATCATTGTGCGTGATTGCTACAGCCGGTTCAAAATAATCCTCGGCGCCGGAGCCCGGATATACTTCCCATCCACGGGTGGATACGCTGCCGTCACTGCCTCCTTTCACGTATGGAGAAAAGTTGTTGATGTCTTTCTCGTTCAGCAACTTATCGCCCAGATAAGCCTGATAAAGTCGTCCGTTGGGAGCTACTTGGAGAATTAGGTCTGTGTTGTCCGTTGCGATGCGGATAACGTTCTTTTCCTGGGCGTTCACTTGTGCCAGGGTAAACAATGCCGTAAGTAATACGAAAAGTTTCTTCATGGTTTTTTAATAATTAATTAGGTATTAGTTAGTTTGTGGGCATATAATGCCACAAAGATAGTTATAATTCGTTTGGTATGAACTAGAATTTGATGCTTGCGCTAAATTCTACGGTGAATGGGCGTAAATAATTTCCACTCATATAATTTCCGGCGTACTGGGCAGCTTCTTCTTTCGTAATCAGTTCCGAACCGTTGATGGTTCCGCTGGCTCCTTTCTGATTCAGGAAGTTGATGACTGTTGCACCTAGAGACAGGTGTTTGTTTACGTTCCAGTTGATTCCTCCGAACGTTTCCCAGCGGCCGTTGAAGTAGAGCGCTTTCTGAAGATTGGCGTACGTCTTGCCGAAATAGCGGAAACTAAGCCAGAGGCGTAAGTCTTTCGTGATCAGAAACAGTTTAAAGTTACTTCTACGGAGTTTGCCCAGCAGAATAAGTAGAGAATGGCATATAGTTAGTTGTTATTGACTATTATTCGTTATCTCTTTGTTTGAATTTGAACTGAAATTAATTCATTTCTATACGGAAATAACCCCAAATACTATTGCTGGCAATAACTCGTCAGTATGCAGCTTTTATTTCTTTCTCTTGCTTATATTATTTTTTCAATTGCCTAAGGAGTTTTCGTTTGACTATAGTTGAACGAACGCTTGACATATGTTGAACTATCGCTTGACTATAGTCAAACGAAAATTTGTTAGGCAATGAAATAACTATTAATAGGTAAACGCTTGCTTAAAAATAACTAATAAAATCATTAGTGGCAATTGGTTCCAAACCAGGCAGTTTCTGGTTAAATGGGAATTTAATTCAGACAGAAGAACATAAGAACAAAAAATAGAATAGCAGTTCAATAAGCAACAGAAATAATTTTCAAAGCGCAGCCTTTATGTTCTTTTGTTCTTATGTCTAAAAATAACTACCATCTGCTCATTTGTCCAAAGTGACGTATAAAAAATAGAATGATTCAACTCTGTAAATTCTTTCTTTTTTACTTGCTTATTTCGATTGATTTCCATACTTTTAGCCTCCGTAATCCTTTAAAAATTGACCCTATGGACAACATTCTTTTCTGGCTCGTTCCAGTCGCTTCCGTGTTAGCCCTCTGCTTTGCTTATTACTTTCATAAGCAAATGATGAAAGAGAGTGAAGGTACACCCCAAATGATAAAAATAGCTGCTGCTGTGCGCAAAGGAGCTATGTCTTATCTAAAACAACAATACAAAATAGTAGGTTGGGTATTCTTGGGGCTGGTTATTTTGTTTTCAATTATGGCTTATGGCTTTCATGTACAGAATGCCTGGGTTCCCATTGCTTTCCTTACAGGTGGATTCTTCTCCGGGCTTTCCGGATTTCTGGGGATGAAGACGGCGACATACGCGTCCGCTCGTACCGCTAATGCTGCCCGTACTTCTCTGAATGCAGGATTAAGAATTGCTTTCCGAAGTGGTGCCGTGATGGGACTGGTGGTCGTTGGCCTGGGACTACTTGATATATCTTTTTGGTATCTGTTGCTGAATGCAGTGATTCCTGCTGATGCACTGACACCTACTCATAAACTCTGTGTAATCACTACCACCATGCTGACATTTGGTATGGGAGCTTCTACCCAGGCGCTCTTTGCCCGTGTAGGCGGTGGTATCTATACAAAGGCAGCCGATGTCGGAGCCGACTTGGTAGGCAAAGTAGAAGCCGGAATCCCGGAAGATGACCCTCGTAATCCTGCCACTATTGCCGATAATGTGGGCGATAATGTAGGCGACGTGGCCGGTATGGGAGCCGATTTATACGAATCTTACTGTGGCTCGATTCTGGCAACAGCCGCACTGGGTGCTGCTGCTTTTATCCATTCGGCAGATACAGTGATGCAATTCAAGGCAGTGATCGCCCCGATGCTGATCGCGGCTGTTGGTATTATCCTTTCTATTATAGGTATATTTGCTGTCCGTACCAAGGAGAATGCGACTATGAAGGACCTACTCGGTTCGTTGGCTTTCGGCACGAATCTTAGTTCCGTATTAATTGTTGCTGCTACATTCCTTATTCTGTGGCTTCTGCAACTTGATAACTGGATTTGGATTTCTTGTGCCGTAGTAGTCGGACTATTGGTAGGTATTATCATCGGACGTTCTACAGAATATTATACTTCCCAATCCTATCGCCCTACCCAGAAACTTAGTGAAAGCGGTAAGACCGGACCCGCCACCGTAATTATCTCCGGTATCGGTTTGGGTATGCTTTCTACGGCTATTCCGGTAATTGCAGTCGTGATTGGTATCATTGCTTCCTATCTGTTGGCTTCCGCCGGCGATTTTGCCAATGTCGGTATGGGACTATATGGAATCGGTATTGCGGCTGTCGGCATGCTTTCTACTTTAGGTATCACTCTGGCAACGGATGCTTACGGCCCGATTGCGGATAATGCAGGAGGTAACGCAGAAATGTCCGGCTTGGGTGCCGAAGTCCGCAAACGTACCGATGCGCTCGATTCATTGGGGAATACGACTGCTGCCACCGGAAAAGGTTTTGCAATCGGTTCTGCTGCATTGACAGGGTTGGCTTTGCTGGCTTCTTATATTGAAGAAATCCGAATCGGCCTTACACGGCTTGGTAATGTAGATTTGACCTTTGCGGATGGTAGTTCCATCAGTGTGGCGAATGCTACTTTTATCGACTTTATGGATTATTATGAAGTACATCTGATGAATCCGAAAGTTCTTTCGGGTATGTTCCTCGGTTCCATGATGGCTTTCCTGTTCTGTGGATTGACAATGAATGCCGTAGGACGTGCAGCAGGGCACATGGTAGATGAAGTACGTCGCCAATTCCGTGAAATAAAGGGTATTTTGACAGGAGAAGCGGAGCCGGATTACGAACGTTGTGTTGCAATATCAACAAAAGGTGCGCAACGTGAAATGGTTGTGCCTTCCTTAATCGCTATTATTGCCCCTATCCTTACAGGTCTTATTTTCGGTGTTCCCGGTGTGCTCGGTTTGCTGATTGGTGGCTTGAGTAGTGGTTTCGTACTGGCTATCTTCATGGCTAATGCCGGCGGTGCATGGGATAATGCAAAGAAATATGTAGAAGAAGGAAACTTTGGAGGAAAAGGCGGTGAAGTTCATAAAGCAACCGTAGTAGGAGATACCGTGGGCGATCCGTTTAAAGATACATCCGGGCCGAGCTTGAATATCTTAATAAAGCTAATGAGCATGGTAGCCATTGTAATGGCAGGACTTACTGTTGCCTGGAGTTTATTCTAAAAAAAGCAGGAAAGAAGTAAGAAAAAGGAGGCAAAACAAGTCTCCTTTTTTAATTTGAATTACCTTTGTGTCAAAATAGAAGCGATAAATATGTTATTACCTTATTTAAACGAGAATCTGATTGAAGCCGGATGTGATGAGGCCGGTCGTGGATGTTTGGCGGGAGCAGTATACGCTGCTGCGGTTATTCTTCCGAAAGATTTTAAGAATGAACTGTTGAATGATTCCAAGCAACTGTCGGAAAAGCAACGTTATGCACTACGTGAGGTAATAGAGAAAGAAGCGATAGCCTGGGCAGTTGGCGTCGTGTCACCGGAAGAAATTGATGAAATAAATATCCTGCGGGCTTCTTTGCTAGCTATGCATCGTGCAGTGGACCAACTGACTACCCGCCCGCAACATTTACTAATCGACGGAAACCGTTTCACTAAATATCCCGGCATCCCCCATACCACGGTAGTGAAAGGCGACGGGAAATATCTTTCAATAGCTGCGGCTTCTATTTTAGCCAAGACATACAGAGATGATTATATGAACCGTCTCCACGAAGAGTTTCCTTATTATGACTGGGATCACAATAAAGGCTACCCAACTAAAAAACATCGCGCCGCCATTGCCGAACGTGGAACCACTCCTTACCATCGAATGACGTTCAATCTATTAGGAGATGGACAGCTAACTTTGAACTTCTAAAGTCACTTTGTTTCATTTTGCACAAACATTCTACATTTTTTTGCAAAATAAGCACGATTTTGTTACGGATAACCCTAAAATTGTTCTGTTTAGGCTGAAAAAGTGTTGCCTAGTGCTTTTATTTGTTATTGAAATACTATATCTTTGCAAACAATAATAAGAATTAAAAAGTTTAAAATCATGGCAACGAACAAACTATTGTGGTCTTCTAAAATCATTGGGGTATTTTTTATGATGTTGGTTTGCACTCTTTCTGCAAATGCACAGTTTTTGCGTACTTCTTATTTCATGGAAGGTACCCATTATCGTCAACAACTAAATCCGGCCTTAACACCGACGAAAGGTTATTTCAACCTTCCGGTGATTGGTGCTGTTAATGCAACTGTCGGTTCTACTTCATTAGGCTATCAGGATATCATCGATATTATTGATGATGGTGACGATTTCTATACTAAACCAGATTTTATGAATCGTCTGAAAGATAATAATAAGTTGAATGTGAACTTCAGTACGGAGATTCTCTCTGCAGGATGGTACAAAGGTAAGAACTTCTGGTCATTCAATATCGGTCTGCGTACAGATATCGGTGCTAACTTGACTAAGAATATGTTCAGTTTCCTGAATCAAATGGAAACAATTGAGGATAACTGGAGAAATAGCAACTATGATATTAGTGGTCAGCAACTGAATATCAATGCCTATACGGAAATAGGTTTAGGACTTTCACGTCAGATTAATAGTCGTTTAACTGTTGGTGCTAGAGTTAAGGCTTTATTAGGTATCGGCAACATGGAGTTGAAACTTAATAAAATTGCGATGAGTGCTAATTTGCCTACTGATCAACAAATCAATCAATGGTCAAGTGAGAGCTATTGGTCAGGCAGCTCTGCAGAAATTGTTGCAAAGGCTCAAGAATTGAAAGCTAAGTTTGATAATTATCATGCAAACTTAACTGTTGGTGCCGAACTGAAGAGTTCTTTCAAAGGCCTGGAATTAAAAGAAGAAGAGGGTAAAGACTATGTAACTGATTTCGACTTTGATAGTGGTAAATTAGGTATTGCTGGTTATGGATTTGGCATCGACTTAGGTGCATCTTATAAAATTCTGGATAATTTGACTGTATCTGCCTCTATTCTTGATTTAGGCTTTATTTCTTGGTCTAAATCAAGTACAAAGATAGCATCAGCTAATCCGGATCCAATTGATATTAAAGGAAGTACTTATGCAGGCATGATTGATCCGGCCAATGCACAATCTAGTGTTACAAATGCATTGAATCAGTTGCAAAACGATGCTGAAAATTACATGGATCTTGTGACACAAGGTGATGTGCTTAACTATGATATGTTGCAACTTGAAGTAGGAGATGCTAAAGAATCTCGTAAATCTCGTCTTGCTTCTACTCTTGTATTAGGTGCAGAATACGGATTCTTTAATAACAAATTAGCAGTCGGTGTATTGTCAACAACTCGTTTTGTACAGCCTGATGCTCTTACAGAATTAACATTCTCCGCAAACTACCGTCCGAAAAGCTGGTTCAATGTAGCGCTTAGCTATTCAGCTATCCAGTCAGCTGGTAAATCTTTCGGTTTGGGTCTGAAATTAGGTCCTGTGTTTGTCGGAACTGACTACATGTTCTTAGGAAAGAACTCTAACTCTGTTAATGGATTCGTTGGGGTATCTATTCCGTTAGGTGGAAGAAAAGCAAATAAAGAAGGATAAATATTTTAATTTCTCTCTAAACATTCTCTTTTAATTAATTCTCTATAGAATAAAAAACGTATAATTACAGCTTACCGTCATAAAGAATCCTTATAAAGGGTCATAGATGGTAAGCTGTTTTTTTATGTTCCTCCTTTTAGAACCACTTAATCTTCCGGAATATTACAAACGCAAGCGTTGACAATCCGATGGAAAAGAGCACAATCAAAGAGAAAGCAAAGGGCACTTCTTCCAGGTGAATATCCACATTCATGCCATAGAAACTGGCAATCAATGTCGGAAGCATCAGGACGATGGAGAGGCTTGTCATACGTTTCATGATCGTATTCACATTATTGGAGATAATAGAGGCAAAAGCATCCATTGTCCCTGTGAGGATATCACTGTAAATATTCACCGTATTGAGCGCCTGTTTCAGCTCGATAATTACATCTTCCACTAATTCAGTGTCCAGATAATCCGTATCCTGAAAAATAGTCCTTAACTTACCGATCATCACTTCATTTCCACGGATGGAAGTATTGAAGTAGACAAGTGTTTTTTGCAGTCTCATCAAGCGAAGCAAATCCTCGTTACGGATACTCCGTTCCAATTCCTTTTCTGCGGCACTGATGTCTATGTTTATCTGCTTTAGATATTTCAGGAACCACACGGCAGAAGAATAGATTAACCGGAAAATCAGATCCAGCTTGTTGCGTACAACGATCCCTTTTCGACGGGTATGCTCTATGAAATCCGGTAACAAATCCGTGTTGTGATAACAGACGGACACAATAATCTCGTTATTAGTGATAATTCCAATCGGTACGGTGTCGAAAGGCAGACTGCCATTCTGTTTGTTCACTACCGGGATACGAAGAATCGTCAACAACCAGTTGCCTTCCGTATCCGTACGCGGACGTTCGTCCGTGTCGGCTATATCGTTCAGAAATGATTCGGGTACGTTGAGAGTTTGAGTTAGAAATTCAAAGTCATCATTGTTTGGGCATACTACATTTACCCAGCTGTTGGGAAGCCATTGTGCTTTTTCCACAAAGCCAGCCTCACAATAAAGATACGTTCTCATCTTATTGCCTCCTTTCGTTTGTTTGACACGAGCAGAGGCATCAGTCTTCAATGGCTCTGTTCGCTTTAATTAATACTAGTTGTGCACGTTCGCGGGTTTGAATCGTCCATATTTCTATGATTTTAATTTAAAAGCGATGCAAAGGTACGGAAAAATGAAGTAAGTTCCGCCTTTTGTGTCGTGTTTTTCGATAAACAGGTTGAAAGTACTTTTACAAAGTAAGAAAAAGCCCCATAGCCTGATACACTTCTGCCCTGTAACTTAACATAGATTAAACGTTTACGTAACCATCTTTTTTGTACCTTTGCGCCCGAAAATCAGTGTGGTAATTTAAATATTAAAATATTATGAGTAAGAAAGCCCTTTTAATGATCCTCGATGGTTGGGGATTAGGTGACCAAAAGAAAGACGACGTAATCTTCAACACTCCCACTCCTTATTGGGATTATCTGATGAGTACTTATCCTCACTCTCAACTTCAGGCAAGCGGTGAAAACGTAGGTTTGCCCGACGGACAGATGGGTAACTCGGAAGTAGGTCACTTGAATATCGGTGCCGGACGCGTGGTTTATCAGGACTTGGTGAAAATCAATCGTGCATGTGCGGACAACAGCATCATGAAAAATCCTGAAATCGTTTCTGCCTTCTCTTATGCAAAAGAAAACGGAAAGAATATTCACTTTATGGGGCTGACTTCTAACGGTGGTGTACACAGCTCACTCGTTCATCTCTTCAAACTTTGCGATATCGCAAAAGAATACAACATCAACAATGCATTTATCCACTGCTTCATGGATGGCCGTGATACTGACCCGAAGAGTGGTAAAGGCTTTATCGAAGAACTTTCTGCACACTGCGAGAAATCAGCAGGAAAGATTGCTTCTATCATCGGCCGTTATTATGCAATGGACCGTGACAAGCGTTGGGAACGTGTAAAAGAAGCATACGACCTGCTCGTAAACGGTGTAGGCAAGAAAGCTACTGATATGGTTCAGGCAATGCAGGAATCTTACGACGAAGGCGTGACAGACGAATTCATCAAACCGATTGTAAACGCTAACTGCGACGGAACAATCAAAGAGGGTGATGTAGTGATCTTCTTCAACTACCGTAACGACCGTGCCAAAGAGTTGACTGTCGTACTGACTCAACAAGATATGCCGGAAGTTGGCATGCATACTATCCCGGGGCTGCAATATTACTGTATGACTCCGTATGATGCATCTTTCAAGGGCGTTCATATCTTGTTCGACAAAGAAAACGTGTCCAACACATTGGGCGAATATCTTGCTTCCAAAGGCTTGAGCCAACTTCATATCGCTGAAACAGAAAAGTATGCTCACGTAACATTCTTCTTCAACGGTGGACGTGAAACTCCATTCGATAAAGAAGAACGTATCCTTGTTCCTTCTCCAAAAGTTGCTACTTATGACTTGAAGCCGGAAATGAGCGCTTTTGAAGTAAAAGATAAACTGGTAGCTGCCATCAACGAGAACAAATATGATTTCATCGTAGTGAACTTCGCTAATGGTGACATGGTTGGCCATACCGGTATTTACGAAGCAATCGAGAAAGCGGTTGTTGCTGTAGATGCTTGTGTGAAAGATGTAATCGAAGCCGCTAAAGCACAAGATTACGAAGCAATTATCATTGCCGATCATGGTAATGCTGACCATGCTTTGAACGAAGACGGTACTCCGAACACTGCTCACTCTTTGAACCCTGTTCCTTGTGTTTACGTGACAGAGAACAAGGCTGCGAAAGTAGAAGATGGTCGTTTGGCAGATGTTGCTCCAACAATTCTGAAGATTATGGGGCTGGCTGCTCCGGCTGAAATGGACGGAAACGTTTTGATTAAGTAATTTAGATTTCTATAATTGGGAGGGCGGAGTTCTACTCCGCCCTTTTTGTCTCACATAAGGTTTAAAATGATACAAATAGGTGATGTAGTAGTGTCTCTTGATGTATTTCAGGAGAAGTTCCTTTGCGATTTGGGCGCCTGCAAGGGGGCTTGTTGTATTGAAGGTGATGCCGGTGCTCCGGTAGAGCTGGACGAGGTGATGGAGTTGGAAGAAGTTTTGCCGATTATTTGGGATGAACTGGCTCCGGAAGCACGTGCGGTGATTGAAAAGCAAGGAGTAGTATATACGGATGAGGAAGGTGATCTAGTGACTTCTATTGTTAATAATAAAGACTGTGTGTTTACCTGCTACGATGAGAAAGGCTGTTGCTACTGTGCTATTGAGAAGGCTTATCGGGAGGGGAAAACAGACTTCTATAAACCGGTGTCCTGTCATCTTTATCCTATCCGGATCGGCGATTACGGGCCCTATAAAGCGGTGAATTATAATCGTTGGGACGTATGCAAAGCAGCAGTTTTGCTGGGGAAAAAAGAGAATCTTCCCGTATATCAGTTTTTGAAAGAGCCTTTAATCCGTAAGTTCGGTGAAGAATGGTACAAAGAGCTGGTTACTGTTGCTGAAGAGCTGAAAAAGCAACAATATATTTAAATTCTCTTCCGATTCTTGCGTATGCAATATAGCTGATAGAGCAAAATGCACAATGCGATTATGATTCCGCATGCCGGCATAACCCATGCTTCCGGATGGATAATAATCAAGAAGATACAAGTCGCGATCACGCAGGAAGTCAGTACAATAAGAAACAACCTGATCTTTGCAAATAACGGATTGGGCGCAGTAGTTTTCATTTTCATAGTTATGTTTTCTTTGCTTTTTATGCAAGATAGTGATTTTGTATGGAAAACGTTTCTGCTGTTAGGTTTTATTAAGAGATGGGCGGTTGAACGATTCGAACATGAAAGCCCCTTCAGATAAAAGAAAAACGCCGATCGAAGGATGTTCCTTCGCCATCGGCGTTTCCTCGTTGTAAGATGTGAGGTTGGTTTATAAAAACGTAATATTAAAATTATGCATCGATATTTGCATACGTTGCATTCTCTTCAATAAACTCGCGGCGTGGCCCTACATCTTCACCCATCAACATAGAGAAGATATAATCAGCTTCTGCGGCGTTGTCAATATTTACTTGTTTCAGCATACGGTTTTCAGGGTCCATAGTTGTTTCCCACAACTGCTGGGCGTTCATCTCACCCAAACCTTTGTAGCGTTGTGTATGAATCGCATTTTCTGAACCACCGCCGTAAGTGTCAATAAACTTTTGGCGTTGTGCATCTGTCCAGCAATACTCTTCTACTTTACCCTTTTTGCAGAGGTAGAGCGGGGGAGTAGCGATGTACAGATAACCGTTCTGGATAACTTGCGGCATATAACGGAAGAAGAACGTCATGATAAGTGTGTCGATGTGAGAACCATCGACGTCGGCATCGGTCATGATGATAATCTTGTGATAGCGCAGCTTCTGTATGTTTGCTTCCTTGCTGTCTTCGTCAGTTCCGATAGTCACACCGAGAGCTGTGTAGATATTGCGGATTTCATCACTTTCCAAAGCCTTGTGATACATGGCTTTTTCTACGTTCAGAATCTTACCGCGTAATGGGAGGATCGCCTGGAACATACGGTTACGTCCCTGCTTGGCAGTACCACCTGCCGAGTCTCCCTCGACAAGGAACAATTCACATTTAGAAGGATCCTTATCCGAACAGTCGGCCAATTTACCCGGCAGACCGCCACCCGACATCGGTGACTTGCGTTGTACCATTTCACGGGCTTTTCTTGCAGCGTGACGTGCAGTAGCGGCAAGAATCACTTTGTCGACAATTGTTTTGGCTTCCTTCGGATGTTCTTCCAGATAATATGCTAATACTTCGCCCACTGCCTGGTCAACAGCACCCATCACTTCGTTGTTACCCAACTTCGTTTTAGTCTGTCCTTCAAACTGTGGTTCAGCTACTTTTACAGAAATAACGGCAGTCAAACCTTCGCGGAAGTCATCTCCCGAAATTTCAACTTTTACCTTTTCCAGCATTTTGCTGTCTTCGGCGTATTTTTTCAACGTACGAGTCAGCGCACGGCGGAAACCTGCCAAGTGTGTACCACCTTCAATGGTGTTGATATTGTTGACGTATGAGTGAACGTTTTCGGAGAATCCGGTATTGTACATGATAGCCACTTCAATAGGAATTCCCTGCTTTTCGGAGTTCAGATAGATCACATCGTTAATCAAGTGCTCGCGTGAAGACTCGATAAAACGTACGAACTCTCTCAAACCTTCTTCTGAATAGAACTGCTCGCTCTTGAAACTTCCATCTTCGTTCACCACCCGACGGTCAGTCAGAGAGATGCGAAGACCGGCGTTCAGATAAGCCAATTCGCGCAGACGTGAAGCCAGAATCTTGTAGTCGTATACCGTTTCAGTAAAGATGGTACCATCCGGCCAGAATTGCTGGCGGGTTCCCGTAATGTCGGCTGTACCGACTTCCTTTACAGAATAAAGCGGTTTACCGATCTCGTATTCCTGCTGATAGATTTTACCATTACGGAATACTTGTGTAGTCATGTGGGTAGACAGCGCGTTTACGCAAGACATACCTACACCGTGCAAACCTCCGGATACTTTGTAAGAACCCTTGTCGAATTTACCTCCGGCGTGCAATACGGTCATGGCTACTTCCAGTGCCGACTTCTTTTCTTTCTCATGATAGTCAACCGGAATACCGCGTCCGTTGTCCTGTACTGTGATTGAATTGTCTTCGTTGATTGTTACTTCGATATGGTCGCAATAGCCGGCCAATGCTTCGTCGATAGAGTTGTCAACGATTTCGTATACCAAGTGGTGAAGTCCCTTGACGCTGATGTCACCAATGTACATCGCAGGGCGTTTTCTTACTGCTTCAAGACCTTCCAATACTTGGATACTATCCGCAGAATAAGACCCGTTATTGGGAGTGATTTGTTCTTCGCTCATAATTGCCTTTCTAACTTTAATAACAGAGCAAATATAGTGAAAATTGTCGACTTGACGAAGAATAATCAGTGAAAAATAAAGAATGCGGGCGGTTTCTCTGTATTCTTGATAGGTTTGATATTCAGTGGGTTATAAACAAGAAAGGCCGAACTTAAAAGTTCAGCCTGGATGCTATATAGAATTGTTAAATTCTTGTTATTAAGCGAGCTTGTTGATGTAAAGAGCCAACTTAGATTTCAGATTGTTAGCTTTGTTTTTGTGAATGATGTTCACCTTAGCCAACTTATCCAACATCTTTGTAATGCCTGGGTACATTGCAACTGCTTCTGCTTTATCAGTAGTTGCACGAAGCTTTCTAACAGCATTTCTCATGGTCTTGCCATAATATCTGTTGTGAAGTCTTCTTGTCTCTTCTTGTCTGATTCTTTTCAGTGATGATTTATGATTTGCCATCTCGACTAATCTATTTTTTTAGTTCTTTATTCTTTTAACTTGTAGCCCGTGGGGGAATCGAACCCCCCTTTCAAGAATGAAAATCTTGCGTCCTAACCGATAGACGAACGGGCCATCCTGTTGTAGCATTTCTGCTTTTTGCTTTCTCGAATCTGTGTTTGTTTCTCGATTGCGGATGCAAAGGTAGGAACTTTTTTGAAACTGGCAAATGATTCATAGAAAAATTTTCAATGAATATGTGTTTTTTTTCACAGATGTCTTTCTTTTTGGCTGATATTCAGTGAAATATATGGTTGTGATTTTTATATAAAAAAATCTCTCCTGTGAAAAACAGTAGGAAGCATGTTTTCTTACCACCTTATTATATATAGAGAAATAAAAAAGCTGCTTATTGGTAACTTCTTTTGTAACTAAATGATTCTTTAGGCGACTAACGGAACAAATACCGGAGACGATGAATGATAACAAAGAATTTATAGGCATACTGCTACAAAATAAGCGTATCATTTATAAGGTTTGTGCTCATGTACGCGCAAGATAAGGAAGTGGAAGCGATATTTAACGGCGTATGTCTCCGATTATTTTGTGTTTTTTTGTAGCTTTGCTTCGGATTGGAAACGAGATAAATATCGGTTATGCTGCAAAAGACGAAAGGAATAGTTCTTCATACATTGAAATACAATGATACATCTATCATTGTGGATATGTATACAGAGTTGTCCGGCAGGGCTTCTTTTCTTGTAACAGTGCCCCGTTCGCGGAAAGCGGCTGTGAAATCCGTACTTTTCCAGCCGTTGTCTTTTATTGAGTTCGAGGCCGACTATCGCCCCAATGCAACTCTCTATCGTGTGAAGGAAGCGAAATCCTTTTATCCTTTTTCTTCCATTCCATACGATCCGTATAAGTCTTCGATGGCACTTTTCCTGTCGGAGTTTCTTTACAGGGCTATCCGGGAGGAGGCGGAGAACCGTCCGTTATTTGCTTATCTGCAACATTCCATCATTTGGCTGGATGAGTGTGGAGACGGCTTTGCCAATTTCCATCTGGTGTTCCTGATGCGTCTTTCCCGTTTCCTGGGACTTTATCCGAATCTGGAGGATTATCATACCGGCGATTACTTTGATTTATTGAATGCCTGCTTCACTTCTATTCGTCCCCAGCTGCATTCTTCCTATATCAATCCCGAAGAGGCTGCCCGTCTCCGTCAACTGATGCGCATGAACTATGAGACAATGCATCTCTTTGGCATGAGCCGTGCGGAGCGTACCCGTTGCCTGACGATTATGAATGATTATTACCGCTTGCATCTGCCCGACTTCCCGGCATTGAAATCATTGGAGGTGTTGAAAGAACTGTTTGATTAATTAGTAATTTCTTGCAGGTTTGTATGCTGTTCCTGAAAATATATGTTACTTTTGTCGGTAGAGAACAAAAGAGAATGAACAAGCGAGAAACAATATGAAAAGATTCCTGTACCTGACGGTCTGTTTTTTTATCCTAGGGAAGTTTTATGGTTGTAACGGAGACGTGTTTGTCGACGACTTCCGTTCTTCCGATTCCGAACTGACGCTGGACGGGAACGGGGATGTTGCCACTATTCAATTTGCAGCTGCCAATTGGGATTGGATGTATATAGCCTTTGATTTTCCCATTCAATATAAAATATATGATGCGGACAATCGCCTGATACCAACTGACCAAGGTCCATCGCTGAACGGGTTTGGAAAGATTGTGTGCACCGGAGAGATGATTGATTTCACCATCGAACGCGTTCATCCCAAAGAAGTGAAGATAACGGTGGGCGAGAATGCCCTTTCCGCTCCTTTTCAATTCCAGCTCAGGGCGAGCAACGAGTATGAGTGGCAGGAGATACGCGTCGAGATTTCTCCGGCAGACAGATATGTGATGGATAGCATCACTTATTCTTTGAATGCATATTCTTACAATCCAGAAAACAGGACAGAGAGAAAAGAAGGCGTCTCCTTTCATAACTTTACAGATGTTTTTTCTACATACACGTTTTCCCCTTTCGAGTCTTTTTACCATTTTATGAGATTTAAAAGCGATGTGCCCGAAGCTTTTCAATTACTGGGCGAAGCCGGTCTGACGGTGGAAATACCAAGCATGAAAGACGGATATTTAACTATGAACGGCAAACGGGCACCGCTCATTTCTGCACAACAAATGTTGTCTTGCTCTAATACGGAGCAGGAAGAAGACATAATTCCTCCCCGGACTGCTCGAACCTATACTTTATGGATGGTGTATGATTGGTTGGAAACGCGGTATACCCTCTATGTTTCTCACCCCAAAACCAAGAAGCAACGAACCGTAAGCGGTACGTTGCATAGCGAAATGCCTGTAAAATATCACATAACACACAGGGATGTCTCTCTCAAAAACTAACCTATCAACAACTAATATATCAATGATTAGAAATAGGAACGCCATACAGTTGCTGTGCCTCCTTTGCCTTCTGGTACATCCGGCAATCAACGCAAATCTGGAAGCCCAGACAATCATCGGGCAACGGAACGACAGCGTCAGCCATCCCCTGATCCGCCATCAGCTTGGCTTCGACGTCCGTCCGGGATATATCGTCTCCACCCATAGTTTTCTGCAAGGAGACAATGCGCAGCAAAAGAAAATCGACCAATCGCTTTCCTTCCATTTCAAGTACGCTTTCAGATTCAGCAAAGAATCCAACCTCGGCAGGCTCTTTCCCCATACCTATCAGGGTATTGGCATTTCCTACCATACTTTCTTTAGTCCCGCTGAATTGGGAAATCCCGTGTCGGTATACGCTTTTCAAGGGTCACGTATCGCGCAACTGTCCCCCCGTCTGTCGTTCGATTACGAATGGAACTTCGGGGCTTCTTTTGGCTGGAAGAAATATGATGAACTATCCAATCCGCAAAACGTGCTGATTGGCTCCAAGATCAATGCGTACATCAATCTCGGCTTTTTGCTGAACTGGCAAGTTCACAAGTACTGGAAACTGGCGGCAGGTGTAGATCTCACCCATTTTTCCAATGGAAACACGCATTATCCTAATGGCGGCCTTAATGTTATTGGAGGAAGAATCGGCATCGTGCGTACTTTGGGCGTGGATGAGGGACCCGGTCCCATCACTCCCGGACGGCTCTTTATAAAACCTCACGTCAGCTATGACCTGGTGATCTACGGAGCCACCCGCAAAAGGGGACTGATCGGAGACGATGTGTCGAGTATGATTCCCGGTTCGTTCGGTGTGGCGGGCATCAATTTCGCCCCGATGTATAATTTCAACAACTATTTTCGGGCAGGGCTTTCTGCGGATGCGCAATATGATGAGAGTGCCAATCTCAAAGAGTATAGAGTGGGCGAGTATTACTTGGGCGATTTGAAGTTTCATCGTCCTCCTTTCCGTAAGCAGTTTGCCGTGGGGTTATCTCTTCGGGCAGAACTGGTGATGCCCGTTTTCTCCATCAATGTCGGCGTCGGTCGGAATTTGATATACAGCGGTGACGATATGGAAGGGTTCTATCAAATTCTGGCTCTCAAGACTTACGTCACACGTCATTTGTTTTTGCACGTAGGATACCAGTTGAGCAAGTTTAAAGACCCCAACAATCTGATGCTGGGGCTTGGATATAGATTCCATGATAAACGATGAAAGAGTATGATAAGGTATAGGGAGGGCTTAGCTGTTTATGCCTCTTCCACTTTCACTAGTTTCCAACCCTGAAATACCAATGCGATGCATTTCAATTCTGTCGTTCCCTTGTCATGCCTGATCCATTCGCTTGTCGCATACTGTTTCAGTTGCGTTTTTGCATCAGACAGTAGCTTTTTGATTTCAGCATCCGAAGCGTCCCGTTTGGCGTATTTCACTTCAATGCAGTAGCTGTATGCCATGTCGGGAAGCTGCATCAGGCGGGGGTGGAGGAAGATGTCGGCATATCCTTTGTTGCTTTCGTATTCGGGGCGTGCGATATAGTAACTATTTAGTCCCAGATAAGCGAGAATGAAAGCTTTCACGTGTGCTTCCCCCTCTATAAATTCACGGATGCTGCTTTGCTTGTTCAGGCGTTCGACGATATATTCGAAGTAAGGATTCCAATCACCTTCGTATGCCATTTCATACATCAGTATGTTTAGCTTTTCCACTTCCAAATTGAGACCGGAGCTATCTTTGTAGATGTCTATCATGTATCCATAGAGTTGCTCGCGCACCGTTTGGTTGGGGATGGAGAGTATATTCATCGGGCCTCTAGTGCCGTTGATGGTAAGCATACCATAATAATAGAGGAGACTCTTGAAGTATTCGGTTTTTATAATATTCTCGGCCGGGAAACTGTCGGCAATGATTCCGCTAGTGGCGCCCTTCTCTACTATTTCCTGTACGACACTTGCATTTTCTCCAAAAGTCTTGTCTACGCGGATAAGGTGGCGCAGTTTGTTATAGTCGGTACGGATGTTGGCATCGAGCATTGTGTTGGGTATGCGCATGTTTAGCAGATAGCGGTTCATGAAGTAGAGCACCATGTCCGAATTGTACATGGACGGTTCGTCCAGTGCTTCGGTGGAAAAGCAATAATTATCATACCACGGTTTCATGATTTCTATCAGTTCGTCTGTAGAGTGCGGTAGGTCCCGGCGTTCTTTGTAATAATCTATCAAATCGCGCACTTCGTATTCGTTGAAACCTATCATATTATTAAATATGGAGTTGCTGCTATAATTATCCGCAATGTTGAATCCGCTTGTCAGGTCGTCCATTGTCACAGGACTGACTCCCGTGAGGAAGATTCGCTCGATGACAGAGTTTGAATAATCCTTCACTACCTTGAGGAATCCGCGGAAGAATCCGTTGCCGTGGGTGATGCTGTGATAACGTTCATTGCCGTAATCTACCAGAATGTTATTGGCGAAGTTGTCATATTCGTCAAGGATAAGATATATTTTCAATCCTTTGCTTTTGGCGGACAAGCATAAGAATCCCAATATCTCGGCTGCGGTATCATATTTTTCCAGTTCTTCTGCGATATTTTTCCCTAATAGGTCACTATAATCTTTGGCAAAAGCACTCATCACCAGTTTACAATAGGTATTGAAAGTCTGTTTCAAAGTCTCCATATCGCTGGCTACACTGCTGAAGTTGAGCGTCAACACCAGATATTTGTTACGGTTGGGCGTGGGATGTTTGCCTATATATAATTCTCCGAAGCTTTCCTCGAACTTGTCTTTCTTGTTGATGTCGTAGTAAAGACCCAGCATGTTCAGGAAAAGACTCTTCCCGAAACGACGGGGACGGACAAAGAAAAAGAAACGGCTTATATTTTCTACTTTCTCTATATATTGGGTTTTATCTACATAATAATAACCATCACGGATGATAGACTCGAAGTCCGTCATCCCGTATGGTATTTTCTTGATTGCTGCCTCCATAATTGCCCTTTTTAATTATAGAGAACAAAGTTAGCTTATTTTCTTCTATCCGACAATCAAATAGAGACTTATTCCAGCGTTGGTTGTAAATTTGCCGAAGGGGAAAACTATTTCCCCTTCTTAGTTTCTATTGACTGTTCATCTCTTTCATCGCAGGATTGAGTATATATGTCTTGCAAATATAAAAAGTGATAAAAGAGGTGGACAACTAATGTGTAAATAACGTTGTTTTGAGTTTATCGGTTTCTTATATTAGCGATTATACCAAGATTTATGTCTCTATAAAAATAACCACCGGGCTCAAATACTATGCTTCCGTTATCATTAACCATGTAATAGCCATTAAAACTCTCATTCATACCAAAGTTACAATGGAGGTAAACGGAGTTTTCTTCATTAATGGCATATCCATCAACTAAAAAAGCGACTTTGTCTAGGTCACCTACGAAAACAGGATAAAGAGAAAGTAGGGATTTTTTTACAACTTCTAAATTCCAGCTTTGATCATTATCGCAAGTCAGTCCGCATTGAGAAGTATTTATTTGTCTTGAAATATTTCTTATTGGGGTTTTCACTGCAATAACAGAATTTACAATCTCGGTGGAAGGTCCAGTAGCAGTCCATTTATCATAATTATAACATTCTCCCCATACAGGATATGCACCAATTGTATTGTAGACATATTTTAGTAAAGTTGCGATCATTTTTTCATTGGATTGTGTCGCTTCTTTTTCCATGGTTAATATTTCCCAATTTATATTTATTCCGTCAATGTTTAAATAAGGTCTTAAATATGCCATAGCTTGGGCAATAGCAATAGAAGCTTGTCCTGTAGGATAGTTGCCATATAGAGCTCCTCCAGGTCTGTTAGGAGATATGCGTTCATAACGTTCTACGAAAGCTTGAGGCAATAGTTGGTTATATGGAGTAAATTGATGCCAGTTTGTTCTGCAAAATGGTACAATCATTACGCTTACTTCCCCAGGTATAGACTCTACTGGACGAGAACGTGTTGATGATGTATCTTTGTAGTTTTGAATTTTTTCCATTAAAATATTTTTGGCCATTTGCATCATTATGTTGGGCCCTAAAGAGACTTGATAAACCGAATCATTGAATGAAGGTATATATGCGAGTACTTTTTGGAATCTTTTATCTCCGGAAACAATAATTCTCCCATTCTTCGGACCGTTATTTATCTCTATTTCATAAATTAAGGGGAGTTTTTCACTTGATAAAGCTCTTGTTTTTTCAGAAGCGTGTAGCCTATATGTACTTTTTATACCAAATGCAGTATTATTATCTCTAGTTCGTGGTTCGGATGTTACAGATTCGTGAAACGTTTTGGCAATTGTAAGTGCCTCACTTTCTGATAAATCATAAAGACTACTATTAGCTTTTATATTAATCTCTTTGTCTAGTTCATTTGTACATGCTGAAATTGATACAGCAAAAATGATACATATAAATATGTTTTTTCTCATAATGTTTTTGTTTACTTAATTATTCAATTGCTGATAGAAAACATTGGATTTTTGCACCTCTTACAGATGCATTCGGATATTTTGATTTATACTTTTCAGTAAAGTCTAATACAATGATAATTGCATGGTCGTTTACTACGGCGAATCCGTGTTTAGATATGTTGTTGTTAAAGTTTAAGGTAAGGCTGTCTTTATCCCATTCGTAGGTTCCGACCTTTTTATTATTGTCATAGTCGGATGAAGAATAATCAATTTCCACAGCTTTAGTATCTTTATCAAAAGAGTATAGTATTCCCGTTCGGTTCTTGGCAATTTCTTTTAATTCGCTCTCTATTATTTCTCGAATGTGCAGGTCACCACCATTTATCCAAGTGCTGGAGGAATCTCCTTTTTCTATGAACTTTCCGGAAAGGTAATCGGAAATAACTTCAATCTCTGCAAAATTATCAGGATTTCTTAAGTCACGCAGATATATGGAAGTGTTTCCTACATTGTTTCCTGTGATTAGGATTGCCTTACTATCATTTTGAGGTTCAACTGTTGCTATTCGAGGATTTTCAGACTGTAATCCAAGCCCCATTTGGAATTTTTCTAAATCAGACAATATATATACAATTCTTTTTTCTCCTGCTAAAATATGTATGGAGTTGCTACTTAATTCAATGGATTCACAATTTAGTTTGTCTTCGTTTGAGCAGCTAATTGTAAATATACAGAATATCAGAAATAACAGTTTCACTTGTCTATCTACTTTTGTATCGATCAAAATGTAAGCCCTCCTAATTGAATTATTTCATTATCCTTCCAGACATAATTAACTTTTACTTCTGTGATACCGGCATCAGGATATCGTTGCTGATATTCTGATGTTTTGTCACTCTGTAGAATATATCCGTGTGACATTCCTGTAGCAAATTTGAAGCCGAATTTCTCTGTTTTATCGTCATACATTAGGGTTAAAGAGGTAATGTTCCATTCGTATGTACCTTCTTTGAATATCCCCGAATCAGTTTTCATTGTGAACTTTTTGGTTTCTTGATTGAATGTATAAGTGGCACCGATGAATGGCTTTTCTTTTTCTCGTAACTCAATTTCTATCTCTGGAGGGATTCTTAGATCTATTGCTTTTATTATTATTCCCGGAGAACCAGGATGACCTTCGAGCGGAATTCCCCAATTGATAATTTCCGAGCTGTTGAAGTATATTACATATACGTAGATCTCACATACTATCTTATTATTGTCAGTATCAATAAGTCGTATCATGGTGCTCCCACTTTTGTATGTAGCGATGCATACGCCCATTACGTCAAGAGTTGCAGTTGCAATTTCTTGATTTTCTGATTCTAATTTATAGTTGTGCTCTGTTAAGTCTGTTTCTATGATGATGTGTGATGTCACTCCTTCCCATATGGAAACTGACTTCTTTTCAACTTCGTATGGTTGTTCTTCAGAGCAACCATACGAAGATATGAGTAATGATGTAATAAATAAAAAAATATAAATTCTCATTGCTGGGCTATTTTCTAGTTATATTATATAACATAGTCATTTCTTGGGTATAGTATGCAACATATTCTTTCTTTGTCTTAAATATGACATCACAATCTTGCAAATCATTACTTGTTCTGAAATAAGCTTTAGACCCTATTCCCCATCCAATATTTACTGACCAATAATGGTAGTACCCTGCACGTCGAGGATGTCTGGTAATAACCACTCCATCTATTAACCATGCATGCCCTCCAAGTTTTCCAGTTATATTACCATCTTTATCTACTATATGCCCTGAACCAAATAGGAAAACAGGTTTTCTTTCAAATAAAGATTGCTTGGCAAGATTTCCGTCAAATTTAGTTTTTTGATCTCCCGAAAAATTAGTCATGCTTCTTAAGTAATTTATCATATTGGGAGTAGAAGTTTCTGTTTGCGTAATTACGGACTTTGTATATTTACTACCTGTTTCGATATCTTGCAATACTTTATCTTCATATGCAGGGTGTGAGCCTGTATCTACATATATTTTATACAATAAGCCGGAAATCATATCTATTAAATCTTGTGGTGAACTTAATTCTGGTTGCCATGGCTTACTGACAATATGATCTACTGAAGTCACATAGTTCCAATCTACTTTTTGGTTATCTTTTATAGACATGGCAGGTTTTATTATACTAAATAACATTCCTATTGCGAGATTAGCACATCCTACTACTATATGCCCTTCATATTCGCTATTGACGTCATCAAAAATCATCATTACAGGCATCGCAGAATTGTATGGAGTATTTTGTGACCATTCGACTTTCGATAAGGGATTAACAAAACCTACTACTTCTGATTTGGGCTTTTCTACACCTCCGGCTGGATTTCCCGGATTATTATTTCTGGTAGATACTTCATCAGTAGTTATAATTTGGTCTTTAATATTTTGATAAGATACTTCTCTTTGGGGAATGTTTAGTTGTTGGGCGATTTTATAGAGGGTAGAATCTCTTTTAGTAGACTTTATATCTTCTATGTGTTGGATATCTAAAAGGATATTCTTTTTGGATACTTCCAGTAAGTAACCTATCCTATTATCAGTTTCACTATCTGGACAATAATTGTCTGTATAGAAAAGGACTTCGGGCATTCTTTCATCACCACATACTACTGCCAGACTTTTGCTGCCATCATCGTTGGCTAACTCAACATTAAATATAGGTACAGCGAGTTCATTGGGTATTGATGAACGAGTTGTAGTTATGGTTTCAATAATATTGTTATTTTGGGTAATATAATACTTCTTTTTAATAGCCACTTTTGATAGTTTTGAGTTTCGTGTAGTAGCTACTTTTTTAGTTTCTATATTATTCTTAAAATCAGAGATAACATTGGTTATTTCCTCGTCAGATAGTTCTTGGGGAGCATCATACGCAATACTGGTAAACTCCTCCGGGGTTAAAATGATCTTATCGCTCTCTGTGTTTTTCTCATTAAAGTTGCTGATAACGTTAGTATCTGTGCATGATAAAAGAAGAAATGAAGCAATAAGTGTGTATAAGAAATATTTATTCTTTGGCATATTGTTTTTATCTTACGGAAATATTATTTAAGTAATCCATTTTGTAGCACCATTCTTTAATACCTTTGGCTTCAAAACACGTATTGGCATTACTGTCTAATTTATAGTAACCTGTACACTCGTCTGCCCATCCTAAGTTGGCATGCCAGTATACATCGTTATTCTTCACTAATTGGCGGGTAACTATGGATTTTTCAGTTATTAACATGCCAGAGATGATGAAGGCATGATCGGAGGTTAACATCATAATTAAGCGTCCTGCACGTAATGCTGCCCATGCTAAATCACCATTAAAAGAGGCTTTAGGTTTGTAGTTAAAATATTTATTCATTGTCTTTAACATGTTTACTTCAGAAACTTCGCTTGCAATGACGGCACCATCCCAATCTTTTTTTGAGGTTGTATGATTTTCGCGGTAAAGATCAATTATTAGACACTCTGCATCACCGCGTCCTCTCTCACTAGATCCTGGATCATCAATCTTAGGAGTTTGTGCCATTAGATCCCAATTCGGAATAAAGCTACCATGTCCATCAGGATTAGGAAATGAAATTTGTGGAATTCTACGACGGTGGGTATACGTCATCATTTGGGCCATAGCAATGTTCACGCATCCTGCGGGAACTGCAGTATAATTTTTTCCCCCATTTTCTGTTCTTACCCAATCAAGTAAATCATTATAACCGAACGCTCCATTGTAGGGAAATTCTTGTCCCCAGTTAGTTTTCACGAGTGGAAAAATAGATGTTTCAAGAATTTGCATTTCTATATCTCCTATTTGTACAGCAGTTGATCTTGTTGTAGGCTTTGCATCAATAACAACTATATTATCTTTGACTTTCTCATAAGAAATTTCATTTATAGGTACTTCTAGTTCTTTACTAATCTTCTTAAGTGTTGGGAGCCGCAAAGAGTCTACAGTTTCTTTCATCTTTATTGTATTATATAGATAACTTGCTTTTGAAGCATGTAATAGTTTGCTAGCTCCTGTTTGCTCCATCATTTTTTCACTACTACATTTAGGAATGAAGGCAATGATGGCAGGAAAATTTGTATTCGCTGAAACTATAGCACGACCCATAGAAGAGCCATTGCTAAATTCGATTTCACAAATTTTAGATGTAATATCGTCATTGCTAATGGCTCTTGTTGCTTGTTCTTGTTCTTTGAATTCTCCCTCTTTATTTATGAAACTCTCTTTTACAATTTTTAATGAAGTTGCATTGCTTCTTGTTGTTGTTCCGTTTTGCAGATTAGCAAAAGCATTTACCATATCAAAAAGAGTTTTCTCTTCCAAATCTTTTGTTTCCTCATAGGAGATGCTGAAGACTTCATCTTGTGTAAGTTTGATCTTCTTTTGAGAGATAAAATCTTCAGAAATATCATTCGTACACGAATGGATGGTGAATAGGCTGGCTATTGCACACAAAGAATAGAATAGCTTTTTCATACTTTTAATTATTAAGTTGCGTAATGATTGCATGTTTGTTACTTTTATGGTATTGAGTGCTCTATTTCAAACTCCCCAATGAAAGTCATGTCTCTTTCTATATAAAGAAGCTCATAATAGCCAGTTTTGTAGCCTGTTAAATCAATTTTATAAGTCTCTTGCTCATTAGGGGGGATTATCACATCTTGGAACATGATATTTCCTTGTTGATCTTTTACTTGGAGAGTGACTTGATTGTCGATGTTTTCAAGAAAACGAATTTCAATAGAGTTTTCGTCGAGAATGGCTTCTATGGGGATAGGAACAAGTGCTCTTTTCTGGTAATGCCATCTTTCGAAAACTAGGTGCTTAGTTCTACGCTCTGATAGATTATTGGCTTCCATTGTCATGAATGAAATACTAATCAATAATAGTACAATACTTAGCTTTCTCATATTTTTAAATGTTTCTTGCAAATTTATGGCAATATGAGAGGTAATACAAGCAAAAGATGTTTTTCGACGTGGACAAACTGATGTTGATAATCAGATGGTTACACCTGATTGCGTGGACATAGCTATACCTAATAAATTATTTCGATCTAAAAAGGAATATTAGCGCATGTTTTCAATTAAATATTCTCGTAATGTCGTATTATTGTTTGGTAACGTAATTCCTAGTTTTTGTCTAAGTCGGAGTCGTTTTTTTCTTACCGAATCGACAGTGATATTTATTAATTGTGCTTCTGCATTAGTGTCAAACCCATACATATAAAGACAACAATACATAAAATCTTGTATCTGTAAATCTGGACACAGACTATATATGTACCTGTGGAGATTGGGGTAAATATGTGTTATTTCATCTGTGATCAGTTTCCATTGCTCATCTGTTATTAATGATCTATTATTTCTTGGTTTATTTTGAGTCGTTAAATGTGTCAGTTCTTTAAATAGAGGTGAATTCTCTAAAGACTTATTTTGTAGTTCTTTATAATTGGCGGTTAAGAGGATTATTTCTTCCTGCATTTTATTATAGTATTCATTTTTCTCTTTGAATGTATCTAATAACCTTTTTTTCTTTTCTAGTTCTAATGACACATTGAGTAAGTTTGTTTTTATCAGGTATAATTCATCCCGTTGTCTTTGGATTTTTTCTTTTGCTTTTTTGCGATATAATAGGTATCCTATTGTTATTAATAGTAACGTTATAATGCAGATAATTGAAATTATAATGTAGCTTTGTTGTTTAATTTTTAATCTATCGACTTCTTTGCTGATTTTTAGGTGATTATATTTGGATTCTATATCTAGTATTTTGGATTGGCTATCTGCATATACAATAGAATCTACCATATTAACATATTCTTCCAGATTGACAAGAGCTTCTTTATAGTTTTCTTCTGCATTATAAATTTGATAATATAGATATTTAATGCTACATGTATATTGGGGGTTATCCTGTGGAATCTTGGATAATAATTCTTTAGCTTTATTAATGGAACCTGATGTCGTATATAAGTCAATCAATGCTACATAGTCGGGCATTTTCTCTCTTCCTGTCAATAATGCTTTGAGGAGATATTTTTCGGCTTTATCATATTTATTTTGCATTGCATAGATGTTTCCTAAAGCATTGTTGATTGATGCAGTAACTTCGATATTTTTAGTTTTATTTGCTACAGAATCAGCTACAATTAGAATATGTAGAGCATGTGATAATGAATCCATTTCTGCATATTCACGTCCTACATCTCTTAATGCGCAAGCATAGCTATCTGTATTATTTTCTTTTTTGAAGCATTCGGCAGCAGCCTCATATCTTTTGATGGCTTCTGTTCGCATGAATTTCTCTCTGTACAAATCGCCTATATAGTCGTAGATATATCCGATGAGATTATTGAATTTATTCTTTTCTGCAATATCCAAAGCATTTGTATATATTGACATTGCTTTATCATAATCTCCATCTGCAAAATAAGAGCGACCTAAATAAATCAGAATTTGCACTTGTTCATCAGGACTACCATGCGAGGAATACCAGTCATAAGCCCTCTCTAATTGATAAGTTGGTAGGATGGTGGTGAAAATCTCGTCTGTAATCTTTCCTGATAACATACACCAGCGTGCAAAGGTTTTGTCGTCTAGTTTTTCAGGAGATGATATACCTTTTAGTAGGTTGGATGCACTGTCAGGATTTATGGCAATAACCTTTCCTACTTCATTTAGTAGTCTGTCAGATACGGATTGTTGTTTGTTGCATCCTGATAGTACTAATATAGATGTTATAATTATAGCAATACTCTTTCTCATTTGTCTGTCGTGGTTTAGTTTCATTGTAAAAGTAATCTTTATTTTCTATATTATGCTCTTTTATAGGAAGATTATTTTAGTTCGGGGAAATAATAATTAGTACTGTCTATATCATACATTAAATTAATTTCAAATCTGCTTTTACTTTATTAAGTTCATGTGATCTAATTTGATTATTTCCCAGCTATTAATAGACTCTTTCTTATTTATAGTGGGAAAAGTTCCTTTCTATTAATACTTAAATTACTTTACTATAATTCTAAACTTGTTTTTCATTAATCGCAATCTATAATTGCAAGTTGCAATTATATAAATGAAGCTTTTGATTTTATAAATGAAAGCTTTGTTTATAAAAACAAAAGCTTCATTTAGAGATTGCCTTTAATGTTAGTAATCTTTTCTATTAGTGAAAAGGAAGTTTGGCATCAATAGAGAATAAGTTTATATCTAATAGATTGGAATCAGTCTATTAATCAAAATTCGGCAGAAAGGTATAGTGAATCGGGTGAAACCTATGTGAAAGGCAGCCCTTCACCCGAAATCCCTTTATTCATCGATGTTTCAGAGTGGTGAAGGAGGTGAATGTCATGTTTAACGAAAGTTGCAGATGTGTGTAAGATGAAACATCTTGCACACATCTGCAACAGTATCTTGCACAGGTTTATACTGCTATTAATCAAATAGATAAACTCTGGTTAGTGTAAGATGCAAGATAAAATCGAACACTAAAAGGTTCTGTGGAAGTTCCGGAAGTTATCCCAAAAGCTCTTTTACTTTTGCGGAAATGGCACGTCCTTCTGCAAGTCCTGCCAGCTTCTTGGAGGCAACTCCCATGACCTTACCCATGTCTTTACCGCTCGTAGCACCTGTCTCTGCGATAATTTCCTTCAAAGCAGCTTCCAGTTCTTCGGCACTCATCTGTTTCGGCAGGTATTTTTCCATAACGGCTACCTGACCCAATTCTACGTCAGCCAAGTCCTGACGACCCTGTCCGATATAGATTTCAGCAGAATCTTTTCCTTGTTTTACAAGTTTCTGGATAATCTTCAGAGCTGCGTCATCTGTCAATATATCGTTAGCTCCCGGAGCTGTCTTAGCTTCGAGGAAGAACTTCTTTATATTTCTCAAAGTTTCGAGGGCTACTTTATCTTTCGCCTTCATTGCGTTTTTAATGTCTTCGCTGACTTGATCGAATAAATCCATACTATTATAATTATAAATTGAAGATTAAAAATTAGATCTGAAGCCTGATGCTGTGGGACTATAATTTTCGTTCTTAAGCTCTTTCTTTAGAATGTAATTACGCCGTTATCATCCGTAGCTTCTTCTGTTGCCACTTCTTCTTCCAATGCAGCTTTTGTCCGGATTTTAGTAAGAGTCGTCTTATCACGCATGTACGTGGGAGAATCTTCTACCATGGCGATGATATCGTCGTTGTCCAAATCTTCCGTGTTGAAAAGATAGATGTGACGGCGTTTGCGGAGGCTCTTGCTTCCGATATTGCTGGCACTTTCTCCGTATGCCTTGCGGATACGTTCTTTGTTCTTCTCTTTCTCTTCTTCCAGTTGCAGTTGGCGTTCTTCCTCTTCCTGGCTGCGTGCAGCGTGCAGGCTGTCCATTCCGGGGACGTCTTCTACACCGAATCCGGTTGCCAGTACGGTGATCTTTACTTTTGTATCCAGTGAGTTGTCGATGGCAACACCCCAGATCACTTCCACTCCTTCGCGGAATTTGCTCATGAACTCGTGTATCTCGTTCATCTCCTCCATCATCAGTTCGGATGACGGGCAGAAAGAAACGTTCAACATAACCTTCTTGGCATTGAAAATATCGTTGTTATTGAGCAACGGAGAATGCAGGGCATCGTCGATTGCTTTCGTCACACGATTTTCTCCTTCGCCGAATCCGGTACTCATGATCGCTACTCCGCCATCTTTCAGGATGGTTTTCACATCGGCAAAGTCGAGGTTGACCGTACCACGCATGGTGATAATCTCGGCAATACTCTTGGCAGCGATGGAAAGAGTGTCATCGGCTTTGCCGAAGGCATTCATAAAGGTAAGGTCGGCGTATATTTCGCGCAGGCGTTCGTTGTTGATAACCAATAGGGCATCAACGTGCTGGGCGATACGTTCGACGCCGTCCAGTGCCTGGATGATTTTCTTTTCTCCCTCGAAGATAAAGGGGATGGTGACGATACCGACAGTCAGAATATCCATTTCCTTCGCAATGCGGGCGATGACCGGGGCAGCTCCTGTTCCGGTTCCTCCTCCCATTCCGGCGGTGATGAATACCATCTTGGTGCCGTCGTTCAGTTGTGCCTTGATATCTTCTATACTTTCTTCAGCGGCGTCGCGTGCCCGTTCGGGACGGTTGCCGGCTCCAAGCCCTTGCGTGATGCTACGGCCCAGTTGCAGTTTCACCGGGACAGGTGATTCGGCCAATGCCTGGTTGTCCGTGTTGCAAAGAACGAACGTTACATCATGGATGCCTTCCCGGTACATGTGGTTTACAGCGTTACCACCACCACCACCTACACCAATCACTTTGATGATTTTCGGTGAATCTGTCGGGAAATCGAATTGTACTATCTCGTCCATAATAATATGATTTCTGATTTATGATTTCTGATTTCTGAACTCTGATTTTTGAATCTTGATTTATGATTTATGATTTATGATACAACGCGCAGCCAACTCATAAATCATAATTCATAAATCATAACTCACTTCATATCGTCGTCGGAGAAGATTTCTTTCGTCAACGAGTCGATCTTGCGCTGAATCCAGCTCGGACCGGCTTCTCTTTTCCGTCTTTCTTTCTCTTCCTTTTCCTTTTGCTTGCGAAGTTTTTCCGCTTCTTTAGCAGCTAACTTGGCTTCACGCTCTTCTTCCTCTTTCTTGAGGCGGGCGAGGCGGGCCTGTTCCTTCAGCTCCTGGTCGTCTTCAAATATGTCTGCGGTCCTATGCACTTCCGGCTCCGGTTTGGAGACTGGCGGTGCAGGAGCAGCAGCTTGCGGGGCGGTTTCAGTCAGGCAACAGTTTTGGTTCCCTTCAAACAGGAGACCGAACAATGTGTTCTGTGAACCGTCTTTTTTTAGTATATTGTTGGGGGCATGGACCGTATTGCGTGGAAGTTTCGCCATCCGTATCTTTTCTATCTTGCTGCGTTTGCGCAAGGTTTCGTCCAAGTTCTTCAGGTTGGCGGCTCCTCCTGTCAGGATAAGTCCTGCCAGCAGTTTGTCTTCGTAGCCGGATAGCTGAATCTGGTTCCATACGTTGGCAACGATTTCTTCGGCACGGGCTTCGATGATATTATTAAGGTCTGCCACTTTGATGATACGGTTGTCATCCTCCAGTTTGCAGGTAGCTTCTTCCTCTTGTTCGGGGTCTTCTTCGTAGAGGGCGTCACCGTAGGCTTTTTTCAGGCGTTCGGCTTCTTCTTCCTCCATTTGCAGGGTGGTGATGTCACGCGTGATGCTGTTGCCTCCCAAAGGTAATACGGTGAGGAAGCGGAGAATGTTATTCTTATATACAGAGATGGTAGTCGTATCTGCTCCGAAGTCGATCAGTGCACAACCCGAACGGCGTTCGCTTTCTGTCAGTACGGCATTGGCTGTTACTAGCGGGGCGATCAGTTGGTCGGCAATGTCGATTTTTGCCTGCTGGAAGCAATGCTCCAGATTCTTGCGTACGGAAGCACGGGCAACGATGTTGAGGAAACGTCCTTCGATGTGGCTTCCTACCAGACCTACCGGGTTGGCTTGCAGATTATTGCCCACCTTGTATTCTTGCGGAGCTACGTCCAGTATATCCATATCAACCACCGGGATGGCAATGTTTTCATCACCGATAGCGCTAACAAGTTCTTCGGATATGATGGCTTCTTCTTCCAGGTCGCGGCTTACTACATTGCGGACTGTGCGGAGTGATTGTCCGCCGATGCCTACATATACCTTGGCAATTGAGTTTTTCAACTCACCTTCCAGTCTGTTGATGATCGAGGTCAGGCTTTGCGCCGTCTTGTCCAGATTGAAAATAACTCCTTTGCGAATAAACGTAGAAGAGTCTTCCTGGGCATACGCTAATACCTGCATACTTCCGTCACTGTTCTTTCTTCCGGCCACACCGGTTATCTTCGATGAACCAAGTTCAATAGCGGCGATAAATTCTGTTGTTGCCATATATATTTATTTACGATTTTACGATTTACAATTTACGATTGAAAAAAGATTGTTCACTCCTCATCTGTCAACTATCAATTATCAACTATCATTTATTATCTATTCTCGTTTGGTGCAGATAATCTGGTTGTTGAATTCGAGATTGATACGTGAATATTTGTTCCAGCCTACCCGGTTGAGTCCTTTCTTGTAGAACTCCTTCAAACGTGCCAGTTTATCTTCAAAGTTTTCCAGTTTTCCGAGATAGACGAGATGGTCTCCCACACGCGGCACCAATTCGATGTTCTGGTCGGGCAACACATGAATCTGTTCTATCTGGGCGTCCCAGAATTTATTATTATGCAAAAATACACCAAACTTATATAAATCCTTCATTGCAAACGACTTTTCTACGTTTCCGGTGACAATTACCCGGTGAGCGACGCATTTTGCATCCGGTGGCATGACGGTTCCTTTGTTGTCAAGGTAGTAATTCTGACCGTTAGAGCTCATCACCCGAAGAATAGGGATACGTTGTGTCACTTCCACGCATACTTTGCCGCTGGGTGTTTTGTAACACTCGGCTTCGTCAATCAACGGATGTTTGCTTAGTTCCCGTTCCAGTGACTTGGTAGAGATGCGCTCCATCTTCTTCCCGATGGGGTAGATCCCTTTGTGCTGAAGGATACCTTTCAGCTCTTCTTTGGTGATGAAGCCGGCGTATGCGGTATCCTTGATAACCAATTCCATGTCACGGCAGGTCTGGTCGGCAGGCTTGCGGTTGAATGCGGTGATAGCTACGGCGAGGTAGGCTATAAGCACCAGCATGACGATGGATAGAAGGATTCTCTTTACCATAGTTTTTTTATTAATGAAGAATTAAGAATGAAGAATGAAGAATTGCTGCGCATCAATACGCTGGATAGAGATTCTTCATTCTTCATTATTCATTCTTAATTTTTTTGTTTCTAATAGTTCCTTTATTTCAGGGACATAGTTGTCAATGTCTCCAGCCCCCAAAGTGATTAATACTTCAATGTTTTTATCTTTCAGAATGTTCAGTATATCTTCCTTTTTGCACATACTTTTTTCAATGCCCGGACGGAGATTGTCATAAATCAGTTTGCTGGTGACGCCCGGAATCGGTGCTTCACGTGCCGGATAGATGTCTACCAGGATCACTTCGTCGAGTAGCGACAGGCTATCGGCAAAATCTTGATAGAAGTCGCGGGTGCGGGTATAGAGATGCGGCTGGAAGATGGCTGTGATCTTCTTGTCTTTGTAAAGTTCGCGCATAGACAACACACTCTGTTTGATTTCAGAGGGGTGGTGGGCGTAGTCACTCAAAAAGACGATACGGTCGTTCTTGATCTTGAAGTCGAACCGGCGGTCTACTCCGCGGAAACTTGCCATGCCTCTTTTTATTTCTTCATCGGTCGCCCCGTTAAGGTGTGCCAATGCCATGGCGGCTACGCCGTTTTCTATGTTGATGCTAACCGGAATTCCCAGTTGAATATCGTTGATACGGGTGTCCGGGGCAACAAAGTCGATGAATATTTCTCCGTTTCCGATGCGGATGTTTTCTGCATGGAAGTCGCCTTCGTCACGTGAGTAAGTATAGACACGAACACCCGGCTGCACTTTGGGTTGCAGGGAGATGCCTTTGCGGATAATCAGTGCGCCACCCGGTTGGATAAGCGTGGTATAATGCTCGAAACTTTCCAAGTAGGCTTGTTCTGTGCCGTAGATGTCCAAGTGGTCGGGGTCGGTAGATGTGATTACGGTCATATAGGGCGACAGCCAGTGGAAAGAACGGTCGAACTCGTCTGCTTCAATCACCGTGTAAGGGCTTGTTTGAGAGAGTAGCAGGTTGGTGCCGTAGTTCTTCGAGATTCCTCCGAGAAAAGCGGTACATTCCACGTGCGATTGATGGAGCAAATGGGCTGTCATCGTCGATGTGGTTGTTTTTCCGTGAGTACCTGCCACGCACAGACCTTTGCTCGAATGGGTAATTGTTCCCAATACTTGGGCGCGTTTCTGTATTTCGAATCCGTTGTTGCGGAAATAAACGATTTCTTCATGTTCCTGCGGAACGGCGGGCGTGTATATGACTAACGTGCTTTCCTTGTCTTTGCAGGCTTCGGGAATCAGGTCGACGTTTTCTTCATAATGTATTTGTGCGCCTTCGGCGATCAGGGTTTCAGTCAATGGAGTAGGGGTACGGTCATATCCGGCCACTATCTTTCCTTTGAAGAGGAAGTAGCGTACAAGTGCACTCATACCGATGCCGCCGGCACCTACGAAATAGACTGATTTTATCGTTTCTATATTCATTTCTTCTGTTTTTTATTTTAGTACGGATTACGTCGTTTGATCCCGGAGTTATACCGCTACTTCAACCTGTATGCAATCCGATAATCTATTTATCTGTTTTTGCTTCTGTTTATCAGCTCTTTGCTTCCGCCAGTTTGATAACCTCTTGTGCGATGATTCTCGCAGAATCGGGCAAAGCCAGCTTGGCGATATTCTCTGTCAGTTCTTTCAGTTTCTGTTCGTCATTGACGGTGGATAATGCTACATCCATCAAGGTTGTTTCCGCTTCACTGTCTTTGACGTAGATAGCTGCCTGCTTATTCACCAATGCTAAGGCATTCTTAGTCTGATGGTCTTCCGCTACGTTGGGAGAAGGCACTAAGATAACAGGTTTATGTAACAGGCAGAACTCTGAAATGGAACCTGCCCCTGCACGGGAAATCACAAGATCGGCTGCTGCGTATGCGGCTGCCATGTCTTTGATGAAATCCGTTACATATAAGTTCGGAAGTGCGCCTGCAGCTTTCACGGCTTCTTTCACTTGCGGGTAATAGTATTTGCCCGTTTGCCAGATGAATTGCACGTCCGTGTTTTCTTTGATGGTTGCCAGTCCGGCTGTCAGCGTATTGTTGATGGTACGTGCACCCAGACTGCCGCCTACAATCAGAATCGTTTTTTTGCCTGGCTGTAAGTTGAAGGAGCGCAATGCTTCTTCTTTAGACGGCATATCCTTTGTCAGGTTTTGGCGGACAGGATTCCCCGTCATAATAATCTTGTCGGCAGGGAAAAACTTTTCCATTCCGTCATAAGCTACACAAATCACTTTTGCTTTCTGTGCCAGGAGCTTATTGGTCACTCCGGCATAAGAGTTTTGTTCCTGGATTAATGTCGGTACTCCCATCATTCCGGCAGTCTTCAATGTAGGTCCGCTTGCATATCCGCCTACGCCTACCGCCACTTGTGGGCGGAAGTCTTTGATAACTTTGCGTGCTTTCCACTGGCTGCGCATCAGTTTAATCAATACAGATATATTTTTCCATAAACGTTTGCGGTCGAATCCGGCAATCGGAAGCCCGATAATACGGTAGCCTGCATCGGGAACCCGTTGCATTTCCATACGTCCTTCAGCACCTACAAAGAGAATTTCTGCGTCGGGGCGTAGCTCTATTATAGCGTTTGCGATAGAGACGGCAGGAAAGATATGCCCTCCTGTTCCTCCACCACTGATAATAATTCTAAGTTCTTTTTCCATCCTAATTCTTTTTCTATCCGTTGTTCAACGTTTTTTGTTCACCACTCACCGTTCATCACTTACCGTTTATCAATATCATGCTCATCTTCAAACTTGGCATCGCTGTTCAGAATCTGTGCTGTCGGTTCGGCGGCAGTCTGTGCCTCGGAACTTGCAGCTGCATCTGCCTCTAATTGCAGTTGGATCTGTGCATCGTGCGCTTTTTGTTCTTCCAGATGGGCGGTATATCGGCTTACACTTAATATCATACCGATATAAGCGCAGTTGATTAACGTACTTGTACCTCCTTTGCTGACCAAAGGCAGGGGCTGGCCGGTGACGGGGAATAATCCGACGGCAACCATCATATTCAATATTGCTTGCGATACCAGTAGCAACGCAATGCCCATAACGAGAAAGGCGGGGAAGGTTCGCTCGCATTTCTGGGCGATTCGTCCGGCTCGCATCAGCAGCCATAGATAGAGGAACACCACAAATATTCCTCCGATTAATCCCATTTCTTCAATCACAATCGCAAAGATAAAATCGGAAAATGCCTGACTAAGGAAGTCACGTTGTATCGAGTTTCCCGGACCTTTGCCGACTACGTGGCTGGTAGCAATGGCGATGCGTGCATGCGCTACCTGTGCATCTTTGTCAATATCAAATTTGGCAGCCGGCACTTCCTCCTTCTCAAAGAAGCCGGAAACACGATTCTGCCACGTTTCGAAACGGTGAAGTCCCGGAGTGTTATGCAGCGTTTTGGCGGGAATAGCCATCAGTATACCTACGGCAACACCGCCCACAAGTGCCAATATTCCCAACATTCCGAATAGCTTTTTTGCTGACACCCGGCCGATAAACATCATCATGCATACTACTCCGAAAAGCAGCATTGCTGTCGAAAGGTTTTCCGGTGCGATAAGCAGGAATACCAGTCCGGTGAGGATCATGATATATTTGAAGGCGTTCGGGTTGGCTCCGTATTCGTCCTGCCTTTTGGACAGGATGAATGAGACGGCAATGATAACCGCCATCTTTGCCAATTCCGAAGGCTGGAATTGTAATCCCATAAAGGTCATCCAACGGGCTGCCCCGTTGACACGGTCCCCTGTGATGATACCCATCAGCGTGACAAATGCCAATAGAACCAGGGAAATCGGATACAGAAAGACCGGAAATACCTGGAACCATTTGTAGGGAACATTATGCAGAAACACTACTACCACAGCACCTACCATCAGGATGATGGAGTGTTGTGTAATCGGTCCCCAATGGTCGCCACTTTTGTAAGTCAGTGTCGACGCTGCCGAGAACACCTCGATAATAGAGATGAGGCAGAGACAGAGGAAGATAATCCAGATTACCTTGTCACCTTTGAATATGTTCTTTAATAAATCCAATCTTATAGCAATTAAAAATTAATAATTAGAAATTATAGGGCGCGGACACATTCCTTAAACTGGTCGCCACGGTCTTCATAGCTCTTGAAGAGGTCGAAAGAGGCGCAGCAAGGGCTCAATAATACCGTTTCACCTTTCTTTGCCAGTTTGTAGGCTGCTTCTACGGCGTCCTTCATTCCGGTTTGTACGTCTGCTACGGGCAGGCCGAAACGGTCGAAGAATTCGTGAAGTTTTTCGTTGTGAAGTCCCAGGTATACCAGTGCCGAACACTTTTCGCGTACCAGGTCTTCAATTTCAGTATAGTCGTTGCCTTTGTCTTTACCACCGAGAATCAATACCGTTTTGGTAGTCATGCTTTGCAGGGCATACCAGCAGGAGTTGACATTCGTTGCTTTAGAGTCGTTGATGAAATCAATTCCGCGGACACGTGCCACCTTTTCCAACCGATGCTCTACTCCCTTGAAGTCGGAGAGGGCTTTACGGATGTTTTCTTTGGCGATGCCGGCAAGGTTTGCCGAGATACCGGCGGCTAAAGAGTTATATAGGTTATGTTGCCCTGTCAGAGCCAGTTCTTCCTGCTCCATGTTGAAGGCAATCGGTTCGGTGATTTTCACTTCGTGGTCTTCTACGTATGCGATTGCTCCGTCTTCTTTTACAGCGGCAAAAGGATACAGGTGAGCTTTCAGACCATGTTTCGCCAGTTCTTGTCTGATGATCGGGTCGTCATTCCAGAAGATGAATGCATCGTCCGGAGTTTGGTTTTGGGTAATGCGGAATTTAGCGTCGATGTAATTCTGCATACAGTGGTCGTAGCGATCAAGATGGTCCGGAGTGATGTTCATCAATACGGCGATGTTCGCACGGAAATTATACATATTATCCAGCTGGAAAGAGCTAAGTTCGATAATATAATAGTCATGGTAATCTTCGGCTACCTGCAAAGCAAGACTTTTGCCGATGTTGCCTGCCAAACCTACGTTCAGACCTGCGCTTTTGAAAATGTGGTAGATCAGGGAAGTTGTTGTAGTCTTTCCGTTAGAACCTGTAATACAGATCATTTTGGCATCAGTATAGCGTCCGGCAAACTCAATCTCGGAGATAACCGGTGTGCCTTGAGCTTTCAGTTTCAGGATGATTGGGGCATCATTCGGGATACCGGGGCTTTTGATAACCTCGTCGGCATTCAGAATGAGCTCTTCGGTATGGTGTCCTTCTTCCCAGGCAATATGATGGCTGTCGAGAAGTTCCTTATATTTGTCCTTGATGGCGGACATGTCCGAAACAAACGTCTCAAATCCTTTTACTTTTGCGAGTACGGCTGCACCTGCGCCGCTTTCGCCAGCTCCTAAAATTACAATTCTTTTCATCTACAATAATGTGCCCTTGTTTTCTAATCGATTGATTTATCTATTAGCTGCGCACATCTTTTAAAAGTTAATAATCGGGTTAATGCTCTCTATATTTTTAATGAAGGTACGGATGACGCGGATTTCACGGTTTTAAGGGATTATACAGTTAAAACCGTGTTAATCTATGTAATCCGTGCCTTCATTTTATCTAATCTTTAATGTTATAATTGTTATTGCCGCCAATACAATCGTTACAATCCAGAAACGGACGGTAATCTTTGATTCGTGGAACAGCTGGTCGGGCTTGGTGAATTTCACCGTACAGCCCGGTTCAATCAGACTCATCGAAGTACGGAAATGATCGTGAATCGGTGTGCGCTTGAACAAACGCTGCTTTACACCTTTCCGCTTTCCTGCCTTATAATAAGCCCGTTGCAGGATTACCGACAGATTCTCTACCAGAAATACACCGCAAAGAATCGGTATCAGCAACTCTTTGTGGATGATGATGGCGAACACTGCGATGATACCGCCAATGGTGAGGCTGCCTGTGTCTCCCATAAATACTTGTGCCGGATAAGCATTGTACCATAAGAAACCGATAAGCGCACCGATGAAAGCACAGATATAGATTACCAGTTCTTCCGAACCCGGAATATACATGATATTCAGATAGCCTGCGAACTCGATATGTGACGATACATACGCCAATATCCCCAGCGTTGCGCCGATAATGGCCGAGTTTCCGGCCGCCATTCCGTCCATACCGTCATTCAGGTTGGCACCGTTTGATACGGCGGTAACCACGATGATTGTGACGATGACGAACAAAATCCATCCGGCTGTTTGCGCATGCTCGCCCATGAAAGAAACCAAATCGGCATAATCAAGGTTATTGCTCTTGAAAAAAGGAATCGTTGTCTGGGTCGATTTCAAATCATTGGTTCCGTGTATCACTTCCATCTCCTGTCCCGGATTATGAACTTCGATATTCTCACGGATCACTACGTCCGGACTTAGATACAAAGTCATTCCGACAATTAAACCCAAACCGACCTGACCGATAATCTTGAACTTACCATGCAAACCTTCTTTGTCTTTTTTAAAGATCTTGATATAGTCGTCTGCGAAGCCGAGCGATCCCAACCATACGGTGGTTATCAGCATCAGTATCATATATATATTATGCAGTTTACCCAACAACAGACAAGGGATCAGGATGGCTACAATGATGATAACACCTCCCATGCTCGGCACGCCTACTTTGTTGACGCCGAACGGGTCCGTTTTAGCATCACGCTGCGTTTCTGTGATTTGTTTCCTTTTGAGTAGGTTGATGAACTTATCTCCCCAGATACTTGAAATAAGTAACGCGAGGATCACCGCCATCAAAGCACGGAATGAAGTATATCCGAACATTCCCGCTCCTGGAAAATTGAGCTTTTGCAGCCATTCAAATAGATAATATAACATAAATAATTTGCCAATTTATTGATGTGTTGCTATGTCGCTTCTGCCGGATAAATACCGGAGCCAGTCGGCATATTTGCACAATCTATTCATTATTTAAAAATTTCTTTGAGTACTTCTTTATCGTCAAAATGATGTTTTACTCCTTTTATCTCTTGGTAATTCTCGTGTCCTTTTCCGGCAACGAGGATTACATCTCCTTTTTCTGCCAGCATGCAAGCCGTGCGAATCGCTTCTTTACGGTCGGCAATGCTGACCGTTTTCTTCATATCCTCCGCATCCAGTCCGGCAAGCATATCGTTAATGATGTCTTGCGGCTCTTCGAAGCGCGGATTGTCTGAAGTGATGATGACGCGGTCGCTGGCTTTAGCAGCTTCCTTTGCCATGATGGGACGTTTGCCCTTATCACGGTTGCCACCGGCACCCACTACTGTAATCACTTTTCCTTTTCCTTCAAGTACTCCATGTATGGCATTCAATACATTAATAAGAGCATCCGGAGTATGCGCATAATCTACAATCGCTGTAACTCCCTGTGGAGAACGGACCGCATCGAAACGTCCGGCTACCGGATGAAGCGTACTAAGAGCCACAAGCACCTCTTCTTCTTTCTTGCCCAACAGAACGGCTGCCCCGAATACTGCCAGCAAATTGGAAGCATTGAACTTACCGATAAACTGAACTGCCAACTCATGGTTGTTGAAGTCGAGCAACATTCCTTCAAAATGAGACTCCAATACCCGCCCTTTAAAGTCACAAAGGCTTCTTAATGAATAAGTATAGACTTTAGAACGTGTATTCTGTGTCATCACCAGTCCATTCTTATCGTCCAGATTAGTCAGGCTGAATGCGCTTTTCGGCAGATCGTCAAAGAACTTCTTCTTTGCTTTCAGATAATTCTCTACTGTTTTATGATAGTCGAGATGGTCGCGGGTCAGATTGGTAAAGATCCCTCCTGCAAACTTTAATCCACTGATACGTTTCTGTGCAATGGAGTGTGAACTGACTTCCATGAAAACATATTTGCATCCTTCATCCGCCATTCGTCCCAATAGACGGTTCAACGTGATAGGGTCGGGTGTGGTATGTTCTGTTGGAATCGGCTCGTCGTCGATATAATTGCAAACGGTAGAAATCAACCCTACCTTATATCTGAAATAACGGAATGTATTATATAATAAGGTGGCGATTGTTGTTTTTCCGTTCGTTCCGGTAACGCCAACCAGTTCCATCTTGGAAGTGGGGTTGCCGTAGAAAGTAGTAGCAATCTTTCCTACTGCATCTTCACTGTCTTTGACTTGTATATAAGTGATCCCCGCAACAGGTTCTTCCGGCATATCCTCGCAGAGGATAGCAGTCGCTCCTTTCGCTATGGCAGCAGGTATGTAGGCATGGCCGTCCGCTTGCGTGCCGCGCATTGCCATGAACAGTTGGCCGGCTTCCACTAGACGGGAGTCAATATTGACTCCGGTGATTTCTATGTCTGAATCTCCGGCTACCTCTACCGGTTGGATCGCTTTCAGTAACTCCTTTAATAACATCACTCTATTTAATTTTTAATCTTTAATTTTTACTTTAGCGTCAGCGTCACCGTTTGTCCCTTCTTTACGATGGTTCCATTGGCTATCGACTGGCTTTTCACTTTGCCTACCCCGACCAGATTGACTTTCAATCCTTTGCTTTCCAACAAGTATACGGCGTCTTTCGCTCCCATACCTATCACGCTCGGCACAAAGTTCTGCATATTGCTCCGGCTTTCAAGAACCACAGCTTGTGGAGCAACGTGCGTATTCCCCCACACTTCTTTTCCTGAATCGGCAACTTTACCTTGTATATTAATCTCCAGCTCCTCCAATACCCGTTGCGCTTCGCGCATCTCTCCGGCTTTTACATTCGGAATGACTACGGAATTGGTGTCAATTGCATTGGTAAGCGGCAACCGCAGGTCTTTGGCATACACTCTTTCTGCAATCTTGCTGAATACACTACCTGCCATCAAACCTCCCGAAGCCGGCAAGCCCGGTTTCTGGATAGAGACAATCATACTATATTTAGGTGCCTCTGACGGAAAATATCCGCAGAAACTAACCAGGTAATTCGTTCTTCCCGTTTTGTATCCGGCTGCCCCCTGTGAAATCTGCGCCGTTCCCGTTTTGCCTGAAACGTGGAACTGCTTACTCCCTGCAGGCTTGGCAAGTCCCTCACCAACCACTTTCCGAAGTATTTCACGAATCTGTGCCAAAGTCTTATCCGAACAAATCTTAGGATTGATAACCTCTGTCGGATATTCTTTCACGACTTCCCCGTCTTTCACGGCAGCTTTGACAAATTTCGGACGTACACTGACTCCATTATTGGCTATTCCATTGTAGAACGTCAGAATATTGATTGGTGGAACCTGTGTCTCATATCCGATACTCATCCACGGCAAAGTGGTCTTTGCAAAATAACGTTCTTTCGGACCACGGATATTCGGCTTCCCTTCTCCTGAAATCTGTAGGTGGAGCGGTTGGTCGATACTCATCCGTTTTAACCCGTCTACGAATTTCTGTGGATTGCTACCATAGAAATGATCTATAATATAAGAGGTACCGACGTTGGACGATACTCCCAGAATTTCTGTAACAGTCAACTTCCCATATCCTCCACGGTGCCAGTTGTGGTCTTTCATGACACGTCCGTACATCGGCATCTGTCCGTTGCCGGTGTCTACCACATAGTCCGGAGTAATCTTACCGTCTTCGAGAGCTACCATAATGGAGGCCGTCTTGAAAGTAGAACCCGGCTCAAGCATATCACTGATAGCATTATTACGCATTTCGTAATACTCGCCGTCCTTACCTTGCATCATGTTGACGATTGCTTTCACTTCTCCGGTAGCTACTTCCATCAATACCACCACGCCTACGCTGGCATTCAGCTCTTTCAGCTTGTCTACCAATGCTTTCTCGCAGATATCCTGCATGCCTACGTCGATGGTACTAATCAAATCGCAACCGTCAACCGGCGGCACATCGACAATGTTCAGGTATTTGTTCATCACTTTTTGGCGGTGCGTCAGTCCGTCCCGTCCTTTCAGGATAGTGTCGAAAGCAAGCTCGATACCATTTCTGGCTCCTTTGGCTGTATCTGCATACACATCTCCCAGCGTACGGGCAGCCAGTGAACCGAAAGGTTTCTTGCGCTGATTGTATGCTAATTCTTTAAATCCGCCTTTATACCGGTTCAAACAGAAGACGGGCAGTCTCTTTACCTCTTTATATTGTATATAGGAAATACGTTTCGGATAAATCAGATAATTACGGCTTTTTGCCTGGCGTCCTTTCTTGAGGTGTGCTTTGAATTGGGCTGCACTCTTGTCCGGGAATATCTTGTGAAGTCCGATACAGATGGAATCCATATTGGCATTGAGGATAGAGTCCCGGCGTGCCTGATCTTTCCGTCTGCGTTTTTCGTCCTTCTCACCGGACATAAAGTCCATATAGATTCTGTACTCGGGTAGCGAACTGGCCATCAGTTTACCGTCAGAAGAAATAATGTTTCCACGATTAGGTTTCACCGTCACATTCTCTTTTACGAAACGATCAGCCACATCCTGCCAGTATTGTCGTTCGGCAAACATGGTGATGCCTGCTTTTACAACAATAGCTATTCCTATCAACGCCATCAACAGGATGACGAAGAAGTAACGGGTCATTATGTTCTTTTTATTAACTGCCACAGTATTTGTCTTTTAAAAACTCTCAATTCTCAACTCTCCACTTATTTAATAAGGTAAGGAGGATGGGTTGATGTTTGCAAATCGCTTTCCTTATTCGATATATAATCTTCAATGCGCGACTGGCGGCTCTTCTCCATCAGTTCCGAGCTGCGCGTCAGTGCGTCGTATTTAATGTCTATCAATTCCTTTTTCAGCCGGTCTATCTCGATCTGTTGCTGTTGACTGGCATAACGATTGTGAATGTAGAAGATGATGAATACCATGATAAGTACCAGCAACTTCGTTTGACGGCGGAAAAAATCGGTAGCCAGAATGTCTCCACCCAGAATACTCTTCAGCGAGGTGCGGTTTTTCTTCTTGCCCTCTTCTGTTTTCTTATTTACTACTTCTTCTTCTTCCATATCTTTCTATTTCTTTTCTGCAATTCGTAATTTGGCACTTCTCGACCGTGGGTTCCGTTCTATTTCTGCCTCGTCGGGAACGATTACCTTATTATTGACAAGGCGGAAAGGCGTTTGCAGATTTCCGAAGAAGTCGGATTCTGCTTTTCCTTCTACGTTGCCCGTCTTCATGATGTTTTTCACCATGCGGTCTTCCAATGAATGATAAGTGATTACCACCAGTCTGCCGCCCGGCTTTAATGCTTCCGTAGCTGCCAGCAACATCTCTTTCAGCGCTTCCATCTCTTGATTTACTTCGATCCGCAGTGCCTGGAACACTTTTGCCAGCTCTTTCTTTTCGCGTTCACGGCCGAAAAGCGGTTTGATGATTTCCAGAAACTCACCGATAGTCCGGATATTCTGTCCGCTTCTGGCTTTAACGATGACCGAAGCCAGTTTGCGGCTATTCTTCAGCTCTCCGTACAGGTAGAGGAGGTTTGCAAGACGTTCTTCCTCGTAGGTATTCACGATATCTGCTGCTGTAATTCCGGCACGCTTGTTCATACGCATATCCAGCGCTCCGTCGAAACGGAAAGAAAAGCCGCGTTCGCTATCATCGAAATGATGGGACGATACGCCGAGGTCGGCCAGGATTGCATCCACCTGCTCGATGTCGTGATAACGCAGGAAATTTTGCAGATAACGGAAGTTGCTGCGCACGAAGATGAAGTGAGGATCGTTGACAATGTTCCGTTCAGCGTCCTCGTCCTGGTCGAATCCCAATAAACGTCCACCTTCTCCGAGTCGTGAAAGTATCTCGCGCGAATGTCCCGCTCCTCCGAATGTAACGTCTACATACGTTCCGCCCGGTTGGATATTCATTCCGTCAACGCTTTCTTTCAGCAATACAGGTACATGGTATGTCAATTCATCTTTCTCCATCTTGTCTATTATCATCGTTCATAATTTCTTCTAATGCTGCACCGAACTCTTCAGGCGACATGAAAGGCTGTTCTGCCCGCTCTTTCGCCCAGATCTCTATCTTATTGTCGATGCCGATAAAACGTATATCTCCATGAATGCTGCAAATCTGCAAATATCGTTTGGGGATTAATATACGTCCGTTGCTGTCAGGTGTCACCACTTCAACGTCGCTCACAAACTGTCTGAAAATGAGTTGGTGTTTGCTGTTCCATTTGTTCAGCCTGCTGCGAAGCTCGTTCAACTCCTCGTTCCACACGCTCTCGGGGTACAGGGTCAAACAGTCCTGAAATACGTCTTTACGCATAATAAGCCTCTCTTCGGAAGCTGCTTGTAGTTGCTTCCTGAAGGTAGCGGGTATGAACACCCTTCCTTTGGCGTCCGCCCTGGCTTCAATATTTCCTAAAAAACGTATCATTACCTTATTATAATAAGCGACCGTAAAAGTATGAAATTCCCCACAATTCCCCACAACTTTCCATAAAAAACTTTCAGAGAAGTTTTCAACAGAATGTTAAATGTCTATTTGCTTGAAAATGATGCGGCTTTGGGAGTAGTCTGCTGGTGGGGAGTTGTGACAGTAAAACGGGGAAAAATGTCTGTATAGGTGAATTTTAAATAATAGGGTAGTGAAGACTTCTTTTGATGCAATAGGAACTTGTACGACACCCGGGTCTCATCATACCTGACACCCGGGTGTCAGACCCATTGAGACCCGGGTGTTGTAGGTGTTGAGACCCGGGTGTCGTGCAACTAATCTTAGTAATAAAAGAAAGAGGTTGTGTCAAAACGTTGGCACACCCTCTTTTATATTTTACAGTTCTGCTATATTTTCTTTTGGCTATGCTGCTTTTTCCTCATGCATTTGGCAACAAGTTGCTATATTCCAATTATATCGGGTTATAAATAGTCCCATAAACATATATTTGGCAACTGTAATGAGCCCCTTTCCTTCTTTTATCAGTTTAGCACACATTTTTTTGATATTAAAGGCTATAGCAAAGAAAGCAAAGTCCATTGTAACCTTGTCTTCTCCCACATGCCGGAATCTTCTGTATGCCATGTTGTATTTCATTTGTCCAAACACAGCCTCTGGTTCTATACACCTCCTGCCTCTATGCTTGATACCTTCTTCTGAGAGCAACCTTTCCCGTGCCTGCCGTTTGTATTGATTTAATCGGTGGTTGACTTCTATAATACGGTTCCCCCGAGCTTTAAAACAACTGCCACGCAAAGGGCAACCTTCGCATCTTTTTGCTTTATACCGGGCACTTTCGGTGATGTATCCGCTCGCTGTCTTGTCACGTTTGGTTCCTATACGGTTCATGTGCTGTCCCATAGGACAAACGTAATAATCCTCTTGGGCATTGTAATGGAGACTTTCGGCATGGAACGGGTTGGGAGTATAACGAGGACGCTGTTCTTTATGGAAGTAATTGTACTTGATGAAGGCTTCTATCCCATTCTCCTGCATGAACCGGTAATTTTCTTCCGAACCGTAACCGGAGTCTGCCACACAGATATTCGGTAAACGGTTATAGCGGTACTGGAAAGAGTGGAAAAAAGGTATGAGGGTCAGTGTATCGGTAGGGTTGGGAAACAGACGGAAGTCTGTGATGAATTGGTTTTCAGTACCTATTTGCAGATTATATCCGGGTTTGGTCTGCCCGTTCTTCATGGCATCTTCTTTCATGCGCATGAATGTGGCACCAGGATCGGTCTTGGAATAGGAGTTACGTTCTCCAAGGGTATCAAGGTGATTGTCGTATTCTATCAGCTTGTCACGATACCCTTCAAGTTCCCTGACCTGCTTCTTCTTTTTGCGCAGGGCTTTCTTTTCTTCCTTATCCTTTGTTGCAGGCTGGCGTTCCAGGGCTTCTTTAAGTTCATCCACTATGTCAGAGAGCATGCAGGGAGTAAACTCCACGGATGTGTCTTTTATAGAGTTCTCCTGTACAATGGCTTCATCCACCTGCTCCAAGAGAATACGGATTTTATCCATTAGTCTTGTACGGTTCCGTTCGACTGTCTTGCGCCAGACAAAAGTATATTTGTTGGCTTTGGATTCAATCTTGGTGCCGTCGATATACTCCACATCAAGGCTGATGAAACCTTTATCGGCAAGGACAAGAACCAACTGGGTAAATACATTATTTATTTCCTCCTTTACACGGTTACGAAAACGGTTGATCGTGATAAAATCCGGATGCTCATTACCGGCAAGCCAAATATAATGAATGTCACGAAGGAGGTGCTTCTCTATTTTACGGCAAGAATAGATATTATTCATGTAGGCGTAGATTATCACCTTAAGCATCATTTTAGGATGATAAGGACAACGGCCCGTTTCCTTATAAAGCTTCTTGAAACTCTCAAGATTGAGATTGTCAATAACAGCATTCACGATGCGGACCGGGTCGTTCGCAGCTATGTTTTCATCAATTCTTTGTGGAAAAAGAACGGTTTGGTTGGGAATGTAAGGACGAAAATGTAACTTTGCCATAACGAAAAACTTTATACCTAAAGATACGAAAACTTTGGGTAATAACAAAGCCCGGGCTTGAGAAAGTCTGGGCTTTGCGCATAAAAAAAAGGCTGTGTCAGCGTTTTGACACAACCTCTTTAATCATTATCAAAACTAAAATCTGTATTAAAGAAGTATGTGATCCGAGATCACCAATTTATATAGTTAAGGTCTAGCGGAAGTCTTTCAATTCTTCCTGTAATTTCTGGCGCGTGAAGAAAATACGGCTCTTTACTGTGCCTAGCGGGAGGTTCAGTTTTTCCGCAATCTCACGGTATTTGAATCCTGAAACGTGCATGGCGAACGGAACTCTGTATTCTTTGGGGAGTTTGTTGACTACACGGTGCATCTCTTTCAGGTCGTATGCTCTTTCTGTACTTTCTGAACTTCCGTCCTGTGGTAAATTCAGATGATAAAGATTATCCGTCTGATCGACGAATGTCTGGTCGCGGACTACCTTGCGATAGTTGTTGATGAATATGTTGCGCATGATGGTATACATCCATCCTTTGAAATTTGTATCAGGGGTATATTTATCTTCATTATCTAATGCTTTTAATGATGTCTCCTGCAACAAATCGTTTGCTTCTTCACGGTCAGTTGTCAGTTTATAAGCGAAGCGTAGTAATTCATCTTGTACTCCTACTAAATCTTTTCTGAAGCTTAAACTTTTCATATGTGTTGCTTTTTAAAGGTGAATATTCGTTTGTTATTTTCGATGTTGCAAGTTTACGTGAATTTCTGAAACCCGATAGGGGGAAATCCGACGTTTTTATGCCCGAAAACTATCCGCGGATAGTTTTTAGGTTGTTTTTGATAGTTTTTAGGTGGTATTTTTTTATCTTCTGAACTTAAATCCTGCATTTTCTACCAAATTATTGCGATTAATAAAAAAGAACCGTTAATTTTGTGCCATCATTTTTATTTGAAAAGAATGACTGATGACTCTTTATTTTTGATTGATGTCGATAAGATACTTCGGACAAAGGCTCCGAAGCATTATAAGTACATCCCTAAATTCGTGGTTTCTTATCTGAAGAAAATTGTTCATCAGGATGAAATTAATGTATTCCTGAATGAGTCGAAGGATAGATTGGGTGTGGACTTTCTGGAGGCATGTATGGGCTTTTTGGATGCGAAAGTGGACGTAAAAGGCATTGAGAATTTGCCTAAGGATGGATTGTATACTTTTGTGTCCAATCATCCGTTAGGCGGACAGGACGGTGTTGCGCTTGGTTATGTGTTGGGAAAGCACTATGACGGGAAAGTGAAATACCTGGTGAATGATTTATTGATGAATCTACGCGGATTGGCTCCCCTTTGCATACCTATTAATAAAACCGGCAAACAGGCAAAAGACTTCCCGAAAATGGTGGAAGCCGGATTTCAGTCGGATGACCAGCTGATAATGTTCCCTGCCGGACTGTGTTCGCGTCGTCAGAATGGAGTCATTCGTGACCTGGAATGGAAAAAGACATTTGTAGTAAAGAGCATACAAGCAAAACGTGATGTAATACCCGTGCATTTTGGAGGCAGGAATTCTGATTTCTTCTACAACCTGGCAAATATTTGCAAGGCATTGGGTATCAAGTTTAACATCGCTATGTTGTATCTTGCGGATGAAATGTTTAAGAATCGCCACAAAACTTTTACTGTCACTTTTGGCAAACCTATACCCTGGCAGACTTTTGATAAATCGAAAACCCCTGCGCAGTGGGCTGAATACGTAAAGGATATTGTTTATAAACTGTAACTGATAGAACAACTATAACAAGGAATATGGAAGAGATTATTAAACCGGTAAGCAAAGAACTGCTGAAGGCAGAATTGACGGAAGACAAACGCTTACGAATGACGAATAAGAGTAATAATCAGATTTATATTATTACTCATCAGAATGCTCCTAATGTAATGAGAGAGATTGGTCGTTTGCGTGAAATAGCTTTCCGTGCTGCTGGTGGAGGTACAGGCCTGTCAATGGATATTGATGAATACGACACGATGGAACACCCCTACAAGCAGTTGATCGTATGGAATCCGGAAGCGGAAGAAATTCTGGGTGGTTACCGGTATCTGCTTGGTACGGACGTGCGTTTTGATGAAAAAGGCGCGCCAATTCTGGCTACTTCCCACATGTTTCATTTTTCTGATGCTTTTATTAAAGAATACCTGCCGCAGACAATTGAGCTGGGGCGTTCGTTTGTTACGCTTGAATATCAGTCTACCCGTGCCGGAAGCAAAGGATTGTTCGCTTTGGATAATCTGTGGGACGGGTTGGGAGCGTTGACCGTGGTTATGCCGAATGTGAAGTATTTCTTTGGCAAGGTGACCATGTATCCTAGCTACCATCGTCGTGGCCGTGATATGATTCTTCATTTCCTCAAGAAACATTTTTATGATAAAGAGAAACTTGTTACTCCGATTGAGCCTCTGCAACTTGAGACTTCCGAAGAAGAGTTGAACGCATTGTTCTGCAAGAGTACTTTTAAAGAGGACTATAAGATATTGAATTGTGAAATCCGTAAATTGGGCTATAATATTCCTCCGTTGGTAAATGCGTATATGAGCTTAAGCCCTACGATGCGTATGTTCGGAACAGCTGTCAATTACGAGTTCGGTGATGTGGAAGAAACCGGTATCCTGATTGCTGTAGACGAAATTCTTGAGGATAAACGAATTCGACACATCCAGACGTTTATTGAAAGCCATCCGGATGCGTTGAGATTGTCTTCTTGTGAAGGGGAAGAGGTTTTTACTCCTAAAGTGGTTACACCGCAGGCAGACTGTTCCCGTTAATTTTACGATAAAGATCAAGAGCAAAGACGTCGGTCATTCCCGATATATAGTCAAGTACCGCCTGTATTCTTTCATAGAGTACAGGCGAATTTATATTGTATTGACTGGAAACCCGGTCGATCAGGAGTTTGGAATAAGCCTTTTCGGGTGAGGTTACGGCGTCTATCATCAATTCGAGTAAGGTACTGATGATGCGGAATCCTGCTAGCTCGATATCCAGTACGTCCCGTGAACGGTAGATTTTATTGATAGATACTTCGACGCTGTGTTTGTAGGCTGCTGCCGGACGTTCGGCTATGCGCTTGATTAGTGATCCTTCGAACGTGCCGGACAGTATTTCTTGTTCATGATCTAAAAAGACACGGGTACACTCCCGGATCAATAAACCGATGACGGAAGAACGCAGGTAGGCGATTTGCTCGTTGACATCGTTGACAATCAGGAATGTTTTCCGGAGATGTTCCTGTCGCTCTTCGCTGAAATAGGTCATTAATAGTTCTTTGGTTTCTTCAGTGGTGAGAATCTTCAGCTTATATGCGTCCTCAATATCCATCATCTGGTAGCAAATATCGTCTGCCGCTTCCACTAAATAGACTAGTGGGTGGCGTGCATACTTCAAAGGATGCTCGTTGAGCAAGGTCAGTCCTAATTCAGTTGCTATTTTTTGGAAACTTTCTTCTTCGCTGACGAAGAATCCAAACTTCGATTTGCTTCCTGCAAGGCTCGATGAAAAGGGATATTTCACGATAGAAGCCAGAGTGGTATATGTCAGGACGAATCCGCCTTTGCGACGTCCTTCAAACTGGTGTGTCAGTATTCGGAACGCATTTGCATTTCCTTCAAAATGTGTCAAATCTTCCCATTCCATCGGAGAAAGTTGCTCGCCGTTCGGCTGCTTTTCTTTCAGGCGAACTCCTTTCCCTTCAGAGAAAAAAGTAGAAATAGCCTTTTCACCTGAATGACCGAAGGGCGGATTACCCAAATCGTGTGCCAGGCAAGCGGCCGAGACGATAGAACCGATCTCCGGCAGGAAAGAATCTTGAAGTTCCGGATGACGTTCCAGAAGTGCTTTGGCAACATCGTCCCCGAGTGAACGGCCAACGCTGGCTACTTCGAGACTGTGCGTAAGTCGGTTGTGCACAAAAACGCTGCCCGGAAGAGGGAATACTTGCGTCTTGTTCTGTAATCTGCGGAAAGGAGCCGAAAAAATAAGACGGTCATAGTCCCGTTGGAATTCGGATCGGTTTTCCTGTCGTTCTTCGTGGAATTCTTCCATCCCGAAACGTTTCGCTGATATTAGTTGTTTCCAATTCATCATTTTATTTACGATTTGACTATTCACTATTTACAATTTAGGGAACGGTACATTATTTAACTGCAAACTTAACTATTTTTCAGTTCAAAATGTGTATTTTCGCCCGTTAAATAGTAAACATGCATTTATGAATATTCAAGTTATCAATAAATCGAAGCATCCGCTTCCGGCTTATGCCACCGAATTGTCCGCAGGAATGGATATCCGTGCTAATCTTTCTGAACCTATCACACTAGAACCGTTGCAACGTTGTCTGGTGCCGACAGGATTGTATATCGCTCTGCCGAAGGGATTTGAGGCGCAAGTTCGTCCGCGTAGCGGACTGGCGATAAAGAAAGGTATCACAGTACTTAATTCTCCGGGTACGATTGATGCGGATTATCGTGGAGAAGTTTGTGTCATTTTAGTCAATCTCTCGTCCGAGGCTTTTGTTATTGAAGATGGCGAACGTATCGCGCAGATGGTGATAGCAAAGCACGAACAGCCTGTATGGCAGGAAGTGGAGGTGCTGGATGAAACGGAACGCGGAGCCGGTGGCTTCGGACATACCGGAGTATGATGAATGCTTAATCGAAAAAATAGAATGAAGATAAAAATAGGATGGCTGTTCGTGACGGTGTTAGTGCTCACTTCGTGTGGGGGAACTCGTTCTATACGTACAGCAAAAACAGCAGTGAAGGCAGATGCATCCTTTTCGGTAAAAGAATCATTGCTTCCTGCTGAACAACAGCGTAAATATGACTACTTCTTTTTGGAAGCCATGCGGATGAAAGAAAAGAATGAGTATGATGCGGCATTTGGTTTGTTACAGCATTGTCTGAATATCAATCCGAACGCTTCTTCGGCGCTTTATGAAATATCGCAGTATTATATGTTCCTCCGCCAGGTGCCGCAAGGTCAGGCGGCTTTGGAGCAGGCGGTGGCTTTTGCTCCTGATAATTTCTGGTACAGCCAGGGGCTGGTCAGCCTGTATCAGCAACAGAACGAGTTGGATAAGGCTGTAACGTTGCTTGAGAAAATGGTAACCCGTTTCCCGTCAAAGCAGGAGCCTTTGTTCAGTCTTCTTGATATTTACAGTCGTCAGGAGAAATATAATGATGTCATTTCTACATTGAACCGTTTAGAGAAACGCTTGGGTAAGAATGAGCAGCTTTCTATGGAGAAATTCCGTATTTATCTTCAGATGAAAGATGATAAGAAGGCATTTCAGGAAATAGAAAGTCTGGTACAGGAATATCCGATGGATATGCGTTATCAGGTGATATTGGGAGATGTGTATCTTCAGAATGGAAAAAAACAGGAAGCATACGATGCATATCAGAAGGTCCTGGCGGTAGAGCCTGACAATCCGATGGCTCTTTTTTCAATGGCTTCTTATTATGAACAGACCGGTCAGAAAGAGTTGTATCAACAGCAGTTGGATACTTTATTGCTGAATAAGAAGGTGACTTCGGATACCAAAATCAGTGTTATGAGACAGGTGATTGTGGAAAACGAACAGTCGTCTGCCAAAGATAGCACTCAAGTGATTGCCTTGTTCGACCGGATGATGAAGCAGGATATAGATGATCCGCAGATTCCGATGCTTTATTCTCAATACCTGTTGTCGAAGAATATGGAACAAGAGGCTGTGCCGGTATTGGAGCAGGTGGTTGATCTGGACCCTACCAATAAGGCTGCCCGTTTGATGCTGGTTAATGCGGCGGTGAAAAAGGAAGACTACAAGCAAATTATCAAAGTCTGTGAACCCGGTATTGAAGCTACTCCGGATGCGTTGGCGCTTTATTATTATCTGGCTATTGCTTATCATCAGGCAGAACAGACGGATAGTGTATTGAGTGTTTGCAGCAGGGCATTGGAACACGTAACTGCTGATACCCAAAAAGAAGTCATTTCGGATTTCTATTCAATTATGGGGGATGTTTATCATACCAAGAAACAGATGGCGGAGGCATACGCTGCTTACGATTCGTCTTTGGTGTACAATCCTTCCAATATTGGCGCATTGAACAATTATGCTTATTATCTGTCTGTGGAACGTCGTGACTTGGACAAGGCGGAGGAGATGAGTTATAAAACGGTGAAAGCCGAACCTAATAATTCGACCTATCTTGATACTTATGCATGGATTCTTTTTGAAAAGGGAAATTATGCCGAAGCCCGTATCTATATTGACAATGCAATGAAGAACGACGGCGAGAAGAGCGATGTGATTGTGGAGCATTGTGGAGATATTTATTTTATGACCGGCGATGTGGAAGGTGCGTTGAAATATTGGAAGAAGGCACTGGAAATGGGTAGCGAGTCGAAAACGTTGAAACAGAAAATAGAGAAGAAGAAATATATTGCGGAATGAAAAGAATCATTTATCTACTGTTGTTGGTGGTAGTGGTGTTGGCCGGCTGTAAGAGTTCGAAGCACTTGGCAACCTCGGAAACAAAGACTTCAACAAAGGCTCCGACATCCAGTTACCTGGCTTCCAAGCTTCAGTTGACCATTCCCGGCAAGAAGGGAAGTATGTCTGTAGGGGGAACCATGAAGATGAAAACTCATGAGCGGGTACAAATCTCCTTATTGATGCCTATTCTGCGTACGGAAGTAGCACGTATAGAAGTTACTCCCGACGAAGTTTTATTGGTAGACAGGATGAATAAACGCTTTGTTCGTGCCACTAAAGCTGAATTGAAAAATGTATTGTCGAAGAATGTGGAGTTTTCCCGTTTGGAAAAGATATTGATGGATGCCTCTCTTCCTGGTGGAAAGACAGAACTGACAGGAAAAGATATAGGAATTCCTTCATTAGAAAAGGCTAAAGTCCAACTTTATGAGTTCTCCACACAAGAGTTTTCGATGACTCCGACGGAACTGACGTCTAAATACAACCAGATTCCTTTGGAAGAATTAGTAAAAATGCTGGTAGCTTTATTATGATGAAACGTTTCTTTGTTATTCTAATCAGTTGCCTGTGGTTGGCAGTTCCTCTTTTCGCTCAATCGAACAAGTTGATTCGTGAGCTGGAAAGTAAACGCGGTGCGCTGCAAAAGCAGATTGCCGAATCGGAATCTATATTGAAGGATACAAAGAAAGATGTGGGAAGCCAGTTGAATAGTCTGGCTGTGTTGACCGGACAGATTGAAGAGCGGAAACGCTATATCATGGCTATCAACAATGATGTGGAGGCTATCCAGCGTGAACTGGCTTCATTGGAGCGTCAGTTGCACGGACTGGAGAAGGATTTGAAAGATAAAAAGAAGAAATATGAAGCTTCTGTCCAGTACTTGTATAAGAATAAGTCGATAGAGGAGAAGCTCATGTTTATTTTTTCGGCAAAGAATCTGGGGCAGACTTATCGGCGTATGCGATATGTTCGTGAATATGCCACTTATCAACGTCTGCAAGGGGAAGAAATCCTAAAGAAACAGGATCAGATACGCAAGAAGAAAGCGGAACTTCAACAGGTGAAAATTGCCAAAGAGAACCTGCTACAAGAACGTGAGAGCGAAAAGGTGAAGTTGGAAGAGCAGGAAAAAGAGAAACGCACGTTGGTGACTAATCTGCAAAAGAAGCAGAAAGGATTGCAGAATGAGATAAATAAAAAACGCAGGGAAGCCAATCAGCTGAATGCCCGCATCGATAAATTAATTGCGGAAGAAATAGAGCGTGCCCGTAAGCGTGCGCAGGAAGAAGCTCGTCGTGAAGCGGCTGCCCGTAAGAAAGAGGAAAGCAAGGAGGGAAAATCTGCTGCAACGGAAACAGCCGCCAAATCGAAACCTCTTGAGGCTTATACCATGAGTAAGGCGGATCGGGAATTATCAGGTAACTTTGCCGCGAATCGCGGGAAATTGCCAATGCCTATATCCGGCGCTTATATTATCACCAGCCGTTACGGACAATATGCCGTAGAGGGGTTGCGCAACGTGAAACTGGATAACAAGGGTATTGATATTCAGGGAAAACCGGGTGCACAGGCACGTGCCATTTTTGATGGGAAGGTGGCGGCTGTGTTCCAATTGAACGGATTATTTAATGTCCTCATTCGTCATGGCAATTATATTTCTGTTTATTGCAATCTTTCTTCTGCATCCGTCAAAGCCGGTGACACGGTGAAGACGAAGCAATCCATCGGTCAGGTCTTTTCTGACGGTACGGATAATGGACGGACGGTATTGCACTTCCAGTTGCGTAGGGAGAAAGAAAAGTTGAATCCTGAACCTTGGCTGAACCGATAATTGAATAAAAAACACGTAGAATGAAGTTAACTAAAATACTAATATGCTTGCTGATCTTCTGGACCGGAACACTATCCGCGTCTCCTTATTTTTCGTTCAAGAAATATCAGGTAGAAGATGGATTGTCTCATAATACCGTGTGGTGCGCCCTTCAAGATAGTTATGGCTTTATCTGGTTGGGTACCAGTGACGGACTGAACCGTTATGACGGGCGGGGCAATAAAGTGTACTGAATGTTCTCAATGATAAACTGTCATTCTGTTTAAAATGGAATTAATAGAAAATTAAATGAATAATGGGGATGAAGGATTTCGGATCAGGAATAACTTCATCCCCATTAATAATATTTGAATATTGGGTTATTTATTCTACAACAAGAACTATTGCTCCGCTTGCCCGATTGTAGAATACTTCATACTTCCTATTTGCCCATCCTTACTCATCGTTTCCGCCTGAATAATCACCGGAGTGGAATATTGGTTATTGTAACATTCAATCACAGCTTTTCCATTTTCATCTGTCCGTACAGACGGATTCCAGTAGAGCGTCCGTCTTTTATCCACTTTGTCCATATACAATTCTTTGGTCGGGTAGGCAGGTGAATAATATTCCAGTGCATGAGTATATCCCTGAATGACCGTTTGCCGGGTACCAAGTACGGCAGTCTGACTTTTGTTCAATACATCACGTCTGGGTAGGGGAATCAGGTAGAAAACGCTGTATTTATCCAGTTTGCTGATATCCACTCCCGTACTATCCGTAACTTCGGACATTTTGGTGTTTTGGATAATCTCGTCATCAATGCCTCCTGTTCCTTTGCTAATGATGATAGAAGCCAATCCATCCACTTCGGTCAACATCATTTGAGTCTCTGTCTCGGATAAAATGTGGTTATCCATGATATAGCAGATCGGTTTCTGCCGATAAGTAAGCTTGTCATTGCTACGATCCCAATCGAATTGCGGACTCAACTTTTCCATTAATTCCGGAATAGTTGTGACAATCTTCCCATTGTCACGTAATAAATCTACCGAGCGGCGTACATCGTAATAAGCGTCGATGCTTTTCTCATTGATTTTAGTAGCCATATTACTTCCTTGCCGGCGTTTGCTTTTGATTTCTACTTCATCCAATACATAAAGTCCTTCTACTTTCCGGATAGAATCCATATATAGAGAATCAAAATTCTCGGCTTTTTGTTGCCAGTGGGTCAAGTCCTTCCATTCAGGATGAAGCTCCTTGTAACCATAGGCTCGGGGAGCAGGTGAGAAATTACGGTCGATCAGGATGGATGCATCCTTGTTGCGTTCTTTACCGACTTTCCGGGTTTGGATTACCGCTTCTGTAGTTCCTTCAAAGTCTTCTACAGGAATGGTGAAACGACCGTTTTCATCGGTCACGGTTCCTCCGGTGATAAATTGGTCATCTTTCTTCACTATCACACTAAGCGCTATATCTTTCAGCTTATTTTTGAGGATCGTTGATTTAACCTGCCCGTTCAGCACTAATTGTGCTTCCGGTAACTGCAATGGAGTGAAAGGAGTAGTAGAAATGGCTTGGCTCATGTCGTATTTACGCCATCCATGCACCATTAATAATATATCCAGTTCCGTTTGCTTACGGGGAGACGGCGATGCAAAATAATAACCGGGCTGATGGATATATCCTTTTAAATCAGATGTTAACAGCAAATCAGTGAAGATGTTGTTATCATACTCCAGATAATCCGACCGGACGGCATCCCGGATACTGACCGATACATCTCCCGATACCGGTTCTCCCTTAGCATTTCTTACCTGTAATTCACAGTGAATAGGAGCGTAGGGAGTATACACCTCTTTCAGTCCCTCTGCGGATAGTTGTAGAGGAGCACGTGGATTGGAAAAGACAAAACGCTCGCATAACGTATTACCAGCCCGGTTGATGAGGCTGACTTGCAGTACGCCTGCCGGTAGTTTGCGGGTAGGCAGAATGAACTCTTGTGGAGCGTCCGCCCGGCAACTAATCAATTGATGAACATACGGGCGTCCCTGATGACTGATAAATACAGCCAATGTATCTTGAGGAGTAGCGGCATTGCAGGATACTTTCACCAAAAGGGCACCGGCATTGTTGACAGTACTCAATACATACCCGTTAGGCAATGCCTGTGGAAGGGTAAATTCATACTTCTTTCCTTGAAAATTGACTTTGGCAACGGCCGGTTGTGCAGAAGGTGTATATTCAAAATGCCCCATTCCATCGTGTAAAGTCTCGAAAGAAGTGATTTCTGCTCCTTCTTTGGTATAAATCGTTCCCGACAGTTCTATATTCCCTTCATCTTTACTCTCCGCCTTGAAAGCCACTTGCGAAGTCACTCCTTTCACTAATTGCCCTCCTTCGGGAAAAAAACGTACACTCAACTTCTCCTTTGTTTCTGACGGACGGTTTTCCATCGACGGACTAAGTTCATAAGTTGTGATACTACGTTCCAGCTTATCACTATTTGCCAGTTGATAAATAGGGAAAGTACGTGAGAAATACTGCGGTTCGTTGAAAGCAAGCATCCAGCGGGTATAGGCACGTACCTCATAATAGCCGGATAACATGGAACGGGGAAGAACGAATTGTCCGTTTCCTTCTCCCTGCGTCAGTTTGATGATTTGTTTATCTGCTATATGTCCTGTCTGGTCCACCAGTTCTACATACAGAGGGCGGCTGATCTGACTGAAAATCTGTTGTTCGGCAAGAGTGACATAAGCCTTAAACCAGATTGTATCTCCGACATAATAACTCGTGTTGTCAAAATGTAAATACGTTTTTTCCCGTGGAAAGTTGTTGGCAAATGTCTGGGCTTGGTTCATGTATTGCGCAAATACAGTTTTAGCAGGAGGTGTTTCTCCCCATGCTATTGCTAATGATAAGCAAAAAGAAAGAAGAAAAGTAATTCGTTGGTTTTTCATCTCAGTAGTTTTTTTTAACTAAAATACAAAGTTAGAATATATTGGCCTAAAAATAGAAAACTAATTGTTCAATAAACGAAAAAAACTATTCACAGTAAAACAAAAGTTCACAAAAACGTTATATGTCTGTTTAGTATCATATATACCTTATTTTGTTCTTTATTGGTTAGCATTTTCCTTCTTTTTCCACAAACTTCTCAATTTTTGTTTTTCCAGATAATTGATAATACTATGGAAAAGAAGAATTACTTAATAACTGCCCCTTTGGTTAGAAAAAGAAAACATTATCGGTGATAAGCGTTACGAAAATGAGGTGAAAGAGATGAAACGGACTATGAAGCAATATGTGGAACAAGGGCGTTCTACTTCCAGTGAAAAAGTATCGAATGATACGAAGAATAACTGGAATCAAGTAAAGATCTTTATGCAAGAAAAATAAACCTGTCAGAAGAGGAAATAAGATATAAGAAAACAGCACCCTGAATAGACGTCAGAGGTGCTGTTTTTAGTTCAACAAGGAAAAGAGTATTATTCTATTTATTATTTATTCAGAGAGTTACAGATCTGTTGGTTGATTTCTCTGACTTTAGCTTCATTCATCTTGATAACTTTACGGTCATAAGTCATCAGACCGTTGATTTCACCTTCTACGTCTGTTGTCTGGGTATATACGGCAGCAGAGAATCCTTTCTGGATCAATTCCAACAGATGTTTGCCATATTTAATGTATTCGTTCGTTACTTCGTCCGATGTATTGAACTTCACATAACCCCAGTTTTTCTTGTCATTCACCCAAGTGTTTCCTTCTACTACCAAGCCGATACCTCCATATTCACCCAATACGGTAGCGCGTCTCGGATCGTAAAGGAACATGTTCGGGCCCGGATAGTGGTGAAGGTCGAGAATATCGCCACAAGTATAGTGATTACCACCGCTGGCAGGATTCACCAGGCGGCTAGGATCGTATTCTTTGGTCCATGCTACGATTTCCGGAGTTTTGAATTGTCCCCATGCTTCATTGAAAGGAACCCATACAGCGATACTCGGATAAGAATACAGACAGTCGATGATTTCTTTCCACTCTTTGCGATAGTTAGCTTCCGAAGCAGCAGAACGAATCACTTCCGTACCGTTGAAATAATTGCGTGCCTGCCACTGTGGGCTAGGACCACCGTTCGGCATATCTTGCCATACGATCAATCCTAATTGGTCGCAATGAGTGTACCAGCGTGCAGGTTCTACTTTGACGTGCTTACGTACTATGTTGTAGCCGAAGTCTTTCGTCTTCTTCAAGTCATAAACCAATGCTTCGTCTGTCGGTGCGGTATACAAACCGTCAGGCCACCACCCCTGGTCGAGCGGACCGAACTGGAAATAGTCTTTGTTGTTCAATTGCAGGCGAGTGATGCCATTCTGACCTTTGCGGATAGAATATTTACGCATAGCCGTATAACTCTTTACCTGGTCTATTGCTTTTCCGTCTTTATACAGAGTCACTTCCATATTGTAGAGGAAAGGAGAGTCCGGAGACCACAGTTTAGCATTAGCAGGCATTGTCAGTTCAACAGGTACTCCGTTCAACGCTGCGCCTTTGGCTACAAGGTTCTTACCATCGAATACTTTTACTTCCACTTTGTCGGCAGAGGTCGTATTGGCAGCAACTTCTACCTTAACAGAATTATTGTCAATATTAGGAGTAGTTTTCAGATTAGTGATGTATTGTGTTGCTACCGGTTCCAACCACACTGTTTGCCAGATACCTGTAACCGGAGTGTACCAAATGCCATGAGGATTTGCTATTTGTTTTCCTCTGGGTTGTTCGCCACGATCTGAAGGATCCCATACTTTTACTACCAAGTCATTATTTCCTTTATTAAGTACAGAAGTAATATCGAAATAGAAAGGAGTAAATCCGCCTGTGTGTTCGCCTACTTTTACATCATTCACCCAAACTTCTGCTTTCCAGTCTACCGCACCGAAATGCAGCAGGATTTGTTTGCCGCGCCAGGCTGAAGGAATATCGAAAGTGCGTTGGTACCACAGTTCTTCTTTTTCGTTTATCATTTTACCTACGCCTGATAAAGACGATTCTACGGCAAAAGGAACAAGAATATCGCCTTGGTAAGCAGCAGGCGTAGGATCACCTTTCTTTGTGATTGCATATTTCCAAAGCCCGTTCAAGTTTTTCCAGTCATTACGTTCCATGATAGGACGCGGATATTCCGGCAATACGTTTTTAGGGTCAAGCTGTTCTCCCCACGATGTCTTGATTTTGTCACCGGCAGGTTTCCATTGAGCAAAAGTCGAACCGCATAAAGCCAATGCAAGCAGCATTGTTAGAAAATTCTTTTTCATGTTCATGGTATACATTTATAATTAGTTGTTGAATTGGTATCCCATTAAAAAGGAATATCGCAAAGAAAGTGGAAATAAAAGAGAATAAAGGAAAATTACCGTTCAAAAAATAATAAATTCTCTTCTTTTTTATATAAAGTCCCGTATAAAGCGGCTTCGGATAATAGAGAATGGAAGTGATGGTCAGTTTTTGTCCTTTATGGGTTCATGTTAATTTGCGTTTGACTGCTGAATCGTATGAATAAATGTTTTTGTTATTTTTCAGCTATTTTTGTTCCTGATGGTTTGGGCAATATTGTTCCGGTTTTATTCGGTATTCCCAGTATAGCCATCCCATCTTTGTCCCACTCTATTTTTTGTAAACGGGGAGTACGTGAGTCCATTGCACCCGGAGCATCATTCGGTATCTGACGGGCATGATAAAGCATATAACATTCCTTTCCATCCGGTGAAGAGACGAAAGAACTGCCGCCGGGGCCAAAAACTTCATTCTCCGGTTCCTGCTGAAATACGGGTGTCGGATGTTTCTTCCAGGAAGCAGGGTCCAACAGGTTGGCATTGGCGTCTGCTGTTAGCAATCCTACACAATAATAGGGAGTCCAGCTACCGCTGGCGGAATAAAAAATGCATACTTTATCTTTATTCTTCGGCTGAAAGAAATGAGGTGCTTCGTTCACATGGATCGGATAGGCTGTTTTGCTGCCATCGGGATTAACCCATTGACACTCCCATTCATATTCAGGTTTGGAAATCAGGACTCTGTCAGAAGAAAGAGTCCACGGATTTTCCATCGAAGCGATGTAAATACATTGTGTCTCGCTGTCAATTCTTCGTTTTTGCCATCCGCACCAAATCATGTAACGCTGTCCGTTGTGTTCGAAAGTACTCGCATGAATTGCCCAGTTATTATCTTTGTCGGTCGGTATGCGCCCTTTCATGACAAACTTACCTTCTGTAGGAATATCAGCCTCGTTTTCGATCACATAAATCTGGTGATTGTCCATGTTGCCATCGTCTGCTGCGAAGTAAATATACCATTTGTTGTTGATGCGATGCATTTCGGGGGCCCATAAGTGATGGGAATTGCTTGGATCGGTTGGTATCCATACCGGCTTTCTAAGACTGTCATTCAAATTTGTAATATCACTGGTCTCCCAGAGCATGATTCTGCTTTCAGAGCCTTGCGTATAATAATATTTCCCTTCATAAAAAACAGCCCATGGCTCTGCTCCTCTTTCACGTAGCGGATTTGTATAAGTAGCTCCTGTTACGGCTTCCTTTCCCGGCTCTGTTTTCTTCTTGGGTTGACAGGATGCACAAATAATGACTAAAAGTACGGCTAGTAATAACAATCTGCTTTTCATGGTGTTTTTTCATTTAATAATGACACTGCAAAGAAAGCACAAAATCCTGATAAATCATCTTTTTTTTGCAGATTGGTTAGTATTTATCCTTAATTGGTTTGTATTTATTGAATTTCTAGTTGTTTTTTCTCATCTTTGCAGCACGAACTTTAAAATTGATATTGTATGAAACTGAAGCACCTTATTCTTCTTAGTGTTATTTGCTGTTCCCAGTCTGTATTTGGACAAAAAGCCAATCAACAACCGAAGACGAGTGGTAATCCTGTATTCCCGGGCTGGTATGCCGATCCGGAAGGAATTGTGTTTGGAGATGAATACTGGATTTATCCTACGTATTCGGCGCCTTATGACGAACAGACTTTCATGGATGCCTTCTCGTCTAAAGACCTGGTGAACTGGACAAAGCACCCGAAAGTGTTATCAAAAGAGAATATTAGTTGGTTTAAACGTGCTTTGTGGGCACCTGCCGTGATTCATGCGAATGATAAATATTATATATTCTTCGGTGCGAATGATATCCAAAGCAATAATGAACTGGGCGGTATTGGTGTAGCTGTGGCCGACAATCCTGCCGGACCATTTAAAGATGCGTTAGGCAAACCTCTGATTGATAAATTTGTAAATGGTGCGCAACCGATCGATCAGTTTGTTTACAAAGACGATGACGGACAATATTATATGTATTATGGTGGCTGGGGACATTGTAATATGGTGAAACTGGCCCCGGACTTGTTGAGTATTGTACCGTTTGAAGATGGTACCCTTTATAAGGAAGTAACCCCCGAAAAATATGTAGAGGGACCTTTTATATTGAAACGTAACGGAAAATACTATTTTATGTGGTCGGAAGGCGGTTGGACCGGACCGGATTATTGTGTTGCTTATGCCATTGCCGACTCACCGTTCGGACCTTTCAAAAGAGAAGCAAAAATATTACAGAGGGATCCCAATATTGGAACAGGGGCCGGCCATCATTCAGTTGTAAAAGGGCCGGGAGAGGATGAATGGTACATCATTTATCATCGCCATCCATTGGGTGAAACGGATGGAAACGCTCGTGTGACCTGCGTTGACCGTATGTACTTTGATAAAGATGGAAAAATAAAACCCATAAAGATGACTTTCGAGGGAGTAGAGGCAAGCCCATTGAAGTAAAATCTGAAAAGTTCAGTCCATCCGTAATTAATATTTTAATAAAGATGGGCTTTTTTTGATTTATTGTTTTATTTTTGTCCTTGTAAATCAAACATACTTATTATAATGAACCCAGATATACACACTCTTTCCGACTCCCTTTTGTGGAAAAGGTTTCTCGAGGGAGATTCGAGTGCGTATACCCAAATCTATAATCGAACGGTGCAAGATCTGTTTCGATTCGGACTATTATATACTTCAGACAAAGAATTAATTAAAGATTGCATACATGATGTGTTTGTGAAAATCCACATGAATCGTGCAAAGTTAGCCCCAACAGATAATATTGCAGCTTATTTGACGGTAGCGTTGAAAAACACTCTTTTTAATGCGCTAAAAAAGACAACAGATTCTCTTTCGTTTGATGAAATAGGTGAGAGAGAAGAGACGGTTGACGAATCCCCCTCCACTCCGGAAACTATATATATTAATAATGAACAGGAAAAACAAGTTCAGGCAACCGTACATACTATGATGTCTGTATTGACGGACAGACAGCGTGAAATTATTTATTATCGATATATCAAAGAGATGAGTATTGATGAAATAAGTAAGGTGACAGACATGAATAATCAATCTGTTTCTAACTCCATTCAACGGGCTTTGGGACGTATCCGGGACTTATTTAAGAGAAAATAAGAGAGAATAATCAGCCTATTTTTCCTGTCAATCAAAAAAAGTGGAAAAAACTTCGGAAAAGGTGAGTATAAAATGAAAGTACAACTGTTATTCATACGTAAAGACAATGAAAATGATGAACTCTGAACAAAAACATACAGATTTTTCCCTATATACTTTTGAAGAATTCCTTCAGAATGATTTCTTTATTTCTTCCATGAATCATCCTACGGAAGAAACACAGAAGTTCTGGGATGAATTTGAACAGATGAATCCTTCCAATATAGATGAATATATAGCAGCAAAAAGATATTTGGAGGTTTTTTCAAAAGAGAAAGAAGAAGTACTTTCAAACGAGGAAACGGATGATTTATGGACTCGTATACAGGCAACCAATATAAATAAGGAGAAGGCGAAACGTAAGAACTATTTCTTAATAGGATTGAGCTCGGCGGCCAGTGTTGCTATTCTTGTGGGATGTTTCTTCTTATTAAAGAGTTATTCTTCGGTGCTGGATCCGGATATTGCCACTTTTGCAGTGAATACCAAAGCTGATTTGCCTCTGACGGAGGAAACACTGTTGATTTTGGCGGAAGATAACGTAGTGAGCCTGAAAGAAAAAGAAACGGAGATTACGTATGATTCCGTAGAAATCAAAACAAATCAGGAAAGTATACAAAAGGAAAAATCGGCAGCTTACAATCAATTGGTCATTCCGCGTGGAAAGCGATCGGTATTGACGTTTGCCGATGGATCTAAAGTCTGGGTGAATGCCGGCACGAGAGTGATTTATCCGGTAGAGTTTGAAAAAGATAAACGTGAAATCTATGTGGACGGAGAAATCTACATAGAAGTAACCAGAGATGAAAACCGCCCTTTCTATGTGCGGACCAAAGATATGAATGTCAGGGTGCTTGGTACTAAATTTAATGTAACGGCGTATGAGTCGGAAGCAATTAGAAGTGTAGTGCTGGCGCAAGGATGTGTTCAGGTAGAGACAGCCCGGACTCCGAAAGCGATTTTGGCTCCTAATCAGATGTTCAGTTCTGCCGATGGAAAGGAAAATATATCACAAGTAGATGTAGAACAGGCAATATCGTGGATAAATGGACTATATTGTTTCCAAAGTGCCGATTTGGGAATAGTCTTGCAACGCCTGTCTACCTATTATGGTGTGAATGTAGAATTTGACCCAGCGCTAAGTAAAATAAAATGTTCCGGAAAAATCGATTTGAAAGACAGCTTTGAAACAGTTATTAATGGATTAACCTTTGTTGCACCAATTTCTTATGCCTATGATGAACAATATAAAACGTATCGAGTAGTAAAGAAATAGATATAAAAAATAAGATAATAAACTAATCTAACTCCCTTATTTTATGGTAATTATTGAAGAGAGTGGATGATACGAACTATCATCCAGATGGGACTTGTGTGCCTATGAATGTTTATATACAGAAAATAATATTATGAGAAATTTTTAACATGTTTAATATGAAAAATGCAATTAGAGAACGAAAGAGTAAGGTTCTCGGGCTATTCCTGTGCTTTTTACTTCTCGGAATAGACTACTCTTTCGCAAGTTACAACAATTATTCTCAATTTAAGACTCTTTCGGTCAGCATGAGTAACTCGACGTTGAGAGAAGTGCTTAAAACAATAGAGAAAAGTAGTCAATTTGTTTTCTTCTATTTAGATGACGCTGTCAACTTAGAACGTAAGGTATCTATCGACAGTAAGAATAAAAATATAGAAGAAATCCTTTCTGAACTTTTCGAAGGTACTTCGTGTACTTATCGGATCTCTGACAGGCAAATATTTATTTCCGGAAAAGCCCCTGCTTCAACCGAACAGCAACAGAATAAGCGGAAAATATCCGGACGTGTCACTGATATAAAAGGAGAGCCGCTTATTGGGGTGAACGTCACTGTGGATGGAGATGCAAACGGTTCGATTACAAATATGGATGGTTTGTATGAGATATTCGTAACCAAGAAGAGCGTAGTGCTTAAGTTTACCTATATCGGGTTTAAAACTTCTGAAATACGAACCAATGCCTCGACCAACATTTATGATGTCACCTTGGAAGAACAGGTCAACGAATTGGAAGAGACTGTTATTGTGGGTTATGGTACCCAGCGTAAAATAAGTAATATCGGTGCACAGTCTTCCATGAAGATGGAAGATATTAAGACGCCTTCTGCCAGTTTGACAACTACATTGGCGGGACGTCTGGCGGGTGTTGTGGCTGTACAACGTACAGGAGAACCGGGAAAAGATGCTGCTGATATCTGGATTCGTGGTATTTCCACTCCCAACACTTCTTCTCCGCTGGTATTGGTGGATGGAGTGGAACGTTCGTTCAATGACATCGATCCGGAAGATATTGAATCGTTGACAACGCTGAAAGATGCATCAGCAACAGCTGTGTATGGTGTACGTGGTGCCAATGGCGTAATTTTGATTAAAACCAAACCGGGAAAGGTAGGAAAACCGACAGTGAGCGCGGATTATTATGAATCGTTTACCCGTTTTACGAAGATGGTCGATTTGGCAGACGGTATCACTTATATGAATGCAGCCAACGAGGCAATGCGTAATGACGGTATTGCTACGAAATATACAGAAGATCAAATACGTAACACGATTGCCGGCAAGGATCCTTATCTATACCCGAATGTGGATTGGTTGAAAGAAATCTTTAATGATTGGGGACATAATCGTCGTGTGAATGTAAATGTACGCGGTGGTAGCGAGAAAGTCGCTTATTATGCATCAGTCAGCTATTTTAATGAGACAGGTATGACGGTGACTGATAAGAATATCAACACCTATGACTCCAAAATGAAATATAGCCGTTATAACTTTACTACCAATTTGAATATCGATGTAACTCCTACTACTAAGGTCGAGATCGGTGCGCAAGGTTATCTGGGAGAAGGAAATTATCCGGCCATCTCTTCTGCCGATTTGTATAATGCGGCAATGTCTATCTCACCGGTTGAATATCCGAAGATGTTCTTTGTTAACGGAGAAGCCTATGTACCGGGAACTTCAACCAATAACAACTTTAACAACCCTTATTCGCAGGCTACACGTCGTGGCTATGACAACCTGACGAAAAATCAGATTTACTCTAATTTGCGCGTCACACAGAATTTGGATATGCTCACGAAAGGACTGAAACTGACTGCTATGTATGCATTCGACGTATACAATGAGATACATGTACATCAGGACCGTGCGGAGTCTACCTACAACTTCCTGGACACTAGTGTTCCTTACGATATGAATGGGCAGCCTATTTTGCAACGTATTTATGAAGGAAGTAACGTGTTAAGCTATAAACAGGAAACGAGTGGTAACAAAAAGACCTATTTGGAGGCTTCCTTGAACTATGACCGGACATTCAACGACGATCATCGTGTCAGTGCGTTATTCCTGTTCAATCAGCAATCCAAACTATTATATCCGAAAGGAACACTGGAAGATGCGATTCCGTATCGTATGATGGGTATTGCCGGTCGTGCCACTTATTCATGGAAAGACCGTTACTTCGCAGAGTTCAACATCGGTTATAACGGTGCCGAGAATTTTTCGCCCAAACATCGTTTCGGAACTTTCCCTGCATTTGGTGTAGGATGGGTTGTTTCAAATGAGAAATTCTGGCAACCTCTGTCGAAGGCAGTTTCTTTCTTGAAGATACGTTATACGGATGGTAAAGTGGGTAATAGCGAAGTTTCCGACCGTCGTTTCATGTATCTGGATCAGATGAAAGAGAATGGAGACTATGGCTATAAATTCGGACCGAATGGAACTAAGTGGGCCGGTTATGAAACAGTGAATATGGCTGTTGACCTGATCTGGGAAGAATCTCGCAAACAAGACTTGGGTATTGACCTTAAGCTATTTAATGACGACCTGTCTATTGTGTTCGACTTGTTTAAGGAACGTCGTGAAAACATTCTGTTGAAGCGTGAACATTCTATGCCTTCATTCTTGGGGTACAACACATCTGCTCCTTACGGAAACATCGGTATCATAGAAAATAAGGGATTTGACGGAACAATCGAATATAACAAGCGTATCAATAAAGACTGGGTAATTGCGCTTCGGGGTAATGTCACCTTTAATAAGGATAAATGGATTCAGGGAGAATTGCCGGAACAGAAATACGAATGGATGAACCAATATGGACGTAACATCAATGGAGCGAAAGGGTATGTCGCCGAGGGACTGTTCACTCAGGCTGAAATAGATGATATGGCACGTTGGGAATCTTTGTCGGCTGCCAATAAAGCCATTACTCCCAAACCGTTTGCTTCACAGTTTGGAACAGTGAAAGCCGGAGATATCAAATACAAGGACTTGAACAATGACGGTCAGATTGATGCGTACGACCAGACTTACATTTCTCGTGGAGATGTGCCGACAACTGTCTATGGTTTCGGATTTACAGTAGGCTGGAAAGACTTGTCTGTGGGCATGATGTTTCAGGGCGTAGCGGGAGCCGAACGTGTATTGAACGGTAGCAGTATTAATCCGTTTAATGGCGGTGGTGGTAGCGGTAACCTCTACTCTAACATTGACGACCGTTGGACAGAGGAAAATCCGGATCAGAATGCCTTTTATCCGCGTTTGTCTTATGGAAGCGAAACAACCAGTAGCATTAATAACTTCCAGAAAAGTACCTGGTGGGTGCGTAACATGAACTTCCTGCGTCTGAAGACATTGCAGCTCTCTTATAATCTGCCGAAACCCTGGGTGAATAAAGTTCATCTGAAGAATGCGGCTGTATATGTAATGGGAACTAACCTGTTCACTTTGAGTCGCTTCAAATTGTGGGATCCGGAGTTGAATACCGATAATGGTGCTTCTTATCCGAATACGACTTCTTATTCAGTTGGTATTAATTTCACATTCTAAACAAAAAGATAATGAAAAAATATAATTATATAATCGTAAGTTTGCTGGCGTGTCTCTTGACGACATCTTGTAATGACTATTTTGACCAGGTGCCTGATGACCGTTTATCACTCAAGGAGATTTTCACAACCAGAGATGGAGCCTTGCGGTATCTTTCGAATGTATACACATTCTTACCGGATGAATTTAACCAACGTCAGGTGCATGAAACAAGTCTGTACCGTACTCCCGGTCCTTGGACGGGCGCTAGCGATGAGGCGGAGTGGACAAATGACAAAAAGGAAAAACTGATAAATAACAACTCTATCGATGCGACTGAAGGAACAATGGTATTATATCGCTGGAAGAGTTGGTTTTCAGGTATTCATGAAGCGGCAGTATTTACAGAAAATGTAGATCAGGCACCGCTGACTGTTACAGAAAGAAATCAATGGAAAGCGGAGGCAAGAGCTTTGCGGGCGATCTATTATTTTTATTTAGTACGTACTTATGGTCCGGTTCCTTTGCTTGAAAAGGATTTTCCGATGGATACTCCGAGTGATGAGTTGCAACTCTCGCGCAATACGGTAGATGAGTGTTTTGATTTTATCGTATCAGAACTGAAAGGTGCACAAAACGATGGTTTATTGGACGATGCTTCTACCGACAAAGTGTCCGGATATGGCCGTATTGACAAGGCGATTGCACAGGCGTTTATCATTGAAGCATTGACTTATCGTGCCAGCTGGTTGTTTAACGGAGAGTGCACTTACTATTCAGGCTTGGCTAATACGGACGGAACAAAGCTGTTCCCTAACAAACCGGATGAAGCTACCAAACGTGCCAATTGGCAGAAAGTGATTGATGAATGTAACACTTTCTTCTCTAATTACGGAAGTCGTTATCATTTGATGTATACCAATAAGGACGGTGTTGCTGTTTCCGGTCCGGACTCGGAAGGATTCAGTCCGACGGAATCTTATCGCCGTGCAGTAAGAACCTTGTTTTCTGAAATGGGTAACAATAAAGAAATGATTTTCTACCGTTTGGATAATGCTGCCGGAACCATGCAGTACGACCGTATGCCGAATAGATCCGGTAATACGACCAACTATAGGGGTGGTAGCTTGTTGGGAGCAACCCAAGAAATGGTAGATGCCTATTTCATGTCAAACGGAGAATCCCCTATTTCCGGTTATAGTGCTGACGGTGTCACTCCGATTATCAACGAAAAATCCGATTATGTAGAAGAAGGAGTCTCTACAGCAGAATACAAAGGAATAGACGGTACTTTATATGCACCGGTAGGAACCAGAATGATGTATGTTAATCGTGAACCTCGTTTCTATGCAGACATAACCTTTAGTAATTCAAAATGGTTTGAAGGAACAGAAGGCGGTTATATAGTAGATTTCACTTATAGCGGAAGCTGTGGTAAGGAACAAGGTAGCAATGACTATACGAGTACAGGTTATTTAGTACGTAAATGTATGGATTCCGGTGACCGTAACCAGAATCTGGTTTGTGTGCTCTTGCGTCTGACTAATATTTATTTTGACTATATCGAAGCGCTTGCTCATGTCAGCCCGACTCATGAAGACATCTGGACGTATATGAACATGATCCGTAAGCGTGCGGGCATTCCGGGCTACGGTGAAACAGTCAATCTGCCTAAACCGACTACAACGGAAGAAGTCATGGAGCTGATTCGTAAGGAGAAACGCATTGAGTTGAGTTTTGAAAACTGCCGTTATTTTGATGTACGTCGCTGGGGATTGGTAAATGAGTATTTCAACAAGGCAATTCACGGTATGAATGTCAATTATGACGGAAATGAATTCTTCAAGCGTACGGAGATTGTGAAGCGTATTTTTGACCGTCAGTACTTCTTCCCCATACCACAGGGCGAAATTGATATTGATAAAAACTTGGTTCAGAATACAGGATTCTAAATACTGATTATAAAATAGAAATGATGATGAAACAATATATTTTCTCTGCAGTTTGTCTCATGTCCGGTGTCCTTTGTATGTCCTCTTGCAATGAGGATAAACAGGCAAAGCCATATACTCCGGATTACGAGATTGTACCGGAGTATACCAATGCGGATACCTGGACTGCCTATGAAGCATTTAATGATAACTTACTGGACCCCGATAAGAATATTTATAAAACAAGTACCGCTTATACTGCTGCTACCGACCGTAATAACGGAGCTGCCGCTATCTGGTGCCAACCGATCTATTGGGATATGGCTATGAACGCATATAAACGTGCAAAAGCGGAAGGAGATACGGAAAGAGAAAACAAATACAAGCAGTTGTGTGATGATTTGTTTGCCGGAAATAAAGCACATTATGTAAACTTTGATTTCGACGATAATAATGAGAATACCGGCTGGTTTATCTATGATGATATACAGTGGTGGACCATTACTTTGGCACGTGCTTACGAATTATTTAAAGTGGAAGAGTATCGCAGTCTGGCAGAAGCAAGTTTTGCACGTGTATGGTACGGTTCTCCCCGCGTAGGTGATACGGGTTCTTATGCAGATCCTGAAAAGAATTTGGGTGGAGGTATGTTCTGGCAATGGCAGCCTATCGGCAATCCGAATGAAAATGCTGCCGGTGATGGTAAGATGGCTTGTATTAATTTCCCGACTGTGGTAGCTGCATTGACCCTTTATAACAATGTTCCTGCCGATCGTGTGGCTGATCCGAATCCGGAAAGCTGGAGTAATAAGTACGGTGATTTTACCCGTCCGCATTATGAAACGAAGGAAGCTTATCTGGCAAAAGGAAAAGAAATCTATGAATGGGCTGTGAAGAATTTGGTAGACAGCAATACCGGAGAAGTTGCCGACAGCAAGCATGGTGAAGGCAATCCGGCATGGTCGGACCATGTATACAATCAGGCCACTTTTATCGGAGCTTCGTTATTGCTTTATAAAGCTACCGGTGAGAAAACATATTTGGACAATGCAATTTTGGGAGCTGACTATACAATGAATACCATGTCCGGAACGTATGATTTACTGCCGTTCGAGAGTGGCGTGGAACAGGGTATTTATACCGCTATCTTTGCGGAATACATGGCCATGCTGGTAAATGATTGTGGCCAGACCCAGTACGTACCGTTCTTGAAACGTAACATTAATTACGGCTGGGCTAATCGCGACCAGACACGTAATTTGTGTGGTGGCGAATATCATAAGGCACAGATAGAAGGCGCTACTATTGACAGCTATAGTGCATCCGGAATACCGGCATTGATGTTGTTGTTTCCGGCAGATAAATAATTGTAACCCATAAAAAAGAAGAATAATGAATACGAAATATTCAAATTGGAAAATGTGGTATTATGTGTTATGCATGGTACTGACACTTCAATTGGCGGCTTGTTCTGAAGAAACGCATGACGAGTATACTGCGGCTCCTGAAATAGAAGATACCTATATCGACCAACTGGATGCATTGATTGCTGAAATGACCGATTTGCAGCAAAATTCAGACTACGGAGATAAGAAAGGACAGTACCCCACCGAAAGCCGGGCAATTCTGACAGATGCGATAGATGATGCCAATCGTGCGGTACTTTTAATCAAATATCAGCAACCCTCTCCGTCGGAAAGTGAGAAACAACGCTATGTGGCAGAAGCCAAGGCGTCTATAGAACAGTTCAAGAGTACGATCCGTACAGAAGACGCTGAAACAACACCGGCTGAACTGTTTGTGGACGGACGTGGTGATGGTGGTTCTTATATCGATTTCGGACGTAGCGAAGAATATGTCAATTTCGGAACCGAAGGAAACCAAGCCTTTACTGTTGAATTTTGGGTGAAAGTAACCAAAGGTGGTGGAAAAGACCAGAATGTGTTCCTGTCAACTTACATGGGCGGTGATGGATGGCGTAACGGCTGGATGATGTACTGGCGTAATGCGGACGGTGGTATTTATCGTGCGAGTTGGGGCGAAACAGGAGGAAATATCTGTGAACCGTCACTAAAGGCACCGGAAGATGGAGAATGGCAACATTTCTTGTTTGTGTACAGTGATAAAGGCTTGCCGGGCAGTCCGGAGCTTCGTGCGAAATTGTATGTGAACGGAGAAGTGAAAACAACCGAGGGAAGCGTGGGTAACAGGTTCTATAATTCGAGCAACTATGCTAACTATAATGCACCGATGACCGCTTTCGGACGTTATATGCGTACCAGTGATAATCTGTTTGAAGAAGGTTTTGCCGGTTATATGAAGAAAATCCGTATCTGGAAAAGCGCAAAGGATGACGAATATATTCAGAATTCTTATAATGGAACGGCTGAAGTGACGGGTAAAGAAGCAGACTTGGCAGCAGCATGGGATTTCATGACCAAACCTTCCGGTGCGGGTAATGAAGTAATAGACCTGACAGGCCGTCATACTGCTAAGATTATCGGTACTTACGAGTGGCAACGTATTGTTGAATAATAATGTAAAAACGATGAAAAACATGAAATGTTTAACTAATAAATGGAGAGAGGGAGCAATGCTCCTCTCTTTCCTCCTGATTTCTAGTCTGGCAGGGATATTTACCGCTTGTGACGATATTGAAGACGAGTATATAACAGATACACAGTTGAGTATCTTACAGGAAAGCCGTACGTCATTGAACTATTTATTGAAAAATTCAACCTACGGAACTGCTCCCGGAACATATCCTGAAACCGGAAAGGATATATTAAATGCTGCTATTACCGAGTTGGATGCACTGATAACACGGGTAGAAGCTGGCGAAGAACTGGATGAAACAACTTTGGAAGCTGCTGTAGCAAAGGTAAATCAAGCGATTGACGAGTTTAAAAATTCAAAATATTATAATCTGTCTCCGGAAGCACAGCAATATATCAATAATTTACTGGCTAAGGCGGATGAAATACTTGCGATCGTTAATGATGAAACGAAGTGGGGAAATCATCAGGGACAATATCCGGTAGAAAATAAGTCGGTTTTGGAGAGTGCAGCTAAAGACTTGGAAAGTCTGGCTGAAAGAATCAAATCCGGTTCCATCACAGATATGACGCAGGAGATTTATAATGAGGCTATTGCTGCTGCCGATAAGAAAGTAGAAGAAGTCGAAGATTCTGCATGGCCGGATAACAGTCAGATTACCTGGAATCTGTTTGTAGATGGAAATGCCGGTTCCTATATAGACTTTGGTTATAGCGAGGATTATGTGAAGTTTGGAGAGGATGACAATCAGGCATTTACGATTGAACTTTGGGTGAATATCAAAGAATATTGCAATAAACAGGGAGAAGACAACTGTACTTTCCTTTCTACCATGACAAACGATCCTCATTGGAGCGGATGGCGTGCCCAGGATCGTACAAAGGGATTGTTGAGAACAATGGTTGCTCACTGGCAAGATAATAATCATACAAATCCACAAGAATGGGAACCGGGATGGAAAAAATCGGACAACTGGACTAAAGATCGTTGGACTCATTATGCATTCTTATTCAGAGATAAAGGGCTGCCAGGATTTGATACCCCGACGGATGTGAAGTGTTATTCTATGATTGACGGTACGAGACAAGGTGAAATCATTCGTGTGGGCGAATCTTGGAGAACGTATATCAACGATAACTCTATTTCTAAGAAGATTCATATGACCGGATTCTGCATGAAAGACAATAATGGAAATCGTAACGAATGGTTCTCCGGTTACATAAAGAAGATCCGTATCTGGAAAACAAACCGGACAGAAAATCAGGTATATGCTTCTTATATGGGTAATGAAGAAGGTGTAAGTGCCGATAATCCGAATTTGGTAGAAGCCTGGGATTTTGAAGTGAAAGGTGATCAGCCTACTCAAAGTGCTACCAGAACAATTACAGGTTTGAAAGGTCATACAGCAACATTAGTTGGTGATAACTGGCAATGGATTGAATCCACAGACATTACAGATAACAAATAATTGTTTACCGGAATGAGTTTTCAATAGGTAGATTAAATATTCCCCTTATCTCTGTCATAAGGACAGAGTGAGGGGAAATTATTCTCCAATAACCCTTTATTAATCCTTTATTTTTATTGTAGAAAAGTGTTTTGGTCTGTATTTGTTCTTTATTGAATAAATATTATCGTTTTTTTTCAGCTATTTCTGCAATCTTTGTAACAGGAAAAATACTATAAACTTATAAACTATCATGAAAAGCAAAATTCTTTTGGCTCTGACACTACTATTGGGAGTATCAACTACCACATGGGCAGTCGGTAATTTAGGAAAAGCAAACCAGAAGAAGCATGCGTATACGAACGAAGATGTATGGGCAGCTTATGAAGGATTTAATAATACACTACTAGACTCCAATAAATATATTTACAAGACAAATTCGTCCTATCCAAGTGCTGTTGACCGTGGCAATGGAGCAGCGGCTATCTGGTGTCAACCTATTTATTGGGATATGGCAATGAATGCCTATAAACTGGCAAAAGCACAGAAAGACAGAAAGAAGACAAGTTATTATAAAACACTCTGCGAGAAAATATTCGCAGGGAACAAAGCGCAATATTGTCAGTTTGATTTTGATGATAACAATGAAAATACCGGCTGGTTCATCTACGATGACATCATGTGGTGGACGATCAGCCTGGCACGCGGTTACGAGCTTTTTGGAGTGGATGAATATCTGAAACTCTCGGAAGCCAGTTTCAAACGGGTATGGTATGGCTCGGAAAAAGTGGGTGATACAGGTTCGTATGACAAAGAAAACGGAGGTATGTTCTGGCAATGGCAACCCATTCAAAATCCGAAACCGAATAAATTCGGTGATGGAAAGATGGCATGTATCAACTTTCCGACAGTTGTTGCAGCATTAACCCTCTACAATAACGTGCCTGAAAATAGAAAAGAATCGACCGACAAACGGCCGGATTATCAGACGAAAGCTCAATATCTTGCCAAAGGTAAAGAAATCTATGAATGGGGAGTGGAAAATCTCTTGGATAAAGCAACAGGAAAGATTGCCGATAGCCGTCATGGAAATGGCAATCCCGCATGGAAAGCACATGTATACAATCAGGCAACCTTTATCGGAGCTTCCATACTGCTTTATAAGGCGACCGGAGAGAAACGTTATCTGGACAATGCTATTCTGGCAGCAGACTATACAGTGAAAGATATGTCTGCAGAACATAAAGTGCTACCTTTCGAAGGTGGTATTGAACAGGGTATCTATACTGCTATCTTTGCGGAATACATGGCATGGTTGGTGTATGATTGCGGACAAACTCAATATCTCCCGTTCCTGAAACGTACCATCAAAATAGGTTGGGCAAACAGAGATAAGACACGGAATGTATGTGGAGGCGAATACTATAAAAAGTTGCCGGAAGGTGCGGAAATTGACAGTTATTCTGCTTCCGGTATACCGGCATTGATGCTTTTGTTTCCGGCTAAGAAATAAATAGAAAACGACGGAATTTGCGTAAAATAGATTAAATAAACAGGTGAATTAAATTATGAAACAACAACTGATGATGCTGTTGCTGGGAACAGCTTCTGTACTTTGTAGCTGTGAGACCCAGGTAGAACAGCACGAGAAGAATGAATTACGTGCTCCGGCATATCCGCTGGTGACAATTGATCCTTATACTAGTGCATGGTCTACTACGGACAATCTATACGACAGTCCTGTAAAACATTGGACAGGCAAGGATTTTTCTTTACTTGGTGTTGCAAAAGTAGACGGACAAACCTACCGTTTCATGGGAACGGAAGAACTGGAACTACGTCCTTTGGTAAAGACATCCGAACAAGGTAGCTGGACAGGAAAGTATACCACTCAACAGCCTGCTGACGGATGGCAGAATGCCGGATTCAATGATAAAGCATGGAAAGAAGGCGAAGCTGCCTTCGGAACCATGGAGAATGAGCATACAGCCAAAACCCAATGGGGAGAAGAATTTATCTGGGTACGCCGGGTAGCTGATATTCAGGAAGACTTGACAGGAAAGAATGTATATCTTGAATTCTCTCACGACGATGATGCTATTATTTATATCAACGGCATCAAGGTAGTGGATACAGGTAATGCTTGTAAAAAGAACGAGCGGGTAAAACTGTCGGAAGAAGTAGTAGCCTCTTTGAAACCGGGTGAAAATCTGATTGCAGGCTATTGTCATAACCGGGTAGGAAACGGACTGCTGGATTTCGGATTACTGGTAGAATTGGACGGTTATCGTTCTTTCCATCAAACAGCACAACAAACTTCTGTAGACGTACAACCTATGCAGACTTATTATACATTTACTTGCGGTCCGGTAGATTTGAAACTGACATTTACCGCTCCTATGTTCATGGATAATCTGGACTTGTTGTCACGTCCGGTCAACTATATTTCTTATGAAGTAGCCTCCAATGACGGAAAGAAACATCAGGTTGAATTGTATTTCGAAGCATCTCCGCAATGGGCAATCGACCAACCTCACCAGGAATCTGTTGCCGACAGCTTTACTGACGGCGATTTGTTATTCCTTCGTACCGGAAGCCGCAATCAGGAGATTCTGAAGAAAAAGGGTGATGATGTTCGTATCGACTGGGGACATTTCTATCTGGCAGCTGAAAAGGAAAACAGCACATCTGCAATCGGTGACGGCAGAGAGCTGCGCAAGAACTTCGTAGCCAATAAACTGGAAGCTCCTACCACAAACGGTTATGATAAACTGGCTTTGGTACGTTCATTGGGCGAAACACAAAAAGCTGATGGCCATCTGTTGATCGGATATGATGATATTTATTCTATCCAATACTTTGGTGATAACCTGCGTCCTTACTGGAATCGTGAGGGTAATGAAACGATTGTTTCCCAATTCCAGAAAGCAGAGAAAGAATACAAGACACAAATGAAGAACAGCGCTGCTTTCGACAAGAAACTGATGGAAGAAGCTACTGCTGCCGGTGGACGTAAATATGCCGAACTTTGTGCATTGGCTTATCGTCAGGCATTGGCTGCACATAAACTGGTACAGGCTCCGAACGGCGACTTGGTATTCCTTTCTAAGGAGAACTTCAGTAATGGTTCCATCGGAACAGTCGACCTGACTTATCCGGGAGCTCCGTTGCTTTTATACTACAATCCGGAATTGGTGAAAGCTACCATGAACCATATCTTCTATTATAGCGAAAGCGGAAAATGGGCGAAACCATTTGCTGCGCATGATATCGGTACTTATCCATTGGCTAACGGCCAGACTTATGGCGGTGATATGCCGGTAGAAGAATCGGGTAATATGGTAGTATTGGCTGCTGCCATTGCAAAGGTAGAAGGTAATGCAGATTACGCACAGAAACACTGGGAAACCCTGACTACGTGGACAGACTATCTGGTAGAGAACGGACTTGATCCGGCCAACCAACTTTGTACCGATGACTTTGCAGGTCACTTTGCACACAATGCCAACCTTTCTATCAAAGCAATCATGGGTGTTGCTTCATACGGTTATCTGGCAGATATGCTGGGCAAAAAAGATGTGGCTGAAAAGTACACACAGAAAGCGAAAGAAATGGCTGCCGAATGGGTGAAAATGGCTGATGATGGTGACCACTATCGTCTCACATTTGACAAACCGGGAACATGGAGCCAGAAGTATAACTTGGTGTGGGATAAACTGTTGAATCTGCAAATCTTCCCTAAAAATGTTGCAGAAACGGAAATAGCTTACTATCTTTCGAAGCAAAATAAATATGGTCTTCCGTTGGATAACCGTGAAACATACACAAAGACCGACTGGATCATGTGGACAGCTACATTGGCAAATGACAAAGCTACCTTTGAGAAATTTATCGAACCCGTATATCTGTTTATGAACGTTACACCTAACCGTGTTCCGATGTCCGACTGGGTATTTACAGACGAACCGAATCAAAGAGGCTTCCAGGCACGTTCCGTTGTAGGTGGATATTATATCAAAATGCTTGAAGGAAAACTGATTAAATAAAACAAAAATACCATGAAGAAACTAGCTCTATTCGCTTTTACGTTACTTAGTGCATGGGCTATGACTGCAAAAACAATTACCGGACCGGTGGACTATGTTAGTCCGCTGGTTGGTACGCAGTCAAAGCACGCATTATCTACCGGAAATACTTACCCTGCCATTGCGCTGCCCTGGGGAATGAACTTTTGGGTTCCGCAGACTGGTAAAATGGGCGATGGATGGGCCTATACGTATGACGCTGACAAGATCAGAGGATTCAAACAAACCCATCAGCCAAGTCCCTGGATCAATGATTACGGTCAATTTGCCATCATGCCGGTAACCGGTAAGGCAGTATTTAATCAGGATGAGCGTGCCAGTTGGTTCTCTCATAAAGCTGAAACGGCTACTCCTTATTATTATAAAGTATATCTTGCCGATCATGATGTAGTGACCGAAATTGCTCCGACAGAGAGAGCGGCTGCTTTCCGTTTCACTTTCCCCGAAAACGACCACTCTTATGTAGTGGTAGACGCCTTTGATAAAGGTTCGTTTGTGAAAGTAATCCCTTCGGAGAACAAGATTATCGGTTATACCACTAAAAACAGCGGTGGTGTTCCTGTCAACTTTAAAAACTACTTTGTACTAGTATTCGACAAACCGTTTACTTATACGGCTGCCGTAGCCAGTGGTGTGATTGACACCAACAAACTGGAAGCGACAGACAATCATGCCGGTGCACTGATCGGTTTCAAAACCCGCAAGGGCGAACAGGTAAATGTGCGTGTGGCTTCCTCTTTTATCAGCCCTGAACAGGCGGAACTGAACCTGAAAGAGCTGGGTACGGACAACATTGAACAGATTGCTGCGAAAGGCCGCAAGGTATGGAACGATGTTTTAGGACGTATTGAAGTGAAAGATGATGATATCGATCATTTGCGTACCTTCTACTCTTGTCTGTATCGTTCAGTATTATTTCCCAGAAGTTTCTACGAGATAGATGCTAAAGGAGATGTGATGCACTACAGCCCTTATAATGGTGAAGTACTTCCGGGATATATGTTTACCGATACCGGTTTCTGGGATACGTTCCGTTGTCTTTTCCCATTCCTTAACCTGATGTATCCATCCATGAATACAAAGATGCAGGAAGGATTGGTGAACACTTATAAAGAAAGCGGATTCCTGCCGGAATGGGCAAGTCCGGGACACAGAGGTTGCATGGTTGGAAACAACTCCGCTTCCGTCGTTGCCGATGCCTACCTGAAAGGATTGAAAGGATACGATATCGAGACATTGTGGGAAGCCGTGAAACACGGAGCGAATGCAGTACATCCGAATGTTCGTTCTACCGGACGATTAGGACATGAGTATTATAATAAGTTGGGATATGTACCTTATAATGTAGGTATTAACGAGAATGCAGCCCGTACACTGGAATATGCATACGATGACTGGTGTATCTATCAATTGGGTAAAGCCTTGAAGAAACCGAAAAAAGAGATTGAAATCTTTGCAAAGCGTGCAATGAATTATAAGAATCTCTACGATCCCGAACACAAACTGATGCGTGGTAAGAATGAAGACGGTACGTTCCAGTCTCCGTTCAATCCGTTGAAGTGGGGGGATGCCTTTACGGAAGGTAATAGCTGGCATTATACCTGGTCGGTATTCCACGATCCTCAAGGTCTGATCGATTTGATGGGTGGTAAAGACGGATTCAACCAAATGATGGATTCTGTATTTATCCTGCCTCCGATTTTCGATGAAAGTTATTATCGAGCCGTTATTCATGAAATCCGTGAAATGCAGATTATGAACATGGGCAACTATGCACATGGCAACCAGCCGATTCAGCACATGCTCTATATGTACAACTATTCCGGCCAACCTTGGAAAGCGCAACATTGGATTCGTGAAGTGATGGACAAACTTTATACCCCTGCTCCCGACGGTTATTGCGGTGATGAGGACAACGGCCAGACTTCTGCCTGGTATGTATTCTCGGCAATGGGATTCTATCCGGTATGTCCGGGTACGGATGAATATGTTTTGGGTACTCCCTACTTCAAGGAGATGAAGCTGCATCTGGAAAACGGAAAGACGGTGACTATCTCTGCTCCGAATAACGGAGACGATAAACGTTACATTTCGTCGATGAAATTGAACGGTAAAGAATATACCAAAAACTATCTGACTCATCAGGATTTGTTGAATGGCGCTAGCATTTCTTACAAAATGGACGCGAAACCCAATCAGCAACGTGGTACCAAAGAATCCGATTTCCCTTATTCTTTCTCTAACGAATTTAAAAAGAAGAAGTAATCATGAAGAAACAGATCAAATATATCAGCGCAGGTATGCTGGCAGGTATGCTTCTCTGTGGCGGGGAGCTGCAAGCCTCCAACCGTATGACGGAAATGCATGTATGTCTGGCGGATGCTATTCAGAAAGATAACCGCCCGGAAATATCCAATCGTTTGTTCCGTTCCAATGCGGTAGAGAAGGAGATTCTCCGTGTACAGAAACTTTTGAAGAATGCGAAGTTGGCATGGATGTTTACCAACTGTTTCCCGAATACACTGGATACAACCGTACATTTCCGTAAAGGAAGCGATGGCAAACCGGATACGTTCGTATATACGGGTGATATTCATGCTATGTGGCTACGCGACTCCGGTGCACAGGTATGGCCTTATGTGCAATTAGCTAATGCAGACCCTGAACTGAAAGAAATGCTGGCAGGTGTTATTCTCCGCCAGTTCAAATGTATCAATATCGATCCGTACGCGAATGCTTTTAATGACGGCGCTATTCCTGACGGTCATTGGATGAGTGACCTTACAGACATGAAACCGGAATTGCACGAACGTAAATGGGAAATTGACTCCTTGTGTTATCCTTTGCGCTTGGCCTATCATTACTGGAAGACTACCGGAGATGCGAGCATATTCAACGAAGAATGGATTCAAGCAATCACTAATGTACTGAAAACATTCAAAGAGCAACAACGCAAAGACGGAGTAGGTCCTTATAAATTCCAACGTAAGACGGAACGTGCACTGGATACTGTGAGTAATGACGGTCTGGGAGCACCGGTGAAACCTGTCGGTTTGATTGTTTCCAGTTTCCGTCCTTCGGACGATGCTACTACGCTTCAGTTCCTGATACCTTCCAATTTCTTCGCTGTATCTTCGTTGCGCAAGGCTGCCGAGATTCTGGAGACGGTAAATAAGAAGACAGCTTTGTCTAAAGAATGTAAGGACTTGGCGCAGGAGGTGGAAACAGCTTTAAAGAAATATGCGGTGTATAACCATCCTAAATATGGTAAAATCTATGCATTCGAGGTAGATGGTTTTGGAAATCATCATCTGATGGATGATGCCAATGTGCCGAGTTTGCTTGCGATGCCTTATTTGGGTGATGTGAATGTAAACGATCCGATTTATCAGAATACCCGCCGTTTTGTGTGGAGTGAGGACAATCCTTATTTCTTTAAAGGCAAGGCAGGCGAAGGAATCGGCGGACCGCATATCGGTTACGATATGGTATGGCCGATGAGTATTATGATGAAAGCCTTCACAAGTCAGAATGATGCCGAAATCAAGACTTGCATTAAGATGTTGATGGACACGGATGCTGACACCGGCTTTATGCACGAATCTTTCCATAAGGATAATCCGAAGAAATTTACCCGCGCATGGTTTGCCTGGCAGAATACTCTTTTCGGTGAGTTGATTTTGAAGTTGGTTAATGAAGGAAAGGTAGATTTATTGAATAGTATACAGTAATATGCTGACATAGTAATTTGAACGCGGATAACGCGGGTGATGCGGCTCTTTTTCTGATGCAAAATTAGAAAAAACGCGTTATCCGCGTCGTCTGCATCTAAATATGAATAGCTGAAAACTAATATTTAAAAAACAATTGTATCATGAAAAAGTTATGTGTATGGGCAGTTGCCGCCCTTTTAATGGCAGCTTGTACTCCGAAAGCTGAAAAGGCTACAGATTCCGGTTTATTGCAGAGTAAATTCCAGACAGAAGTAGATGGAAAGAAGACTGATTTGTTCACTCTGCGTAACAAGAACAACATGGAAGTTTGTATCACGAACTTCGGTGGACGTATTGTTTCAGTGATGGTTCCCGACAAAGACGGAGTAATGCAGGACGTAGTGCTTGGCTTCGATTCTATTCAGGACTATATCAGCAAGCCTTCGGATTTCGGTGCGACTATCGGACGTTATGCCAATCGTATCAATCAGGGACAGTTCACCTTGGATGGTGTGGAATATCAGCTTCCCCGCAATAACTACGGTCATTGTCTGCACGGCGGACCGCAAGGATTCCAATACCGGGTGTTTGATGCAGCATTGTTGAATCCGCAGGAATTGCAGTTGACTTACCGTGCAGAAGACGGTGAAGAAGGTTTTCCGGGAAACATCACTTGTAAAGTGGTGATGAAACTGACGGACGATAATGCCATCGATATTCAATACGAAGCGGAAACAGACAAACCGACGATTGTAAATATGACTAACCACTCTTATTTTAACCTTGAAGGTGATGCCGGCAACAACTCCGGTCATTTGTTGATGGTGGATGCGGACTATTATACTCCGGTGGACAGCACCTTCATGACAACTGGCGAGATCGTTCCGGTAGAAGGAACTCCGATGGATTTCCGCACCCTGACTCCGGTAGGCGAACGTATCAACGACTATGATTTCGTACAGCTGAAAAACGGCAATGGCTACGATCACAACTGGGTATTGAACACGAAAGGCGACGTAACCCGTAAATGCGCTTCTTTGAAATCACCGAAGACTGGTATCGTACTCGACGTTTATACTAACGAACCGGGTATTCAGGTATATGCAGGTAATTTCCTCGATGGTTCACTGACAGGAAAGAAAGGCATTACTTACAACCAACGTGCTTCCGTATGTCTCGAAACACAGAAATATCCGGATACTCCGAACAAACCGGAATGGCCGTCGGCTGTACTTCGCCCGGGCGAAAAGTATACAAGCCAATGTATCTTCAAATTCTCTGTTGATAAATAGGTTATAAAGGCAGTTCATGTCATTGAAGAACGGGTTGTCTGATTAGAGATTATCCGTTCTTTATTTTAATGTAATTTGTTAGTGCTCAATTGGGTTCATAGGGAAATTAGGATGATTTCCGGAATCAGTAGAATAGACGAAATGAAGAAAAATAAAACGAAAGGACTTTTTGCATCGATAGTGCTTGGAGTGGCGGTTACAGCTTGTGCGTCTGCTTCTTCTAGTGGTACGGTGACGGTAGTGGACCGACCGGACATACAGTCCGTCAATACCAATTATATCGGGTATCGCGCTCCGCTTCAACCGTTGAATTTTATAAAGTTGCCGGTAGGTAGTATTCAGCCTGAAGGCTGGGTGAAGAAGTATCTGGAGTTGCAACGTGACGGTCTGACCGGACACTTGGGAGAAATCAGCGCTTGGCTGGAAAAGGATAATAATGCCTGGTTGACAACCGGTGGCGATCACGGTTGGGAGGAAGTTCCTTACTGGCTCAAAGGGTACGGTAATTTGGCATATATCCTGAATGACCCGAAGATGATTGAAGAAACCAAATATTGGATTGAAGGTGTATTTGCCAGTCGCCAGCCGGATGGCTATTTCGGTCCGGTCAATGAACGTAACGGCAAACGCGAACTTTGGGCACAGATGATTATGCTCTGGTGTCTGCAATCTTATTATGAGTATTCTCAAGATCAGCGTGTCATTGACCTGATGACGAATTACTTCAAGTGGCAGATGACTGTTCCCGATGACCAACTTCTGGAAGATTATTGGGAGAAAAGCCGTGGCGGTGACAATATCATCAGTATCTACTGGCTTTACAACCATACTGGGGATGCTTTCCTGCTCGAATTAGCCGAGAAGATCCACCGTAACACAGCCGACTGGACAAAATCCACCTCCTTACCTAACTGGCACAATGTAAATATCGCCCAATGTTTCCGTGAACCTGCCACTTATTATATGCAGACCGGAGATTCAGCGATGCTGAAAGCTTCTTATAATGTCCATCATCTGATACGGCGTACTTTTGGACAGGTTCCCGGAGGTATGTTCGGTGTGGATGAAAATGCTCGTCTGGGATATATCGATCCCCGACAGGGAGTGGAAACCTGCGGCTTGGTAGAACAAATGGCTTCCGATGAAATCATGCTTTGCATGACAGGAGATCCCATGTGGGCGGAGCACTGTGAAGAAGTGGCGTTCAACTCTTATCCGGCTGCCGTGATGCCGGACTTCAAGGCATTGCGTTATATCACTTGTCCGAACCATGCTGTCAGTGATTCGAAGAATCATCATCCGGGCATTGACAATCGTGGCCCGTTCCTTTCGATGAATCCTTTTAGCAGTCGTTGCTGCCAACACAATCATGCACAGGGCTGGCCTTACTTCACCGAACATCTGGTACTGGCAACTCCCGACAACGGAGTGGCAACAGCTATTTATGCAGCTTGCAAAGCTACAGTGAAAGTGGGTGACGGTAAGGAAATCACTCTTCATGAAGAGACAAATTATCCTTTTGAAGAAGGCATTGCCTTCACTGTTTCTACCGATGAAAAGGTTGCTTTTCCATTTTATCTTCGTATTCCTTCATGGACTCAAAAGGTGGAAGTGCGGGTGAATGGCAAGAAGGTAAGTGCAGCTCCTGTAGCGGGAAAATATCTTTGCATCAATCGCGAGTGGGCGAATGGTGACCGTGTGGAATTGACTCTTCCGATGTCTTTGTCTATGCGTACCTGGCAGGTGAATAAAAACAGCGTAAGCGTAGATTACGGACCTTTGACTTTGTCTCTCAAGATTGCAGAGAAATATGTAGAGAAAGACAGTCGCGAGACTGCTATCGGTGATTCAAAATGGCAGAAAGGTGCTGATTCGAAGAAATGGCCTACTACTGAAATCTATCCGGATAGCCCCTGGAATTATTCATTGGTATTGGATAAGAAAGAACCTTTGAAGAATTTCAAGGTCATCCGTAAATCCTGGCCGGCTGACAACTATCCTTTCACAGTAGCCAGTGTACCTTTAGAAGTAAAAGCTATCGGTCGTCCGGTTCCTGAATGGAAGATAGATGAAACAGGACTGTGTGGCGTATTGCCGGAAGAAGATGCGGTGAAAGGTGATAAAGAAGAAATAACATTGATCCCTATGGGTGCGGCACGGTTGAGAATCTCTGCGTTCCCGAACACAAAAGAATAAATTAATAACTAGAAAACTTAGAATAAATGAAACGTATTGTTTTTTTAGATTACATCCGTGTGTTTGCATGCTTTCTCGTCATCCTTGTTCATGCCAGTGAGAATTTCTATGGTGCTCCCGGATCTACTGATATGGCAGGTCCGCAGTCTTTTCTAGCGAATGAAGCAGACCGGCTATGGGTATCAGTATACGATGGCTTTTCACGTATGGCAGTACCTCTGTTCATGATAGTCTCCGCCTTCCTGCTTGCACCGATGAAGGAAGAGCAGTCTATGTGGCAATTCTATCGCCAGCGCTGCCTTCGCATCCTTCCACCGTTTTTCATATTCATGCTACTGTACAGCACTCTACCTATGTTGTGGGGACAGATAGACGGAGAAACATCTATGAAGGACTTGTCGCGGATATTCCTGAATTTCCCGACGCTAGCCGGACACTTGTGGTTTATGTATCCTCTGATAAGCCTTTATTTGTTTATCCCAATTATATCCCCATGGTTGAGAAAAGCCACGGCTAAAGAAGAACGTTTCTTTATAGGGCTGTTCGTGTTGTCAACCTGTATGCCTTATCTCAATCGTTGGTGCGGTGAAGTGTGGGGACAATGTTTCTGGAATGAATACCACATGTTGTGGTACTTCTCCGGTTATTTGGGCTATCTTGTTCTGGCACATTACATTCGTGTACACCTTACCTGGAACCGTTCCAAACGTTTCACTGTAGGAATCATTTTAATGGTGATCGGTGCTGTATGGACTATTTATTCATTCTATGTGCAGGCTATACCCGGCGTACTCCATTCCACACCTGTAATAGAAATAGGATGGGCTTTCTGTACCATTAACTGTGTACTTCTCACAACAGGTACATTCCTTATGTTTACATGTATCGAACGTCCGCAAGCTCCCAAGTTGGTGACGGAAACATCGAAACTTAGCTATGGTATGTACCTTATGCACATATTCTGGCTCGGACTGTGGGTGACTGTGTTCAAAGAGACATTGGCACTTCCCACTGTTGCCGCTATACCCTGTATCGCAGTGGTTACGTTTATCTGTTGTTTGGTAACAACGAAGATTATCTCGTTTATACCGGGCAGTAAATGGATAGTAGGATAAATATCCGGAAACAATAAGATTTTGAATAGATAATCAAGTCTTTCCTTATTTTCTATTCAAAATCTTACTGTTTATAGCCTATTTTCCTCTTAATGTCCTCTTTCTCTTTTCACCTCTTTCACCCCTACTATAACCCGTTACTCCCCAGTCTCTTACGGGTGAACCCTCCCTCTGTTTGGAGCTTTATGCCGCTTTCAACGGTTTCACCAGATACACATTCCCATATTTGGTATGTTTGCGGGTGACCCCTGCCGCAAGCAAAACTTGCGCAAACGTAGCCGGATTACTTCCTCGCATGGCAGCGGGGTTATACATTTTCAGTCTCCTGAATATGTCCGAAGCCGAGAGCCGTTCGCTTCCCTCTTCATCATCTTTCGCTATCCGGAAGCAAGCATGAAAGACTTCCTCTGCTGGACACGGATGATAAAAAGCGGCATTGTGGCGTTGCAGTTCCCGTTCCTCTTCTTTTGTGAACCAATAGCGGATGCCGGAGAGCAGTTCAGCTTTCAGTTGGGCATAGATCTGATCGTGCATGATCCCTTTGCAATCGATCAGATGCTCTGCTTCAATACAGATGAATCGCCGGCTACCGGTGGGATCGGTGAGCAAGTCAAAACGGTTGCTTGTACCGATGAAAGAAGCGATGCGCGGCAAGTTGCGGAAATTCTTTTGATAAGCTTTGCAGATATTCAGGTTTGCCATTTGCATCAGATTCTTCAATAATGGCATTTGCTGCGTTCCGTACTTGTCAAATTCATCCATGTTCAGAAGTCCCATTTCGGCAATCAACCTTTCCGATTTTCCTTGTGCAGATAGTTTCAGGTTATCCATGTAATAACGTGACAATGCCGGCGGCATCAGTGCCTTGCAAAAGGTGGATTTTTGTCGCCCCTGCTCGCTGCTGACAAGTATGGGAGCTACACTATTGGCATGTATTCCCGTCATGCCTAGCCATTGGGCGGTGAGCCCCAGCATCCAGGTATGGAAGCTTTTTATCCAGAGCTGATTGTCAGAGACACGCTGCGCCAAAGCCTCCAGTCGGTCTGTCCCATCCCAGCCGGGCAGTTCTTCCATGTAAAGCCGGAAAGGATGGTATTCGGGAATACAAGTGGAATAAATGTAACGGCTCAAGTCTTTGTCCCAGCAGGATATGCCCTGGTCGTGTGCTTCCATGCAGAAAGTGTTCAGTTCCCGCTTACTTACAGGTTCGAAAGGAACGGCACGTTTGTTGGCAGGACGATATTCCGTTTCTTCCGTCAATAGGTTGTAACGAAAATCATACTGTTTTTGCAGGAATGTACGTACCTCTTGGGTTAATCGGACCGGTTGTTTTCGTTCTGTCTCTTTCTCCCTTCCAGTAGGCGGTGCAGTGTCCGGCAGGGGAATGGTATATTTATCTTCATGACATTTTAGCATTTTCTGTGGCTCTTTGTCTGTTTTCTCAACTGCATCTTCTTTGTTCTCCTTCATTTGAAACAATTTTAGTTCCTTCAATACCTGTCTCCATATCAATGTTATTGCATTCATTATTTTTTCTATTTTTAAGTGATTAAAATCGGTTTATTGTTCAGCGCTGATACTGCGAATGTACTATCGGATGATACCGGTTTGCAAGTATTTCTCCGGAAAAAATATTAATTTCTACGTACCTGAAGAAGTCGGCTTCTTATCGTCCTTTTCTCTATTTTTTATCGTATCTTTGACGAAGAGTTATTGTTGATTCACTTTCGTGGTTCAATCAAATGACAAGAGTGATTTACTTGGATAACAGCTGTGATTTAAATGAACCACGGTAGTGGTTTGATGATAAACTTAAAGTTTTTACATGAAATATATTCACTATCAAAACGTTAACTACTAATGGCTATACTTTACGATTGGTATGAGAATCCCGGTGAGTCCGACGATTCGGAAGAGAAAGGTTTGCATCCCCGCATTTTTTTGAATGGTAAGGTGGGAACGGATAAACTGTGCCGGATGATTCACGGACGCAGTTCGCTTTCCGTAGGTGATGTAAAAAATGCGTTTGAGATGCTTGCCCAGATTTGTGGTGAAGAACTACGTGAAGGACGCGAGGTACATATCGAGGGGCTAGGCTATTTTGCCCCTATTTTGAGGAGCACGCAAAAGGTGACCCGCAGTACTAAAAACAAATGGTCGAAGATGGAACTGAAAACAATCGGTTTCCGTCCGGATGCTCGCCTGCGGGGTGAATTGGTAGGTGTCAAAGCCAGCCGGAGTAAGTATGCGCGCCATTCGGAGTCTTTGTCGGAGGTGGAGATAGATATGCGGCTGAAGGAATATTTCGCCGATCATGACGTAATGCTTCGTTATGATTTTCAGGAAGTATGCTGCATGACACGGACTACGGCGAATCGTCATCTCCGGCGATTGCTGGAAGAAGGTAAATTGCGAAATATCGGCAAACGTATGCAGCCGATTTATGTGGCTGCAGCGGGTTATTACGGGGTATCTCGTGATGTGCTCCGGCGGTAAATGGAAACGATTTGAAGTGTGTCGGTGAAACCTTTGGTAAGCGTCTCCGCGATTCTATATAGTTTGCTAAAATAAAAAGGCTAATGCTCCC